>Ga0233444_10000024_pt1 | contig 210717 bp, 200 predicted proteins | sample SI_124_October20_6_FD_182792 | JGI IMG/M metagenome (GOLD analysis project Ga0233444, IMG submission 182792) | Seawater microbial communities from Saanich Inlet, British Columbia, Canada - SI_124_October2016_10_MG | ecosystem: Environmental > Aquatic > Marine > Inlet | place: Canada: British...
ACTAAATGTGATATTCAGGCGATTGCCAATAAAGAGCGGGGCTACAGACTGCAAACATCTCTGGGCAGTTACCACTGCCAGTCACTGGTGGTTGCAACCGGTGGGCTATCTATTCCCACCATGGGTGCTACAGGCTTTGGATACGAGATTGCCGAGCAGTTTGGTCTTGACCTATTGCCCCGCACTGCCGGGCTAGTGCCATTTACCTTTACTGACTGGGTAAAACCAATCTGTGATCGTCTCTCCGGATTGGCTGTAGATGTAGAAATGTCTGTCAATGGCATCAGCTTTCGAGAGAATCTGCTATTTACCCATCGTGGTATTAGCGGTCCTGCGGCGCTGCAACTGTCCAGTTACTGGCAGCCGGGGCAGAGTATCAGTATCAACTTACTGCCAGATATGGATGCTCATCAACTGCTACTTAGCTATAAAAAATCCAGCGCCAAATCATTATTGCGCAATCTTTTATCGCAGCATCTCTCCAAAGGCTTAGTGTTGGAATTGCAGCAGCGCTACTGGTCAGAGGTTGCAGATAAACCCATGGCAGAAATTCCCGATGCTGTATTGATGGAAGTGGCAGCGCAGCTTGAAAACTGGCAACTAAAACCCTCCGGCACCGAAGGCTATCGCACCGCGGAAGTCACTTTGTGCGGCGTAGATACCGACCATCTGTCATCAAAAACCATGGAATGTAAAACTCAGCCTGGGTTGTATTTTGTCGGTGAGGTGATGGACGTAACTGGGCACTTAGGGGGCTACAACTTCCAGTGGGCCTGGGCCTCTGGTTATGCTGCTGGGCAGTATGTGTAGCTAAGCCGCCAAGGTTGGCAACCTAGCAAAACCTTGCCTAACCTTATGGGAGTTACTAACGGACTAAGTTAACTATTACAGGATGTAAAGTACGGGTCTTCTGACAGTAACTCAGACCTTTGATAACAATGGAACCACTGGGTTAACTGATTTTGTGGGGGTGGGCGCTCCCAATATCTTTGTTGATGTCGAGGGGGATACTTTAACTGCCACCATTGATGAAGATGGTGATGAGCTGATTGACGAGACCATTGTCTTTGAGCGCAGGTAACTCTGCCCCTACCTGCGGTTGGCTTTAGCCTTTCTGCGTCGCGCAGCGGCTTTTTCCAACCGCTCTTTTTCTCGCTGTTCTTTCTCAGCTTTTAGAATTGCCACCTGTTTCATCTCTGCATCGATCATCTCAGGGGTCTCAAAACCAAGGGGCCCCAGAGTGCCGGCGCGCAGTTCATTGACAAAGATGGTGGATACCCGTTCTAAATCCACTCTGCCGCCGGCGCGCAAACAGCCGCGCTGGGCGCCAATAATCTCTAACAGTTCGATTTCTGTGCCTGGCAGATCCTTGATGTTGAAGCGGTCTCTAAGCCGTTGCGGGTATTTTTCTAGTAGAAAGTCCGCGGCGAAAAAGGCGATGTCCTCATAGCTTACGGCGGTGTCTTTAATGGCACCTGTAGTAGCGAGGCGATAACTGCCCTGTGGGTTTTCTATCTTGGGCCACAAGATGCCCGGAGTATCCAACAGCATAATGCCATTGCGCAGGTTGATGCGCTGTTGGCCTTTGGTAATCGCGGGTTCGTCGCCGGTCTTGGCAATGTGACGGCCGGCTAGGCAGTTAATCAGTGAAGACTTGCCGACATTGGGAATGCCAGTAACCATGGCTAGGGTATTGCCGCCTTCACGCTGGGGGTAGAGCTTGTTGATCAGATCAATAATTTTGCCACTGGGGTCATGGTTTTTTAAGTCCAGCGCCATGGTTTTGGTGTTGCTCTGCTGCTCAAAATAATCCTGCCACTGCTGGGTGATAGCTGGGTCGGCAAGGTCGGTTTTGTTAAGTAGCTTTATATAGGGCTTTTCTGCGCAGAGACTCTGGATAAACGGGTTGGAGCTGCTAAAGGGAATGCGAGCGTCCAAAACCTCAACAACAATATTGACCTGAGGCAGAGCCTCGATCATTTCGTTGCTGGCCTTGCGCATATGGCCTGGGTACCACTGGATAGACATGGGGCCTCAGTATCTGGGCTTAGAGATTAGACCCCATTCTAGCATGGATGATTAGACTGTTACTCGCCAGGCCTGTAACTGCGCTGGATTTTTGATGCACGTTGCTGCGCATCAAATAGTGGGTCATGAAGCACCTCATTGACATAGTCTTCAACCTGATCATCGTAATGAGGCGAGGTTTTATCTAATGTGGCTGCACCAAACTGATGGACTCCCCGAATCTTTTGCCTACCTGCGGCATCCCAGCTCACCAAATAGTAAAGCCCATCACCGGCCACATTGGTCAGATAGCCCTGATCATTGAGATCGCGACCATAGATTGCGCGCAGCGTGTCCGGGCCGCCGCCTACAGGCAGATTAATATCGCCGCGGACATGGCGGTTGATATCACCCCACAAGGGATCAATACGGCCAACTTTTTCCAATAGCAGATCGGTACAGCGCTCTAGCTCTTCCTGTGCATCTGGCACAGGAGTGCCCTTTTGCTCGGCAAGCCATTCTGCACCAATAATGCAGGTGCTGATGGCTGCTCCGCGGTTTTCGATATTGGTATTGCGGTCCCAGTTGGCAATAACCTGTTGGGCATCGCGGTACTTTTGTTCTGTGGCGCCAAGATCCAGTTCTAGTGCTTGATTCAAAAACGCAATGGATCTTGAGTTCGCGCTAAAGCGTTTATCGTGCTTGATATCATAAAATTCCTGCTCTGATATGGTGCCCAGCTCAGTAAATAGTTCCAGTCCACGGTAGGCGCGATTGGTCATACGCGTTGGGAAGCCATCTTCGGTGCGATAGTTTTCTCTAACCGGGTTGTCGCCCTCTGCACTGACATGGAAGGGGCTCTGGTTGGCGCTGTGAATATAACCAGATTCAGGATTAATAACCTGCGGTAGCTGGTCGAAGGGCATGTAGTCGTCCCAGATCAGGCTGCTATCGTCACCGGGCAGATAATGGGCCCAGTTATAGCCGCTGGCTCGATTGGGGGTAAGGCTGTTGTGCACAAACATGGTGTTGCCTTCGCGGTCAGCATAAACCAGATTAAAGCTGGCAAACGAATGGATTCGCAGAGCATTGCGCCAGTCTTCAAAATTCTGTGCCTTGCTCATTGCTAGCCACTGTTCTACCTGACGCATCTCCCCCATGCCCGCATAGCGCACAGCGTAGGTACCGTGGTCTGTGCGCAGGACTGGCCCATGTTCTGATCGCAGAACTTCCTCGCTCACAGACCAAGGCAGAAAGCCAAATAGTTTTACCTCAATACTAATCTCTCGGGATTCTAGGCTCTTCCATTCTCCGTCAAGCTTGTAGCGATAGGGGTCATTGGGGTCTATATCCAGCACATAGATATCCACTAGGTCTGGCTTGTTGACCGTGGCTCCCCAGCCGAGATTTTCGTTAAATCCCACGCCAATGGTGGCTCCACTGGGAAATAGGCCACCCATAACATTAAGGCCCTCGTTGCTCTGAATATGCGCCTCGTACCAGGCCACCGGGCCTGTGGTGGGCTGGTGAGAGTTGATCGCTAACATGGTTGAGCCATCGGTACTGTTATAGGGTGATACAGTCATGGCATTAGAGCCAACAGGTAGCCCACCAATGGTCACGCCGTGGCTGAGGCCCTGAGTGTCAGCGATGGTTTCTCCCCTCTTGCTGATAGGGTGTTTGCGCTGCTCTTCAAATAACTCAATGACTGGGGCATCAAAGCCATAGAACAGCAAGTGCCGCAGCATATAGCCGGCGACAATGTCTTTGCCGTTAATCGGAAACAGGCTCTGATTGGTTTCTTCTGGGTGCAGGGCCGCATAGTAATTAATGCCGTCGGCAAAGGCTTCGATATAGGCCCTAGTCTCAGGTTTTAATTGGGTCTGGTATCCGGCATCGAGATCTTGCCAAATATCTAGCCACTGAACTAAGAAGTCTATGGTGGCAGCGTCTTTGCCATTAATGGCTGCATTGGTGCCGCGATAAAAAGGAATGCTGTCATGAATAATTTGCCAATTGTCTTCGGCCTGAGCATAGGCAAAGCCAAAGGCCGCATCTACATCACGCTCGCCAATGACATGGGGCACGCCTAAATGGTCGCGCTCAATAACCACATCGTAGCGCTGGTTTAGCTGCAGATAGTCTGATGAATCAAAGGTTTCTGTGCAGCCACTGGAAATCAGTAGGGCTGATATCAAAAGAAGAACGCGCATATTAGGGCCTTATAATATTTTTATTATTCAAACCGTCTTACGAAAAGACCAGCCTAAAGGTTTGAAGCCTTAGTCTTAACTGTGGGTTGTCCGAAGACAATTAACTCCCGTGGTATCTAGCAAGCCTGTAACCTGAAAATTGTATCTCAATTTTAGCTAGCCAGATAAAAAAACATGGCTTATTGACTGATAGATTCTTTAGCAATCTTGATCCCTACGCCTAAAACTTGGAGTAAATCTACTTCTTTGTAGCCTGCGTCTATCCGCTTTATCTCTTGGATTATCCTCTGCTGTTCATTGGCTAAAAAAACCAATTGCTCTTCTGACTCACCAATATTCTTCTCGAGCATTTTATGCATGCTGAGCAAGGTTTCGACTCTGTTTATATCTCTTTGATATTGTTGGGATACCGAGGTTGGTTCTGCAATAAACACCGCACTGATAGAGGTTTGGTAGGGGCGTGGTGAATAGTTAGCGAATGAGTCTTCGCCTGGGCCGCAGTTGCGGGCCTTGGTTTTGCGTTCTAATTCATTACAGGGAGTGGTAATGGAGTACCAATGAATGGCCTGCAATTTGTTTGAATGGCTCGCTGTTACCTGATTGCCTGGAGCCTTTGTTGTCGCCGGACTTTGACTTGCCGGAGCGGTTGACTTGGGCTGGTTAGCATTTTGTTCTAGCTTGGTTTTTGCATGGGCCAATTTTTTTGCAGCGGCCGCGGGTTTGGGTGCAACCAAGCTAACCTCAAAATACTGCTGTAAAGGGGCTCGAGTGGCAGTGGTAAATTGAGTGTCATTTTCGAGGAAAAGTATCAGCAGCCCATGAAAAAAAACACTGAAAATAATCGCAGGCTTTAGAGCTCTCTGACTGATCCTAACATTGGACGTTTCAATGGTAAGCATTGACGTTTTACTCGGTTACTGTGGCCTACTGCATTTGAGATGCATGTAGGACCAGCGACGTTGCCAAAAGTTCTGCTCTCACCCTTAGACTGGCTCTTCCTCCGCATGCAGCACTGTACCCACAGGTGCAGGTGCCGCTTGTAGAGTAATCTCGACCTTGTATTCGCTTGGCAGTGCTTCGATAGTCAGTACTCGCCAGATGCTTATACCTCCCAGTAACAGGAGGCAGGAGGCTAGTAATAAAAAGAAGCTCTGCACTCCGAATATCTGTAGCCAGAAGACGGCGGTAACAGGCCCGGTGATAGAGGTAAGCCCCGCAATCAAGATAATGGTTCCGCTGGCTGGCACGATTTCTGCCGGGCGCAGGTGGTCATTGGTCAGTGCAACCACTAAAGAGTAGAGTGACAGGGCACAGCCGCCGAACAGGAAAATCAAAATATACAGTTTGGCTGAGGCTTCTGACTCAAGACTAATCAATAGGGCAAAGGCCACGGCAAACAGGCAGGCGATACCCATCACCCAACGGCGGTCGACTGAGTCAGAAATTTTGCCAATTGGGTATTGCAGAATCATACCGCCAGCCATCATGGCGCCCATAAAGTTTGCCACTTCATAAACAGTGAAGTTGAGTTTGGTGGCATAAACCGCTCCCATACCAAACAGGATGCTTGACACCCATTGCGAGAGAACAATGCCGGTCACACCCATAGGTGTGCGATACCACAGGTGGCGTATGGTGACTCTCTCAGTCTCTTCGATAGCCGGAGTGGTAACGATGGATAATAAGATTGGCACTGCAGCTACGCTGACCATTACAGAGATCAAAATAAATAGCGTAAATTCCATAGGATCGGCTAGGTTGAGCATAAATTGCCCGGCACAGATGCCAGCCAGCAAAATAGCCGTATAAATGGACAGAATTTGCCCGCGGTTAGCGTTGCTAGAGGCCTGATTGAGCCAGCTTTCGGAGACCACATAAATGGTAGAAAAAGCAAAACCTGTGAGCAGTCGCATCAGTGCCCAGGCCCAGGGATTCACATAGATCGAATGCACCAGAATAGTAACCGATGCCACCGCTGACAGCGCGGCGAAAATGCGGATATGTCCTACTCGCTGGATCATTTTAGGAGTCAGCAGTGATCCCGCCAAGAAGCCGGCAAAGTAGCAGGACATTAATAGGCCGATTAGGTAGTCGTCAAAACCCTCTAATTCTGCCCGCACACCAAGCAAGCTGCCCTGCACACCAACGGCAAGACCAATAAGAGAAAGACCTGCAAATAGAGGCCACATACTGACGATCGTTTTTACTGGCATGGGCTTGGATGACTCCTTTTGAGGGCCGGCAGGGTACACCTGAACCGGTATAATTTAAAGCAAAATCAACCAAATTTGCATATTTTTTAACCAGTTTTTGAGTCGCCGATTGGTGCATTCAATACATGACAATCAGCACTGTTTAAGCCACTATAGATAAATACCTATAAAGCTGTGGGCAAAGACTCAAACCGTCTTTTGAATAGCCAGCAAAAATCATCTTTTCGGGGGCTTTTAATGACTGTTAAACAGGGCATAAGCAGGCGCAAATTTCTAAAACGCTCGTCACAGCTGTCGCTGGCTTCCGTGGCGGCTGCTCAGGGGTTGGGTTTAACAGGTTTGCTTAATGCCAGTCATGCGATGGCCGACAGCGGAGACTTCCGGGCGCTGGTTTTTATTATGCTTGAAGGGGGTAACGACTCTTTTAATATGCTGCTGCCCTCTGGTGCCAGCCCCCTGCGCACTAATTATGAACAGGGTCGCGGTATCGTCTCTCTGCCCAGTCAAGAACTCCATGAGCTCAATTTAGCCAGCCCGGCAAAGGTCTATGGCAATCTGCAGTCCAACGGCTTTGGAATGCATCCGCAATGTGCTCAGTTGGCAGAGTTATTTAACAATCGTGAACTGTCTCTGATCTGTAATCTAGGCAACCTTATCCAGCCAGTAAACCGACAGCAGTGGCATCAGGGAACGGCTAAGGTGCCGCCCCGTTTATTCAGCCATTCTGATCAGCAGCGCCAGACTCAGAGTCAGCCTGAGGACCCATTTCTCTTCGGCTGGGGCGGGCGTATGGCTGAAATGATCGCCTCGCGAAATATTGATGCGTCTGTGTCGCCACTTATTTCATTGGCTGGGCTAAATTCATTTCAGGTAACCAGAGATAGCCTGATCAATACCTATGTGATGGGCAGCGATGGGACCGTTAGTCTGTATGGATTTAACGGCAGTCGCCAGCAAATGATTGAAGCCTCGATGCTAGGGGTAACCAGCGAATCTCATTTGATGGAGCAAAAATACCGCGATGTCTTTGCCTCTGCGCGTCAAGCGCAGCTGGTGGTGCGAGCAGCTTATGATCTGGCTGAGGCCACAGGGGTCGATTATGACGCTGTTTTTGAGGCCGCCGGAGCGACCAATACGCAGTTCACCCGACGCCTCAAGACTATCGCTAAAATGATTGCTGGGCGCGCAGCAACCAGCAACAGCAGGCCAGTGTATTTTATTAAGTTAGATGGTTTTGATAACCATCAGAATTTGCTCTGGGACCACAGTCAGCGTATGGCTGAACTCAGCAGTGCCCTGCAAGGTTTTCGGGATGTGTTGGTGGCTCAGGGTGACTTTGATAAGACACTCAGCTATGTAACATCGGAATTTGCCCGCACCTTTACCGCTAATGGCGAGGACAGCGAAGCTGGGACCGATCACGGGTGGGGTGGCCATGCCATAGTTATGGGCGACATGATCAACGGTGGTCGGTTATTTGGTGAGCATCCTGATTTGCAGTTGGATGGTGATCTTGATACCTTCCGCGGCTGTTGGATTCCAACCACCGCCAACACTCAGGTGTCAGGGGTAATAGCCAACTGGATGGGCGTTGCTGACAATCAGCTCACTGAGCTTTTCCCGTCGCTGGATAACTTCCCCAGCCCATTTGATCCAGCGAGCAATCTCGACTTTATTGCGACGGGGGTCAACTCATGAATACCTGTCGCCCAATAGGGCTGATAGTCCTCTACGCAACCCTGTCAGCCTGTGGCGGCGGCGGTGGATCTTCCAATCCGATGACACCTGTGGTGGTAGCGGACAAGCCAGATATCAGTATCTCAGTGGTAGAGCCCCAAGCTTACGAGGCAAGTGGCCAGTTCGCTAAGTTCAAAATTGATCGCAATGGATCAGCTGGTGAGCTAAGTATTAACTTCGCTACCGGCGGCAATTCCGATGCCACCAAAGGATCGGCGTCTACTGCGGATTATCAGCTTTTTTACAGTGATGGCGGTGAGGTCGGCAACGATCTAGTTTTGGCGGCCACTCAGAACTCTAGAGTTATTGAGGTGCGCCCTTTAGCCGATGATCTCCATGAGGTGCCTGAAACGCTTACTGTGCAACTCAGCGCCGGCTCTAGCTACGATTTAACCTCTCAGGACAGCGCCGAGTTAATCATTAGTGATGCCAACAATGATGTCGAAAATGAGAAAGTTTTTTTAGGTGCTTTCGCCGCTGAGAACGGTGCTATCACTAATGGCTCTGGGGTATTGAGTTTTATTCTGCAGGGGGATAACGACGCCGGCAAGCTGAGCTATTCGTTCTCTAACTTAGGGTCAGTTCAGACTGATCAGCATATTCATATGGCGCCCTCTGGCACTATGGTCAAGGATATCGAGCAGACCGGAGGTATCACTAACTATCGTTGGGATCTTGCCCCCGGAGGCATCTACACCAATAAGCAGCAGATGCTCGATGCGCTGTTTAACGGCGAGTTTTACGTCAATATTCACAGTGCTGATTATCCACAGGGTGAGATTTCTGCCAGTCTAATCTTTGATGCTGATGTGCAGCCTGCCGAGCAGACGGTGCTGTCCACTAAGCAGGTGGAACAGGATATTGTTCGCTTTCTCAATCAGGCCACCTTTGGCGCTACCCCAGCTGACTATGAGGCGTTGCGAGCGCAGATTAACGACAGCGGTGAGAATCGCCTGCAAATTTATGCTCAGTGGATTGAGGAGCAGTTTAATCTGAGTCAGAGCCAGATGTTGCCGCTTCTCGACGCCACTCTGGCTGAGTTCGGCGATGAGTGGCCGCCACAGGTGCGCAGGGACATGTTCTGGACTCTGGCGCTGTACGGCAAGGACCAGCTACGTCAGCGCCTGACACTGGCACTGAGTGAAATTCTGGTCATTAGCGATCAGAATAATTCGGTGAGTGACGCCTACCGCGGTGCGGCCGGTTACTGGGATATGCTTGGCGAAAATGCCTTTGGTAGTTATCGCCAGACGCTAGAGGCGGTGACTCGCTCGCCAATGATGGGTATCTATCTAAGCCATTTGCGCAATCAAAAAGCTAACCCAGATATAGGCTATTACCCAGACGAAAACTTTGCTCGCGAAATCATGCAGCTGTTTACCTTTGGTCTGGTCAAGCGCCGCCAAAATGGCTCGATTATTTTGGGCGAAGACAATCTTCCCATAGAGACCTACGACAATACTGTTATTAAAGAGTTGGCCAAGGTGTTTACGGGACTGAGCTTTGGTGCCTATATGCAGGGCAACAGCACAGTGCCCAACAATGGCTTCTTCTTGGGTTCGCAGATCAACGATGCACAGTATCGCTGGCTGGCACCAATGAAGTTTTTCCGTAACTTCCATGAGTTTTCTGCCAAAACCCTGTTTACAGACAAGGGACAGGTACTGCGGATCCCCGAAAATTCTGAGCAGACCCCTGCTAGTATAGATGCGGAGCTGGATCAGGTACTGGATGCTCTGGTAGCCCATAGCACCACGGCGCCCAATATCAGCCGCAAATTAATTCAACGCTTTGTAACCTCCAATCCCAGTTCCGACTACATAGAGCGTGTTGCCAATGCTTTTGGTGCTGAAGGTGACTTGAGATCCGTGATCAAGGCAATTCTCTTAGACCCTGAGGCGCGCAACCCAGAGGTGTTGAGCTCCAAGACCTTTGGCAAGGTAAAAGAACCGGTCTTGCAGATGACGGGTATTCTGCGCCTGCTTGACGCTCAGTCGATGGTGCCTCTGGGCCCTACTGGCGCTGAGCCCAATGCAATACGTGGTTATAACTATGCATATATCAATCAGTTTGAGCCTGGGGCCACTGTGTTGCGAATGGGCGATTTGGATATTGGTCAGGCGGTTCTCAGTGCGAGCACTGTATTTAATTTTTTCTCGCCAGACTTTGTACCCTCAGGCGCCATTGCCGGTAACTCGCTGGTGGCACCTGAGTTACAGCTAGTGACGGAATCGCAGGTATTTAAAGCCTTTAATACCTACAACAAGTTGCTCAACAGTGGGCTCTATCGCTGGTCTGTATACCATGGCGAATACATCAATCCAGTCTATGAGCCGGAGCAGTTCCATATTCGCCCTAGCTACACCGAGTTACATCAGCTGTGGGAGGACACCGAGGGCTCCGCCACCGATAAGGCAACAGCAGTGGTGGACTATCTGGACTTCTATCTTAATGCTGGTCAGCTACTGCACAACCAAAATAGCGGCACCCGCCAAGCTATGATTGACAATATAGCTGAAGCCAGTATCAACAGCAGATACAGTTTGGGTGTATTTGCTGCTGCTACGGCTGCGGAATTTATGACCCAGAAATAGCGCTTAATCAGCTCCAGGGGAAAGGGCTGTTGGACACTGGGTGCAGTTTGCCTTCGGCATATCGAGAGAAGCGGAAGGGCTTGAGCAAACTGGAGCTGTCACCACAGATATCTTCAGCCACCAGTTTGCCGACACCTATCATTTTGTAGCCATGGTTAGAGTCGGCAATCATATAACAGTTGCTATGAAAGACATCGAACACTGGGAAGCTGTCAGGCGTAAAAGCGCCAATGCCGCCTGACGGCTCATCCTTGTACATCGGCATTTTGCCGGAAAAACGCTTCTGACAATGGGCCAGCGCAGACACCCACATAGTAGAAAAATCCTCGCCGACAATAAATTCAGGTGACTCAGGACCATAGGGGTCTACTGCCACTCTGTCCGCATGCTTGTCGACAATAAAGGGCGCAGCGCCACCCTGAATACCACCAAAGTGGAAATCTGGTTTGTAATAGATACCCCACATTTTGTCAGTGATTAACGATCCGTCCACATCGGAGTAAAGTGGCGCGTCTGTATCCACATGGATTACCGGAGGCATTTTTCCGTCATTGGTAACCTGCAATTTTGGATCTACGCCCAGCGTTCCCTCTTGTAGCGACCAGTAAATCCACATGGGGATATCTGTAGTCAGTTCGCCGCTGCTTGGGTTTTTGATACTTATGGTGCTTGGCATTTCCAGCATATCCCAGAACTGCTTGGCCCAGGGCCCAGGTGCTATTACTACATAGTCACATTCAATAGTGCCGCCGTCTGTAACTACCGCCTTGACCGCACCCTGATTGTCGCGATTAAACCCAGTCACCGTAACACCACCCATAATACGCACAGCCTCAGCTTCGGCCTTTGCTGCCAAACCCTCAAGAGCTCTGCGATTGTTGGCATAGCCACCGGCTTTTTCATGCAGCACAGAGGTGATGCCCTGAGCCTGCCAGTCATGGAAAATATCCTGCATATAGGCGTCGCAGTCCTTTGTGCCCTCAATAAAAACAGACTCGTAACCAATCGCCTGTTGCTGACTATAAATCAAGGATACATCCTCGTGCATAGATTCACTGCTAATCTGCATATAGCCCACTGGGTGATAGCTATAGGCCTCGGGATCCGATTCCCAAATATTGACGCTATGGGCCATTAGTTCACGCATCGCAGGCTGGAAATAATTATTGCGAATAACTCCGCAAGCAATACCAGAGGCACCAGCACTAACACCGGTTTTGTCGATCACGATAATATCTCGGCCATCACCTTTGCCACGGGCTTTGAGCTCTAGGGCGAGATGATAGGCGGTACTCAGGCCATGGATACCTGCGCCTATGATGATGTAGGGGGATTTCTTTATCTCGGTCATGGGTCTGACTCTGTTGTTGTTATGGCGCAGATACTGTTTCTAAATTGAAACTTGGTCAACCCCATTAGTAAAGCTAATGGGCTACTAATATGTCGCTTATGGGTATTCACAGGGCGTATTTGTCAGCTAGAGTGCGCTCAAAAATAAGCGCTTTAAATGGCTGTCAGGAACCCTATTAGATGAGCAACAATAACTATCAAAATATCATCAGGCTGCGCGATCTGGATGCTGTTAATCAACCCATTGCCGAGGCCACCGGAATGCCGGGGGCAGCCTACACCAGTGATCAACTGTTTGATTTTGAGCGCGACCATTTGATGGCCAATAGCTGGGCAGGTCTAACCTTTGCATCCGATGTGCAGAGTAATGGCAGTGTGGCACCTGTCGACTTTATGGGCCTGCCGCTGATTGTGGCCCGCACTCGTCAGGGTCAGATCAATGTGTTCCACAATGTCTGTAGCCACCGCGGCATGAAACTTGTCAGTGAGGCCAAGCCACAGGCCCGAGGAATCAGTTGTCCCTATCACACCTGGTACTACGATCTGGACGGCAACCTAAAATCCACACCTTTTATCGGTGGTGTAGATGTGAACAGGGTCGAGGGCTTTTCCTGTGAGGACAACGGACTGAAAACTGTTCGCAGCCATGTATGGATGGGCGTGGTGTTTATCAATCTGTCCGGCGATGCGCAGAGCTTTGAGGATTTTATTGCCCCTCTGGAACAGCGCTGGGCTGCCTTTGTCGGTGATTCTGGCTTAGCTCATCTGCGTCAGCCGATGCCGGGCAATGCATCGCAGATTACAGTTAAGTCAAACTGGAAACTGGCAGCCGAAAACTTCTGCGAGTCTTACCACCTGCCTTGGATTCACCCGACTCTAAATACCTATTCGCCGCTAGATCAACATTACGATATTGTCTTTGACAAAAATATGTCAGGGCAGGGTACCTATGTTTACAACCACTCTGAGGTAGCTGGCACCAGATTGCCACAGTACTCTGAATGGCCAGAGGACAAGAAGCGCACCGCTGAATACATCACACTGTTTCCCAATGTGCTTTTAGGGTTACAGGTGGATCATGCCTATGCCATGATATTGCAGCCGCAGGCGGAGGATCTAACGGTAGAAAAACTCGAGCTATACTTTGTTGGCGAAGAGGCTGCTGCGGATCAGTACGATGCCTGTAAAGATGCCATCTTAAAGGCTTGGGTGCAGGTATTTGCCGAGGATATAGTTGCTGTGGAGGGCATGCAGGCGACAAGGGTATCTCCAGGCTTTGATGGCGGTGTTTTTTCACCTGTTATGGATCATCCCACGCACCATTTTCACAAATGGCTAGCGGGCCATTATATCGAGGGTACAGAGGTCTTGGTCGACTAGGCCCATCTATTAAAATAAAAGAAGCGAGCACATCATGCAACATTGGCAGAATTTTATTGCGGGTAACTGGGTTGATAGCATAGACGTTATCTCTGTCGAAAACCCCGCCACCGGAGAAAACTTTGCCACCGTCGCTTGCGCCAGCATGGCTGATGTCGAGGCTGCGGTCACGGCTGCCAGAGCCTGTGTTAACAGTCGAGAACTGATCGACTGCAAACCAGTGCAGCGGGCTGAATTGTTATATCGCATCGCCGCTGAAATTCGCGCTATTGCCGCCGAAGCTGTGGAGTTAGCAGTACTGGAAAACGGCAAGCGTTTAACTGATGCCGAGGACGAATTTGCCGAGGCGGCACGTTACTTTGAATACTATGCGGGCATGGCAGACAAGATTGAGGGCGTGTCCATTCCGCTGGGTTCTGACTACGTCGACTACACAGTTTATGAACCCCATGGTATCTCGGTACAGATTGTTCCTTGGAATTTCCCCGTGTCTCTCTGTGCTCGCTCTCTGGCGCCGGCATTAGCTGCTGGCAATGCGGTAATTGTTAAATCCCCAGAGTTGACCCCCCTAGCCATGACCTGGCTAGCCACTGCCTGCCAGCGCGCCGGAGTCCCCAAAGGTGCTCTCAGTATGCTTTGTGGTCGGGGGCCGGAGGTCGGTGCTGCGTTGGCCGCGCACCGCGATATTGACCAGATAGTCTTTACCGGCTCGTTGCCTACTGGCCGTGCCATTATGCACGCTGCTGCCGAGCGCGCTGTGCCCTGTGTGATGGAACTGGGTGGCAAGTCGGCCGCAGTGGTATTTGCAGACGCCGATATAGATCAGCTGATGGACAGTGTTAACTGGGGTATTTTCTTTAATGCCGGTCAGGTGTGCAGCGCTATGTCGCGGATGCTGGTAGAGCGCAGTATTTACGATTTGGTCGTTGAGCGAGTGGCAGCCCTTGCCAAAGGTCTTGCAATGGGCGCTGGTGTAGATAACAGCGACATTACACCCGTCATGTCACACAAACAGCAACAGCAGGTGCTGGCGAAATGCCAGTTGGCTGTCGAGCAGGGCGCTATCCTTGTTACTGGCGGTGTGGCCGGTGGTCAGTCTGGCTATTTTGTCGAGCCGACTGTGTTGCGGGATATTGATCAGACCATGGATATTTTCCAGTCAGAGGTGTTTGGCCCTGTGCTGGGTATTATGCCCTTCGATACAGAACAACAGGCCTGGGATCTGGCCAACGCCACTGACTATGGGTTGGTCGCCGGAATCTTCAGTAATGATATTAATCGCTGCATGCGGGGTACCCGCGCGCTGCAAGCCGGTCAAATCTTTGTCAATGAATGGTATGCCGGTGGGATAGAGACGCCCTTTGGTGGCACAGGACTGTCGGGCTTTGGCCGAGAAAAAGGCCAAGAGGCGCTTTACAGTTATGTGCAAACTAAAAATATTGCCATCAGGATTGGTCGGTAAGTCTAACGGTCAAAAACCTAGATCTTCCTGAGTAACCTGTACCTCAATCTGTTCTCCATACACCTGAGTGTCCACCAGTATCGGCCTGCAACAAACAAAGCAGTCCTCTGTGTAGGTCTGAGATTCTGAGGGATCAATAAACAATGTGATTGACTCCCAACAGTAGGGGCAGGTTACCTGTTCTTCATGCAGCGACATAAATACTCTCTAAGCCACCTAATCAAGATCTGATAGCGGATGCTGCTGACCGGACCAAGGACTGGTAAAGAACGGTTTCACCATCTCGTCATTAACCTGATCTATATGGCTTGGGTTCCACCTGGGGCTGTGGTCTTTATCTATCGCCAGTGCACGAATGCCCTCAATAGTCTCGCTGCTGTGGCCGGAGCGGCCGAGGTGCTGGGTGTTGAAGCAGTGATGCACCATATCTCTTTCCATGCGCAAATCTTCGGCCAGACTCATGGCTCTGGCACGGCGTATTTGCTCCAGTACCACATGCAACATCAGTGGTGAGCGCTTATAAAGCACCCTTAGGCAGGCATCGGCCCAAGCTGAATGCTGCTGTTCTAATGCGTCGATAATCTCATTGAGTGAGGGTTTGCTAAAACAGGCATCTATAGCCTTATCCTGCCAATCTGGCTGATGATAAACCGGAGTTGAGGCCTCTAGGCGCTGCTCAATAATCTTTAGCCTATCCGCCACGGGCTGCGATTGCTCAGCCGTTAGGTCGTCCCAAAGGGTGCCTATATAGTTGCTATCGACTAGGTAATCAGCCAACCCCAACCCTATGGCATCAGCGCCGACCATAACCTGTCCGGTCAGTGCAAGATATTCGCCACTAGCACCGGGGCAGCGACTTAGAAAATAGCCGCCACCCACATCGGGAAACAGACCAATATTGGTTTCTGGCATCGCCAGTTTACTGCGCTCGGTCACTATGCGTAACGAGGCGCCCTGGCTAATCCCCATACCGCCACCCATAACAATACCGTCCATAAAGGCGACGTAGGGCTTGGGATAGGTAAAAATTAGATGATTAAGACGGTACTCTTCGGTAAAAAATGCGTCTAGTGCGGGATCGGCTGCGATACCAGCGGCATGAAAAAATCGAATATCACCGCCCGCACAGAAGGCGCCGAAAGGCCCCTCTTTGTTAGAGCCGCGAATGGCTACTGCCTCAATCTCTGGGTCGTCACGCCAGTCTATTAAAACAGCATAAAGATCGCGCACCATCTCCAGTGACAGTGCATTTAGTGCCCTTGGGCGGTCAAGGGTGATCAACCCTACGCCAGTCCTAATTTCACTGTGAATATCAGACAAGGGGATATTCCTTGCTTCAGGCGAAGTCAGATATCAGAGCACTGCGCACCGGGTCTTGAACAAGCACTGAGTTAGGCGTTATGTGCTGGTTATCTATGCCCATAGAAAGAGGTTCTCCAGCGCGTAGTGCGGCTATATCGTCGGTACTAAACTCATATCTCAAGAAATGTACGCTGGATGTTTTATCCTCGTTTTCGCGCTCCATATCCTCATCGGCAATCGGCACAATACGCGGACGATCGCCCACCTGAGCCCAGATCTGACGTTCCACGCCTTTGAGGTTTTGCAGCATAATCTTGCGCTCGTCAATATCATCGTACTCAAGCATAAATGTCGCTTTTAGGTTTTTACCTTCTGGCAGCAGGGGGTTATAGCTATCCAGTTCTTCCTGAATACCCTCGGCTTCGAAAATACGCTCCACTCGCAGCATTTCCTGAATCTGGTAGCGAATGGTCATCTCGTCTTCGAAACACAGGCGGGCATTGCTACCAATGCAAACTTCACGGGTTTTTTTATGGGCCATAACCTGAGTGCGAAACTCTGGACGCTTTTCTGCATACTGCTCCAGTGACCAGAGGTCTGCTCTTGTAAGATTTGCCATTATTCAGCTTTCCTTAAATTTGATAGGCCCTGCGCAGCAGAGTCATTGGGTGTTCTGGTTTTTCGACGCTGTCGGACAGATTGCCAATATGGGTGGCGGCCATGGGGCAGTCACTGATAAAGAAATCAGGATCCTGCTCGTTGACTTTGCGCACCACTGGGCGGGCAATTTTCACCGATCTATCATGGGTCTCGGTCTTTACTGCATAGGTGCCGTCATGCCCCGAGCAGCGCTCTATGGCATTGACGTTGGTGTCGGGCACCAGATTTAAAATATCGCGTGTCTTTAAGCCGATATTCTGTACTCGCAGATGGCAGGCCACCTGATAGCTAATATCTCCAAGCGGCTGCTTAAAGTCAGTGTTTAGCGCACCGGCCTTGTGGCGCAGGTGCAGATATTCAAAGGGATCATAAAACGCCTGCTGCACTTTGATTACATCAGGATCATCCGGGAACATCAGCGGCAGTTCCTGTTTGTACATCAGCACGCAGGAGGGAATGGGTGCAATCAGGTCATAGCCCTCATCCACCAGCTTGGCCAATACGGGAATGTTGGCTTCTTTTAATTTGGCAACCGCCTGTAAATCTCCCAGTTCAAGCTTGGGCATGCCACAGCATTGCTCTTTGGGCACCAAATCAATTTGAATACCGTTGTGGGTAAACACATTGTGGAAGTCTTCGCCGAGATGTGGGCTATTGTAGTTACCGTAACAGGTCACATAGAGAGCCACCTTGCCCTTGGTGGTTCCCGCAGCTACAGGTTCAATTGGAGCAGTTGCCTTGGCCAATGGCGCAACGCGCTTGCGCATGGTTTTACTGTGGTACTCGGGCACTGGTGCCTGGTGATGTACACCAAAGCTGCTATCCAATGCTTTGCGGAATGTATTGTTTTTATTAAGGGCATTAACTGTGATATCAACCAGCGGGATAGTAGCCAACTTGCCTACTGTATCCGTGCTGGTAAGAATTCTGTCGCGCATTGAGGCGCCAGACTTAGTAAATTTAACGGCCTTGGCACGCAGCATCAGATGGGGGAAGTCGACGTTCCACTCATGGGGCGGTGTGTAGGGGCACTTGGCCATATAACACATATCGCACATGTAGCACTGGTCTGATACTTTGACGTAGTCGGCTTTATCCACTCCATCGACTTCGAAGGTTTCAGACTCATCCACAAGATCGAACAGCGTTGGAAAAGCGTCGCACAGGCTGACGCAGCGTCGGCAACCATGGCAGATATCAAAGACACGCTCTAGTTCTTTATTGAGGCTGTCTTCGTTATAAAAGTCGTCGGATTGCCAATCTAATGGGTGGCGGGTGGGTGCTTGCAGATTTCCTTCACGATGCGCCATGAACTCTCTCCAGTGTTGAGAATAAAAAAACCGGGGGTGACTGAATCACCCCAGATTTTCACAGTACATATAGCTAGACTGTTGCTTAGTCGTCTAAAGTGTCCAGCGCTTTTTGGAAGCGATTGGCGTGACTCCGCTCAGCCTTGGCCAGTGTTTCAAACCAGTCTGCTACTTCATCAAAGCCTTCTTCACGAGCCGTTTTGGCCATGCCTGGATACATATCGGTATATTCATGAGTCTCACCAGCAATCGCGCTCTCCAGATTTGCCTTGGTGCTACCAAAGGGCATTCCGGTGGCTGGATCGCCAGTTTCTTCAAGATATTCCAAATGCCCGTGGGCGTGGCCAGTCTCGCCTTCAGCTGTGGAGCGGAAGACTGCTGCTACATCGTTATAACCCTCTACATCCGCTTTTGAGGCGAAATAGAGATAGCGACGATTCGCCTGTGATTCGCCTGCAAAGGCGTCTTTTAGGCTCTGTTCGGTTTTTGATCCTGCTAGTGACATGTCAAAACTCCTCTCTTTAGTTATTCTGTTACCACCTAATACCCTTACAAATGCGATGGCTTTAACAGTCTAGGTTAGTTGCTTGTTTAACGTCTAATAGTTTTCTTTCATTGTATTAATAAATTTATCTGAAGCTTTCTGGAACTGCCTGCAAAGGTGCATTTTTTAGCGCCTGCAAAGACCGACTACCGGTGAGAAATAGCGTCCAGCGCAGCTGTTCTTTAAGTACGGTAATTTTTTCTATCACGGCTTCAGAAGACTGTAATGCCGGTGCCAAAAATGGCTGGGCCAGAGCACTGATACAAGCCCCTAGACGGATACAGCGTGCTATATCCAAGCCATGGCGAACTCCACCGGACCCTATTAGGCGAAGCTCGGGACAGGCGGCGTGCACTGCTGGCAATAAATCTATGCTGTCCATACCCCAATCAACAAAGGGCGCGGCGATGTCTCGTTGAATAGCAGAGCTGTTGCGAGCTAACTCAATACTTGCCCAACTAGTGCCTCCGCGACCGGCGATCTCAACCCATTGAATACCGGCATCCATCAATTTTTTTGCGCTGGTCGGACTGATCCCAGCACCTACCTCTTTGACAATAACAGGTACCTGTAACCTTGCCGCACAGTTCTGAATAGCCTCTAAGACCAGATTCCAATCGCGATCACCATTGGGCTGCACCAGTTCCTGCAATGGATTGAGATGTATAACCAGTGCGTTTGCCTGCACCGAGTCTACGGCGCGACGGGCTAGATCAAGGCCATGTTGCTGAAGTTGGGTGGCACCAAGATTGCCGAGTAGAATCGCCGAGGGTGCCCAGCGACGAACATCTTGTGGCATTTTGAGTTCAAGTGCGGCTCGCTGAGAGCCCAATGCCATGGGAATATTGCAGGCTTCAGCCGCCTCAGCAAGATGCTGATTAATCATCTCGCCACTATCGCAGCCACCAGTCATCGCGCCTATTAAGAACGGGGCAGCAATGCTCTTACCCAGAAAACTACTACTGATATCAATTTCATCCAGGGACAGTTGAGGCAGGGCGCTGTGCTCAAAGCGCAGCCGATCAAAGCCAGAGCCCTGCTGGGCCTGATGTTCTGATTGCAGTGCGAGTTCAATATGATCCGCTTTGCGGCTGCTTATATCTGTCATGGCAGCTCTTCTCTATGGGTTTTGTAGCGATCCGCAAAGTCCACCAGCAACATATGGGGTAGGGTGAGTGCGGCCAGGCCAATAAAGGTTAACTGTATCAGTGATAGGGCCGCTGTGTCGTCCAAATAATTATATATTAGCGCCGCACTAGCCCAGGCCATAGATGTGTAGATTGCTGCTTCTAGAGCACTGCGTCTGCGTTCGGTGCTGTCTAGGCTCTGCCAGAGACGCAGCATATGCCCGCGGCTGTGCCAGAGGCAAAAATACAGAGCAAAGCTCACCAGAGGGGGTAACTGGTGAGCCAGTGCAATCATTAGTAACAGGCCCAGTAACGGCTTTCGGTATGCAGCACGGCGATAGGCAAAGCCGCAATAAATGGCGCAGATAGCCGCCCAGGGTATAAACAGTCCGGTCAGAAACGCCATCAGTAGCACAGCATTGTCAGTGCCTGCCAAGATTGCAAAAAGAGGTTCAACCAGATCAGCTTGCAGGCTGGGTATAGCAATACAGACCAGACCGCCATGGGCGAGCCAGGGTAACCAGTGCGAGCCGCTATCGGCTATATCACTGGCGCCAAAATGTAGGCCAGAGATAAGTAAAAACAGTGCCAGACTGGGTAGTGGAAACAGCCACCATAGGCCGGTTACCAGCGCTGCGAGCCCAATATAGCCAAGGTGAAAGCCGAGCCAAGAGGCAGTGCCTGCAGGCCAGCCGGTGCGCCGCGCTATGGCACCATCCAGACCACCATGGGGTACGCCAAGTATTAAAATTGACGCTACGGCAAATAAATCCCAGCCAGTCATGGTGTAAACACCTGTTTTAAAAATGGCAGTTTGGGCATCGCCATAATGACCCTGGCCCAGTCTAGCAGGCTAGCAGAGCCCAGCATAAAGCGCGCAAAACCATTGGCATCTAATGCGCTGGCAGTGCTCATCATCACTGATACTCCAAGCTCTGGCTCAGCTAAAAGTACCGCATTAAATATTTTATCCATGCGAATCAGTGAGGGCGCTATGGGTTCGGGCACCTCGTATTGACCGCCTCTGATACCTCGGGCAAGGGCAGAGACCTGTGCCTGAATATTGGTAAATGCATAACCCGAGGAGAGCCGCACAGCGCCGCTGGCTGCTCCTATATTTGCGATACCAGCGTCTATGGGTTCAACCCTATCCATAGGGATCACACCCTGCTCTTGGCTGATTGTTTCTAAAGGCTCAATATTCTGCTGCTCTAACCACTGGTGAATCGCATTTAGGTACCAGTTTTTATCTTCTATGGTTCTTGAAATCATGGTGGACTCTATCAGCAGCAGGTCGTCAGAAAAGGGCAACACATAAATAAAATGCAGCCCTCGCGACTGATCCACACGAAAATCCATCAGCGTCGCAATCTCGGGATTTTCGATAGGGCTCTTAGTGCGAATTTCTAGACCTAGAAAATGCTGTTTTAGGCAGTTGTCAGCCATAGTAGGTGGGCGACTATCGTAGAGTTGGGCTGCGCTGTAAGTTTGTCCGGCGGCAGTAAATGAGCCACCGTTGCCCCGCACTTGAATATTCTCTGCGCTGGCTCTTATCAGCTCAATACCATCGGCAAGGTTATTCTCGCACTGGCTAAGGTACTGCGCTGCGCTAAGACTTGTGTAGCTGTACTGGTCACTGCGGTGAATAATCTCGCGCTGATGATCGATCAGTCGCCACTGTTTCCAGCGCCCCTTAGTGCAGGGTGCCAGCTGTTTTTGCTGTTCAGCATTGGCCCACAGAGCCCAACTACAGTCTCGTTCAGCAGGTGTCTTGGGTTCAATTATCACTGCGGATAACCCGTATAACTGGCTGGCGAGGCTGATGCCAGCGCTGCCGCCACCAATAATTGCGAGGTCGGCCTCTGGAATGCCAGTGGGCTGTTTATTTAATGTCGACACCGGCAAGCCCCTGAAGATGTTGGTGCAGCTCAGTATTGTGCTCTGGCACATGCATTGGCCTTAAATCCACCAAACTGCGCAGACTCACCAGAACTTTCTCTGGTTTACCCACAAATACTCGGCCGAGCCACCAGTGCAGATTGCGCCGTCTTAGTAAGAAGCCAATCTGCCGATACACTCGCAGGGCCACTGTGATGGCAAAGCGCGAGCGAAAAGGTAAAAGATGAATCCCTAACAGAGCACTGCGATAGTACTCCTCAGCTAGGTCCAGTAACTGTTCCACGGCTCTGGATACCGGCTGCCGACTCTCTATGCCTGCTTCGGCAATCTCAGCCGGCGCCAGATTAACCCAGCTGGCAGGAAGGTAGCGACGACCCATGGTCGCGTCTTCCAGTACATCGCGGGCAATATTAGTTAGCTGCATGGCAACACCCAGATCTATGGCAAAGGCATCTGCTCTAGCATGCTGGCAGTTGAGAACTCGACACATCATCAGGCCCACTGTGCCGGCCACCGCATGGCAGTAGCGCAGTAATTCAGCTTGGTCGAGGACAGCGGTTGGCTGTTGGTCTCTGAGCATGCCGTCAAGTAATTCTCGGGCGGCTGCTAGGGGTATGTTATTTTCGCTGGCCAGCTTAATAAAGGCTTCGACTTCAGGCCCAGCAGCGCAGCTTGCGCCACTTAAACGGGCACGAATATCCTCTAGAGACTCTTGGCGTTGTGGTAGGTCACCGTCGGCAAGATCGTCGACAAAACGGCAGAACTGATAGAGAGCAGCGGCGCGATCGGCGATGCTTCTTCCCAGAAACAGGCTAGCCCAATAAAAGGATTTGCCATGACGAGCCAATACTTGTTTGGGTGCTAAATCGTCTGGCTGCCGAGGTTCCATAGTCTATCCGCCTGAGCCGACCTCAACGCCAGTCAGTAATTCTTCGACTACCTTGGCAGAGCTAACTACCCCTGGCAGACCGGCCCCCGGGTGGGTGCCCGCGCCAACAAAATACAGATTAGAAATTGCTTTATCACGGTTGTGAAAACGAAACCAGGCCGACTGCGTTAGGCGCGGTTCAATAGAAAATCCCGCGCCGTGCATGGAGCGATAATCTTTAGCAAAATCTTCTGGCGTCATCCAGAATACCTCTTCAATAACTGATGAGAGTTCTGGCAGTATAGTCTCTTCAAGCGCTTCGACAATCCGGTCACGCAATACTTCGGCCTCGGTGCTCCAGTCGACATTGCCCTGCAGATTTGGCACGGGGCAGAGCACGTAAAAAGACTCACAGCCCTCTGGGGCAAAGCTTTTGTCCGTAGCTGTGGGGCGATGTACATAGAGGCTAAAATCTTCACTCATTTGCTTGGCATCGAAGATCTCAGCCAGCAGCTCTTTAAAGCGAGGCCCCATCCAGATGCTGTGATGGGCTACATCCGGGTAGAGTTTTTTGGTGCCGAAATACAAGACATAGAGCCCCATGCTGTATTGTTTTTTAATGGCTGGAAGGCGCAACTTTTTCTTCGGCAAAAGATGCTGGTAGCAGGTCTCGGGGTCGCCGCCAAAGACTACTAAATCGGCGTCCAAAATTTTATTGTTGCTCAGGCGCACGCCAGTGGCAGTTTTATTGGCAACAAGGATCTCATCAACATCGGCATTGAGCACAATGTTAATGCCCTGACGTTCCATTAGGGCACCCAGTTCGTCGACTAATTTACCGGTGCCGCCCATGCAGAAAAACACGCCCCAGCGACGCTCCAGATAATGAATCAGCGTATAGATCGCTGTAGTTTTAAAGGGATTACCACCCACTAACAAGGGATGAATAGAGAAAGCCTGACGTATCAATGGATGTTTTAGATGATTATTAACCATCTGAGATACAGTTTTATAGCATTTAAGAATCAGCAGTGCGGGGACTTGCTTAACCATGTCCCAGACTCGAGTAAATGGTCTGTGGACTAAGCCTTTAAAGCCGACATCATAGACTTTTTTGGATTTCTCAAGCAGCTTTAGGTAGCCCTCGGCATCATCCTCGTTAAAGCGACGAATTTCATTCAGTGTGTCTTCGATTGAGGCCCGATAATCGAATTGGCTGCCATCGGCAAAGTGAAAACGATAGAAGGGGTCAAGAGGAACAAAGTTTAGATGGTCTTCTAGTTTCTCATCAAACAGTTCGTAGAGTTCATCGAATAAAAAGGGGGCGGTGATTACTGTGGGCCCTGCATCGTGGCGGTAGCCGCCACGTTCGAATACCTGAGCACGGCCACCGAGGCTATCCAAGCGTTCTAATAAGGTGACCTGGTATCCCAGTGCTTTCAGTCTTAGTGCTGTGGCTATTCCTGCGAAGCCGGCTCCTATTACCAATGAATGTTGCCCGGCTCCAATTTGTTTTTGCGTCAAGCTATCCGCCCTTGATTTTTAATTATTGTTTTCTCTTTTACGGAATCTACCAGCTGTTGGGTTACTGATTGCAGCGGTTGAGGGACGGATTTTACCAATTGTTCTGCTTGCAGCAGCCAGTATTCCACCGACTGATTAGCCTGCAATATAACATCGCTGGATGCAATACGGCGCTGCCACTGCACCAATTGCTCGTTGTTATCAGATCTATACCAGCGGTTGAAATCTTCGCGACCGACACCCTGTTGAGCAAATAGGCTGACTACCAGGTTGGGTTTGCGCCCGTCCAGATCACTTGATCTATGGCTTGATGGAATAATATCGTCAATATCGTTGCGGCCCTGATACGCGAGGCCACAGAGCCCCACCAGATGTTCAAGGCTGTTTAAATTCTCGGCGAGTCCAGCTGCTATGGCTGCGCCCTTGATTGGAGCAATAAGCAGTGGTGCTGTTTTGCCCTTGGCAATACGCTGCCATTCTTTAATTTCAGCGCATTGGCGCTGGCTGATATCAGAAATTTGGCCGCTGCAGGTTTCCTGCATTGCCTGAGCTAACAAAGCCGCTAGTTGGCCACCGCAGTTGCGGTTGCGAGCGGCGAGCTCGAAGGCTTTAGCCACCATCCAGTCACCCAGACAGAGAGCCATATCAGAACCAAAGTGCTGGTTGATACTTTCTTGGCCACGTCGGTGAGTACTAGCGTCACTAATATCGTCATGAATAAGAGAGGCGTTGTGCAGAAGCTCGCAAGCTGCTGCCCAATGTAAATTATCAGTTTCGTTTAATCCGAGAGCTATTCCGCTAGACAGGGCCAGCTGGGCTCTAAACGATTTACCTGGATTTCTATAATGATAGTTGGCCGCGGCCGCTAAGCTGCTCTGCGTATCTGGCATCTCGCGTTTGTATAGTGCATTGAGCTGAGATAACCATTCCAGGCGATTTATTGTCTTTATTGGGACCATTGCTAGATACCCTTTTGACCGTAACTTTTTAGTTACTTGTTCTTATTATGTCTGTTGTTCTTTTTTAGAGAGAAAGAGCCAGCAAGGCTGGCTCTTTCCATCTTTGGCTGTGCGTAGCTTATTCCGAATCGGCTACTGCAGCTGCCCAGATCACTATACCGAAGCCAATCTTGTTCCAGAAATCGGCCAGGTTGTAGATGATGTTCATAGTGCCAGCGTCTGCTCCACCGCCTAGGTAACCCATAAAGTAACCCAGTGGATAGATCGCCCAACCAACAGTTACAAGAAGAGTCATAGTCTTGTAAGCTTTCTGGACGTGCTCGTTGGCTAGGCTAGCATTGATTTGGCTTGCTTCACCTTTAATGATGTACCAGATTACATAGATCCACGCTGCCATTGACAGAGCGAATGCCAAACCTACACCCATGGAGCCAGTTTCGCCCATGTAGCCTAGTACCAGCATTGCTGTAGTACCGCCTAACAGGTTCCAGAAAACACGCGCTGGTACCTTACCTACTGCAGACATAATCAAGTAGAACTCAACCATCAACAGTGGCACGGTCAAGAGCCAGTCGATATAGCGGAATTCAGTTGGAGATGTTCCAGTTGCAACCCAAACGTCACGCATATAGAAGTAGTGAACTGCTGCTATAAGAGTAACCAGGCCTGAAACTGTCAACGAGGTCTTCCACTTGCCTGCAACGCGATCGCGCTCAAGGAAGAAGAAGGCTGTTGAAGCAACAAGAGCCATGGATATTAACCAAAAGGACATGCCGACGTAATCGCCGGACGCTAAGTTGTTAGTCATGTATAACCCCTACTAATAAACCTTTATTATTATTGTGTCAGCCAGTTATTCGGAAGATCAACGAGCGACACTCCTAGTACAGCTGCTCCAGTGTCTCGCTTCTGAGACGTGTCTGGAGCTCCTAACTTATCCCTTTTTTGCCCTAAGAACAACCATTGGCGATATCTTAGGTTAGTTTTTACAGCCAGGAGTTACTTATTCGTAGGAAAACTTTAAGTGGATTAAACAGCATTATATTTTTTTACAGTAATGCAGTATTCATTTGAAATAGGAGTGATATGATAAAAATTGGCACAAAGGTATTTGTGTTTTTTTATAACAAAAAAAGAGAAAAAAGTCTTATGGGGAAATTCCACCTAGGTTTACCAGCCGTGGTAACTGCTTTATTAATGATCTTATTATCTATTCAGGCTGCAGCAGACACCTCTGTTAGTGATCCAGACAATCAAGACATCAGTCTGCACTATCCAGATCAGCAGTGGACGGAAGTTTCTGCCCAAGCAGTAGACCTCGATCCTCTGAAGGTCGCGCAGCTTTTTGATTTATCTTTTCAAGACTCGGCTACTCAGGGAGTGGCTCTCTTTAAAAATGGTCTATTGGTGGGCGAACGCTATGCGCCTGGATACAGTAAAGAGAGCTATGGAACATCCTGGTCTATGGCAAAAAGTTTTTATGCGGCACTGATAGGCATATCTATCGATCGCGGCGAGATCGATAGTCTTGACGACCCTGTGGCCCGCTACCTCGACTACTTTAATGATGAGCGCAGCGAGATTACTATCCGTCAAATTCTGGATATGACCAGTGGCCTTGAGATGCCGTCCCACGAGCATGAAAATATGTATTTTTCTGCGGACCACCTCGCCTATGCCCGACGGGTTGGCGTTGAAAAGCCCGCAGGGCAAAGGTTTGAGTATAATAATGTCAACTCTATGTTGCTGGCAGATATTTTATTGTCAGTCACCGGCCAGCCTGCAGATAAGCTGTTAACAGAGCGTATTCTGAATAAGATAGGCCTTACAGACGTAACCCTTTGGCAGGATAGCTCGGGAAATCCCATGACCTACTGTTGTATTGACACAACGGTTAGACAGTACTCGCGCTTTGGCTTGCTATTTGCTCGTAACGGCAACTGGAAGGGCGAGCAAATTATTTCAGCCGACTATGTAAAAGAAACCCTGAGTCAGGTATGGAGCGATATAGAGAGTGACACCATCACCCAAAAGCGTGGCTATTCTCTGCACTGGTGGGTGTCGCGTTACAACGAGAACGCAAAAATATTTAATGCCAGTGGTAAGTTTGGACAGTATATTTTCGTTGATCCAAAAAATGATATTGTCTTTACCCGCATTACTAAATACCACCCTACTGGTGGCTCGCAGCAGGACTGGGGCGTTTTAAAATATGTTAATTGGATAGGTAGTGTTAATTTCCGCATAGCGCTTGCGGAGATTCTGGACTCTCTAGGCATAGTCAAAATGCAGGGAAATATAAAAACCCCTGTGACGCTGGAGGATGGCACCTCCAGAGAATTCTTTACCAATTACGAAACTATAATCGACACTTTAATTGAGCTTAGTGACCAGTAAGCTGGGAAAGCCATTGGTAACAATGGCTATTTCATAATTAAAGTTTTTCTAAATTTTCTAAACAGTAATCTGCACGCGCCAGCAATTGCCGTTTTACCTCTGGATCCATCTTATCCCAGCTCCGATAGGCCATGGCTGTCCTCGGGTTGCGTGCAAACCGCTCGGTATGGCGCTGCATAAAGTGCCAGTAAAGACTATTGAAGGGGCAGGCCTTTTCCGAAAACCGCTCCTTGACACTGTACTGGCAACTACCGCAGTAATCACTCATCTTGTTAATGTAGCTGCCGCTCGCCGCGTAGGGTTTGGTAGCCACTAAACCCCCATCGGCAAATTGGCTCATGCCCCTGGTATTGGGCATCTCTACCCATTCAATTGCGTCTATGTAAATGCCTAGATACCACTGATCCATCTGATCAGGGTGTATACCCGCCAGCATGGCAAAATTTCCAGTGACCATGAGCCGCTGAATATGGTGGGCATAGGCATAGTCTAGAGACTGATCTATGGCTTGCTGCATGCAGGCCATGTTGGTTTTGCCTGTCCAAAAATAGTCGGGCAGATCACGTTGTGCATCCAGTTCATTGCGCTTCGCATAGCCGGGCATGTTGGCCCAATAAACCCCGCGAATATATTCTCGCCAGCCGAGAATCTGGCGGACAAATCCTTCAATTTGAGCGAGATCTATATCGTCGCTGTCTTCAAAATATCTGAGTGCAGTTTCTATAACTTCCATTGGATGTAGCAGTTTGCTATTTAGAGCAAAGGAGATTCGCGAGTGGTAGAGGCTCCAGCGGTTTTCACCCTGACGCGTCATGGCGTCCTGAAAACGCCCGAAATTGGGCAGGCAGTAACGACAAAAAAAGTGCAGTAACTGGTCTGCCTGCTCATGGTTTATCGGCCAAAGCAGATGCTCTGTACTGTTGCCAATTGTGGCGATTCCATGCCGTTCAATGCGTACCAAAATCGGCCGCACATCATTGTTGAATAGCAATGGTTCTGGAATTTCTTTAAGGTCTGCAGCCTTTAGCTTCTGGCGATTCTCGCCATCAAAATTCCAACGCTCGCCGCGAGGTTCATCGCCTGCCATCAGCAGGTTAAAGCGCTTGCGCATCTTGCGATAGAAAGACTCCATGCGGTTGTGTTTGCCAGCGTTGATGTACTGGGGTATTTCGCTCTGAGGTAGAAGAAAATGCTCGCTGTCATAACAGGTGACAGTCGTTGGACTGATAAACTCTATGCTCTCCAGCTGTTGGGCCAGTCTGAACTCGTCGGGCGCCTGATAATCGAATTTCTCAATGCTGTGCCGCGCGCAAAGCGCGCTGATTAGATGGCTAAGAGTTGGGTAGGCAGCGGTGTCATCTAGGCTGAGATAGCTGACCTGATGTCCGTCTGCCTGCAGCGATTTGGCAAAGTCAGTCATCGCCGCAAAGAAGCTACAGAGCTTTTGTATATGATGCACCACATAGCCGGCTTCCTGATGCAGCTCGGCAATCACGTAGAGTACCCTAGGATCCTGCTCTCGATACCAAGAATGTTGCCGATTCAGCTGGTCTCCCAGAATCAGTCTTAGGCTTTGGTATTGCTGTAGCGTTTGTGTCATCGCGTTGCATCCTGTTCTATCGGCCAGTCGGCGGCATCGACAGAGTCCAGAGCTGAAGCCTGTGGATGTCCATCCCAGGCAGTAATAAATCTATTTTGAGGGTCATAGGTTCGAGTTTGCTTCTCAAGATCAAATCTACGATTGGCGCGGGGATCTGCCCCTACACCAGCCAGATATTGCCAGTTGCCCCAGTTCGAGGCTACATCATAGTCGACCAGCTGATGCTCCATATAGGATGCACCATATCGCCAATCAAGGTTTAGTTCATGGACAAAACAGCTGGCCGCTAGCTGACGGCCACGGTTAGACAAATAGCCGGTAGCGTTTAACTGTTTCATGCAGGCGTTGACTATGGGGTATGGGGTATTGCCCTGACACCATTTTTGATAGCGCTCGGAATAAAAGCTGGTGCTAGGCTTATGACTTTTAATGCCATTGAACAAAAACAGCCGCTTGCCATATTTCTGTGCATACCATTGAAAGTATTCGCGCCACAGCAGTTCGAAATAGATCCAGTAGGTGGAGTCATTGCTTTCGACTTCCTGCTCATAGCATCTCAGTGCCTGAATAATAGTTTTTGGCGACAGGCAGCCATTTGCCAGCCAGGGGCTAAATTTAGTGGAATAATCCATGCCTTCGAGGCCGTTGCGAGTCTCTTTATAGGTGCTGGCCGGCCCGCGAGAGAAGTAATTTTCAAGATGTTTGAGGCCAGCAGTTTCGCCGCCTTCAAAAAGCGCCACTGGATTTTGAGCAGGCCTTTTTAGGTCAATACCCGCAAGATTCTTTCGAGATGGGGGCGGCGGTAGAGAGTTGGGTCGAACAATCGGCTCTTGAATGGCTAGGGGCTCAACTTTGCGGCGAAACTTCGAAAAGCTGTCAGGTAGCGCCTGAACAGTAAAGGGCATCTCCGACGCTTTAAACAGGCGATTATTGTCAATCTGGGTAAAACCAATCAGGGAATATCTGGTTGCCAGAGTTTGGCAAATTTGATTGTGATAAAAGTCAGCGCTGTCACTGCTAAAAATATGCTCGATGCTGTACTCAGTAATCAGCTGCGCCAGTGCCTGCATGGCTGGCTGATCCATCACCACCAGCCCCTGGCCATACTGTTGCAGGCTGTTGTCCAAATCTATCAGGCTCTGGCTAAGAAAGTCTAAACGGTTTGCCGAAAGGTCCCTTGGCCCCTTTATTCCAGCCGTTGGGGTGCTTGGTGGCATGCAATAGACACAGATGAGCTGCTTACAACTGGCAGCCGCCTGCGCAAGCGCCGGATTATCATTGATGCGCAAATCATTGTGAAACCAAAATAGGCCTACCTGATGCATAAGCTGTGTAATGTCCCTGGGCGTTGCGTTTAATGTTTAGTAGCTACGCTATGGCAGGCTGTTTGGACCTGATGTTAGCCACTATCTGGCGATCTAAAGCGACTGCAAAGTCGTAGCTCTAGTACTGACTTTTTATGGCTAACTTAACAGGAACAGATATGACCAGTGCAACGCTCACCAGAGTCCTTGGTTTCCTTGGTCTGGTGCCATTTATGCTCCCCAGCTACCTAATGGCCAACGCGGCGCTGTTTGGCAGCGGACTACAAAGCGCGGCAATTTTTGGGCTCTATGCGCCCTATGTGTTTATTGCGTACAGCGCCATTATTCTCAGTTTTTTGGGGGGCACTCTCTGGGCTCAGGCCCGCCAAGCCGACGACTCATCGGCGCTTATGACGATTCTATTTAGTAATCTGCTGGCGCTCTCGGCTTGGGCCTGTTTACTACTGATTTATATTGCCCCGATTATGACGGTATTTTCTGTGTGTCTGCTATTGGCCGGTTATCTGGGCATGCTCTTTGCCGAGTCTCTGAACGATGTTAGCCGTCAAAGAAAATATTGGCGTATGCGCCTATGGTTGACGTTCTGGGTTGCTTTAGCCCACCTGCTGGTTATTTCTCTGATGATGGCGGAGCTGTAAATTATGACTGAACTCAGTGTTTTTTATGATGGCGGCTGCCCGGTATGTGTGGCTGAGATAGACCACCTTAAACGTCTTGATGTGACGGGAAAAATCGCTTTTGAAAATATCTGCGCTGCAGATTTCACGGCCCGCTTCCCTCGGATAGACCCCCAGCAGGCTGATCGTATACTGCATGGCGAGCTGGCGGATGGCGAAATGATCTATGGTCTTGATGTCACTTACTGGGCCTGGGCTCTGGTGGGCAAGCGACGCTGGGTTGCTGTTCTGCGCTGGCCCATATTTAGACAGATTGCCCAGCTCGGCTACCGGTTTTTTGCCCGTTACCGCCATCAAATTTCGCGTCTGGTGACCGGGAAAAAACGTTGCAATACCTGCGCTAGCTCAGAGGGGGCACTGTGATCCACAATAGCGTGTTGGTGCTTGGCGCCTCTGGGGGGCTCGGGCAGGCTATGGTCAAAAAATTCCTTGCGGACCCCAAGGTAGATCTGGTCGTTGCGGTCAGCCAGCAGATACAGGCCTCAGTGCCAGAATTACCTGTAAGGGATGACTTGGTCTGGATTCAGTCTGAGTACCATGAGCAGGCCATGGCCGAGGTCATAGTCCAGTTAGACCCTTTTAAAGCAACCTTTAGCCGCGTATGTATCTGCCATGGCATTTTGCATGATGCGGATATGCGGCCCGAGAAGCGTTTTGAAGATGTTAGCGCAGAGGTTCTGCGCAAGATTTTTCAGGCCAATAGCATAGTGCCGGCACTGTGGCTGAAATTATTGCACCGCATTTTACAAGGTAAGCAGCCCTGTATTGTCGCTGTATTTAGTGCCCGGGTTGGCAGCACAGCCGATAATCGCCTGGGCGGTTGGTATGCCTATCGCGCGTCGAAGGCAGCGCTGAATAGTTTGCTGCAAACCTACGCAGTGGAATATGCGCGGCGTGCAAAAAATATAAAGCTAATTGCTTTTCACCCGGGAACAACGGATACCCAGCTCTCCAAGCCTTTCCAGGCCTCAGTGCCTGAGGGTAAGTTATTTACTACCGATTTTGTTGCAGATCAGTTAGCACAGATTATGGCTAGCGCAGAGCTAGACGGTCAGCTCTCATTTTTGGACTGGGAGGGGAAAACTATTCCTTTTTAGCGGCCTTTGCTATTAGATCAAAGGCAATATCTAATCTGTCCTCGACCCTAATCAAGCCGTTCATAATAGAAAATGGCTGAATGCCGTAGTCGCTTTGCAGTACCGAAAATTCGCCACTGATCAATAACTCAGATGTTTTAGTTTGATCCACATTGACGCTGAGTAGTTGCGACCGTTTGACACCATGCAGGCTAAAGTCTATCTGTACCAACAAATCCACAAGCGCGTTGCCACAGTCTCGACTGTGCAGCTGCGCAAAGGGGAAGTCTCCGACTTCAAGGCTCTTGAGCATATTCTGTCCTGTCGCAATGATATCCGCCGCCGTTGGCTGAGTATCCATTCCTGCCGCCGCTCGCAGTTCGAGGTTATCCACCTCCATTGTCGCCAGAGGCGCAAAAAAATCAGCTCTGCATCGACCTAGCGTCTGATCTAGATAGATAAAGCCCTGCAGCTGTTGGCTGGCGACAATATGATCGTGGCCCAGCTTTGCCATCAGGCCACCTCGGCGCACTCTGACAACTACCTTAGAAGCCCGGCTGTCGATTTTGTAAACATGACTGCTGTTATCCTGGCTAGCCTGTCTGTAGAAGTCTGTAGGGAAATTCGCCGGCTGATTAGACTTAATAGCGTACTCAATGGGCCCGCTGCAGCCGCTGAGACCGATAAAAAGCAGTAGTAGAAATGCTGCGAATTTATTCATGTTTAGTAAATAGTCGAACATCAAACCAGACTCGTACCTCTAGCCCTATTTGATCACCAGTGGCCCACTCACCTAGGCCGATGGCAAAATCATTGCGACCCAAGACCAGCTCGCCAACCATGGAGGCTTTTCCCTCGCCAAGATCAACCCAATTAAAAGGCACCTGCAATGACTTTTCGATACCCTTCAGCTGCAGTTTTCCTGTTGCTAAAAAGCCAGTTTTGGAACCGTCTGAGAGAATATTTTGACTGGTAAAAACAGCCTCTGGGTAAGCGGCTGTAGCAAACCAGTCTGCGGCCTTAATTGCCTCGTTGAGATCCTCATTACTTAGGTCGGCGCTATCAATTGATACCCTGACAATAAGGCTGGCTGGCAGGGTTGAGTACATAACTGAGAATTGGTTGAAGTTGCCATTGATTGGCAGCCCCTCAAAGCTGGGGGCAAACCAAAGACGACTCTCGGTGCTGCTGGATTGCCATTCGTTGGCCTGTGTCGCGCCAAAACTAAATGAGCAGAGTACAAACAGCGCAGTGGTTAGTGACTGTAGCTTCATGGGATTAAAACCACAGCCGTTTAATAGCGCTGTCTGCCAAGACAAACTGATGTCTTATTGCTGCGGCGATATGGAGTGCTAGCAGTGCAATAAGGGCAAACACGCACAGCTCATGTATTTCAGCGGCTAGAGCCTTGAGCTCGCTGTTGGGGTCAGTGATCGCAGGCAGGGGGATAAGCCAAAACAGTTTGACGGGCAGGTTAGCAGCCGATGTGATGATCCAGCCAGAAATCGGTAGCGCAAACATTAGCGCGTAGAGCAATGCGTGCACGGTAGAAGCCAGTATCTTCTGGAGTTTACTGGTAGCCAGCGAGACTGGCACTGTACTTTTTATCCGCCATAAAAGGCGCACAACTAGCAGTAAAAATACCAGCATGCCAAAGGATTTGTGCCATACAAAAACGTCAATTTTCCAAGCAGATAGTTTGAGGCTGTCGGCGTAAAACCCCAGTGGAATCTGGATAAAAATTAATGCTGCGGTTAACCAATGAAATAGTTTGCTTAGCCAGCCCCATTCTGTGGAAGTATTGTTAAGCCCCATCTTGCCTGTTCCTTGCTAAGTCAATTTGACGACTGATTATCCTGCTAGCGGCTCAGCTTGTAAATTACATTCAAGCTGTGATTCATATCTCGGGTTAAGCGCCCTGATCTGATACTATCGCCGCGAGTAATAGGTCAGGCACAGGTTAAGCCATGCAAGAGCAGCAATCTTTGATATGTGAAATTACCGATCTTAGTCATGATGGTCGCGGTGTGGGGCGCATTGCTGGCAAGACCTGTTTTGTTGAGGGTGCGCTGCCGAGCGAGACCGTCGAGCTGCATATAAACAACAGCAAGCGCAATTACGACGAAGGCCGTGCCACAAAAATACTCAGCGCCGCTAATAATCGGGTTGAGCCAGGTTGTAAGCATTTTCTGCGCTGTGGCGGTTGCAGCCTACAGCATCTAGATCACGACCAGCAATTGCAGTTCAAAGAGCAGCAGTTACTTAATAGTTTGCAGCGTGGCGGCCTCGAGCCAGCCACAGTGCTACCTGCGCTAAGTGCTCCGCAATGGGGCTACAGGCGCCGGGCGAGGCTAGCTGTGCAGAGGGCCAAGGATGGAAAATTTTTAGTAGGCTTTCGCAATGCGGGCAGTCGTCGCATTGAACCTATTAGCCAATGTCCTGTGTTGGCCGCTCCGCTACCTGAGGTGATTGCTCAGCTACCTCAATGGCTGGTCTCTGTCCCCCATGGCATTCGTATTTTTGAGGTAGAGCTGGTTTCAGTGGATAATAGTTTTGCCGTTGCTGTAGAGGCTGGGCGTCTCCCCAACGAAGCAGAGTTAGGCGAGATTCTCGGCAGTTTAAATCAGATGGGTCATGGCCCAGTGCAGCTATGGTGGAAGGCCGGCAAGCAAACGCGCTTTACGCGTCTAGATAAAGGCACTGATGCGCTCTCTTTTTCCGTGCCCGGTGGACTAAGGCTCAACTTTGAGCCAGGTCAGTTTATTCAGGTAAATGGTGAAATTAATCGGTTGATGATCGAGCAGATGCTCAGCCTGCTCCCAGAGAGCGGCAATCTCGCGGTTGATCTTTTCTGTGGTACAGGAAATCTATCCCTCCCACTGACTCAGCGTTTCACCAAGGTCGTTGGTGTGGAGGGTTTGCCTGAACTAGTAAAGGGCGCGGAGGACAATGCCCGACTCAATGGTCTTAATAATGTTGAGTTTGCTATGGCTGATCTAACCCGTGCTGTGGGCCTCAGTAGAATCAACCCTAGCAATGAGCCGATTGATCTGGTGTTGTTGGATCCGCCTCGCAATGGTGCTGCCGGCGTAATATCCTGGGTTGCCAAATCAAAAGCACGTCAGATTGTCTATATTTCCTGTCATCCCTCAACCATGATCAGAGATGCCGCAGTACTGGCCGAGGCCGGCTATAAAATGACAGCGGTAGGTGTTATGGATATGTTTCCCCACACCACTCATATTGAGGCGATGGCACTGTTCGAATAGCTGTTTTTAAGTGCTGGCCTAAATCCCAAAACTGCCTGTACAATAGCCTGAGATTATGATTTTTGCACTGTCGATGCCGTTGCTTTTCGGGTATACTTAACGCCTTCTCTTTTTACTCTTTAACACCTTCAAGGAATTCGCATCCTATGTTTGATCAAGACCAGACGATTGCCAAGTTTGACGCAGAGTTGTGGCAGGCCATCCAGCAGGAAGACCAGCGCCAAGAGCAGCATATTGAACTGATTGCGTCAGAGAATTACACCAGCCCAGCGGTTATGGAAGCGCAGGGCGGCAAGATGACTAATAAGTACGCGGAGGGATATCCCGGAAAACGTTACTACGGTGGCTGTGAATATGTCGATGTGGCAGAAGAGCTGGCCATAGAGCGACTCAAGAGTCTCTATGGTGCGGGTTATGCCAATGTACAGCCGCATTCCGGTTCTCAGGCTAACAGTGCGGTGTTTTTAGCCTTGATCAATGGTGGTGATACAGTTTTGGGGATGAGTCTGGCAGATGGTGGTCACCTGACCCATGGGGCCAAGCCCAACTTTTCCGGCAAGCTTTACAACTCTGTGCAATATGGCCTAGATCCTGAAACTGGATTGATTGACTATGACCAGGTTGAAGCTCTGGCTAAGGAACATAAACCAGCAATGATTATCGCTGGCTTCTCAGCATACTCAGGGATTATGGACTGGGCTCGATTCCGTGCTATTGCAGACAGTGTAGGTGCCTACCTGATGGTTGATATGGCTCATGTCTCCGGACTGATTGCGGCTGGTGTCTATCCCAACCCAGTTCCCCATGCTCATGTGGTGACCTCAACAACTCACAAGACACTGCGTGGTCCGAGGGGCGGAATTATCCTGACCAACCACGAAGATATCGCTAAAAAATGTAATTCGGCACTGTTCCCAGGAAGTCAGGGCGGGCCTCTCTGCCATGTTATCGCAGCGAAAGCTGTGGCTTTTAAAGAGGCTGCAAGTCAGGAGTTTGTCGATTACCAAAAGCAGGTTGTAGCCAACGCCAAGGCAATGGCTGCCACCTTTATGGAGCGCGGCATTAATATTGTCTCCAATGGCACAGAAAACCACCTGATGCTAGTGAGCTTGATTGGTAAAGAGTACACAGGTACAGATGCCGATCGCGCTATGGGTGAAGCATTTATCACCGTCAATAAAAATGCTGTGCCCAATGATCCGCGTTCACCTTTTGTGACCTCTGGCCTGCGCGTAGGTACACCGGCAATTACAACCCGCGGCTTTGGTATTGGAGAGACGGTTCAGCTTACTCACTGGATGTGTGACATTCTTGATAGTTTAGAGAACGGCAACTCTGAACAGGTCATTGCCGAGGTTAAGGCGCAGGTTTTGGATATCTGTAAGCGGTTCCCTGTCTACGGTTAGACTTTGCCAAGTCGATAAAAAAGCCCCACTATGTTGGGGCTTTTTTTTGATTTCTGACAATGTGCCCAACATAAGAAGGTAACTATGAAAAGTCATCAGCTTCGCCCAGCATCTACAGTGATACTTCTGCGTGACACTGATCAGGGGCTAGAAACCTTGCTTCTACGTCGCAATGCAAAACTGGCCTTCGCGGCTGGCGCCTGGGTTTTCCCCGGGGGTGCAATCGACCAGATAGAGATTCAGTCAGCTGATAACGAAATGCAGGCAGCTAAAATTGCCGCGGTTAGAGAAACCAAGGAAGAGTGTGGCGTAGATCTGGCTGCTGAAAATCTGGTGCACTTTTGTAACTGGACTACGCCCGAAGGCGAATCCCGCCGATTTGCCACCTGGTTTTTTGTGGTGCAGGCGCAAATTAGCTCGGCAGATATTATGATTGATGATGGAGAAATCCATGAGTTTCAATGGATCGGTCTTCAGCAAGCAATCGATCTGCATCATGCAGGGCAGCTCAACCTAATGCCACCCACCTACCTGAGCCTGAGGCTGATTAGGCATTATTCCGTCGCTGCCGAAGCCTGCGCGGCATTAGCTGTGCGTGAAACCTTCGAGGTAACGCCACGTATTTGTCCGGCCGATGATCAATTAGCCTGCCTCTACCCCGGTGATGCCGGCTACGAGACTTTGGATAGCACTATCGCTGGCCCGCGGCACCGGTCCACCTTTACCCAGCAGGGTACGCGTTATTTGCACTCCGGTGCGGATGTCTCGGTGCCAGCTATGGATCAACCCTAAAACTAATCCTTTTGGGTACTAAACAGAACAGGATTCAGGGGGCTTTCAAAAGCCTATCTTGTGATAGAATGTTGCACCTATTTTTTGATGTGCTGCTATGTATTGTCCATTCTGTAATACTGATGACACCAAGGTCGTAGATTCGCGTCTGGTTGCCGATGGCGGCCAGGTTCGTCGCCGTCGCGAGTGCGTGGATTGCAGTGAACGCTTTACCACCTACGAATTGGCTGAACTAGTAATGCCGAGGGTTATTAAAACCGATGGTAGCCGCGAGTCTTTTGACGAGGAAAAGCTGCGAGCTGGTTTGCAACGAGCTCTGGAAAAGCGCCCGGTTTCTATCGAGAAAATTGAGGTCTCGCTCTCGCAAATTAAGCACTTTTTACAGGTCACAGGTGAGCGTGAGGTCTCGTCACGGATCATAGGCGAGGAAGTTATGCGTCAACTCCGTGAATTAGATGAAGTTGCCTATGTTAGGTTTGCCTCCGTCTACCGTAGTTTCCAAGATCTCAGTGAGTTTCAAGATGAACTCAATCGTCTCACTGCGTTAAAACCCGCAGCGGCTGACAAGTAATGAGTGCTGTTGATCGCCAGATGATGTCGCGGGCCCTGCAGCTTGCCGCTAAGGGTCGATACACCACGTCACCAAATCCCACGGTTGGCTGCGTAATTGCTATTGATGATCAGATTGTTGCCGAGGGGTATACCAGGCCTGCAGGTGGCCATCATGCTGAGATAGAAGCATTGCAGTCAGCCGCAGATGTGCGCGGTGCAACCGCTTATGTCAGCCTTGAGCCCTGCAGTCACCAGGGCAAAACAGGCCCCTGCGCCGATGCCTTGATAGGGGCGGGCATTACCCGAGTGGTGATTGCCTGTGAGGACCCTAACCCTGAGGTGGCGGGACAGGGTATCAAAAAACTTCAGGAAGCAGGCGTGGAGGTACAGCTTGGACTTCTTGAAGATCAGGCGCGAGAGATCAACAGGGGATTTATCAGCCGTTTCGAGCAGGGTTCGCCCTGGGTAACGGTTAAGATGGCAGCAAGCCTGGATGGGCGAACGGCCATGGCCAGCGGTCAGAGCCAGTGGATTACCACGCCGGCAGCGCGGGCTGATGTGCAGCGACTGCGAGCTGAGCAATGTGCAATTATTACTGGGATTGGCACGCAAAAAATGGACGATCCTTCTCTGACTGTGCGTATAAGTCACAGCGATCTTGGTGTTGAGGACCAGCTGAGACAGCCACTGCGAGTGGTGGTGGATTCACAGTTACAGATGTCGCCGGAGGCGCGCATGTTTCAGCAGCCAGGCGATACTCTGGTGGCGACACTGGACGCTGAGGAACAGCGGCAAAAAGCACCTGTCTTAATTGCGGCAGGAGCAGAGGTGATTTTTCTGCCCGCTATGGGAGAGCACATAGATCTGCGAGCTCTGTTGGCTGATTTGGCTTGTCGCGGTTGCAATCAGGTATTAGTTGAAGCTGGTGCTGGTCTAGCTGGCGCGTTTATTGCCGAGGGGCTTTTTGACGAGTTGGTTTGCTACTGGGCACCTAAGTTATTTGGCAGTGAGGCGCGGCCTATGTTTGCGTTGCCAATCGACACCATCGATGCTCATTTGGCATTGTCAGTGCAGGATATTCGTCAGATTGGAGAGGATATTCGAATAGTGCTTAGGCCAGATAAGGATTACTGATTTTTTAGGCTGGGTACGGCCGATTCGAATCAATTGATAGAAATACATATTTACAGGGTTTATAGCTATGTTCACTGGAATTATTAGCGCCATTGGCGATATCGCAGACCTAGAGCAGCGCGGAGGTGATGTGCGTCTGACCATCCGCACTGGCAACCTGAGCCTCGCTGATGTGCAGCTTGGTGACAGTATCGCCTGCAATGGCGCCTGTCTGACTGCAGTCGAACTAACGGGCGAGGGCTTTATAGCTGATGTCTCTGTAGAGACTTTAAACCTTACCACTATTGGCAGCTGGGCAACCGACAGTCGTATCAATTTGGAAAAAGCCATGCAGGCAAGCGATCGTTTTGGTGGCCATATAGTTTCTGGCCATGTCGACGGTATAGGTGAAGTAGTAGCTCTAGAAGAGGATGCAAGATCTTGGCGCTTCAGAATTCGCGCACCTCGTGAGCTAGCAAAATACATTGCCCACAAAGGTTCAATCACCGTTGACGGCACTAGTCTTACCATTAACAGAGTCGAAGGCTCAGAGTTTGAGCTGAATATTGTCCCTCATACCATGACCCATACCATTATGGGTGATTATAAGGTGGGCACTAGAGTCAATCTAGAAGTGGATCTGGTGGCTCGATATTTAGAACGACTGCTACTGGGTGACAAAGCAGCGGATCAATAAGCAAAATTTAGCAATACGCAATACATCGGAAGAGAAGAGACAATGGTACTTAACACAGTAGAAGAATTACTCGAAGATATTCGTCAGGGCAAGATGGTTATTCTGATGGATGACGAAGATCGTGAAAATGAAGGAGATCTGGTTATGGCTGCGCCCATGGTGCGGCCCCAGGATATTAACTTTATGGCGACCTATGCTCGCGGTCTTATCTGCCTAACGCTAAACGAGCAGCGCTGCAGACAGCTTGAGCTGGGAATGATGGTTGCGGGCGACAGCAATAAGTCTAGCCACAGCACACCGTTTACGCTTTCAATCGAAGCATCCGAAGGCGTAACCACAGGTATCTCTGCTGCTGACCGCGCACGCACCGTGCAGGCTGCTGTTGCGGGCAATGCACGCCCAGAGGATATAGTGCAGCCAGGCCATATTTTCCCACTCAAGGCTCAGCCCGGTGGTGTGCTAAGCCGTGCTGGCCACACCGAAGCTGGCTGCGATTTGGCGCGGATTGCCGGCTTTGAACCCGCTGCTGTGATTGTAGAGATTATGAACGAAGACGGCACCATGGCACGCCGCGATGATCTAGAGGTGTTTGCCGAAAAACATCAGCTTAAAATTGGCACCATTGCCGATCTTATTCACTACCGTCTGGTGACCGAGAAGACTACCCAGTGCATCAGCGAGCGTCAGATCAATACACAGTTTGGTGAGTTTACTCTCAAGACCTATTTGGATAATGCTCGCAATGAAAAACATTTTGCTCTGGTCAAAGGCGATGTGACTGGCGAAGAAGCACCTCTAGTCCGAGTGCATATCAATCGCTCAGCCAGAGATCTGCTGGCGATGGAATCTGAATCAGGCTTTAACACCTGGTCATTCCATAAGGCAATGGCAGCGATTGCTAAAGAGGGACGTGGTGCTCTGGTGCTTCTCTACTACCCTGAGAGTGCTGAAGATATAGATCAAAGTATCGAAATGATTTTAAATCCAAGCAGCGGCAAGACACAGACCGCTGGCGATGTGGTTTATCAACAGGTGGGCACAGGCTCTCAGATTCTGATGGATCTGGGCGTGCATAAAATGCGCCTGATGAGTGCACCTTTTAAATTTACCGGTATCTCTGGCTTCGATTTAGAAGTTGTTGAATACGTTGACTGCGAATAGCGAGAACAGGAATTAATAATGAGTGAATTTAGGCCTGAAGAGGGCAGTTTTGACCTGGGTAACCCTCGAATTGCAGTGATAGCAGCCCGTTGGAATGCCGAGATAACTGATGGTTTGCTAGCTGGCGCTCTGCGCGCCCTAGCACGCCACAATATCAGTGGCGATGCGGTTGAAACCTACCGTGTTCCCGGTGCTTTTGAATTGCCATTGGCCGCCCAGAGAGCTGCTCGCACTGGCCGTTTTGATGCCATTATTACCCTGGGCTGTGTGATTCGCGGTGATACACCTCACTTCGACTATGTTTGTTCTGAGACCACAAGAGGTATTGGCGAAGTCGGTTTAAATGAAAACCTACCGGTTGCCTTCGGTCTGTTGACCACAGATAACCTACAGCAATCACTGGATCGCTCTTGTGATAACGAAGAGAATAAAGGTGAAGAAGCTGCGCTGACTATTCTGGAAATGCTGGCACTGTTCAAAACCATGCAGACTGCCGACTAAAGAGTGCCGACTAATATGTCCAAACCAAAGCAAAAACAGAAGGCGCGCCGGCTGCTGGTTCAGGCTTTATATTCCTGGGATGTGGGAGGCACTGACCTAATTGGTATCGAGGCTGAATTTCATGTGGACAATGATATGGCCAAGGTAGACACCCAGTTATTTCACGATATTCTGTTTGGTGTTCCCAAGCACTTGGCAGATATAGACACCTGTTATGGTCCTCATCTGGACCGCGAAAACGCGGAGTTAGATCCAGTGTCCAGAGCCGTGCTGCGCATAGCCACCTATGAAATGCTCTATAGCATCGAAGTCCCCTACAAGGTTGTAATTAACGAGGGTGTCAATCTTGCGAAAACCTATGGGCCAACGGATGCCTATAAGTTTATCAACGGCGTCTTAGACAGGGTCGCTATGGAGAAGCGCGGGATAGAAGTGGCCGCCAATAAACGCAACTAATGGACTCAAGGGACGCTCAGCTGGAGCAGCAATCGACCAATCTCTCTAGTGAGTTTTCTTTAATCGCTAAATACTTCAAAGACCTGACCGGTCAGCGTGGAGTAGAGCTTGGTATAGGAGATGATGCTGCATTGCTCGTCCCAGAACCTGGCCGCCAGATAGTGGTCGCCACAGACACCTTGGTCGAAACCGTACATTTCCCGCCCTCGGCCAGTGCAGAGCAAATTGCCAGCCGTGCACTGTGCGTGAATCTGAGTGATATGGCGGCCATGGGTGCTAAACCCAGGTGGTTTACTCTAGCGTTAACTATTCCCAAACATCTAGCAAACAAACAGTGGCTGCAGGGTTTTAGCCGTGGCCTAGCTGAGATTTCTGCGCAGTTTGATGTTGCCCTTGTGGGTGGTGATACCACTGCAGGTCCGCTCTGTATTAGCATTACAATGATCGGTGATGTTCCTGTTGGCGAGGCCTTGCAACGCAGCGGTGCCCAGGTAGGCGATGCCATTTATGTCACGGGTGAATTAGCAGACGGAGCAGCGGCACTGCAGGCAATCACCAATCCCAAAAGTCCACTTCATAATAGTGAGCGATTACTAACAAGATTTTATCGGCCTCAGCCTCAGATTGAATTGGGTATAAAATTGCGTGGCATTGCCAGTGCCTGTATTGATATCTCCGATGGTTTGGTTGCAGACTTGGGGCATATTTGTGCTGCTAGCAGCGTCAACGCTCAGCTAAGTGGTGCGTTAATTCCCGTGCATCGGGAAGTCTCAGAAAACTACCCCCAGCATTCTTTGCGCTGGGCACTGTCTGGGGGTGATGACTACCAACTCTGTTTTACAGTGCCTCAGGTGCGCCGCTCAGTCATTGATGAACTTATTGCCGAGAGTGGATTAACAGCAACTCTGGTGGGCCAGATAGTGGCGTGCAAAGTCTGTCACGAGCTGGTTGAGATAGATGGTGAGATATTGTCGCCGAACAATAGAGGATTCGACCATTTTAGTAGCTAACCCCAGTTTTAAAGAGCTTCTGCGTTCGCCTAGCCTGATGCTTGGCTTTGGCTTTGGTAGTGGGCTATCACCAAAAGCGCCGGGCACTATGGGTACATTGGCAGCAATACCGCTATGGTTGCTAATGAGTCAACTCAGTCAACCCACTTATTTGGTCGTAATCGCTATTGCCGCTGTGGCTGGTATTTATATCTGTGGGTCAGCTGCCGATAAGACGGGCGTTCATGACCATGGTGGAATTGTCTGGGATGAGTTTGTTGGCTTTTGGATCGCTATGAGCTTTTTACCCTTGAGTTACGTAACAGTAGCCCTAGGATTCGTACTGTTTAGACTGTTCGATATATTAAAGCCCTGGCCTATAGGCTGGCTAGACAAAAAAGTGTCTGGTGGTTTTGGCATTATGCTCGACGACATTATTGCTGGCCTGGCTGCTGGAGCCCTTGGCTGGTTATTGCTGCCCCTAGTATCCAGCTAACAACGATAAAAAATTAAAAGGAAATCTTGCGTGAAAGATAAATTAAAAGCCGTGGGAGTGGTACTTGCTGCTTTATTTGTAGCAGTGATGATGAATGTCTTAAAGCCAGAGACTGATAAATCACCTCAGCCCGAGGCCGCTATTGCTGTCAAAACAGCAGTGGTGACAGGGTCGCAATTGACGATGCAGGTTGGCTCTCAAGGTATTGCCAAAGCAAGAACCAAAACAACTCTAGTCTCAGAAGTCTCCGGAGCAGTCTTGCAGGTATCCAACGCCTTTGTTGTAGGCGGAACCTTTCATGCAGGGGATATTCTGTTAAAGCTAGACCCCACCGACTATGAGGTGGCATTGCAGCGCGCCGAGGCCCGGCTAATTAGCGCCAAGGCCGGTATGGAGTTGGAGCGCGCGCGGTCAGTACAGGCAGAAAAAGAATGGGCATTGACAGGCCGTCCCCAGTCAGAGGCGCCTCTTCTAGCGCTGCGCCGCCCCTATCTCTTAGAGGCAGAAGCTAATCTATTGCAGGCTCAGGCAGAAGTTCGCCAGGCCAAAATCAAGCTCCAAAAAACTGAGATTAGGGCGCCCTACTCAGGGATGGTGGCCAATAAGCTGGTTGATGTTGGCCAGTTTGTCAGCACAGGGACTCGTATTGGCGAGACCTTTGCGATTGATTTTATCGAAGTGAGATTACCACTGACTGAAAAAGATCTATCCATGATGGAAAGCCTTTCATCAAAATCTAACTTAGCAGACAAGACGGTCGTGCTCAGTGGGACTGTGGATGGCACTAACACCTCTTGGTTAGCCAGCATAGAGCGCTCAGAAGGGGTGGTGAGTGAGCTCAACCGATCTCAGTATATAGTTGCCAGAGTCGCAGATCCCTATGGCCTAAATTCAGTTGACCAGACTGTGACTGCACCTCTTAGAGTGGGCACCTTTGTCAAGGCATCGATCCAAGGCAAGGTGCTTAATAACGTCTTCAAAGTTCCCCGCAGTGCGCTTTTAGAGGGTTCCAGAGTAGGCATGGTGGGCAGCGAGCAGTTACTGGTAATTGTGCCCGTCACCGTAGCCTCTGGAGATGATGACTACTACTACATCTCCGAGGGTTTGGAAGATGGCGATGAGATTGTCATTAGTGCTCTGGGCACTCCTATCGAAGGCTTGAAGCTGCGGGTTAAAAATGATCTAAGTCTAGGTGTTGCACAGTGATAGAAAAAAAATCAAAAGGTCTGATCAACTGGTTTACCAGTAACCCAGTAGCCGCAAATCTGGTTATGGTTCTGGTGTTCTTCGCCGGAGCTTTGTCGCTATCCAATATCAGTAAGGAGATGTTTCCGCGGACTGAAATTCGCATGGTTAGCATTTCGGCACCCTATCCAGGCGCAGCTCCAGTGGAAGTTGAAAAAGGTGTTGTGCTGCCCATGGAATCGGCCCTAGAGGGGTTGCAAGGTATTAAAAAAATCAGCTCTGATGCCAACCGAAATTCAGCCCGTATTCGTTTGGAGATAGAGCCAAATGAAGATATCAACGAAGTGATGACTCAGATTGAAAATCGCATCGATGGTATAACCAATTTGCCAGATGATCTAGAAAAGCCAACGGTGCAGGGGGTTCAGCAGAATCTCTGGGCTCTAGGGGTTGCAGTTTATGGCGATATGACAGAGCGTCAGAAAAAACTGGTGGGCGATGAGATCTACGATGAGCTTTTAGAACTGGCCCCGGTGAAAGAGGTACAGCTCTGGGGTGCTGGTAGGTATGAAATATCTATTGAGGTTAGAGAGGATCGCCTTAAAGAGCTAAATCTGACCCTGGCTGAGATTGCTGCCGCGGTGCGCGCCTCATCTCTTGACCTACCTGCAGGTATGATCAGAACGGCCAATGGTAATGTGTTGGTGAGAACCGAGGGCAAGTCCTATTACGGCAGTGATTTTGAAAAGATTGTAGTGAGAAGCGAGCCTGATGGCACAGAGTTAATGCTGTCTGATGTTGCTAATGTGCGCGATGGGTTTACCGAGAGCATCTACACCAACAGATTCGATAGAAAAAATTCCTTTACCCTGGGCGTCTTCTCTCTTGAAGGCCAAAATCTGCTGAGTATTAGCGAGGCAGTGCATGAATATGTAGCCAAAAAACAACAGACCCTGCCCGAGGGAATAAGCATTAGCGTGTTTAATGACGAGGCCTACTATCTTAATGGCCGTCTGAGCATGATGTCAGAGAACCTGCTGATGGGTGGACTATTGGTCGCCTTGGTGCTGGGCATGTTCCTTAATCTAAAGGTGGCCTTCTGGGTCATTTTGGGGATTCCAGTGAGCTTCGCTGGTGCTTTCTGGTTGATGCCCTTTGGTGATATTACGGTTAATGTCCTCAGCCTATTTGCCTTTATTATGGTGCTGGGAATCGTGGTAGATGACGCCATCGTTATTGGCGAGAGTGTCTACAGTGAAATCAAATCTGATTACAAAAAAGCCCAGGCAGACAACCCAAGTCTGGGCAGTAGTTATGTAGCATCTGCTGAGACCGTGGTGAGAGGCGTGAGGCGAGTGGCTACGCCATCCACCATTGGTGTTCTCACCACCATGGCCGCCTTTGCTCCGATTATTTTTGTCGGCGGTAGTTTTGCGGGCATCACCAAAGCCATAGGCATTGTGGTAATCCTGTGCCTGACCTTCTCTCTGATTGAGTCTAAACTGATTTTGCCCTCCCATCTGGTGGGTCTCAAATTTGGTGAGAAGTCCTCCGGCCTAATGGGTGTGATAACAGGCTATCAGCGAAGCATTGCTAAGGGCTTGGAAAACTTTATTGATAACATCTATCAACCTATCTTGAAGAAAGCACTGGTCAACCGCTATATGACATTGGCCACTTTTCTTGGCATTCTCATTATTATTTTGGGCGCTACCACCAGTGGGCTAGCTAAATTTGAATTCTTCCCCAATGTGCCTGGTGACGATGTGCGTGCCAATATTGTCATGCAAGACGGTGCTTCGGCAGAGAGTTTGGAAGAGACTATCGCCGTTATCGAAGACTCAATCTATAAGATTGATCAGCAGTATCGCGACCAGAACCCCGATAGCCCCGGGCTGGTGCAGCATGTCGGGTTCTTTGTACGCAGCGACGTCAATGTAAGCTTTAGACTGGTGCTGACTAAGGCCGAGTACCGCAGTGTAAGTGCAAGGGAAATCGCGCGAATGTGGCGAGAAGATGTGGGTCTGTTGCCCAATGTTCGGGAGCAGAGATACTCTGCCAGCGAAGGGCCGTCGGGCGCTAAGATAAGCCTTTCTCTGTCAGGGTCTGACCCTGATGAACTGACCAATGCTGGTGTCGCCTTGCAGCAGTACCTCACCCAGTTCCCCGGTGTATACGATATTTATAATTCGCAGGGCTCCGGCAGTAAGGAGGTTCTGATAACCCTCAAGCCCTATGCCAGTCAAGTGGGCGTTACGCTGCGTGATGTAGCTGTTCAGGTGCGACAGGCTTTCTACGGTGAAGAGGTGCAGAGAATTCAGCGCAACTCAGACACCATTAAAGTGATGGTGAGATACCCGATCGAAGATCGTCGATCAGTGGCCACCCTGGAAAATATGCTGATCAGAACCTCTACAGGTGAAGCTATAGAGATTGGGCAGGTAGCGGATATCAGCCTCGGCTTGGGACTCACGTCCATTGATCGCCTAGATCGCAAGCGCACGGTGACCATCACCGCTGATGTTGAGGAAGACAGGGTGCAGAGTGGCGATGTAGTGCGTGATGCGCGAACCAAATTTGTCCCGAGACTTTTAGAGAAATACCCCAGTGTAGAATTTAGATTGAGTGGCGGCACTCAGGAGCAAAATGAATACTACCTGAGGATGGGCGTGGGCTTTTTGGCCGCTTTGTTTATGATCTATGGATTACTGGCTGTGCCTCTGCGCTCTTATCTCCAGCCCATAGTGATAATGTCGGTTATTCCGTTCGGGTTTATTGGTGCTGTGATCGGACATATTATTTTTGATATGTCGGTCAATATCCTGTCGATTTTCGGCATTATTGCTCTGGCAGGTGTGGTGGTAAATGACAGCCTTATTCTGGTGGAATTTGCCAACCGCGGTAAGTCAGAAGGCCTCTCACCTGATCAGGCGATCATTAATGCAGGCGTCAAGAGGTTCAGAGCTATCCTGCTAACCACTCTGACCACCTTTGTGGGCCTATTGCCTCTGCTATTTGAAACCAGTGTGCAGGCGCAATTTGTGATTCCAATGGCGCTGTCACTTAGTTTTGGAATTCTATTTGCTTCGTCAATCACATTGTTGCTGATTCCCTGTCTCTATCTAGTGGTTGAGAGAAATCAGAGATTTGTCAGTTTGATGCTGCTGATTCCGCTATTAATAGCCGCCACCTACTTCTTTGTGTTTATCGAGGTTATCTCAATGGCCCTGTTTCTTGCCATTGCTCTGCTGTTGCTTATTGTTGGCCTGGTGCTATTTTTTGCCAAATTATTTGGTTATTTCCCCGAGCCTCAAGCGGTGCCTAATCAGCTGTCGTAACTAAGTTTAGGTATGCCAACCATAGCAACTGTTTTTGCAGCTGCTATGGTTGGGCCAGCTAGATTGCATTTTCAGACTGGTAAACCGCGTATAAAATTACTGTGTCCAATGAAAACGGGCGTAAAAACCTGCACTGTGAACAGGTTGCGGCTACAATAGCGGCCTGTTAATAAATCCTACATCGGAGTTTTTTAGTGCTTCGCTATATCGAGTCATCAAAGCTGCCCACTCGCTGGGGTACGTTTGATATCCATGGTTTTGAGGACCCTTTTAAGGGAAAGGAACATATTGCCATTACCATGGGTGATTGTGCCGCCGATGAGCCATTACTGATCAGAATACACTCCGAATGTTTAACCGGCGATGCTCTGGGGAGTATGCGCTGTGACTGTGGCGAGCAGCTGCAGGAAGCCATGAAACGGGTTGCTGAAATTGGTCGCGGGGCGATTTTGTATTTGCGCCAAGAGGGTCGTGGTATAGGTCTGGTCAATAAAATCCGCGCCTATAATCTCCAGGATCAGGGAGCCGACACTGTAGAAGCCAACGAGCGATTGGGCTTTGGTGCTGATATGCGAGACTATTCTATCTGCGCGCCCATGCTAGAGCATCTGGGTGCTAAACAGGTTAGGTTGATGACCAACAACCCGCGCAAAATAGCCGCCCTCAAAGATTTGGGTATTAATGTGGTGGAGCGCGAGCCCATTCAGGCTGATAGTAATCCCCATAATATTCAGTACCTCTCTACCAAGGCTGGTAAGCTAGGCCATATGTTTAAGGAAAGCGAAGAGTGACTGCAAACTCCCGCGGATTAGCCAAGCGTATTATCCCCTGTTTGGACGTCGATAAAGGCCGAGTTGTTAAGGGCGTGCAATTTGTTGATATCCGTGATGCCGGTGATCCGGTGGAAGTAGCGCGTCGCTACAATGAGCAGGGTGCCGATGAAATCACGTTTCTTGATATCACGGCTAGCCATGAGGCACGAGATACTACATTGCATACGGTTGAGCGCATGGCTGGGGAAGTCTTTATCCCCCTGACTGTTGGCGGTGGCGTCCGCGAATTACAGGATATTCGCAATCTTCTAAACGCTGGCGCAGATAAGGTGGCGATCAATTCTGCTGCCATACATAATCCCGACTTTGTGCGCGAGGCTGCGCAGCGATTTGGTTCGCAATGCATCGTGGTTGCCATTGACGCCAAGCAGGTGGAGCAGGGTGAAAATCCCCGTTGGGAGATATTTACCCATGGCGGCCGCAAGCCCACAGGTATAGATGCCATTAACTGGGCTAAAAAGATGACTGCCTTTGGTGCAGGCGAAATACTGTTAACCAGTATGGATCGAGATGGTACCAAAAATGGTTTTGACTTGGATCTTACATCGCGCATCAGCGACGCCGTAAATGTGCCTGTGATCGCCTCTGGCGGAGTCGGAGAGCTGCAACATCTGGTCGATGGTATTACCAAGGGCAAGGCCGACGCTGTGCTTGCTGCCAGCATCTTCCATTTTGGTGAGCATACGGTTCCCGAGGCTAAACAATTTATGGCCGATCAGGGTATTAATGTCCGGCTCTAAGCTGGCTGCCGCTTCTTAAACCCCAATTAAAAAGCAAAAAAAACCGCGCTGTTGCGCGGTTTAAAGTTGTTGCTGTTTTAGGGGGATGATGCAAATTACATCGGGTTGATTCTTAACCAGGGCTTCATCAGAAAGCCGAGAGGATTTGTAAGCTTGATCGGTGCCGCCAGCGCAGACAGACAGATGCAGTCGCCATTTTGGCCGCCCATTGGTTGATGCACATCGCCGGGCTGACGCACTAGAAAGTCGCCTTCTTTGTAGACCGAGCGCTCATCGGAAAGGCTGCCTTTCAACACCACTGTATATTCAACACCACTATGATCGTGCTTGGGGGTTTTGCCACCAGCGCAAATTCTATGCAGTGCCACTTCGAACTTTTCTTGGCCAGTTTTGAGGCGCGCTACATCGACTGAACCCGACAGGCGCTTCCAGATTGGCATCTGCTCTGCTTCTTTAATCAGCTTATTCACAGTAAAGGGCATATCGGTGCCCTTTGACTTGCTTGGTGCCGCGGCAGGTGCTGCTTCTACACTGTCAATCTTGGCCATCACATCGTCAAACAGACTATCATCGACTTCAGCTGGCTCAGCGGCGCTCATTAGCTGAGACCCTATGTGGTCTAGCTGCATTAACTCTGAGCGGCACTGGCTACAAAAGTGCAGATGCGCAGAGACACAGATGGATAGGGCAGTTTCTAATGTGCCTGCCGAAAATTCCACCAACATCGCATTATCTGGGTGGAAACTTAATTGGTTACTCATGGGACAACTCATCTTGATATTCAGGAGACACTAAGATCTGCATCTTCTGGAGCGCCAATCGCACTCTGGATTTAACGGTGCCAAGAGGCAGTCCAAGCTCGCTGGACGCTTCGGCGTGAGATTTTCCCTCCAGGTAAACCTTGCGCAGGATTTCATCCTGCTCTTTGGGGAGCTGGGAGAGGCTATCCTGCACTCGGTCTTCGCTGCGTTTCTGACGCAACAGAGACACTGGCGTGTCCTCATCTGGCTCATGCCAAAAATCTTCGTTTTCTAAAGGGAGGTGTTGGGTATTACTTTTTCTGCGCAGCATGTCTATTCTGCAGTTTCGTGCCACCGTATAGATCCAGGTTGTGGCTGACGCCTTCTCTGGATTGTATCCAGCGGCTTTCTGCCAGACCTTAATCATGACTTCCTGCACCAGATCATCGCTTAACCCGGGGAACCAGCCTTCGTGGCGGCTCGCTTGGGCAAAGCTCTTGATCAGCGGCGCAAAGTGCTTGAACAGCTGAGCAAACGCTAGACGATCACGCTTTTCACCCACAGAGATTAGCAACAGGCTCCACTGGTCTGAGCGCTTCTCGGAGGTGTTTAAAACTGCAACGCGGCCCTTGGCCTGCGCACTGTTGTCTAGGGTATCGATTTGCTTTCTCAACATGACTTATTTGCCTACTGCTACTTTAACTCCTGATACGCGGGCTGTCATGGTTTGGATCAGCTTAATTAGTTGCTAAAGAGTCTTTTAATGCAGCCTTAACCCTGTATTATCCAACTCAAAACCTATGGCTGTTAGAACGATGTCTCGAAAACTTCCTTCACTAAAAGCTCTGCGAACCTTTGAAGCCGCCGCGCGTCTTTTAAGCTTTAGCAGAGCGGCTGACGAGCTTTTTGTTACCCATGGCGCTGTTAGCCAGCAAATTAAACTACTGGAAGAATATTTTGGTCAGCCTCTTTTTGTTCGCTCCCATGGTAGGGTTAGTCTCACGGGGGCTGGAGAAGAGCTGTTGCCGGTGATTGGGGAAAGTTTAGATCGCCTGGAATCCGTCAGTTCTCATCTTAGGCTAAACCGAGACACTGAGATACTCACTGTCAATTTAACAACAACCTTCGCTGCCCATTGGCTACTACCAAGACTTAACGACTTTCAAGCGCGCCACCCAGAAATATCGGTGCGCCTGTCGCCGACACCATCACTGCCGACCAAGTTGGGCAAAGAGGCCGATGTCAGTATTCGCTGGGGCGGCGTGACGGTCGCAGATGTGGTGACCGAGCAGCTTATTAGTGTCGATAGCTTTGCCGCCTGCGCACCCTCTCTGGTCAATGGCGAGCATCCTCTGCGTGAACCAGCTGATCTGGCCAACCACAATCTGATTCATGATGATAACGGCGAGGCCTGGAGAACAGTTCTTGAGCAGCTAAACGTTGCTGATCTGAGCACTGGCGGTGGTGTTTATTATGCCGACCCCGGTTTGGCACTACAGGTTGCGGTGGAGGGGCGAGGTGTCATAGTTGCGGGAAGCATACTGGCAGCTAAGGATCTTGACGCCGGACGCTTAGTCATACCATTTAACTGTATTATCCCCTATCGTAAGAGCTATCACTTCTACTATCCGAGGCAGGCTTTGGCACAGCGAAAAGTGCGCCTTTTTAGGGACTGGATTCAGGATCAGGCGGCCAGTTTTCAGAGTATTCCTGCCGACTACAGCAAGTATTTGGTTGGGTCTTAATTCTGTTAGATCCGCTAACAGCATGTAGCAAAAAAACTCCTTTGTCCCTGGGGCTATTGCAGGCGTAAGCTGCCGAATCACCTCAACCTTGATGTAGAATTTTAACTCATGCTGCAGTCTGATAGCCGTGTTTTTCACCGTATTATTCAGGGCCAATTGCCAGTCGCAGAGAGAGGCGACGGCGTTTATATTATTGATAATCAGGGCCATCGTTATCTCGATGCCAGTGGGGGTGCAGCAGTGTCCTGCCTCGGCCATTCCCATCCGCGAGTGATTGAGGCGATAAAGCAGCAGTTGGATAAACTGCCCTTTGCGCACACCTCATTTTTTACCTCTGAATCCAGCGAAAAGCTGGCGGATTTTCTGGTGCAGAATTCTCCGCAAGGGCTGGACAGAGTGTATTTTGTCTCTGGAGGCTCAGAGGCGGTAGAGGCTGCGCTAAAGATGGCTCGCCAGTATTTTGTTGAGGGCGGTGAGCCCCAAAGGTGCAAGTTTATTGCCCGCCGTCAGAGCTATCATGGCAATACCCTAGGCGCGCTGGCTGTAGGCGGTAATCAGTGGCGGCGACAACCGTTCGAGCCTTTGTTGGCTGAGGTTGAGCATATTAGCCCCTGTTACGCCTACAGAGATCAGCGCATGGACGAGACGGCTGCAGACTATGGTCTGAGAATCGCCAATGAGTTAGAAGCTGCCATTCAGCGGCTGGGCGCAGATAGAGTTATTGGGTTTATTGCCGAGCCAGTTGTAGGTGCCACTGGAGGCGTGCTGTTGCCTGTTGAGGGCTATTTTAAGCGCATTCGTGAAATCTGCGACCGTTACGGCATTTTGCTGATTCTCGATGAGGTGATGTGTGGCATGGGCAGAACCGGCTTGCTATTTGCCTGTGAGCAGGAATCTGTCCGTCCCGACATAGTGACTGTTGCCAAAGGTCTGGCCGCGGGCTATCAGCCCATAGGTGCCACCCTCTGTTCTAATGCGATTTACGACCGTATTAAACAGGGGTCTGGTTTTTTTCAGCACGGGCATACCTATATCGGCCATGCCACCGCCTGTGCCGCAGGATTGGCAGTGCAGCAGACCATTCAAGAAGAGGGTTTGCTGGATAATGTCCGCGCCATGGGAGACCTACTCGCTAATTCGCTCAACCAAAGGTTTGCCGAACATCCCAATGTTGGTGATATTCGAGTTCGCGGGCTGTTTGCGGGCGTAGAACTGGTGGCAGATCGAGCCAGCAAAAAACCATTGCCTAGCTCCTTTGCCATTCATACACTGATCAAACGCCATGCCATGGCTCTTGGGCTCGCCTGTTATCCGGGGGGAGGCACAGTCGATGGCCTAAATGGCAACCATGTACTGCTGGCGCCACCCTACATTGTTAACCATCGCCATATAGCTGAAATAACTGATAAGTTAGGTGGTGCAATAGATGCTGCCCTACAGGAGGTTGGAGTTTTATGACAGATCAGCTGAGCCCAATAATAATCGCAGTAGCCCCAAATGGCGCGCGCAAGCAGAAAACCGACCATCCGGCACTGCCCCTAACCTCAGTAGAGCTAGCTCAGACGGCCGTAGCCTGTCGCGATGCTGGTGCGAGCATGATTCATCTGCATGTGCGCGATGCTCAGGGTAACCACTCTCTGGATGTCGAGGCCTATAGAGAGGCTACATCAGCGGTGCACAGGGCTGTGGGTTCGGAGATGATTATTCAGGTCACTACTGAGGCTGTAGGTATCTATACCGTGGATCAGCAGATGCAGGTGGTAAGAGAGCTTAAACCTGAGGCGGTATCTCTGGCGATAAGAGAAGTCTGTGCGGGAGCAGAGGACGAAAGCAGGGCAGCTGAGTTTTTTGCATGGTTGTGGCGAGAGTCTATAAGCCCGCAGTTTATTCTGTATTCAGTGGAGGATGTGCTGCGTTTTGAGGCACTGCGTCGGCGCGGTGTGATCCCTGGCGATTTGGTCTCAGTGCTCTACGTGTTGGGTCGTTACAGCGGGACAGGCGCCTCATCAGCGGCAGAGCTGCTACCCATGCTGAGCGCCACAGAGTCTCAAGTCGTCTGGTCGGTCTGTGCCTTTGGTGCCACGGAGGCAAATTGTATGCTCGCGGCCGCTGAGCAGGGTGGGCACGCAAGAGTGGGATTTGAAAATAATCTGCAGTTAGCTAATGGTGAGGTCGCGATTGACAACGCTGCACTGGTCTCGGCCCTAGCCGAAGGGTTACCTAGTAAAGGCCGCAAGCCAGCTTCAGGTGCCCAGGCAAGGTTGCTTTTGGGTATGTATTGAGGTTTCATAGGCCCTTAATGGGAGGGGTAAATATGGATCTTGTTGGCCATACTTCCATTAGTCGTTTTTTCGACACCGACAATCAAAAATTTAAAATGGAGAGTATGCAATGAATTATTTTAAGAAAGCCTCGTTAATAGCGGTGGCTGTTTCCGCGGTGGTTGCCTCGGCGCAACCAGCATTTGCTCAGGGTGGAGAGTCCGCTGAGCTGGAAGAAGTAGTAGTAATGGGCAGCAGAAGCAACAAGCCTAGATCTGCAACTGATTCGACGGTTCCTGTCGATGTGTTTTCAGAGGCTGAACTATCAGCATTCGGTAACCAGGCAGATATCACTGATACATTGAAGGCTTTAGTACCTTCTTACACTGCTACGCCAGCTACAGGTGACGGCAGTGCCTTTATCCGTCCTACTTCTCTGCGTGGCATGGCACCTGACCAGGCACTGGTATTGGTGAATGGCAAGCGTCGTCACCGTTCGGCTCTGGTGCAGTTTTTTGCCCCAGCAGCAGGTAATGGTGCCCATGGTGTTGATGTGGCAATGATTCCAGGTATTGCTCTTAAAAATATTGAAGTTCTGCGCGATGGTGCTGCAGCTCAGTACGGTTCTGACGCTATTGCTGGCGTAATGAATCTGCAATTAAAAGACTCTGCTGAGGGCGGTTCGCTGCAGGTTCAGCACGGTGAGTTTTTTGAAGGTGAGCAGTCCACAAGAGTTGCAGCTAACGGCGGTTTTGCTCTGGGTGACGATGGCTTCTTGAATGTAAGCTTTGAAAGCGTTGATAACGACGCCCTGTCACGCGGTATTCAGCGTCCAGTTGGCCAGGGTCTGATTGATGCAGGCGTGCCCAATGTAGGTGCTGATTCACCCTTCGGTGATGCTCCATTTGTACAGACCTGGGGTCGTCCAGAAACCAGCGGTGATCGCCTGTTCTTCAACGCTGGTGTCACAGATCCAAATACTGGCGTAGAAGTCTATGCCCACGGTGGTTATGCAGAGACTGATGGTCGCTATCGTTTCTTCTATCGTGCTGGTTATGATCAGGATTGTTCAACTGCACATGGTACGATTCAGTCGCTTTGTCAGGATGCTAACTGGGTGCCTGGTACTCTGCGTCAGGGTTACACGCCCTACCTAGACGGCGCTCAGACTGATATCTCGCTGGTGGGTGGTATTCGCGGCGATATGGGTAATGGTTACTCCTACGATATCAGCATGGGTCGAGGTTCGAACGAACTGCGTTATATCCTTAACAACACAACAGCACCAAGCCTAGGTGTTGCCAGTGATGGTAGCTTCCAGCGCGACTTCATTATGGGTGGCTACGATCAAGAAGAAGTTAACTTCAACGCCGATTTCAACAAGACTCTAAGCGCCGATATGAATCTGGCGTTTGGTGCTGAGTGGCGTGAAGAAACATTTACTACAGTGCCTGGTGAGCAATCGGCCATCGACGGTAACACCAGTGGTATGAGCAGTGTTAAGCCTGCTGATGCCGGCTCTTTCTCGAGAGACAACGTGGCACTTTATGTAGATTTAGAGCATGACGTGAGCGACGATCTATTGATGCAGTACGCGGTTCGTTATGAGGACTTCTCTGACTTTGGTAACACTGCCAACGGTAAGATTGCTGGTCGTTACACTGTCAATGATACGCTGACTCTGCGTGGTTCTATGTCTACTGGCTTCCACGCACCTACTCCAGGTCAGGCCAATGTAAGTACCGTAATTACTACATTTGACGGTACCACTGGTCTGCAGGTTGAAGAGGGTCTGGTTCGTCCAACCAGTGAAGCAGCTCTAGCTGTTGGTGGCGCTCCTTTGAAAGAAGAAGAGTCGTTCAACATTAGCCTGGGTCTGACCACTGAGCTGGGCGATAACACTACCCTGACTTTCGACATGTATCATGTTGCAGTTGATGATCGTATCTACCGCACCGGCGACATCCCCAATGGCTCGGGTGGTTCTGTTTCCTTCTATACCAACGCGTTGGATGTAGAACATCAGGGCTTTGATTTGGTGCTGTCTTCTTCATTCGAACTGATGGCTGGCATGGACACAACCGCTAGCCTGGCGTTTAACCACAATACTATCGAAGTGACTGGACAGAAGACTATTAACGGTGTTGCACCGGTAAGAGACTCACTGGTTGAAGATATTGAGAACAACTACCCAGAGAATCGTTGGGTACTGAATACGCTGACTAATATCAACGACAAGATGAGCCTGATGGCACGACTGAACTTCTATGGTGAGCACTATGATGAGCGCGGAACCATTGGTGCTGAGTCTGACCCATCTGCACTTATCGATAGCATTGTCTATCTAGATATTGAGCTGGGCTATGATGTCACTGATAATCTGCGACTCACTGCCGGTGGCTCTAATATCCTTGACGAATATGTCGATGAGATTGATGCGCCCTATGCGAACCGTATGAGTGTTGGTCTGCCTTACCCAAGACGTACTGCAGCCAACTACGAAGGTGGTTCTTGGTACCTGCGAGCTAACTACAGCTTCTAAGGTTCCAAAGCTGAGCGGGCTCATAACAGGCCTAGTTTTTAAAGAATAAGGATTGAATTATGAGTCTGACTCAGCGAATAGTTACAGCAATGTTATTGGGCCTCCTGATGGGGGCCCTTCTTAATTTTCTCTCTAATGGAAATGTGCTTTCGGCAGGTGCCATAGCCTGGCTTGATCTGTATCTAGTCAACGGCCTATTTGACACCATTGGGCAAATCTTTGTGCGCTCATTAAAGCTGCTGGTTGTTCCGTTAGTATTTGTTTCACTCATCTGTGGTGTCTCGGCCCTGGGTAACAATTCCCGCATGGGTGCTGTGGCTGGCAAGACAGTCGCGCTCTATATGACAACCACCGCAATTGCGATTGCACTGGCCATTGTTGTGGCCGTTTTGGTGCGCCCCGGCGTAGGCATTGATTTGGCACTGGCGACCGACTTTGTGGCCAAAGAGGCGCCGCCGCTAAAAACCACCATTATTAATATATTTCCGAGCAATCCTGTCCAGTCAATGGCACAGGGCAGCATACTGCAAGTTATTGTGTTCTCTCTCTTGATGGGTTTCGCTATTTCTAAAAGTGGCGAGCAGGGGCAGCGCGTCAGCGGCTTCTTTAATGATGTTAACGAAGTCATTATGAAGATGGTGATGATCCTCATGAAACTGGCACCCTATGGTATCTTCTGCCTGTTGGCGAAGCTGTTCGCTGGTGTTGGTATTGGCATGATCTTGAGTCTGGCAAAATATTTCTTCACCGTTCTGTTCGTACTGTTTTTGCATAGCCTAGGTGTCTATTCGCTAATTTTTAAAGCCTTCACTGGTCTGAGTGTCAGGTTGTTTTTAAGTAAAATGCGCTCCGCGTTGACGTTAGCTTTTAGTACGGCCTCAAGTGGCGCGACTATGCCTGTCACGCTTCGCACAGTCGAAAAGAGACTGGGCGTTAACAACAGTGTGGCATCCTTTACTGTGCCTCTTGGTGCGACCATTAATATGGATGGCACCGCTATTATGCAGGGCGTTGCCACCGTCTTTATCGCGCAGGCCTATAACATTGGTCTTGGCTTGGATGGTTATCTTACTGTAGTTCTCACTGCAACTCTGGCATCTATTGGTACTGCAGCAGTGCCTGGTGTTGGGTTGGTTATGCTGGTTATGGTGCTCAATCAGGTGGGCCTGCCGGTTGAGGGTATTGGCTTGATTATTGGTGTTGATCGACTGTTGGATATGACGCGTACAGCGACCAACGTGACTGGCGACGCCATGGTGACCACCGTTGTGGCCAATAGCGAAGATCTTCTCGACAAAGACGTCTTTAATGACCCTGAGGCTGGGGTGATAAGAGAAGTTTAGGCGCCACTTGTAACTGAAAGAGCAAATTTAGCTGAAAGAGCAATTTGCTTCCCCAAGATTTCTGATTTGCAGAGGCTGTTTAGAGTCTCTGCAATTACTCATTCCGGTAGTTTCTGAACATTGCAATTACTCTTTAAAGGGTAATTGCACATCCACTTATTCAGGCTAAACTGTCGGCAGTCAAAAAGATAACTGAGGAATAAAGTCCCATGATGGTTGATCTCTACAAGCAGCACCTCGAAGAAAAAATGCTGCGTTTTCAGGCTATTTTAAAGGCTACAGGTTTTGACGAGCTTGTGATTGGTTCAGGTGAGATCAAGATGCAATTTCAGGACGATATGGCCTATGGCTTCAAAGCAAACCCATACTTTAGAGAATGGGTTCCTCTGGCCACTAGAGCTGGTTGTTATCTGCAAATTGCTGCGGGTGCCACGGCACCTAGGCTGTTTTTGCTGAATGTTGAGGATATCTGGCACACCGCTCCTGAAACCCTACCCGAGGATTTTGAGCGGGGTCTTGAAGTTATCGAATACGAATCGCTGGATGAACTTAAAAAATATCTAGGTAAGAGACCTGGTGGCACTGCGTTTATCAATGAAACCAATGAATTGGAGGCAATATCTGAAACTTGGAATCCTCAGTCAGTACTGCACCAAATTGACTTTCAGAGGCCTGCTAAGACAGTTTTCGAACAGGCAGCTGTAAGAGAGGCTAATCGTCGTGCTGTGCCTGCTCACCGAGCAGCTGAAAAGGCCTTTATGGCTGGCGCTTCTGAGGTGCAGATTGCAGCGGCCTACCTGGCAGCCTGTGATTGCCGCGAGAGTGAAATGCCCTACGGTATTATTGCTGGGGTCAATGAGCATGCCGCCGTGCTGCACCATCACAATTTATTTAAGCAGCCTCAGACACCGCGTAGCTTTCTGATTGACGCTGGCGTTGAAGTCTATGGCTACGCCTCAGATATTACTCGCACCTATGCCTACGACTCGGGATCTGACTTTGCCGCCATGATTGAGCTTATGGATACCAAGCAGCTAGAGCTCTGTGCCGCTGGTGGTATAGGCAAAAGTCCGGTGGATTTGCACGTGCTATCGCAGCATAAAATTGCCGAGGTGCTGATTGATTTTGGTATTTTGAAAATATCGGCCGAAGAGGCAGTGGCTACGGAAATTACCAGTTCTTTTTACCCCCACGGTTTGGGTCATCACCTCGGCTGCAATGTCCATGATAAGGGTGGCCAGCTAGCCAATGCCCAGGGCGATCTGATTCCGCCGCCTGCTAAGTACCCCAAGCTGCGCTCTGGGGCACCTATGGTTGCCAATCAGATTCATACGGTTGAGCCCGGCCTGTATTTTATTCCGGCCTATCTGCAAAAGCTGAAAGCCGGTGAGCACAGCGCAGCGATTAATTGGTCAAAGGCCGAAGCGTTTGTGCCCTTTGGTGGAATTCGAATCGAAGACAACATTATTGTGCACAGCGATGGGACATTGGAAAACCTAACGCGCGATGCCTTTGCTTCGGTAGCCTAATGAAGCTTCAGATTTTTACCACTGGCGGCACCATAGATAAAATCTACTTTGATGCGCTCAGTGAGTTTCAAATAGGTGAGCCCGTAGTAGGCGAGTTGCTTGCGCGATTCAATGTAGGTTTTGAGTATCAGGTTGAGGCTCTTATGGGCCTCGATAGTCTGGATATGACAGATGATCATCGCCGCCAGATCCAGCGGGCGGTCGAAGCATCTGATGCGGATAGAATTCTTATCACCCATGGCACGGATGGCATGGTGGAAACCGCTAAATGGTTGGCCAGCATTCCAGGCAAATGTATATTTTTAACCGGCGCATTGCAGCCTGCGGCATTCTCCCGCACCGATGCAGTATTCAATATTGGCTGCGCTATAGGTGGCCTGCAGTCTCAGCCTCCCGGAGTTTATATCGCCATGAGTGGGTTGGTTTTTGCTGCGGATCAGGTGGTAAAAAATCATGCCCAAAGCCGTTTTGAGGCGCGAGATTAGATTTTTTTGTGGCTCGTTTTAGTTAGAAAGTTAGGGATCTAGTTTAAGCATTAATATAGCCTGCTGCCTGATGTGAAGTTTGTAAATTTTTTCAGAAGCTGTTCTCGGTAATAGGCTATCGGATATTTGGAGGTATCTGGGGATTTTGAACTTCGCCAGTCTGGTAGCTAAAAAATCCCTGAGTTCAGCCTCATCTATCTCTAGACCATCAGTAAAAATGGTTGCGCCCACTTCTTCACCTAAGCGCTTGTCCGGCACCGAGTAAACTGCGGCCTCACGGATTTTTGGGTGCTCAAGTAGGGCAGCCTCGACCTCTCCGCAGCCTATGTTCTCGCCGCCACGAATAACCATATCTTTAATGCGATCGACGATATACAGATAGTCTTCTTCATCTAAGTAGCCCACATCACCCGTTTTAAACCAGCCATCAATATGGGAACTGGCTGTCGCCTCTGGGTTGTCCCAGTAGCCGCGAAACATACTGGCGCCTCTGATCTGCACCTCGCCGCGCTCTCCGGCAGCCATAATATTACCCTCTTCGTCAGCAATGCGGATATCCAGAATAGCAGCGGGTTGGCCTGAACTGCCGGGACGCTCCAGATAGTTTGGCCCTGCTATGGTAGTGCCGATAGCATTAGTTTCGGTCATACCCCAGCCAGTATTAGGCATGGCATTATCAAATACGGCATCTATACCCCTTACCTGTTCTGGTGATCTTGCTGCGCCGCCACCGCCAACCATTTTAAGTGAGGACAGATCATGGCCACCCTGCTGTGCGCGGTGGACAAGATCCGCGGTCATGGCCGAGGGGGCGGTAAAGGAGCTTATCTTTTCTTTTTCGATGAGCTGCGCTGCCTGCTGAGGATCCCATTTTCGCATCAGCACCAGTTTAGTCTGAGAGCGAAATGCCATCAGGAACATGGCATGACAGCCAGTAACATGAAACAGTGGCACGGCTAACAGTCCAGCGGGTTGATGTTCTGAGGGTGGCGGTATCTCATCCAGCATCAGCAGCCAGCTGGTAATTGCCAGCTCCCAGCTTAGCAGGGCACTCATAATCGCGAGATGACTCGAGACTACTCCCTTTGGATGGCCTGTCGAGCCCGAGGTGTACATAATAATGACATCATCGGTGGCGGCAATCGTGGCCGGCGGCATGGAGTGCCCGAGAAATTTTTCTAGCAGATTTTCCCAGCGTGGTAGATCCCTGTGTTGATCGCCACGCACCAGCAGACTATTGCAGCTCAGTCTGATGCCAGCCTTTACAATAAGGTCGAAACGCTCCTGATCAGCAATTAATAGCTTGCAGCCACTGTTTTGTAACCCGTAATCAATCTCCTCTGCCTGCCACAGTGAGTTCATGGCCACGGCAATAGCCCCTATGGAGGTGATTGCTTGAAAGGCAATAATCCACTCTGGAAAGTTGCGCATACAGATAGCGACTCGGTCTCCCTTCTTAACGCCATAGTCGCACACCAGTCCCTTACCTATGGCGCTGGACATGGCCCAGGTCTCTTTGAAGCTATAGCGTTGTCCCTCAAATACGATAAAGGTTTCGTCCGTCAGAGTCTGCTCAAACAGCTCGCGCAGGCTGGACGGTGCATTTTTATAGATGCGGCAGCTATTGCCATAAACATTGGCTTGCACTATTTCAAGCGGCTGGCCGGGAGCTGTTAGGGTTGCTAGTGCTTCTTGGCGATTCATTATTATAGTTATCCTGGGCTACTTAGATTTGTCGAGCCAACCTGGTGTGGTTTGTTGCCTAGATCAACTTCAGCATCTAGCGCAGTGCCTAAAGAAACTGAATTTCGACTCCTACTATAGCCTGAATTGCAGGCCCCATGTGACACCAATTTTACAGCCGGATAGTGCTACAACAGACAGCAAAAAAAGGCACCTTTTGAAGGTGCCTTTTAGGTTTTTACTCTGGATACACTGGGGCTAGTACTGCGACTCAGGCAGATGCACCACCATGCCTTCCATAGCTGCGGTAACCTTAACTTGGCAGCTAAGGCGGCTAGTTTCTGAACGACTGTCGATCATTTCCAGCATTTCGGCTTCTTCCGCTCCGGCTGCACCTGCGACCTCGACCCAAGCTGGGTCGATCATACAGTGGCAGGTGCAGCACACACAGCAGCCACCGCACTCAGCGACAATGCCGTCAATCATATTGTCTAGGGCACCCTGCATAAGGCTAACGCCCTCTGCGATATCGATGCTGTATTCAGTGCCATTGGCTTCTATATAGTTAATCACTGGCATGTTAGTGCTCCGTTAGTAATGTTTTTAGTTCGGTTGTTTCATCGGCCAGAATCACTGGATCGATTTGAGCGTTGTGTAAGATCAGTTTTTTCGCCAACATAAAATCTTTAGGGCGGTTAATACAGTCAGCGGCGATAATCACGGTATCTTTGATGTAAAAAACGCTAAAGCTATGGCTGGTTATATCGCCTCTGATAATTGCATCTGTATAACCCTGATTCATTCCGGCAATTTGTAGTTTGACATCATATTGATCGGACCAGAACCAGGGTAGCTCTGCGTACTGTTTTTGCAAACCGCAGATGCTGGCGGCCGCAGCCTTTGCCTGCTCGGTGGCATTGGGTACAGATTCCAGACGCAGTGTTCGACGAAGGAGGGGGTTGAGGTGACTGGTGCAGTCCCCGGCTGCCACTATGTCGGGGTGGCTGCTCTGGGCAAATTCATTAACCAGAATACCATTATCCACCTCAAGCGCCGCCGCTGAGGCTAGCTCGGTATTGGGAATAACTCCAATACCAATAATTACCATATCGGTCTCAATACTGTCGCCGTCCGAGCAGACCACCGCCTTAACTCTGGTGTCGCCCATCAGAGCGCTGGCCATGGCATTGCATCTAATTGTGACGCCGTTTTCTTTATGCAGTCGCTGATAGAAGTCTGAGGTAGGTTGTGACGCAACTCTCTGTAAGAGTCTAGGCTCGGCCTCTAGCAGAGTCACGGCGATACCCTGTTTAGTCAGTGATGCGGCAGTTTCTAACCCTATATAGCCACCACCAATAATAACCGCAGTTTTTGCCGAGACGGCTGATTGCTGAATACCTTTCACATCATCCATGTTGCGCAAATAGTGGACACCCTGAAGATCGACACCAGCAATGGGTAGTGTTCGAGCTCTGGCTCCGGTACACAGCGCCAGCTTGCTAAAACCTAGGTACTCACCGTTATCTAGTCTGAGTCGATGGTTGTCTGTATCAATGGCCAGCACAGTAACACCTAGTAAAAAACTGACATCCAGTTTGTCGTAGGCAGCGCTGGCGCGCAGAGCGAGTTGTTCTTCTGCTATATCACCGGCCAGATAGGCTTTCGAAAGCGGCGGGCGCTGGTAAGGTAAATAGGGTTCGTCACTGACTACGGTGATACTGCCTTGCCAGCCGTTCTGTCTTAGGCTAATTACCAGCTGCACTGCGGCATGACTGCCGCCGATGACGACAGCGGATTGATTGTTGCCCATAGGAAAATTCTTTTTTATGTTTGCCGGGAAGTGTAATCTGAAATAGCCCTAAGAAAAACGGCTTAAAACAAATTAATCCGTTATCAGAGGCACAGTTTTTATGGAAATAGATTAAAATACTCAGAACGTTTTAACCCCTTCTAGTGACAGGTTCATGCCCGAAAATTCGCAACACTCAGATGCCAGATTAGGCATTGGAATAGATTTTGGTACCAGTAATAGCGCAGCTGCGGTATTTGATGGAGAACAGGTAATGCTGGTGCAGCTGGCCGTGCCTGAAAGCATTATGCCGTCGGCCAACTATATAGACAGGCAATATGTCTCGGCCATAGGCCAGAAGGCAATCAACGACTATATTGCAGGTAATCGTGGACGCAAGGTAGAGCTCAGCGCCGAGCTGCTTGGTGAGGCCCGCACGGGCACCGGCGGTGGTGAGAGCGCCATGGGTGGCCTAGGTGAGTCAGACACCGCCAAGGTATACGGTCAGTCCTTCAACGACGGGAGTCTGCCAGGAAGGCTTTTTCGCGGTACCAAACGGCTGCTAGGCAACCGCTTAAATGACCGTATCGCTATCTTTGATCGGTCATTTCGTTTAGTAGCACTGGTCACGCCTATCTTGGTGGGTATTCGCAAGGTTCTTGAGGCGGCGATTGGTAAATCTGCTAACCATGCCTGTATTGGCCACCCGGTGAACTTCGAGGGCAGTGGTGGTGAGCGCAATAGAATTGCTCTCGATCGCTTGCGTGAGTCCTATGGCTATGCGGGTATTACACAGCAATCATTTTGCCCCGAGCCAACAGCGGCAACGATTAGCTACCTGCACAACAATCCCCAGAGTTGCGACGAACTGGTTCTGACCGTAGATTTTGGTGGTGGAACTCTAGACTTCAGCGTATTGCGGCGCAGTGGCTCCAGCTTTGAGGTTGAAGCAACCCATGGCATTGGGCTAGGCGGTGACCGAATTGACCAATGTATCTTTCAGGAACTGATATTTCCCCTGTTGGGCAAAGGGGAGCGTTGGAGTAGGGTGGTGGAAGGTTCTCCCGTGGATACGCTCTTCCCCTTTGGTGAGTATGAGGAGCTGTTAATTAACTGGCCTGTCAGCTACATGCTCAATCAGAACAAATACACGGCGCCAGTCATGCAGCGTATGGTGCAGAAAGATTCCGCTGCGGATAAATTTAGACGACTCTATGATCTGATCCAGCAAAATTATAGCTATCAGGTGTTTGAGGCGATCAAGGCATTTAAGGCGGAGCTGTCAGTAAGCGAATCAGCTGTCTTAGATATCCCGGAAATTGATATTCAGGTTGAGGTTGAACGCTGGGAGTTTGAGGCCATGATCGCACCGCTATTATTTGAATTTGAACAGGCGATTTCTAAAATTCTCGACAGCGCCGGTTATCAGGCAGGAGATATAGACTTAGTATTGCGAACTGGTGGATCCTCGTTGATTCCGGCAGTAAAAGATATTCTCGACAACCAGTTTGCAGGCAAGGTGGTGGAGCACGACCCCTTTACGAGTGTGGCTGCCGGGCTCGCGATCGCCGATTATCATCAGTATGCAGAGGCTGAGTTGAGCTAAACCAGCCTTTTGGACAGCCAAGTTACTTGCGTGCAACAAGCAAGAATAATAAACTCTGCCCCTGCCCCTGCCGCTGCGGGCTTCACGATAGCCGCAGGCGTATGCCGAATCCTATGGAGACTCTATGAGTAACACCTCAGCTAAGGCCGTTGCCGCACCCTCTAATTCAATGAAAGCGCAGGAGAAAATCCCGCTGCGTTTTGTTACCGCTGCCAGTCTATTTGACGGCCACGATGCCTCGATCAATATTATGCGACGAATTCTGCAGGGTGCTGGTGTCGAGGTTATTCATCTGGCCCATAACCGCTCGGTGGCCGAGGTGGTGGAGACTGCGCTTCAGGAGGATGCTCAGGCAATTGCCATCAGCTCTTATCAGGGCGGTCATGTGGAATATTTCAAATATGCCGTAGACCTGCTGAAAGAGGCGGGTGCTGAGCATATCCGTGTCTTTGGCGGTGGTGGTGGGGTTATTGTGCCAGCAGAGATTAAAGAGCTTCAGGACTACGGTGTGGAGCGTATTTACTCGCCCCATGACGGTCAGAATATAGGCCTGGTAGGTATGATCGAGGACATGATTGCGCGCTGCTCTCCAACCTCTAGCGCTGCCATTACCACTGTGCCTAAGCACCTTGATATAGCTGCAGGTGGTCTGCGAAATCTGGCGACTCTGATCACTGCCATTGAGCGCACAGAGCTGGGTGAAAAGCAGCTAAGCTCTCTGCGCGAGCAGGCGCAAATAATGGTCAATTCTGTGCCAGTGCTCGGTATAACCGGTACCGGTGGTGCAGGTAAGTCCTCACTAACCGATGAATTAATTCGTCGCTTTCGTCAAGACAGCGCCGACAACTTAAAGATTGCAGTGCTGGCGATTGATCCCACCCGACGCAAAACAGGCGGTGCTCTGCTAGGTGACCGCATTCGCATGAATGCTATCTACTCTGACAATATTTACATGCGTTCGATTGGCACCAGAGGGGCCAGTGGTGAGGTCCCTGAGTCCCTAAGGGATATTATTGGTACTTTGCGTCTGGGTGGATTTGATCTGGTGGTAGTTGAAACGCCAGGTATTGGTCAGGGCGATGCTGGCATTGTGCCCTATGTGGACGTACCTATTTATGTGATGACTCCAGAGTTTGGTGCCCAGAGCCAGTTAGAGAAGATTGATATGCTGGATTATGCCGAGCTGGCGATTATTAATAAATTTGACCGCAAGGGCAGTGAAGATGCTTACCGAGATGTTTGCAAGCAAATGCAGCGCAATCGCGAGGCCTGGGATCAACTGCCTGAAACTATGCCTGTGTTTGGAACCATCGCCTCTCGCTTTAATGATGACGGCGTCACTGCCGCTTATCAGGAGCTGGTGCGACTTTTGCAGGCCCGAGGTCTCAGACAATTCGAGCGTCAACTGCCCGCTGTGACTATTCGCAAGTCCTCAGAGAAATCTGTAATTGTGCCAGCCGAACGCCAGCGCTACCTAGCAGATATTGCTGCTGGGGTTCGCGACTACCATCGCCAGGTAGCGGTGCAGGCCAATCTGGCAAGAGAAGTGCAGCAGCTAGCTGCTACTAAAGCCATGCTCAGTCTTTCGGGAGCGGATGCGCCCACTGAAATCGACCAGTTAATTAGCCTGCGAGAAAAAAGCATAGATAGCGGAGCTGCTGACTTATTGAAGGCCTGGCCGGCGAAAGTTGAGTCCTATTCGGGTGATGAAAAAGTAGAGCTGCTACCCAATGGTAAGCAGGTCACCACTAGATTGAACAGCCTATCTTTGTCCGGCAATAAAATTTCACGAGTATCTCTGCCACGTATGCAAGATCACGGGGATTTATTAACCTGGTTGATGCTGGAAAATCTCCCTGGAGAGTTTCCCTATACGGCGGGGGTATTTCCTTTTAAACGCGAGGGTGAAGATCCGGCGCGGATGTTTGCCGGTGAGGGTGATGCCTTCAAAACCAATCGACGCTTTAAGGCGTTATCGGAATACAGTGATGCCAAGAGACTGTCTACAGCTTTTGACTCTGTAACCCTGTATGGCTGGGATCCAGATGAGCGTCCGGATATCTATGGCAAGATAGGTAATGCTGGTGTCTCTATCTGCACCCTAGACGATATGAAGGCGCTCTACGACGGCTTTGATCTCTGTGATCCGATGACCTCTGTGTCCATGACTATCAATGGACCAGCACCAACTATTCTGGCGATGTTTTTAAATACTGCAATCGATCAGCAGGTCGAGCAATTTGCGACGCAGCGGGGTCGCCAGCCTGATCAGAGCGAGTATGCTGAGCTGCGCACCAATGCCCTGATACGTGTGCGGGGCACAGTACAGGCGGATATTCTTAAAGAAGACCAGGGTCAGAATACCTGTATTTTCTCTACCGAATTTAGCCTGCGCATGATGGGTGATATGCAGCAGTACTTTATTGATAATGCGGTGCGTAATTTTTACTCCGTCTCTATCTCTGGCTATCATATTGCCGAGGCTGGAGCCAACCCTATCTCTCAGCTGGCCTTTACCCTGTCTAATGGATTTACCTTTGTTGAGGCCTACTTGGCTCGCGGTATGAATATTGACGATTTTGCCCCTAATTTATCGTTTTTCTTCTCTAATGGGATGGATCCGGAGTACACAGTGATGGGGCGTGTGGCGCGACGTATCTGGGCTACATCGATGCGCGATCGCTACGGCGCCAATGCGCGCAGCCAAAAACTCAAATACCATATTCAAACCTCCGGTCGGTCTCTGCACGCTCAGGAGATGAACTTTAATGATATTCGCACGACTTTACAGGCGCTTATTGCTATCTACGATAACTGTAATAGCCTGCATACCAATGCCTATGACGAAGCTATTACCACGCCTACCGAAGAGTCGGTGCGCAGAGCTTTGGCTATTCAGTTGATTATTAATCAGGAATGGGGCCTGGCCAAAAATGAAAACCCCAGCCAGGGAGCATTTATTATTGATGAGCTGACCGATTTAGTGGAGGAGGCCGTACTGCAGGAGTTTGAAAAAATATCTGACCGCGGCGGTGTCCTGGGCGCCATGGAGACAGGTTATCAGCGCGGCAAGATTCAGGAAGAATCGATGTTCTACGAACATAAAAAGCACAATGGCTCGCTGCCTATAGTGGGCGTGAATACCTTTCTGGCCGAGTCCGAGTCTGAGCCGGCTGCCATTGAGCTTGCGCGTTCGACCGACAAGGAAAAACAAAGCCAAATTGCCCGTTTAAGGCAGTTCCAGAATGAGCACAGCGGCGAAGCCGAGGCCATGCTTAAACGCCTTCAAGATGCTGTACGACAGGGCGACAATGGCTTTGAGGTGCTTATGGATGCAGTGCGCTGCTGCTCGCTGGGGCAGATTACCAATGCGCTATTTGAGGTTGGTGGGCAGTATCGCCGCAATATGTAATCGAGCTAAAAATAGGCGTTTAAAAACCAGTTAGCCGGTCCGCAACAGAGTAAACAGTGGGAGTACAACAATGGCCAAGGCCCTGAGACTTACCCAGGTCGAACGCAAAGAAATTTCTGACGCCAAGATGCTAGAGGCGGCAATTGCGTTGATTGTTGAGCGCGGTGCAGAGCAGACTACGTTGAAAGATGTGGGTGAAAAAGCCGGATATTCTCGCGGTTTAGCCGGTTATAGATTTGGTAACAAGGCAGGGCTGTTTGATTTTGTGCTGCGCTCTGTGGGTGATGAGTGGCTGGCAGAGCTAAAAGGTGTAACCAGAGGTAAAAATGGCTACGAGGCCATGGCGGCAGCTCTTGATGCGCACATCGCTTTTTGTGAAGAGGCACCCCAGCATGTCGAGGCTTTTTATCGGCTCTGGTTTGAGTCGCTGACACCAGATTCGCCGCTACAGACAGTCATTTTAGGTATCCATGACCGCCGCCGTGCCGACGTGATTATTTGGATTAATCAAAGTATTGCCGAGGGCAAGGTGGCGGCCTCAATTTCTGCAGAAGTAGTTGCCGACCAATACTGCGCCTCAGTCATTGGTATTGTTTACCACTGGATAAGCGATCCAGACAATCTTGATGAAATGCGGGCTAGGCACAACGGATTAAAAAAGGTCATGGCGTTGATTTTGCAGCATCCGACGGTGCTGTAAATTTTAAAAGGAGATAAAGCAGCTATTTCTTGCGACTAAAAAGCCCGCCCCGGCTATTCATGTCTTGCAAGGGTCAAGGTGCCTATTTACCCTTACCTGTGTACATAACAACTATAAAAACATTGTGGGAAGGGGAAGATCATGGCTGGAGCAGCACCGGAAACGTCGCAGGCATCAGTAGTTGGGCATCAGGAGAGGGAAACACAGACCTTTGCGTTTATCGCAATGACCTGCCTGTTTTTCTTCTGGGGTTTTATTACTGTTTTAAATGACATTTTGATTCCATTTTTGAAGGAATCTTTTGATCTCAACTATGTGCAAGCCATATTGGTGCAATCCTGCTTTTTTGGCGCTTACTTTATTATCTCTCCCTTTGCTGGAAAACTTATCGACAAGGTGGGTTATCAGCGAGGTATTGTTCTTGGTCTACTAACTACCGCGTCGGGCTGTTTTTTATTCTACCCTTCGGCGAGTCTCAATCTGTACGTTCTTTTCCTAGGTGCGCTATTTGTTCTCGCCAGCGGTATTACTATTCTACAGGTTGCTGCCAACCCCTATGTTGCAGCACTGGGGCCAGAAAAAACCGCCGCTAGCCGCCTTAACTTGGCGCAGGCCGCTAATTCTCTAGGTACCACCGTAGGGCCAGTTATAGGTGCCATGATGATTTTGGGCGCTGTGTCCGCCGATGCATCCGCTGTGCAAATGCCCTATATGATGATCGGAGCCACGCTGGTTTTAGCGGCGTTGTTATTTAGAAATATCAAGCTACCCGTGTTAGCCCATGTTGAGAGTCCAGCCGAGGAAAGTGACGAGAGTGTCTGGGACCGCCGGCCTCTAGTGCTTGGTGCACTGGCTATCTTTCTCTACGTTGGTGGCGAAGTGTCCATCGGCAGCTTTTTGGTCAACTATTTCTCTGAGAGTTCAATAGCTGGTTTAAGTACTGCAGACGCGGGTGAGATGGTTGCCTATTACTGGGGCGCTGCAATGGTTGGGCGCTTAGTGGGTGCCGGTATTATGAACTACATAGCACCGACTAAGTACCTGGCATTAAATTCTGCCATAGCCGTGTTAATGATTGTGATTAGTATGAATAGCACTGGTCATTTAGCTATGTGGTCTATTTTGGCAGTGGGTTTCTTCAACTCCATCATGTTCCCAACTATCTTTACTTTGGCAGTCAAGGGTCTTGGCTCCATGACTAGCAAAGGTTCGGGTCTGGTCTGTCAGGCAATCGTTGGTGGCGCTATTGTGCCGCTGGTGCAGGCAGCCGTGGCCGATTCTGTGGGTCTGCAGCTGAGCTTTATAGTTCCCCTGGTTTGTTACATCTACATCGGCTGGTACGCTCTTAGAGGCGCAGCCCGAGTCTAGTAAGTAATCTCTCTGCGATGGACTTGGTAGCTCCAAGTCCATCGAGAACTCTAAAATTTCTTCAAAAACCGCTTTAACCGTTAGTTCTCATATCTAGACGTCGCTCTGGGTGTTGATGAAACGTCTCGATATCTGTACTGTCTAGTGCTTTGTGGCCATTGGGAATCTCAGCCAAATCGGTATTTGGCCACTAATCATTATAATAAAAACGGGAGATGGGTAAGTGGGGGAGTCTAGTTCAAGTCAAGTGGTGGCTATTGAAGTTGAGAAATCTGGGTTTTATCAGGGCTTCAATGTTTTTGTAGCGGCTATTCCCAAGGTGCTTATCATTGCCTTGATATTATGGGTTGGAACCTCTCCAAAGCGAGCCGGTGCGCAGCTTTTAGAGCTACAAAATTGGTCGATCTCTTCGTTTGGTGGCTGGTACATGTATGTCACCGCATTCTTTACGCTAGCCTGTGTGATATTGGCGCTATGGCCGCGCACGGGCAAGGCGGTGCTGGGTAATCCGGGGGAAGCACCTGAATTTTCACTGTTTACCTGGCTGTCAATGATGTTCGGCGCAGGCATTGGTGTTGGTATGCTGACCTACTCGACTGCTGAGCCTATATTTCACTTTGCCAGCAATCCGGATACCATCCAGGGATTTAGCACTGGCCTAGATGCGGACAATGTCCGCAACGCATATAAATGGGCGCTTTTGCACTATGGTTTAACACCCTGGGCCTGTTATGGCGTCGTGGGTATTTCTCTCGGCTATCTGAGCTATGGTAGAGGGATGCCCCTCACTATTCGCTCTGGCCTGCAGCCTTTGTTCGGCCGAGCCATGTCTGGTTGGCTGGGGCATTTGGTGGATGTGGCAGCTATTTTGGCTACTCTAATTGGACTGGGTGTCACCATTGGCTACGGAGTGTCGCAGTTCGCCTCCGGCATGTTCAATATTAGTGGTATGCAGTGGATTGTAGATCAGGCCGGCAAGCCTACGCTGGGCGCGCAGATTCTGGGGCTGGTGATTATTGTTGGCGCCTCCTGTCTGTCGGCGCTGTCTGGCTTGCAGCGGGGCATCAAATGGCTGTCCAATATCAATATGGGGCTGTCGATTTTTCTGGTGCTGTTTTTTGTATTATTTGGCGCCACTATCTTTGCGATTAAATCCTTTGGCTATGCAATTTGGGACTATCTATTGGCCTTGCCAGCTATGTCATTGACTGTCTGGAACAATCCAGAGACGGAGATGGGTGCTGCGCTACAGAATTGGCAGGGGGCTTGGAATATATTTTACTGGGCTTGGTGGATTGCCTTTGCGCCCTTTGTTGGGCTGTTCTTAGCTCGAGTGTCGCGTGGCCGCACCGTAAGAGAATATGTGCTGGGTGCCATGGTTATTCCCTCGATGATTTGCCTGACCTGGTTTACCTTTGTAGGAGCTACTGCCATTGATCTTGAACTCAGTGGTGTTGCTCAGGGTGCTATCGTTAATGCAGATATTTCGGCCCAGCTATTTGAAACCATTAATCTCATGCTCTCTCCGGAGTTGGCTGTGGCTCTGTCCGTGGTAGTGGTAACACTGCTTCTGACCTTTTTAATTACCTCTGCTGACTCGGGAATTTTGATAATTAACACGCTGGCGTCCGGTGGCGATCAGACTCAAAAGAAGCCGATTCACGTTATTGTTTGGGGTGTTATCTTTACGCTGCTGGTGGCTGTGTTATTGGCCGCTGGAGGTATGGGTGCACTGCGGTCGGCAATGATTGTCGGCGCATTACCTTTTTCGCTTGTGATGGTGCTTATGACGATCTCAATGATCAGAGCCCTAATGAGCGATAGGCGCTAGCTACTGATTAAAAAAACCGGATTGGGCTAAGTTCAATCCGGTTTTTTTGTTGGTGCTGACTAGTTGTTGTTTAGCTATTCTCTACGATGCGCTTCATATCCGTCATATAGCCGCGTAACTCGTGGCCGATAATCTCTACATCATGATCGCGGATCGCGTCATTCACCGCAATTAGACGCACGTTGTCTACCGCATTAGAGTTGTCCGCTAGGCCCTCACCCAGATCTTCCAAAGTCAGTGAGTCGGCATGTTCCTGAAGCAGGGGTACAGCCGCATGACTAAACAGGTAGTTGCCGTACTCAGCGGTATCTGAGATAACAACATTCATTTCATAGAGCTTATTACGGGCAATACAGTTCGCAATTAGTGGTGTTTCGTGCAGTGATTCGTAGTAGGCCGACTCTTCGATAATTCCAGAGGACACCATGGTCTCAAAGGCCAGTTCAACACCAGCCTTGATCATGGCGACTAGGTAAATGCCTCGATCGTAAAACTCCTGCTCAGTGATTTCAATATCGCAATCTGGAGCCTGTTCGAAGCTAGTGTTAGCAGTTTCTGCACGCCATTTAAGCAGATTGGCATCATCATTTCCCCAGTCAACCATCATGGTGCGTGAGAACTCTCCCTCGATAATGTCATCCATATGCTTTTCAAACAGCGGGCGCAGAATGACTTTGAGTTCCTCAGACATGTCGAAGGCGCGGATTTTTGCTGGGTTGCTAAGACGATCCATCATATTGGTGATGCCGCCATGTTTTAGACCCTCAGTAACCACTTCCCAACCGTACTGGATAAGTTTGCGAGCATAGGCTGCATCCATGCCCAGTTTTAACAGCTGCTGGTGACCCAGAATGGCGCCGGTTTGCAGCATTCCGCAGAGAATAGTTTGCTCGCCCATCAGGTCAGATTTCACTTCGGCGATAAAGGATGACTCTAGAACACCGGCGCGGTCACCACCAGTCGCAGAGGCGTAGGCCTTGGCAATAGCCAAACCATTGCCATTGGGATCGTTCTCAGGATGGACAGCAATCAAGGTGGGAACACCAAAGCCGCGCTTGTACTCTTCGCGCACCTCTGTGCCCGGACATTTAGGAGCAACCATAACTACCGTTAGGTCTTCGCGCACCTGCATGCCTTCTTCGACAATGTTGAAGCCATGAGAGTAGGCTAGTGTAGCGCCCTGCTTCATCAGCGGCATAACCGCAGTCACCGCTGCCGTATGCTGTTTATCTGGGGTCAGGTTGAGTACCAGATCCGCCGTGGGAACTAACTCTTCTGCAGTACCTACTTTGAAGCCATTTTCGGAAGCCCACTGAAAAGACTGACGCTTTTCGGCGATCGCCTGTTCTCGCAGTGCATAGGAAATATTTAAGCCTGAGTCACGCATATTGAGGCCCTGATTGAGACCCTGGGCGCCACAGCCAATAATGACAATATTCCAATCTTTAATAAATTCGCAACCATCGGTAAATTCGCTACGATCCATAAAGCGACATTTGCCCAGCTGGGTCAGCTTGTCGCGCAAGCTAAGGGTGTTAAAGTAATTGGCCATCTTTGATCTCCGAGTACCGTTTTTGGTAAGTTGCTATATTGAATTCTGGGGCGCAGTTTACCTAGTTTTTTGTGTTGCTTAAAACGATATATCTTCATCATAATGTTGCATATTTTGCAATGTAAGCGGTGACAGGTTAAGGTGCCCTTATGGATATTCGATCGCTTACTCTGTTTCAGCACCTGGCCAATAGTTTGCACTTTGGTAAAACCGCCGCTGCCTATCACCTTAGCCCTTCGACTCTAAGCCGAGCCATTCAGAGGATCGAGGATCAGCTGAGCAGCCAGCTGCTGATTCGCGACAATCGCACCGTGGTGCTGACCAGCGAGGGTAAAAAGTTTCTCGCCTATGCCGACCAACAGATAGCAGAGTACGAAACCCTCAAGCAGTCGCTAAACCAGTCTCAGCAAAAGCTCTCTGGCTCTTTAAAACTTTACTGTTCAGTGACAGCCTCGTACTCTTTTTTACCGCCACTGCTCGAAAAATTCCGCCAGGCCCACCCCAATATTGATATTAATCTGGATACGGGAGACGCTGCTGATGGTATAGACCAGATTAAGAGCCAGCGGGTAGATCTAGCCATCGCAGCGCGCCCAGACGATCTAGCATCCAGTATCCACTTCCAATCAATTGCCAGCGTGCCCCTTGCTATTACTGCCCCTGCAATTAACTGCGCTGTCAAACGCGCCCTGCAGCAGGAGCGAGTAGACTGGGCGAGCTTACCGATTATTTTGCCAGAGCACGGTGTGGCCCGAAAACGCTTCGAGCAGTGGTTTCGCCGTCAGCACGGGGGCAAGCCCAATGTCTATGCTCAGGTGTCAGGTCAGGAGGCTCTAGTGAGCATGGTAGCCCTTGGGTTTGGTATAGGCCTGTCGCCTATTGTGGTGGTGGATAATAGCCCGGTGAAAGACCGTGTTGAACTGCTGCCGGGCACCAGTATTCCACCCTTTGATTTAGGGCTCTGTTGCTTTAAAAAGAAATTGGACGATCCCATCGTGGCAGAGTTTATGGCCATGGCCTCTGAAGCCTAGATTAGCAGTCTGTAAAGGGGCTATTTTCAGCCCTAAACAATGTTATTCTATAGCCGTTTAGCGCAGATGATTTTAAACTGTCAGCGCCTAATTTATGTAGATTCAGGATAATGAATAATTCCAATTAAGGAGTCATAGCTATGTCTGCAAATCCCCTTCAAGCTAGTCTTGATATGTTAATTTCTCCCAATATCGCCCTCCCGGCAGTCAAGGACAAAAAAGGCTGGTGGCTGGTGCCGTTTTTGCTCTGCACCGGCAGTATTATCTCTTTGTTTTTATATTATTTTGCCACTGTTGATTTTGCCTGGTTAAAGGAAACTATGCTCGACCAGATGGCGGTCCAGGGTGATATGAGCGAAGAGGAGCTGCAAGCGGTTTCTGAGTACCTCACCAAGACACCTATGGTATGGTCTAGCACCATAGGCGGCAGCCTTAGCCTTGTGGTAATGAACATTATTTTGGCCCTCTACCTGATGATGGTAACCAAGGCTAACGCCAGCAGTAACTATGGCTTTGGTGCCTGGTTCGCCTTCAGCTGGTGGATCAGCATGCCTCACGTGGTTGCTGCCCTGATGTCCATGTTGATGCTGATGTTTTCTAGCTCGGGAATGATCCCACTTGAGGGTCTGGGAGTTACCACGCTCAACAGTCTGATCTTTGGGGTTGATTCAAGCAGTGCCTGGTTTGGCTTTTTGAGTGGTCTGGATGTCTTGATGTTTTGGAGTATTGCCCTTATTGCGATGGGGCTGAGCTCTTGGTTGGGCTATGACAGTAAAAAGGCGGCCACTATTGCCTCCGCCCCCTATCTGTTAATTTATGGCAGCTGGGCTCTCTATATTCTGTTGGCTTCTTGATAAAAAGACTAAAAACGATGAAAAAAAATCTCATAATTTTGGGGGTTGTTGTTGCCTTGGTGGCACTGGCCTATTTTAAAAGCAACAGCGCTGGCGAGGTGTTTCAGGTAAATCTTGCCAATGCTGAGATACAGGAAATCAAAAGTTCAATTCTTGCCTCAGGCACACTGATCTACAAAGAACAGGTGGAGCTGCGCTCTGAGGTGATTGGCCAGGTTAGCGAGGTGCTAATAGAGGAGGGCGATCAGGTCAGCCAGGGGCAGGTTTTGATGCGTCTCGAGCCGCGGACCTTTGCCGCAGATGTTGAGCAGCAGGCAGCCTATGTGCGCATTCAAACTATTGCTATCGAGCGGCAGGAAAAGCAATTAGAAAACATTGCCTCGCAGTGGCAGCGCAACCTCAATCTCTACGAGCGCAAAATGATCGGTCAGGACGCATTTGAGTTGATCGATAACCAGTATGCTCTGGCTAAGATTGATCTGCGCTCTCGTGGCGAAGCACTTCTGCAAGCACAGGCTACCTTAGATAAAGCTCAGGAACGTCTCGACAAAACCGTGTTTCGTTCGCCGATTAATGGCGTAGCGACCTCTGTGGATATCAAGGTGGGTGAGACCGCAATCAGTGGTACCACCAATATCGCCGGATCTAACCTGATTACTGTGGCAGATCCATCATCGATACTTGTGGAAGTCGAAGTCGATGAAGCGGATATAGCAAATATAGAGCTGGATCAGCGTGCCGATATATATGCAGTGGCTTTTCCGGATACAGCGCTGAGTGGCGTGGTGAAAACCATTGCAACCTCTGCCAAGCGCACGGATCGGCGTCAGGGGCTTAGCTTTACGGTGAAAATACTTCTGGACGGTAATGACGATATAGCTATTCGTCCTGGCATGAGCTGTCGAGCAGAGATTTACACCAATATGAAGGGCGACACAGTGGCTGTGCCCATACAGGCCGTTGTCTTTGAAGACGAAACCGAGGATTCAGTCAATCTAGATACTGAACAGGACGAAGACTCTGTCTCCGTGGGAGCGTCCAGTGTCGCCGTTAGCAAAAGCTTTGTTTTTATTATGGTCGATGGTCTAGTAGTAAAGCGAGAAGTAGAACTGGGGATTTCCAACGACCAGCTGCAAGAGATTATTTCTGGGTTAGAGGTTGGCGAGCAGGTGATTACTGGCCCAGCCCGAATACTTAGCAAGCTCAAAGAGGGTTCTACCGTAAAAGAGATTGAGAAAGATCAAGAATGAGTTCTCAGAAAACCGTTATTGAACTGAGGGATATCGCAAAACACTACATGATGGGTAGTGAGGGTTTTTACGCGCTCAATCAAATTGATTTAGATATTCATCTCAATGACTACATTGCCATAGTAGGCTCCTCCGGCTCTGGCAAGTCAACACTCATGAATTTGCTGGGTTGTCTTGATTATCCCAGCGATGGTGAGTACCGGCTCAAGGGCACCAATGTTGCAACGCTGGACGAAAACAGTCTGGCCGACATACGCAACCGTGAAATCGGTTTTATCTTTCAGAACTTCAATCTACTGCCCCGCGCCTCGGCTCTGCAAAATGTTATGCAGCCGCTAGTCTATCGGGGTATGCCACTGGCCGAACGCAAAAAACGGGCTCTGGATGCACTGACTATGGTAGGGCTGAAAGATCGTGTTGGCCATGTGCCAAACCAGTTATCGGGCGGACAGCGCCAGCGCGTAGCCATTGCCCGAGCCCTGGTGACAAAACCAGCGATTTTGTTGGCCGATGAACCTACAGGTAATCTGGATTCCTCCACAACTATTGAAATTATGGCGTTGTTTGATCAGCTGCACAGGGATGGTCAGACCCTAATTATTGTTACCCATGAGCAGGAGATTGCCGATCGCTGCCGACGGGTTATTACCCTTAGAGACGGGCGACTGATTGACGATTTTATGAATCCACTCTCGGAAGAGCAGGAGGGAGCGAATGGCTAATCTAAGTTTTAAAATTATTGAGGGCACTCGCTCCGCAGGCCAATCGATCTTTGCCCATGGCTTTCGCAGCTTCTTGACGACCCTGGGTATTATTATCGGTGTGGCTTCGGTCATCGCCGTCGTGTCTGTGGTGCAGGGATTTAGTGCCAGTATTTCTCAGCAATTTGACGGTATGGGCACCAATGTCATCAATATTGAGCCCTACACACCCCGCAAGGCTCGCTTGCAGGGCGTGACAGCCAAGATCAGCTACGACGACTTTCTAGAGATAAAACACCAGGTCAAAGGTATTAGCAATGTCACTCCCACAGTGCGAGTATTTGGCCCCAATGCGGTTGCAGCCTATCGAGGTCAGTCGACCAGCACCATGGTGATAGGCACGGCCTCCACCTATCAAAAACTCTACACAGTCTATCCAGATTTTGGCCGTTTCTTTAACCTTAGCGATGATAAAAGTCGTCGCCGTGTCGCCGTTCTCGGCCCATCAATTATTAACAAGCTGGATATTAAAGGTGACCCTATAGGCCAGCACCTGAGTGTCTCCGGTGAATGGTTTAAGGTTATTGGCATAGCGGAAAAGCGCGGCAAGCTTTTTGGCTTTGATCAGGACGATTTTATCCTGCTGCCCTATAGTACGACCCGTGCTTTGCTGGGCGGCGCTGAGGAGCCTAATATTTCGATCAGCCTGCAGGTTGACGATATGAATAATATCAGTCAGGTAAAGCAGCATATTAAAAACCTGCTGCGTCGCAATCATAAACTGGCTAAAGATGCGGCTGATGACTTTAAGATAGCCACAGCGGATCAGATGCTGGACACCTTTAACCAGATTATCGGCAGCACCACTGTTGTGCTGGGTGGGATTGTGGGCATCTCTCTTTTGGTGGGAGGCATTGGCATTATGAATATCATGCTGGTGTCGGTGACCGAGCGCACCCGTGAGATAGGCATTCAAAAAGCGCTGGGAGCCACACGCTTCGATATTTTGTTGCAGTTTTTAATCGAAGCTGTTTTTCTCTGCTTGCTTGGAGGCCTGATTGGTCTGCTATTAGGGTTTGGCGCCGGTTCGCTGATAAGTGTAGCCACCGATTTGCCGCCTGCGGCGGTGCCAATGTGGGCTGTATTATTGTCATTTGGATTTAGTGCAGGCATAGGGCTGTTATTTGGGATTATTCCTGCAGCCAAGGCGGCCAATTTGGACCCAATAGACGCGCTACGCTATGAATAGAGTGCTCCAGCACAGGAGTCTATTATCGACGAGCTTATTTTAGACTGGCTAAACGCCAACAAAAATACTGCCTGGGTACTAATACCTCTGTTGGCCTTTCTGGAGGCCTGCCCGGTGGTAGGGCTATTTGTCTCTGGGGTTATTCTTCTGACTATCTCCACTGTCCTCTATACAGGCGAGTTATTGAGCCTGACCTCAATTATGGCTCTCGCATTTGTGGGTGCGGCTATTTCAGATCATTTGGGCTATTACCTTGGGCGAATTTTTGGGACCTCGTTTCACAGTACTAGCTTTGCGGTCAAACGTGCTGATCAACTCAACAAAGCGGAACGATTTATCGCTAAATATGGTGCCGCCGCCATTATTGTCGGACGTCTAATGACCGCTGTAAGAAGTCTGGTTCCCGCTTTGGTTGGTGTTAGTGGCATAGATCGTATCAAGTTTACCCTTATCGATTTACTTGCCTGCGCCATCTGGTCGGCAGGGTTGGGGTTGTTGGTGATTGGTATCGAGAGCTTTACTAGCTAAGGTGACTGGCGCTCTAAGTTAAACTTTGGAGCCCAAGGTTGCGTAAAGACAGAAGATCTTACTAGGCTCGACAATAAAAATTAATGGAAGGGGATGACAATAAAATGAAACTACAAAAATTCGGTGCTGCGGCGCTGTTATCTGTGCTCCTCGGTTGCGGCGGGAGTGGTGGAGGCTCTACAGCAGTGCCGCCCGTTAACAATACTCCAGCACCTGAGCCAGACGCTGAAATTATCCAGCTAGAGTCCTCATTAGCTATTGGGCAGTCCACCGAGCTGGTACTGTTATCTGACAACGATCTTTCAGGTATTAGCTGGCAACAGACTTCAGGTCCCGCTGTGACCTTTTATGCGTCAGACAGTAAGGTTATTGGTTTTACCCCCTCACAGGCAGGTAACTACAGTTTCACTGTAGACTTTACTGTGGACAGCGCTCAGTCAGAAACCCTGAGCCATGATTTTATTGTCACTGATGATCAGGCTCAGCTAACAGTTCGCCTAGGGCATGTTGCTGTAGAGGGCATTCCTGTATCACTGGTCAGCTATGCCAGTGGCGATGATCAATCAACAGCCATAGACAAGAGCTCTTGGAAATGGACCCAAACACAGGGGCCAGCAGTTACCTTTACCGATACCTCTACGGATGGAGATGTCGCTGTCTTTTTTGATGCGCCCTCGATAAGTCAGGATACCCTGTTGGTCTTTGAGCTATCCGGCGATATCAACGGTCAGGCCCATGCCGATAGTGTCGCTGTGCTTGTGGAGAACAGCGCAGTTGAGGTTCCAGAGTCTGACGCACCCTTTACCGACCGCATCGCCGATGTCTTTCTCTACAATGCCGATTCCCCGGCAGGACAAAGACTGATCGACTGCGTGTATTCCAATAATTCTAGATATGACGACTGTACCTTTGCGGACTCACCATTAATTGCTCAGATTAGCACCGCGCCGACCACCGATGACATTATGGATAGAGTGATAGTCTCCCATCGATGGATGGGTGATCAGTTCAAGAAATTCCTAGAAGACTACGATCCCAATGACGACTTTAAAAACCTACTGCGTGCTAATACGGCAGTAGTGATTTCTTATGATATACGCCCATCGTTTTACAGCCCTACCACCGCGGCTATCTACCTCGATCCCAGCGATCTTTGGGTAACGCCAGAGCAGCGTGACACCATCAATCAGGCGCCTGATTACCGATCTAGTTTTGGTAATGAGCTACAGTTCGAAATGCCCTGGCGCTATGTTAAAGACAATGATTATGCCAGTTACTATGCACCTATAAGGTATCGCCTCTCTCGCACTCTGGCAGACTCTCAGTACGACTTTGCCTCGCTGCTCTATCATGAGCTAGCGCATGCCAATGACTTTTTTCCTAGCACTGACTGGCTGTCTCACAGCAACTCAAGAACCATCTATGATGCTGTGGTGGAGGTCTACAACGCGCAGGAAATCCAGTCTGACTTTCTGCAGGACAACTATCCACTCGACAGCCTCTACGCCTCAGGCGGCCAAAACGAGCTGACCAAGTTGGCACAGGTCAGGTTTAGAAATCCAGATTTAATTACCGAGCAGCAAATTGCCTACAGCCCGCAGAACATTGCAGATATGTTCATGACCGAGGGAGCGCCGCAATTTTATAGTTACAGCTCTACCCGCGAAGACTTAGCGATTCTGTTTGATGGTTTTATGATGCAGGCTCGCTATGGTGTAAGCCGAGATGTTGCGGTCAGTGACCAGGCCTATACGGATATTGTTTGGGGCCAGCGGGGCAGGCTGAGCGAAAGCTGGATTAAACCCAGGGTAGCATTTGTTGCCAGCAGAATTCTTCCAGAATTTACCGATTCCGCTACGGTAATTGAAGCTCTGGCTCCACCGATGGCTTTGGATGATTCTAAGACTTGGCGTAACAGTGTGGTTATCGATGCCTCTGGTAAAGGTTCTGTACCCGCAGGTGAGAAAGTCCGGGATCAGCGATTAATCCCTGTAGACGGTGTTCACCGCCACCCTGTTCTAGATACTAGAGGCTCAGGCGTTAGTAGTCGCTAATTGCACCTGGTGTATGGGAGTGGCTGTGCCACTCCCGGTCCAGCTTCACAGGCAGCCTAGTCCGCTGTCTTGGCAAACATTAGCTCTAGCTCTTCTAGGGATTTATCCTTAGTCTCAGGCAGTAGCCAGGCCACCAGCACCAAACCTATCACCGCAAATACGCCGTATGAGAAAAAGGTCAGAGCGGCACCTAATACACTGAGTTCTAAAGGGAACAGCAGCTGCACCAAAAAGCTCACCAGACTGTTGATCATACCGACAAAGGAGATTGCTACTCCGCGCAACTGATTGGGGAAAATCTCCGCAAATAGGGCCCACATCACCGGCCCCAGCGACATGGCAAAAGAAGCCACAAAGCCCAGAATGCCAACCAGAATTAATACTGCATTCATGTTGCTAGCTAGCTTAATAAACTCACTCTCGTAGCTGCGCGCCGCCGTGGCTCCTATATTCTCAGTGAGAGCATTTTTAAATTCGGTATCACTTTGGTACACCTTGCCCAGCATGCTCTGTAGGTCTGCGGTATCAAATCTATCGTTGATATTGTCCATCTGTTCGATCTGCGCCAAGCCCTGCGGCGTCAACTGATAGGTGGCCTGAGCAAAGCCATAGGTGCACAGCGCCATGCTGATAGCGATACCGGTTAAGCCGACTAAGAGCAGGGGTCGACGCCCCCAGCGATCAATCAGAGCGATAGCGACTAGCGTAAAGACCACATTGATAACACCAACTAGCGCTGCCTGTGCGAAAGCTGCGTCAGTGCCAATGCCACTTTGCTCAAAAATTGTTGGCGCATAAAAGAAGATCGCATTGATCCCGGTAATCTGCTGAACCACAGCAACGATAATTCCGACCACCAGCGCTAGCCGCATCTTGGATCCAAAAATGCCCTGAATACGTTTCCACAGAGACTCACTGTCGCTGTCGTACCCCTGTTTCATTGTCTCAATTTCTGCGTCTACCTGATCAGCGGGCAATAACTTGCTCATCACCGTGCGTGCTTCGGTTTCGCCCCCCTTGAGCATTAACCACCGAGGACTGTCTGGAATAAAAAATAGGCCAAGGAAAAAGATCAGTGCAGGCATAACTTCAATACCCAGCATCCAGCGCCAAGTATGCGCATCTACGCCCCAGTTGCTGGCCCACTCGGCGCCAGAGGTGCTGGCATTGAGAATAAAGTAGTTTGCAAAATAGGCGGCTGAAAGGCCGATTACAATATTGAGCTGATTGATGGATACCAGTTTGCCGCGCAGTTTCGCCGGTGCGATTTCGGCTATGTACATAGGCGCAATCATTAGTGAGGTGAAGGCAAGTCCTCCTAGGGCTCTTGCCGTGACCAGCATAATATAGCTCGAGGCAAATGCAGATGCTAGGGCTGACAAGAGGTAGAGAAAGGCAATCATGATAAGCACTTTTTTACGACCCAATACATCGCTTAGTGGGCCAATGACCAGAGTACCAAAGACACCCGATAGCGTTGGCGCTGCCACTACAAAACCAGACTGAATCGGCGTCAAATCAAATTCAACAGTAACAAACCCAACCACGCCTGAAATTACTGACGCATCGAAGCCAAAGACAAAGCCGCCAAGCGACACAATAACTGCGCAGTAAAGAGCATAATAGGTACGGTGTTCCATTAGATATCCATTTATAAGTGAGGTTGAGTTAGATTAAGTATTGGAAATTATTTTTGTTAGTTATTGTTAATGTTGGTGTCTGAGTTCCACCTAAAATGTCGTTTTTATCTGCGCCATGTGGCGTTGAAAGGCGCGACTATCATCCCAGCTAACCACTGATGGCTGGACTTCTCCAGCTAATATTTCACAGCTTACCTGTTCAATTTGATGATTGAAACCTTGCTGGGTCCGCTCTTCCGTGAATCGCTCAATGCATTCATGCCCCCGGTACAGTCGCGCTTCGCGAGCGGCCCAGTAGTCAGCTATGGTCACTGTACCCTGATCACCAATCAGCGTGAGGTAATTATTAAGCTTGCAGCGAAACGAGGTAGTCAACTGCGCTGTGGCCTGACCTCCATAGCTATTAAGAATCACTACATCGTCTTCAACACCATTCTCAGCCTTATGACACCACACCGTTTGGCTGTGAGGATCCTGCTGAAAAAATAACCAAGCCATAGCAATGGGGTAGATACCCATTTCCAGCAGACAGCCACCGGCGAGACGATTATCGTATTCGCGCAGATCAGGGCTGTAGGGCAACGGAAATCCAAAATCTGCTTTTACGTGGCACAGTTTACCTAGTCGACCACTCGTGACCCAGTGATGAGCCCGCTGAATAACTGGCATAAAATAACTCCACATGCCCTCCATAAAATAGCGGTGTTGTTGCTCTGCTACCGCAATTACTTCTTCGAGCTCTTCAGGGGTTACTGTTGCAGGTTTTTCGCAAAGCACATGTTTTCCCGCTCGCAATGCTGCAATGGCTTGATCTTTGTGGTGACTGTGTGGGGTGGCTATATATACGGCATCAATATTGGGGTCGGCAAACAGCTCTGCGTAGCTGCCGTAGGCCTGTGGAACCGAAAATGACTCAGCAAAGGCCTCCGCTGAGCTCAGCTGTCGAGACGCTATACCATACAGTGAGGCATGCTGGGCGTGCACAATATCTGTTGCAAAGGTTCTAGCAATGCGACCCGCGCCGATAATACCCCAGCGCAGGGTTTGACTCAGTGGTTGGCTCATAGCTTTCTCTCTTCAATAACAGTCTGGGTCGAAAATTGATAACGCATATTTCTGTAGACACAGATGTCGGTGATGTCGTTTGGCGTATGGGCCGGGCAGCAACGATAGTTTGCTGAAAAACGGTATGGGCCACTCACGGGTAGCACTCGATGCCAGAGATGTCCATGGATCAGAATAAGCGTACCTTTTTTGGGGCTCAGCACTATCTGCTCTGGAAAATCTTGGTCAATCTTACCAACAGTGATAGGTCCGCCGCGGTGGCTGCCGGGTATGACCAGCGTCTCACCGCCAGTCCGCTGGTCTATATCCATGGTGTAAACCAAACGGTTTAAATTAAACTGAGACTTGTCTTCTGGGGGACAATCTTGATGCCATGCCTGCCCTTTGGAACCTTGATGACTATACATCACCATACTGTAAAGACTGGACCAACCGGCGCCAAGAATCTCGTCAGTAAGCTTTATTAGCCGTTGATCTTGTTCGGCGACATCAAATGCATGGACTCCCTCCAACTGAGGGAACCAGGGAATGACATCAGTATCAGATTTTTCTAGAAATTCTGCACTGTGAACAAACGCCGAATTCTTCCCAAAGTGCTGGAGTACATGACTCTGGTAGGTATCCATTAATTCTTCCCCAAAAAAGTTATCAATGGATAAATACCCTTGTCGCCAAAATTCATTCGCCAGAGCCGATAGGTTCATAAACAGTTCCTTAGATATAAATGCTGTTTTTAGCAGTCGAGCAGTAACTCGGCAGAGACTAAACCATACATTATTTAATGGGTACAGATATGAATTTTGCAGTTATAGCTAAATCACTCAGGATATTGCCGCTGAAAAGAGTCGGGCAGTAACCTTCGCTAGCACCGCCCCACCGTTTTGATTGTTTACACCTTTCGAGTCACAAGGAGGCAGTCTACGAAGTTCTTGTTGGTCAGGCGGTGGATAACGATAATTTTGGATTAGGGTATCCGCTACCGAACGATGTCGCCGTGCTGAAAGAAGCCTACATGGCGAGAATGGAGCGTGTCTCTGGGAAAAGAGGGTTTGTTGAAGTCATATCTGGCAAATCATTTTTACGGTCGACAAAAGATAACCCAAATGATGGAAATAGTTATACGAAGTGTGATCAGGTAATTTTTTGGCGAACAGAACTCGACAACGCAGATAAATCAATTTTTGATATAGATAGAATTACATGTGATCAAAGAGATACCCTGTTTAGATTTGAAAATGGTCGATTTAGTACATCCACAATTGGGTCTTGGCACAGTGACCCACGGTCCATGCCAGATTACTATGGGGATTCATCCTCATTTAGTTTTGGTACATGTGAACTTTACTACGATTAAAAAACGACAATAATGTTAGAAAACCCCATCCAGTCAAATCAGGGCTATATCGAGGTGAGAAGTTCTTGAGGCTTATAAAAAAGGGGGTTTAATGGCATCGTAGCGGATTGCGAGGTTTAATTGATAAACGTAATCGTTTTCAAAGGTTTTGGCTCTATGTGATAACAACACTTAAAATCATTGAGAATAAAGCCCACCCGTTTTAGAGGCGGACTTTCTCTCTAATTTACATTAATAATTTGGTGTAAGACGCACTCCGTAGATGACAATGTCTCCTGCGTTGATGTTGTCATCACCGACCCATCTTCCAACGATTAGACCAAACATTTCCGCTTCGGCCAAAGAACCTTTAAAGGAAGTCAAATTTGCTAGTTCTACCACCTGTAAGTTACTCGTTCCATCTGGAGTAATTGTGTATTCAGTACTCTGGTTTGGCGCAACAGGTTGGGATGTTGTAAAACTATCAACACCGAATTCCAATATCCAAGTATTCGTTAAGTCTGTGGTTGCAGACCAATAAATAGTAGCATCAAAAGACAGAGCACTTTCCCATCCGTCGGGACTAGGAAAGTTTACGGAACCGTAACTAACCGTCGCGGGAGGAATCACTAATATATTCTGCAAATAACCGTTGTGATTGGTAATTGTAGAATTTTGAGTAAATTGCGATGGTGTGAAAAAGATAGAATTAGAGCCTGAATCACCCTTGTCACCTGTTGCACCAACTGCACCCATGTCACCTTGAGGACCTGCAGGTCCAGCTACACCCTGAGGACCTGCAGGTCCAGCTACACCCTGAGGACCTGTATCTCCTATATCACCTTTGTCACCATCATCACAGGACGCAAGCATCAGTGCAGAAATTAGATAGATCGATAACTTGAAAATTTTTATTGGACTCATGATTACTACCCTCTTAGTTTTTAGTTTGTCCTTAGAATTAACTAATCATAGCTGAATACCCCATCCAGTCAAATCAGGGCTAGATCGAGGTGAGAAGTTTCTGATGCTTATAGAAAGACTGGGTTTGCAGAGTTTTTGGAGTCTTCAGGCAGAGAGGTGTTTTCTTTCACTCAGGTTGCCCATAGGTTGCCCTAGCTGAATTTACGATTATGGACCAACAAGAAATAATAAATTTAAAATATAAGTAACTGATTTTAATCAATATTATGGTAGCTACGGGTGGACTTGAACCACCGACCCCAGCATTATGAATGCTGTGCTCTAACCAGCTGAGCTACGTAGCCACAATTTTTTACAGACCCTGCGATACAGGGGCGCGCATTTTCGCCAGATGCCGCGCTTTTGTCAAGAACTTCAAAGCCCTATATGGGCACTGGGATGAACCGAAAAAATCTGCAGTTAAGTCTCCAAGTTATTGGGACTTAAATCACATTAACTGTAATGATTTGGCACTGCTATACATTACTGTTAGCTGGTTCATCATATTTTCACAAAGCCTATCGATAATAGACCCATGCCTCTGGCTGAGGTCTATTTGACACTGTCTGGGCTATGGCCAAACAAAACCAGGGTACCCTGAAGTTCTCTGATTTCTCGACTGGGTCGCAGCGCTAATAACAGGCAGCAGTGTTGAGGCCACCTCAGTCAGAGGTTTTTTTTATTGGTTCAGGTACTGGATTCTGTAAACTCGCCCCCCCAGATCGTCAGTCACATAAAAGCGCCCTTGATTATCCTGCGCCACATCTACCGGTCGCCCAAGAATACCGTCTTCTGCAAGAAAGCCACTGAGGAAATCGCGACTCTCAATATTGCCCTGTGCATCCCAGTGCAGAGATATAACGCGGTAGCCATCGAGTTCAGAGCGATTCCAGGAGCCGTGCAAGGCTACTAGGGCTGTGCGCTGGAATTCTTCAGGTAGGTTTTTATGGGTCTCGACAAAGTGAATACCCAATGGTGCGTTGTGAGCGCGAAACTTAAAGGCGGGAAGTATGCTTTCGGCCGCTAGATCTGGGCGCTTGTCGCCAAAATCGGGATCTGGAATATTGTCGCCATTAAAATAGGGCCAGCCATAAAAGCCTCCCTCAACAATGAGATTTAGTTCGTCCGGTGGGAAATCATCACCCAACATATCTCTAGCGTTAACCGTGGCATATAGGTCACCCCAGGGTGCCCAGTCGAAGCCAACGCTGTTTCGCAGACCGGTCGCATAAATCGACAAGTTGCTACCATCCATTTCTGAGCGCAGCATGGCCGAGTATCTAGCATCCTCTGGCTCACAGACATTGCAGGGAGAGCCTACAGTTACATAGAGCTGACGATCAGGTGAAATACCGATGGTTTTGGCATTGTGTGACATATGCGGGTGCCCGAAGGGCAGATCTTTAAGAATGATTTCAATCTCGCCGAGCAGACTGCTCGTGCTTTGATCAAAGGTCACTCTCGAGACTTTGTCTCGCTCACTGAAATATAGCCAGTCACCATCAAAAGTAAGGCCTTGCGGATTACTCAGGCCCTCGATAATTACCGATTTACTCTCGTAGTTACCATTGCCATCCCGATCTTGCAGAAGCACTATGTGGCCAACATCTGTCAGACTGACCAACAAATCATTATTTTCGGTTACCAGAATAAAACGTGCATAGCCTAGATCTTCGGCGACCAGTTCAGCTTGAAAGCCATCTGGCAGGACAAAATTGGATGCCTGTACCTCGGCTTCAGAGCGGTTCATGCCGGCCACGGTGCTCAGCATCAGCCAAAAGCCCGATAGACCTCCTGGAATGCTAACTGAAATGTAGCCAGCGCCACCGATAACAAGAACAGCCAACACTGTGGCTAGGGTTAGGGATATCTTTTTTAACATTGACAGCCTCCGGAGAGCTATTCGTTAAGCTGAGGTCTAGGTTATTTTTTTGCTACTGCCGTAGTAATGGAGCCACAAACCACCATGAGGGCACCTATAAGAGAGATCGTTTGAAGCGATTCTGCAACTATCCCCTGCATAGGAATTAACTGCACAATAGCGACCGTAAGCAACGGGGTCAATGCTATCACGGCACTAACTCGGGAGGCTTCCATATGCACCAGTGCCTCGGCAAAACTACCATAGGCAATCAGAGTATTGAGACCACAAAATGCTAACAGCCCCCATTGCAAGCTGCTTAGCTCGGGCAGTGGGGTAAAGTCGGTAAACGGCAGAAATGCCAGAGCGCCAATCCAATAGAAAACCAACATGGTCTCTTCGGAGTTGAACTCCATCAATAAAAACTTTTGTATTACCGCATAACCAGTCCAGCAGACGGCTGCGACGATAATCATCAGCAGGCCGACACCGTAGTCGTTGAACGATATAAACAGCTCGGCTAAATGATGATTAAAAAATAGCAGCAGTCCTGAGACAAAGGTTGCGAACCCTAACCACTGGGCCTTAGAGAATTGCTCTTTAAAGATCCATAATCCCGCTAACAATAGCAACATAGGGGCGAGCTGAATCATGACCTGAGCGGCTTCTGGCGTAGTTTTTTCCAAGCCTAAAATATAAAGTGCGTAGTTGCTTGTCAGTAACAGCCCCGCAGCAAGTAACATAACCAGTTGCTTAGGTGAGAGCAATTTTCGTCGATTTGGCAGGCGACGGCGCAGTATCAAATAGGGCGTCAGCAGCACTGCCGCTAATGAAAAGCGAAAAAACGTTGTGGTGATGGGGTCTAAGGTTGCCATCACCCCAGTCAGGGCAATTGGCAATACACCCCACATAGTGGCGGTAGAAAGGGCAAGTAATAACCCCAGCTTCCAGTGTCCAGATACCGAGGTCACTGTGGGCTACACATTAAAACGGAAATGAATTACGTCGCCATCCTTAACAATATATTCCTTGCCTTCCAGGCGCCATTTTCCGGCGTCCTTTGCTCCTTGCTCACCATTTCCGGCGATATAGTCATCGTAGCCGATAATTTCAGCGCGGATAAAACCTTTCTCAAAATCTGTATGAATCTTGCCCGCTGCATTGGGTGCTGTTGCGCCTACCGGAATAGTCCAGGCACGCACTTCTTTGGGCCCTGCGGTAAAGTACGTTTGGAGTCCCAGCAGATTGTAGCCGGCGCGGATCACGCGATTTAGACCTGGTTCGTCCATTCCCATTTCTTGCAAGAATTCGACTTTCTCGTCATCTTCAAGTTCTGAGATTTCCGCTTCCATCTTGTTGCAGATGGGTACGACTACCGACCCTTCGCTCTCAGCTATTTTGGTAACTGCGTCGAGATAGGGGTTATTCTCAAAGCCATCTTCATCCACATTGGCAATATACATTGTTGGCTTGAGGGTCAGCAGGCTTAGGGGTTTAAGTAATTTTAATTCATCTTTTGTAAGTTCAAATGAACGCAGTGGCTTAGCCTCGTTGAGGTGGGGCAGAATCTTTTCGGCCACAGCCTTCAGAGCTATGGCATCTGCATCCTTGCCTTTGGCTGCCTTAGAGGCGCGCAATATGGCTTTTTCTACGCTGTCTAGGTCAGCCAGTGCCAACTCAGTATTGATAACATCTATATCATCTGGCGGGCTAATTTGACCTTCCACATGGATCACATTGTCGTCATCAAAACATCTAACCACGTGAGCGATAGCATCGGTTTCACGAATATTTGAGAGAAACTGGTTGCCCAGACCCTCACCTTTCGAGGCGCCAGCGACCAGGCCGGCAATATCAACAAATTCCATGCTGGTTGGAATCAGGCGCTCGGGTTTAACAATTGCGGCAATCTTGTCTTGACGAGGATCGGGGATAGGCACAACACCAGTATTAGGCTCGATGGTGCAGAAAGGAAAATTCTCCGCGCCAATACCAGCTTTGGTTAATGCATTAAATAATGTGGACTTACCAACATTTGGCAGTCCGACAATTCCGCAGTTAAAACCCATTTTAAATGTCCTGTGCTCTGGCTGAGATCAGCTGGCCGTTAAATCGAATAAAAAATACAGTTAGCAAGAGTGCAGTGCAGTCATGGCTTTTTCCCACTGACCGTCAACAGCTAGCGGCAGATAACGCAAAGCGTCGTCTATGCTATTGGCGATTAGCTGCTGGTCAGATGGCGAAGCCTTTTTTAACACATAGTCGGCAACCTGATTTGCCTGTCCCGGATGACCAATACCTATTCGTAACCGAGCAAAATCAGTGCTGTTGCCTAGGCTTTTAATGGTATCACGCAAGCCATTATGCCCGCCGTGTCCACCACCCTTTTTGAAACGGGCTATGCCTGGATCCAGATCGAGCTCATCATGCACCACGAGAATATGCTCTGGAGCAATTTGATAGAACTTGGCAAGCGCAGCTATGGACTTTCCGCTAAGGTTCATAAAGGTACTGGGTACCAGGAGGCGTACATCGCGCGTTCCTATGGTGACTCTTGCAGTATCACCAAAAAATTTGCTCTCATGTTTGAGCTCGCTATGTAAAAATTTTGCAAGCTCCAGAACCAAGTCGGCCCCGGCATTGTGTCGCGTCCGGTCGTAGTTGGCGCCGGGATTTCCCAGTCCGACTATTAACTTTACGGTCGCTTCCAATGTCAGGGCCTTCTCAGAGGGCACAGACGAAGATTACTCTTCGCTTGATGCCTCAGAACTGTCAGCAGCATCTGCATCACCAGCTGGCGCTACATCTTCTTCCTTCGCCTTAGACTTGTTCACAGCTGCAATTGGCAGATCGTGGTCTTCACCGTGGCTTAGGGCTACAGACTCAACACCTTTTGGCAGTTTGATATCTGAGATGTGCAGGGTCTGACCAAGATCTACCTCGGCCATATCTACTTCTAGATATTCCGGCAGGTCTTTTGGTAGGCACATAATTTCCAATTCAGTCATGCTGTGAGCGATCAAACCGCCGCTCATCTTCACGCCAACACAGATATCTTCATTGATGAAGTGTAAAGGCACTTTGGTTTGCAGCTTGGTGTTCTTGCTAACTCGCAGGAAATCCATATGCAGAACAATCGCCTTGGCAGGGTGACGTTGAACATCTTTAACGATTACGTCTTCTGCTTTGCCGTCAATTTCCAGAGAAACGATGTTCGAGTAGAATGCTTCGTTCTCTAGCGCTTTGACAACGTCTTTGTGGATCAGGCTGATCTGGGCTGGGTCTTTCTTCCCGCCGTAGACGACTCCTGGAATTTCACCGGCCAGACGACGCAGGCGGCGGCTCGCACCTTTCCCTTTATCCTCACGACCTTTCGCTTGTAGTGTAAAATCAGTAGACATAATAGTCTCCAATGTTGAGCCAAAACAGACCGCGACCAGACCTGAGATGGAGTTTTAATGCCTAGTTAAAGGCGGATGTATCAGCACTAGCCCGCCAGCTTTTAAGGCTGGTCAAACATCGCACTAATTGATTCTTCATTGCTAATGCGACGAACAGATTCACCCAGCAGCTTGCCTAGCTGGAGGGTACGGATCTTTTTGCATTTTTTAGCTTCATCGCTCAGTGGGATACTGTTGGCAACAACCAATTCGTCCAACTGAGAGTTCTTAATATTATCGATGGCACCGCCGGACAGGACGGCATGAGTAGCGTAGGCGACTACCTTTGTGGCACCGTTTTTCTTCAGCGCTTCCGCGGCTTTGCAAAGGGTACCTGCTGTATCCACGATATCGTCGACTAACACGCAGGTGCGTCCTTCAACCTCACCAATCAGGTTCATTACTTCACTCTGATTAGACGTAGGGCGACGCTTGTCAATGATCGCTAGATCACAACCAAGTTGTTTAGCGACTGCTCTTGCACGCACCACACCACCGACATCTGGTGATACGACCTGCAAGTTCTTGTAATTTTGACGTTCAATGTCACCCAGTAACACGGGAGCGCCATAGACGTTATCCACTGTACAGTTGAAAAACCCCTGAATCTGCTCAGCGTGGAGATCGACGGTAAGCACGCGGTCGACGCCAGCATTTGACAGCATGTCTGCAACTACCTTGGCGCTGATAGGTACACGCACAGAGCGAACGCGGCGATCTTGGCGAGCGTAACCGAAGTAGGGCACTACAGCAGTGATTCGACCGGCAGAGGCGCGACGCAATGCATCGATCATCAGAACCAGTTCCATCAGATGGCGATTAGTGGGAGCACAGGTTGGCTGCACCACAAACACATCATGTCCGCGAACATTTTCGCGAATCTCAATATTGATTTCACCATCTGAAAATAATGATACCAGTGCATCACCCAGAGGAATGCCCAGTGTGCGAGCGATTTCAGATGCCAGTTCCGGATTTGCATTTCCGGAGAAGACCATTAATCTTGCCACGTCATTTTTCCTGGTATTCATAATTTAGATATGGCTGGGGCGGGAGGATTCGAACCTCCGATGCCGGGATCAAAACCCGGTGCCTTAACCACTTGGCGACGCCCCAGTAAAAAAGTTTTCCAAACGCTGGTGTAGAGATGAGCGATTTACGCCCCGCGCTATAAAAGCATTCCAGTGCTTTGGAACCAGATCTTTAGCCCGTTGGGCCTCTGTCTGGCTATCAAAGCTACAAAATACACTAGCACCAGTCCCAGTCATCAGAGGTTGATTGTAGTCTTTGATCCATTCCAACGCCTGTTTCACCGCTGGATAGAGCTGTTCGACTACAGTCTGACAGTCATTCCTGTACTGCTCCCCTGAGAGGGCGCGTATTTTGATGGGTGAAGAGTTCCTTGTCAATTGAGGATTTGAAAAAATTTCAGCTGTCGACACCTGCACATTCGGTGTGATTACCAAATACCATTGCTCAGGAATATGCACTGGGGTTAAAAGCTCCCCAATTCCCTCAGCAAAGGCACTGTAACCACGCACAAAAACTGCAACATCAGCACCCAGTTGCGCTCCCAGCTGAGCTAGGGAATCTTCTGATAACCCGCACTGCCAAAGCCTATTAAGTGCCACCAATACAGTCGCCGCATTACTGCTACCACCACCTAGACCGCCACCCATCGGAATTTGTTTATCCAGCAAAATATCGCAGCCACTGGCACAGCCACTGTGCTGTTGAAGTAATTTGGCCGCTCGCACAATTAAATTGTCTGCCATGGCTAAGTTAGCTATCTGAGGGCTAAGGCTTATATTGCCACTGCTGTTAGGTGTAAAGGTTAGGTTATCGCCAAAATCTAGCAATTGAAAAAGGGTTTGCAGCTCATGGTAACCATCGGGTCGCCGACCGGTAATATGCAGAAACAGATTGAGCTTTGCCGGTGATGGCAGGCTGATAGATGTCATGGTTTTTAGACCGCTGGCTAATTGTCTGGAACGCTCCAGCCTGATATTACCAGTTTAAAGCTCTGGTCCCCAAGTTGGCCTGTAATTTTACCCGGCAACGCAATCCCCTGGTTCTGACTGTAACGAGAAAAAGATAGCTGCCAGCCTGCCTGCTCGAAACTGGCTGCTGTGCCCGTAGGCCCAGTAATTAGATTGCTGATGGCTGTTTTAGACGGAGAGGGTAACCCGCGAGCCCACCAGCTGAGTGCGTCGACGGGAATCGCCAGTCCGGTCAGTTTCAGCGCCAAAAATTCTGGGCTGTCGCTAAAAGTCTGCGATCCCTGTCGCATTTTGGCGAGGGTTTCGTCGCCCTCAATAACAGCGCTGCCTGCGCCCAAGGGACCGCTTAGATACAATTTGTAATACTGTTGATTTTGCAGCCACTTCAGGTTGGCGCTACCCCCCTGTGAGGCATTTTTAAAACCTAGCTTGCCCTGCAGCTGCCATTGATCAAATTGCCCGACCTGCAGCTTATGGTCCTGCCAGCTGCCGGTGTTCGATGATTGAATCATTGATTGACTGCTACAGCCCGCCATAAAGCACGCTGCAATTAGACAAAGAGCCCTCAGCGAAAAAAGAGCCCTCAGCGTAAATAAAGCTCTCATGGACCAGCAACCTCAGTAGGCTCAGTCTCACTAGCGCCCAAGCGCTGCATCGTTTCCACAATGCTTTGGTGGCCCGGCGCCTGCTCTAACCCCAGTCGCCAGCTCTTAAGTGCCTCTTCAGGGTTACCCAGGGTCCAATACACCTCACCCAGATGAGCGGCAATTTCAGGATCCGGCATAATACCCATGGCTTTTTCCAGATACTCCAAGGCCTCTTGTAACTCACCCATTTGGAACAGCACCCAGCCCATACTATCTATGGTTGCCGGGTCGCCAGGGTTCAGCAGGTAGGCTCGTTTAATTAATCCGTAGGCTTCTTGATGGCGGTCGGTGTGTAAAACCATTGTATAGCCCAGCGCATTGAGGGCCGTGGCGTTATTTTCATCTAGCGAGATCAGGGTGCGCAGATCTTGCTCGGCCAGAGCAAAATTATCTTGCTGTTCGGCGAGCATAGATCTTGCATAAAGCAGTTGGCTGTCCTCAGGGAAAGCAGTTAAACCATCGCTGAGAATTACCATGGCCTGTTCAGGTTGATTGGCGCTCATCAGCAGGCTGGACTCGATTTGGAATAGCGACGCAGCCTGATTTGGTTGCTCTGCGCGCAAGCGCTGGAGATATTTGCGAGCCGAATCGAGGCCGCCTTTTTGGGCCAGTAAAACGCTCAGTCTCGAGACAGCGGCAAGATAGTTTCTGCCATAGCTCACCTGAGCATAATGTCTAATTGCCACAGTGGGTTCGCCGAGCTTATCGGCAATGCTGCCAAGATGGTATTGAGCATCCGCTCGCAGGCTCGGTTTTGTGGAAGCCTGATTAAATAGCTCAACAGCACGTTCAATTTTACCCTGACTGCGCAGCAGTAATGCCAAAAGAAAATTCACCTCCTGATCATCCGGCTGCTGGGTATGCAGGACTTCGAATTGTTCTATGGCTAGATCGCGATCACTAGTGGTCAAAAATCTTGCATACTGCAGGCGCAGCTTGGAATTTTCTGGCTGGCGTTGCAAAGCATCAGCTATCAGTTCGAGCGCCTCTGTTTCTCGACCCTGCTGGTGCAGCAGCTGAGCCAGTAGCAGTAGTCCCCGTTGATCGTCTTGGCGCAGACGCAAATAGCTTCTGGCAGCAGCCTCTGATTCAACCAGTTGGTCACTAGCCCGAAATAGAATGCCTTTGGCTAACAATTTTGCTGCTGCTTTGTTTTCACTGAGTTCTGCCTCTTGATAGGCTTGAATGAGCGAATTGATATCTTCGGGCTGCTGAGGGATGGCAGTGATGGCAAGAAAAGTCTCTAGATCGTCTGCTTGCTCATACAGCCAGGTGGCGTAAACCAAGGCCGCCAAAAAGTTATTTTGCAGAGCATAGGCTTGCATGGCCGCTTGCTGAGCCCTGGGGTTTTTAGGCTCAACTTCGACCCAGAGCAAGGCCATCTCTAGTGCCGATTCATCGGTGGCTAGGTTGCGATTGCGCATATAGTCGGCCACTCGCGCCGCCAGCTCTATAATGGCGATATCGCGAGTTTCTCTCGCTTGCTCGAGGTAGATAGGCAGGGCAGTATCGAATTGGCCGCGGTTAAGTGCCATGTCTGCTACTAGCAAATCGTAGAGGCTGCTTATAGCAAAGGGCTTAGCTGGAAAATCTTTCTCTGTGCTGTCTGGCGCCTGCGGCGAAGGTGACACCTCGGTTGCTAGCTGACCAGTGGATGTTTCAGGCCCGGTGGCACAGCCGCCCAAAATAGACAGGGATAGTCCTAAGCAGAGAGTTAACAGCTGTGTTTTGGTTTTTTTCATGGTCGTATTTTCAGGGATATCATTGGTTAAGACAATTCCTATTGTGAAAGTTTAGTCAGCATAGCTCAGAGATTAGTTACGCAGGATAAATCATTTGTCTTCTGACCTCCTTTTGCCTTCGAGTCTGGTGTAAAATTCCCGCATCGATCTGACAGTAAAACTTTTATCAATGGGTATTTTGGCATTCGGCATTAATCATAAATCGGCCTCGGTAGATCTCCGCGGGCAGATTGCCTTTGCTCCAGAGTTGGTGGTTGAGTCTTTAAAGACAGCAAAAGACGCTCTGGGTGCCAACGAGATTGCGCTGTTATCTACCTGTAACCGCACCGAAATATATCTGCATGGAGATGTGGCTGATCAGCAAATACTAAACTGGCTAGCTGGCCTTAAAGGTCTCGATGAGGACGAGCTTCGTGCCTGTTATTACTGTCATCGCGATCAACTGGCGATACGTCATATGATTTGCGTAGCCAGTGGCTTGGATTCGCTGGTACTTGGTGAACCTCAGATCTTCGGTCAAATAAAATCTGCCTATGCGGTTGGTCGCGAAGCCGGTACTATTGCCAGCGAACTCAATCATGCTTTTCAGCAAGCTTTTGGTGCCGCCAAGCGGGTGCGCTCAGAAACAGCCATCGGACAAAACCCGGTCTCTGTCGCCTATGCCTCGGTCAGCTTGGCCGAGCAAATTTTCAGCGACCTCAAGCAGGCCCACGCACTTTTGATAGGTGCTGGCGAAACCATTGAGCTGGTAGCGCGACACCTTCAAGATAAAAAAATAAGCCAGATCACCGTGGCCAACCGCACACTTAATCGCGCCGAAGAATTAGCCAAAGAATTTTCAGCCGAAGCTATTTTGCTGTCCGAAATACCAGATTATCTGCACAGAGCAGATATTGTCATCTCATCCACCGCAAGTCAGTTACCGATTCTAGGCAAAGGTGCGGTTGAGTCAGCGCTAAAAAAACGTAAGCATCGACCTATTTTTATGGTGGATATCGCTGTTCCAAGGGATATAGAGCCAGAGGTTGAAGAGCTGGACGATGTCTATCTGTACACAGTAGATGATTTGGAGGAAGTGATTCAGGACAATCTGCGTGCCCGTCAAAGCGCAGCCGATCTGGCTCAGGACATCGTTGATCAAGAAGTGGACAGCTGGTCTAGCAAGCAGCGAGCGCTGGCGGTGGTAGATACTATTCGTGCCTTTCGTGACAGTGTCGAGGATATTCGTGACGCGGAAGTTGAGAAAGCACTGGCTGCCCTTGAGAGGGGACAGGATTCTGCCGAAGTCATAAATTCGCTAGCCCGCAATTTGACCAATAAACTTCTGCACAAACCCACGACAAGATTAAAACAGGCCAGCGAAGAAGGTAGTGATGCCACTATTCATGCCACTCACGAGCTATTTGGCTTAAAGAAAAAATAAGCGCCCCATTTAATGGAATATAAAGCCCCATGAAAGATTCAATACTAGCCAAGCTGGATACCCTGAGTGAACGCTATGAAGAGGTGGGTCAGCTACTCAGCGACCCAGACATTATTAGCGATCAGAACAGGTATCGAGAGCTCTCCAAGGAGTACGCTGAGTTAGAGCCGGTTGTTAAAGCCTACCTGAACTATCAGCAGATTCTAGCTGTTATTGCAGAGGCTAAATTATTGCTCAAAGACTCAGACCCAGACATGCGCGAGATGGCACAGGAAGAATTAAAACAGAGCCAAGATGATCTCGAGACTATGGAGTTGGACCTGCAGCGTCTCCTGTTACCGAAAGATCCCAATGACGAAAAAAACGTCTTTTTGGAAATTCGCGCTGGTACTGGTGGCGATGAGGCGGCGATTTTTTCAGGCGATCTATTTCGCATGTACAGCAAATTTGCCGAGACTCAGCGCTGGCAGGTCGAGGTGATGAGCGAGAGCAGCGGCGATCATGGTGGCTTCAAAGAAATCATTGCTCGAGTCGTGGGTAAAGGCGTGTATTCCAAACTCAAATTTGAGTCTGGTGCCCACCGCGTTCAGCGGGTCCCGGATACCGAGTCTCAGGGTAGAATTCATACCTCTGCCTGCACAGTTGCAATTATGCCTGAGGCCGATGAGCAGGATGCGATCGAGATTAACAAAGCCGATTTGCGGGTGGATACATTTCGTGCCTCAGGCTCAGGTGGTCAGCACGTCAATAAAACTGACTCTGCTATTCGCTTAACCCATCTGCCAACTGGACTGGTGGTGGAATGCCAGGACGAGCGATCACAACATAAGAACCGCGCCAAGGCCATGGCGGTATTGCAGGCGCGCCTCAATTCAGCTCAGAATGATGCCGCTGCCAAAGAGCAGTCAGAGCAGCGCAAAAGTCTGGTTGGCAGTGGTGACCGCTCTGAGCGAATCCGCACCTATAATTTCCCACAGGGGCGTGTCACAGATCACCGAATCAATCTCACTCTGTATAAATTAGCCGAGGTTATGGAAGGTTCTCTTGGGGAGATAGTCCAACCTCTGGTCAACGAGTTTCAAGCCGAGCAGCTAGCCTCTATCTCCGACGAATAATGATTACAGTCACAGACCTTCTCCAGCGCAGTGTCGAGCTTTCACCCGCCAGTGACACAGCCTTATTGGATACGGAGCTATTGCTCTGTGCTGTTCTGGGGGAGAGTCGAGCCTGGCTAAAAACCTGGCCTGACAAACAGCTGAATGACGACCACATAAAGAACTTTAGTCTACTGTTTGAGCGTAGATTAAGAGGTGAACCCATAGCCTTTATTATTGGTTCTCAGGGGTTTTGGACGCTAGATCTCAGTGTTTCACCCGATACCCTGATTCCACGGCCAGAGACTGAAATGCTGGTAGAGGCCGCGCTTGGGCTAGATTTGGCGCAAAATGCCACAATCTTGGATCTTGGCACCGGCACGGGGGCAATAGCGCTAGCGCTGGCCTCAGAACATACTGACTGGCAGTTGAGTGCCGTCGACGTGCAGCTACAGGCTGTGGAGCTTGCTGAGCGCAACCGTCAGCAACACCAGCTCAGCAATGTCAAAATCTACTGCAGCGATTGGTTTACCGCTGTTGCTAAAGTCGAGCCGCAAAAGCTTTTTGATCTTATTATTAGCAACCCCCCCTACATCGAAAGTAATGATAGTCATCTGTTTGAGGGCGATGTCCGATTTGAACCGGCCTCTGCACTGGTTTCTGGCGCAGAGGGTCTTGATGATCTGAAAATTATTATTGGGCAGAGTTCTGGGTTTCTAAAGCCCAGAGGCTGGCTAATGGTCGAACATGGTCATCAGCAGGGGCCAGAAGTCAGAGGGTTGTTTGACAAGGCTGGGTACGAGTCTATAGAAACTCGCCGCGACTACAATGAGCTGGAGCGTATTACCCTAGGGCGCCTGCAGAGCTAAGTGGCTGAGACAGGCTTTTTATAGCCTCCCTTGAGACTAAATTCCAGCGATAGAGCATTGATAGGCTGGCCACTAAAGCGGCAATTACCAGGCCGGTCCAGAAACCAAATACACCCATGGGCTCGCCCCAGAAATCGGTCAGTGCCAGACTGTAGGCAATGGGGAAGGCTATGACCCAAAACGCAACTATCTGAATAATTAGTGGCACTCGCGCATCTTTGTAGCCGCGCAGTGCGCCGCTGCAGGCCATCTGCATAGAGTCAAAACAGCCTAGCGCAGCAGAGAAAAAGAATAAGCTAGCGGCAATCACCTGGACACTGAGGTCCGGGCTAAAGAGTTCGGCCAGCTCCTGACGCAAGCCAATTTTTAAACAGCCCAGTACCATGGCCAGTATAAATACTAGTTTGAAGCCGGTTAAGCAGATCTGCCTTGCCCCTACAGGATCCATTCTACCCTGAGCATGGGACACTTTGATCGTCAACGCCTGGCCTAGCCCCAGAGGAATCATATAGGCCAGAGAATCTAGATTATTAGTGATGGCATGGGCGCCGAGCACATTGGCGCCCAGATGGGCGATAAGCATAGGAATAATGGCAAAGAACCCAACCTCTGCCGCGATCATCAGGGCGATGGGAATGCCTAGTCGCAAAATACCAAATATGGCAGTTACACTTGGGGGTGCAAATTGTCGATAAAGATGCAGCCGTTTCATGTTACTGGCATGGTGACCATAAAGAGCCATGGCCACCAATAAAAAAGTCATCACTATAGTGGTGGCCCAAGCGGCGCCAATACCTCCCATGGCTGGCAAGCCTAACTTGCCAAAAATCAGAATGTAATCCAGTACAGCGTTGAGAACAAAGGCCATGCAGTTGAATATCATCACCGGCCTAATATCACCCATACCTTCAAAGCTGCTGCGAAAGGCAAAAAACGCAGGGAACATAAAGCCAGTAATCAGGTAGGGCAGCAGGTAGCCTCGAGCAACCCGATAGACTTCCGCCGATATATCCAACTGGCCTAGCAGTGCCACACCGCCCATTATGGAGGCGCAAACAAGTAGGCTCATAGGTAGGGCTAACCAAAGGCCTTGCTGAAATTGAAAGCGGACTTTTTCACTTTGCCCTGCACCCCAAAAATTACCAATGATCGGGCTATTGCCAATCATAATGCCAATCACCAGCAGGCTGACCATCGCCCAGATGCTGCCTCCCAACTGCAGTGCAGCTAGAGTGTCTGCATTGACCTGTCCAGCCATGTAGATATCAGTGACAGTCATACCAACCACAGCAAGCTGACCCAACATCAGAGGTCCGGCTAGGCGCAGTAGCTCGCCAGCGTTATTGATAAACGTTGACCTTGTTCTGGTTAGAGAAGTCATGGGATTGCTTTTTTAATGGATGGCTCCATTCTCGTTTAATGTCTATGGCAAAGGAAGCAAAATCTACCAACAGATTTTTATTTTACACATCAGAGAATTTAGGAATTTTTTTGGCTGGGAGGCTCTAATTTTCCAGTCACTCAGATCATCAGATATCAGGGTTAATACAGGGAGAGTATTTTATGCAAAAGATTAACCATTTAACCAACCTCTATATCAGTAAACTAAGAACTTTAGACTGGCTTGGCCCGCTGGCACTCAGGCTCTACCTAGCACCAGTTTTTATAGGTGTAGGAGCCCATAAATTTGCCAATTTTGAGGATATGGTGGCCTGGTTCGGCAATCCCGACTGGGGTCTTGGTCTGCCGTTGCCAACCCTAATGGAAGTGCTAGCTGCCAGTGCTGAGCTGTTTGGGGGGCTGGCACTTTTATTGGGTTTAGCGACGCGGTTGATAGTCTTGCCACTGATGATAACTATGCTGGTGGCTGCCGGTACCACGCATTGGCAAAATGGCTGGTTTGCGATAGCGCCCAGCGACCCCTCTACAAGCACCGCCAGTGTTTTGGCTGCCATAGGAATTCCAGCGGCCCAGCGAAGCCTAGAAAATAGTCAGGCGGTGGGTCAGCGGTTGGGAGCAGCAAAGCGAGTATTAAAGCAGCACGGCAATTACAGTTGGCTAACTGAGAAAGGCAATTTTGTGGTGTTGAATAACGGAATTGAATTTGCCGTTACCTATTTTGTCATGTTGCTGAGCCTACTGTTCACTGGTGCAGGACGTTGGACTAGCGCAGACTATTGGATCGCTCGCTACGCGGGTAGATCCTCTACAGCCTAGGGCCTGTGAAGTAACCTCAGGGCCCTGTCTGTCAGATGGTTGCCAAGAGCCAAATGCTGGCCTTTCTATTAAGTAGGTCATTTATCGCTAATTCTGCTACACTCCGCGCGATTCGGGGCAAGCGATATCAATGTATCGCTGGTTTTGCCTCATAAACCAGGGCTGAAAATAGCGATTAATACTTTGACTGAAACTACTGCTACTGATGTAAAGACTGCGCCGGATAACCAGGCCGCGGATAGTGCCAATAACAAAAAACCTAGGGCTCCGCGCCGCAAGCGAGGCTCAGGTCGAGGTGGTCGCGCCAAGAGTAGTTGGGATATTTCAAAGTTTGTCGTCGAGCCGCAAGAGGGTAAAACTCGTTTTCATGATTTTGATTTGCCCGACAGCCTGATGCGTGGCATTCAGGATACTGGTTTTCATTACTGCACGCCGATTCAGGCCAAGTCACTGCCCTATACATTAAATGGCCACGATATTGTCGGCAAGGCCCAGACAGGAACCGGCAAAACCGCCGCATTTTTGATTAGTATAATCACCGACCTGATTAACAATCCGATAGAGGAAGAGCGGTACATGGGCGAGGCTCGCTCGCTGATCATGGCGCCGACCCGCGAGTTAGCTATTCAGATTGCTGACGATGCAGATCAGCTACTCAAGCATACTGACCTCAAGGTTCACTGTTTGGTTGGTGGTATGGATTACGGTAAGCAGCTACAGAAACTTGAAAAGCACCATTGCGATATTTTGGTCGGCACGCCGGGTCGTCTACTAGATTTTGCTAATAATCGCGACCTCTATCTGGATCAGGTAGAGATGCTAGTGATTGATGAAGCCGACCGCATGCTGGATATGGGCTTTATTCCACAAGTGCGTCGCTTAGTGCGTCTAACGCCAAAGCGCGAGGAGCGTCAGTCGCTGCTATTTTCAGCGACCTTCACACCAGAAATATTGCGTCTGTCAGAGACCTGGACGGACCAACCTGTCACTGTAGAAATTGCCGCCGAACGCGTGGCCACAGACACAGTGGAGCAAAAAATATTTATTACCACGGCAAGCGAAAAATTTGCGCTGCTTAATAATATTTTGATTGGAGACGATGTAGATAGCGTGATGGTCTTTGCCAACCGCAGGGATATTTGCCGAAACCTTCACGAAAAGCTAAAGAAAAAGGGTTTTAAAGTTGGCCTGCTGTCTGGAGATGTTCCCCAGAATAGGCGTATGAAAGCCCTAGAATCATTTAAGTCTGGTGCCCTGAAAGTGATGGTAGCCACTGATGTAGCTGGTCGCGGTATCCATGTCGATGGTATCAGCCATGTGATCAACTACACCTTGCCAGAGGAGCCCGAAGACTACGTGCACCGCATAGGTCGGACTGGTCGCGCCGGAAAAAATGGCACCTCGATCAGCTTTGCCTGTGAGGATGACGCTTTTTTGCTTGAGCCCATAGAAAAGCTGTTGGAGATGAAGCTAGCCTGCACCATGCCTGAAGAACATCTGCTGCAAGAAGTTCCAGCGCCCCAGTCCAAACCAAAACCCAAGGCACCGGCAGCGGATCAAGAGCCCTCAGCCAGTAAAGAGCTCTCAGCGGAACAAGAGCCCTCAGCGGGTAAAGAGCCCTCAGCGAATAAAGAGCCCTCAGCTAACTAAATACCACCTTCATCAGGCTGCTGAGTTCTGCTCCACAAAAGCGTTCCAGCTACTACCGTTGCTGGTACCAGCAGCATATTCAGCAGCGGTATGGCCGAGGCACCAAGCGCCGAAAACCCAAAGCCCATGCATTGCCATCTGTTCTTGCCGGCACGCTGAACCAATTCGACAAATGATACCTGATCAATTTCAGCTGGATAATCGAGATACTGAATCGAAAGTGACCAGGCCACCCAGCAACCTGCGATCGCTGGTGCCAGTAAATTAATCACCGGGACAAAGGTGATCAGCAAAGTTAGCAGGCCGACTGCTAGGGTTCTAGGAATAAAATATCGCAGCAACTGCAGTTGGCGGACAAAGCTCTGCCAGGCCACAGCGACAACAGAGTTATTTGAATCAATGCTGAGATCACCTCGCTCCATTAGAATGACTCTTTCGGCAATGACACCGTAGAACGGTGAGCCAATCAGGTTGGCGATCACAGTAAAGGTGAAGGCGTAGATTGCCAGTGCCAGTATCAAAAAAAGTAGCCAGATAATCCATGCCAGCCAGTGCAGCCAATCAGGAACGGAGTTCACAATATTGTCCAGCCAGCCCCCGAGCCATTGCGCGGCTCCAGCCGTAAGGCTTGAAAACAGCAGAATATTGATTAACAGAGGGATCAGCACCAGCCAGCGAATCTTGCGATGACCGAGTAATTTTAAGCCCTCAAGGATCAATGAGGGCCCCGAGATTACCCTGTGAATTAGGTTTGAATTGTTGCGCATTATTGCTACCAGAAAGTATTTTTACGTCGCCAAAGAATAACATCTATGCTTTTAACAAATGGACTATTTTTGGAGTTAGCTGATGGACAAGCGAGTAAAAATTCTACTGGCATTTATTTTTGCATTGGGCCTTATTGTGTTGGTTATCCTCAGTAACGGCCTGAAGGCACTGGTGGAGTCACTGGGGCCACAGATGACACAGTCTAAGGTAACCCTAAGCAGTGCTGATGTCTCCCTGCTGTCTGGTGAAGGGCATTTTCAAGGGCTTTTTATAGGCAATCCTGAAGGCTTTGAAACAGCTTCTGCATTCTCCTTGAGAGAGATCAACTTTACGCTGGATAAAAGTTCTCTAGCGACAGACACCATTGTGTTGATCAGTTTGCATATTATAGCCCCTCAGGTGACTCTCGAGTCCGGGGCTGATGGCAGCAATCTCGATCAGTTGCAAAAGAATATAACCAGTTATCTAGGTAGCACCGAGAGCAAAGATAGAGAGCCAGCAAAGAAGATTATTATCCAAGACCTACTAATTACCGAGGGCCAGCTAAGCTACGGCCTTATAGGTGAGAAAACACTAGATTTACGCTTACCTGAAATACACATAACCCAGATAGGCACCCAGAGTGACGGAGTATCCGTGGCAGAGGCTGCGGCAAAAATTATTGGGGTTCTTTCTAGTGAAGCAACAAAGGTTGCGCTGAACTCTGTCCCTCTCAAAACCTTCGGCGACAGTCTGCAAGAGAAGATAAAAGATAAAACCAGCGACCTAAAGAATCTGTTTAAACGCTGAGCTAACTGGCCCTAAGAGGAGTGGCGCATTAGACGTTGCTTCTGACGGCTCCAGTCACGATCTTTATCGTCATTGCGTTTATCATAGGCCGCCTTACCCTTGGCCAGAGCAATCTCACATTTAATAAGATGGCCCTTCCAGTAGAGGGCGGTGCATACGCAGGTATGACCCTTCTGATTAACGCCATCCTCCAGCTTTTTGAGCTCACGGTGATTGAGTAATAGTTTTCTGGTGCGCGTCGGCTCAGTCACATAGTGGGTCGATGCAGAGGGTAGGGGAGAAATATTGGTCCCTATCAGAAAGGCCTCGCCATTTTTTAAGAACACATAGGTGTCGGTCAGGTTTACTCTGCCTTCTCTGAGGCTTTTTACTTCCCAGCCGAGTAGGGATAGCCCCGCCTCAAATTTTTCTTCGATAAAATAGTCGTGCTTAACCTTGCGGTTAAGGGCGATTGTGCTGGACTGCTGTTTTGGCTTCTGTTTGGTCATGGGTAGATTATACGTGGGCGGCAAGGATTGTCATAAAGTATTCAGCACTGTCTAAGTAAATTAATACTGTATTCGCTAGTCCGCTGATGTAGGTTACAATTCGACCTATTAACCTAATGAGATTGTATAATGGCGCTACAACAAAAAGGCATGCACGGTACCTGGGCAAGCCGCTGGACATTTATCATGGCGGCGACGGGCTCAGCTGTTGGTCTCGGTAATATGTGGAAGTTTCCCTATGTTGCGGGCAGTAATGGTGGCGGCGCCTTCGTGCTTATTTACCTGGGTTGTATACTACTGATCGGTGTGCCAGTGATGATGGCTGAGGTGATGATCGGTCGCAATGGCCGTAAAAGCCCGATCAATGCCATGCGTGATACCGTTGTGGAGAGTGGCGCTGATTCCCGTTGGAGGCATATAGGCTGGCTTGGTGTAGCAGCGGGCATGCTGATTCTTTCTTTTTATGCAGTGATCGCCGGCTGGGCTCTAGACTATATTTTTGAGGTCGCTTCTGGCGAACTGATCGGTGTCAATGGTGAGTCTGCTGCCGCAGTTTTCGCCAACCTGCTGGCTGATCCCAGCCGCTTAGTCTTGTGGCAGACGTTGTTCATGGTGCTCTGTGTGGGTGTTGTGGTTGGCGGTGTAAAAAAAGGCTTGGGCGTGGCAGTCGAGATCCTTATGCCACTGCTATTTGTGATGCTGCTGGTACTGCTCGGCTTTGCTTTTTTCAAAGGTAACTTTTCCGCCGCTTGGGCATTTTTGTTTAGCTTTGATTTTGATGCTCTGAGCTGGCGTGCAGTCCTTGAAGCTATGGGTCAGGCATTCTTTACACTCAGTATTGGTATGGGAGCAATTATGGCGTACGGCGCCTATATGCCGCAAAAAGCCAATATAGGTAAAACCATATTGATCGTTGCGCTGTTTGATAGCCTAGTTGCGATTATTTCGGGCCTGATTATTTTCTCAATTGTTTTCGCAACTCAGGGAATTGAGCCCAGCGCTGGTCCAGGTCTCATGTTTATCAGTCTGCCAGTCGCCTTTGGCGGAATGCCGGGTGGGCTGCTAATTGGCTCGCTGTTCTTTGTGCTGGTGTCTATAGCGGCTTGGAGTTCGGCAATCTCGCTTTTAGAACCCTGCGTAGCATGGCTAATTGAGACCAGAAATTTTGGTCGTGTAAGGGCTAACCTACTCTTGGCTGGTGTTGCATGGCTACTGGGCCTGGGGTCTGTTTTCTCGTTTAACATCTGGTCAGAATACAAATTGGCGGGCTTTACCTATTTTGATTTCTTGGACTTTTTGACCGCGAACATTATGTTGCCGCTGACTGGGCTACTGATTGCACTGTTTGTTGGCTACGTTATGAAAAAGGATATTGTTGATGCCGAAATGGTGGGCACACCGGCTCTAGTTAAGCAGCTGTGGCAGGCAACACTTAGATACATTGCACCCGTGGCTATTGCCGCGGTGTTTGTAATGGGCGTTTACGATAAGTTTGCTGGTTAGGTACTGCCGTGACTACCATTAATCGCTCTGCACTGGTTATGCATCCCGCCGATGCGATGTATGGCTTGGTTAATGACGTAAAAGGGTATCCTAAGTTTATGGATGGCTGCCATTCGGTTGAAGTGTTCGAGCATACAGAGGACAGGATGTTGGCACGGCTGGATTTGAAAAAGGCCGGGGTTAAGCTGAGTTTGATGACCCTCAATTATCTACAGGCACCCTCAACAATCACCATGACCCTGCAAGATGGTCCGTTCAAGACCTTTAAAGGTGTGTGGCAGTTTACTGCGCTGTCTGAAGAAGCCTGCAAAGTCTCCTTGGATTTGGAATTTGAATTTAGTAATCGAGGCTTGGGTATGGCGGCCTCCAACCTATTTGCTGGCGTAGCCAACAACTTGGTCGATAAGCTCTGTCAGCGTGCCGATCAACTGTTTTCGGAGACTAAAAATGAGCGATAACAATATGCTGAGGGTTGAGGTTGTCTATGGGCTGCCAGAAAAGCAGGTGTTGAAAGCGCTCTCTGTGCCTCAGGGTACAACTGCCCTAGAAGCTGTTAAAAAATCTGGGATTTTAGATATTTTCCCGGAGATAGACGAAAATAGCCACAAAATGGGTATATTTTCGCAGGTTTTGGGAACAAAAGGCCTAGATGAGCCTGCGGTTTATCAGTTGCGTGACCATGACAGAGTAGAGATCTATCGCCCTCTGATTGCCGATCCCAAAGAGGTTCGTCGCCGTCGGGCTGAAGAGGCTGCGGCAAAAAAGCAGCAGCCGTAGAAGCTGGTTAGAGCTCCTCTGCAATTGCTGAGCTGGGTAGATAATCCCCAGTCATGCGCTCTAATTTCCCTTCGGCATCAAAATAGATAGTCACTCGCTCTTCTGTGGCCACGCCAGCGGAGGTGACTCGACTGTAGAAATAGTCCCAGCGCAGTCGGTTGAATGTGTCTACCACCAGTGGCGTTCCCAGCACAAACTGTACCTGAGACTGAGTCATGCCAGGGCGCAGCTTATCAATCATTTCCTGATCAACAATATTTCCCTGCTGAATATCGATTTTGTGTACACCGGGAAACTTCAACCAGCTACAGCCGGCGGTGAAGACAGAGACGAAAATTAAACAGATCAGGGCTAATCGCATTAGTGGGCTTCCAGTTGGTTGCGCGAACGGGGATAATACCCAAAGCCGACAACATAGAGAAGAGGTAAAACATGACTACTGAAGATCAGGAACTAAAAAAAGCCGGTCTCAAGGTCACATTACCCAGAGTCAAGATTTTACAAATTCTGGAGAGCTGCTCAGATCGTCATATGACGGCCGAAGATATCTATCAAAATCTACGTGACGCAGACGAAGATGTGGGCATTGCTACCGTCTATCGTGTACTGACGCAATTTGAAGGTGCAGGGCTGATAGAGCGCCATAATTTTGATAATGGACCGGCCGTCTACGAGCTCGATCGCGGTGAGCACCACGATCATATGGTCTGTACAGAGTCAGGAAAAGTGATTGAGTTTCATGACGAAGAGATTGAAAAAATTCAAGAGCGCATCGCCAGTCAGCAGGGTTACGACCTAGTTGGGCACAGCCTGGTGCTCTACGTAAAGCCAAAAGACTGATTGAAGACCGTCAAAATAATAAGAAACCACCAATATGACTTTGCAGCAACTAGAAGATTTTTTTAACGCCTGGGCCGACATGATGTGGAGTACGCCCCTGGTGGTACTGCTGGTTGGCGGCGGTGTATTTTTCATGTTTTATTCGCGGTTTAGGCCCTATAGATATTTTGGCCACGCGGTTGCTTTACTCAGTGGCAAGTACAGCGACCCTAATGACCCGGGCCGTATTCCTCATTCACAAGCCCTATCGACAGCACTCTCCGGTACCATAGGTCTCGGTAATATTGCCGGCGTGGCCATTGCTATCAGTATAGGCGGGCCGGGCGCAGTGTTCTGGATGTGGGTAACGGCCATTGTTGGTGTTGCTACAAAGTTTTATACAGCTTCTCTGGCAGTTATGTATCGCTCCGAGGGTTCGGATGGCACATTGCATGGTGGCCCCATGTACGTAATTATGGAGGGCATGGGTAAGCGCTGGTACCCACTGGCAGCGCTGTTTGCAGTTGCCTGTCTTATTGGCGCACTACCTATTTTCCAGGCAAATCAGTTTATCCAGCTGCTGCGCGATGTAGTGGCTATTCCGGCCGGTTGGGCCACACCTGAAGCTCATTTTGGTTTCGATCTTGCAGCCAGTTCGCTGGTGGCGCTCATGGTTGCCATTGTGGTGATCGGCCGTATTGAGCGGATAGGTAAGCTAACTGTCCGCCTTGTGCCTTCAATGGTGTTGTTGTACCTGTTTATGACCCTCAATGTCATGTATGCCTATGCGGCGGATATTCCGGCTATGTTGCTGTTAATAGTAACCGATGCTTTCACTGGTCAGGCTGCTGCGGGTGGATCTATTGGTGCAGTTATCCTAATTGGCGTGCGCCGCGGTGCTTTTTCCAATGAGGCGGGTATAGGTACAGAGTCTATGGCTCATGGTGCAGCCAAAACTGCACAACCAATTCGCGAAGGTGTGGTTGCCATGGTTGGTCCTGTAATTGACACTCTTTTAGTTTGCACCTGCACTGCATTGATTATTTTGCTGACTGGAGTATGGCAGGCTGACAATGGTATTGAAGGTGTTACCCTGACCGCTCGAGCTATTGAACAAGTATTCCCAGTAACGGGCATTTATCTGCTACTGATTATGGTGGGCCTACTGAGTTTTAGTACCATGGTTACCATGTGGTTCTATGGTGTGAAGTGTATGGGCTTTTTGCTTGGCGCTGAACGTCAGTATTGGTATACGCCTATTTACCTGAGTTTGCTGCTTGGGGGTGCTGTGGTCTCTATGGATATAGTCAACGGTCTTATTCTGGCCTCCTACGCGACAATGGCAATTCCCACCATGATTTCGGCGCTCTATTTGGCACCCAAGGTAAATAGTGCTGCAAAAAAATACTTTGCCGAACTGGATGGCCACAAATAGGCACTACTGCAAAAAATACTTTTGTAGAGGTTTTGGTCTAGTCTTAAAGTCAGGTTGAAGAGGGCAGGATAGCCTTCGTAGTTTCAACAGCTTACCCTGATTGACAAAAGACAAGGAAGTTGCCATGAAACGTATAGTTATCTGTGCCGACGGCACATGGAATCGCCCAGAAAAAGATCCCGAAGACCAGCCAACCAATGTCCTTAAAGTTGCCCGAGCAATAAAACCTGTGGCAAGCGACGGTGTTGCCCAACAGGTGTTTTATGATTGGGGGCTGGGCTCCTATCATGATTCTGCTGCTGCCGGCATCACCGGTCGCGGGATTGCTAAAAATATTATGGATAATTATCGATATCTGGTGCAGAACTACGCGCCGGGTGATGAGATCTATCTGTTCGGTTTTAGTCGCGGCTCCTATACCGTTCGCAGTCTCTGCGGGCTAATTAACAACTGCGGTATCCTAAAGCGTCCTGATGCTCGCCTAATTCAGGCAGCTTTTGAGCATTATAAAAAGACTGGTTCGGCCTATGGCCCCAAGGGGAATGAGTCGTTGGCCTTTCGCAAAGCCCACAGCCATGCTAACCGAACGGTGAAGTTTGTCGGCGTTTGGGACACCTTGGGAGCCTTGGGTATCCCCTTTTCATTTCTCGGATTAATGGATAAGCAAGACGAATTTTACGACACTAAAATGGGCGATAACATTGATATTGCCCGCCATGCCTTGGCCATCGATGAACTGCGTTCAGACTTCGAGCCCACCATTTGGCAGCATCGAGCACAGATGAGCCTTCAGCAGGTCTGGTTTGCTGGTGTACACAGTAATATAGGCGGAAGTTACAAAGCCGACCCCGATGGCGGGCTATTATCTGATATTGCCATGCAGTGGATTGGTAGAGAGGCTAGTGCCGCAGGATTGCATCTGGAGGCTCATATGATGCAGAGCTTAAAACCAGTTTTTACTGCTACCTTGCATAGATCACGCAAGCACATATTTCGTTCCAAACGACCCTATCATCGGCCAATTGACCATGGCCGGGGCCATATATTAATACACAGGTCGGTGAAGCAGCGCTGGCAGGCGGACCCTAAATACAGGCCCAAAAATCTGGTTGACTATCTGGCGGACCACAGCGGTCAGTGGCCCACCTTAATTGATTAATGGGCTATAGTAGTTTCTCTATCGATTTAGCTAGATCGGCAGGCTTGGTAATGGTGGCGAAACGGTCCACAACCTGGCCATTGCGATCTACCAAAAACTTGGTGAAGTTCCATTTAATATTGTCATTGAACAGTCCACCAGCCTGTTGCGTGAGATAACTATACAGCGGGTGACGGCCAGGACCATTGACCTCTATTTTTCCCATCACTGGAAAACTCAGGCCGTAGTTTAGCTGACAGAATTCTTGCACCTCGGCGTTGCTACCGGGTTCTTGACCTCGAAACTGATTACAGGGGAGAGCGATAATTTCTAGGCCGCGCTCTGCATAGCTGTTGTAAAGGTTTTGGAGGCCTTCATATTGAGGAGTAAAGCCGCACTTGCTGGCGGTATTTACAATTAGCATGGCCTTGCCCTTATAGGCGCTCAGGGCCTGTTGCTCACCTGTGCTGGTAGGCACTGAAAAATCATAAACTGAGTTGGGATTAGACATGGTGATTGTCCTCTGAGTCTAATTATTTAAAACAATGCTCTGGTGCGGGGAACGCACCACTGCGCACCTCATCACCATAGGCGATAATGGCGTCTTGAATACTGGCGCTTTGCTGGAGGAAATTTTTGGAAAACTTCGGCAGTCGCTGTGAAATACCCAGCATATCTTGTAGCACTAGAACCTGAGCATCTGTATCTGGCCCCGCACCTATGCCGATTACCGGGATATTGAGTGCGGCAGAGAGGTCGCGACCCAGTGATGAGGGTACGCATTCTACGACAATTAAATCTGCGCCGGCTTCTTCTAATACCTGAGCCTCGGCAATCATTTGCTGAGCGGCATCTTCTTCTTTGCCCTGCACTCTATACCCACCAAGTTTATGCACGGACTGGGGGGTTAAACCTACATGACCACAGACAGGGATACCGCGTTCAGTCAGCATGTATACAGTTTCCGCTAGCCATTCGCCACCCTCTAGCTTGACCATCTGTGCACCTGCCTGCATCAATATGGCGGCATTGTCCATCGCCTGATGCTCGGTAGCATAGGACATGAATGGCATATCGGTCATCAGCAATGTTCGAGCATTGCCGCGCTTAACGATTTCTGTGTGGTAAGCCATTTCATCGATAGTCACTGGAATGGTGCTATCGCGACCCTGAATCACATTGCCAAGAGAGTCACCGACCAGGGTAACCTCAATGCCAGCAGTTTCTATCATTCGTGAAAAGGTGTAGTCATAAGCAGTTATGACAGCGAATTTTTCGCCAGCAGTTTTCATACTGTGGAGGCTGCTTATCGTCGTGGTTTTCATACTGCTTCTATGCCTTTATCTTGTGGCGGGGCCGCTACGTTACTGGGTTTCGGTGATTTTCACAAGCACCCGAGATAACCCTATCAGGCTATTATTGGATCGGATGAGGGTTGTAGTAGTGGCGACCGGAGCCTATCTGCAGGATATATTTTACTAAGTTGTGATAGTCCAAATCCCCCTGAGCCAGATTAATCTCCGCAGTGTTAACAATTAATAGCGGGGTGTCATCGTAATGGTAAAAGAACTGCGTGTAGGCATCATTGAGTTGCTGCAAATAGGACTGCTCTATGGGTAACTCAATAGCATTGCCACGCATCTGCACCCGATCATAAAGCGTCTCTGTCGGTGCCTGCAGGTAAATCACCAGATCTGGCTTAGGCAAGTCTTCAATAATCTTGTCATAAACAGTTTGGTAGAGGCTGTACTCGTTGTCGTCAAGAGTGATGCGCGCGAACAGTGGGTCCTTTTCAATCAGAAAGTCAGATACACGCACCTGCTGGAAGAGTTCTCCCTGACGTAGATCCTGCAGTTTTCGCATACGTTGAAACAGAAAAAATAACTGCGTGGGTAAGGCGTTGTTGCGTCGATCTTGATAAAAGCGCTCTAGAAAGGGGTTTTCTTCAGCGTCTTCAAGCAGAGTTTCATAATTAAAAGATTCGGCAAGACGTTTGGCTAACGTGGTTTTACCAATGCCTATTGGGCCTTCTATAGCAATGTAACGGGGAATGGAGACGGCTGATAAATCAATACTTAGGTCGTTGAGAGTCGCCTGGTCCACATAAGTCTCCGCTGGCTGAAGTTAAGTTGCTGCGCCGACTATTATCTTAAATTAAACCTGACCGGCGTTATTCGGATTTTATATTTTTACGATACCTTGCATTGAGCAGTTTGCCAATAGCTGGTCGATTTTTTCACCATTGGGCAGGCAAAGCCCTGGTGCTATATCCGATAGTGGTGCCAGTACAAAACCACGCTCATGCATGCGGGGGTGCGGCAGGCAGAGGCGCTCGCTATCCTCGACAAGTTCATCGTAGAGAAGAATATCAAGATCCAGTGTTCTTGCGCCCCAGCGCACTGTGCGCACCCGGCCCTGGTGATTTTCAATAGCCTGCAATGCATCCAGCAACTGCAGGGGCTCCAACTGGGTCTCCAGCAGTGCTACCGCATTGATATAGTCTGGTTGGCTACCGGGGCCTATGGCCGGTGTTTGATAGAAATTGGATAGCTTGTTAAGGCTGATATGATCGTGGCTGGATAGGGTATCCAATGCCTGGTCAAGCTGGGCTCGGGAGTTTTTAACCTGTCCCTCAATAGAGCGACCAAGATTACTACCTAGCCCGATATAAGCCAGCGCCATCAGTCGGCCTTTGGCGTTCTAGGCTTGCGGCGGCGACGTTTATTTTTTGGTTGGGTCAAGGCATTAGCCATAAGTTCACGTTTTTCTTCATCGGCCTCCTGATAGGCAGTCCACCAATCGCCGAGACCATTGAGATCCTCTCCTGCCTGCTCGCGCAACAGCACAAAGTCGTAGGCTGCGCGGAAGCGTGGATGTTCTGCAAGACGCTTGGCTCTTTGACCGCCGCGCTTTTGAAGCGTTAGCTGTAGATCCCAAATTTCACGCATTGGCATAGTGAAACGTCGCGGAATTGCAGTGACTGGAATTTGCTTTGCGATAATTTCCCCAGCAGCCTTGTTAAGTGCGTAGGCTGGTGAGTTGCCTCGTTCTTGATAACGGCTCGCGAGATTCTGAACCAATGGCCATAACAGCGCGGCATAAATAAACGCAGGCGTGACCCTTTTATCCGACCTAATACGCAAGTCCGTATTCGTGAAGGCCTGTTGCACAAGTTTGCTGGCTTGACTGTTTCGGTTATTTAGTAGCTTGCCCAGTTGCGGCACTATAAGCTCGAAAAGTCCGTAGTCGTGAAGCAGCCAAAACGTAGCTAAACCCTGCCCACTCATAAACAGTTTTAGAGTTTCATCGAATAGTCGTGGCGCAGAGATATGTTCTAGATCTCCCGCGAGTTTGTGCATTGGCTTCTCGGTAGCGGGATCAATAGTAAAACCCAATTTGGCTGCAAAGCGCACAACGCGCAGCATGCGCACTGGGTCCTCACGGAATCTAGTAGCTGGGTCACCCATAATTCTAAGTGTGCGGTTTTCAATGTCCTCTAGCCCGCCAGCAAAGTCATAGATGCTGTTGTCGCTTGGATCGTAGTAGAGAGCATTTATGGTTAGGTCGCGACGACTAGCATCGTCATCGATCGAGCCAAAAACATTATCTCTTGTAAGCATCCCGCTGTCTGTTTGTTGGCGACGGTTGCCTCCAGGTTTATCCTTGCCTAAGGTTTCATTTGATCTGAAAGTGGTGACTTCGATCAGCTCGCGGCTGAACTGCACGTGCACAATTTGAAAGCGTCGACCAATAATTCGCGAGCGTCGGAACAGCGGTTTAATCTCTGAGGGCTTGGCATTGGTGGCCACATCAAAGTCTTTGGGCTTAAGCCCTAAAAGAAGGTCACGCACTGAACCGCCAACCACATAGGCTTCAAAGCCATGCTCTTGCAGAACCTCGACTACCTTGCGAGCGTCACGGCTAATCATCTTGGGCGATAGAGAATGCCGCCCTGATTGCACGACAATAGGCTCGCCGATATTTTTTTGGCGTTGATTGAAGGTGAAGAAATTACTGATGCGCTTCAGCATGAACAGCGAGCCAATCGAAAATTTTGAAGCCGAGAGTTTAACAGAGCCAAGGCCATTACGGGAGTTCTCGATTAAACTTAAATTCCAATGTATGAAACCCTATGCGGTAACGGACTCTAGAGGCTTGAGAGCTCAGCCGTAAAGATACGCTAAGGAATTAAATGATAGAGAAATAATAAACGGTAAAGAAAGAGATATGGCTGTTGATTAAAAAGGCTCAGGCAATAAAAGTCAGGCAATAAAAGTCAGGCAATAAAAAAGGGATGCCTCTCGACAACCCCCCTCAATGGTTCTCAAGCCGAAGCCTGTTGAACACTTTTCGCAATCCATCCAATTTTTATTATTTTTTATTGTTATTTTTACTCAGAGACTTGCTCTGGTGATTCTTATTCTAACCAGAAATTTGTTCTCTACAAGTAAAATTTTAAGCTTTCTGCTATTTGGCCGCCTGAATCTGACTAATCTGTTACTTTTTGAAACGGACGAACGTGGTTTTTGCCCAGATTAGGCCTTCTTACGGCTAATTCCTAGTTTATTACGGCGTTCCCAAAGTGATTTTCGGCTGATGCCGAGCTTTTGTGCGAGCGCTGTTTCACTCATGTTTTCCTGATTCTCCAGCACAAAACTGGTGAAATAGTCTTCCAGCGAAAGGCCGGCAGGCGCATCTGTCGCTGGACTAGGTCTGGCGTTAGAGTCACTAATACCAGCCTCGTCTAGGCTGCTTGGCATGCTGTCAAGTCCCAGCATTTTGGCGCTAATCACTTCTCCTTCCTCAGATAGTATTGCGCTTTGATAGAGCATATTTTGCAGCTCCTTCACATTGCCGGGCCAGCTGTAGTTTGTCATAGCCTCAATGGCGTCTTGGCTCAGTGTTATTTTGTGGCCGAGCTCGATACTAAACCTATCAGTGAAATACTGTACCAAGCTGCTTATATCTGCTGCGCGGTCGCGCAGTGCTGGCACTTGAATTTGCACCACATTCAGGCTGTAAAATAAATCTTTGCGAAAGCGGTTGCTGTCGCACAGTGCTTTTAAATCTTTCGTTGTCGACGCAATACAGCGAAAGACTTTTTGCTCAACAGCTCTGAGAGCCACAGCCTGTAATGGCGGGCTTAACTCGCAGATATTGCTTAAAAATACAGTGCCAATGGGGGCGCCGCTAAGCAGGGCAGAGAGTTGAGCCTCATCTGCAGTGGTACAGTTGATCGCTACCAAAGGTTGCTCGGAAACAGCGCTGCTGTGATGAATAATTTCTGCAATAGTGCGCCGACCGGTGCCATTATCACCCTGAATAACCACCGGGGCCCCAGTGGGAGCCGCTCTGTGTACGGTACGCAGAATCTTTAATACCTTGGGGCAGTTACCGACCAAAATCGGCAGCTGATGCTCCGCTTGAGCGGTTTTTTTCTCAGCGTCGCCAATAATGCGTTTTACCGCGCTCAGCATTTCCTCGTGGTCGAAGGGCTTAGAAATATAATCGGCAGCACCCTGACGCATCGTGTCTACTGCGGAGCGCAGGCTGGCATAACTGGTCATAACCAATACAGGTACCGGGCCCGCAGGACGAATAAATTCTAAGCCAGAGCTTCCCGGTAATCTAAGGTCACTGATAATTAAATCGAACTCATTAAGATTAAAAGACTCCTGCGCAGCTTTGACGCTAATAGCCTCGGACACGGAGTAGCCGCAGCGTTCAAGAAGCTTGCGCAGTGAGGCCCGAATAATATCTTCGTCTTCGACAATTAAAATATGTTTGGCAGACTGACTCATGCTGGAGATGATAGGGGAAAACTGATGGTTACTGTAGTGCCACAGTCATTGTTTTTTGCCGGGCTTGCCAATGACACTTCTCCGCCTAGGCTTTTAACAAGGTTAAACACGATCCACAGCCCCAATCCTGTACCTTTACCTGGATCTTTGGTAGTCACAAAGGGTTCAAAGAGGTGGCCGTCGAGGCCGCCTTGCAGTCCAGTGCCCTCGTCGCTAATCGCTACCACAATCTGCTCTGCGTCAGTTTCAGCGCTTATAGTGATCCGGCCGCCCTCTGGTGATGCGTCGCGGGCATTGCTGAGCAGATTGAGGAACACCTGTATGAGCTGATGGTGATCACCGGCAATACAGAGATCTGGATCTAGGTCGCATATATATTCAAGAGTATGCTGTTCCGATTGCTGCATCGTGCTGATTGTAAGCAGTTGAATGGCCTCGGTGAGAACATTGTTGAGATTGACCTGTTGCCTGTGCCGGGTTAGCGCGTAGCCACCTCTAGAAAAATTAATCAGAGATTCCACAATGCGATTAATTCGCTTGGTCTGAGAGAGAATCTGCTCTGCAGTTTCCTGAATCTCTCGATCTTCAGTTTCGTGCTGCAAGTTTTGAGCGAGACAGGCGATACCGGTTACTGGGTTGCCGATTTCATGAGCCACGCCGGCCGCTAGTCTGCCCACCGAAGCCAAGCGCTCATTATCAATAGAGCTTTGGATCAGTTTCACAGCCTCGGTTTGCTCTTCCACTAACACAACAATATCGGTGTTATTCTCTGTAGTGACTGATTGCAGTGCCGCATGCTGAGTCGAGGTTTGTAAACTGAACCAGCGCACCTGATCGTCAATTTCGAGCCGCAGATCATCAAGATGGTTGTTGCCACTCTCAATAAAATCAGTAAAGACTGAGCCCCAGGGATCTGGTAAATCAGAGACAAAACTGCCAGTGGCTGAAGCCTGACTTATACCAGTGTAGTTAGCAATCCTGGTATTCCATTTAACAATTTCACCACCCTGATCCAGAGATACCACGCCAATTGGTAGATTATCCAAGACTTCTCTGTGATGAACGCGTAACTTATTGAGTTCACTGGCTATGCCAGTCAGGCGATCACCCTGTATCGCTAGCACAGACTCAATCAGCTGGATGTCATCTGGCTCGTCAGCGGCAGGCAGCGTGAGTGGCAGGGATTGTTCCATAATGCGGTTGGCTGCCAGAACCCCAAACCGCATATTCAATGATGCGTTGATACTGTCGCGTATCTGACGCAGTGCCGCGGGTCTCACCTCAGTGGTTTCAAAACCTAGGCTGTCCAGTGATTGCGTGATTTCGGACTCAGCATCATCACCCAGTGACAGACTTAGGCTTTCTATTAATTCCGGAACCGACTTTTGCGCCATTTCAACTCGTGCTGGGATATAGACATTATCCGCCATACAGAGTGTGGCAAAGGCCTGCTGCTCACTGTCCATCGAACTGTACACCGAGAAAATTGTGCACAGCATAATATTCAGTAGCAGAGCCTCAATCGCCCAGATGTTCCAGTTTTGCATACCGAAATAAAGACTGTATTCAGTAAAAGGTAGCTGCCAACTCCAGTCGCCAAACAATAGGGGTACCAGTATTCCGATAAACCATAATGTAATGCCTCCCAGCAGTCCGGCTATAACTCCCTGACGATTAACTCTGGGTAAATAGATAACAGCTAGCAGAGCGGGGGTGAGTTGGGCCATACCGGAAAATCCCGCGAGGTAGTAGTCTGTAATGCTGCGGCTCTTCACAATAAAACTCAGTGCTGCACAGGCAAGTATCAGTACAGCGGTCACTATCAATTGGTGCTTTTTGATCCAGCGATCCAAGCGCGGCTGCTGTTGGAGATTTTTACTGGGCAGTAAAAAACTATTTAGAAAAATTCTTGAATTGATCAGCGTGAGACTACAGCTTAGGGAGAGTCCTAACAGGATGATACTGGCAAAACCCAGTGCCACCACCAGCGGATGTTGCGTCAATATGGGCAGGGCGTAGAGGTATTCCTGCAGCGGTGAAGCCGCCTGAACTGAAATGCCTGACCACAGTAAGGGAAAGATTGGGATACTGGCCAGCAACACCAGCAGCGGGTAGCTCCAGGCAGTCATGCCAGCCTGACGGTCGGAGATATCGTCCGACACCAGCAGGCTAAAATAAATTGGTGAAGCGAAGCTGGCCGCTAAAAAAATAGCAAAAATACTGTAGGAAGAATCTAAGCGCTGCACGATAAGGCGCTGGCCGCTATCCACAACCCAACTGTTCATTTCAGCCAAACTGCCAAATGCAGACTGCACAGCGGTCCAGGCCGAGAACCCCAGTGCTGGCAGCAGTAAAAGCCCTGCAGCAGCCATAATCCAGCCGAGATGATGTCTCGGGCCTTTCTGAATAGAACGCAGATTAATCAGTATCATCGCCAAGCTGCTTAGTACAACGGCAACTAGCTTCGCGTCCTCGGCTAATAGATTAGCAACCACTGATTCAATGGCGATAATTTGCGCCAAAATCAACGGTACCGTAGTGATAATTAAACTAGCGCAGGCAATAACAGCCACAGATCTAGTGCGGTATCTAAAGGTTAGAAAGTCTACGGGTGTCGCAAAACGAATAATTGCGCTGAGACGTCTAATAGGGAAAAAGATCAGTGGTGAGAAAACAAACACCAGAGTAAAGGCCACCAGCGCCAAAATAACTGAGTAGCCGTAGCGGCCCGCCATCTCAATTGAGCCCATGGCAAGTAGGACCCCTGTTCCGGATAGCAGACCAAGGGCTAAAACTAAATCTTTACTGCCACGGCTTTTTAACTGCGCTAGTACCTTTGCCGCAGCGCAGCCCAACACTAATAGTCCAAGAGTGGCTAAGGCTATTTCAAGGTTCATCGCGGACTCGGTGGCGGTGGGCGACATAGGCGGCAAACACCAGCATAGCCCAGACCGCGAAGGGCCTAAACCAGCTGCCATCAGTTTCTAGTGCCCACTGCGTCGCCAGAGGAAAAACCACTGTACAGAGCAGAAGGAGAGTTGCAACCAATCGATAATTAAGCATGGGCTATGTCGTAGTGCTATTGATTTCTTGTTAATCTGCGATGGTATGCCCGCTGGCAGCGCAAAGCAAACTTCAAAGTAACTTGAGCCTAGCCTAGAGCAGTTTGTGATGAGATCAATAGTGGTCTGGCACCGCTGCGTTGACTGGATTTTTAGCTAGCGGCTCCAAAGACCAGTGCTCTGTGGCCCAGCCTAATAGGACCTCTACAGATTGCCTGGCTAGCTCTTTTGGAGGCTCTTGCTGCAGCCATTGCAGCGCCTGAAAGAGATTTTGTGACTCCATACCCTGCTGCAGTCCAGTTGCCAGGTTTTGTTTGCTGAGCTTTTGCCCCTCTGCATTTAATGCGAGAGGTACATGGGCATAAATTGGCTGTTGGTAACCCAGACATTGTTGCAGGTAGATCTGCCGTGGAGTTGAATCAAGTAAGTCGGCGCCCCGCATGATATGACTGATACCTTGATATTCATCATCCAGCACCACAGCCAGTTGGTAGGAAAATAACTGATCTCGACGCTGAATTACATAATCGCCGACGCAGGGTCCAAGGCTCTGCTTATAATGACCCATAATCTGGTCGCTAAACGAAATATTGGCAGCTCCAGCATCAATTCTTAGTCTGGCTGAGTGACCCCTGTTATCGAGCTGCAAATCCCGACAGTGGCCATCATAGACCCCGGCAAGCTCATTTAGTCTCTGTCTATTGCATTGGCAGTAGTAGACTAGTCCTCGACTCAGCAGCTGTTCAACAGAGTCTCTGTAACTGTCCAGGCGGCTGCTCTGGTAAAGCACATTTGCGTCCCAGCAGAGACCGTGGTCGTCCAGCTGTTTGAGTATTAGATCACTAGCGCCGGGTACCTCGCGCGGTGGATCTATATCTTCGATACGCACCAGCCATTGTCCCCCACGCTGGCGAGCATCTAAAAAACTTGCAAGAGCGGTGATTAAAGAACCGAAATGTAGCGGGCCTGTCGGGGAGGGTGCAAAGCGGCCTATGGTTGGGGCTGACATATAAAAGGAGTGCTGCAACTCAGAAGGTGATTGAGCTGCAGCGACCGGGTGGCTGTTTAGCCGCCGGTGATTTGTTTTTCCTTGATTTCATCAAGGGTTTTGCAGTCTACGCAGAGGTCTGCTGTAGGGCGAGCTTCTAATCGACGAATACCGATTTCTACGCCGCACTGATCACAGAATCCATAATCGTCTTCTTCGACTCGAACCAGTGTCTTGTCGATTTTCTTAATTAACTTCCGCTCACGATCTCTGGTGCGTAACTCAAGGCTAAATTCTTCTTCCTGAGTGGCGCGATCTGCGGGGTCTGGAAAATTAGCTGCCTCGTCTTTCATATGAGATACGGTGCGATCTACTTCTTCCATAAGTTCACGTCGCCACGCCTTGAGAATCAACTTAAAGTGCTCGCGTTGTTTCTCGTTCATGTACTCTTCTTTCTTAGTCTCCTTATAAGGAGCCAGACCATGAAGATTGACAGAGGCTACCGCAGCTTTCGCTTTAGCTTTGGTTTTCGCTGCAGGTTTTGACTGTGCTTTTACTGTTGCCATGCATAAGATCCACTGTTGATATGGGCTAAAAAAACAGAACCCGCGTTTATAGAGATTTTGAGGTAATTTATCAAGAAAAATTTTACCTTAAAATCAGATTCGTCCTGCTGTTAGCTTTTAATTTTAGACCACGGTTGCATAATTTCCCTGTGTGGGGATACTTTAAAGACTCAAAATTGCATGTCTGTGACCATAATCCATGAAAAATGATCCACCGCTGCTCCATGGCACCTTTGTTAAGCGCTACAAACGATTTTTTACTGATATTCGCACTGCTGATGGCGAGCTACTCACCCTGCATTGCCCAAACACTGGCTCAATGAAAAACTGCCAGGTTGAGGGCTCAGCCTGCTGGTATTCGCTTTCCGATAACCCCAAGCGCAAGTTGGCGGGTACGCTGGAAATAGTCACCACTAGCCAGGGTCAGTTGGCGGGTGTAAACACCTCCAGACCTAACCGACTAGTTTATGAGCTTATTCAGGCTGGCCTAGTGCCAGAATTGTCCGGTTATCAGCATCTGCGCACTGAGGTGCGCTACGGTGAAGAAAAGAGCCGTATAGATCTGCTATTGGAAGACAGTGCACTGGGCCTTTGTTATGTTGAGGTAAAAAATGTCACGCTGGACATGGGGCAGGGTCTAGCTGCATTTCCCGACGCTGTTACCAGTCGCGGCAGTAAGCATCTGCGAGAGTTGATGGCGATGGTGGCGGCTGGTCACCGCGCTGTGCTGTTCTTTTGTGTACAGCTGAGCGAAGCCGAGCGTATGGAGGTAGCTGATGAGATAGACCCGCTCTATGCCAAGACCCTCAGTCAGGCTGTGGCAGCTGGTGTTGAGGTAATTGCTTGGCGAGCTAAAATGTCGGCGGATGAAATTGTTCTCGAGAAGCCAATCAACTGTCTTCAAGATCTGCCAGCGCCTGTGCCCGCAGATTAATCGGCGCTGCGGGTAGGCTCTGATTTACTGTTAGATAATAGCTGTCGCCCTCATTTCTTAGCTGCACTGGCTTCAAACGGTCGCCGCTACAGGGCCCAGCAATGCAGTTTCCTGTGTCTATCTCAAAGAGCGCACCGTGAGAAGAGCATTGAATTAGGCTGCCATCCAAATCGAGAAATTTGTCAGGCATCCAGTTTAGTGGAATACCCAGATGGGGGCAGATGTTCCAGTATGCGTGCAGCTGATTGTCCTTCCTAATGGCAAATAGGCGTCGCTCATCAATGGTGAGCTCTATCGATTGCATCTCTTCCAAATCACTGAGCTGACACAGGAACACCTCCTGCTGCAGGCTATCACCACTATCCATTTCGCAGTGCCGCAATGCGTTCTTCGAGAGGAGGGTGGCTCATAAATAGTTTGCTTCGCTTGCGTTTCCAACCACTAGAAATGCCAAATGCGGTCATGGTGTCCGGCATCTCATTGGCGACCTGCGCCTGAGTTTCGTCACGTAATCTTTCAAGTGCAGAAACCATGGCACCTCGTCCTGCCAGTTTTGCTCCTGCCGAGTCAGCGCGAAATTCCCTTTGCCGAGAAAACCACATGACGATGGTGGACGCCAAGATACCCAGAACAATTTCCGCAAAAATCGTTGCTATCCAGTACCCCAGCCCCAAACCACGATTATTTTTTAACACTACGCGGTCTACAAAATAGCCAACCACCCGTGCCGCGAACATAACAAAGGTATTGACCACACCCTGAATCAGAGTAAGCGTAATCATATCGCCATTGGCAACATGGCCAATTTCGTGAGCTAACACTGCGCGAGCTTCGTCTTCGGTGAACCGATCGAGAAGCCCTTGACTGACAGCTACTAGAGCATTGTTGCGATTCCAGCCTGTGGCAAAGGCATTGGATTGTTGAGCAGGGAAAATCCCCACTTCGGGCATGCCTATATTAGCCTTCTTGGCCAGTGTAGTAACAGTTTGGACCAACCAGCGTTCTTGCGCGTTCTGCGGCTGACTTATTACCCGAGTGCCACTAAAACGCTTTGCCATAAATTTGGAAAGCAGTAATGAGGTAAACGAGCCTAAAAAGCCGAACACGGCACAAAATATCAGCAGGGCAGATAAATTGAGATCCATCCCATTATTGGCAAGAATGCTTTCAACACCTAAGAGACGCAAGGTGATGCTGGCCACCACAATGATTGCCAGATTAGTGGCTAAAAATAGGAATATTCTGTACATAAAAAGCCCCGAAGTTTTCAATAGTTTATAGATGCGGCCATTCGCGAAAAATTCAACTAGAGCCATCCGCGAAATTTAAAATAGAACCGCTCGCAAATATATTGCTGCGAGTGTACTGGCAGTTCACTCAAGACCCAACAACTGATTTTTTGCTTATTGACCAGTGCCGCGGTATAAGTAATCCTTTAAACCTGTTGTAACAGCAGTAGCAGATGAAAAACGAACTGGATATCATAACTGGCACTACGCAACGTCACCTTGTTGATTTGAACGCTGCGGCAGATGACAGGCCAACCATGTTGGTTCACCAAGAGGTTGTCGGCCCTTTGCGTGAGTTGCAGCAGTGCGCCGCTGACGCGGGATTTGATCTTCAACTATGCAGTGGTTTTCGCAGTTTTGAGCGTCAGAGACATATCTGGAACAGTAAGCTTTCTGGGTTGCGACCAGTGGTGGATGATAAGGGGATGGAGCTAGACCTTGCAGCCTTGAGCCCATGGCAGCAGGTCCAAGCTGTGCTGCGTTGGTCTGCTCTGCCTGGCGCATCTCGCCATCACTGGGGCACTGATATGGATATCTATGATGCTGCCGCGATGCCCGAGGGCTATCAAATCCAGTTAGTCACGGAAGAAGTTGAGGGGTCGGGTATATTCGCGCCCATGCATGATTGGCTGGATGCTCAGTTAGCGCGACGGAATTTTTATCGCCCCTATGCGAACGATACTGGCGGCATAGCGCCAGAGCGTTGGCATATAAGTTATCGGCCTATCGCAGAAAACTACGCTCTCAGTTTGACTGCTGATGCGCTTGCTCAATGTCTGCGGCAGAGTGATATATTGTTGGTTGATGTAGTGTTGGAGCATCTGGACGAAATTATTCGACGCTACCTGAATGTGGCTTGAGGAATCAAATGACGATGACTGATGACCAGCTGTGGCAGATGGTGATGCAAGAGGCACAGCTGGCCAGCGATGAAGAACCTTTGCTGGCCGACTTTTTTAGTCGGTCTATATTGGATCAGCCCGATCTCGATGCCGCGCTAAGTTTTAATTTAGCAGCACAGCTGGACGGCGGTGCTATAGCGAAAGACAAAATTGCCGCGGTAATTACACAGGCTCTGCAAGCCGATGCCAGCATTGGTCAGGCTATCCGTGAAGATATTAAAGCTTATTTTGAAAGAGATGCAGCCTGCGACCGCTATCTCACTCCTATCCTCTATTACAAAGGTTTTCAGGCCTTGCAGCTGCAGCGGGTATCCCATTGGCTGTGGCAACAAAAGCGAATTGCACTAGCGCTGTTTTTTCAAAATCAAATTTCTGAGACCTTTGCTGTGGACATACATCCCGGTGCTAGGATGGGCTCGGGCATCATGATTGACCACGCCACAGGGCTAGTCATTGGTGAGACCTCTGTAATTGGTAACAACGTGTCCATCTTGCACTCTGTCACCCTCGGCGGCAGTGGCTGCAAAGGTGGCAACCGTCACCCAAAAATTGGCGATGGTGTAATGATATCCGCCGGCGCTAAGATTCTCGGTAATATCAGCATAGGTGAGGGCGTTAAAGTGGGCGCTGGAAGCCTGGTGCTTGAGACTGTGCCGCCCCATGTTACCGTGGCTGGAGTGCCAGCTAAAATCGTTGGTCGTCCCAGTGAGAAGGTTCCCGCACTGGAAATGGATCAGAGTTTGCAATCTGTTGACTCAGACATTGGGCCTCAAAAGTAACCATGGATAACCTCAGTAAAATGGGGTTATTTAGCCCCCGTATTGTTGGCGCTTTGCTTAATACTGTTGATACGGCCATTGACCGAATCGGGTTAGCCTGTCGCCAGCTCTTATCTGGGTGACCGTGCTTCTAAATAATCTGGCCTAGACTGACTGTTTTTCAGTAAATTTGAATTTCCCAACGATCTGATCCATTACTTAGGCAGGCAGCTGCGATTAGGAGTTTACTATAGCTATGGATGATCACATGGTTACCGATGATGAGCGCGCTAGACAAAAAAACTTCAATGTACTTTTTTGCGGGCAGATTCAGCGGGGACTCGACAGGGCCGCGGTTCGAAGGCGCATTGCCGAGGTTTTTAAGCTCGCTCCGGACAGATTAGAGCGCCTCTTTGGGGCAGAGGCCTGCTACCTCAAGCGCAACATCGATTATGCTACGGCGGTTAAGATACAGACACTTGTAGAATCAGCTGGCGCTGAAGCCGTCATTCAGCTCGCTGAAACAGTGGTTACCTTGGCGCCAGCGGGAGCTGATGTGCTAGCAAATCGGATAGATGCTGAAGAGGCTCCTCAGTTAGACAGCCCTATATCCAGTCAACTTGATGCTCAGCCTACAGGTAGCTATTTGCTACCAGCAGAGGAAAGAGTATGTGTTGAGTCTGTAGAGATAGATACGTCTCACCTAACACTGCAAGATCCCAAGTAGATTGGATCTACACACGGCAGCCTAAACTTAGCCGAGAGAGCTATACAGTCAGCTTTTATAGGCAGACGTTGGCAAGGTGTAAAACCTGTTTTTCAAGCAGTGATTGTCGCCCCTCCGGGAACCCCTGCAAAATAAAACAGTGGTCATCAAAGACCAGAAACCTAGCTATAGATGAAAGGGCTTCAATGTCGTATTCAGTGGAGTGCAGTACGATAATACCCTCCTGAATTCGTGCCGCGAGCTCTGCACATTGATGTTTAAGTGCTGCCATTCCCTCGTCGTATCTAAATAGCGGCAACTGACTTAGATTGCCACTGCAAAGAGTCCAGTTGATTTCTAGATCAACGCCTAAGTTTGCCGACAATTTCTCTAGCAGTTGTTGCAAGCTATAAACCGCCATTAGGCAAATGAGTAAGTGCTGTTTGGAACTCTGGGTAGAGCGGATATAAAAACACAGGGTGCCATCTGTACCCTCGATCCGTTTGCCACCGTAGAGCTCTAGGGTGCGTGCAGTACAGTAGTCAATCTTTTCAAATAGCAGTTCCAGGCTCTCTCTGTTGAGCTGGGTATTGAGGCGTTGACGATTTTTGATACTCGCAGTGACCAGCGAATAGTAATAGCCAGTATTACTGGCTTCGTCAATCTGACCGGAGTTGGACAGCAGTGGCTGGACCCTGACTTCCAGATCTGTCAGTTCATCGATAATCTTATCGCCACCGCCCGGCAGACGATTGCTTAGTAGTCGTAACCTGCGACTAAGCTGTTCGGAAAATCTATAGCTAGCGTAGGTGCAGCCTGCGGTAAACAGCAGCCAGATTACCATCCAATTAATCAGTACCTGACGATACTGGGCATAGATGGGTTGACTATTAAGCGCGATAACCAGAGTGCCGACTAGGGTATCCTCTACCTCAATATCCCGACTGAAGCGCTCTAGGTTGGCCCCGAGTTGTCCTGTCTGCCGACTTTGAGTGATTAACTGGTTGTCCACATCAAAGAGGCTGGCACTGAAAATTGCAGGGTCATCTGCGACTTTGGTCAGAGCTACTTGCACACTGATACGGTCGTTATTAAACAGCGGTGCGCGGATAAGTTGGTCCAGCTGATTCAATGCGCCTAGGCTTTTATCGTTGATCGCTTTACTGGCTAGTTGGTTGGTTTGGTGAGTTAGCACTACCCAGCTGACAAACAGCAGTAGTAAGCACAGGGACAATACCGCGGCGGGTAGCTTTACAGCCATCGAATATTGACGATGCATCCTAGAGTCCCTGAAGAATATTTATTTCGTCGCTATTCTATCCTATTCCTGTAGCTTTTATATAATGGCAACTCTAAAAATCATCATGGCTGAAATCAGTGAAAGATATCCTACTTATCAATGTATCTGGCGAAGATAAACCTGGCGTAACCAGCGCCGTGACAGAGGTGCTGTCACACTATGCTGCCACCGTTTTAGACATTGGCCAGGCGGTGATACATGACCAGCTCAATCTGGCGATTCTGGCTGCAATACCTGTGACTGCTGATACTGCGGCAGTCACCGAGGAAGTAGAATCTTCTCTGAGTCTGCTGCAAATGAAGACTAAATTCTTACCAATTAGTGACGAACGCTACCAAAATTGGGTAGAGCAACAGGGTAAACCTCGGCACATTGTTACCTTGCTAGCCCGTAAAATTGATGCGATTCACTTGGCGCTGGTGGCCACTGTCTGCGCCAACTATGAACTCAATATAGATAAAATAGTGCGCCTTTCGGGGCGGGTTCAATTGGATGATAGCGATAAATTGGGGCGAGCCTGCGTTGAATTTTCTGTGCGCGGTGCTCCGGACTGTCCCACAGAGTTCAGAAATTCACTACTGGAGCTAGCTAGCCAGCAGGATATAGATATCGCGTACCAAGAAGACAATATCTACCGACGAAACCGACAGTTGGTAGTTTTTGATATGGATTCGACATTGATCGACGCTGAGGTTATTGATGAATTGGCTATTGAGGCTGGTGTAGGCGAACAGGTGGCTGCTATTACAGAAGCTGCTATGCAGGGTGAACTTGATTTTAAAGAGAGTTTTACCCAGCGTTTGGCCCTGCTGGAAGGTTTAAGTAGTGAAGTGCTGCAATCGGTGGCTGAGCGACTGCAACTCAATGAGGGAGCAGAGCGCCTGCTAAAAACTCTCAAGCAACTTGGCTTTAAGACAGCAATTGTGTCCGGTGGCTTCACCTTTTTTGGGCGCTATCTCCAAAACATACTGGGTGTTGACTATGTCTACGCCAATGAATTGGATATTAAGGATGGTTTGGTGACTGGAAAGGTCGCAGGAGAGATTATTGATGGTCAACGAAAAGCTGACTTACTGCGCGAACTCGCACAGAGAGAAGGCCTAGTGCTAGAGCAGGTGATTGCTGTGGGGGATGGTGCCAACGATCTGCCTATGCTGAGTATTGCTGGTCTGGGGATAGCTTTTAGAGCGAAGCCTGTGGTCAAGGCCTCCGCCAAGCAGGCTATTTCTCATTTGGGACTGGACGGTATCCTGTATCTGCTAGGTTACAGCGATAAGGATATCCAGGCGCTCACACAGTAGTTGAGTATTACGTAGCCTAGGAATTTTCAGAGAAGTCGTGATCCATTTCAAAGGTGGGCTCTTTAACATAGTGGCCCTGAATATATTGCACACCCTGCTGCCAAAGTATAGGTAAAACACTGGCTCTCTCTACGAAGGGCACAATCACATCGACGCCAGTGCCGGTCATGCTGCCCATGAGATCCTGAAACCGCGATTTACCCTCGCTGCTCTGCTGCAATTCTTCGACAATCAAGCGGTCTATTTTTACAAAATCCAGCTTGACTCGCTCCAGAGTTTTTAAAGGATTAATCGCTATGCCAAAGTTACATAGAGCAATTTGACCATTAAGCTTTTTCATCTCATCTGCTATAGCCGCTGCTTGATTGAGGTGGCGTACGGCGTCGGCTTCTCGCATTTGAAAAATTAGGGCGCTGGCCGACAGTTCAGACTGTTCGAGGATTCCTGTTAGCCAGGGCAGAAATTGACTATCAGAGAATGACTGAGGGCTAATATTAATAAATAGCTGGGTATCTGGATTGGATTTCAGTTTGCTAGAAAGCGAAGCCAATGCGCTGTTTATTACCCAGCGATCCACCTCGGCGGCTATCTCAGATTTAAATAGGTTATTGATAAAGTCCTGAGGAATATCACTGTCCTCAACCTGCTGGTTAACGCCGAGAATAACCTCATAGTACTCCTTGCTGCTGCCGCCGCTGATAAGGGCCACAATAGGTTGGTAGCGGATTGAAAAAAGCTGATCCCTGAGCAATTTCTTGGCAGTAATAATTACTGCTTCCTGCTGAGATATTTCGTCAGAATGAATATCTGGTACAAAGAAACCTGCGCCATTACCCTGGTTTTTATTTTGTCTAAGCTGCTCCAGAACCTGCTGGCTGCGCTCTAGAGCTCGTTCCACTGAGGGTACATTTTCATTGAGAAGAGTGGCGCCGATGGAGATTGTTAGGGAAAAGCTCTGCTCCTCCACATCAAAGACTTCATGGCTAATTTGTGCAGCTATGTCTTCAGCAATTTTTAACGCTTGCTGTTCAGAGATTTCCGAGAGCACAACAATAAACGCATTTTCGTTGAGGCGCCCGCAATCAAAATTGTGAGTAAACTGATCGCCAATATAACTGACCAGCGAGTGGATAATTTTTTCGGTTTTGGCAATACCCAGATCTTCTTTTAGAGCCTCAAAGCAATCCATCTGTATGTTGAGTAGGGCGCTGTCCTGGCCTGTCTTGACAGAGTTATTAATGCCATGACTAATTATTTTGTAGACATGTTGCGGCTGAATGGCGCTGTACAGGGTGGCTAAGGCCTCTTCGGTCTGCTCTATATTGGCATTAAACAGTTTGTCTTTATTGATCGTAAACTGCAGAGAGGGTTCACTGTGGTATTGAATTTGGTGAATTTCTAAAAAAGCTGTGCTTACAGTGTTATTACTGCTCAGTAACTTAATTACTGCCTCAAAGGGCGTGATCTCCTGATGCGCATTGAGGGGTACCATATAAGCCTTTAGTCGGTCTCGATCACTGGTGGCAATATTGTCTATTACGGGAAGGCAGAGCATATCCTCGGACGATTCAAAACCTAAGAAGTTGGCACAGGCATCATTGGCATAGACATAGGTACCCTCTTGAACCACGGCAATAGGAAAGCGCGATATATCCATCAGGTGCTCGCTGCGTTTTTCAGCCAGCGAAAGCTTGCGTGCCCATTCGCGGCACTGACGACGCTGATAAACGCCATTTAGAGCGCGCGCTACGACCCTTAGTAGATGTTGGTCTTGATCGGCCACGACCACATCCTCTGCGCCTAGGCGCAGCCCTTCGATTAGCTTACTCGGGTCATAGCTTTGGTTGATAAGAATTACTGGAATATCGCGCTCAACGCGACGAATACCTTGGAAAATACTCTGAATAGAAAGAGCCTCAAAGTCCATAGGTGCTATTAGCAGATCCCAGTTTCGCTCAGACAAATATTGTTGCAACTGCAGAGCATCGCAGGCTAGCTCGGCATCAATCTGATAGTCCGCACTGCGCAGAATACTGAGGATTTTATTGGCCTCATCATGGGAGCTTTCGATAATAAGTGTTTTTAGAGGGTCTTCAGCCAGCATAGGTTGGGATATCGCTATGTAAATTCGGTTGAATATCGGCCGCGCTGAGATTCTGCAGTTGGGCGGCGGCAGATTGGTGTTTCCATGCGTAAAGTGTAGACAACTTTTACTATCCGGTAGTCTGTTTCACCGGCCCAGACATGGCTATCTCCAGATATTTAGTCTACTGGTCTGCAAAACTAGTCGAAATCATTGCGAGTTCGGTTATCATAGCCAGCTTTAACAAACTCGAGATTTCTCAGCAATGGCTAATTATTCCACCAATGAATTCCGTAGCGGATTAAAAGTAATGCTCGACGGAGATCCCTGTTCTATTCTGGATAACGAATTCGTCAAGCCAGGCAAAGGCCAGGCTTTTAACCGCGTTAAACTGCGCAACCTCAAGAGCGGCCGTGTTCTAGAAAAGACGTTTAAGTCTGGGGAGTCTCTGGAGGGTGCCGATGTTATGGATATGGATATGCAATATCTCTATAACGACGGTGATTTTTGGTACTTTATGGAGCCAGAAAGTTTTGAGCAGCATCAGGCCACAGAAAATGCTGTCGGTGATGCGCTGCAGTGGCTTAGCGAGCAGGATATCTGTGTTGTTACGCTCTACAATGGCTCACCGCTGTCTGTAGTGCCTCCTAACCATGTAGAGCTTGAGATTGCCGAAACTGATCCTGGTTTGCGCGGTGATACCGCTCAGGGTGGTAGCAAACCCGCAAGATTGGTGACTGGGGCAACGGTAAAAGTCCCTCTGTTTTTAGACCAGGGTGATGTTATTAAAGTGGATACTCGCACTGGTGAATACCAGGGGCGCGTAAAATAAAATTTGACGCAGGTGCGAGACTAACAGAGGGTTTTTCCATTGACTGACTGGCAGCCCGATTGCAGTCTCGCCATGTTGCAGCGCCGCGCGGAGCTATTGCAACAGCTGCGGCTATTCTTTTTTCAGCGCCAGATTCTGGAAGTTGACGCTCCGGTTCTGGGGCGTTCGACTGTTACAGACATTAATATAGAAAGCATATCTGCCAGAGTGTCTGGAGATAGTGCGTACTTACAAACCTCTCCAGAATATTTTCTTAAACGCCTGCTTGCCGCTGGAAGCGGGGACATTTACTGTCTTGGAAAAGCCTTTCGTGATGGCGAAGCAGGCGGGCGCCACAACCCCGAATTTTTATTGTTGGAATGGTATCGCCTCGGTTGGGACGAACATCAATTAATGGATGAAGTTGGCGCCCTAATCAGTCACCTCTATGAGGCTAGGGGTCTGCCATCGTTGATGGTTCACAGGCGGACATACTCCCAGTGCTTTTCGCAGGTTCTGGGTATAGACCCACATACCGCTGCGCTATCTGATCTTCAGGCGTTAGCCACAGCGGCGGGTTCACCGAGCTGGGCTAAGGAGAACAGAGCCAACTGTTTGGATCTGCTATTTAGCCTTAAAGTTGAGCCTCAGTTGCCCTCAGGGTTAGTGTTTGTGCATGATTACCCAGACTGCCAAGCAGCTCTGGCTCAGACCATGGTCGATTCGCAGGGTCAACGAGTGAGCCGGCGTTTTGAGGCTTTTTTAAACGGTATGGAGCTGGCCAACGGTTATTTTGAATTAACAGATAGCAACGAACAGCGTCGGCGCTTTGAGGTGGATCAGGCCCGGCGAGAGGACGCCAACAAGCCTATTGTTGCACTCGATAATCGGTTACTAGGTGCCCTAGAGCAGGGGTTGCCGACCTGCGCAGGCGTGGCTCTGGGGGTGGATAGGCTGTTAATGCAGTTGCAGGGTGCGGCCTCTATTGCTGAGGTTATGCCGTTTAGCTGGAATCGCTGTTAGCTGCACTTAAAATAATGATCCATTACCTTTGATGGTTCATCAGATTTGGCATGACCTACGACGCTGGCCGGAACCCCAGCTACAATGGCATGTGCGGGTACAGGTTTAAGTACCACGCTTGAGGCGGCCACCATGGCACCCTCACCAATTTCAATATTGCCGAGTATTTTTGCGCCGGGCCCCAGTAATACTCCACGGCGAATTTTCGGATGACGATCGCCGCTCTCCTTACCTGTGCCACCAAGCGTGACTGATTGCATGATGGATACGCTATCCTCAACGACAGCGGTCTCACCAATCACTAAACCTGTAGCATGGTCGATCATTACGCCAGCTCCAATCACGGCCGCCGGGTGAATATCCACCGCAAATGCCAAGGAAATTTTGTGTTGCAAATGCAGTGCCATAGACCTGTCTCCTCGCAACCATAGCTGGTGGGCGACACGATAGGCCTGCAAAGCTAAGAAGCCTTTGAAGTAGAGGAAGGGCGAACTGTATAGGTTACAGGCTGAATCGCGGTCTACAGTCGCCTGAATATCTCGTGCCACTGCATAGATAGTAGATGGCTGAGAAAACACAGTATGCATCAGATCACACAACAGAGTTGCTGGCATCATGTTACTGGCCAACTTGTTAGCAAGATGAAAGCTCAGTGCTCGCCCCATGTCCTCCTGGTTAAGAATAGTCACGCGCAGAAATTCTGCTAAGACAGGTTCGTCTTGCATGATTTGCTGAGCCTCGCTAACTATCTGTTGCCAAACGTTGCGGGGGAGTGTCTTCTCGATGCTGTCAGTTGAGTCCATTGTTGTATCTATTCTTTTGCTGGCTGTGTATTAAGCTTTCGTCTACGCCGCTATTTTGAGTTAGCCAGCGCCAATATGCCAGCCTGTTCTTGCGATACACCAGATATCCACCGACCTAGCCCCAGCATCCAGTAGGCATTGAGCTGCAGACCTAGCGGTAGCGCCTGTGGTTACCACATCATCTATTAGAGCAACAGCCTGTCCGTATAAGGGTTTGTTTCTTTTGGCTCTAAAGGCTCCTTTCATAGCCTTGAGACGCTGCTGCTTGCCCTGCAGGTGCTGGGGTTTACCATGATTGATACGCAGACAACTGTCAGCCTGGACTCTGGTGCCCGGTAACTGTTTGCTGAGAATATGGGCAATGCCATGGCTCTGGTTGAAGCCGCGCAGAAGGTATTTTCGCCAATGTAGCGGGATGGGGATCAGTATATTTGGCCTCTGGCTTATTTTGTAGCTCGCCGAAATAGTTTGCGCTAGTAGCTTGCTTAGCTGATATAACTCCGGGGCATGCATATCCACTTTAAGCCGTTGAATCATTTTATCTACGGGAGGCAGATAATCAAAGGCGGCTATGCAGCGACGGAAGGGCGGCGGCCTTAGCTGGCAGTTACCACAGAGGCTATTGTTAGGCATAGGTATGGCACACTGGCGGCACTGGCCCCTCAGCCAGGGTAATGCGCGGATACATCCCCCGCACAGACAGTGGATGTGCGCCTGAGGTGCTTTATTGCCAAGGGACAACTTACAGCTAATACAATAGCCGGGCAGCAGTAGGTTGGTGACCGAGGGGAGGAGGGTTGACGCTGAAAAGAGGGTGCTGCGGTTCAAAGCCAATTCCTTTGGCTAATCAAACTCGTGGGTTGCTCAACTCACATTGTGTGTTGGGTCGCTGTCATCTTCATCCTCTTCTGCACTGTTGGCAGCATTGGGATGGCCTTTACTCAGATCATTGTCATCGAGACCATATTCCTCACTGAGTATGCCTCCGGGCACCTTAGGCGCGTAGTCCCTAGGTGGTTCTATATCCTCAGCGCTAATCAGTGGATTACCGTCTTCGTCAACTAGGGAGAGATCTGACCCACCGGCCTTTAGCAGTTGGCGCCCAATCTCTGGGCTGGCCAGCCGAATAGCGCTGGTTGCCAGGTGCTCATGAATCTGTCTGTAGCTCTGCGCTATATTAGTGGTCAGGTGCGACACGGTGACAAAGTGCTCGGTGACCTCTTGCTGGTAGCGTTTTAACTGTTGCTCAGTCTGTTCAAGTTTCTTTTCTAGCTCCTGCACTGATGGATTATTAGCGCCAGTTTTGCGAGAATAAAGATGCCCGATACCAGCGCCAATCAAAAAGAATGCAGCGGCAATTAGTACCACGGTCAAAGTTGTCAAAGTAAAACCCCCTGTTGATGCAATCAGCCTGCCTTGCTAAGAATCTTTCCTGCTCATTTTTTCTCTGCTTGGTTTTGCTGATACCTGCTTGCTACCTGTCTACATTGTAACGCAAATTTTATCCCATAGTGCCGCAGAGTTTTGGTTGTCAGCGATTAATTTGCTGGTTACAGTTCTCTCTGTCGACAAAGTTGTAACCATCTATGCTAACTCCAAAGCTTCGCTACCTGACAGATCTCGGCCGAGATGGATTTGTAGAAGATCCAGCACAGGCCAAGGCAGTAGAGCATCTTGAGGCGCTCTACCAGACACTTGTGTCGAGATATAAGCCGTCTGGAGCCGGTATTTTGGCAGGTTTTTTAAACAAATTTGCTAAGTCTGCGCCTCAGCCTGTGCAGGGACTGTATTTTTGGGGTGGCGTTGGGCGTGGCAAGACCTATCTTATGGACAACTTCTACGAGAGCTTGCCCTTCGATCAAAAGATGCGGGTACACTTTCATCGTTTTATGAGGCGGGTGCACAGAGATTTAAAGCTCTATAAAGGCCAGGTCAATCCGTTAAAAAAAGTGGCTGACAAGATTGCCAGCGAAACGCGGATTATTTGTTTTGATGAGTTTTTTGTCAGTGATATCACAGATGCCATGATTCTAGGCACGCTGCTTCAGGAGTTATTTGCGCGCGATGTCTGTCTGGTCGCCACCTCAAATGTGGTGCCAGATCAGCTCTATTACAATGGCTTACAGCGACAGCGATTTTTGCCTGCCATTGCTATGCTCAATAAACATTGCCTGGTGGTCAATGTGGACGGAGGTATAGATCATCGCCTTCGGGCTCTAGAAAAAGCCGAACTGTATCACTACCCTCTCGACGACCAGGCTGACTCAGCCATTCAGTCAACGTTTGACAGTCTGGTGCCGGTTGAGGGAGAAATAAAACGATCAGTAAATCTCGAAGTAGAGGGCCGGCCAATTCCTGTGCTGGTGCTGGCAGAGGACATTGTATGGTTTGAGTTCGCTGCAATTTGCGAAGGTCCGCGCAGCCAGAATGACTATATTGACATAGCTCGGGAATTTCATGCTGTCATGATAAGCAATGTACCTGCTCTCGGGGTTGCTAATGACGATGCGGCGCGACGCTTTATAAATCTGGTTGACGAGTTCTACGATCGCAATGTTAAATTGGCATTATCTGCTGCACAGCCTCTGCAAACACTGTATTTAGGTGGGCGTTTAGAGTTTGAATTTCAGCGCACTCAGAGCAGACTTTTAGAGATGCAGAGCCGTGAATATCTGGCCCGTCCGCACCGTCCATAATGCCGGGCGTAAAAAAGTTGGATTTTGCTGTAAACAGCCCTTGTAATAGACCGCGGTGGTCATTACAATTCGCCCCCTTTTTTGGGATCCCCCAAAAGCCAGGTAGGAAAAGATGAAAACATATAGCGCAAAAGCAGAAACAGTAGAACGCGACTGGTACATCGTAGATGCAGAGGGTAAAACTCTCGGCCGTCTCGCCACCGAAGTTGCGTCACGTTTACGTGGTAAACACAAGCCAGAGTTTACTCCTCATGTTGATACCGGTGACTACATCGTGATTGTCAACGCTGAGAAGGTTGCTGTAACAGGCAACAAAGCGAAGGACAAAATTTATTACTCGCACACCGGTTACCCCGGTGGCATCAAAGACATCTCTTTTGAGAAGTTGATTGATAAAGCGCCTGAGCGTGTTATCCAATCAGCTGTTAAAGGAATGTTGCCGCGCGGTCCTCTGGGCCGTGAAATGTTTAGAAAGCTGAAGGTCTATGCTGGTGTGAATCATCCTCACGCTGCGCAACAGCCTCAGACATTAGAAATCTAACGGAAAGCGACCATGGCAGATACTCAATTTTACGGCACTGGACGTCGCAAGACATCAGCAGCCCGCGTTTTCATGAAATCTGGAAGCGGTAACATCACCATCAACGACCGTGCTATTGACGTCTACTTCGGGCGTGAAGTGGCGCGTATGATCGTACGTCAACCTTTCGAAGTTGTAGATATGGTTGAGAAGTTTGATCTCAACATCTCAGTTGCCGGCGGCGGTAACTTTGGCCAGGCTGGCGCCATCCGTCACGGTATAGCTCGCGCACTGGTTCAGTACGACGAAAATCTGCGTCCATCACTGCGCAAAGCGGGCTTTTTGACTCGCGATGCACGTCAGGTTGAGCGTAAGAAAGTGGGTCTGCACAAAGCGCGTAAGCGTCCGCAGTTCTCCAAGCGTTAATCGACGTAGTTATACTAGAGCCCGACCCATTGGTCGGGCTTTTTTTTGCCTTTTAAAATCAATTACTTAACCTATCTCTACGCAACTAAATATTGCGTAAAAATAGGCTTTCCGTTACTATGCAGCGCCTTTTTTAATTGCACGCGAGCCCGCGTGTTTTAAATCCAAATTTGTGTAAGGGAGAACGTCATGAGCAATGACGGTGTCAACCAAAGCCGCCGCAATTTCCTATTGGGCGCTACGTCCGTAGTGGGTGGTGCAGGTGTAGTTGGTGCAGCAATACCATTCGTCTCATCCTGGCAACCCAGCGCTAAAGCAAAAGCCGCTGGTGCCCCAGTTAAAGTTAATATTTCTAAATTAGAGTCCGGCGGACGTCTGGTAGTTGAGTGGCGTGGTAAGCCAGTTTATATCGTTCGTCGCAATGCTGAGGCTCTGGCTGCTATCGAGTCGATGGACGTCGCGATATTAAGAGATGCAGACTCAGAAAGCGCATCACAGCCAGACTATGTTGCTGGCTCAGCCCGAACCCTAGCTGGGAAAGAAGAGTTCCTGGTGCTGGTAGGCCTCTGCACGCATCTGGGATGTGCGCCAATGTATCGCCCTGATGTCGGTGCCCAGGATCTAGGTGGTGAAGCCTGGATGGGTGGGTTCTTCTGTCCCTGTCACGGTTCCAAGTTTGACCTGTCTGGTCGTGTTTACGCCGGTGTACCAGCGCCCAGCAACCTCGAAATCCCGCCCCATAAATATGAGTCGGCGGATGTGTTGGTTATTGGTATAGATTCGGAGGTTGCGTAATGAGCAATGAAACAGGTTTCGCTGCATGGTTCAACGAGCGTATGCCGACACTCCAGCGCGAGTGGAAGCGTCATATGTCCGAGTACTATGCGCCTAAAAACTTTAACTTCTGGTACTACTTTGGCGTACTGTCAATGGTGGTTCTGGTTATCCAGCTAATCACTGGCATTTGGCTGTTGATGAGCTATCAGGGCTCTGCAGAGCAGGCCTTCGCCTCTGTTGAGTACATAATGCGAGACGTAGATCTCGGCTGGATCATCCGCTACGCCCACTCTACGGGCGCCTCGATGTTCTTTATCGTGGTCTATATGCACATGTTTCGTGGCCTGATGTACGGGTCCTACAAAGCGCCACGCGAGCTAGTGTGGATCTTTGGTATGACTATCTATGTTGCTCTGATGGCAGAGGCCTTCCTGGGTTATGTTTTGCCCTGGGGTCAGATGTCGTACTGGGGTGCACAGGTAATCATCAGTCTCTTCGGTGCTATTCCAGTAGTCGGTGAAGACATAGTGCAGTGGATTCGTGGTGACTACCTGATCTCAGGGATTACCCTCAACCGCTTTATGTCTCTGCACGTAGTGGCAATGCCGATTATCCTGATCGCATTGGTCGTTATGCATATTATTGCGCTGCACGATGTGGGATCTAACAACCCAGACGGTGTTAGCATCAAAGAGCATAAAGACAAAGACGGAAATCCTATCGATGGATTGCCATTCTACCCATACTTTGTCATTCACGATCTAGTTCCGATAGTCGTATTTCTGTTCGTGTTCTGTGCCATCTTGTTCTTTATGCCAGAGATGGGTGGTTACTTCCTTGAGCATGCAAATTTTGAAATTGCGAATTCTCTGAAGACGCCTGAGCACATTGCGCCGGTCTGGTACTTTACGCCTTATTACTCGATGCTGCGTGCAGTGCCTGACAAACTGGGTGGTTTTATTACCATGGCGGCTGCTATTGCAATTTTGTTCGTGCTGCCTTGGTTGGATCGCAGTCCAGTGCGATCAATTCGCTATAAAGGCACCATGAGCCGCGTTGCACTGCTGATGCTGGCTGCTGTGTTTATTATCCTAGGTTACCTAGGTGTTAAAGCACCAACGCCGGAGCGCACATTGCTGGCTCAGATCTGTACAGTCCTGTACTTCGCGTACTTTGTTGGTATTTACTTCTGGACCAGAATTGAAACCACCAAACCTGAGCCGGACCGCATCACCATGGATGGCGGTATGGGCTTTTGGAGAACGCTAGGCGCGGTATTGGTTGTTGCTCTGCTGGTTGTGCTGCCGATCAAAGCGGTGGGTGCTGAAAGCGGAAAAGCCTGCGGTACTATCGACTGTGATACGTTTGAAGCTCAACTGACTAACGATGCGTCATTGCAAAATGGCGCAAAGATGGCTGTTAACTACTGCATGGGCTGTCACTCGTTTAAATACTCTCGTTGGGAGCGCGTTGCTAACGACCTTAATATTCCCAATCAAATGATGCTCGACAATATGGTTTTTAGCGGCCAGAAAATTGGTGAGTTGATGGAGATTTCCATGTCAGCCGATAAGGCCAAGGCGTGGTTCGGTGCTACACCACCAGATTTGACTCTGGTGGCTCGCTCGCGTTCACCTGAGTGGCTTTATACCTATTTGCGTAACTTCTATGCAGATCCCTCTCGCCCACTAGGTGTTAACAACAGGGTGTTTAAAGATGTAGGTATGCCTCACGCCATGTTAGATCTGCAAGGCTTGCCCGAATGTGCTCCGGGCCCAGTCCTAGCTGCAAATGGTGGTTTCAAGAAGGATCTGCTAAGTGGCGAATTACTACTTGATGACCCCTGCGGCAACATTGTTGTCAACAAGTCTGGCAGCATGACCGCTGAAGAATTTGATGTGGCAGTCTATGATTTAGTCAACTTTTTGACCTATGTCGCCGAGCCTATGGCAGAGCAGCGCAAGCATATTGGCCGGCTAGTTCTGTTATTTTTGCTAGTATTACTGGTACCTACAGTTCTGTTGAACAGAGAGTACTGGAAAGGCATCCACTAATTTAACCTACTGGATGCGTATAGGCAGGCCATCTACTAGCCTGTCACTGAGGGGCGGAATAATCTGCCCCCTTAACTATAAATAAAATGTGAGGTTGTTGTGCGACGATCATCGATGACGTTATTTTCTGATCCTACTTGCCAGTATAGCCACCGAGTACGCATCGTACTTGCCGAAAAAGGCGTAACTGTTGATATCGAGGATACTGAAGCCAACGCGGTCACTGAAGAAATCCTAGAAGCCAATCCCTATGGCACATTGCCGACACTGGTGGACCGTGATCTGGCTCTCTATGAGTCGAAAGTCGTTATGGAATACCTCGATGAGCGTTTTCCCCACCCACCACTGTTGCCCGTTTACCCAGTAGCCCGTGCTCAGAGCCGCCTGTGGATTTATCGCATCGAGCGTGATTGGTGCAGTTTAATCAACACTATTTTGGCCAGCCCAGATACCAAGAAAGCCGAAGCTGCGCGCAAAGAATTTCATGAGTCATTGGTAAGTATCGCCAGTATCTTTACTGAGAGGCCTTACTTTATGAGTGAAGAGTTCACTCTGGTAGATTGCTGTCTTGCTCCTATGCTGTGGCGCCTGCCGCAGTTGGGTATCAAGTTGCCCAATAACCGTCAGGTCAAACCATTACTGGATTATATGGATCGTCTGTTTGAGCGCCCATCTTTCCAGGAGAGTCTGACCGATCTTGAGCGCGAAATTCGCGCCTAGTTGACAGACATGAAGATGAGGTCCAATCGACCCTACCTGCTTAGAGCTTTCTTTGACTGGATAGTGGACAACGATTGTACGCCTTATATTGTGGTAGACGCCCATTATCCCGGGGTAGAAGTACCCCAGGATTTCGTTACCGACGGTCAAATCGTTCTCAATATCGCCCCTCGCGCCGTCAGCAATTTCGAAATGAACAACCAGCATGTTCAGCTTTCAACACGCTTTAGCGGTATGCCTATTGATATTTTTCTACCTGTGGGTGCTGTTATGGGTATCTACACCCAAGAGAACGGTCAGGGGATGGTATTTGAGCCAGAGACACCGGACGATCCCAAACCACCGACACCTCCTCAGGGCCCCAAGCCGGTAAAAAATATTGTCAATAAGCCTGCACCTGCAGCTGGCGATAAATCTAGCCCCAAAGCTAAGCCTTCACTGAGAGTGGTTAAGTAAGATTATTATCTGATTCGTCAAGGAGCCTCGAATGTCCCAAGCTATAGCTATTTTATCCGCAGCGCGCACCCCTATGGGTGGCATGATGGGCAGTCTATCTACTCTAGCTTCGCCAGCGTTGGGCGCGGTCGCTATCAGTGCAGCTATACAGCGAGCCGGGTTAGACGGGGATAGCATTGATGAAGTGATCATGGGCTGTGTGCTCTCTGCTGGTTTGGGGCAGGCACCAGCGCGTCAGGCAGCCTTAGCCGCTGGTATAAATAAAGCCACTGTATGTACCACTGTAAATAAGGTCTGTGGTTCTGCGATGATGTCAGTGATGATGGCGGGCAATGCATTGCGCGCCGGTCAAGCTAAAGTAGTGGTTGCTGGCGGTATGGAAAGCATGAGTCGCGCGCCCTATTTAATTCCCCAGGGTCGTCAGGGTTATCGCTTTGGCCCGGGAGAGTTATTGGATCATATGCAGCTAGACGGCTTGCAAGATGCTTACCAGCATGTAGCCATGGGTAATTTTGCAGAGAGCTGTGCCGCTAAATATAGCTTCAGTCGTGAAGAACAAGATAGCTATGCCATAGAATCACTGCGCCGCGCTAATGCTGCGATAGATCAGGGTCTGTTTAGTGCAGAAATTGCACCAGTCACTATCACTGGCCGTAAAGGTGATGTGACTGTGGATACTGACGAGCAGCCAGGAAACGCGCGACCGGAAAAAATTCCTCAGCTGCGCCCAGCATTTCAGAAAGATGGCACAGTAACCGCGGCCAATGCTAGTTCCATCTCTGATGGCGCAGCCGCAGTGACATTAATGATGGCTGATGAAGCCGAAGCTAGAGGCTTAAAACCTATCGCGCTAATAAGAGGCTATGATCAATCAGCTCAGGAGCCCGAGTGGTTTACTACCGCACCGGTAACAGCAATTAAAAGGACCCTTGAGCGAGTGGGTTGGGCTGTTGAAGATGTTGACCTCTGGGAGGTGAACGAAGCCTTTGCTGTAGTCGCTATGGCTGCGCTAAAAGAGATAGGTATGCCTCATGATAGGCTCAATGTTAATGGTGGCGCCTGCGCCCTCGGGCACCCCATTGGTGCCAGCGGATCAAGAATTGTAGTGACCCTTATTCATGCGCTACAGCAGCGTGGTGGTAAAAAAGGTATTGCAAGCCTCTGCATTGGTGGTGGCGAAGCTACAGCCATGGCGATTGAGTTGGTCTAGGTGCCGTTTAGCTAGCTCTCAGCGTCTTTTGACAACTAAGCTCTAATTAAAAAGCCCTGTGCAAAACACAGGGCTTTTTAATTTAATCCGACTCATTGTGAGCCAGTTTCAGGCGCTCTAGTCGGTGTACTCAAACACCTGCACTACCTTGCGAATTCCCGTGGTGCCACGGGCAATATCTGTGGCCTCTTGCGCGCTGGCTCGGTCGATAAGCCCCATAAGATAGACAACACTATCTTCGGTAACAATCTCAATTTTGGTACTTTTAATATCTTTTAAAAATACGAACTTGGTTCTCAACTTGGCTGTGATAACTGAGTCATTAGTCCGAGATACAACCGATGACTTACCGCGAACTTGAAGCTCGTTATAGACCTGGCGGGCGCCCTTAAACTCTCTGGCAACATCCCCGGCTAAAACTTTTAGTTCTTTGCTTGGCACTTCGCCAGTTAATAAGACCACACCATTTACAACATGCACATTAACATGAGACTTATCTAGCTCAGGGTCAGCCTTTTTGATATTGACACCAATATAGGTGTCCATTTTCATATCGTTTAAGCTGGTGCCTATGCTGGTGCTGGTAGCATCAGAACTAAGAGGCTCATCGGTAACAGAATCAACCACTGAGGTACAACCACCCAAGACCATGGCACTGATTAAAAGCACTGCTAACTGTCGCATTTATTCTCCTCCAAAAATTTGATAATCCACCAGCGCACAGAGGCACTGAATAATTTGAAACTGAGCCGCGGTAGCTAACTGACCGGGAAACTGCGCGGCGGGTATGGAGACATCATTGTAACCCAAGGTAGCCGAGAGTAAATCGTCATTAGCTGCTGAGAGTAATATAACAGTCATGCCCTTTTCTATAGCGGCTTCAACAGTACTAATTAGTGACAGGCTATTGTCTCCTGAGCTTACCACCAGCAGTATATCGGCACTTTGGCCATGCACCTGAAGGCAGTCGGCATAGCGCTCAGCTCCAAAGCTATTATCAGCCAGTCGGTTAATATTAAGGGCCGGAAATCCTGGGCGTTCGATTTCAAAGCCCAGCGCCAGATAGTCGGTAAATAGCTCTGCCAGCAAGACAGCAGCTCGGTCACCACAGCTAAAAATTGTATTACCGGCGAGCAGGGCTGATGTAATTTTTTCTGTGGCCTTTATCATGGGCTCAGAGAAAGCATCTCCCACCACCATAGTGGCTTCAATCAACTTCTGAAAATGCTTAAAAATATGCTGGTCCATAGTACCTTTGCCGTAACGGTTCTTTTAACGCTCGCTGTTAGCCGTCAGAGTAAAATATTTACCAGCCAGTTAATAGTCAAAGCACTGGAATTTTTCACTGCTGGACTTAACAATACCGCATCAAATCGAGCATTGAGATCAGGCTGCTTGCAGCGCTGAAGATAGGCATCTGCGGCAGCCTTCAGCCGCACGCATTTGCGGGCTGTAATGGACTCCGCAGGGCTACCAAAGCTGTTCGAGCGTCGAAAGCGCACCTCAACAAAAACTATAACGCCCCTGTCTTGCATTATTAGGTCGATCTCGCCGCGTCTGGTGCTAAAGTTTCTCGTCAACAACGTCAAGCCTTGGCTAACCAGATATCGACAGGCCAGGTCTTCTGCCTCTGCACCGCTTGGCATAACGCCCCTCAGCCTAACTTTGCTTGATTTAGCTCCTTCCCTGAGCCGCTGCATATCGCCTCCTCGGCAATCTAGAGTCTCTAGTCTAAGGTTGTATCTCTATCACTTTGCCCTTATCAAATTTAGCCCATTTCTGCTGGCGCACCACGACGCCTTCGGACAGAGTGAGTAAACCGGTAGCACCGAATAGTGGCACCGCAGTTTGATACTGCATGGCATCGAGATTTCTATAGATCAAAAAAGCATCGTGGCCCACTGCATAGAGGTGGCGGTAGGCTGTATGCAGGCGCTCATCAGGCTGTAATTCTTGAGTCAGCTGGCCAGGTAGCGTCCAGGGCATGGTACTAAATTCCACATCGGACAGATCTCTGTCAAGGCCCACCTGCTCTGTACCGTTGTAGAGATGCGATGTTGCCACCACCGGCAAATCTGAGGCGTAGAGAAAATCCAAAGCCGGCTTAATCTGTCGCGCTTTAACCGGGTAGCCCAGTACCACCACAAGATCCAGATCCTGACGTCGTCGAGCCTCATGTTGAATGCGGCTGTTAATAAAGCGTCTAAGCTTCACGCCGCGCTGTTCGCTCAAATCGATCTGCAGTGGCGCTTTTAAAAGCTCGGTAAAATCATTGACAGAAGTAGGGTAGCTCACCTGGCTGACAACCTTACCGCCTTTATCACTCCAATAACGGTTAAAAAAATCTCCGGCATCTATGCCCCAGCTGTTGTCCGGAGCGATGACCAGCACATTGCGCTGGCCGTGACGCCAGGCACGATCGGCGATCTGCTTCATCTCATCGCGCGCTGATAGGCCAAACTGAAACAGATTATCGGGCTGCGATTTGCTATTGGCATCTACTCTGTTCAGGGTAAGGGTTGGCACAGGCAGACTCTGCAATGGCATTAGCTCCTCGACTTCAGATTGTCGCAGAGGGCCAATAATCATTTTAGCGCCATCGGCTATAGCATTATTGTACGCGGCCTGCATTGATTGGGCGCTGGTATCATAGATGCGTATCTGCGGTATTTCCGAGGTTTGGTTATTAGCCAAAAATTGATAATAGGCGCCCATAAATCCGTTGAGTAAGGTGTAGCTAGGCACCTCGTATTGCTCTTGCAATGGCAGTAGAAGCGCTACCTGAGCTGGAGGAGCATCTTTGCGCAAACCAATTTTAAGTGCGGAGGGCTCGATTTTCGCTGCGGGATGGTTTTTCCAACGCTGCTGCCAGTTGTTCAATGCCTGAGTTTGATCCTGACGATTGTTTTGGTAATCACGATCCAGCGCCGCCAACTGTAGCCAGCCGGACAGCAGCCAGTTAGGGTGGTTTTGGCCCTGCTCTAAATAGCTGTATGGCATCTGACTAAGCTGTTGCCAGATTGTATTGTGCACGACCCGAATATCCTGCTGTTTTCTTAATTGTTTTACCAGTTCAATGGCGTCGAGCAGGCCCTGCTCGTGGTTACCCAGAGCAAAGTTAGCCTCAGAAGTAAGACTTAAAATACGTCGCGACAATCTCGGGTTAAAACCAGCACTAATTAGCTGCAAGCGATCCTGTTGCAGTCGTGAAATTGCTTTGGTGGGCTCAGCAAGCCGCAGGTCCAGCTCGGCAGAAAATAGCGAAAATTCAATATATTGCTGATCCTTAAGTTGATCAGAGACAATCATCGCCAGCACTTCGGCACTTTTGCGCAGGTCACCGGCGCTGGCAAATAGCAGGGCTGCATCGAGCATAGTGGTATCTGGATTTTCTGCCAAGGCCGCAGACTCAAGAAGACTCTGAGCTTCTTGAAGCACAGAGACATCCGCCACCAGAGTTTCGTTAATTACAGGAGCGCGCACCGTATCCAGCGTTGTAGTTGGCGTACAGCCACCAATAAAGGCTACTATGCCCACTGCAAAGACAATTAATGGCAGATGTTTACTTTTCATGAATTCAAATCAATCCGGTACGTTGTATATAGTCGCGACACCCATAGGCAACCTAGGTGATATGGTACCCCGCGCAGTGGAGACTCTCCAGTCTGTGAGTGTAATCGCCTGCGAGGATACCCGCCACAGTAAAAAACTGCTCGACCACTTTAGTATAGATAAACCCTGCGTGGCCTATCATGATCACGCGGATAAAAAATCCAGCTATCAACTGTTAAAACGCCTGGCGGCAGGTGAGGATATAGCGCTGATCTCCGATGCGGGTACGCCGCTAATTTCGGACCCAGGTTACAGACTGGTGGCTGAGGCGCGTCAGCAGGACATCGCTGTGATACCTATTCCCGGTGCCTGCGCTGCTGTTGCAGCGTTAAGCGTTGCAGGGCTACCAACCGATAAATTCAATTTTATAGGCTTTTTGCCTGCCAAGAGCAGTCAGCGAAAAACAGCTCTCACAGGGTTAAAATCAGTCGGTGAGACAATGGTTTGTTATGAAGCCCCCCACCGCATACTGGATACAGTGGTAGATATGGCAGAGATATTTGGTGGCGACCGGCAGGCATTTATGGCCCGCGAGGTCAGCAAAACCTTTGAAACCTATTTGCAGGGTAGTTTAGATCAGTTGCAAACAATTATTAGCAGCGACAGCAATCAGCAGCGCGGCGAGATCGTCTTGGTGATAAGCGGCGCTACAAAAGCTGCCGACAGCGTGGCAGTGGATGCTGAAAAAGTTCTTGGCCTATTACTAAAGGAATTGCCTATTACTAAAGCGGCGTCCCTTACCGCTAAAATTACCGGCGGCGACAAGAAGCAGCTCTATCAGCTGGCCCTGCAACTTCAGGGTAAATAATCCCCCGGACGGCTGTAGTGGCCTGAGATACCGAGAGCTGCTGACACTGACGAGACCATTAACTTAACCAAACTGGCCTCTTAATCGCTAAAAATAGTAGCTATAGCCCATAGGCACTTGTAATGCCGGTCGATAAGTAAAAGAATAGCTAGACCATAGGGTATTAGGGCCTACCCCAAGAGCCCTAATCAATAATAAGAAAGAGGAACCATCTTGGAAGCATTCATCGGCCAGCTCAATGGCATCATCTGGAGTTCTGCACTTATTTATCTCTGTCTAGGGTCTGGGCTTTATTTTTCTCTGCGTACTAGATTTCTGCAGGTACGGCATTTTCGCCATATGATCAAACTGATGCGCGAAGGACGCAGCTCTGATTCTGGGGTTTCCTCGTTTCAGGCGTTGGCCATGTCGCTATCTGGTCGAGTGGGTACTGGTAATATTGCTGGTGTTGCTACAGCAATTGCCATGGGTGGCCCGGGTGCTGTGTTTTGGATGTGGATGGTGGCCTTCTTGGGTGCCTCTACAGCCTATGTTGAAGCCACCTTGGCGCAAATCTATAAAGAGCAGGACGATAACGGTGAATACCGCGGTGGACCTGCTTATTACATTGAAAAGGCGATGGGTCAAAACTGGTATGCCTGGCTGTTTGCTGCTGCGACTATTATTGCAGTGGGCTTCTGCCTCCCCGGTATTCAGGCCAATAGCATAGTAGCGGCTATGGAAAATGCCTGGGCTGTACCGCCGCTGGCCACAGCATTGTTTATTGCCTTTGGTGTAGCGCTGATTATTTTTGGTGGCGTCAAGCGAATTGCGCACTTCGCTCAGGTAGCTGTACCTGCTATGGCAGTAGGCTACATTCTGATCGCCTTTACCGTGATGATCCTTAATATTGAGCAGTTCCCCGCCGTTATCAAACTGATTATCAATAGTGCTTTTGGTCTGGATGCAGGGTTTGGTGCCATTATTGGCATGGCAGTTCAATGGGGTGTTAAGCGCGGTATTTATTCGAATGAGGCAGGGCAGGGCACTGCGCCCCATGCTGCGGCTGCCGCTGAGGTGTCTCACCCAGCTAAACAGGGACTGGTGCAGGCATTCTCGGTATATATAGATACCTTGCTTATCTGCACTGCGACTGCTTTTATGATTCTAATGACCGGTCTATACAATGTCACCGGCCCTGAGGGTACGGTACTCTACGAGGGGATGTCAGGTTACGAAGCCGGCCCAGCCTATGTCCAGGGCGCCTTTGATACTGTGCTGCCCGGTTTTGGCAGCGGTATTCTTGCTATTTCGCTGTTGTTCTTTGCCTTTACCACAATTATCGCTTACTACTATGTGGCTGAAACCAATGTCATGTATATCAACCGTAAAGTGCACCGTGGCTGGTTGGTACTGGTGTTGAAAATACTACTGCTGACTTCGGTGATGTATGGCAGCTTAAAGAGCGCCGACGTGGCCTGGGCACTGGGTGATGTGGGTGTAGGCCTGATGGCTTGGCTAAACATCGTAGCTATTCTAATCCTGCAAAAGCCCGCGATTTTAGCCCTAAAAGACTACGAAGCTCAGCTTGCACAGGGTGTAGATCCGGAATTCGATCCAGAGAAAGTTGGTATCGAAAAAGCCGACTTCTGGGTTCAGAAAAAGTAGGGTTCAGAGTTTATGACTAGGCGGCGGGCCAGCCGCCTAATTCTTTCCAACGGTTAGTGATTTTACAAAATAACTCCGCTGTTTTAATGGTGTCGTAGAGCGCGCTGTGAGCGCTTCGGTTATTGAACTCTATATCTGCTGCAGCACAGGCTTTTGCCAGCACAGTTTGCCCGTATGCCAGACCAGCCAGGGTCGAGGTGTCAAAGCAAGAAAAGGGGTGAAAGGGGCTGCGCTTAATCTGATTGCGATCTATAGCCGCGTTGACAAACCCCAGATCAAAATGGGCGTTGTGGGCAACCATAACGGCTCTAGTGCAGCCTGTGTCGCTAATCTCTTTGCGGATAGGGCGAAAAATATCACGCAGAGCTTCGCCTTCTTCTTCCGGGTCACGCGCCGGGTCATAAATATCTATGCCGGTGAATTCCAGTGCCGCCTGCTCGACCACCGCGCCTGGAAATGGGTCAATATTTTTGCTGTAAGTTTCTTTAATTTGTAGATTGCCCTGAGCATCCATTTCTAACACAACTGCGGCAATTTCCAACAGCGCATTGCTGTGCGAGTCAAAGCCGCCAGTTTCGACATCGACAACCACAGGTAAAAATCCCCGGAAGCGCTTGGCCATCAGCGAGGGTTGCAACAACTCTTCGGGCATATCCATCAGAGATTAAGTTTCCAATTAAGCGTGGTGCCAGCTCCCAGAGGGATCAACTGAGATCCGTCAAAGGCAACTGACTCGGGTAGCTGCCATGCCTGGCGCTGCAGTGTAACGGTACTTTTATTGCGGGGCAGGCCATAAAAATCTGGGCCGTTGGTACTGGCAAAAGCCTCTAGCCTGTCAAGTGCCCCAGCTTGATCAAAAACCTCTGCATAAAACTCAATGGCTGCATGATGGCTAAAGCAACCGGCGCAGCCACAGGCGCTCTCTTTACGACCCTGAATATGGGGGGCAGAATCTGTACCTAGGAAAAATTTCTTGTTGCCACTGGTTGCCGCCTCAATCAACGCCTGCTGGTGCAGATTGCGTTTTAAGATAGGTAGACAGAACAGATGGGGGCGGATGCCGCCAACCAGCATATGATTGCGGTTAAAAAGCAGATGCTGGGGTGTAATAGTGGCGGCTATATTGTCACCTGCTTGGGTGACAAACTCCACTGCCTGTGCGGTGGTGATATGCTCAAGAATAATTTTTAGGTTTGGATATTCGGCAGCCAGACCGCGCAAATGGCGCTCAATAAACTCCGCTTCGCGGTCAAAAATATCAATCTCATTGGCGGTGACTTCACCGTGCAGCTGCAACACCATGCCCACCTCCTGCATAGTCTCTAGCACTGCACTAATATTTGCTAGATTGGTCACCCCCGAATCAGAATTGGTGGTAGCGCCCGCAGGATAGTATTTACAACCCTGAATAAAACCGCAGTCTTTGGCCGCACGAATCTCTGCTGGATCTGTATTGTCAGTGAGATAGAGAACCATAAGAGGCTCCCAATTTGAGCTCTCAGGACGCTGAGCCAAGATACGCTCTCGATAGGCCGCAGCTTCTGCCACTGTAGTTGCTGGCGGTGTTAGGTTGGGCATAATAATACCTCGCCCAAAGCCTCGGGCCGCAGCTGGTACTGTGGTCTCAAGAGCCCTGCCATCCCGTAGATGAAGGTGCCAGTCGTCAGGCTGGATGATGCTGATTTGATCCATGAAAAATAGCGTCCGCAATTAGAATGTGAATGCTACCGGAAACAGTGGCTTCATACGAGTATTTGTGAAAAAGTAAGCCTATGAAAATAACTATTCTTACCAATCGCGACCTCGCCAGTCATATTGCCCTAAGCCGTTTGATAAAAATGCTCAGCCAGCATAGCCTGAGTATCTTTATCTCTGAAAAAGTTGGTACAGCAGCAAGTCTGCCGCAGTCTCTGCAACAGTTGGCTGTATTTGAAAAGCAGGTAATTGCCGAGAGCCCCCTGAGTTTTGAAGATCTAGCGGCAAAGGCTGGCTGCAATTTGCAGGGCTTTGCAGATCTTAATAATCAGGTGAATAGTCCAGCCGGGTTGCAGCGGGTTATGGCAACAGAACCGGACCTTATTCTGTCGATCCGCTTTGGGCTTATTATCCGCGACCCACTTATTGCCATACCCCGTTATGGCGTAATTAATTTGCACTCGGGACTGCTTCCAGAATATCGCGGCGTGATGGCAACGTTTAGAGCTATGATCAATGGTGATACCGAGATAGGCTCGACTCTGCATTTTATTCAAGATACAGGTATAGATACTGGTGATATTCTCTCCATTGCAAAAATTCCGCTCCAGAAAACCAGTTCCTATCTGCTCAATGTTTTAAATCTATATAGCGCAGGCTGCCAGCAGCTAGTCAGTGCCGTGGAGTCCTTGGAGAGAAACATAAGCTTGCATGGCCAGCCTCAGCAGGGGCGACCCGGTTATTATAGTTTTCCTACAGATCAAGATTTAAGTGAGTTTGCAGCTCAGGGTCATCAGCTTTTTGACCCTGCAGAATTAGAGGCAATTAGGGCCCTGCAGGGTTAAACGGCACACAAAGCTACTAATTTAGGGTAGAATTCGCTCCCGTTTTCCCCAGCAAAGGAATAAGCAACGTGTCATCAGTCAAAAAAGTTGTTCTCGCCTATTCAGGCGGTCTGGATACCTCAGTGATTGTTAAATGGCTGCAGGAAGAATATCAATGCGAAGTGGTTACCTTTACTGCTGATATAGGTCAGGGTGAAGAGGTTGAACCCGCTCGCGCCAAAGCTGAAGCTCTGGGTGTAAAAGAGATCTATATTGATGATCTACGGGAAGAATACGCGCGGGATTTTGTTTTCCCTATGTTCCGGGCTAACACTATCTACGAAGGCGAATATTTACTCGGCACCTCTATTGCTCGCCCATTGATTGCCAAGCGTCTTATCGAGATCGCCAACCAAACCGGCGCTGATGCCATCTCTCACGGAGCCACAGGTAAGGGCAACGACCAGGTGCGCTTTGAGCTGGGTGCCTATGCACTAAAACCGGGTATCAAGGTGATTGCCCCCTGGCGCGAATGGGATCTTAACTCACGCGATAAACTCATGGACTACTGTGCCGAGCACAAAATTCCTGTGGAGATGAAGCGCGGTAAAAAATCACCATTCTCCATGGACGCCAACTTGCTGCATATCTCCTATGAGGGTGGCAATCTCGAAGACCCCTGGTCAGAAGCAGAAGACGAGATGTGGCGCTGGACTCTATCGCCAGAGGAAGCACCGGATCAACCAACCTATCTCAATATCAGCTATGAAAAGGGCGATATTGTTGCTATCGATGGTCAGGCCATGAGCCCGGCAACCGTTATCGAACACCTTAACAAAGTGGCCGGCGCAAATGGCGTAGGCCGACTAGATATAGTTGAAAATCGCTATGTGGGCATGAAGTCTCGCGGCTGTTACGAGACGCCAGCCGGTACAGTTATGATGAAAGCGCACCGCGCTATAGAGTCACTGACACTGGATCGCGAAGTGGCTCATATGAAAGACGAACTAATGCCTCGCTACGCCAAACTCATTTACAACGGTTACTGGTGGGCACCCGAGCGCCTGATGTTGCAGGCTGCTATTGATCAGAGTCAGGAAGTAGTCAATGGTGAAGTGCGCGTTAAGCTCTACAAAGGCAATGTCTCTGTAGTGGGTCGTAAATCGGATACCGACAGCCTGTTTGATGCCAATATCGCCACCTTCGATGATGACGGTGGCGCCTATAATCAAGCCGATGCTGAGGGCTTTATTAAGCTGAATGCCCTGCGTCTGAGAATTGCAGCCAACCGCGGCCGTGACCTTGCCTAGGCTTAACCCGCAAAAATAGGCTTAACTCTCAAAAAAAGCCGCTCCTGAAAGAGCGGCTTTTTTGTACCAGCTAAATTTAACTGCGCATATGCACATCGATCTGCGGGAAGGGAATCTCTACACCATGGGTCGCAAGGCTATTGTAAATCGCGGTTAAGTAGGTGGACTTAACCATACCTGGTCGCTTAACTAGCTCACCCTCTGTCCAAACAGATAAAAAGCACTCAATACCAGAGTTGGCGAGCTCGCGCACCAGTACGTCAGGCAACAGTTTATCTCTTTGTATGGTCATAGGCACCTGATTCGCCGCTTCCAAACCGGCCTTTTTAACCAGCGCCAAATCACTTCCATAGGCGACGCTAAAGTGAATGCTAAAGCGGCGCACATCATCATTTAGTGTCCAGTTGTTGACCTGATTGCTGATAAAGTCTGAATTGGGTACCAGAATATCTGCATTGTCGAGTGTGCGAATCAGGGTGCTGCGGATATTAACTTCCCGCACCTCACCCAATAAACCATTGGGTAACTCGATAAAGTCGCCAACCCGCAGAGACTTCTCAAACAGAATAATAATACCGCTGACAAAGTTGTTAACTATGGATTGCAGACCAAAACCGATTCCTACTCCCAGAGCGCCGACAATAATCGCCAATTTGTCAAAACTAAAGCCCAGCACAGAAAGAGCCATAAAAATGCCCACTGCATAGACCAGATATTTAAGGATGCGATTAATCACATAGATATTTTGATCATGAGCTCTACTGCGCTTACCGGCCAGAGTAGCAGCGCGAGTGAGCACCTTTGATAAAAATATAGTCAGAATAATAATACCCACAGCTGACCCAATATCTAAAAGTCGCAGCGTGAATTCACCTACTTGGATGACTGGTAAGGCGAGCCAGTATTCGATTTTTTCTATCACAGCCATTTGTTCCTTTTAAATAGAGCCACCAGACCAACGGCAATGGTGGCCATAAGTCCGACCAAAATAAAGTACCCATTGGGTTGATGCAACTCGGGCATATTGTCGAAATTCATGCCGTAGAGCCCAGCCAAAAATCCTAGGGGTACAAAAATAGTGGTAACCACCGTGAGAATACGCATGGTGTCATTGAGTTTGTGTGATGTCAGAGAGATATGCCCATCAATAAGATCTCCCGCCAAGTCATAATAAAGCGATGACAAACTGTGCAGGCGCTCAAATTTCTCATAGACGTCGGTCACCGCGTGGCGGGATTCCGCAAAGATTAAATTGTCGGCATCAAAATGTTGTAACAACTCCTCATAGGCAGAGTCATGATAACTGTGCATCCGCTTGAGTTTGCGCAGAGACGTTTTGCAGGCAATCAGCTGCCGCAGTAATTCATCCCCTGGGGCATCCATTAAAGAGTCTTCAAATTCAGACAGTGTGGGCTCGAACTCCAACAGCATATCTATGTACGCCAGCCCCATGCTGTTAGTGATGGCTGCAAACAATACCCATGACCCCTTGGCCATCGCACCTTCCACATCGCCAAAATTCCACCAGTTATCTATGACTTCACAGGTCTGATCATGGCGAGTGATTAAAAAATTATCGCCAATAAAAAAAGCGACCTGCTGAGTCTGAAACGACAGTCCCTCTGACACATCGGCCAGAGTGCGCAGTAACACAAATGACTGATCCTTAAAGTGCTCGGTTTTGGGTGGATGTCGTTCTCGACGGGCATCCTGGATACACAGCGAATGGCAACCAAACTGCTCAAAAATTGGATCTTCAGCACCAGGTGTTTCGTTGTGAATATCAATCCATAGAACTGCGCCGCTGGGTATGGGTAAGCTAATAAGCTCAGTGCCACCCACGGACAGATCGCTACCATCAAAGAGACAAACTCTAATCATGTATATTCCTTTTTAGATCTAAAGGCTTTAATAATAGCTGGCAAGTATATGGCAAATTACGCCAATGCAAACCATTTGTTTTAGTCGCCAGTCTCGTCGCAATTGGGCTAAACTGGCAGCATGAAAGTAACCTTTAAAGATATTCAGCAAGCCCACCAGCGCATAGCGCCCCACATCCATCGCACGCCTATTTTGCAGAGCCAGTTGCTTAACAGAATGATGGATTGTGAATTATTTTTTAAAGCTGAAAATTTACAGAAGATCGGCGCATTCAAAGCCCGGGGTGCCTGTAATGCAGTGTTCTCGATGGATAAATCCAGCCTGCAAAAAGGCGTAGTTACACATTCGTCGGGCAACCATGGCGCCGCACTGGCCTGGGCCGCAAGTCTCAGAGGTGCTCCCTGCACCGTGGTGATGCCAAACAATGCTCCTCAGGTCAAAAGAGATGCAGTGGCAGGCTATGGCGCCAGTATAGAACTCTGTGAGCCAAACATGCCTGCTCGCGAGGAGGCAGTTACCCGACTTATCCAACAACAGGGGTACAGCTTGGTTCACCCCTATGATGCAGATTTAATTATTGCTGGGCAGGGTACTGCCGCTATTGAATTGTTAGAGCAAGTCGAATCCGAAGTAGACGTTGTCATGGCCCCAGTGGGTGGTGGCGGTCTGATTAGCGGAACTGGTATTGCGGTCAAAGCGATGAGTAAGGCCCTAGTCTTTGGCGCAGAACCAGAGCAGGCCAAAGATGCCTGGCTAGGTATGCAGCGTGGTGAGCGACTCGCTGAGTACAGCCCCAACACTATCGCTGACGGTTTGCGCGCCACCGTAGGCGCGCGCAACTTTGCCGTGATGCGCGAAACTGTGGATGACATTTTGCTCTGTTCAGAGGAGCGCATAGTAGAGGCCATGCGTCTTATCTGGACCAGACTAAAAGTGATTGTCGAACCTTCCTGCGCCGTGCCTCTGGCCGCGATAATGGACCAGCCAGAGCAATTTAAGGGCAAACGGGTAGCGATTATTTTGACTGGCGGCAATGTGGATTTGGATAGGCTACCCTGGATTGGTTAAAGCAAATCTTATTGGCACCCTAATTATTTGTTCACCAGAAGCCAAAAGCATTTGGATAAAACAACAGGTTGCAAAGGTCGTACTCAACTAATAAGGCGGCAGATTTTACTACTGCCGTCTTTTTTACCAATAATATTTTCTTTTGCAATGCTAATATAGCGGTCGCCAACAACAAGAAATAAGCACCATGACCAACCCCGTCTACCCGCGCTTTCACCTAGCATTCCCAGTGACCGATCTAGAGGCCGCCCGCGATTTTTACAGTGGCATTTTAGGTTGCCCAACGGGTCGCGAATCTGATCGCTGGATTGATTTTGACTTCTTTGGCCATCAGTTGGTGGCACATCTGGTAGCCCCTGAAGAACATCCATCCGCCGCCACTAATGCGGTTGATGGTCAGGCTGTGCCTGCCTCACATTTTGGTGTAATTATGCAGTGGGAGCAGTACGAGCAGGCAGTAGAGATGATGAAGGCCAATAATATTGAGTTTGTTATTGAGCCCTATGTCCGCTTTGAGGGTAGGGCGGGAGAGCAGGCAACTTTATTTGTCAAAGACCCCAGCAATAACCATTTGGAATTTAAGGCATTTCGCAACATCGAGATGCTGTTTGCCAAGGATTTGGGCAGTTATTAGTCGAGTTTTGAACCCATTATTTTGCGTACTATTGCGCGCTTAACCATCCCCAGCTTGTCTTTTCCTGGAAGCCGCGCCTGCTGAATGCTGCCTAGATGCTCTGTATAAAAGCTTTTGCGACTGTAGTCGACGCTCACTTCAATTATCACGGACTGTCCCTGAGCAGCGGTTTCGAGAGCACGGCGCAGTACAGTCTCTATACCCTGATTATTAACAACTGGAAAATAGCCACATTCAAGGGCCTCAGCAAAGGCGCCCCAGTTGATATAGCCAGTATTGTTTGGGCTGCCCTGTCGGCTGTTGTTAAACAGGCAGTAGATGGTACCCAGTTTTTCGCGGGCAGCGGTGAGCGCTTCCATACCATGAATAATCATGGCGCCGTCACCAACTATGCCTAGCACCTGTTTGTCTGGATTAGCCAGTTTAATGGCATTAACCGCGGGTACACAGTAACCCATAGCATTAAAGCTGGTAGGGCCAATAAAGCCCCTGGGGTTATTGATTGGCAGAAGTTCTGCGGTCAGAGCCTGATGGATACCGTGGCCGGTTACGACCATCGCTTGGCTATCTAGATATTTAGCTAAGGCATTAAAAAAAACCGCCGGATTAACGCGGGCTTTACTGTTGTGCTGTAGCCAGCTATCGCGTAGCTCTGCCTTGGATTTAGCAATGACTTTAGCAACGGATTCAAACCTGGCGTTTAGAGAACTTTTGGCATCGTTAGGCAATTCATGCAGCCTGTAAAGTAGCTCTGGCAGGGCCTGTGGTTCCAGATAGTGGGTCTGCTCAGGCAGCGATATGGGGTCTAGGGCGTGATCGCTTTGGCCTATTACCAGCAGACAGTCGCAGTCTTTCAGGCAGCGTTTTGCACTGGGGTTAGCCAGCAGTCCGGCGTGCAGTGGATGATCGCCAGGGAAGGCACTATTGCCTTGCAAGGAGGTACATATAGGCGCTGATAGCAGTTCGGCTAGTTTGATCAGGTCGCTCTGCTCGGAGGCAGCCGGCGAACAGTACTGGGCTTTGTGAGGATACTAATGTCTGGGCAATGCTATCTATCTGATGCTGATTCAATTCGGCTTGATTGGCTGCAGCCAGATGCTGGGGCAGAGGTTCTATAAACTCTTGCTCGTGAACCTGCAGTGCTACCGATATCTCTAGATACACAGGCCCCGGTTTTTTTGCAGTGGCTAGCTGGTATGCCTCAAAAATACCGCTGACAATATCTGTAAGCTCTGTGGCTTTTAGGCAGGCTTTGGTCACTGGCCTCAGCAGGGCTAGGGAGCTAATCTGTGGCTGCTCAGCTTCAAGGGCACCGGCAATGATTAGCATGGGCACTCCAGAAACAAAGGTCTCTGCTAACCCCTGGCTAATAATCGCATCACTACTGATGAGCATGGCGCCAATGGCTTTGGTCTGGCCTGTAGCCTCGGCAGTGCAACTTATGGCGTCGGCCATGAAGACGGCACTGAGCTCTTAATTAACCAGATGAGTGGTGATTTTTTCGGAGCGACTGAGTTCTGAATAGATCTCACGGTTTGCGTCACCCAAAACACCAAAGACATGATTGATGTTGAGCTGTTCCAGTGCATAACGCACCAGTTGGGCGCCAGTTTTTTGCATGATGTGCAACGTCCTTTTTTACCGCTGTCCTTTTGACACTGCTATAGCAGATTAATTTCTAACTTATGTGGCCGGTAGTGCGTATGCGTTTGGCACCTTTTACAGGAGCTTCTCTCTGAGCATCGGCACGACGTTTGTTGGCGTCGTCGATGGCGTTTTTGATAGCGATTAAAAACCCTGTAACCAAAAAAGCGCCCGGCGGCAAAATAATTACCAGGAAACTGTAGTTGTCGCCAAAGGGACGTATTACCCAATCGGCGGCACCGGCCCCAAACAGTAACTGCATATCTGCCAATATGGTGCCCTGACCTAGGAGCTCTCGTATGCCACCTAGTGCAACCAAAACCGCCAAAAATCCTAGGCCCATCATAAGGCCGTCAAAAGCTGCCATGCCGACGCTCTGCTTGCTGGCAAAGGCTTCAGCCCGGCCGAGGATGGCACAGTTGGTAACTATGAGTGGGATAAAAATCCCCAGAATTTGATAGAGTTCGTAGGTGTAGGCTTTCATCAGCAGTTCAGCACAGGTCACAAAGGCGGCGATAATAATAACGAAGGCGGGCAGGCGCACTGCATCGCTGACATGGTTGCGAATAAGCGAGACGATGGTGTTTGAGCCAATCAGTACAGCGAGCGTTGCTATGCCAAGCCCCAGTGCGTTTACCAGGGTGCCAGTGACGGCCAGAAGGGGGCACAGGCCGAGTAGCTGAACCAGCGCGGGGTTATTAGTCCAAAGCCCATTTTTGGCGACTTCTGCCGCTGTTATATCACTCATGATTTTGCTCGTTGTGAGATTTCTGCTGTGCGGCCTCAGCCAGCAGCCGGTCACTATCTCGATTGAAATACTCCAGTACATCTGCAATCTGATGAATCACTGCTCTGGGAGTAATTGTAGCACCGGTAAACTGGTCGAAGGCGCCGCCATTTTTCTTCACATCCCAGCCTGAGGGCTGAGGATTGTTGAGTGACATGCCATTAAACCCGAGTATCCAATTACTTTTCTTCAAATCTATTTTATCGCCCAGCCCTGGCGTTTCTTTATGGTCAACCACACGGACACCGGCGACGGTGCCGTCAAAGTTAACTCCAATAATCATTGCAATATTGCCGCTGTAACCGTCTGGGGTGACCGAGGGAATAATAGCGGCGACCGGTCGGCCGCCATCTCGAGCAATATGAATTTCACCACCTTTTTTAAGTCCCAGCGCTGCCCAGTATTTCTCAGGGATGCTCTGCACGTCCATCAGCAGGTCGTTGTCATGGCGCTCTAGGGGAATAATTTCGAGCAGTGCCCGCTGCGCAGCAGCACGCTCGGAAGCAGCAATACGGTCTTTGGTAAGTGAATCTGTGGCGGCTAGAATAATTGCTGTGATAAGCGCAAAACTGGCGAGCAAGATACTGTTAAAGCGGATCGACTGTAAGGTCATTAGCCTTCCTCTTTTTCTGTGGCGCGGCGTCTATCTGTGTGGCCGTAGGTTCGTGGCAGGCTGTAGTTGTCGATAAAGGGCGCAGCGAAATTCGCCAATAGCACTGCAAAGGCTACGGCATCTGGATAGGTGCCCCAGGCGCGAATCACGTAGACCAAAAGGCCGATCAAGGCACCATAAATCAGCCGCCCCCTATTGCTGACAGCGCTGGAAACAGGGTCGGTCATAATAAAAAACGCCCCCATCATGCTAGCGCCACTAAACAGATGCATCAGCGGCGAGCCTGGACTGTTAGAGCTACCACCGTCCCAAAACAGTGCTGACATCAGGGCAATAGTTGCCAGCATCGCAATGGGCCCATGCCAGGTAAAGGTCTTACTGCCAAGCAGGATCAGACCGCCGAGTAGAAAACCAATATTGACCCATTCCCAGCCCACGCCTGCAATTCCGGCTTGGCTAAATAAGGGGTCCTGAGCATAAATCTGATCAACTAAAAGCCCATCGGCGTACTTGAAACTATCCAGTGGGGTGGCGCCAGTGACGCCATCCGCGGGGCTAACGCCGGCAAAGACAATCTGTAGCGACTCTAGTAAGCCTGGGTGAGAGACAGCCTCGGGCAATAGAGCTAGCGGGGTAACCCAGGTCGTCATCTGGATTGGGAAAGAAATCAGCAGAACTACGTAACCCACCATCGCTGGGTTAAAGGGGTTGTAGCCCAGACCACCGTATAGTTGCTTGGCAACCACAATGGAAAACAGGCTGCCGATCACCACTACCCACCAGGCTACTAGAGGCGGTAGTGCCAGGCCGAGTAGCACTGCGGTGACAACTGCACTGTAATCCTGGAGGTAAAAATCAACAGGTCGATTTCGCAGTTTGATAATCACGGCCTCTGCGATCACTGAGGTGATTGTGGCCAGTATCACATTGATAAGACTGCCCCAGCCAAAGTGGACGGTCAGAGCAATCAGGCCAGGAATTGTCGCCCAGATTACCAGTTGCATTACCTTGGATGTGCTCTGCGCGGCATGGGCATGGGGTGAGGTAATCTGTTTAAAGGCCATTAGTCTACCTGCTCCCCATGATGGGCTTTGTTGTGCTCGGCAAGGCGCAGTCTGGCCTGATCTAACTTTTGTCTGGCTGACTCGACTGCGGCATGGAGAATATTCTCTTGCTCCTGAGTTCGGTTTGGGTCCGCTTCAGCAAGCTTTTCTTCGGCCATGCTTACGCGCATCTCTGCGCCAGCAATGGAGCGTTCAAACTTAGCGCGCTGTTGTTCTGGGCTGATTTTTTTTGCTGCGGCGCGAGCCTGTGCTGCAGCAATAATATCTGCGGCAGAACCAGGTGCCGATGTCTCTCTGTTGTTGGCAGCAGTAGCCTTTGCTTTTTCGGCAGCCTCGCGCCGCGCCGTACGCTTGGCTTCTTTGTCTTTTTCAGCCTGCTCTATACGCTGCTGATGAAATTCAAAGCGTTCACGAGCATGATCCGATTTGATCTTCTCGGCGCGCGCTTTTTGAATTTCGCCTTTGCTGTGGCGATAGTGTTGAACCAGCGGAATATTGCTCGGGCAGACATAGGAGCAGGCGCCACATTCAATACAATCAAATAGGTTATGAGCTTCAAGGCGCTCGTAATCCTTGGCCTGTGAATACCAAAATAGCTGCTGTGGAAGCAGTGATACCGGGCAGGCCTCAGCGCACATACCGCAGCGTATGCAGGCCTGGGCAGGTTCATCTTCAGGTATCTCCTGAAAACTCGGGGCCAGTATGCAGTTGGTGGTTTTGACTATAGGTACTTCGGCACTGGTCAGGCTAAAGCCCATCATTGGACCGCCCATCACCAGTCGGCTGCAGGCCTTTTCGTCAAACGCGCTGTTGGCCAGCATATGGCTAACTGGCGTGCCGATTAAAGTTTCGTAGTTGCGATTGATTCCACAGGCATCGCCAGTCATGGTGGTGACCCGAGAAATTAATGGCTCACCATCTACTACGGCGCGCTTGATTGCAAAGGTGGTGCCTATGTTGACGCACAGCATTCCAATATCTGCAGGCAGTTTGCCACTGGGGATTTCCTGGCCGGTCAAAATGTAGACCAGCTGTTTCTCACCGCCCGAAGGGTACTTGGTAGGGAAGGAAACCACCTGAATGCCAGTATCTTCCACATGGGGTTTCAATGCAGCTATGGCCTCGGGCTTGTTGTCTTCGATACCAATCAAAATAGTGCTCGGGTTACTCAGAATATGGCTGAGAATGCTTATACCCTGAACAATCTCTTGGGCTCTTTCACGAATCGCTGAGTCATCGGCAGTAATATAGGGCTCGCACTCGGTGGCATTGACAATCAGTGTATTGATTGGACGCTGATGGCCAGCGTTGAGCTTTACCGCGGTGGGGAACCCTGCACCGCCCATGCCTGCTATACCAGCCTCGCTGATAGTTTTTAATAGTGCGCTTGACGAGGCGTGCTGGAAGTCGTCTATACCCCTGTGCTCAATCCACTGCTCCCGGCCATCTGGAGTGATTTCTATGCAGGGCGACAACATCCCGGAGGAGTGAGCAATGGGTCTGTGTTCTATGGCACTGACAGTTCCAGAGGTGGGCGCGTGCATAGGCACAGACAGTGGGCCAGAGGCCTCGGCTATTTTTTGACCCTTGAGCACAGTTTCCCCTATTTGCACGCAGGGATTAGCTGGCACACCTATATGCTGACTCAACGGAATAATGAGTTTTTCGGGTAGCGGCAGGGTACCGATTGGCATAGTCAAAGACTGGTGTTTGTTTTCGGGTGGGTGGACGCCACCTGGAGTGACCCATGTCTTCATAGTTGGGCCCTCCGGTCAGAGGCGATTAAGTCTGCGGTGGTTGGGGGTGCAGGCCAATGCCAGTCTTTGATGGTCTCTTTAACCGGTAACATATCAATACAGTCTACAGGGCAGGGCTCCACACAGAGATCACAGCCGGTACACTCATCTGCAATCACCGTGTGCATTAGTTTTGCTGCGCCTAAAATTGCGTCTACAGGACAGGCCTGAATACATTTGGTGCAGCCGATACATTCGTCTTCACGGATAAAGGCGACGGTGCGGACATCGGCTTCCTCGCCGTGCTCTGCATCCAGTTCTGGGGCTGGCACGTCCAGTAGGTTGGCTATGGCGTTAATCGTAGCCTGACCGCCGGGAGGACATTTGTTGATAGCGTCGCCATTAGCAATAGATTCTGCATAGGGTTTGCAACCGGGGAAGCCACATTGTCCGCACTGAGTCTGGGGTAGAAGCTCATCGATTTGTTCAACGATCGGGTCGCCTTCAACTTTAAATTTTTCCGCAGCAAAACCCAGTAGGCCTCCAAAAAGGGTGCCTAGCCCGACCAGCGCAATCAGTGCGGCAAGTATAGGTTGTTGTGCAATGGTTTCTAACATTAAACCAATCCACTAAAGCCCATGAAGGCTAGTGACATTAAGCCAGCGGTGATCATGGCAATGGCAGCGCCCTCAAAAGGTGCTGGTATATCGGCAGCCGCCAAACGCTCGCGCATCGCCGAGAAGAAAATCAAGACTAGCGAAAAGCCTGCACCAGCGCCAAATCCATAAAGCGAAGACTGCATAAAGTTGAGGTCTTTGGAGGCATTTTGAAGGGCTACACCCAGTACTGCACAGTTGGTGGTGATTAGGGGTAAAAATACGCCAAGCACGCGGTACAGTAGTGGACTTGTTTTTTCGATAAACATTTTGGTGAACTGCACGACGGCAGCGATGACCAAAATAAACGCAATCGTCCGCAGGTAGATCAGGCCCAGAGGCATCAGCACCAGAACATCCACTATGTAGCTGACCATGGCTGTGAGCGTTAATACAAAGGTGGTGGCTGCCGACATGCCGATAGCAGATTCCAGCTTTGTAGACACGCCCATAAACGGGCACAGTCCAAGGAACTGCACCAGAACATAGTTGTTGATCAGAATAGAGCTGACCAGAATAACGGCAAATTCTTGCATAGCCTGCACACGATTTGATTAATGGCCCATTATCCTAGAATCAACTCCATTGATTCAATATAAATGGGGTGGGGCTTTAGTACTTTTTGATCTACCTAATAAATACTCTCGTCACGCTAAATTAGGTCACTCTCTGACCTGGTTGCGCACCAGAATCCGGCTCCAGTAAATAGATCCCCTTTTTGTCGCCCGCAGCTAGAACCATACCCTCGGACATACCAAAACGCATTTTGCGCGGAGCCAGATTGGCGACCATCACAGTGAGACGGCCCTCCAGATCTTCTGGTTTGTAGGATGATTTGATACCTGAAAATACATTGCGGATTTCACCGCCAATATCCAGTGTCAGTTGCAGGAGTTTCTCCGCGCCATCCACATGGCTGGCTTTAACAATCTGTGCCACGCGCAAATCAACTTTAATAAAATCATCAAAGTTAATCTCTGCGGCAATCGGATCATCTGCCAGAGGACCCTCAAGTTTGGGGGCCGCAGCTTGCGCGGCCTCTTGTTTACTGGCTTCTACCATTGCGTCCACCTGATCTTTTTCGATGCGCTGCATAAGTGGCTTAAAGCTGTTAATTTTATGCTCAGTCAATGGTTGTTGCAGACTATCCCAACTCAACGAATCATTGAGGAACGCTTCGCCCTCAGCAGCCATGGCGGGCAGTACCGGCTTCAAGTAGCCCAACAGCACTCGGAATAAATTGATGCCCAGAGAGCAAATATCCTGCACCTCCTGCTGTTTGCCTTCAATTTTATTGAGCTTCCAGGGCTCTTTGGCCGCGATATATTCGTTGGCCGCATCTGCCTGCGCCATAATTTCGCGAATGGCTTTGCCGTAGTCACGGTTTTCATAGTGCTCGGCAACTGTGTCGGCAGCGCCACTGACCTGTTTCCAGAGTACAGGGTTTTCAATACTGTTGGAGAGCACAGAGTTGTTGCCATTGGCTACGAACTTGGCGCAGCGGCTGGCGATATTCACCACCTTGCCCACCAAATCGCTATTGACCTTCTGCACAAAGTCTTGCAGATTCAGATCGATATCTTCGACTGAGCCACTGAGTTTGGAGGCATAGTAATAGCGTAGGTATTCCGGGTTTAAATGGTCCAGATAGCAGCGGGCATTAATAAAGGTACCCCGGGATTTGCTCATCTTTTTGCCATTGACCGTCACAAATCCGTGCACGCACACCTTGCTGGGGGTGCGGTAATCGGCGCTCTTGAGCATGGCTGGCCAGAACAGGGCGTGGAAGTTAACAATATCCTTGCCGATAAAATGGTACAGCTCGGTGGTCGAATCTGCCGCCCAGTAATGATCAAAGTCTATGCCATCCCGGTCACAGAGGTTTTTAAAGGCGGCCATATAGCCAATCGGCGCATCTAGCCACACATAAAAATATTTGCCCGGTGCGTTTGGAATTTCAAAACCAAAGTAAGGGGCATCGCGGCTGATATCCCATTCCTGCAGGCCGCTGTCCAACCATTCCCCCAACTTATTGGCGACTTCCGTCTGCACAGCGCCGCTGCGGGTCCAGTCCTGCAGAAACTCAGTGAACTCGGGCAGCTTAAAGAAGTAATGGGTAGATTCTTTCTCGATGGGGGTGGCTCCGGATATAGCGGATACCGGGTTGATTAGATCGGTGGGCGAGTAGGTGGCACCGCAGGCCTCGCAGTTATCGCCATACTGATCATCGGTTTTACATTTGGGGCAGGTGCCTTTGATATAGCGGTCGGCCAAAAACAGATTTTTCTCTGGATCAAAGGCCTGAGTAATATCTCGCTTGGCAATATGCCCATTGTCATTGAGACGGTTGTAGATCAGCTCAGATAGCTCACGATTTTCTTCAGAATGGGTGCTGTGGTAGTTGTCCACGCCAATTAAAAAGTCTCGAAAGTCAGCCTCGTGTATGGCGCGCATATCGGCAATATGTTGTTCTGCGCTAATACCTTTTTCATCGGCCTTGAGCATGATGGCAGTTCCATGGGCATCGTCCGCCGAAACATAGTAACATTCGTGCCCGCGCATTCGTTGGAAGCGCACCCAGACATCGGTTTGGGTATATTCCAATATGTGGCCAAGGTGCAGTGCAGCATTGGCATAGGGCAGGGCGTTGGTTACCAGTATTTGGCGTTTTGATGACATGGTCTAGGTTCTTTTAAGAGGCAATGATTCCAAGGCGCAACTATAGCGATTTTACGCCAACTTTTCACGGGCTATTAGTGCTCTAAAGGCAGTGCATAGGCCGTAAAGATTAAAAGATTAATGATTGGGGTGGTTTAGTGTTAGATCAGGTGAAATATATTGTGGCAGTGGCATCCGGTAAGGGCGGTGTGGGGAAGTCCACCACTGCGGTGAATTTGGCACTGGCGCTGCAGGCTTCAGGAAAAAAAGTCGGCCTTTTAGATGCTGATATCTATGGCCCGAGTATTGCCATGATGCTGGGAGTGCCTGAGGGAACAAGACCCAAAGCCGCAGACGAAAAACACTTTGCGCCTATTGAAGCCCAGGGCCTAAAAACCATGTCGATGGCTTATCTGGTTACTGATCAGACGCCCATGGCCTGGCGCGGACCTATGGCAGCCGGTGCATTACAACAGCTGCTGGGTCAGACCATGTGGGGTGAGCTGGATATTTTGGTGGTAGATATGCCGCCGGGCACAGGTGATATTCAACTAACGCTCGCTCAGAAAGCTCAGGTGTCCGGCGCGTTGATTGTCACCACACCGCAGGATATAGCATTGCTGGATGCCAGAAAGGGCATTGAGATGTTCTTAAAGGTAAACATTCCGGTTCTGGGAATTGTCGAAAACATGGCTATGCATATCTGCTCTGAGTGCGGTCATACTGAGGCTATTTTCGGCGCTGGTGGTGGTGCCAACGTGGCCGAGCAATACAGCACAAAGCTACTGGGTAGCCTGCCATTGGATCGTTCTATCCGCGAAAACGGTGACAGTGGGTTACCCTCAGTGGTTGCTGATGCTGAGGGCGCAGTTGCACAGCACTATAAGCAGATTGCCGAGTCGGTGATTGCCGAATTACAGATGGTAGGCAGCAGCACAGGGCCGGAGATTATCTTTCAATAACGGCCTGCTTGCCCACGTCGCATAAACAGGTATCATACCGCCCTTTATCAAATTTAAACCTCTGTTGGAGTTACCCTAGATGAGCATTAAGTCAGACCACTGGATTCGCCGTATGGCCGAGCAAGAGCAAATGATTGCGCCCTTTGAATCTGGTCAGGTGCGCTACGCTGGCGATGAGCGGGTTATTTCCTATGGTACGTCAAGCTATGGCTACGATGTGCGCTGTGCGGACGAGTTTAAGGTGTTTACCAACGTTCATTCTAAAACTGTAGATCCCAAGAATTTCGACAATGACTCGTTTGTGGATATGAAGGGTGACTACTGCATTATTCCCCCCAACAGTTTTGCTCTGGCGAGAACTGTTGAGTACTTTAAAATTCCACGCTCGGTACTGACTATCTGTCTCGGCAAGTCGACCTATGCACGTTGTGGCATCATTGTGAATGTCACTCCTCTCGAGCCTGAGTGGGAAGGCCATGTAACATTGGAATTTTCTAACACCACCAACCTTCCGGCGAAGATATATGCAAACGAAGGGGTGGCACAGATGCTGTTCTTTGAATCAGACGAAGTCTGCGCAACCTCCTACGCAGACCGCGGTGGCAAGTATCAGGGTCAAACCGGTGTAACGCTGCCCAAGACCTAGGGGTTTAGTAAGGCGTCGCGAAGCGCTTTGGCCTGCTGCTGCAGGCGGCGTGTGTTTTCTGGGCCAGTGCGCAGTAGTTGCTTTTGAATCGGCAGCAGCGCCTCTAACTCTGAGTCCGCATATTTGTAAGCCACTGAATCGCGCGTCAGTTGAATCGGCTCGGCGATAACTGGCGTCTGCATTATATTATCTATCGCTTGCAAAATAATGCCGTCCATCTGCCGTGGGCGATAACCCATTTCAGCAAAGGCGTTCTCCAGCAGGGGACGTATAAAGTGAAACATCTGGGCTATGGCCTTCATATCTAAGGTGCTAAGCACCGCCACCGTATTATTGTAGCGTTCGTAGTTACCTGCATTGAGCCAGATAGCTGTTCCTTCACGATGGGTTGCAAAGCTGCCCTCAGGTGCGCTGAGCGCGAAAATCTTGCTGAGTACTACTCCGCGAGATAGGCCATCAAGGTAGCTGGCACTGCGGCGAATTAAGTCATCTGTATTCAGCCAGATTTCAAGATCGCGTTTATGTTTGATTAGTAAAATACGTTCGCGAACAAAGTCGTCACTATTATCTAGGCTGGGCAGTTCAGGCGCTTTCATTACTGACTGCGGGGCTGGCTCGGGCTGTGGTTCCGGCGCAGGCTCTGGAATCGTGGCTTCGGGAACAGGCGGTGGTTCGATAACAGCTTCCACAATAGCCTGCTCTGGGATAACCCCCAGCAGCGCAAGATCGTCCTGCTCTGAGCTCTGCTGAGCCTGATAGAGAACGCCACCAATAATGGCCAGGGCGGCGACCGTGCCAAGAACAAGAATAAATTTACTGGTGCCGGTTTTGTTGGGTGTGTTTACCATGCTTATTTCTCTGTCACAGTCTCTAATGGAGTCACAGGTTGGTTATCAACCTGAGCATTTATAATACTCATCTGGTGGCTTTCGCCATCTTCTATCTGCTCTAGTTTGACTGCTAAATAGTCCCAGTCAGTAGCCAACCAAATGCTAGTCTGTCGCCTGTCGTCTTCCCTGATTCGCTGCACCAGAATGGTGTTGAGTGGACCTATGGCCGTGTCCAAAACTGTTTCTTCAATGATTTGATATTCATATTGTTTCAGCTTTCCTCGGGAAATAACAGGGTAGGAAAGAATCTTCTTGCCAGTCTGTAAGTCCCTGCGCAACTGCACCTTATGGGTAATAATATCAAGAGCACCGGGTGGCAGCTCAACGATTTCAGTGAGGTCTTTTTTGCTGTATTCCAGCTGCTTACTGGCCCAGTTAAAAACCTGTCGCTCAGCGCGCTTTACACCCACCAATGACCGTTGATAGTTGTATTCTAAGGGAACAATGGTTTGGTTTTCGGCAACCTCAAATAGCGCCTGCTCGTCAATTTTTCCGAGGAAATTTTTTGCTTTAAGCGTTTCTCGATACTGCCCAGAGTCCAACTGTTCTAAGCGATGCTTTGCTTCGATTTCTAGACCGTTAAAGCTTGCAGAATAGCTGGCGCTATAACTCTTAATATCTGAGGACCAGGCGGTAAAAGCAAGGAGTAAGCCGCTAAAGCCCAGTGCAAAACGCAGGCTTGAGGAGCGGCGGGTAGCCCTGAAATGATGCGCTGTCATAGAGATATTTAGAGTTCCCTTTATGGCGGCAGAGGTCGCTGGTGAACTAGATTAGTGGTTTTAGACTGGTAAATGCAATTATTGTTCTGAATTCTCAGAAAAAATTATGCCCTGTTCAGGTAGAGCCTTTCCGTCAAGATAGGCCTGGCCATTAACCATGGCTAGACGGCCTTCACAAAACCACTGAGCAACTTTGGGATAGATACTGTGTTCGAAGCTTAGCACTCGTTGTGCCAGACTGTCCGCTGTGTCGTTTGCTAGCAGAGGCACTCGTGCCTGCAGCACTGAAGGCCCCCCATCTAATTCAGGGGTGACAAAGTGTACAGTTGCGCCAGCCTCTGAGTCGCCAGCATCAATGGCACGCTGATGGGTGTGCAGGCCAGGGTAGGCGGGCAATAGTGAGGGATGGATATTGATCAGCTTGCCGAGAAAGCGATTGACAAAATCTGGAGTCAAGATACGCATAAAGCCAGCCAGAACAACTAAATCGGGCGCAAAACTATCGATTAATTCGCCGAGATTTTGATCAAACTCCTCTCTGCTGTCGAAGGCTCTGTGATCTATCGCGATATTGGGAATATTGGCCGCCGCCGCACGATCTAAGCCCTTAACGTAAGCTCGATTACTTATAACTGCAGCCACCTGAGCATTGAGGGTACCCTCTGCACAGGCATCGATAAATGATTGTAAATTCGAGCCGCTGCCTGAAATCAACACCACAAGACGCGGTTTGTTGTCTGACATCGAGCTATCAATCATTTAGCCAGTCCAAGTAGCTGAACCTGTTCTTCGCCAGCTTTGCTCTCTTCGATGGTGCCGAGAATGAATGCTTCCTCGCCATGGCTATTCAGAAAGTCCAATGCTGACTGCGCGGTATCTGCTGGCACACAGATAACCATGCCAACACCGCAGTTAAGTGTGCGGTGCATTTCACGCTCTTCAATATTGCCGCCCTGTTGCAGCCAGTTGAAAACAGCAGGTCGGGTCCAAGCTTTGGTATCAATCACTGCAGTGGCATTAGCCGGCAGCACTCTTGGGATATTTTCTAGCAGTCCGCCACCGGTAATATGGGCCAGTGCGTGCACCGGAGATTGAGCAATAAGACCCAGGAGAGACTTTACATAGATTTTGGTAGGCGCCATCAACAGGTCAATCAAAGGTTTGCCATCCAGCATAGTAGTCGCGGGGTCTGTATCGGTCACTTCCAGTACTTTGCGAATTAGCGAGTAGCCATTGGAATGGGGGCCACTGGAGGTCAGGCCTATAAGCGTATCGCCTACAGCAACCTTACTGCCATCAATAAGCTCAGACTTCTCCGCCATACCTACGCAAAACCCTGCTAAGTCATAGTCGTCACCCTCATACATGCCAGGCATTTCAGCAGTTTCACCACCGATCAATGAGCAGCCAGAGAGTTCGCAGCCGTCGGCAATTCCATTGACCACAGCAGCGGCAGTATCTATATCCAGTTTCCCGGTGGCGTAATAGTCGAGAAAGAATAAGGGCTCGGCACCACAGACAATCAAGTCATTCACACACATGGCCACTAGATCTATGCCTACAGTGTCATGTTTGCCATGATCCAGAGCCAGTCGCAGCTTCGTGCCAACACCATCGGTGCCAGAGACCATAACAGGTTCGCGGTAGCCGGTAGGTAATTCAAACAACGCACCAAATCCGCCGAGTCCGGCCATTACTTCAGGGCGGCGTGTTCGCTTGGCCGCACCCTTAATTTTGTCGATCAAGGCGTTGCCGGCGTCAATATCTACACCTGCATCTTTATAGCTCAGGGACGGAGTCTTTTCGGTCATGGAGAGGCTTCCTGTTTAAAGCACTTATTTTAGGGCGCTATTTTAGTGCGGGTGAGTCTAATTTTCATCAAGCACTGGTACAATGAAGCAAATTAATTTGGAGAAAACTCCTTGAAACGGATATTAATGGTGATTTTGGCGTGTTTTAGCCTGCATTCACTGGCCGAGGAGGTCGCTGGGCTCTACAGCGGGCTGGTGCCAGTCGCAGATCAAACTGCTGAGTCTCGAGAAGCTGGTGTGGTAGATGCGCTTGCCCAGGTGATGATAAAACTCACTGGCAACAGCAAAATTATGCAGTCACCTAGAATCCAACCGTTTTTGACCAATCCAAATGCCTATGTAGCTGCGGTGGGCTTTCGCAGTCTTCCCGCTGAAGACAGCAGCGCAGATATTCAAACTCGTCTCGAGGTAAGCTTTGCGCGGCAGGCAATAGATCAGTTAATTCGTCAGGCCCAGCTACCCATATTGCCCTCTAACCGGCCAAAATTTTTAGTATGGATTATTCGTGACGATGCCCTAGAGGGGCGAGGTTTTATTGGTGAGCACAGCAATCAGCAGGGTTCACTGCAAGCGCAGTCAGTGCTGCGTTCGTTCGATCAGGCAATGAAGGCTCGCGGTATGCCTTATATGTTGCCTAGTTTTGATTTGGAAGACCAGTTGTCGCTGTCTGTTAATGAGGCCTGGTCACTGCGCGCTGATTTGATTGATCCGGCATCCCAGCGGTATCAGGCTGATGGCTGGATAGCATTGCGCTTTTATACCACCTCGACAGGAGAAGTGCGCGGTGCCTGGTTGTATAAAGGTGCGGACAGCCGTCAGCTCAATGATTTTCGCAGTGCCGCTGGGGAAGAGTTTATGGCCGCCGCAGTGGATGACCTAATTGATAATCTCGCGACAACATTCACCTATGTCCCGCAGATAAACACTAACGAGCTGTTGGTCAGGATCAATAATGTAGGCTCCTTTAGCCAATACCAGTTGGTGCTAGCACAGCTAAAAAAATTACAGGTTGTAGATTCTCTGGATCTTTACGCGGTCGAGGGCGACCAGCTAACCCTAGCTGTGGGTGTTGAGGGTGGTGCTGAGTTACTGCACTCTGCTCTGGTGCGCAGCGGAAAGTTCGCGAGTCAAACAGCTGTGGATGCCCTATTAACCGGACGATTAGAATTTAATTGGATAAACAAGTGAGCAGACCTCGACAGTTAAGTCTGGCTGTTGCGCTAGACGATCAGGCGACCTTTGATAACTTTTATGCCCCCAGAGGCACGCCTCAGCATCTGGCAACTTTTGTGCTTCAGGACGAGGGTCAGGCTTATACTTATCTTATGGGGTCTGAAGGGTCTGGGCTGTCTCATCTATTGCAAGCTGCCTGTCAGCAGACTGCACTGGGAAGAAATGCCGGCGCTCTGTATTTGCCCCTTGGCGAGCTGCAGGACTATCCGCCGGAGCAGGTGCTGGAGGGCTTGGAATCTGCCAATCTGGTCTGTCTTGATGACCTCCAATTGGTGGCTGATAAAGCCACATGGCAGGAGCCTCTGTTTAACTTTTTTAATCGCTGTCGCGAGGCCAATACGCGACTGGTGGTTGCAGCGCATGCAGCGCCTGATGATTTGGGCGTAGAGCTGCCAGACCTGCTATCTCGCCTTAAGTCTGGAGTGTCACTACAGATGCTTCATTATCAGGACGCAGACCAACGCAGACTGTTGCAGCACAGAGCCAATCGGCGCGGACTATATCTCTCTGATGAAGCGGCAGTATTTTTATTAAATCGCTTGCCGCGCAGCAGCCGCCAGTTGATGGCGGCACTCGAACAACTGGACGGCGCGTCTCTGCAAGAGCAGAGACGCTTAACCCTGCCTTTTATCAAGACAGTGTTAGATCTTTAGAGGTCGGCGGCAGAGTCCCTTAGCGAGGGCACTGCTCGCAGTGCAGATAAATGCCTCTAGGGTCATTTAAAGTATCTAGCATTCTAAAGGGTTCCAGAATTGCCTTTGCTTGGCGACGCAGCCAGCTGCTCGATTGCCTGTCAATTCCTAACCCAGCCAATGAGGCGCTGACGTTGCTGTTCATTTCAGACAGGAACTGCTCGTAAACATTGAGCGGTTTGCGGCGATAATCCACAGCGTATTCATCAAGCCCTGCAAGGTTCGCAGCTGCCTCGATGGCTTGCTTTAGATCCCCTAGTTCGTCAATCAGGCCCAGCTGCAAAGCCTGCTGTCCAGTCCATACGCGACCCTGAGCTAGCTCATGAACCTGATCCGTTGTCATATCGCGAGCATTGGCGACCAGCTTTAAAAAACGGTTATAGGTGCCATCTACGCCAGATTGGAAAAAAGCTTCCGCCTGAGGCGACATGGCGCGGTCAAGTTGCATCAACCCTGATATGCCAGAGGTGCCAACGCCATCTGAATAGATGCCCAATGCAGCCATGGATTCCTCAACGGTGGGAACTATGCCGTAAACACCGATCGAGCCGGTGATCGTTGTAGGCAGAGCCATTACGTGATCGGCGTCTGTTGAGATCCAGTAGCCGCCAGAGGCCGCTACGCTGCCCATTGAAATCACCACTGGTATAGCCTGATCACGAATCGCTGACAGTGCATCGCGGATAATTTCTGATGCAAAGGCACTGCCTCCAGGGCTATCTACACGCAAAACCAGCGCCTTAACATTCTCATCGTCCCGCACATTGGCAAGCATAGAGGCCAGAGTATCACCGCCCACGTTTCCCTCTGGCTGTTCACCGTCCAGAATTGACCCTTTGGCGACAACCACTGCCACCTTATGCTTTTTAGCCACACCGCCTTGCAGTTTGGCAAGGCGGATATTATTCAGGTAGCCCCGCAGGTTGATGTAGTCGAACTTACCATCTGAGCCGGGAATTACCTCATTGAGATAGTCTAGCGTCTGTGTGCGACCGGCAATCATATCTACTAGCCCCTCATTGAGAGCTAGTTGAGCGCTGTCGCCCTGAGCCTGTTGCAGATTGGGAATCAGGTTTCCAATAAAACTATCGACTGCGCCCTCGGGAAGACCTCGCACGGACTCAACCTTTTGGCGGTAACTGCTCCAGAGACTGTTGATGAGAGTCTGACGCTCCTGTTTCACTCCGGGAGACATTGCGTTGCCCATATAGGGCTCGACGGCGCTTTTAAATTCGCCGGCGCGGAAGATATGAACATTGATTTTTAGCTTATCTAAGGCATCTTTGTAGTAGCTTCCAAAGTAGCTGAAGCCTGTTAGCGTTACCATCCCCATAGGGTTGAGGATAATCTCATCGGCATGGGCAGCGAGATAGTACTGAGGCTGATTAAAGTTATCACCTAGGGCAATGATAGGTTTCTCGCTCTTTTTAAAACGCAGCAGAGCTGAGCTGATTTCTTCTAGTTTGCTGAGCCCAGCGCCCGCCATATAATCAGTGTCCAGCACCAGATGGGTGATGCGACTATCGCCGGCTGCACTGTCGATAGCTTCAACGACTTCTCTAACCAATGTTTGAGAATCTCGGCCGCCACTTTGTGAGAGAAGCTGCTCAAGTGGATCTACATAGGTTTTTTGATCAACTAGAACCCCGCTAGGTGCCAGATAGAGAGCGCCTCTTTCAGGGATTGGCTGCAGATCACCACCAAACATACCGGCAATAATTGACACTATAAAGACAAAAACCAACAGGCCGACGATCGCTCTTACACCGGTAATAATTTTCCCGATAAAACTAAAGATACGTCGAATAATTCCGGGTTTTTTATCGGTCATAATAATTCCTCTTGCTTAAAAACTTATAGTTTTCTGACCTGTCTTATACGGGCATAAGTCATGGCAGCGCAAAATAGCGTAACACTCAATACCAGCTCAATAATATCCATTGTCTCGGGCTCTGGAGCGCTGAGATTCTGAATGCCATTGTAGAAATAAAGCAAAACCACAAAGCCGAGCCAGATAAGGGTGCGCAGTCGGTCCGCTAGCATACCGGGAATAAAAATTATCAGCGGTATCAGGCTGATGGCATAAATCACCAGAGGTGCAGATTTCATCCACAGGTGGGCGGCGGTGGTCAGCATCAATAACCAGTAACTTGAAAAGGTCAAAAATCTGCTGATAGATAGTAGGGATAGTTTGGTCAATGGATAGGCCTTTGTTGAATTAGATCAGCTAACGAGACAACTTGCTCGCTAATAAAGCAATACGTTTACCCTGGGCATGGCAGATGGCAATTTCTTCACTACTGAGATTTTCGCTTTCCACATGCGTTGCGCCATAGGGGGTACCACCGCTAGCAGTTTTGCTTAGCGCAGGTTCTGAGTAGGGCACACCTGCAAACAACATGCCCTGATGCAACAAAGGAATTAACATAGTTAGCAGCGTGGCTTCCTGGCCACCGTGCAGGCTTGATGTTGAGGTAAAGGCGCCAGCGGGCTTGTCAATCAAGGCGCCGTTCATCCACAGGCCTGCGGTGCCATCAAGAAAGTACTTTAGCGGCGCGGCCATATTGCCAAATCTAGTGGGGCTGCCTAGCAACAGGCCGGCGCAGTTGGCTAAATCTTCTTCACAACAGTAAATGTCGCCAGCGTTAGGAATATCAGTTTCTGTCGCTTCGCAAACTGTGGACACTGCAGGCACCGTACGCAGGCGCGCCTCGAGGCCGGCACTTTCAATACCCTGTGCAAGCTGATCAGCGAGCATTTTGACATGTCCGTTGCGGCTGTAATACAGCACTAAAATATAGGGATTAGACATCTAAAGTAACTCCATAACATTTTCTGGCGGCCGTCCAAGCACAGCTCTATCACCAACTACTACTATAGGGCGTTCAATTAGCTTGGGGTATTTAAGCATAGCCTCTAAAAGCTGCTCCTCTGTGGTGCCGGGCGCACTGAGATTATTATCCTTAAAATCCTGTTCTGAGCGTCGCACTAACTGACTGGCACTAAGACCCAGCTTGCTCAGTAGATCCAGTAACCTGTCCCTATTCAATGCTGTCTCTAGGTACAGCACTATGTCGGGCTCAACACCTTGGGTGCGCAATATCTCCAACGTTTGTCTGGACTTGGAACAGCGCGGATTGTGATAAATAGTCGCCATAGGTTTTCCTCGAGGAGCGATCCTTGCAAGTGTCAGGTTTGAAAACAGGGTATTGTAAGTCTAAATTAAAATAAACCAAAAGCGAGGAGCTTATTCGTGCAATTCAGTTTCAGTAGTCTGCGGCTCCAAGCTATTTCGGCTGGTCAATTTATTCGTTACATTGCTTTCAGGTTCGATCGCGATGGCTGTCGGCAAAGTGCTGCAGCACTCACCTATATGAGTTTATTTGCCATAGTGCCGATGCTGACATTGATGTATGGAATGTTTTCATTGATACCAGCATTTCAGGAAGTCGGCGGGCAGGTAGAGGCTTGGATATTTTCCAAAATGCTGCCCAGCAGCGGTCAGGAAATTACCAGCTATCTCACTGAGTTCTCCACTCAGGCTCGCAAATTGAGCTCTGCTGGTGCGCTGATTTTGCTGGTGACGTCCTATCTTATGCTGGCCAATATTGAAAAGACCTTTAACCATATCTGGGGCACAGATGGTGGTCGCCGAGGCCTTAGCGGATTTTTGTTGTACTGGGCAATTCTCAGCTTGGGGCCGCTGTTACTGGCGGCCGGCATGCTAATGAAAACCTATTTATTGTCGTTTCGACTGATAGTCGATGAAATAGATGCTCTTGGGCTTTCCCAATATATCTTTACCTACCTTCCTTGGCTGTTGACATGGATTGCAATGTCATTGCTGTTTATTGCTGTTCCCAACTGCAAGGTCAACGGACGCCATGCTATCGTCGGCGGTATGCTGACCACGGTGCTATTCGAAAGCGCCAAGGCGCTTTTCGGTTTGTTAGTCGCCCATTCAAGCTATACCAGTGTCTATGGTGCCTTTGCGGTTATCCCGCTATTTTTGTTGTGGCTTTATCTACTTTGGGTATTGATCCTGATCGGTGCAGAGTTTGTGCGCAGCTTAGAAACATTCCCCACCCATGGGTCTGGTAAAAAGCTTCCGGACTTGACTGCAACGCTCGTTGTTCTGTGGCACTGTTGGCAGAACCAGCACACTGGAAGCAGCCTGTCAGATCGTCAGATGATAGCTGTCGGAATTGATGCGGAACATTGGAAAAGACTCCGCACACAGCTTTTGCAACACAAAGTGATTGAGAAAACTGCCACCGGCCGCTTCGTGCTGACTCGTGATCTGGGCACTGTAACGCTCAATGATATCTGCGACTGGCTGGGAGAGAATATTCTTAGCGCTTCAGATGAGATTCATTTGCACGGGAATAAATTAATTTCTGTGCATTCCTGGTATAAAAAGTACGATATGCTTGCATCTAAGAGTCGCAGTGCACTGCGCAACAATTTTTCCCTCAGTGTCGAGGCCTTGTTTGCCGAGGAATTACCGGAGACTTCCCAATGATAAAAAGATTGCTGTTAGCCAGTTTGTTTTTTGTCGGATGCTCTGGAGACAGAGCCACTGAATACCCTCTGATTGACGGCGGCAGTATCGATTTGGGGGCGCCGGGCAAACTGGTGCTGATCAATTACTGGGCCGTTTGGTGTGCGCCTTGCCGTAAAGAAATTCCTGAATTCAACGAGCTGCTCGAAGAACAGGCAGACCATATCAGTGTTCTCGCGGTTAATTTTGACGGCTCTCAGGATGATAAGTTGCGCAGTGAAATAGCCAAATTGGGGATAGAGTTTCCAAGTTTGTTAGCAGACCCCCGAGGTATTTGGGGGTTGGAGCCTGTGGCTGTATTACCGGAGACATTGGTGATAAACGCAGAGGGTAAGTTATTGCACCGATTAATCGGACCCCAGACCAAAGCCTCACTGGAAGCTCTGCTCGATTAACCGCCTGCTAGGCCTGTTGCCTTTACCTCTAAAGGGTATAGGCGATTAGTAGACTCAGCATTAATCTCTACACATTGTGAAGACAACGCCCAGTCGAGGCTATAAGAGGAAGCTATGAAAGACCTGAGACAGTTTTATATCAATGGCCAGTGGGTAGATCCCATTCAAGCAAATGACTCAGCAGTGGAAAACCCCGCTACAGAACAGCAGATTGCCACTATCTCTCTGGGTACTGCGGCAGACGTTGATGCCGCAGTAGCTGCAGCCAAGGCGGCTTTCCCTATCTATGCCCAAACCAGTGTTGAAGAGCGCATTGCCTTGATGGAAAAACTGCTGGCTATTTATATGGATCGTTACGATGAAATGGCAGTAGCCATCAGCATGGAAATGGGCGCACCAATTTCCTTTGCTAGTGCTGCGCAGGCTGACTGTGGTCGGGGCCATATCAAAGCAGCTATCGAGTCGCTCAAAAAGTACGAGTTCTCACGGCAGCTCGGTTCCACCCTAGTGGTTAAAGAGCCCATAGGTGTCTGTGGCTTTATCACACCCTGGAACTGGCCGATCAATCAGATCAGTTGCAAGGTGGCCCCCGCTTTGGCTACCGGCTGCACCATGGTACTCAAGCCGAGTGAAATTGCCCCAATCTCCGGTTATCTATTCACCGAAATGATGGATCAGGCTGGGTTCCCCGAGGGTGTTTACAATATGGTCAATGGTGACGGCCCGGCTGTTGGTGCCGCAATTTCCAGTCACCCAGATGTCGATATGGTTTCATTTACTGGATCTACCCGCGCGGGTATCTTGGTGGCCAAGGCGGCCTCCGAAACTGTAAAGCGTGTGACCCAGGAGTTGGGCGGCAAGTCACCTAATATTATCTTTGAAGACGCCGATCTTGAATCAGCAGTCAGTGCTGGTGTGATTGGTATGATGGGCAATACGGGTCAGTCCTGCAATGCTCCATCCCGTATGCTTGTGCATTCATCTGTGTACGATCAGGCTGTAGAAATCGCTAGGCAGACTGCTGAGAAGATTGCGGTGGACGACCCAATGAAGGAGGGTATGCATCTGGGCCCACTCTCTAGCCGAGTGCAGTTTGACAAGGTACAGGGGCTGATAGAAATCGGTTTGCAAGAAGGCGCTCAACTAGTGGCTGGCGGTGTTGGCAAACCCGATGGATTCGATACAGGCTACTTTGTGAAGCCAACCATTTTTGCCGGAGTTAACAATCAGATGGCCATAGCGCGGGAAGAAATTTTTGGCCCGGTGCTGGTGATGATCCCCTTTGACACCGAAGAGCAGGCTATTGAGATAGCTAACGATACAGCCTACGGGCTGGCGGCCTATTTGAGTACCTCGGATCAACAGCGCGCGCAGCGTGTAGCCCGTCAGCTGCGAGCTGGCATGATCAGTCTCAATAGTGCCTCGCAGGATTATTCGGCGCCATTTGGAGGCTACAAGCAATCAGGCAACGGTCGCGAATGGGGTGAGTTTGGTTTTGATGATTACCTTGAGATTAAAGGGATTACCAGCTGATAACTAGGTGCACAGGCAAGTTGCCTAGCTGGGTGCATTCTGTGGACTCGAGCGACTTGCCAGTCCGCCGCCGCCAGTACCCTGCTAGGTTTCACCCGCTGCTCTTATCCACGCAGACTCAGCCTAACGAGCTAATGGTTGGCACGAGCGCATTCCCAAGCGTAGAGCGCATGTTTGCGCGTCTCTCCCCAGCGGTAGCCACCGATCTGACCCGACTGCTGCAGCACTCTATGGCATGGGATCAAAAAAGCGATGGGGTTAGAACCAATAGCGGTGCCCACTGCTCTTGATGCTTTGGGTCTGCCTACCGCAGCTGCTACCTGTCCATAGCTATTGATACAGCCGGGCTCAATCTGAAGCAAGGCACGCCAGGCAGCAATTTGAAAATTAGTCCCCCTCACGTACAGCGATAACGGCCCTTTAATATCTGACTGCCCGGCAAACATGGCTGCCAGCGCTGTGTTGGTCTCAGAGGTTTTTTCGGTGATCTGGGCATTGGGCCAGCTTTGAACCAGACTGTCGAGCTGTCGATCACTATCGCCATTCATCAAAAACGATAGCTTGCAGATTCCCCTAGGAGTGACCGCCACAAACAGCTCTCCAAATGGGCTGTCCATCACTGAATACTCAATGCTTAATCCTGCGCCACCAGTTTTAAATTCTCCCGGAGTCACTGCTTCAAGTTGCACAAAATGGTCGTGCAGACGCGAGCTGCTGCTCAAGCCAATCGAGTCTGTCACCTGCTGAAGTGGTTTGGATGTGGCCAGTAGTTGTTTGGCTCGGGCCAGGGTCAAAATCTGCAGATACTTTTTTGGCGTTACCCCTGCCCACTGACTAAACAGTCGCTGGAAATGAAATGGGCTGAGATGTAAATGGGCAGCAATAGCCTCAAGAGAAGGCTGCTGGTCGACCTGGCTACTTATAAATTCAATGGCCTTAGCTATGCGCTGATAATGGGAGTTCATAACCAGAGTATTACCGACTTAAAAATGTTTAGCGACCCGAATCTTGCTCAGTTTTGTTGGCGCTAAACCAATAAATCAGCCCGCCAAGAGCAATAATCCCCAGCCCAATCCAGCCTTCAATAGGTTTAGAAACCAGCACATAGGCCAGTGTCCACAGAGTTACACTCAGATAAATTAACGGTGCAAAAGGATAGGCAAAGGTGCGGTAGGCTCCGGCAAGGCTGAGATTTTTATAGCGCAGTACAAATACCCCCAGCACAGAAAACAAAGTGTTAATGCCCAGCACAAAGCTGGAAAAAATAAGTACAGATTCAAAGGTCGCGCTGACAATAAAAAATATTGCCAGCAGCCCCTGAAATATAATCGCATTGAATGGTAGCCCTTGGCGATTGCATTCAGAGAGTTTGGCAAAGACCTTAAAGTCTTGGCCGATCATCTGGAGCACTCTGGGCCCAGCCATGGTCATAGCGCTGACGGTGGAAATAAGCAGCAGAGCCAAAACAGCCCCCATTGCCTTACCCGCCGTGCTACCAAGAGACTGTTCCGCAACGATCACACCGATTTCCAATTTGCCTTCCAGGCTAGAGATTGGTGCCGCACTTAAAAAGGTGTAATTGAGCAGCAGGTATAGTAGTAGCACTACAGCTGTTCCCGCCGCGAGCACTATAGGTAGATTACGCTGCGGATTGTCCAGCTCTCCCGTAACATAGGTGGCAGCGTTCCAGCCAGTATATGCATAGTTGACATAAATCAGGGCAACCGCAAATGCGCCGCTGAAGAGTAATTTTTCGTCGCCAGCTTGGGGCGCAAAAATAAGCCCTTGGGGGTTGTCACCCCAGACAGCCACCACTGTGCAGAACATCAAAATCAGCAGCAGTTTGAGTGCTGTAAAGACCTGCTGTACATTGCTGCTGGCGCGATGTGACAGGCAGTGAGTAAGGGTTAAGGCGATAACCAGCATGGTTGCAGACCAGGTTCTCGAGAGGTCTGGAAAGACAGCGGAGAGATAGGCGCCAAAGGTCATAGCCGCCAGTGCTACTGGTGCTGCAAAGCCTACAGTGGCAGATACCCAGCCTGAGATAAATCCCGCACAGGGATGGTAGAGCCGAGTCAAAAAGTTGTATTCGCCACCGGAGCGGGGTAGGTTGGCCCCCAGTTCTGCATAGGTCAGAGCTCCGCACAGAGCTGTCAGGCCGCCCACTAGCCATAGCATCATCAGCACAAAAGGTGATTGGATTCCCAGCAGTTGAAAGCCAAGACTGGTAAACACGCCAGTACCGATCATATTGGCTACAACCACCGATATACCTGTGGTCTTGGAAAAAGTATGTGTCATAGGGACGCAGCTGTTAAAAGTCTCCCGGCACTTTACAGCACTGTCTCGTCGTGGCAAAGGGTTTGATTTTGTGGCCCCTGCGACAACTGGGTAAAGGTTAAAAAATAATAGATTAAAGTAAAATAAATCGGTTAACCTACCGCCCGAAAATAACAATAACAAAGACTGAGGACAGCACATGAGACTTCTGGCTCTTACTACCGCGATGATTTTATCTACCTCTTGTTGGGCGGAGTCCTCTGAGCAGGCCGATACCCAGGTTTATTTTGGTGATACCCATCTCCATACCACCTATTCGTTCGATGCCTTTCTAAACAACAATTTCAGTGCTGATCCGGAAACAGCCTATCGCTGGGCCAAAGGCCAGCCTGTGATTCACCCCTATAACCGGGCCCGGGTTCAGATCAATACCCCACTGGACTTCTTGGTGGTTTCAGACCATGCCGAAATGTTGGGTGTAATGCGGGCAATTCGGAACCAAACGATGGAGTTCGAGGATACAGGTTGGCTAGCCTCTCTCAAACGCTGGTGGGCTATCAAGCAGACCAATGAGGCCCTAGATCAAAGAACAGGCATGTCAGTGTTCATGAGCTTTTTGCCCAAGTCCGCCTCAGTGCCTGGCGGTGATCCGGTTGCGGACCCCAATAACAATATCGGCTCGGTAGCTATCTTTGGTGATACCTCAGCCACATCTCAAGAAGCCTGGGGCGATATAGTTGCTGCAGCTGAGCGACATAATGAGCCCGGCGTTTTTACGAGTATCTTGGGATGGGAGTGGAGCTCGCTGCCGACCGGCGCGAATCTGCATCGTATAGTGATTTCTCCCGATGGTGCTAGCAAAGCCAATCAATATCTACCCTATGGTTCAGATCAGAGTCAGTACCCGGAAGATCTTTGGAATTGGTTGGACGAAACATCAGAGCGCACAGGCAGCCGCTTTATTGCCATTCCCCACAACTCAAATATCTCCAAGGGCTACATGTTTGCCAAAACCAGAGTCAATGGCCAAACCATTGACGCAGAGTATGCCAAGACGCGCATGAAATGGGAGCCTGTCACCGAGGTAACGCAGATTAAGGGTGACAGTGAAACCCATCCAAAATTCTCCCCAGACGATGAGTTTGCAGATTTTGAAACCTATGATTTCTATATTCAGACCGACAAAGGTGTGAACACTGTATCGCCTGGCGATTATGTCCGACCGGCGCTAAAGCTTGGCTTGGCTATACAAAAAGAGGTTGGCGCTAACCCCTACAAGTTTGGTTTTATTGGCTCTACAGATTCACATAGTGGCTTGTCGTCGCCAGAGGAGAGTAATTTCTGGGGCAAAATGGCAACAGATTCTACGCCCGAGACTAAAACACCAGTTATCGGTAGGCCCAATGGTGCCGATGGCTGGAATATGTCTGCTTCGGGCCTAGCTGCTGTCTGGGCCACAGAGAATACACGTGAAGCTATCTTTGCCGCTTTCAAGCGCAAGGAAACCTATGCCACCAGTGGCCCTCGCATGCGTGTGCAGCTTTTTGCAGGCTGGAGTTTTCCTGAGGGTGCTGAGATTGCAGACAACTTTGCTGAGCTCGGTTACAGCCATGGGGTGCCTATGGGTGGAGACCTCTTGGCCAATTCTGATGCTGAAGCGCCAGAGTTTTTGGTGCGCGCTGTCAAGGACCCCAATGATGCCAATTTAGACCGTGTTCAGATTGTCAAAGGCTGGGTAGATGCGGCTGGCGAACAGCACGAGCGCGTCTATAATATAGACTGGTCCGGTGACCGAACCCTAGGGGCCAATGGCAAGTTAGATGCCGTGGGGAACACAGTGGATCTTAAAACGGCACGTTTCACCAATAGTATAGGGCAGGCAGAATTTGCCACGCGCTGGAAAGATCCGGATTTTGACGCGGCTCAGATGGCATTTTATTATGCTCGTGTGTTGCAGATTCCAACGCCACGCAACGGCCTTTATGATAGCTTGGCACTGCAGTTAGAAGAGCCTCCGCGCGGCCCGAAAACAATCCAAGAGCGAGCCTATACCTCGCCTGTTTGGTACACCCCCTAATTAGTCTAGAGCCTAAAAAGGACTTGTAAGCGCAATGATAAAAAAGCTGTTTAAAGAACCTCTGTTTCAATTTTTAATTATTGCGCTGTTGCTGCTGGGGGGCGAGCGTTGGATCAACGCAGAGGATTATGCCTACGACCAGTATCACATAGCGGTTACTGATCAAGATCTACTGCAGTTTATGCAGCTGCGCGCCAAGACTTTTAAGCCCGACCAGGCCAGAGCTGCGCTGCAGGCACTCAGCCCAGAAGATCGTCAGCAACTGATTGATGATTACTCTCGCAATGAAGTACTTTTTCGCGAAGCGATGGCACTTAATCTGGATAAAAATGACCAGATTATTCGCCGCCGTCTGATTCAAAAAATGGACTACCTAGCTCAGGGTTTTTACGATGAGTCAGAGCCTCTTACAGAAGCGGATCTCCGCAAGTACTATGCCGAGAATCAGGCTCAGTATGAGAAAGCTGCCGAGGTCACCTTTACCCATGTGTATGTCTCGTCACAGAGCCGCAGTGTCGATGAGGCTGAAACCCTGGCTGAGCAACTGTTAGTGCAGTTAAACGAGCAGCAGGCTCCCTTTGAAAATGCCTCCAGATACGGTGAACGATTCCTTTACAACCGCAACTATGTCAACCGTGAAGACGATGAGATTGGTAGTCATTTTGGTGGCTCGTTTCAGGCCAATGTCTTTGCTCTAACCACTGGCAGCCAGTGGCAGGGGCCTATCCAGTCTGACTATGGATGGCATCTTGTGCTGTTGGTCAAAAATGCGCCAGCCTATATTCCGCAGTTTGAAGAGGTCAGCTCTGCCGTATTGGCGGATGTTCAGCGTCAACGACAGCGTGAGATAAAGCGCCTAGCGATTGATAAGTTGATGGCCAAATATCAGATCGAGAGCGAATAATGCACAGGTTGTTTATCGCTTTGGCCTGGGTGCTAAGTACAGGCGTTTTTGCTGACGAGGCGCGCCCAGTCTATGTGGAAGTCGAAGAAAATAACGCCAACCAGTTTTTACTCAAATGGAAGGTTCCCCCAGTTATGCCGGCAGGGCAGGAACCCCAGATAAGCTTGCAGCATCCAGACTGTATTCTGTTGAATGGCGCTGATGCCGCTGGGCTGATTGGTCGTCGACTTTACCAATGCGATATTCAGAATCCAGAGGCGGCTTTCTCAATAGAGTTAGATTATCCGCGCAGTAACCCGGCACTGACCTCCCTGATGGTTTTCAAACCTTTCCAGGCTGAGCCCATTCAGGTGTTTTCTGGGCCGGAGAAAACTATCGTTAGCATTCCGGTGGCGACTAGTGCAAGCACTGTGGCCAAGCAGTACACCATCGCTGGTATCGAACATATTTTAATCGGGACAGACCACCTGTTATTTGTGCTCTGCCTGATGATTATTGCCGGGAGTTTCAAGCGACTGTTACTGACCGTTACCGGGTTTACACTGGCCCATTCCATCACTCTAAGTCTGGCGACAATGGATATCTTCCGCTTGCCCACCGAACTGGTCGAGCTATTGATTGCGTTGAGCATTGTGTTGCTGGCCGTGGAAATTATTAAGCACCAACGGCAGGAACCAGGGTCCGAGGATAGCTTTACTTGGCGGTATCCAGTCAGTGCCTCATCAGCATTTGGTCTCTTACATGGTTTTGGATTTGCGGTGGTATTACAGGAATTAGGGTTGCCCGCGTCGATGAAAGTCCACGCATTGCTCTTTTTCAATATAGGCGTAGAGCTGGGGCAGCTGCTGTTTATTGCTGCCGTGCTGATATTAGTTGCAGTCGCGCTGCGCTACATCACAGTGCTGAGCAAACATCGCCTGATTCTGGCGCAGGCTGTGGTCTATGGCGTTGGAATTACCAGCTCTTACTGGCTGTTCGAGAGAATGGGCGCCCTGTTTTAAAGGCGCCTAATATCTGGAGCTATTTCAAATGGCCCAGATGCTTTGAAACTATCTTCAGGCTGGATTTAAACAGTTTGGGCGTGCAAGCCAGAATATGGCCAGTTTCTAAAAATTTTTCGCCGCCCTTAAAATCGCTGACCATGCCCCCTGCCTCGCGAACAATAAGCACGCCCGCAGCTATATCCCAAGGTTTTAAAGACATTTCCCAAAAGACATCCATACGACCTGCAGCCACATAGGCCAGATCCAGAGAGGCTACGCCTAGGCGTCGAATCCCCGCCGAGTTTTTGGCAAAGTCATGCATGCTGGCTAGGTAGTTATCCATTTCATTAAAAGACGGCGCGCTGAATGGGATGCCTGTAGCGTAGAGTGCGCCGGCTTCTTCGGTGCGCCCGGAGACCCTGATACGGCGTCCATTCAGGGCAGCGCCTCGACCACGGCTGGCGGTAAACTCCTCGCGTTTAAATGGCTCTAGAATTACTGCATGCTCAAGTTTGCCTTTGATACGGCAGGCAATAGAAATGGCGACATGGGGAATGCCGCGAACAAAATTGGTGGTGCCATCAAGAGGATCGATAATCCATTCCACATCGGAATCGGGATTGCCGCTGGTGCCACTTTCCTCACCGATAAAGCGGTGATCTGGATAGGCCTTCTTGATGTTATAGATAATGGTTTCTTCTGAGCGGCGATCCACTTCAGTGACAAAGTCATGGCGACCCTTTTCATCTACCTTGATTAAATCTAGGTTATCCGCAGATTTCACAATCATTTCACCTGCCTGACGGGCAGCGCGAAGGGCAATATTAACCATAGGTTGCATAGGGGCGTTATCCAATTGACTTAAAGAGCGGAGCGCATTGTAACAGAACTCCTGTGCTATAGAAGCCTGATTCTGCTACACTCGCGCCCCGTTTTTAGGCTGGTTTATTCTTTTATCGCGAGGTTCAGGTGCCAACAGCAGAGCGTCAGGCAAAAATTCGAATTGTCCTAGTTAATACAGCCCATCCTGGTAATATTGGTGGTGCTGCTCGAGCTATGAAAAATATGGGGTTGGCTGAGCTCTATCTGGTGCAGCCGCGAGAGTACCCGGCGCCAAGAGCGGTCTGGCGTGCAGCTGGTGCACGTGATGTGCTTAGCAACGTCAAGGTAGTGAGCTCTGTTGATGAGGCGATTGCGGGCTGTGGCCTTGTGGTGGGAACCAGTGCCCGAGAGCGCAGAATTCCCTGGCCATTAATCGATCCGCGCGAGTGCGGTACACGAATCTGGCAGGAGTCTGAAAGCCATGATGTGGCATTACTGTTTGGCCGTGAAGACCGTGGGCTGACTAATGAAGAGCTTCAGAAGTGTCACTACCATGTGCATATTCCCTCTAACCCTGATTACAGTTCCCTAAATTTGGCTACTGCGGTACAGGTACTTTGCTATGAAATTCGCATGGCTAGTCTGGCCGATGCTGAAGGGAACTTGCCTTCACTGCAGGAATGGGATCAGCCACCAGTAGCAGCCGATGATCTCGAGTATTTTCATGAGCATCTGGCGCAGACCATGGCTGATCTAAATTTCTTTGACCCAGAGAACCCCAAGCAGCTTCTCACCCGAATGCGTCGCCTTTTTAACCGCGTAAGAATGGATCAAATGGAGGTTTCAATTCTTCGTGGTCTGTTGTCTTCTGTGCAGCGTATGATCAACAAATAGTTGATTAAACTAATCAGGTATTTAATTGACTAAAATACTCAGGTATTAGATAATTTGCGCCCTAAAAACGGGGCCAAACTGGCAGGAAATAGGTATGCGATTAACAACTCGAGGACGCTACGCTGTAACAGCTATGCTCGATTTGACGCTTCACGCTCAGGATAAGCCAATTTCTTTGGCAGATATTTCCGAGCGCCAGTCTATCTCTCTGTCCTATCTGGAGCAGCTTTTTTCTCGGCTGCGTCAGTCCGGCTTAGTGTCCAGCGTGCGCGGTCCTGGTGGTGGATACCATTTGGGTCGCCCCAGCGAAGGCATATTTGTGGCGCAGATTATCGATGCAGTGAATGAGTCAATTGACACCACCAACTGTCAGGGCAAAGGTGACTGTCAGGGTGGTGAGATCTGCCTTACCCACACATTGTGGAGTGATCTCAGTAAAGAGATTCACGGTTTTTTAAATGGTATCTCTCTGGCCGATTTGGTGGCCAAGCGCAACGTACAACATATAGCCCAGCGACAAGTTGAACAGCTGCTGGTGATAGATGACAACCTGCAGGCCGGCGCCTGCTGAAATTGGAGTAATTAATGAATCTACCCATTTATCTGGATTACGCGTCCACTACACCGGTAGACCCGGCTGTTGCAGATAAAATGATGCAGTTTTTGACCCCTACAGGGCAGTTCGGCAACCCAGCGTCTCGCTCACATGTGTTTGGCTGGCAGGCAGAAGCCGCGGTTGAAGATGCGCGTACTGACGTGGCTACACTTATTGGCGCCGATCCCCGCGAAATCGTCTGGACCAGTGGGGCTACCGAAGCCAACAACTTGGCAATCAAAGGCTGTGCCCACTTTAACCAGCGCAAGGGCAAGCATGTAATTACCTCGAAAATCGAGCACAAAGCAGTGCTGGATACCTGTCGACAGCTAGAGCGTGAAGGTTGGGAAGTTACTTACCTAGAGCCGGACTCTAACGGTCTTATCCAGCCCCAGGCCGTTGCTGATGCAATCCGTGAAGACACCACTGTGGTGTCGATTATGCACGTAAATAACGAGCTGGGTACGCTCAATGATATCGCCGCCATTGGTGCTATTTGCCGTGAGAAAAAAGTGTTCTTCCATGTGGATGCTGCCCAGAGTGCGGGTAAAACATCAATTGATGTTGAAGTCATGAATGTCGACATGATGTCTTTCTCGGCTCACAAGATCTATGGTCCTAAGGGCATTGGCGCACTCTATGTTCGTCGCAAGCCACGTGTGCGTATCGAAGCGCAAATGCATGGGGGTGGCCACGAGCGAGGTATGCGTTCTGGTACCCTGCCGACCCACCAGATTGTTGGTATGGGTGAGGCCTTTAAACTGGGCTTTAAAAACCTTGCCGAGGAGTCAGCTCGTATTGAAGCTCTGCGCACTCGATTATGGAATGGGGTTTCTGATATGGAAGAGGTTCACCTCAATGGTTCTCCAGATCAGCATGTGCCGGGCATTGTAAATATCAGTTTTGCCTTTGTTGAGGGTGAGTCATTGATTATGGCGCTGCGCGACCTGGCTGTTTCTTCTGGTTCGGCCTGTACCTCTGCCAGTCTTGAGCCTTCGTATGTGTTGCGAGCACTGGGGCTAAATGACGAAATGGCCCACAGCTCGATCCGCTTTAGCATTGGCCGTTACACCACAGAGCAGGATATAGACGATGCCATTGCCAAGGTGCGTCACGCTGTTGAAAAGCTGCGCGAACTGTCGCCCCTTTGGGATATGTTTAAAGATGGTGTTGATCTCAACACCGTGGAATGGGCAGCGCACTAAGCGCTGTTTTTAAAGTTTAGTTAAGCAGGAATTATACAAATGGCTTATAGCGACAAAGTAATCGATCATTACGAAAACCCACGCAACGTTGGCAAACTCGACGACAGCTCTAAAAATGTCGGTACTGGTATGGTCGGTGCCCCGGCCTGCGGTGATGTTATGCGCCTGCAAATTCAGGTCAATGATCAGGGTATTATTGAAGATGCCAAGTTCAAAACCTACGGCTGCGGTTCAGCTATTGCCTCCAGCTCATTGTTAACAGAATGGGTGAAAGGTAAGAGTATCGACGATGCTGAGCAGATTAAAAACACCGAGATCGCCGAAGAACTGGCGTTGCCTCCCGTTAAAATTCACTGCTCAGTGCTGGCCGAAGATGCCATCAAAGCAGCAGTGCGTGACGTTAGAGAAAAGCAGGGTAGTTAATCGATGGCGATCACCATGACCCCAGCTGCAGAGCAGCATGTTGTCAAACATCTCCAACACCGTGCCAAAGGTGTTGGTATACGTCTTGGTGTTCGCACCACCGGCTGCTCTGGTCTTTCCTATGTCCTGGAGTTTGTCGATGAAACTGCCGCAGAGGACGAGGTTTTTCAATGCGGTGATGTCAAGTTGATTATAGATCCCAAGAGTTTACTGTACCTGGACGGCACTGAGCTCGACTATGTAAAAGAGGGCTTGAACGAAGGGTTTGAATTTAAAAACCCCAACGTGAAAGATGAATGTGGTTGTGGTGAGAGCTTCCACGTTTAACGACCCAAAACCCAGTCGGCACACAGGTTGATCGTCTTTTGAAACTCTCCAGTAATTTTTTTGAAATCTTTGCTATTCCTGTTGCCTGGCAAGTGGATAGGGCGCAGCTGCACAGTAGATATCGCCAACTACAGCAGGAATTTCATCCAGACCGCTATGCTAGCGGCAGTGAGACTGAAAAGCGGCTAGCCGTGCAGACTGCCTCGTTAATAAATCAGGCCTACGAAACCCTGAAGTCTCCTCTTAAGCGGGCTCAGTATTTGCTTGAGCAACAAGCCATTGATGCCAGCCAAGAAAGCCATATCACCAGTGATACGAGCTTTTTAATGACGCAAATAGAATTGCGTGAAGCGCTGGCTGAGGCGCCCAGTAGTGCTGATCCTTTGGCTGCACTCGAAGATCTGCGAGCTGGTGTTGCAAACAGCTATCTGGAACAACAGGCAGAGTTCGCTGGGCACTACGAGTCTGACAATTTTGATCATGCTTTAAACAGCCTGGCCAAAATGCAATTTTCATCTAAGTTGCTCGACGAGATTGAGCAACTTGAAGCCGAGTTAGAGGATCTATAGACAGTGGCACTTCTACAAATTTCCGAGCCTGGCCAGTCTCCGCAACCCCACCAGCGCAAGCATGCCGTGGGCATTGATCTGGGCACCACCAATTCTTTGGTGGCCACTGTTCGCAGCGGTATGGCCGAGGTGCTGGCTGATGAGCAGGGCCGCGAGCTGCTGCCGTCGGTGGTTCATTACACAAAAGAAGGAGTCAGCTGTGTTGGCTATGAAGCCGCAGAACACAGCACTAGCGACCCACTCAATACATTGTCCTCGGTAAAGCGGTTGTTGGGCCGCGGCTTGAACGATCTTAAAACCTTTGGAACTCAGCTTCCCTACGAGTTTGCCGAAGGCAGCGGTGGTATGCCAAAAATTAAAACTGCTGCTGGTCTAGTGAGCCCAATTCAGGTATCGGCTGAAATTCTGCGCAAGTTGGCAGGGCGTGCTGAGATTGCCTTCGATAGCGTCATAGATGGTGCAGTAATCACTGTGCCCGCATATTTTGATGAGGCTCAACGTCAGGCGACAAAAGATGCTGCAACTCTGGCGGGCATCAAAGTACTGCGCTTACTCAACGAGCCTACGGCTGCGGCAATAGCCTATGGACTGGATCAGGACAGTGTTGCAGAACGAGTTATAGCTATCTATGACCTGGGTGGTGGTACCTTTGATATCAGTATCCTGCGTTTATCCAAAGGCGTGTTTGAAGTTCTGGCCACTGGGGGTGATTCTGCACTCGGGGGCGATGACTTTGACCTTGAGATTGCCAATTGGATACGTCAGCAGATGGGTATGGGCGAAGATCTCGATCCAACCGAGCAGCGCATTCTAATAGAGACTGCCAAATTAGCTAAAGAAGAGCTAAGCCAGTTAGATCAGGTGGAGCTCGAAGTACTGGATTGGCAGGGTATCCTAACCAAAGATACGATGCATAGCCTTATTGACGGGCTGATTGACACGACATTGCGCGCCTGTAAAAAATCGCTTCGAGACGCTGATGTCAGCCTGGATCAGGTCAATGATGTGATATTGGTCGGTGGGTCTACTAGAACCCCGAGAGTTTCAGAAAAGGTTGCTCAGCTGTTTGGTTCAACACCTCGTTGTAACCTAGATCCGGACAAGGTAGTAGCTATGGGCGCTGCGTTGCAGGCAGAAGTGCTAGTGGGTAACAAGTCTGGCGACGACATGTTGCTGCTAGATGTGATCCCGCTGTCCTTAGGTATTGAAACCATGGGTGGTTTGATTGAAAAGATCATCCATAGAAATACCACTATTCCTGTCGCCAAGGCTCAAGAATTTACCACTTTTAAAGATGGTCAGACGGCAATGGCCGTGCATATTTTGCAAGGCGAGCGCGAACTTGCCAGCGACTGTCGCTCTCTAGCGCGCTTTGAGCTGCGAGGGATTCCACCAATGGTTGCTGGTGCGGCCAAGATTCGGGTCAGCTATCAGGTAGACGCCGATGGTCTCCTCAGTGTGACTGCACGCGAGCTGACCAGTAACGTAGAGTCTAGAATAGAGGTGAAACCCTCCTATGGTTTGGGAGAGGACGAAATCACCACAATGCTGCAAGACTCTTTTAGCCATGCCAGAGATGACATGCAGGCGCGGGCTCTTAGAGAGCAGCAGGTAGATGCCGACCGCATGGTTGAAGATTTACAGGCAGCCATTGCAAAAGACGCTGAGGCCCTGCTGAGCAGCGAAGAGCGACAATGCCTAGTTGTCGCTATCCAAGAATTAAAAGCATTGCGTGAAAGCACCAAAGAACATCGGGTGCTGGCTCGCCAGATTGAATCCGTAGCCAAGGCCAGTGAAGAATTTGCCGCCCGTCGTATGGATGCCAGTATTAAAAGCGCATTGGCCGGCCAGAGCCTTGACCAGGTCGAGAAAGGATAAAATAAACTATGCCCAAGCTAGTATTTCTACCCCATCAGGATCTCTGCCCAGAAGGCGCAGTGATTGAAGCTAAAAAAGGTGAGAGCATCTGCGATGCTGCGCTGCGCAATGGCCTAGAGATTGAGCATGCCTGCGAGATGTCCTGTGCATGCACCACCTGCCACGTACATATTCGCGAGGGGTTCGACGATCTGCCCGAGGCAGATGAGCTGGAAGAAGATTTTCTCGATAAGGCCTGGGGAGTAGACCCCGATTCGCGGCTTAGCTGTCAGGTCATTGTCGACGAACAGGACCTGGTTATTGAAATACCCAGATACACCATAAATATGGTGTCTGAACGTCATTAAATTCACGCCCAAACAGAGCAGCAGTAATTGGAGTAATGGACTATGATTAAGTGGACTGACATTAACGACATTGCCATAGAACTGGCGGACAACCATCCTGATATAGATCCCCAGTACGTTAATTTTGTTGATTTAAGAAAGTGGGTTTTGGAGCTCGAAGACTTTTCTGATGATCCAGATCGCTGCGGCGAAAAGATTCTAGAAGCCATTCAAATGGCGTGGATTGAAGAGCAGGACTAGCCTCTTAAACTCCAGTATTGTTTAACAATAAAGGGATTTTCAGCAGGCCAAGGATGCGCGAGAAAAATCATCTGTATAAGAAAGTACTGGATACTGCCCCCTTCGGAACAATGCTGTTTGCCTATGGCGTATGCATTGACGCTAATACCAAGGCCCTGACATTGTTGGGTTGCCAGCGCACAGAGGTGCTCGGCCTGTCTCTCAACGAAACCACAGATAATCAGCCAAATTCTCTTATCCAATTAAAAAAAGTACTCGCCAAAATCGACTCCGACCAACTATCGGGGCTGTTGTGGCGAACTCAGGGTACCCTGGAAACAGACGAGTTGGTGGTGTCCGCAGGCCCAGTGGGTGACGCCGAAGATGTCCTCTGCATTATGCTGTACCCATTGCCTGCACTGGCGCATATGGTAGTCGAGGAATTTAGTGCAGGTGACTTACCAGTTGTCAGTACTGCGAATGCTCCCAAGCCCAATAAAGAGATTCAAGCGGCTCAAGAATCCCAAGCTGACTTCGCCTTGAGTGATGAGCCCCCCACTACCAATGGGTTGCCAAGGTCTCAGGAAGCCGGCAGCAGTTCAGTCGATATTGACGGTCTTCCGATTGCCCAAGCACTAATAGACAGTATCGACAGCTATCTTGAGCAAAGTGCTGACAGCATCAACTGCGGAGCGCTGTTACTGATAGATCTGGATCATTTCAACTCCATCAATGAGTCCCTAGGTAAGCATATCAGCAGCCAAATTTTAGAGCGCGCTGGCGAAAGTATTCAGCGTATACTCAGCGGTATGATGCAGATGGAGCAGGTCGCAGGGGACGCATTTTTGTTATTTATCAGTGACTTAGCGGCCAGCCAAGAACAGGCTCAGAAACAGGCAACGAACCTTGCCAACGAAATTCGCTGTAGCATTTCAAGGCCCTTTTTTACTGAGAATGGCGAAGTTATTGTAACCGCCAGCGTTGGTATTAGCCTGCTCTCTCAGACCGCAGGCGAACCCGTGCTAACTGCATCCAAGGCCATACAGCAGGCAGAGAGTGCTATGTTTGAGGCCAAGAGGCGTGGTCGGGATACTCAGATACTGTTCGACACCCAGATTACCCACCAGGCCCAGCAGCGCATTAGCTTGCAATCCAGCCTGCGCAAAGCGGTAGTTAATCAGGAGTTTGATCTCTATTTACAACCTCAGGTATCCACCCATGATGGCTCGGTGGTTGGCGGCGAGGTGTTGCTGCGCTGGATTCATTCGGGGCAGGCCATGCACACCCCTGCAGAATTTATTCCTATCCTCGAGGCCTCTGGCATGATTGTCGATGTGGGTCTTTGGGTGATTCGCACTTCCTATGAATATCTACGCAATATGCGCGATCGCGGAATCTGGACACCAGATATGCAACTAGGCGTTAATATTAGCCCCAAACAGTTCCATGATCCCGGCCTTATCACCAGTCTTGAACACAGCCTAAAAAGCTACGATATAAGTGCAGATATGATCACTCTTGAAGTAACAGAGAATCTTCTGATCGACGATTTTGAATCTGTTGTCGACAAGATGAAAAAAATCCGCGATATGGGTACAAAGTTTGCCATTGATGATTTTGGCAGTGGCTATTCTTCCATGATTTACTTAAAGCGTCTGCCTCTAGACAGCCTAAAAATTGATCGTGAGTTTATTGCCAATCTAAATGCCGATAGAGATACCCTCGGCTTAGTCGAGGCCATCATGATGGTATCTCGGCACTATGGTTTAGACGTGGTTGCCGAGGGCGTCGAGAAGCGTGAAATTTTAGAGGTGCTGCGCAGCCTAGGTTGCGACAAATATCAGGGGGCACATTTCAGTATGCCAGTGTCTCTGGATAAGTTTCAGCAGCTTCTTGTTGCCTAGGTGACTCACCTAGCCAAAGCCTGCACATAAAAAACAATTGTTACCTCTCTCCAGTGCAGGTAAAATCCGCGCCATTGCCCCTGTGGGCTATTTTTTTAACCCAATTTTATCTATTTTTAATTTATTTTAGCCCCATTCTGGAGAGTACTTCATGGCGACTGAACGAACCCTATCTATTATCAAGCCCGATGCCGTAGCCAAAAACGTTGTTGGTCAAATTTTAAGCCGCTTTGAAGCCGCAGGACTTAAAGTTATTGCTCTTAAAATGCAGCAGTTGAGCAAAGAGCAAGCTGAAGGCTTTTACGCTGAGCACAGCGAGCGTCCTTTCTTCAACGATCTGGTTGCTTTTATGACTTCAGGCCCAGTTTGCGTTCAGGTTTTGGAAGGTGAAAATGCGGTTTTGACCAACCGTGACCTGATGGGTGCTACTAACCCACAGGAAGCAGAAGCTGGTACTATCCGTGCAGACTTCGCCCAGTCTATCGACGCCAATGCTGTACATGGTTCAGACTCAACCACCTCAGCAGCGCGTGAAGTAGCTTACTTTTTTGATGACAATGAGATCTGTGCTCGCTAAGAGACAGCTCTTTTAACTGAGAACCAGGACAACTATGTCCCAATCAGTAGAAGCAACATCGATCGGCCAAGAACCCCAGCAAGCTAAAACTAACTTGCTGGGGTTTTCTGCGTCAAAACTTGGCGACTTTTTTGAGCAGATAGGCGAAAAGCGCTTTCGCGCTACACAGATTATTAAGTGGATTCACCAGATGGGTGAGGTTGATCTCGATAAGATGACCAACCTCTCCAAAGACCTGCGCGAAAAACTTAAAGGCATAGCCGAAATCACCTTGCCAGAAGTGGTGAGCTGTCAGGACTCCACTGACGGTACCAGGAAGTGGCTGATTAAAGTGGATGGTGGCAGTTGCATCGAAATGGTTTATATCCCTGAACGCGAGCGTGGCACGCTCTGCGTATCATCCCAGATAGGCTGTGCTTTGGATTGCAGTTTCTGCGCTACCGGCAAGCAGGGCTTTAATCGCGATTTGACTGCCGCTGAGATTATTGGCCAACTGTGGATCGCCGCAGATTCGTTCGGTCAATTCGAGCACAAGGCGCCGCGCCGCGTCACCAATGTGGTAATGATGGGTATGGGCGAACCATTGATGAACTTCGACAATGTAGTCGATGCCATGAATATTATGCTCGAAGATAATGCCTACGGCCTCTCCAAGCGTCGCGTTACTCTGAGCACCGCTGGTGTGGTACCAGCGCTGGATAAGCTGGCGGATGTCTCCGATGTGTCTCTAGCCATTTCGCTACACGCCCCCAATGACGAACTTCGCAATGAACTGGTGCCGATTAATCGCAAATACAATCTCAAAGAATTTATTCGCAGCGCTGCCGACTATATCGACAAGATGCCGGATAATCGCCGCAAAGCCACGGTCGAATATACTCTGATGGATCAGGTTAATGACCGTACAGAGCACGCCAGAGAATTAGCGGAATTGCTTAAAGACTTGCCCTGTAAGATAAATCTGATTCCCTTTAACCCTTTCCCTGGCTCAGAGTACAGACGAGTCAGCAATAACCAGCTAAATCGGTTTAGGGACATTCTTGCCAGCGAGGGTTACACTGTGACCGTGAGAACTACCCGGGGCGACGATATAGCGGCCGCCTGTGGGCAGCTGGCCGGGGAGGTCAATGATCGTACCAAGCGACAAGAGCGCTACAGGCGCAAGCTTGACGAAGCGCAGCCGGTAAAAATTATCGACTGATAGCTAAGGGAAGTATGACTCAGAGGGATTCTGAACATGATTATAAAAAACGCTTTACTGATAATGGGTTTTGCAGCCCTTTTAACTGCCTGTGTATCAGCTGGTCCAGATAGAAAAGTAGCTGATCCTGATGCGCGTTTTGGACAGCATATTCAGTTGGCAATGAAATATATAGCAAGTAAAAACCGCGACCTGGCTAGGGTGCATCTGGACAAGGCTAAGCGCTTTGATTCAAGAGCCAACAGATCGCAGCTACACAATGGCTATGCATTGCTCTACCAGCTGGAGCAGGAGACAGAGCTTGCGGAAAAACACTTCCGAAGAGCTATCTCCAGTAAACAGCCCAGTAGCACAGCGCGCTATAACTTTGCGACGTTTTTGTATAATCAGGGGCGTTTTGAAGACGCCCTAAAACAGATGCAGCTGGTCAGTGAGGACCTTGGCTACGAGCGTCGCGCCCAGGCATTTTATATTCTGGGTCTGACACAGAATAAGCTTGGCCAAAGGGTTGCTGCGCTGGAGTCCTTTGAGAAATCCAGCCAACTAGAGCCAAGGTTTGCGCCGCCCTATTTAGCGGCCGCCGAGATATACTTTGCCCAGCAGAGGTTACCGACGGCCAAGCGCGCACTGGACCAGTATAGTGCTCTGGCTCAGTTAAGCGCCAAGAGTCTCTGGCTGTCTCTGCGTATAGAGCACAGCTTCGGTAATCGCGACGCAGTCGCCAGCCAGGGTCTAAAGTTGAAGAATTTATTTCCTTATTCCAATGAGAATTTGGAATACCAGAAATGGTTAAAGCAATAGCGAGAGTTAATAGTGTTTAGCGAAACGCCAATTATAAGACGCAAATCGCGACAGATAATGGTCGGCAATGTGCCCGTAGGAGGGGATGCTCCTATTTCTGTGCAGAGTATGACCAATACCAGCACTGCCGATGTTGCAGCCACCGTCGCGCAAATCAAGCGTATTCAGGCAGCTGGTGCAGACATAGTGCGTGTCTCTGTGCCCTCTCTGGAAGAGGCAGAGGCCTTTGGCCAGATTCGTAAACTGGTAGATATACCATTGGTTGCCGACATTCATTTTGACCACAATATCGCTCTCCGGGTTGCCGACCTAGGGGTCGACTGCCTGCGTATTAATCCGGGCAATATCACCCGCGAAGATCGCCTGCGAGAGGTGATCGCCAAAGCCAGGGATCTCAATATCCCGATCCGCATTGGGGTCAATGCAGGCTCTCTGGGCAAAGACTTACTGCGCAAATACAGCGAACCCACAGCAGAAGCCATGGTTGAATCCGCCATGCGCAATGTGGAATTACTAGACAAATACGATTTTCAGGACTTTAAAGTCAGCGTCAAGGCGTCGGATATTTTCATGGCAGTCGCTGCCTACAGAGATCTGGCTAAGCGTATTGAGCAGCCGCTGCACCTTGGTATTACCGAGGCCGGAGGTCTGCGGTCAGGCACAGTCAAATCCGCCATCGGCTTGGGTGCCTTGTTACTGGATGGAATTGGCGACACTGTGCGTATCTCGCTGGCCGCAGATCCCGCCGAGGAAGCTAAGGTAGCCTGGGATATGTTGCGCAGCTTGAGGCTGCGTAGCAAAGGTATAAACTTTATTGCTTGCCCAAGTTGTTCGCGACAGAATTTTGATGTGATTAAAACCGTCAATGAGTTGGAAACCCGTCTAGAAGATATTGATGTTCCCATGGATGTTTCCATTATAGGTTGCATAGTTAACGGCCCGGGCGAGGCAAAAGAGTCTGACTATGGTCTGACAGGCGGAACCCCAGCCAACTTAGTCTATGTAGATGGTGTGCCAGACCACAAGGTAGACAATGACAATCTGGTTGATAAATTAGAAGCCGAGATTCGAGCTAAAGCAGCGATCAAACAAAAGCAGTTGGCTCAAGATGCTGCCAACTTAATTGCTAAAGCCTAAATGAGATAGACAACCAGCTATGAAAATTCAATCCATCAGAGGCATGAATGACCTGCTCCCAGAACAGTCCGCTACCTGGCAGTATCTAGAGAAGATCGTCGCCGATGTGCTGAGTCGCTACAGCTACCGAGAAATTCGTTTTCCAATTCTCGAGCAGACTGAGTTGTTCAAGCGTGCAGTGGGTGAAGTTACCGATATAGTCGAAAAAGAAATGTACAGTTTTGAGGACCGCAACGGTGACAGTTTAAGCCTGCGCCCCGAGGGCACAGCCGGCTGTGTTCGCGCCTGTACTCAAAACGGTCTGTTACACAACCAGACCCAGCGGCTCTGGTATACAGGGCCCATGTTCCGCCATGAGCGTCCGCAAAAGGGGCGTCTGCGACAGTTCCATCAAATTGGTGTAGAAGCCTTTGGTCTAACAGGGCCAGATATAGATGCCGAACTGTTGTTGATTACCGCAAATCTGTGGAAAGCGCTAAAGATAGACCATGCGGTTAGCTTGCAGATTAATAGTCTGGGTACCTCTTCAGACCGCGCCCAGTATCGCGCAGCCCTAGTTGATTATTTAACTGCTCGCAAAAGCCAGCTCGATGAGGATAGCCAACGTCGCTTAGACAGCAACCCCATGCGTATCCTGGACAGCAAAAATCAGGACACACAGGCGCTACTCAATGATGCCCCGAAACTCGCGGACTATATAGATGACGAATCCCGTGAGCATTTTGAACAGCTCTGCGCCATGTTAGATGCCGCTAACATCAGTTATCAAATCAACCCGCGACTGGTGCGTGGCCTGGACTATTACAGCAAGACAGTATTCGAGTGGGTAACCAACCACCTGGGCGCACAGGGCACTGTCTGCGCCGGTGGACGCTACGACGGTCTGGTGGAGCAGCTCGGCGGAAAACCCTGTCCTGGTGTGGGTTTTGCAATGGGTGTGGAGAGACTGGTGTTGCTGCTTGACGAGCTGGCCGTTGTCCCCGATAGTATCGCTCAAACCGTAGATCTGTACCTGGTTGCCGTAGGCAATTTAGAGCTAGAGGCCCTCGTTTTGGCAGAAAATCTGCGCAGCCAGTGCCCAGGCATTAGACTAGAATGCCATTGCGGTGGCGGTAGTTTTAAGTCGCAAATGAAAAAAGCTGACAAGAGCGGCGCCAGTATTGCCTTGATACTGGGTGAAGATGAAGCGGCCTCAGGCACCATTGGAGTGAAATATCTACGAGAAGATATCGTCCAGCAGTCTGTTGCGCAGGACAGCCTGACCAAGCTAATAAATGACAGGTTTTGAGTTAGACATTTTTAACAATATTGAATAATTAGGGAATCATTGTGGCAGACCATCTATCCGAAGAAGAACAAATTGAAGCATTTAAACGCTGGTGGGCAGAGAACGGTCTGCAAATAGTTGCAGCGCTAGTATTGGTGGTTGGCGGTTATTTTGGCTGGCAGTACTGGGAGCAGGATCGTCAGGCTAAGGCGGAAGCTGCCTCCGATTTGTATATGGAGATGATTGACATACTCGCCAGCCAGACACCGGGCAAGCCACTGTCAATTGAAAAGCAGGTCGCCATTGGTAAAAAAGCTGACCAGCTTAAAACCGACTATAAAAATTCTGGCTACGCGCAATTGGCAGCTATGCTAAAAGCCAAGCTCTCGGTCGATGATCGCCAGCTCGATGGGGCCGCTAAGGAGCTCCAGTGGGTAATGGATAATGATCCCGCTGTTGAGACCGAGCGCCTGGTTCGACTGCGTCTCGCCAGAGTAGAAGCGGGGCGTGGCAATCTGGACACTGCTCTGGAAATGGTTCAGGGCATAGACGCAGCAGAAATGACTTCTGCCTATGAGGAGGCCAAAGGCGACTTTTATCTGCTGCAGGGCAATAGCGCGGCGGCCTACACTGCCTACCAGGCTGCCCTGGCGTCTAATCAGTCTCAGGATCAGATGATCAGCAATATTTTGCAGCTTAAAATCAGTCAGGTTGAGGCCGCTACGGTTGATATTGAAGAACCTCAGGACGATGCGCCTGAAAGCCCAGAGGTTATTAATTAATGGAACAGCTAAAGGTTCTAAGCAATATTCTGCTGTGTTCGGTTTTACTCTCGGGCTGTAGCCTATTTGAAGGTAGTGACGAAGACGCGGCGATTACTCCCGCAGAGCTGGTTGACTTTGATACCGAAGTCTCCGCTGTACGTCAGTGGTCAGCTAAAATCGGCGCGGCTACCAATGACTATTGGACCAGCCTAAAACCTGCAGCTAGCAGGGACAGCATATTTGCCTCAGACCATCAGGGCACAGTTACGGCATTGGATCTGGAGACTGGTAAATCGCGCTGGTCTACAGATTTAGAAACATCGGTATCAGGCGGTGTGGGTTATGGTGCCGGCCTGGTCATGTTGGGAACCATTGAAGGCGAAGTCTTTGCGCTAGATGCTAATGATGGCTCAGTGGTGTGGCGTTCACAGGTGAGTAGTGAAGTACTCTCTAGTCCAAAATCTAATGGCAGCGTGGTTGTAGTTCAGACCGTAGACAACAGAATGTTTGCCCTGGACGCCAAGACTGGCGAAGAACTTTGGCAGCATGATGGCGATGCGCCGATCCTTACAGTACGCGGTGTCAGTGAGGCAATTATCACCTCCACCATGGTGATCAGTGGTTTTGATTCAGGCAAGCTAATTGCCTTTAACCCTGAGAATGGTTCGCTGATCTGGGAGGTTCGTCTAGCCCTACCTAAGGGCCGTACCGAGTTAGAGCGTATGGTTGATATTGATGGCGTGCCTCTATTAGTGGGCGATGTTATTTACTCAGTGACCTATCAGGGTCGTCTGGGTGCGCTATCGCGTGGTACCGGGCGCAGCCTCTGGTTCCAGGACAGCTCATCACACTTTGCCCCAGCCCATAGCGGCGACAAAGTCTTTGTCACCGAAGCGGAGGGCACTGTAAGAGCCTTTAAAGCTGGTAGTGGCCAACCTCTATGGGCCAATGACAAACTGTTTTTGCGCCAAGCCACTGGGCCTGCAAAACTTGCCGGCACCATCGCTGTAGCCGATGCAGAGGGCTATCTGCACCTGCTTGATCCAACTGATGGACATTTTGTCGGCAGAACCCGAGTTGACAGCAGTGGGGTCAGTGCACCTCTGCTCAGTGTTGGTAACAGCCTGATTGTACAAAGCAATAATGGTTCAGTAAGCGCCTATAAGCTTCAGTAAACAGCTGCGAGTTGGAAGAGGCTCCCCTGTTCTAGGAGCCTCCCCTGCTCTAGGAGCCTGTATGGTTCTAAAGCTGTGGAACGCTTAGAAACTTGGCGGTGAACAGGCGCTGATCAACTCACAGGGTTCTCGGCCAAGGTTTTTGAACTGATGGGGTGTAGAGCTTTTAAAGTAATAGGCATCACCCGCTTTTAGAATTTTCTTCTGGTCACCCACCTGTACCTCTAGGGCACCGCTCAGAATTATTCCGCACTCTTCCCCTTCATGAATTATTTGGTGTTTTCCTGTATGGGCCCCGGGCTGATAACACTCTTTCATCATCTGGATCGATTTATTGTGCAAATGATTGCCTACCTGCAGGTAGGACACGCCCCCGTCACCCAACTGCAACAGACTGTCAGCTGAAAAAAACACCTGCTCACTAAAGTTGTGATTATCGGCAAAAAAATCACCCAGACTAATCGGTATACCCCCCAAAACTTTTTTAAGCATACCCACAGTAGGGTTTAGAGCACCGGACTCTATTTGAGATATTGTCGCGTTGGCTACCCCGGAGGCCCTAGCCAGCTGGCGCTGCGAAAGACCTATTTTACTGCGAATCTGCTTGAGACGTGCGCCGGTTTCACTGTCCATGATAATTATCCTAGGCTGTTAAAACTGTTTAGTATAATAAACGCAATAAACATAAAATCACTATAAATCAGGCAGTTAATAATTTACACCTAACTGCTTGTTTAACATGCTACTAAGGTTTTAAAGTGCGCATGACTTTTAAAAACAGATAACGAGCTCAATCATGAATAATCAGCCATCAGCCGAGTCTATGGATGCCTATTGGATGCCGTTTACGGCAAACCGTGACTTTAAGCAGTCACCGCGTCTAATTGCTTCAGCAAAAGGGCATTACTACATTAGCAACGACGGCCGAAAAATATATGATGGTTTCTCAGGCTTATGGACCTCTGGCATTGGACACTGCCATCCAAAGATTGTCGAAGCCGTGCAAAATCAGGTAGCGACACTTGACCTCTGTATGGGTTTTCAGCTCGGTCATGACAGTGCCTTCGAGTTGGCCAACAAACTCACTCATTTAGCGCCGGAGGGTTTGGACCATGCATTTTTTACCAACTCTGGTTCAGAGTCTGTAGATACAGCGCTCAAAATTGCACTGGGTTATCACCGCGCTCGCGGTGACGCAGGGCGCACAAGGCTAATTGGCCGTCAGCGTGGCTATCATGGTGTTAATTTTGGAGGCATTTCAGTGGGCGGCATTGGCCCCAATCGCAAAATGTTTAGCGCCAATCTCATCAATGGGGTCGATCATATTTTCCATACTCATAGTCTCGAGCATGCAGCCTTCAGCCATGGACAGCCAAAGTGGGGCGCCCACCTAGCCGACGAGCTAGAGCAGTTGGTGGCACTGCATGATGCGAGCACCATAGCAGCGGTTATTGTAGAGCCAGTCGCAGGATCAACAGGGATTCTTCCCCCACCTGTAGGCTATCTTGAACGTCTCAGAGAAATCTGCACCAAGCACGGCATACTATTAATTTTTGATGAGGTTATCACTGCCTTTGGGCGGATAGGTGCACCTTTTGCAGCCGAACGTTTTGGTGTGACGCCAGATCTGATTACCTGTGCCAAAGGTCTCACGAATGGGGTGATTCCTATGGGTGCGGTATTGGTGAGCGATACGATTTATCAAGCTTTTATGCAGGGCCCAGAGCAGAGTATTGAGCTTTTTCATGGTTACACCTACTCTGGTCATCCGGTAGCCGCCGCTGCTGGTCTGGCAACATTGCAGGTCTATAGAGAGGAGGGCAGCTTTGAGCAGGCTCGAGAGCTAGAAACCCTCTTTGCTGAAGCTATCCATCAGTTCGACGACCATCCCATGGTAATTGACGTTCGCAATCTAGGCCTCATGGGCGCGATTGAACTAGCCCCCAGAGATGGCGCCCCTGGTGCCCGTGGCTTGGACGTTCACAAGCAGTGTTTCTGGGAAGAAGATCTGGTGATTCGCAACGGTATGGATACATTGCAGTTTTCACCCTTTCTAAATTCTAGGCCCGAGGATATTCAGCAGATGTTTGCAGCTGTGAAGCGTGTGCTGGATAAAACCACCTAATCAAAATAATCTTCCTAGTGTTAAGCACTGCAAACTAAAGTAGAATGCCGCACTTGAAACCTGCGGCATTTTTTATTCCATGATTCCTGTTATCGCCCTTGTGGGGCGCCCTAATGTTGGCAAGTCCACATTGTTCAATCGACTCACCCGAAGCCGAGACGCACTGGTGGCCAACTATTCTGGTCTTACGCGCGATCGCAAATATGGCGATGGCGAGATGTATAACCGCCGCTTTATGGTCATCGACACCGGTGGTATTAGTGGTGAGGAAGAGGGAATTGATCTGGGCATGGCCGAGCAGTCGCTGCTGGCTATGGACGAAGCAGATATCGTGCTATTTATCGTCGACTGCCGGTCGGGCATTATCGCTGCCGACTACATGATTGCCGAAAAGCTGCGTCAGAAAAACCGCAAGGTCTATCTGGTAGCCAATAAGATTGATGGACTGGATCCTGCAGAGGCACTGGCAGATTTTTATCAGCTGGGCTTCTCGGGGATGTTTCCCACTACTGCTACCCATGGTCGTGGTGTGCGCTCCATGATGGAAGAATTGTTGGAGCCATTTCCAGAATATGTAGAGCCCGACAACAGCGGGTTAAACAGTATTAAAATCGCAGTGGTAGGGCGGCCCAATGTGGGCAAGTCAACACTGGTTAATCGGCTACTGGGTGAAGAGCGAGTGGTTGTTTACGACGAAGCTGGCACAACCAGAGACAGTGTGTATATCGACTACGAACGCCATGGTCAGGAATATACATTGATCGACACGGCCGGTGTGCGCAAGCGTAAAAATATAAAGCTGGCTATCGAAAAATTCTCCATAGTTAAAACCCTTCAGGCCATTGATGACGCCAATGTGGTCATACTGCTGGTGGATGCTCAGGAGGGTTTGGTGGAGCAGGATCTGCACCTAATGGGTTCAGTGATTGATGCGGGCCGCGGACTTGTAGTGGGTATCAATAAGTGGGACGGCCTTGACCCAGAAAGACGCGAGAAAATTAAGGCGGATATAAAACGTCGTCTGCGTTTTGCAGAATTTGCCGATGTGCATTTTATCTCTGCCCTGCATGGTACCGGGGTGGGTAATCTCTACGATAGTATTCAGGCGGCTTATCGAGCGGCGACAGATGCGCTGAGTACGACAAGGCTCACCAAGGTTCTTGAGGGAGCCGTGGAAGAGCATCAGCCACCTATGGTGCATGGTCGACGTATTAAACTGCGCTATGCCCATGCCGGCGGACGCAATCCTCCTGTGATAATTATTCACGGTAACCAGACTGAATCTGTTCCGGCTCAATACACTAGATATCTAGAAAAGATATTCCGTCGAGAGTTAGGGCTTCAGGGTACGCCGGTAAGGGTCGAATATCGCACTGGCAATAACCCCTATAAAACCAAAGCGGTTTCCGCAAAGGACAAGCAGGCCGTCAAGCGCAAAAAAGTGGTTAAGTACAGCAAGCGCAATGAGCCTGGGGCAAAAAAACGCTGATATTTCAGTGTAAACGGTTTCAGCCCCAGCGGGCAGTTGCTCTAAATATGAGTCAGCGGCATCTCAGTCCGCTGCACTACCTGTCTGAGTACGAAGCTGGTTCTAATGCTGTTAACGCCGGCGATCTGATTGAGCTTATCGAGTAAGAACCTTTGGTAGTAGTCCATATCTGGCATCACCACTTTCAATAGATAGTCGGTATCGCTGCCGGTAATCAATGAGCATTCTACAACTTCAGGCCAGCTGCTGACCTTACTATCAAAGTTGGCTAGGCGGTCTGGGCTCTGGTGATCCAAACTCACAGAAATATAGATACTAATCGGCAGGCCAAGCTTTTTTTGGTCCAACACGGTGATCTGGCGGCTAATAATGCCGCTCTCCTGAAGCAACTTAACACGTCGCGCACAGGGCGATGGGGAGAGACCAACTCGTTCGGCTAATTCTAGATTGCTAATACTGCCGTCCGCCTGAATTTCTTCGAGAATGCGTCGGTCCAACCGATCTAGTTTGTAAATTGGCATAGTTAGCTCATAAAAATATAATTATTAGTGAATATAGCCATTAATAAGCTTTTCAGCAAATATAAAAGGGAGAATTACCTAAAATAATGGCGTTATGCTAGCTCTACTAGTCCGTGATTTTTAGGTGGAGTTATGCCCAGCAACCAAGACAAAAAGCTCTCATTTGCCACGCGTTCTGTACATGCCGGCTATAACAGCGCAGACCATGAGGGTGCACTTAATCCGCCCGTCTACATGACCTCCACCTTTACCTTCGACAATGTAGCTCAGGGTGCTGGGCGATTTGCCGGTGAAGAGCCAGGGCATTTTTATAGTCGTGTCTCCAACCCAACTCAAGAAGTGCTCGAGACACGCCTAGCCGACCTAGAAGAGGGCGAGGCCGCTCTGGCAACAGCCTCTGGTATGGGTGCCATTACAGCGACGCTGTGGACCATTGTGGCGCCTGGGGATCAGATTTTGGTGGACAAAACGCTCTACGGCTGCACCTTTTCCTTTTTGGAACATGGCTTGAAGAAATTTGGCGTGGACATCTGCTACGCCGATTTTACTGATCATCATGACATCCAAGCCAAGCTCTCGGATAAAACCCGCGTGCTGTACTTTGAAACACCAGTTAACCCCAATATGCGGGTGATAGATATTTCCGCTGTTTGCCGCATAGCTAAAGATTTTAATAGCCAGATCAAAGTGATGGTGGACAACACATACTGCACACCTGCGTTGCAGAGACCAATCTGTCTAGGTGCAGATATAGTGGTCCACTCCGCAACTAAATATCTGGGTGGCCACGGCGATCTAATCGCCGGTGCAGTAATAGCTGATGCTGAGACTATTCAGCAGATTAGACTTTTCGGTCTCAAAGATATGACCGGTGCAGTGATCGCACCCATGACAGCGTTTTTGATTTTGCGAGGGATTAAAACTCTACAGTTGCGCATGGAGCGTCACTGTCAGAATGCTCAGGCGATTGCCGAGATGCTCGAACAACATCCGGCTGTAGATCGCGTGTTTTTTCCCGGTTTGAAAACAGACCCCGGTTATCAGGTTGCCAGCCAACAGATGGACGATTTTGGCGGCATGATTGCCTTGGAACTGAAGGGTGGTTTCGAGGCTGGGGTGCGGATGCTAAACCGACTTAAGTTAGCCAAATTAGCGGTTAGCCTAGGTGATGCTGAGACATTGATTCAGCACCCTGCCAGCATGACTCATTCCACCTATACAGTGGAACAGCGAGCCGAGCATGGCATAACCGAAGGCCTGGTAAGAATTTCAGCTGGGCTGGAATCCGCGGAGGATATTATTGCTGATCTAGAGCAGGCGTTGGCGGGTTAGATCTGCTCCTTGAGAGTATTTTTATAGGCTCGAATCTGTAGTCTCAGTCACTGAGAAAAAGATTTCACCATCAGCAAGCTGGCTTTTCAGATTATCACCCGCAGACACAGCCGCCACTGAGTTGATCACCGCATTGTTTTTATCGCGAATAATGCTGTATCCCCGACCCAGAGTTTTAAGAGGGCTAACTGTATCCAGTAGATGCATGGCCTGATCAGTCTTCAGTTGTTTACGTTCGATCTGTCGGCTCACCGCTCGCATCATCTGTCTGATGGTCTGGTTGACCTGTTTTTGGCGCTGACCAATACCCTGTCTGGGACTTTCGGCGACTAACTGATTTTGCAGGCTCTCCATATGCGCCCGCTGTTGCTGAAGCAGATTTTTAATCACCCGCTCAAGCCTGATGCGCAGGTGATTTAGGTGCTTAGACTGCTCCTGAAGCTTTCTGCCTGGGTGCTGGAGGCGTTTTTGTAGGTAGTCAGTGCGCTGCTCTAACTGGCGAATTTTTCTGCCTAGGGCTTCTTTTAGAAGTATTTCAAGGCCAGTAAACTGATTGAACATTTCTTCGCCATCGGGGCTAAGTAGCTCTGCTGCCGCCGATGGTGTGGGTGCGCGCAGGTCTGCCACAAAGTCGGCAATAGTAAAGTCTACTTCATGGCCTACGGCACTCACGATGGGGATGTTGCTGGCAAAAATAGCCCGCGCGACGATTTCTTCATTAAAGGTCCAGAGGTCCTCCAGAGAACCGCCACCGCGGCCGACAATCAATGCATCGCACAGTCCCTGATGGTTGGCATTGGCGATGGCTTCCACTATCTGTGGTGCGGCAGCCGCACCCTGAACCGCGGTCGGGAAGATGCTGACTTTGATGGCTGGGAAACGGCGATTTAACACCGATAATATATCCCTTACAGCAGCGCCTGTCGCCGAGGTAATTACCCCAATATGGCTTACCGAGTTGGGCATTGGCTTTTTATGCTCTGTATCAAACAGACCCTCTGCACTGAGCTTCTGTTTTAGCTGGTCAAACTGACGCTGTAAAGCGCCAAAACCTGCCTCTTCCATATGTTCAATAATCAGTTGATATTCGCCGCGGCCCTCAAAGAGGCCGGCCCGACAGCGTACCAGCACCTGTGTGCCATTGGACGGTTGAAAGCGAACGCGCTGGTTGACATTGCGAAACATAGCGCAGCGCACCTGCGCCTGATCATCCTTTAAAGTGAGGTACCAGTGCCCGGAGCCAGGGCGAGCAAAGTTTGAAATCTCACCCTCCACCCAAAGCATTGGCAGTTGAGTTTCGAGCATGTGGCGTACGCTGCGATTAAGCTGGCTAACGCTAAAAATTTGTCTGTCGGTAGGGTCGTTTGGCATAACAACATTGTAGAGAACTGCTGAGCCTTAAGTCACTGTTTTCGCGTATAAAAGCTGGTAAATATTTGTTTACCTTATTATGGGCGCTGATTTATAATGCAGCGCTTACTTTTTAAAACCTCACAGAGGTAAGCGTCCCTTATGTTACGCATTTCCCATGAAGCTTTAACCTTCGATGATGTACTGTTGGTGCCAGGGTATTCTGACGTCACCGCAAAAGATGTATCAACGCATTCCCAGCTTACTCGCGACATTACCATGAATATTCCTCTGGTTTCAGCGGCCATGGATACTGTTACCGAGGCCCGTCTGGCGATTGCAATCGCCGCTGAAGGCGGTGTGGGTATTATCCACAAGAGCATGACTATTGAGCAGCAGGCCAGAGAAGTGCGCCTTGTTAAGAAGTATGAATCGGGTGTGGTTAAAGACCCTCATACCATTGACTCCTCAGCTACCCTTAAAGATCTTCAAGATTTGACCGAGTCTGCCAATATTTCCGGATTACCTGTTCTTGAAAACGGTAATCTAATTGGTATTGTCACTCGCCGCGACGTGCGCTTTGCGACTGATATGGATGCATTAGTGACGTCGGTGATGACCCCTAAGAAAGATCTGGTAACGGTAAAAGAGGGCGCAGACCCAGATGCGGTGCGCGCCCTACTGCATGAGCACAGAATTGAAAAAGTATTGGTGGTCAACGACGACTTTGAACTCAAAGGTCTGATTACGGTTACTGATATTGATAAGGCCGAACAGCATCCCAATGCCTGTAAAGACGATCAGGGTCGACTGCGTGTCGGCGCCTCGGTTGGTGTGGGCGAGGGTACAGACGAGCGCGTTGCTGCGCTAGTCAATGCCGGTGTCGACGTTCTGGTCGTGGATACGGCGCACGGCCATTCCAAAAACGTTTTAGAGCGCGTTAAGTGGATTAAAAAACACTACCCAGAAGTCCAGGTCATTGGTGGTAATGTGGCCACTGGTGCCGGTGCCAAGGCACTGGCCGATGCTGGTGCTGATGGTGTTAAAGTGGGTATTGGCCCTGGTTCTATCTGCACCACAAGAATTGTTACCGGTATAGGTGTTCCGCAGATTACTGCGATCGCCGATGCTGTGGCAGCTCTCGAAGGCACCGGTGTTCCAGTGATTGCCGACGGCGGTATCCGCTACTCTGGTGATATGTCAAAGGCAATTGTCGCGGGCGCCAGTGCAGTGATGATGGGTTCAATGCTGGCGGGTACCGAAGAGGCTCCCGGCGAAATCGAAATCTATCAGGGCCGCTCCTACAAGTCCTATCGTGGCATGGGTTCTCTTGGCGCCATGGCGCGCAATCAGGGATCCAGTGACCGCTATTTCCAAGATGCCAATGCTGGTGCTGAAAAGCTGGTACCTGAGGGTATTGAAGGGCGAGTTCCTTACAAAGGGCCAGTCTCTGCCATTATCCATCAGATGATGGGTGGCCTGCGCTCAGCGATGGGCTACACCGGGTGCAGCACTATGGAGCAAATGCGCACCCAGCCAGAGTTTGTGCGAGTGACCTCCGCCGGCACCAGCGAGAGCCATGTGCACGATGTGCAGATTACTAAGGAAGCACCAAATTATCCGGCCGGTGGTCGATAAGCTGTTGCTGTTGTTATGTATAAAAAAGGGCTGCGTTCAATAGATATCGCAGCCTTTCTTTTTTAGGGTTAATAAATGTCAGATCTACATTCGCAAAAAATTCTTATTCTCGATTTTGGGTCCCAGTACACCCAGCTGATTGCTCGCCGTGTGCGTGAGATCGGCGTGTTTTCTGAGATTCGTGCCTGGGATATTACAGAAGAAGAAATTCGCGAATTTAACCCCAGAGGAATTATTCTCTCTGGTGGCCCAGAGTCAGTCACCGATGGAGCTGATGCACCGCGCGCGCCGGACTCTGTCTTTACAATGGGTCTACCAGTGTTGGGTATCTGCTATGGTATGCAAACCATGGCCGGCCAGCTAGGTGGCAGTGTTGCTACCTCTGATGTGCGCGAGTTTGGTTATGCGCAGGTTAAGGTCGAAGCCGAGTCCAGCCTTTTGCAGGACATTAAAGACCATGTTGGCCACTGCGGTGAGTCCCTGTTGGATGTGTGGATGAGTCATGGAGACAAGGTTGTTGCCATGCCCGAGGGCTTTTCCCTGATGGCCTCCACCCCGTCTTGTCCGATCGCGGGAATGGTCAATGAAGAAAAGAAATTATACGGCATTCAGTTCCACCCTGAGGTGACCCATACATTGCAAGGGCAGCGTATGTTTGAACATTTCGCCCTGCAAATCTGCGGCTGCGATGCTCTGTGGACCGCCGCGGCGATTATTGAAGACCAGATAGCCCGAGTGCAGGAGCAGGTTGGCGACAGCCATGTGCTGTTGGGTTTATCCGGGGGTGTTGATTCCTCCGTGGTTGCGGCACTATTGCACAAGGCAATTGGTGACCAGCTGACCTGTGTATTTGTAGACAATGGTCTGCTGCGTAAAAATGAAGGCGATATGGTGATGGAGATGTTCGCCAAAAATATGGGCGTAAAAGTGATTCGCGCCAATGCCCAAGACAAATTCCTAGATGGCTTGGTCGGCGTTAGCG
>Ga0233444_10000026_pt1 | contig 206654 bp, 195 predicted proteins | sample SI_124_October20_6_FD_182792 | JGI IMG/M metagenome (GOLD analysis project Ga0233444, IMG submission 182792) | Seawater microbial communities from Saanich Inlet, British Columbia, Canada - SI_124_October2016_10_MG | ecosystem: Environmental > Aquatic > Marine > Inlet | place: Canada: British...
ACTGACTCTTCCTTTTCGTACTAATTGTGCAATAGTTGGCATATATAATATCTAATTTCCCATTTTTATGGGCGTGCAAATGTAGAATATTTTTTTGGGGTTTCAAACCCATAATTTGAAATTTTTTGTAATAATCTAAAAAATCTTTAGAGGTCTAATTTTTCAATCCCTAAACTCATTTCATTCTCTACCTATTTTTAGTCTACAATCGCTAAAATTAATTTAGTAAATAATAAAACAAGAATTCCACCCCTATTTATTTTAAAATGGTGCTTTCTGTCTTTTTTTGTGACATTTAAAACAATCCTCTTAACATAATTTTAAGACTTTCGCTTACAACTAATCTAAAATTAACTTAACCATGAAGAAAAACTATTTCTTTTGGTCCCTGTTGGGACTGCTCTCCCTACAAATGGGTTGGGCATAACAAAAAACAGTTACAGGTAACATAACCGACGAAACAGGTTTACCCCTTCCCGGAGCTACTATAATTATTGAAAACACAAACCGAGGGGCTTCTACTGATTTTGAAGGTAACTACACTATTGAAGCTGCTGAAAATGAAGTTTTAGTCATCAGCTATGTGGGCTATTCAGATCAAAGGATAACCATCGGTGCTGCAGATAGTTATAACGCAAGTTTACAACCAGGAAATGAACTGGAGGAGGTTGTGGTTACTTCTTTAGGAATTAAACGAGAGAAACAAGCACTCTGATATGCAATTTCTGAGAGCAACCCTTCGGAAGGAATAAAAGAATATTCTTGTGCCTCTACAATTTGCTCAAAACCTTCCCATCGATCAAAATAATAACCCTGTTCTGGGGTCGCAATTATTGTGATAGAACTATTCAATTCGTAGATGCCCGATTCTTGAGAAACCAATCCCTTTCCGCTTATGGAAAACGAAATTGTCACAGAGCTAAGTATCTTATCCTGTGCCGTCTCAGAACTACATCGTATTAAAAAAATCAAGCCAATAACGGCTAATCCAAATAAAGAAAAGTTTGATTTTTTTTTAAAATAATTCATGAATCTATTTATTAAATATTAATTTAAGAAAAAGAATCTCCATAATGAATTTTCATTACTGAAAATTGAAGTAAAAAAGAATTACAAATCTAAAAAGATCGCTTCATAAATTTAGAGTACTTTTGAGGCATGGAAACAGTAACTATATTTGGGATACGTGCTATCTTAGAGGCCATTCAATCGGGAAAATCAATTGACCGAGTATGGTTATTAAAGGGAACACAAAGCAAGCTTTTTGAACAATTGTTACACGTACTGCGTTCGAACAACATCGCCTTCAGCTTTGTACCGGTAGAACGCCTCAATCGGTTTTCAGAAAAAAATCATCAAGGCGCCGTTGCCAGAATAGCGGCTTTGGCTACTCAAGAAATGGAACCCTTAATTGAGACCATTTTGGAGAAAAAGAAAAATCCAATTTTTGTATTGCTTGATGGCATTACAGATACCCGAAATTTTGGAGCCATACTTCGGTCTGCTGCTGCAACTGGAGTCGACGCCCTTTTTATCGCCAGTACCGGAAGTGCCCCCTTAAATGGCGATGTTGTCAAAACCTCAGCAGGAGGAGCATTTAAGGTGCCCATAGCTAAAGTACAACATCTAAAGGATGTCGTTTTTTATTTAAAAGCACATGATATTCCCACCATGGGAATCACAGAAAAAGCAACAGCTACTATTTATGAAAGTGATTTAAAAAGTCCAGTAGCCCTTGTTTTTGGTTCTGAAGATGTTGGGATTTCAAAAGGCCTTTTAAAAACACTTTCAGATACGGCTAAACTCCCAATGACAGAAGCTATTGCGTCGCTTAATGTATCTGTAGCCTGTGGTGTAGTGTTTTATGAAATAATTAGGCAAAGGATTTAATACTATTTTTAAAAAAAAAGAAAAATGAAACGAACATTAACAAATTTTAAAAATACATTCATAAAAGAGAATGTTTAAAATTTTAATGAGAGAACGATTACAGCGAGTGATTGCTCATGTTCTCAATTTTATAATTATCATAAAAACAATTAATCAATAAAATTTAAACGTGTGAAAAAAATAACTTTGATCTTCAGAATATTATTACTTTCATTCAACGCTTGGAGTCAGAGTTATGTTGACTCTACAGGTGCTGACCGATTTGCATCCACTCGTGCATTGGATGATTTTAACAGTTTAAAAAATAACAACGTCGAGGAGGAAGAGGCAGAACTCGAAAACATCAAGGGGAGTATGTATTTCAATACTAGTTTTGAGGAATCAACTGTAGTGTTCAACGGTAATCCAATGGAGGAAAAAGCGCTTTTGAGATACAATTCCTTCAAAGATGAAATTGAGATTGGAAAAAATTCAAATCAAAAAAGGCCATCCAATATTTTAGTTAAAACCATTAATGTTGAAGCTCAAATTGGAGATGAATATTTCAAACCTTTTGCGTTAAACCCAAAAGACAAGGATGAATTAACTTATTTGGTGAAAATATATTCTAATGAACAGCGCAAGCTGTATTTACACAAAATGAAAAAATTTGTAGATGAAAAACCGGCACCTTCAGGCTTTGGAGGCTCATTACCGGCTAGGTTTGATGACAAGTTTACACTTTATTATTCTTCTAATGCTGAAGGAACACTTTCTATATTGAAAGTTAATAAAAAATCCATTCTCAAATTATTCCCCAATCATCTGGGCCCCCTGAAAGGCTTCATATCAGAAAATAATCTAAAGTTTAAAACATATCAAGACGTCATTTTCCTTTTTAACAATTTTACTTCTTTACAATAAATTTAAAACAGGGTGTCTTTTTTGTTTCAAACCTCTACACTGAACTAACTTCATGTAGTGAGAGTGCTTATTTACTAATAAGAGGGTTATAATCTAGGGCTAATTAATCAGATAATTAATTTTTTATAAAAACCTTAACATTTTAAGCAGATTATCTCTACATTTGCAATACTAAATTTATTTAAGATGAAACAAATATTAACATTAATGTCCTTTTTACTATGCATACAAGTTGCAGTAGCACAAGGATCAATTTCGGGAAACATTACCGATGACGAAGGCGTGCCACTTCCTGGAGCTACTGTTTTAGTAGCAGGTTCCAATGAAGGTACTACTTCAGACTTTGATGGAAACTTTTCTATTAGAGCAAACACTGGAGATGTATTAGACTTCAGTTATGTAGGTTACAAAACCGTAAGTGTACAAGTTGAAAACCAAGACCAAATTTCAGTCGTTTTAATTGCTGATAATGAATTGGAAGAAGTTGTACTTACAGCTTTAGGTATTGAGAAAAAGAAAGATGATGATCTTTCTGGTACTTCAGTTGTTGAAGTTGACCAACTACAACGATCTGGAGAAACAGGAGTGCTTCAAGGACTTTCTGGAAAAGCTTCTGGTGTACAAATTACTAGAAACTCTGGAGATCCAGGATCGGGTGCATACATTCAGATTCGAGGTCAAAATACCATTAATGGTAACAACTCTCCATTAATTGTATTAGATGGTGCTCCTATCTCAAATGACAACATCGGTGGATCTACTGGTGGTGTTGTACAACAATCTCGTTTAAACGATATCAATCCTGAAGACATTGAGTCAGTATCTGTTATTAAAGGTGCTGCAGCAGCTGCACTATACGGTACAGGTGCAGCAAATGGTGTTTTGGTAATCAATACCAAAAGAGGTTCTAAAGAAGCTAAAGGTTGGAGTTTTAATGTTAAAACTTCACTTTCTGTGGATCGAATCAACAGAGAATGGGACAAACAAGATACTTGGGGACAAGGATATGATGGAATCTGGTATGACGAGCCTGGAATTGGATACTTCGTTGAAAATACCGGTTTCTCTTTTGGTGACGAAATTGCGCTCCGATCTGGAGGTGCTGATGTTTACGATACTTCAGGCGGATATTTTGAAACTCAAAGTGGTAGACAAATTGGAGTTATAGATGAAAAAAATAGCAGGGAAACTTACAACCAAGAAAACAGAGATGCAGTATTTGGAGACGGATACACTTGGGAAACTAACGCTAGTTTTTCATACAATAGTGAAGGATCTTCTACATATGTTTCAATTTCTAACTTAGACCAACAAGGTGTCATTCAAGGTGCTTCTGACTATACTAGAAACACTTTGAAATTAAATAATGATACTCAATTGACTGATAAATTGAAAGTAAAAGTTTCTTCAACTTACACCTCAATTGATTCCAATAGAATTCAGACAGGTTCGAACTTAAACGGTTTATATTTAGGTTATTTGAGAACATCTCCTGATTATGACATCAGAGACTACAAGGGTACTAACTACAGAATTAGTGATGGGGTAACAACCGTAACTCCAAATTCACATAGAAGTTACAGAAGATCAGGAGGTTCTTACAGAACTTTCAATAATGAAACTGGATCTTTTAGTTATGCTGCACCCACTTATAACAATCCACTTTGGACGATCAACGAGCAAAAGAGTGTTAACTCTGTTGAACGTTTTTCATTTGCTCCTGAGTTGAATTATGATGTGGCAGACAACCTTAAAATTGTTGCACGTTATGGAATTGACTTCTATCAAGATAACCGAGTTGATTACTGGCCTACAGGTTCTGCGGGTGACGGTAGTAATGGTTTATGGGAAGAAAATCGTATTTCAAACAAGATTAACAACTTTAAAGTATTTGCTTTAGGAAACACTTCAATCACTGATGATATTTCTTTAGACTATACTGTAGGTTACGAAGCTAATGAAGAAACGTATAGAAGATTAGGTGCAATTGAAACAAACTTCACCAATCCTGATCAAGTTTTCTTAAACACAGGAAATACAACAAGTGAAAATTCAAATCCAGATTCTTACAATCAACTTGTAAGAAAAAATGGTGGATTTGCTGTTTTAGATTTCTCACTATTTGATGACCTTCTTGTTCAAGTTTCTGGTCGTGCTGAAACTTTATCTACTTTACCAGGTGCTGGGGTGATTTTCTACCCATCTGCTTCGGTAGGATATAAAATAACAGATCTACTTTCAAGTGATGCTGTTGATTTTGCAAAAGTAAGAGTTTCTTATGGTGAAGTTGGAATTGGTGCAAATCCTTATGCTACTTCTACTGTGTTCGGTCCTGGTGGCGTATTCTCAAGTTGGGGAGATGGTTTAGGTGGTTACTTGTACGGTAATCCATTTACACAATCTGCCTCTAGAGGTAATCCTGACTTGAAAGAAGAAAGAAAGAAAGAGTATGAATTTGGTCTTGACCTTAGGTTATTTGACAATGCAATTACTTTAAACGCTACTTATTACCAAAGTGAAACTCGCGATGGTATTATAGCGCTTCCAATTCCTGGATCTAGTGGATTTACAACGACACTACAAAATGCTGCTGTTATTAGTAACGAAGGGGTAGAATTTGATATTACAGGACGTATTCTAAGAACTCAAGATTTTGGAATTTCTGTTAATGCAAACTTTACTCAAAACAGAAACATTGTTGAAGACCTTCAGGGAAGTGCCTATTCCATCTTAAATGGATTTACAAGTACTTCATCGGGTATTGCAGAAGGATATCCTTTCGGTGTACTCAGATCTGGAGTATATGAAAGAGATAATGGTGGAAATTACGTTTTAAATGCAAACGGATTCCCAAATGCAGCTGCTGAAAAAGAAGTTGGTGTTGGAGATCCTAATGCTAATTTTAGAGCTGGGTTTGGTTTAAACATATACTACAAAAACCTTTCTTTAACTTCTGTCATTGAGACTTCTCAAGGAAATGATGTTTGGAATGGAACTTACGGTGTATTACACTACTTCGGTATCCACGAAAACACAGCGGTTAAAACAGTAAATGATACGGGTGGAACGATTGTAAATTCATTCGGTACTGAAATTCCTGCTGGAGCTACCTTTAGAGGGTATATTGAAGACTTTGGTGGTGGACCTGTAGCAGTTGACTCTGAATGGTGGACTACAAACGGTGGTGGATTTGGTGATGTAGGGGAACCTTTCATCATGGACGGTTCTTGGATTAAAATGAGAGAGGTAAGTTTATCTTACAATTTCACAGAAGCTTTTGTACAAGATTTAGGACTTACAAATCTATCCTTATCTGTATCCGGAAGAAACCTTTTCTTGTGGTCAGCAATCGATGGATTTGATCCTGAAAACAACTTGACAGGTGCCTCTAGAGGTAGAGGTCTTGAGTACTTCAGTAATCCTGGTACAAGCTCGTTTTTAACTACACTAAGATTACAATTCTAAAACATAAGAATCATGAAATTAAAAAATTTATATTATTTAATCTTTGCTTCACTTTTACTAGTTAATTGTGAAAGCTATACGGAGGATCTTAATGATGATCCCAATGCTTTTACTGTAGCTGCCTCTGATTTATTGATCGGTCAAGCTCAGTTAGCATTGATCCAACACATGGGAAGTAATAATGCACGTTATTCTGCAGTATTTACTAACCAAATGAGTGGTGGTGACAGACAGTATCTAACATTGAATACGTATTCTCCTAACAGAGGAAACTATAATGACATGTGGAATGATACCTACACGCAGGGAATTAAGAACACTAAAATTATTTTAGCTGATGAATCTGCTGGTGGAACAATCTTAGGGATTGCTGAAATCATTCAAGGTGCTTTATTTGCTGATTTGGCTGCTTTGTACGGGGACGTTCCTTTTACTGAAGCTGTTGATGCTGAAATCATAAACCCAGTTTACGATAGTCAGGCAGCTGTTATGTCTGGTGCTATTGCACAAATTGTTTCAGGGATTTCTAAATCTGGATCTTCTTCTGTTGCTGCAGGTTATGGAGGGAATCGTTTAGCTGGAGGAACTTGGGCGGAAGCAGGTAATACACTTGCTGCACGTTACAGTCTTCTTTCTGGAAATTACAGTCAAGCTATTTCTTACGCTACTAATGGAATCTCTTCTACAGCTAATGATCTTGTTTCACAACACGGAACTTCATTAGACAATAGAAACTTATTCTATCAGTTTGCAATCGATGAGAGACAAGATTACTTAGTAGCTACTGATGCTCACTCTGTAAATCTTCTTAACGGTACTACTGAAAGAGCACTAGAAACTCCAGGAAGCAGTGCTATGTTTGATAGCTACTTTTTAGTAGATGGTCAAAGAGTACTTTTGAATACCAACAATGGAGGTCGATTTTCACAAACAAGCGGGATGAAAATCGCTAGTTATGTAGAGAATCAATTGATTTTAGCTGAAGCGAAGTATAAAACTGGTGATGAGTCAGGTGCATTACAACACTTAAACAATGTAAGAGCTGATTTAAGAGTTCAATATGATGCTGCAGACGGTTTTCCAGATTCAGCTGCAAGTGGTGCAACTCTACTAAAACAAATTCTTGAAGAAAAGTATTTAGTTTTAATTGGTGAATTAGTAACGTTTCACGATTTAAGAAGAACAAGAAACTTTATTGGTGTTCCAAATAAGCCTACAGGTAGTACTGGAGCTTCGGATTTCCCTCAAAGATTTCTTTACCCACAAGAAGAAGTAGATGCGAATGATAACATTCCTTCTCCTCTTCCTGAGTTTTTTGATGTGACTGCTGCTTTTACCAGCTACTAATAAAAACTAGAATAAGTTTAAAACCCACCTTTTCAGGTGGGTTTTTTTTTGGAATTAAATGAGTTAAAACAATAGGAGTCCAAAAGATATATTTTAATTAAAATACCTTAAAACCTTATATTCGTAAAATGAATACACCACTAGCAGAGCGCATGCGTCCAAAATCCCTTCAGGATTATTTCGGACAAGGTCACTTGGTAGGTAAAGAAGGAAGTTTAACTCAAATGATAACGAATGGGGTTTTTCCTTCACTCATCTTTTGGGGGCCTCCAGGTACAGGCAAAACAACTTTAGCACAATTACTGGCGCTTGAGAAAGAACGCACGTTTTATCAATTGTCAGCCATTAACGCAGGGGTAAAAGAAATAAGAGAAATCATTCGTAAAGCAGAAAATTCGGGAGGATTATTTTCTGGAAAAAGCCCCATTTTATTTATTGATGAAATCCATAGATTTAGCAAGTCACAACAAGATTCTTTACTAAACGCTGTTGAAAAAGGAATCATTACATTGATTGGTGCAACGACCGAAAACCCTAGCTTTGAAGTAATAAATGCTTTGCTCTCAAGATGTCAAGTTTATATTCTAAATGCACTTGAAAAAGAAGATTTAGAGAAAATTCTCTATTATGCTCTTGAAAAAGATTCCTTTCTAAAAAATTATACTATTGAATTAAAAGAAACGGAAGCACTCATTGAATTGGCCGGTGGTGATGCCAGAAAATTACTTTCACTCCTCGAATTGGTCATTCAAGCCAACAGTAAAGAAAACCTAATTCTTACTAATGATCTCGTTTTTAAAACGGTACAAACCAATAGCGTTTTATTCGATAAAAATGGAGATTTTCATTACGACATCGTTTCCGCTTTTATAAAATCTATACGTGGAAGTGATCCTAATGGAGCGGTCTACTGGCTAGCTCGAATGATAGAGGCTGGAGAAGACATCAGCTTTATTGCAAGACGCATGCTCATTCTTGCAGCAGAGGATATTGGAATAGCAAATCCTACGGCCTTGGTGCTTGCCAATAGCACATTTCAAGCGGTCAATAGTGTAGGATATCCCGAAGGTAGAATTTTACTGAGTGAATGTGCATTATATCTGGCTACCTCCCCAAAAAGTAACGCTGCCTATAAGGCAATAGGTGCAGCTCAAGAAAAAGTAAAGCAAACCGGAAATCTACCCGTACCTCTTCATTTAAGAAATGCCCCAACTAAATTAATGAAGGAATTAGGGTATGGTGAGGCATATAAATATGCGCATGACTTTGAAAATCAATTTGCAGAACAAGAATTTCTTCCAGAAAAAATAAAAGGAACAACACTATACCAACCCGGAAATAATTCAAAAGAAAATAATATTCGTGATTTTTTGAAACTCCGTTGGAAAAAGAAATACGGATATTAATGTTTCCTCCAGAAAAAAGGAGTGAATAAAATTAATACGGTAAACAGCTCCAGACGTCCCAACAGCATTAAAAAACTAGCCCACCATTTTCCCGCATCAGGAAGGGCTTCGTAATTATGACTGGGTCCAAAATCACCCAAAGCAGGCCCAACATTCCCAAGGGTGGAAGCCGCTAAACCGATGGTAGATTCAAAATCTATATCGAGCAAACCAAACCCAAGTGCTCCAATTATAAAACTGAGCATATATAAAATAAAAAAGCCCAGAATATTATAGGAAATTGAATCCCCAACAATTTTTTTATTGTACCGTGCTTGAATGATGGCGTTAGGATGTAAAGCACGTTTAAATTCTAAAAAACCACCTTTAATCATTAATAAATGACGAACTACTTTAACTCCACCCGACGTAGAACCCGAAGATCCCCCCAAAAACATCAGACCAAAAAATACAATGGTTAAAAAAGGAGTCCAAAGCGTGAAATCAGTAGAGACAAATCCTGTAGTTGTAATAACAGAAACCACCTGGAAAAGTGCATCGCGAAAAATAGATTCTACTTGACTGACCAATGCAATTCCTTGAACTAATGAATACTGCTCTTTATTTAAAACAATTAAGGTTGTAAGGACGGTGAAAATAAGGATAAAAGAAAAGTATACTTTGAACTCTTCGTCTCGAATAATTTTTTGAAATTTTCGTGTAAAAGCATAGTAACTTAAAACAAAATTCATCCCCGCTAAAAACATAAAAAAGATAATAATATACTGAATCAAGGGTTGGTCATTCCAAAAAGAAATACTTGCATTTTTGGTTGAAAACCCTCCCGTGGAAAGGGTGCTCATAGAGTGGTTTATTGCGTCAAAAAAAGACATCCCTGCAAAATAAAGTAGGAAAGTCTCCAATAAAGTATAGGCTACATAAATTAGCCACAGGCGCTTTGCGGTATCGGTAATCCTTGGATGGAGTTTATCACCCCCCGGACCTGGCGCTTCTGCAGTAAAAAGTTGAGTTCCTCCAATTCCCAGAAAAGGAAGTATCGCAATGGCAAGGACAATAATTCCCATCCCTCCTATCCAATGTGTTGTGCTTCTCCAAAACAAAACCCCTTTGGGTATAATCTCAATATCATTTAAAATAGAAGCCCCTGTAGTGGTATAGCCCGACATCGTTTCAAAAAAAGCTGCTGTAAAATCAGGAATAGCAGCGGTCAGTAAATAGGGAAGGGTACCTGATAATGACATCAAAACCCATCCTAAACTTACGATTAAATATCCTTCTCTCTTTTGGATTTGTTTATTGTGCTGTCTCCCGAAAAGCATCATCAGAGCGCCGGTAGAGAGCACTAAAAAAGCTGAAAGCGTCAGCTCAAAAGTAACTCCATCTTTAAAAATAAAACTTGTGAGGGAAGAAAGTAACATAAGGCTTCCATTGAAAAGCAATAAGATCCCCATTAAAAATATGACAATTTTATAATTAAGGCTATGCATACGAATTACAGAAATAAACTTTCAATGCGCTTTATGGAACGCGGGAGACAACACACTACAATTCGATCTCCTGCTCTTATCTTGTAATCACCCAATGCGATTATTCCTTCTCCCTCCTTAATTACTCCACCAATGATAGCTGTTCTTGGAAAATCAAGATCTTTGATTTTATATCCTGTAACCTTCGAATTCGCATTGACAACAAACTCTAAAATCTCCGCATTGAGATTATTTAAAGTTGTCATATCAACTACTTCCCCTTTTCGAATGTACCTAAATATAGTATTGGCAGTTAATAGTTTTTTATTTATCAGTGTATCAATTCCTATCGAGTGTGATAATTGAAAATAATCCATGTTCTCAACTAGAGCGATCGTTTTTTTAACATTTTTTGAATGCGCCATCAAACAAGACATAATGTTCGTTTCCGAATTTTCTGTAACAGAAATAAAAGCATCCATGGTTGAAAGATCTTCTTCCTCCAAAAGCTCAGCATTTCTTCCATCTGCATGAATCACAAGTGCATTGGGGAGTAAATCGGCGATTTCGAAAGCCTTTTTCTTATTTTTTTCAATAATGGTTACATTAAACTTCTTTTCACAAAGTTCACGTGCGGTATTGTAACCAATTCGACTACCTCCCAAAATCATGACATTTTTAATCGAAGCCTTGCGTTTCCCTGTAAGCTTATAAATTTCTTCTACCCCTTCTTTTAAGGTAATAAAGAATGCGGTATCTCCTGCTTCAAAACAGGTATCCCCTCTGGGAATCATGGTGTATTGGGTTCCCTTTCTTTGGATTGCAATGGGCATGAAATGAACATCAGGAAATATATTAGCGGCTTCTTTCACACTTTTCCCTACAAAGGGTACATCTTGTCCCAAAGTGGTTCCAATAAGGGTAAGAGCGCCTTCTTCAAAACCATAACTGTTAGAAAAAGCCGATTGATCAAGAAGTTGCTGAATTTCTGCTGCCGCAAGTTCTTCTGGTGAAATCAATTCATCAACTCCAATTTCCTTAAAACTGATCTCGTTTTTGGCCTTAATGAACTCAATATTTGAAATTCGAGCAATGGTTCGCTTACTTCCCAATTGCTTCGCAAGTGCACAAATGGTAATATTGGTTGCTTCCTCAGATGTAACTGCAATAAAAAGGTCTGAACTCGCCACTTGGGCTTCATCCATAAGTGCCAGGGACATTGCGTTTCCATGTATCCCTCGAATATCTAGGTGAGATTCAGCATAGTTGAGTCGATCTTTATCGGTATCAATCAAAATGATATCTAAAGACTCAAAAGAGAGAAGTTTGGCAAGGTGAAAACCAACTTCACCTCCACCTGCAATGATTATTTTCATAGGTGTGTATCGAAATACAGTACAAATATACAAATATTAGATACTCATGTGATAAACTGAAACAAACATCCTTGTCAAATTAGTATCTTTAATGCCTGTTATGAAAAAATCAATAAAACCAAATCAGAACAATCCTGAGGCAAAAAAAAAGCAAGTAACCCGAATGTTTGATGGGATATCTAAAAGCTATGACCTCTTAAATAGAATTATCACACTGGGGGTTGATGTCATCTGGAGAAAAAAAGTGGTGCGCTTATTAGAAAAAGTAGATCACGAATCCATTCTAGATATCGCTACAGGAACGGGAGATTTAGTTTTAGCGCTATCAAAATTAAATACGGAAAAGATTATAGGCCTCGATATTTCTCCTGGAATGCTGGAAATAGGAAAAGAGAAAGTCTTGGCTCAAAAATTAGACAATCGTATTGAGATGCAGCTCGGGGATTCTGAATCCCTTCAATTTAAAGACGAAAGCTTTGCTGCAGTAACAGTTGCTTTTGGAGTTAGGAATTTTGAAAATCTTGACAAAGGCTTATCCGAAATTTTTAGGGTTCTGAAGTCAAATGGTACTTTAGTAATCTTAGAAACGGCTGTTCCAAAAAATAACATACTAAAGGCTTTCTATATGTTTTACACTCAAAACATTATGCCTTTTATAGGCAAACTGTTTTCCAAAGATCGAAGTGCATATAAATATCTGTCCGATTCTGCAGCTGCATTTCCGCATGGAAAAGCCTTCAACAATATTTTAAGTAAAAATGGGTTTATAGAAGTAGAAGATCTGCCACAAACCTTAGGTATTGCTTCCATATATTTTGCGAAAAAAGCGTAACAAATATTACTTCTTACTATTGCTCTCCTGTTTTACTTACTCAACAGGAGTTTTTGGGCAATACCCCACAGTGAGAGAGCGAATTATCAACCTCCCTACTTTCGACCAAAAACCCATTCATTATGGATATTTTTTGGGATTTAGCCAATATGATTTTAAATTTGAATATGTAAAAAATTACTATTCAGAGTTACTTTATAAGGATGTTGCTGTAATTTCAAAGTCAGGTTTTACAGTTGGATTAATCGGAGACCTCAGACTGAATAACTATTTTAATCTTCGCTTTGAACCCGGACTTTATTACAGTAGACGAGAATTACAATATCCTGATGTTGTAGGATTTGAAAAGGAAGCAGATAAGATTAGAGATATAAAATCAACCTACATCCACCTTCCACTAATTCTAAAGATCAGTACCAAAAGAATAAATAATTTTAGACCTTTCATAATGGCGGGGTTTTCAACAGACTTTAACCTATCAAGTAATAGTAAAAACACGGATGACAACTCCAGTAACGTTTTCCGTACTAGGGCTCAAAACTTAAATTACGAATTGGGGTTAGGATTTGACTTTTACCTCTATTATTTTAAATTTTCTCCCTCACTCAGAGGAATATTTTCGTTTCAAAATGAATTAATCCCAGATGCAAATCCTGATAGTCCTTGGACAGGAATCATCAATTCGATGTTTAGTCGTGGAATTGCAATCATCATCACTTTTGAGTAATTATCTACTTCTAAATATTTCGCTTAAAAAAATTGCACTAGATGTGGCTACATTAAGACTTTCTGCACCCCTACCCGATCTAAAATTAGGTATAGTGATCTTCTTAACCTGCTTTTCAATCGCTTCTGACAACCCATGAGATTCACTACCAAACACAATACTAATCTCTTCCTCAAAAGGGGTATTATAAAGAGACTGTCCTTCAAGATCAGCACCATAAATGGGTTTATTGAAATTGATTAAAGTCTTACTTAAATCTGCTACATAATGACACTCTACCCTAACAATGGATCCCATTGAAGCTTGAACTACTTTAGGATTATAACAATCAACTGTTTTTGCACTACAAATCAATTGAGAAAGTCCAAACCAATCACATAATCGAATTATTGTTCCTAAGTTACCCGGATCACTCACACCATCGACTGCAATGGTGATCTTTTGACTCAAAAGTAGTTTGGATTCGGGGATGTTAAAAACACCCAATACTGGGCTTGGAGATTTAAAATGAGTCAACTGTTTCATTATAGCAGTGTCAATCTCCACTGATTGGGGATGAAAATGAGACGCAATAGAAAATAAAGAGAGACATTCCCAGGCAGCAGAAAGTAACTCCTCCACCACCTTTTCCCCCTCTGCAACAAAAAGACCTGACTTCAAACGATACTTTTTTTGCTTTAATTGGAGGATTTGTTTCCGTTGATTCTTACTGACCATAAAAATGACTTATTTTTGAGAAATAATACAAACTGTGTATCGACTCGTAACAAAATTAAGCATTCTAATCATACTGATCTTTATTTTAGAAGGTTGTTCGGGTACCCGTATTTTAAAGACGCAAGAATTATTGATTGATAAGACTGAAATCTTTGAAAATGATCAGCTTTTAAAAAATAACCCTGTTAATTTTATTATCACTACTCCGCCCAATAAGAAAGTGTTTGGCATTCCGCTAGGAAAAATAGTATACGAAATTGCTCACCCCGATCCAAAATCAAAATTCAATGATTGGTTAAAGAAAAAGGATAAAAGAAAACAGCGCATCATTAAATTACTCTCAAGCAAACAGTTAGATGCCCTAGAGAATTATGGAGTTTTATTTAATAATTGGTTAAAAAAAACTGGGGAACCACCTGCTGTATTGGACAGCTCAGCCCTTAAGACTTCGCAAAAAAGAATTACCCAATACTATAAAAATTTGGGAAACTTTGATGTTGAAGTGAACATAGACACGACCAAAATTAAAGGAAATAAAATAGCATTAAAGTATTCTATCTTTCCCAAAAATAAATATCAAATTGAATCCATTGAGTCCATCATCAAATCTCCAGATATTGATTCAATCTATAAAAAGCACCTTACAGAGCAACTCATCCAGAAAGGTACTCCGTTTGAAATCAAAAAATTTGAAGAGGAAAGAGAACGGTTAATTTTGTTGTTTAGAAATAATGGGATTTATAATTTTCAACAAAACAGTATTCAATTTACAGCTGCAATTGATAGTGCAGGTCTCGATAAAAAAATTCCTGTTAGTATTCAAATTGATAATATTCAGCAACGAATTAACGACAGTCTCCTAGAAATTCCCTACAAAATAAATTACGTCAAAAAGGTTGCAGTTTATATTGATGATTTAAAAAAACAGAATCGCTTTAATCAATTCAAGGATTCATTAAATTATAAGGGATTAACGATTTACAGTAAGGGGAAATTAAAATACCGCCCAAAAGCTATAGCTTCTGGAATTGCGATTAAGAAAGATGCCGTTTACAGTGATGAAAATCGGAATATTACCTATCGCTATTTTACAAGTTTAAAGAATTTTAAATATCCCAGTATTAGCTACACTGCAATCCCTGGGGAAAAAGATGCGCTCAAAGCTTCATTATTTCTTACTCCCAAAGAACGCTTTTCTCTCGGTTTTGATCTTGATTTTTCTCACTCAAACATTCAAGATTTTGGGATAGGACTGGGAGGTGGATTAGGAATTCGAAATGTATTTAAAGGTGCCGAATTATTAGAACTCAATATCAAAAATACGGTGGGTGCTTCCAGAGACATTGCCCAAACTGGAGATCAATTTTTCAACATCTTTGAGTTAGGTGCCGATTTAAAATTAAGTCTACCACGGCTGTTAATTCCAGGGGTTCAAAATGAATTAATTCCAAAATCTATGAGTCCCAAAACAGAGATCATTGTAGGTAGTAGTTTTCAGAAAAATATCGGTTTAGACAAGCAGTTCTTTAAGGGAACCTATCAATTTGATTGGCAACCCAACGCTAAAAAAAGAATCCAATTCAAATGGATTGACCTAGAATTTGTAAACAACAGAAACTTAACTAACTATTTCAATGTTTATAAAAATTCATACGATCGTCTTAACAGCATTGCGAAAGACTTTAATACCCAGCAAGATTGGGTGGATGAAAATAATAATCTTTCCATCCCTGAAGGAGCTTCAAATTTCATTTTGTCAGTGTTAAATAATCAAACTCCATTAACCGTTGAAGATAACGAGTACAAAACAATTAATACAGTAAAAGAACGACAGGATAGACTGACAGCAAACAATTTAATTCTCGGCTCTTCGTTCAGCATAAATCTTAATAGTCAGGAAAGTATTTTTGATGAAAATTTTTATCAACTCCGTTGGAAAGTAGATTGGGTGGGTAGTCTTTTAAATCAGGTGCTCAATGGTTTTAATAGTGAGCAAAATGAAGAAGGCCAAAATATTTTAGGAGGAGTGAGTCCATCACAATATATCAAAACAGAATTAGACTACATTAAACATTGGAGAATTGGTCCAGAACAAGTAATTGCCGTTCATGCATTTGCTGGAATTGCAATACCTTTTGGTAATTCAACCAACATGCCGTTTTCCCGTTCTTTTTTCTCGGGAGGATCCAATGACAATCGTGCGTGGAAAGCTTACAAACTCGGTCCAGGAAGCAGTAGTAATATCAATGAGTTTAATGAAGCAAACTTAAAATTAGCCTTCAATTTTGAATATCGTTTCCCCCTTGCTGGTCCGCTTAAAGGGGGGCTGTTTGTGGATACAGGAAACATCTGGAATCTTTGGGATGATGTGGAGGATTCGGCAATGAAATTTGAAGGACTTCAAGATTTATCAGAAATTGCAATAGGATCAGGAATTGGATTGCGATATGATTTTGATTTTTTAGTATTTCGCTTTGATACAGGCTTTAAAACCTATAATCCTGCATTGCCAATTGGGCAAAGATGGTGGACAGAATACAACTTAAAAAATGCAGTTTTTAATATCGGTATCAATTATCCATTCTAGAATCAAATAAGTTTAATATTTTTGCCGCAAACCAAAATAAATGAATCATTCTATTCCAACCGGAGTTGTAACCGGAAAACAAGTACAAGAAGTTTTTAAACTCGCCAAAGCAAAAGCATTTGCCATTCCCGCTGTAAATGTAATTGGTAGTGATACCATCAATGCCGTTATTGAAACCGCAGCAGAACTCAACAGTCCTGTAATCATTCAGTTTTCTAACGGAGGCGCACAATTCAATGCAGGAAAAGGCTTATCTAATGAAGGCCAAAAAGCTGCAATTGCAGGAGCTGTTGCTGGAGCAAAACACATTCACGAGTTAGCAGATGCTTATGGAGCGACTGTAATTCTTCACACGGATCATTGTGCAAAAAAATTATTGCCTTGGATTGATGGTCTTTTGGATGCCAGCGAAGAATTCTATGCACAACATGGTAAGTCTTTATTTAGCTCACATATGATTGATCTATCTGAAGAACCCATTGAAGAAAACATTGCCATTTGCAAAGAGTATCTCACTCGAATGTCTAAAATGGAAATGACTTTAGAAATTGAACTTGGCATCACAGGAGGAGAAGAAGATGGTGTAGACAATAGCGATGTTGATGTGTCCAAATTATACACTCAACCTGAAGAAGTGGCCTATGCTTACGAAGAATTAAGTAAAGTAAGTCCTCAGTTTACTGTTGCAGCAGCTTTTGGAAATGTTCATGGAGTATACAAGCCAGGAAATGTAAAATTAACTCCGAAAATTCTTAAAAATTCACAAATACATATTACTGAGAAATACAATCTCCCTGAAAATTCAGTTGACTTTGTTTTCCACGGCGGATCTGGTTCTTCTCAAGAAGAAATCAAAGAATCTATTGGTTATGGTGTTATCAAAATGAATATTGATACCGACCTACAATTTGCTTTTACAGAAGGTATTCGTGATTATATGAATACTAATATTGAATATTTAAGAACACAAATCGGAAACCCAGAAGGTGCAGAGCAACCCAACAAAAAATATTACGACCCAAGAAAATGGTTGCGTTTGGGAGAAGAAACTTTCAAAGCAAGATTAATTAAAGCCTTTGAAGACTTAAACAACGTTAATACGCTGTAGTTCTCATTAATTTATATATTTGAGCAAAACGATTTCGCATGAGTTGGTTTAAACGAAGTGAGAAAGGAATTCATACCAAGACCGAAGAAAAAAAGGATATCCCTAAAGGTCTTTGGTACAGAACTCCTACAGGAAAAGTAATTGAAGCACATGAACTTGCAGAAAACAATTATGTAAGTCCAGAAGATGATTATCACGTTCACATTGGCAGTAAGGAATATTTTGAAATCCTTTTTGATGATAATACTTTTGAAGAGTTCGATGAAAAATTAAAATCCAAAGATTTTTTAAAATTTGAAGATTCTAAAAAATACATTGATCGCTTGAAAGATGCCCACAAAAAAACGGGCTTATATGATGCCATAAGAACTGCCGTTGGCCCTTCTAAAGGAAATAAATTAGTTATTGCTTGTATGGACTTCAGATTCATCGGTGGCTCTATGGGCTCTGTCGTTGGAGAAAAAATTATCAGAGCTGCTGACTACGCCATACAACACAAACTTCCATTAATCATCATTTCTAAATCTGGGGGTGCCCGTATGATGGAATCTGCAACTTCATTGATGCAAATGGCAAAAACTGCAGCAAAGCTCGCCCAATTGGCAGAAGCAAAATTACCTTATATTTCACTCTGTACCGATCCAACAACCGGTGGAACAACGGCCTCATATGCAATGCTAGGGGATATCAATATTGCAGAACCCAAAGCACTCATCGCCTTTGCAGGTCCTAGAGTAGTTAAAGATACCACAGGTAAAGAATTGCCAGAGGGATTCCAAACCAGTGAATTTCAACTAGAAAAAGGCTTTTTAGACTTTATTTCTCATCGGAATGAACTCAAAGATAAAATCAACCTATACCTTGATTTGATCCTAAACCAACCTGTGAGAAAATAATTAGACGGATTTTCCAATTTAATTTAAACATAATTTGTTGGATTACAGGGGTTATATTGTATATTTGCCGCTCGTTAAAAAGCGAACTACATAATAATCATTAAAATTAATATTGGCATGTATATTTCAAAAGAAGTTAAAGAAGGTATCTTCAAACAACACGGTAAATCTGAAAAAGATACGGGATCTGCAGAAGGGCAAATTGCTTTATTCACGCACCGAATCAATCACCTATCCAACCACCTAAAAACAAATCGTAAAGATTACAATACGGAACGTTCTTTGGTTCGTTTGGTAGGAAAACGTCGTAGTTTACTAGATTATTTAAAAGCTAAAGACATTACTCGCTATCGTGAGATTGTTAAAGAATTAGGTTTACGTAAATAATTTAGTTTACCCACTTTACCGAATCTTAGTTTTTCATTGGTTGCAACAACACACAACAATAGTTTAACCAAATAATGAAAAATGATTCCAAAAACATTTACACAAGAAATCCGTCTTGAAGACGGGAGAACCATTACTATAGAAACAGGTAAATTAGCAAAACAAGCTGATGGTTCTGTTGTAGTAAGAATGGGAGACTGTATGCTATTAGCAACTGCAGTATCGGCACGTAAAGCCAGCCCCGTTGACTTTTTACCTTTGACGGTAGATTACCGTGAAAAATTCGCCGCTGCTGGTAGATTTCCAGGTGGATTTTTCAAACGAGAAGCACGCCCTAGTGATAGCGAAGTACTAACAATGCGACTTGTAGACCGAGTGTTACGTCCCCTTTTCCCAAAAGACTATCATGCGGAAACACAAGTCATGATTCAACTCATGTCGCATGACGAAAATGTCATGCCCGATGCATTAGCTGGACTTGCAGCTTCAACAGCTATTCAACTTTCAGACATCCCATTTGAGTATCCTATTTCTGAAGTACGTGTGGCTCGAGTAGATGGTATGTTTGTTGTAAATCCAAGCAGAGAACAATTAGACGCATCAGACATCGATATTATGATTGGTGCTAGTGCAGATTCTGTAGCCATGGTAGAAGGAGAATTTGATGAAATTTCTGAAGAAGAGATGCTCGATGCAATCTCATTTGGACATGAAGCCATTAAAGATCAAATTAAAGCGCAAATCGCTTTAGCAGAAGCCACAGGGAAAAAAGTGGTTCGTACCTATGAGGAGGAAGATCATGATGAAGCTTTAGAAAAAGAAATCCATTCGGCTACCTACCAAAAATATTACGATATTGCCAAAAAAGGCCTTTCAAAAGCAGAACGTTCAGAGCAATTTTCAGAAGTGAAAGAGGCTTCTAAAGAAAGTTTTTCTGAAGAAGACCTTGAAGAAAAAGGCGAATTAATCTCTAAGTACAATAACAGTGCTCAGAAAAAAGCTGTCCGTGACTTAGTCCTCGAAGAGGGGATTCGTTTAGACGGAAGAAAGACTACTGACATTCGACCCATTTGGTGTGAGGTAGATTACTTACCCTCCACTCACGGTTCAGCACTCTTTACTCGTGGAGAGACACAAGCATTAGCAACGACTACATTGGGAACCTCAAGAGAAGCAAATATGATTGACTCTCCTTCACATCAGGGAGAAGAAACTTTTTACTTGCACTATAATTTCCCTCCTTTTTGTACGGGAGAGGCTAGACCACTTAGAGGTACATCAAGACGTGAAGTTGGACATGGAAACTTAGCTCAACGTGCATTGAAGAAAGTAATGCCAGACAACTGTCCTTACACCGTACGAATTGTTTCAGAAGTTCTTGAATCAAATGGTTCTTCTTCTATGGCAACTGTTTGTGCAGGTACTATGGCCCTTATGGATGCTGGAGTTCAAATCAAAAAACCGGTTTCAGGAATTGCAATGGGATTAATTTCAGACGGCGAACGTTTTGCAGTACTATCAGACATTCTAGGAGATGAAGATCATTTAGGAGATATGGACTTTAAAGTTACAGGAACCGCTGACGGAATTACTGCTTGTCAAATGGATATCAAAATTAAAGGATTACGTTTTGATATAATGACTCAAGCTTTAAATCAAGCAAGAGAAGGTAGATTGCATATTTTAGATCATCTTGTTGAAACTATTGCTGCACCTAATGAAGAGGTAAAAACTCATGCGCCGAAAATGATTACCCGACGTATTCCTAACGATTTCATCGGAGCAATTATTGGACCTGGAGGAAAAGTAATTCAAGAGCTTCAGAAAACATCTGGATGTACGATCGTCGTTACAGAAGATCCTGTCACTGAGGAAGGTATTATTGAAATTTTAGGAACAACACCAGAAGGTATAGCCATGGTGGAAGCTAAAATTGATTCGGTAACCTTTAAACCTGTGGTTGGAAACACCTATCAAGTGAAAGTAATTAAAATGCTAGACTTTGGTGCTGTTGTAGAATATCTGGAGGCTCCAGGAAACGAGGTCCTTTTACACGTTAGCGAACTAGCATGGGAACGTACAGAAAACGTTAGTGACGTTGTCAAAATGGGAGATACTTTAGAAGTAAAATACTTTGGTATTGACTCTAGAACACGTAAAGAAAAAGTATCTCGCAAGGCACTTTTACCTAGACCAGAGAAAAAAGAGTAATTTTTTTCTAAATTATTGTAACAAATTAATTTTTTGAACGTATCCATTATATACGACATCGTTTAAACTATGAGACAACTAAAAATTACCAAGCAGGTAACCAACCGAGAAACCGCTTCACTAGATAAGTACCTACAAGAAATTGGAAAAGTAGACCTTATTACTGCTGAGGAGGAAGTAGAATTAGCGCAACGGATAAAAGCAGGAGATCAAATAGCTCTTGAAAAATTAACCAAAGCCAATTTGCGATTTGTTGTTTCTGTAGCTAAACAATACCAAAACCAAGGGCTAACCCTTCCTGATTTAATTAATGAAGGAAATTTAGGACTCATTAAAGCAGCACAACGATTTGATGAAACCCGTGGATTTAAATTTATATCCTATGCCGTATGGTGGATACGTCAATCTATTTTACAAGCCTTAGCCGAACAATCTCGTATTGTACGATTACCGCTAAATAAAATTGGTTCAATTAATAAAATCAATAAAACTTACGCCTTTTTGGAGCAAGCCCATGAACGTGCACCTTCTGCTGAAGAAATTGCAAAAGAACTGGACATGACCATTAATGATGTAAAAGAATCACTCAAAAACTCAGGAAGACACGTCTCTATGGACGCACCCCTTGTTGAAGGAGAAGATTCAAACCTATATGATGTCCTAAATAGTGGGGAATCACCTAATCCTGATCGATTACTTTTACATGAATCCCTTAGGACAGAAATAGAACGCGCCCTTGAAACCCTTACTCCTAGAGAAGCTGATGTGGTGCGTTTATATTTTGGTTTAGGAGATCAACATGCAATGACTTTAGAAGAAATTGGAGAAACATTCGATCTTACAAGAGAACGTGTCAGACAAATCAAAGAAAAAGCCATTCGCCGATTAAAACACACCTCTAGAAGTAAAATTCTAAAAACCTATCTAGGTTAATTTAAAAGGCAACCCGAGGGTTGCCTTTTTTGTATCTTTACCTAACTAAATAAAAATAATGTCAGTTAAAATAGCACCCTCCATACTAGCCGCAGACTTTGCCAACCTTGAACGAGATTCTAAAATGATTAATGCTAGTGAAGCCGATTGGTTTCATATCGATATCATGGACGGTGTGTTTGTACCCAATATTTCGTTTGGAATGCCTGTTCTTGCAGCAATTCAAAAACATGCAAAAAAACCGCTGGATGTTCACCTAATGATAATAGATCCCGATCGTTATATTGAGACTTTTGCCGATTTAGGAACTACAATTTTGACAGTACATTACGAAGCCTGTAATCACTTACACAGAACTCTTCAGAAAATCAAGTCCTGTGGAATGAAAGCTGGAGTGGCATTAAACCCACACACTCCTATTTCAAGTCTAAACAGTATTATACAAGACATTGATTTGGTATGTATTATGAGTGTAAATCCAGGATTTGGAGGACAATCATTTATCGAAAACACCTATGCTAAAGTATCGGAATTAAAAGAACTTATTCAACTTCATAATAGTTCTTGTCTGATTGAAATTGACGGTGGAGTTACTGATGCCAATGCAGCTTCTTTAATAAGAGCCGGGGCCGATGTCCTTGTTGCTGGAAGTTATGTTTTTAAAGCAAAGAATTCCGCAGAAAACATAAAGCTTCTGAAGGATTTATAAAGTTTCTAATTTTTATAAATAAATTGAACTCTCCTGTTTTCGGCCCTACCTTGAGGCGAATCGTTATTTCCAATAGGAGATGTTTCTCCCAAGCCTATGACTTCCAAGCGTTCCTCTGCCACCCCTAGATCAATTAATAGGTCCCTAACAGCCTCTGCTCTTTTGACAGACAATTCTAAATTATAATCATCATCTCCATCAGCTGAAGCGTAGCCCTCGATCAAAAGGTTACCAAGCGGGTTTTCCATCAATATCTCTTTGATTTTAAATAGTATAGCCCGCATCTTTTTGCCTAATATTTTATCACTATTGGCAGCAAAATTAATTTTTGAACCAAATTCATTTATGGTTTTCATGACTTCGTTTGAAAGCTCAGGACACCCATTATTTGCCTCAGAACCCGCTTCATCTATACACAAATCATCTTTGTCTGCAACGCCGTCCTTATCACGATCCGGCCAAGGACATCCATTGTTCTCCAAGGGACCTGCCGCTTCAATACAAGCATCAACATCATCACCCATACCATCACCATCTGAATCTGGGCAACCATTCATCTCGGGATTTCCAGGAATATTCACACAAGCATCTTCAGGATCGGCGACACCATCACCATCGGTGTCTGGACAACCGTTTAGTTCTACTAGACCTGCTATCTCTGGGCAGTTATCTTTCTTGTCAATAACAGTATCGCCATCAGTATCTGGACAGCCATTGTATTCTTTTAAACCTGGTATTTCTGGACACTCATCTTTTTTGTCTGGAACCCCATCTTTATCCATATCCCCCGACCCAAATTGATAAGACATTCCAATTTGATGCTGAAAATGGTTAGTTCCATAAGTTTCAAAAGCATTTCTATATTCTGTTTGAAAGGTAATTCCAAAAGCTTCGTCAAGCATTATATCAAAGCCGACGCCTCCAAGAATTGATTTTGATGTGTTTTTTGATAATAATCTTCCCTCAAGGATGTCATTACGAATATCAAAACTTGATAAACCATATCCAACTTTTAAAAAGGGTCGAAAGCTTCCTGAATTAATCAGATTGAAACCAAAAAAAGCATCGGTTGCATAGTAAGAAATAACAGGGTCAGTAACACCATTTATATTTTTAATGCTGTTTAATCCCCCTTGCAAGCCCAGCGAAAGTCCAAAGCCTAAATAACGGGATATGGAAAACGAGGGTCCCCCTAAATTCCAGTGGCTACCAACATTTAAAAAATCTTCAAAAAAACCACCCGAATTCCCTAGATAGGGAGAAGAATCTCCTGTAGGATAGGTATCAATAACATTGACGCCTAAGTTAATCTTCCATGGATTTTCAACATTCTGGGATATCCCCCATTGAAAAAGTAGGAAAAAAAGTGAAAAGTAACAGGTTTTGATGGTAGAAAGGTTCATTCTTTATAAAGTAATAACACTTAACAAACTCAATTATTAAGGAAATATTGTTCATTAATATCAAATAAAAATAAAGCTTTAGTCTCGAAGGTTATTCTAGATCTTTTCCTGATTTGAAAATGCTAGGAAATTTTTTCTCAATCCAATCGGGGATATAATTGTTATTTTTATCTTCTTCCATGCCCGTAGCGGTTGAAACTACAGCATATAGAATAACACCCCCAACGAGAACAAAAGCACCGATTCCAACAATTAGTAGTTCATTCATTTTTTATAAAATAAAGTTAGTTAAATATACAAAAAAAAAATGTCTCTTTAATTATATCAGGTGCAAGAAATCCTCTGATAGAATTTCATCCAAGGTGTGAATCAATTGTATTGCATTTTGTTTTGAAAAAACCATGGGTGGTTTGATCTTAATAACATTGTGATCGGGTCCATCAGAACTCATCAGGAATCCATAATCCTTCATCCTGTTTACAAGGTATGTCGCTTGACGCTCAAGAGGGGTTTTAAGTACATCTACAAGCTCAATTCCTAAAAATAAACCTTGCCCTCGAACATCGCCTAAAATTGGATAAACGCGTGATAATTTCAATAATTCCTCTTTTAAGAACCCGCCTACCTCCAAAGCGTTTTGCTGCAGTTTTTCCTCAATAACAATTTCAATTACCGAACTGGCAATGACAGATGAAACAGGATTTCCTCCAAAAGTGTTGAAAAATTCCATCCCATTGGCAAACTGCTGAGCAATTTCTTGAGTACAAGCAACTGCGGCTACGGGATGTCCGTTTCCCAACGGCTTTCCTATCGTAACAATATCCGGAACAACATCGTGTAACTGAAACCCCCAAAAAGTACTTCCCATTCTCCCACAACCCGTCTGAACCTCATCAGAAATACAGAGACCCCCCGCATTTTTTATCATGGAATAAGTTGCTTTCAAAAATCCTTCAGGCAATTCAATTTGCCCCCCACAACTGATGATGGGCTCAATAATAAAAGCGCCCACCTCCTTATTTTGAGCTTGAATTTTATCTATTAATGACTGAACTTCATTCGCATACTGTAATCCTGTATTTTCCCCACAATATTTACCTCGAAAAGAATCGGGTAAAGGAAAAATATGGGTATTTTCAGGTTTGCCGTTCCCTCCTTTTCCATCAAATTTATAAGAACTAATATCGACACAACTGTTTGTGTTACCGTGATACCCAATCTCTGAAGCAATTACTTCTTTTGATCCTGTGACGGTTTTTGCCATTCTCAATGCTAGCTCATTGGCTTCACTTCCAGAATTGACAAAATGTAGTACGCATAGCTCAGAGGGTAACGTCTGAGCAAGTGTTTTTGCTAAGTGGGTAATGTTATTGTGTAAATATCTCGAATTAGTATTGAGTACCCCCATTTGTGACTGACCGGCCTTTACAACTTTGGGATGCTCATGTCCTACATGAGCAACATTATTGACCGTATCGATATATTTCCTTCCTTGATCATCAAATAAATAAACTCCTTCTCCTCTCACAATATGAAGCGGTTCCTCATACTGTAAACTCATTCCTTTTCCAAGGTAGCTTCGTCTATCCGATTTAATTTTATCTATTTTAATTTCTTCTTTATGCAGTAGGGCTCTATTTTTAAAAAGTAAATTGGGATCAGGACAAAACCCACTCCATATCTCCTTTTGGTTTGGATAGACAACACCCGGAAAATCGTCTTGAAAATCAAGCAATGATAACATCAATTGAAAATGTAAATGAGGCACCCAGTTTCCGTTTTCATATCGATTCCCAATCTCAGCAAATTTTTCTCCTTTAGCAACAGTATTCCCTATGGGTTGTTCTGAAATACTTTTTTCCGAAAGATGACCGTAAAGAGAAAAAAACGAAACACCTTCTTCTTCATGCTGAAGGATAATCAGACCACCATATGCCTTGTCACCTTGGTTGATGACTGACATGACAACCTTAGCTTGATAAGGAGCATGAACTGGCGTCCCCTCCGAAACCCAGAAATCAACCCCTAAGTGAATGGATCTACTTTCATTTCCTGAATTTCCCACTTTATCATACGCCGCTGATGAAGTATATAAAGGTCTTGGCTCCAAATATCCTCCTGAAAGGATTTTATCCTGATTTTTCTTTTGTAACTGTTCTATTTTAAATTGAAATAAATCAAGGTCGTTAAACTCAATGGATTGCCCAATCCAAGTACTAGAAACGCTCAAATCCAGAAGTAAAACCTCAGATTTATTCAGTGAGGGAAATAATGAATTAAGTTTTAATTTTTCTTCGAGTGCCCAACGATTAAATTCGATTCGTTTCGGATGTGCAGGGAAACCACAGACAGTTCTAAAACTATAATGAGCAAACTCTGCATTGGTTTGCCTCCATTTATATAAAAGCTCCCAAGCAGACTTTTCACTGATCAATAAATATTCATTTTTGGGTTCTGCTTTTCTATTAATGGCTGATTTCGTTACTGATATTACGAGACGAATTGCAATACAGCCATACAAGTAATAAAGCTCTTCTTCCTTTAAAGGAAAGGCTTTATGGTACCCACTAATGATAGAAAAAGTTGCCTCTAATGGATCCTTTTGCTGCATGATTCCATAGGCACAACTGATTGCTAAATCGTTTATGACTTGAGTATGAATTGAATCTCCAAAATCGATTAAAGATTGTACAGAAGGAGCATCAATAGTATCCGTAACGAGAATATTGTTATCGTTTGCATCATTGTGCACTACACTTTTCCGTAAGACTTTATAACCCGTCCCATAAGATTTAAACAATTCTAAAAAATGGATTACAACTTCCTGCTCTTTATTGTTAAAAAGAGGAAAAAACTCTTCAACCCAAAACGCCTGTGCGATATCCCACTCAAAGGCACGTTTCGCCTCTAGGTGGTCAAAATCAAGTAATGCCTCCGTTATGGAACCTCCCAAATACCCTAAACCAAAACGTAAATCGGCTGTATGTGGATGTACCTGACTCCAAACTCTTCCAGAAATCCATGAGAGCAAACGAACATAACGCACTCGATTCTTCTCATCTTTAAAAGATGAAATTTGTTCACCTTGTTTATCAAGAAACACTTTTGGGGTTTCAATCGGCATAGATTTAGACTCTAGATGCATCAAGATTTTTTGCTGATAATCTAAATACGACAACGAAATATTGGGTCGAGAAACTTTTAGAATGTAAGATGCACCTTCTGAAGTTGTAATTTTAAAATTAAAATCCACTTCTCCGGGTAAAGGCAATGCCTTCCCTTGAATTCCATAAAGTCTTAACAGAACTTTTTCAGCAAGATCTTTATGGATTAGCACATCTTTTGTATTCATGAAAAAACAACATTTTAAGTTGAGTTAAAAGATTAAGATAATCAATTAATTGAAAAAATAAAGTCATTAAATGAATGGAAGTTGTAAAAGTGACCCAGAGAGGATTCGAACCCCTAACCCTCAGAGCCGAAATCTGATATTCTATCCAGTTGAACTACTGGGCCAGTTTAAATCTTAAAAGTTAAAACGGAATTGTTTTCGACATTACATTTCCTTTGCTACTAAAATCAATACAAATTTAATGCTATCCAACAGAATTACAAAGCGGGAGCATGAATTTAAGCACCTAGCTTTTGCTTTACCAATGTTGCAATCAATTTTCCATCCGCTTTACCTGCTAATTGACCTGAAGCCATCCCCATGACTTTCCCCATATCCTTCATGCTTGCAGCCCCTATTTCTTGAATGATTTCATCAATTATCGATTCTACAGCCTCCTCAGAGAGCTGCTCAGGTAAAAAAGCCATGATTACCTCTGCTTGAGCTTCTTCTGGCTCTGCCAAATCAGGTCGTTGTTGCTCCTTGAAAATTGCCGCACTTTCTTTTCTTTGTTTTACCAAGCGTTGCAATAACTTTATCGCTTCATCATCGCTTAATTCATTTGCACCACCTCCTGAGGTTTGTGCCAATAAAACAGCTGACTTTATTGCACGAAGTGCCTCTAATTTCAAACTATCCTTGGCACGCATAGCGCTTTTTATTTCTTCTGTCAAATTACTTAAAACTCCCATATTTTTTTTTAATCTACGTTATCGTGTAAAAATGAATTATTGGAGCGCAATTGTAGATCATTGTCTCCATTATTGTCTAAAGAAACACGAGAAGGAGCACTGGGTGCTTCAGCATCTATATCTAATCCCTGTCGCTTATAGGCAGGCTCTTTTTCCATATCATCCACGCGTTGTAGTTGGTGTTTGAATTTATGATTAAAAGCCTTTAAATGTTCTTTTCGCTTTTCACTTTGTTCTATTATCGTCTGATCAATAGACTGTTCAAAAGGATTTGTTGCTGCACCAACCGCTGCTGTTTCTTCTTGAATAACATCCTTTTCCTCTTTTAATTCAATAGACTCATCTTTAATCTCAAACTTAACCTCTAAAGAAGCTTCCTCTAATTCTTGCTCAAGATTGGATGCGCTGTCCTCCACTTTATTTTCCTCTGACTGAAAAACAATTGACTTTTGATCTGTTTCTTGAACAAAAGGCAATTCAAAATCCATTTGAAATTGACTTTTATGTGCTACAATTTCAGGATCAACAACATCTATTTCTGAAAGAAGCGAGGAGACTTCGTTGATCACAAACTCTTCTTCAATTGCATTCTCAGACGCTGTCACTTCCATTTTATTTGGGTCTTCTGAATCTGATACTTCAGAGACCGCTTCAAATTGTGGCTCAAAAAAAGTGCTAACATTATTTATTTCATCTCGATCATCTTGAGTCTCGAACGAGAGCGCTACTGGATTGATTTCTGTTTCTTCTTCAGTAGGATCATTATCTAAAATCTCTAGAGGCGATTCAGAAGTGGTGATTTCTATTTTTTCTTCGATCGATTCCATTTCTGGTACCGCTACATCTTCATCAGGTGATTTGATTTCAATACCTACCTCTACACTTTCATCATTTATTACTGAAATGTCAGACTCTGGAGTTGCAAAAAGCATTGGCGCTTCTTCCTCCTCCTCAATAAGCATATGAATTTGCTTTTCTGAGAGTCCATTGGGAACAATTTCACTGTCCACTTCAATATCATAAAGAATAGCATTTAAATCAATTAAAGGGTCCTGTTCTTGAGATGGGTTTGATTTCAAATTTGGAATGGATCTCTTTTGTTCAAATTCCCCATCCACCTCAAAAGAATTTATAACAGTTTCAGTATCGGACTTTTCAGAGAGGTCATGCTCCATTTTCTGCTCATCTTCAAGCGTATGAATTATCTTTTTAGCTTCCGTATTGGAAATTTCATTTTGTTGCTCTTGACCAAATCCAGTCGCTATAACAGTAACCGAAACTTCATTCCCTAATGTTTCATCCTCACCAACTCCCATAATGATATTGGTATGATTACCAGCCTCCGTTTGAATAAAATCATTGATCTCCCCAATTTCATCGATGGTAATCTCATCCGTACCCGAAACAATAAGTAACAATACATTTTTACATCCTGTGATTTTATTATCGTTTAATAAGGGGGAATCGAGCGCTTTTACAATTGCCTCTTGAGCTCGATTACTCCCAGATGCTGATCCAGATCCCATGATTGCAGTACCGGAATTAGTCAAAACCGTTTTGGCATCTTTAAGGTCAATATTTTGAGTATAATGATGGGTTATGACTTCTGCAATACCTCGTGCTGCAGTAGCTAAAACCTCATCTGCCTTAGCAAAACCCGCTTTAAAACCAAGATTTCCATAAACTTCTCTTAATTTATTATTGTTGATCACAATGAGTGCATCTACAGAGGCTTTAATTTTCTCTAAGCCTTTTTGAGCTTGTTCCAAGCGCAGTTTTCCTTCAAACTGAAAGGGCATTGTTACAATTCCTACAGTCAAAATATCTAATGATTTTGCCATTTTTGCAATCACGGGTGCAGCTCCAGTACCTGTTCCTCCCCCCATTCCTGCGGTAATAAAAATCATTTTAGTTTGTGTTGAAAGTATGGATTGGATCTCATCCTTACTTTCCACAGCCGCTCTTTCCCCCACTTCGGGGTTTGCCCCTGCTCCCAGACCTTCAGTAAGACTTGCACCCAACTGAATTTTAGTGGGTACACCACTTTCAGTCAAAGCCTGAGCATCAGTGTTACTTACAATAAAATCAACTCCCTTGATTCCTTGTTGAAACATATAATTGATTGCATTACTTCCACCTCCACCAACACCAAGTACTTTAATTACATTGCTTCTATTTTTGGGTAAATCAAAGTTTATTCCCTTTGTTCCTTCCTGATCCATAGTATCTGATTGATTATGCATTATCTAAAAACTCTTTTAATTTTTCTCCAAAACGATCTAAAATTGACTTTCGTTTCATCGCTACGTCTTTTGGATCGGGTGCCTCTTCTGCTTGGGCTTCATTCTGGTCACTTTCCAAAACTACTTCTTCCGCTTCATAGGTGTTATGCTCTAATGCATTCATCAAAAGACCTACTGCTGTTGCAAAAAGTGGACTTGACACAGTCTCTTGGGTATCTCCAGCCAAATGCTCACTTGGATATCCCACACGAGTATCCATCCCAGTGATATACTCCACAAGTTGTTTCAAATGTTTTAATTGACTCCCGCCTCCGGTAAGGACTATACCTGCAATCAATTTTTTCTTTTGTTCATTGTGCCCGTAATTTTTAATTTCTAAGAAAACCTGTTCGATAATTTCAACAACACGAGCATTAATTATTTTAGATAATGTTTTCAAAGAAATTTCTTTGGGGTCTCTCCCTTGTAAACCCGGTATTGAGACAATTTCAGTATCTCTATTCTCACCCGGCCAGGCTGAGCCAAATTTGGTTTTCAACAATTCTGCCTGCTTCTCAATGATAGAACATCCTTCTTTAATATCTTCTGTAATTACATTTCCCCCAAAAGGAATAACAGCCGTGTGACGGATAATACCATCTTTAAAAATAGCTAAATCGGTAGTTCCACCTCCTATATCGATCAAGGCAACTCCAGCTTCCTTTTCTTCATAACTCAAAACTGCCTCCGAAGAAGCCAAAGGCTCCAAAGTGATATTAGCCATATTTAGACCAGCACTTTTGATACACCTTCCAATATTTTTAATGGAAGAAACTTGTCCAACCACTACATGAAAATTAGCTTCCAAACGACCCCCGTGCATTCCTATAGGCTCTTTTATTTCACCTTGTCCATCCACTTTATACTCTTGCGGTAACACATGAATAATTTCCTCTCCAGGAAGCATAACTAATTTATACACCTGTTGAATTAATTTTTGAATATCCTCTTCATCAATCACTTCCTCAGGATTCTCGCGTGTGATGTAATCACTGTGTTGAATACTTCTAATGTGTTGTCCCGCAATTCCGACCACCACATCATGAATTTCTTGTTTTGAATCTATTCTTGCTTGCTCAACCGCCTGCTGAATAGACTGAATGGTTTGAGTAATATTATTGACCACCCCGCGATGAACTCCAAGACTTTTGGATTTACCCATTCCCAGGATTTCAACCTTATTAAATTCATTTTTCTTTCCAACTAAAGCAACAATTTTGGTTGTACCGATATCGAGTCCGACTGAAATATTTGTTTGTTTCATAATTTTAAGGTGTTGTAGCAACTACTTGGTTTGAGTAGGTTAAATTAATTTTTTGATATCCACTTAAACTATCTTGAACATTCTGAAAAGCACAAAAAACTTTTAACTTTTCTATTTTTTCATTCAACAAGGAGGGACTTCCTAAAACCACTTCAAAGGGATAGGATTTTAATTGCATCTTATAGGTTGATTCCTCTAAGTAGAGTGTTTCCAACTCTTTTCTCACAAAAGAATCCAACTTTAGCTTTTCTATTAAGCTAGCTGTCGAAACAAGAGTAGACGAGGAATTATCGGTTTTAAAAACAGGAAGCTCAAGATCCTCAAAAGCAACATAAGGAAAAACCGCTCCATTAGCATCACCAAAAAGTGTAGGGTTCGATTCAATGATAAATGTGGGTATTCGTTCTGTAATGGATACCGCCAAGCCCCCACTGAGGAGCATAAAAACTTCAGCATTTTCAATCGCGTCAACACGCTTTAATTGGTCTTCTAGCATACTCAAATCTAAACTTTCTTTCTCCTGAACTGACTTTGCACTCCAGTTTTGTGTTAACATTTTATTAACCGAAATCGTGTCTAAAAAACGGGGGGGTTGGGTAAACTCAACCCAAACATTTTCCTTTTCTCGAACTTGATTACGTTGCATAGAAAACCATGAAACTCCAGCCAAAACAAGCAGCATGAAAGCAAGAAAAAAATAAGCTTTGTTTATCTTCATTTTATGACGAATTGATTTTTCAAGGATTGAACTTCTACCCCAATATCTCCAGCTCCTAAGAATGCAAAAACAGTTGCCTCACTAGACTCCATTACTTCTTTTATCTCTTTTTTTTCTATTAACTTTTTATTGGAGTGCTTTAGATGTTCTAAAATTTTACGCGAACTAATACCCGGAATAGGTTCCTCTCTGGCGGGATAAATGTCTAATAAAATCACCTCATCAAAGGCTGCTAAAACTCTTAGAAAGCCATCCAGAAAATCTTGAGTTCTTGAAAATAAGTGGGGCTGAAAAATCACACAGTTTTTTTGCCCTGAAAAACACTCTTTCAATGTTTCAAAAACTTTTCTGATTTCTGTTGGATGGTGCGCATAATCATCAATCACCAGTGCGTTTTTCCATTCAAAAACATTCATTCGTCTATATACGCCCGGGAATGTTTCTAACGCCTTTAATGTAGATTCCATTGGAATTCCCGCTTGATCTGCCATAGCAATAGCACAAACTGCATTCGTGATATTATGTTTGCCTATTTGATTGAAAGTAATTTCTTTAAAGAGACCTTTTGGGGTATTCAAATCGAAACTATACCCCATATTTCTGTAGTGGATATTAAATGCTTTGTAATCGGCCTCAACATCAATACCGAATGTCAATCCCATTAAAGGAAGACCATAGGCATGGATAAGATTATGCTCAATCTGTTGGGAAAATTGAATAAAGGCAGCCTCAAATGCCTCTGCAGTTTCATAAATATCAAGATGATCTGCATCCATCGAAGTTATACTCCCAATACTGGGATGTAATTTTAAAAAAGAACGATCATATTCATCGGCCTCTACAATCATAAATTCATCTCCTTCTCCGATTAAATTGGAATCATTACCATTCAAAAAGCCACCCATAAAAGAAGAAAACGATTGCTTCGTTACTGAAAAAATATGTGTTAAAATTGCTGATGTTGTTGTTTTTCCATGGGTCCCAGCTACAGCCAAAACCTTACTATTTTGAATAGAATCCGCTAGAAAAACTGCACGTTTTCTAATTCGATTTCCTTTGGAGGCATAGTACATTAATTGAGGGTGATCTTCTGAAATTGCAGCGGTATAAACAACCTCAACGTCAGCACCTAACACCTCTTTTGGGAGCGCTTCCATAGATCCATCATAGGTGATAAGTATTCCTTCTTGCTCTAAATCTTTTGTTACCGAGGAAGGCGTTTTGTCATAACCAAAAACATCATGTCCTTGTCTTTTACATAGACGAGCTAAAGCAGACATTCCCACACCTCCAATACCAATAAAATAATACGTCTGTATGCCTTGTTTTTTCATACTAAATCTATTATTTCTTCGATTATATCTTGTACCGCATTGGGTCTAGCCAATGCCTTCAATTCTCTTTGCATATCCCCACTAAGGGATTGGTTGGTTATCAAAGTACCAAAAACCTCTTGGAATTTTGAATCCAACTCCTTCTCCTCTAACAGCAAGGCAGCACTTTTTTTTACTAAAGCCTGCGCATTGTGGAATTGATGATTTGCAGTTACATTGGGGGATGGAATTAAGAGTAATGGTTTTCCTACACAACTCAATTCCGATATACTCCCTGCTCCAGCTCTAGAGATTATGAGATCAGAAGCCGCATAGAGTTGCTCCATTTCATACACGAAGGGTCGCACGACTATATCCCCTTGAGCAAATTTCTTATACTTTTCAAAATACAATGCCCCACATTGCCAAATGACCTGAAGGGAATGACTTTTGAAGAACTCAATTTGGGTAGCAACCAACTCATTAATTCGTTTTGCCCCTAAACTTCCTCCAATAACCACCAAAGTCTTTTTCTCTGGATTTAATCCAAAAAATGATTTTCCAATAGCAGGTGTAATGCTATCATTTAACATTATGGGGCGAATGGGATTTCCGGTCAATCTTATTTTAGATTGAGGAAAATAACGCTCCATTCCCTCGTAGGCTACACAAATTTTATCCACCTTTTTACTCAAAATACGGTTTGTAATTCCCGGATAAGAGTTTTGTTCCTGAATCAGTGTTGGCAAATTGAGCCACTGTGCCATTTGCAACAAAGGACCACTAGCAAAACCACCTGTACCCACCACTACAGTAGGCTTAAATTTTTTAATTATGAAAAACGATTGGATTAAACTAACGAAAATCTTTAAGGGAAATAAAATATTTTGAAAAGAAAGTGAACGTTGAAAACCGCTAATCCATATCCCCTTAATCTCAAAACCAGCTTTGGGAACTTTTTCCATCTCCATTTTCCCTTTCGCACCAACAAATAAGATATCCTCCGTGGTAAACTGCGCTTTAAAAGCTTCAGCAATCGCCAAGGCAGGGTAAATATGCCCCCCAGTACCTCCTCCCGATACGATAAGTTTATATGGTTTCACTTAATATACTTATTGGATTGTTTTCACTAGTATTTTCAAAATCTAATTCTTCTTCACTTTCTTCTTTAGCACTCACACTCAATATGATCCCCATAGCAATACAAGTCATCCATGCTGAAGTTCCACCGCTACTAATCATGGGTAAAGTTTGTCCAGTCACTGGAAGAACCTGTAAAGCAACTCCCATATTAATAAAAGCTTGAAAAATAATGGGTATTCCCAACCCGATAACAACAAGCTTTTCAAATATGCCATTAGCCTTATGTGCAATAACTACAATCCTAAAAAGCAGTAATAGATAAAGAACAATAAGACCGATCCCTCCTATCAAACCAAACTCCTCTACAATGATGGCATAAATAAAATCTGATGAGCTTTGCGGTAAAAAATTTTTCATTCTACTCTTTCCCGCACCCACTCCAAATATTTTTCCTGAAACTATCGCAGTATTGGCACGCTCTACTTGATAATTACCATCAGAACTTTTTCCACTACTAAAGTTTTCAATTCGGCTCATCCATGTGTCTACACGATTGGGAAAAACACCAGGAAAAGCTTTAACCATGAGAAAAAACAATAAAACCGCTGCCAAACCTGTACCACAAATAGCTAGTAAATATTTCATTGGATAACCCGCTATGAATGAAACTATCAAAACCATCAAAAACAAAAGGGCTGCAGTCGATAAATTTGAAGGGAAAATCAATAAAGTAACAATAAAGATTGGAAGCCACAATCGAAGCAAAGAGTTTTTAAAAGATTTCGATTGGTCTTTATATTTCGAAAAGAAACTAGCGGCATAGACCATACAAACTACCGATGCTAATGTTGAGGTCTGAAAACTCAGTCCAATAATCGGTATTCGAATCCAGCGACTTGCATTGGCACCCTGAATGACCGTTCCTTGACTGGCTGTGTAGAGTAATAATAACATTACCACCGGGAGCATTAAAATAGAAATCCCTTTGAAATAATTGTACGGGATTTTATGTACTGAAAACATTAAAACAAACCCGATACTCAAAATCATGAAATGCTTGACCAAATAACCCCAAGGGGTTCCTCTCCCTACAACATAGGCTAGGTTTGAACTTGCGCTAAAAACAGGTAAAAAGGAAAATATGGCTAACAGTGCCAAAATCCCCCATAATACTTTATCGCCTTTTAATGATTGAAACATGATTTATAAATTTCTTACTGCACTTTTAAATTGATCTCCTCTGTCCTCATAATTTTTAAACAAATCAAAGCTTGCGCACGCAGGAGATAACAAAACTGTCTCTTTGGGTGCCGCGACTTTATGTGCAATTTTAACTGCCTCCGTCATCGACTGTGTTTCAATAAAAATATCCGTGATCCCTTCAAAAGTATCTTTGAGTTTCTGATTATCCACTCCTAAACAAATAATGGCTTTAGCTTTCGTTCTAATTAAAGGTAAAAGGCTATCATAATTATTCCCTTTATCGACCCCTCCCACAATCCAAACCAAAGGAGTGCCGATACTCTCAAGTGCAAAATAAGTTGCATTCACGTTTGTGGCCTTGGAATCATTGATATAGTTTACACGTTGAATGGTCAAGACTTTTTCCATTCTATGCGGAGCTCCTTTAAAATGTGTCAGACTGTCTCTTATACTTTCTTTGCTAATGTCCAACAAACTGCCAATTGTTGCTGCAGCCATGGCATTCAAAAGGTTGTGTCTTCCTGCTAAGGTAAATTGAGCTGTATTGATCATGACTTCTTTATTTTTTTGTTTAAATACAAAATGGTTGTTTTTGTGGGTTACCCCCTGAGATTGATTTTTAAAACCATAGGGAATTTTTATCGCTTTACTTTGATGATTAGAAAGCGCTTCACTTAAAATTGGATCATCAACATTGAAGAGAATAAAATCCTTTTGAGATTGATTTTGGGAAATCTTCAATTTGGCTTGAATATATTCCTCTAAACTATATTGATATCGATCGAGATGATCTGGCGTAATATTGGTAATTACTGAAATATGAGGGGCGAAATTTCTAATATTATCTAACTGAAAACTGCTAATTTCTAGGATATAATAATCATACTCTTCTTGTGCAACTTGTCGTGCAAAACTAGTTCCAATATTTCCTGCTAAACCCACATTCAACCCAGCATTTTTCAATATTTCATAGGTAAGCATCGTAGTGGTAGTTTTCCCATTTGTCCCCGTAATTCCAATCAAAGTGGCATGGGTATATTGAGAGGCAAATTCAATTTCAGAAATTATGGTGCTCCCTTGTTTCTTTAAGTCTTGTATCAAGGGGAGGGTATCTGGAATTCCCGGGCTTTTCACAACTGTACGAGCTCCTTTCATGGACTCAAGCGAATGCATTCCATCTTCCCAACCGATTGACTCTTTATTTAATAGGACTTGCAACTCTTCTGCAATATTATTTTTATCCGAAAGAAAAACATCAAAACCCTTCTTTTTTGCCAATAATGCCGCTCCAATTCCACTTTCTCCTGCTCCTAAAACAACGATCTTTTCTTGCATTATCTTAGTTTTAAGGTTACGATGGTTAGGACAGCTAGAACAATTCCTACAATCCAAAAACGAGCCACAATTTTACTTTCATGAAATCCAAGTTTCTGGTAGTGATGATGTAAGGGAGACATTTTGAAAATACGTTGACCTACCCCTGTTTTAGATCGGGTATATTTAAAGTAACTCACTTGTAAAATAACCGAGAGGGTTTCGATAAAAAATACGCCACACAATAGAGGAATCAATAATTCTTTTCTCACAATTATCGCAATTACAGAAATCACCGCCCCTATGGCTAAACTTCCTGTATCCCCCATAAAAACTTGTGCAGGATAAGTGTTATACCATAAGAATCCAATCAAAGCTCCTAGAAAGGCAGCAATAAAAATGGAGATTTCCCCAACATTGGGGATGTACATGATATTCAAATAAGAAGCAAAATTCACATTCCCAGAAACCCAAGCAAAAATGCCCAATGCAAAAACAATAATAGCAGATGTTCCTGCTGCCAATCCATCAATTCCATCGGTTAAATTGGCACCATTGGAAACAGCGGTTATGATAAAAATTACAATGGGAATAAAAACTAACCAAGTATAGCTTTTAGAAGAATCGCCCATCCAACCAATCAATGATTGATAATCAAACTCATTATTTTTTAGTAATGGGATTGTGGTGAGTGTTGCTTTAATATTCTGATTTACAGGTTTAACAATAGTATTTTCAACTTCATTTAATGCAACGACATCCGTTCTTACGGTCACCTCTGAATTGAAATAGAGTGTTGCTCCTACAAAAACACCCAACAGCACTTGTCCGATAATTTTGAATTTACCTTGTAACCCCTCTTTATTTTTTTTAAAGATCTTTATATAATCATCTACCCAACCAATGAAACCCATCCAAACGAGCGTAACCAACAAAAGAAGAATATATACATTCTCCAAACGAGCCAAAAGAAGTACAGGAATTAGTGTGCTCAATATAATAATCAACCCTCCCATGGTAGGAGTTCCTTCTTTCTCTTTTTGCCCCTCTAAGCCGAGATCTCTAATGGATTCTCCTATTTGTTGACGCTTTAAATACCCTATTATTTTTGCGCCAAAAACCATTGAAAACCCCATTGAAACAATAACCGCAGCTGCGGCTCTAAATGAGATATACTGAAATACACTTGCTCCTGGGAGTTGGTATAATTTTTCTAATAATTCAAACAAATAATACAGCATCGTTAATCGGTGTTTAAAAAAATCTGTTTTGCCATTTCCAAATCACTAAACGGAAATCGCTTACCCTTAATTTCTTGATAGGTTTCGTGTCCTTTTCCTGCAATAAGCACGATATCCCCTCGTTGAACCAACTGTCCCGCCATTGCAATAGCTTCTTCACGAAGGGTTACTTTTAAGGCCTTTTTATAGTGTTCAGCAGGAACTCCTTTCATCATTTCTGAAATGATCCGACCAGGGTCCTCATCTCTTGGATTATCCGAAGTGAATATCACTTTATCACTATACCTCACAGCAGCATCGGCCATCAAGGGGCGTTTCTCTTGATCTCGATTTCCACCACAACCGATAACGGTTATTAATGTTTCGTTACGTGTTCTAATTGTTTCTATCGTTTGTAATACATTTTCCAAAGCATCCGGTGTATGGGCATAATCAATGACCACCGTGATATTATTTGGAGCCTGAAGCGTCTGGAATCTTCCGTCCACACTCTTCAATTCACTAATTCTCTTTAAAATGGATAAGTTGGGAAGTTCCAATAGGCTTGCCACAGCATAAACTGCCAATATATTTTGAACATTAAATGAGCCAATTAAACTAGTCCATACTTCTTGCATTTGAATTTTGAGCAACATCCCTGAAAATTGACATTCTAAAATCTGTCCTTTAAAATCTGCCTGTTGTTGTGTTGCATATGAATGTTTTTTAGCTTCTGTATTCTGTAGCATAAAAGTTCCATTCTTATCATCCAGATTGGTTAATGCAAAAGCAGTCTTTGGTAATTGATCAAAAAATCGCTTTTTTATGTCGCGGTAGCTTTTAAAATCTCCGTGATAATCCAGATGATCGTGAGTCAAATTTGAAAAAACTCCCCCTGAAAAATTTAAGCCTTCAATTCTATTTTGGGCAATACCATGCGATGAAACTTCCATAAAACAATGGGTAACACCTGACTGAACCATTGCCGCTAAATGCTTATTAATTGCAATAGCATCAGGAGTCGTATGTAAATTTTCAAACTGCTTGGAACCATAAACAATTTTCACTGTAGAGAGCAAACCACAATCATAACCTTCCAAAGTAAATAGAGCATGGAGTAAACTAGCGATAGTCGTTTTTCCATTGGTTCCAGTAATACCGATTAAAGTCAATTTCTTGGAGGGATTGTCATAAAAATTTGATGCAATAAGTCCAAGTGTTTTTGAAGGGTTTTCAACTTTAACATAAACGATTCCCTGTTCACACTCCTGTGGTATCCTCTCACAGATTACAGCTTTAGCTCCTTTTGAAATGGCTTGCGTGATAAAGTCATGCCCATCTGAAATCACGCCTTTTTGGGCTACATAAACAAAATCACTTTTTACCGTTCTACTGTCGAAAGTAACCCCACTTACAGAAATCCTAGTTGAACCCACTATTGCTTCCATTGAAACCCCATATAATATGTCTTGAAGTGATTTCATGAAAGCTCTAAAATTATTTTTTGATTGGTTTGAATCTTTGCTCCCGGCTTAATGGATTGATTTATAACTTTTCCTTGCCCTTTCAAAACAACTGTAAAACCCATTCCCTCTAACTTGATTTTCGCTGCTTCTTGTGACATACCGGCTACATCAGGTACGGTCTTAAAAATTGATCTTTGTGTTGTCTCAGACAAAGCAATAAGGTCAGAGCGCTTGACACTCACTTGATGTGGAATATCATTATATATTTTCTTTGCAACGGTCTTGAAAACTGGTGCTGCAACGGTTGCTCCATAATAGCCTTTTGTTTTATCAGGACGATGAATTACAACAATACACGAGTATTTAGGTTCTTCTGCTGGGAAATAGCCTACAAAACTTGCGATATATTGAACATTTTCTGAAGTGTAATCTACTTGACAAGTTCCTGTTTTTCCCGCCATACTCAACAGTGGATCTTTTATTGAATACCCCGTCCCCCATTTCTTATCAACAACATTAAACATCATCCCTTGAACCTTCTCTAAAGTCTCAACAGAACAGATAGAAGGATTCAATATTTGCTTTGAAAAAACCTTGGTCGGAACATTTCCAAAGTTGCTGATTTCCTCTAAAAACTTCGGCTTAACCATTTCCCCATCATTTGCAATCGCGTTGTAAAAAGCCAAAGTTTGCAATGGGGTTATTGCAACGCCATAACCATAGGCCATCCAGGGCAAATCCAAACCATCCCAGTCAGGATCAGATGGATATGGAATTTTAGGCAACCCTTCGCCTCTTATAGGAAGACCCAAAGGCTTGTTGATTCCCATATTATACAATCGATCTACAAACTGCTTTGGGTTATTCTTATAATTATCATACACTATTTTAACTAAGCCCACATTAGAAGAAACCTCAAAAGCCTTTGCTGCTGAAAGCGTTCCATACCCCCCCCGCTTAGAGTCCTTAACCTTATACTTTCCATAAAAAAGCATTTCACCATTACCTGTATCAATTTCAGTATCAACATCTACAACTTTGTCTTCAAGCGCAGCAATCATTCCCATAAGCTTAAAAGTTGAACCCGGCTCATGGGCTTCTCCGACCGCATAATTCAGTTTTTCAAAATACTTTCCATTATCGGTCCTTCCCAAATTCGCAATGGCTTTTATTGCTCCCGTTTTCACTTCCATGACTACTACGGTTCCGTGTTCTGCCTCAAATTTCTCAAGCTGACCAAGCAAAGCATTATGTGCAATGTCTTGAATATTTACATCAATGGTGGTATGCAAATCATAACCCTCAGTAGGCTCTTTTTCATTCGAATCACTAATCGGTTTCCATTGCCCATTTGCAATTTTCTGCTTTAATCGCAATCCAGTATTTCCTCGTAAATATTGTGAAAAGGCTCCCTCTAAGCCCACTCTAAAAAAAGTTCCGTCCTTGTCTTTTAATTCATAACCTATGGTTCGTTCGGCAATTTTACCCAAAGGATTTTCTCTAACAATTTGTTGCTCTACAATCAAGCCTCCTCTATAGGCACTTTTATTAAAAATTGGAAAACTTTTGTATCGCATATACTCGGGATACGAAATGTTTTTAGCAACCAACCAATACCTGTTTTTTTGCCCTCTAATGCTGTTAAGAAGGTTCAATATTTCCTTTGGAGAAGTGCCCGTCATCAAAGCCAATGAGTCTGCCAATGCCACTTTATTCTTTTCAAAGCTCGATTGTGAGGGAACCATTGCATCCCAATGCAATTCATATCGCGATATGGAGGTTGCCAAAATATTTCCATCCGAAGCGTATATATTTCCTCTGCTAGGTTCCAAAACAACATTTTTTATGATGGAGTCGGAACTGAAACTTACTCCTTCGTTATTTTGATAAAACTGGATGAAAATCAATTTTCCAATTAAAACAAAAGCAAACAGAGACAAGGAAATTACCAACAGGTAAAACCGAGGCATGAGAGGTTTGTTATGATCGGAATTACTAATCATTGCTAATATTTATTTTAATGGGTGGAGTGGCTGCAGGTCCAATTCCTTTTTCTGCTAAAAGCTGAGTTACTGTAGTCTCTTTTTTTAAAACTATCAACACCTTTTTGCCTTCAATAAAATCACTCTTTAAAGCCCGGATATCGGCATTTAAAGAGGCTATTTTAAAAATCTTGCGATCTGCACTATGTCCGCTAGCAATCATAAACATTGCTAAAGCAGATACAAATAAGATCATTCTCCAATTTTTAAAAGCATCTTCTTTTATCAAGAATTCGATATTCAGTAAGGATAAAATCTTATTCATATCTTTTCTGCTATTCTTAATTTGGCACTTCTTGCTCTGCCGTTATCCTTTATCTCCTCAGGGGAAGGGATAATTAATTTTCCAATTTTAGATAAAGGTTTAATCGGGTTTCCATAAAAATCTTTCTCAAGCTCGCCATCAAAACTTCCGGTCTGAATAAATCTTTTCACCAAGCGATCCTCAAGTGAGTGATAGGAAATACAAACCAACCTTCCGCCCTTACACAAAGTTTCAGTGGCTTGAACTAAAAATGATTTTAAAACTTCCAGTTCATTATTTACCTCAATGCGAAGTGCCTGAAAAAGTTGTGCTAAAATTTTATTTTCAATGCGTTGCGGAACTAAAGGTCTTATTAGCTCGATCAAGTCCATCGTTGTGACAATATCCTTTTCCTCTCTTGCAGAAACTATTCTTTTTGCCATACTCTTTGAATTCTTTAACTCTCCAAATTCAAAAAAAAGTGAAGCTAAGCTCTTCTCAGAATAAGTGTTAATCACTTCCTGCGCATCCAGGGATTGGGCCTGATTCATACGCATATCCAGTCGAGCATCTGTTCGTATTGAAAAACCGCGTTCTTGGGTGTCAAACTGATGAGAGGACACACCAAAGTCAGCTAAAATTCCATCTAACTTATCAATCTTATGGTATTTCAAGTATTGCGAAAGGTGACTAAAATTTGCTGCCACAAAATCAAATCGAGAGTCTTCAATACTATTCCTTAAAGCATCTGCATCTTGATCAAACCCCAACAAACGACCCTCTTCATTTAGCTCCTCTAAAATTGCTCGAGAATGACCTCCACCACCAAAAGTTACATCAGCATAGGTTCCCCCGGGGCGGATATGCAAACCTTCAATAGAGGCTTGAAGAAGGACCGGATTATGATATTGTGTCCTCATTTTTATCTCCCATGACGTCCTCTGCTAAGGCTCCAAAATCAAGAGTAGCCTCGTCTATCGCTGTTTCATAAAGCGTTTTATCCCAAATTTCAAGAATATTAACTGTAGAAGAAACCACTACTTCTTTAGAAATTTTTGCATGAGTCACTAGATCTTTTGGAATCAAAAGACGACCAGAAACATCCATTTCGACTGTTTTGACACCAGCGGTAAAACGTCGAATAAAATCATTGTTCTTTTTATTAAATCGATTCAGTCCATTGACTTTCTCCATCAGCACCCTCCATTCCTTCATCGGATACAATTCTAAACAAGGATTAAATACCGCTCTTTTCAATACAAAACCTTCAGATGCAGATGCCGCTAACTGCTTTTTAATCGCAATAGGCATCATGATACGCCCTTTTGCGTCAGCTTTACATTCATAAGTTCCAATCAGGTGTTGCACTTTGCGGTATTTATTTAGAACTCAAATATAAACTATATTTACCACTATTTCCCACAAATTACCACATTGTTAATAAGTTTTACCACCGCTTACTTCCTTCATGAATTTGTTGTAATAGTAAATAAAAGTGACGGCTAAAATGGAAATGTCTATATTTACCGATTATAACTACGCATCAGCTTTATGAAGGAACAGCTTATAAATGAAAAAGAATTTAATTACGTTGAGTCTGGAACTGGACAACCTATTATTATTCTTCATGGCTTAATGGGTGGATTGAGTAATTTCAAGGGTGTGCTTGATTATTTTCCTGAAAAAGGATATCAGGTTATTATCCCTGAGTTACCTGTTTATAGCATGCCTGTTTTGAATACTTCTGTAAAATCATTATCTCAGTTTTTACACAAATTCATTCTTCATAAAAACCTGAAAGATGTGATTTTACTAGGAAATTCGTTGGGTGGACATGTCGGTTTATTATTTACCCGTGATTACCCTGAATTGGTAAAAGGATTGGTTTTGACCGGGAGCTCTGGGCTCTACGAGAATAATATGGGAGATGGTTATCCAAAACGGGGTAACTATGAGTATATCAAAGTTAAAAGTGAAGCTGTATTTTATGATCCAAAAACAGCCACCAAAGAAATTGTTGATGAAGTTTTTGAAACGGTGAATGACAGAAATAAACTTGTCCGAACTTTAGCTTTAGCAAAAAGTGCAATTAGGCATAATATGGCTAAAGATTTGCCCAAAATGAAAACACCTGTAGCTATCATATGGGGTGCTCAAGACAGTGTCACTCCCCCTAATGTAGCCGATGAATTTCACGAACTCTTGCCCGATTCTAATTTGTATTGGATTGACAAATGTGGTCATGCAGCTATGATGGAGCATCCTAATCAATTCAACTCGACGCTTGAAACTTGGTTGGAAACTAGAAACTTCTAGAAACCATGCAGATTCGTTCCGCAACTTTTGTAATTAGTAATTCGGACGTATCCAAATGTCCAAACTCCAATTTACCCGAATACGCATTTATCGGTCGTTCCAATGTGGGAAAGTCTTCCCTTATCAATGCCATTTGCAACAAAAAAAAACTTGCCAAAACCTCATCAAGACCAGGAAAAACCCAATTAATTAATCATTTTTTAATCAATCAAAATTGGCATCTTGTTGATTTACCTGGGTTTGGATATGCTCGTGTTTCCAAAACACAAAAAAAAGTATTTCAAAAATTTATTACCAATTATTTTAAACAACGCAAGCAGCTTGTAAATGCATTTTTACTCATTGATATAAGACATGAACCTCAGCCCATCGACATGAACTTTATGGAATGGCTTGGGGAAAACTACATCCCTTTTTCAATCATTTTTACGAAAGCAGACAAACTTAAACCTGCTGCCAGAGAGAGAAATATTAATGCGTACACTAAAAAAATGCTCGAAACCCAATGGGAAGAATTACCTCCAATTTTTGTTACCTCATCACTCCATAAAACTGGTGGAGAAGAAATACTGGAATACATTCACTCTCTTAATCAGAGTCTTTCTGAAACAGATTTGAGTTAGTTATTTTTTAAGCTCTAACTTTTCCGCAAAATAATCACAAAAATCTCTCATGGTAGCAGTCATTTTCTCATCCTGAGTAGCTCTGTAAAAAGTGTCACTTAAAGACATTAGCGTTTGATAAAAAAACAATTGCATTTGATCTACAGGCATATCTTTTACCCACAAATCCATTTTGAGCGCTTCCTGTTGCTCTGAATCCCAAAAAGACAATAACATCGCTTTTGTATCTTGATCTTTTACCCCTCCATCTTCAGCAGTCCATTTCATTTGTTCGGGTATATTATTTTCATCAAGGCTTACTTGAATTTCAATTTCAGTATTTTTTTTAATAGCCATATTAACGTTTCGGTTTGTATTTAGATAAATTAAATAATTTTTGAGCAGGGAGTCTTAAAAGCTCTTCAAGGGGTGTATCTGGGTATTGTATTACATAACTTTTTACAATCTGCCATCCCAACCAAGAACCAATTCTACCGGGTGTTTCATTGTCGAGTTGCAAATAAAATTTTGAAAAAGGGGCCGGCTCAATAAAACGTTGTACCCAGTCTGGATCGGTTTGATACAATACTTGTTTTTCTACAAAATATTGCCATAAGTACACTTCGTTCTTCAAGGCCCAGTCAAACTCTTCAGCTGTATACAAGATCCTATCTTCTTGAGCAATATGAGGGAGAAAAATATCTTGTAAAAAGAGTTTTTTTCCTTCATAGATCATTCGGGACAAAAAAGTGCGGTTTTCAGGCTGAGAAATCAGGAAGGACGCAAACTTATCAGCTACCTGAACCTGAATATATTTTGGGTCTAATTCTTTTCGGATATAATTTGGAATACCGTCGTATAAGGGGTTGTCAGATCCCAGAAAGGTGTCTAATGAAAGCAACAACAAACTGTCCATATAAACTGTTTTTATTTGATAATCAACATTATTTGTCAATGTAATTACTTTCGGAACCTTTGTTTCAGGGAAATAAAATTTAATGTGTTTAATCAGATGGCTCAACTCCGACTCAACTTTATCCGTATTGTTAAAGGTTTTATTCACCTCGTTTTGCAATAATAATTGTAAGCTATCGGTTTGCCGATTAATCCAGACACTATCTGAAAATTGTTTGGGAAACAAATAAGGATATTGAGCCTTAAGACCAGGGATAACTGACGAAGGCTGGTTGTAAAACTTTAAATCAAAACGATCTAATGATACTTGAACAGGAATCGCTTCAATCTCGGCTTCATTCTGATTTTCGGATTGACAGGAATAAAAGAGAATGAAAAGTAAAAAAATAATACGTCTCGGCTGAAGAAATCGAAAAAAAGAAATAAGTCTAGGTCTAAGAATTATTATCATACCCTTAAATGCTTTAATTTTGGGTAAATTTAATGGCTATAAATGATTTAATGATGAAATCACCTGAAAAAGTAGCAATTCATATTACCCATTGGCTCAATAGCTATATTGAAAAAAGTGGAATGAACGGCTTTGTTGTAGGAATCTCGGGGGGAATTGATTCGGCAGTTACTTCCACACTCTGTGCAAAAACTGGGAAGAACGTGTTTTGCCTTGAAATGCCCATCAAACAAGAGCAGGGTCAAATAAGTCGTGCACAAAATCATATTAAATGGCTGGAATCCAATTTTGAAAATGTCACGTCATTACGACTTCCTTTGGATTCCGTTTTCGATTCTTTTACTAAGATCCTGCCCGAAACCAAAGAAAAAGAAGCGCAATTTTTAAGTTTAGCCAACACAAGAGCACGTCTAAGAATGACCAGCCTTTACTATTTTGCAGCCCTTCATCGCTACCTTGTTGCAGGTACAGGAAATAAAGTAGAAGATTTTGGAGTTGGATTTTATACTAAATATGGGGATGGTGGCGTCGATTTAAGTCCGATTGCAGATCTTATGAAAACGGAAGTGTTTGAACTTGCCAAAGAACTTCAGATCATTGATTCCATTCAAAATGCAGCTCCCACAGACGGGCTTTGGGGAGATGATCGAACTGACGAAGACCAGTTAGGTGCAACCTATCCTGAATTAGAATGGGCTATGGGTGCTTTTCAAAGCCATAGTTCTACAACTAGTTTTTCTGAACGTCAAAAGGAGGTATTTGAAATTTTCAAAAAACACCACCTTCAAAATCAACATAAAATGAATCCAATTCCCGTTTGTAAAGTGCCCAAAGAGTTTTTGTAAATAAATTCTTACATTGCAGTAAATTAGTACCCCCTAATCTTATTCTGATGATTCAAATTGCTCTACTCGACCCCCATCCCATTGTTCAAAAGGGATTCAAATCTTTTTTCAAAAATACAAGCCACATTGAAGTGCTTGGCACTTTCACTAAAGTCAAACAGCTATTTGACTTTCTACTCGAAAACTATATCGATATCATCATTATGGAGATGGAATTAAAAGATGGAAGTTCTGTCCAAACTGTGAAGAAAATAAAATCTCTTTATCCCGATACATTAATTCTTATTTACACTTCTTTAAAAGAATCTGTTTATGGATTGTCAATATTAAGGGCAGGAGCTAGGGGATTTCTTTCAAAAGAAATTAGTCAAGAAACATTGATCGAGGCCATTGAAAAGGTTTATCATGACGGTTATCATATCACCTCAAATTTTGCAAATCAAATCAATAAAAATGTAGACCTCCATCGTCCAAGAAATGCCTATGGAACCCTTTCCTCTCGAGAAATAGAAGTCTTAAAATTCCTCATTGATGGGAAAAGAAATATTGAAATTGCAGCTGCATTAAAAATTAATCAGAAAACTGTAAATACATATAAAAGTCGACTGATGAAAAAGCTTGATGTAAACAATGCTGCCGATCTATATCAACAAGCCTTTAATCTTGAATTAATTTAAAGAACACGGTTCAGCTTTCTTGACAGTAATTTTTTTAAGTTTTGATACTGCATGACATCCTCTAAAAAGATTTTATCCTCTTCAGAAGCGTCTGGCTTTTTAGCAATATCCATCAAACTTTGAATTTTTTGATCAATTAAATACCTTCTAAAGGTTAAGATGGTTTCACTTACCAACTGCCCAACTGCACTTTTTCGATCTTTAACAAAAATGTTTTTCTTTTCCCAATCATGAAGTTGATGCGCTTCATCTGCAAATAAAATATCTGTTAAAATTTGTCCCAAATAAGGGTCTTCTTGTTGAATTATTTTTTCGGGCTTCACATCTCCTTCTAGCTGAAAACGCTCAATAAGTTGTGTGTAAAGGATTTGAAACTCAGGCTGAATCAACTCCACTTCATCTTGCTGTAAATCCAAAAATATTTTCTCATACACCTTAGATTGTACAATTTTAGACTCTTCCATTAAATTCCCTTCTTCATCCGCACTTATAAATAGCTCATCAAAAGCAGCCTCCTGACTTCCATATTGCAATAAAATACCAATAATTTGCCGCTCTAATGAAAGCAAAGGATTGACTCCACTTTCTTTTGAAGGTATTTTTTGAACGATAGTATCGCCCTTGGAAACAGGTTGATTTATTTTCCTAACGGGAACTTTCTTCTTACTCTGCTCTTGGGCAAGTGCATTAAACAAAACCGCTTCTGAGACATCCATTGTATTGGCACATTGCTTGATGTAAATTTCCTGTTTGATTGGATCAGGAATTTTAGCAATGCTTTGAACTATTTCTCGAACCGTGTTTGATTTCTTTACAGGGTCATTGTCTGCCTCATGCAACAATAAATCTGTTTTAAATTGAATGAAATCTTTCGCTTCTGTCTTCAGATACGCTGTAATTTCTTCTAAGGTATGAGACTTGGCAAAACTGTCAGGATCCTCACCAACAGGAAACGTACAAATCTTTACATTCATCCCTTGCTCTAGGATCAAATCAATTCCACGTATTGCAGCACGTAAACCGGCAGCATCCCCATCAAATAAAACGACAATATTCGAAGTCAGCCTCCTAATCAATCTAATTTGTTCAGAAGTAAGTGCTGTGCCCGAGGAGGAAACTACATTCTCAACCCCCTGCTGATACATTTGAATGACATCAGTATAGCCTTCTACTAAATAACACACATCTTCTTTAGCAATCGCTTTCTTAGCCTCAAACATCCCATATAATACCTTGCTTTTATGGTAAATATCACTTTCAGGTGAGTTTAGGTATTTCGCTGTTTTTGCTGTGGCAGATAAAATTCGACCTCCAAAACCTTGAACTCTCCCAGCCATACTTCGAATGGGAAAAATAACACGTCCACGAAAACGATCAACGGCTCCCCGTTCATTTTTAATAACCAGACCGGTTTCTTCGAGAAAATTTTCAGCATAGCCTGCCTTAGTGGCTTTCTGATAGAAGTGATCCCTTTGTTCTGCGGCATATCCCAAACTAAAAAACCGAATGGATTCATCCGTAAAACCTCGCTCTCTAAAATAACTCAGACCAATTGCCATTCCTTCAGAGGACTCCCAAAGATCTTGGGCAAAACTATCTTGCGCAAACTGATTGACTAGGTATAGACTTTCGCGCGCATTCGCTTTTTCTTTTTCCTCATCGGACTGCTCTGTTTCCTCAATTTCAATATTATATCTTTTCGCCAAAAAACGAATAGCTTCTGGATAGGTAAAGTGTTCGTGTTCCATCAAAAAGGCAATGACATTGCCCCCTTTACCGCTACTAAAATCTTTCCAAATTTGTTTTACGGGAGAAACCATAAAACTGGGTGTACGCTCTTGAGAAAAAGGACTTAGTCCTTTAAAATTACTTCCCGATTTTTTTAAAACCACAAAATCCCCTATCACCTCCTCAACTCGAGCGGTTTCATATACTTGGTCAATGGTATTTCTTGAGATCAAAAATTCGTGTTTTGATAAATTTATAACATTCTGTGCAAATGTTTTACATTCACAGTAAAGTCTTTAAATTTTTCGTTCAATAACGTAGTTGAGCATTAATTCTAATGCATCACGATATTCATTTTTTGGAAATTCAAACAAGAGTGATAAGGCTTCTTTCCTATAATTTTCCATTTTTTGGATTGCAAAATCTAAGCCTCCCTTATCTTTAACAATGGCGATCAATTCCATCACCTTAGCTTTATTTTTATTGTCATTTTTAACGATATTGATAAGTGCTTTCTTTTCTGCTTTTGAAACCACGTTCAAAGTATGTATGAGCGGGAGTGTCATTTTTTGCTCCTTAATGTCAATACCGGTTGGCTTTCCTATTTTTTGGTCACCATAATCAAAAAGATCATCTTTTATCTGAAATGCCATTCCAAGCACCTCCCCAAAACGATACATTTTATCTACCTCTTCAGGTAATGCATTTACCGATTGAGCCCCAAGCGCACAACAAGAAGCTAATAAAGTGGCTGTTTTTTGGCGTATGATATCGTAATAAATCTCTTCTGTAATATCAAGGTTTCTAGCCTTTTCAATCTGAAGTAATTCCCCTTGACTCATCTCCCTGACGGCAACAGAAATAATCTTGAGTAAATCAAAATCTTCATTTTCGATAGACAAAAGCAAGCCTTTAGACAGTAAATAGTCCCCTACCAAAACGGCGATCTTATTTTTCCAAAGTGCGTTAATGGAAAAAAAACCGCGTCGTTTATTACTATCATCTACAACATCGTCATGAACTAAAGTGGCTGTATGAATCAATTCGATAACGGCCGCACCTCTATAAGTTCGATCATTTACTTTTCCTTCTCCTACTAGCTTTGCCACAAGAAAAACAAACATGGGACGCATTTGCTTTCCTTTCCGGTTAACAATAAAATGAGTGATTCGGTTGAGTAAAGCTACCTTGGAAAACATGGATTGAGTGAACTTTTCTTCAAAAAGTTCCATCTCCTGATAAATAGGTTCTTTAATACGCTCAACAACTTTCATAGACTAAACAAAGATATCAAATCTTGAGTGACCTTATGCATTTAGAGAAGGTTTACTTTGAATCTATCTTATTGGCTAACTGTCCACAAGCTGCGTCAATATCCACTCCTCTTGAACGACGGTAGGTTACGCTAATTCGCGCCTTAGTTAAGGCCGCAATATAGGCATCAATTACAGTCTGATGGGCTTGCTTCATCGAAGAACAGTCAATGGGATTATACTGAATAATATTTACCTTAGAAGGAATGCGTCTACATAATCCAACAAGTGCCTGAATGTCTTCTTTTAAATCATTCACTCCCTCCCAAACCACATATTCAAAAGTGATTTGTTTTTTGGTATAAGCATACCAATATTCCAAGGCTTCAATTAATTCTGTAAGGGGAAACTTTTTTGCAAAAGGCATGATCTGCTCCCTTATCTCCTGCCGCGCACTATGAAGGGACACTGCTAAACCAAATTTCACTTTGTCGTCAGCCATTTTCCTGATCAACTTTGGAATTCCAGAGGTTGAAAGGACTATTCTTCTTGGAGACATTCCTAAAGCCTCTGAATCGGTGATTTTATCAATTGCAGCTAGTACATTTTTGTAATTCATTAGGGGTTCACCCATTCCCATGAAAACAATATTCGATAATGGGCGTTGATGATAAAGCTTACTTTGCTGATCCATCGCAACCACTTGATCATAAATTTCATCTGCATTCAAATTTCTCATCCTCTTCAAAGCAGCTGTGGCACAAAAAGTACAATCCAAACTACACCCCACTTGAGAAGAAACACAAGCTGTTGTTCTTGTACTTGTTGGAATCAAAACAGATTCAACTACCAGATGATCATGAAGTTTTACGGCATTTTTAATTGTTCCATCAGCACTGCGTTGTTGGGAATCTATATTGATATGCTTTATCTCAAAATGTGCCTTAAGCAAGTTACGATGCTCCAAAGAAAGATTAGTCATCAATTCAAAATCATGAATCCCTTTTTGCCATAGCCACTGAAAAACCTGACCTCCTTTAAATGAAGGGGCATCATGGGAAACAAAGAAGTCTTGTAGTTCTTCTTTGGATAAGGCTCTGATATCTTTTTTAACGCTTGCTTCCAAAATTTTGAAATAAAAAAACCGCATTCCTGCGGCTTTCTTTTGTTTTAAATAATTAGCATGGCATCCCCATAGGAATAGAAATTGTACTTCTCTTTAATTGCTACTTTGTATGCTTTTTTTATGAAGTCCGGATCAGCAAATGCAGAAATCATCATCAATAAAGTAGATTTTGGTGTGTGAAAATTCGTAATCATGCAGTTAGCAATAGAAAAATCAAAAGGAGGGAAAATGAATTTATGGGTCCACCCTTGGTATTCATTAAGCAAACCTGAAGAAGAAACTGAGCTTTCTAAACCACGCATTACTGTAGTTCCTACCGCACAAATTCTCTTCTTGGTAGCCAAAGCATTATTTACTTTAGCAGCAGCAATTGCATCGATAATAAGTTCTTCTGAATCCATCTTATGCTTTGACAAATCTTCCACCTCAACAGGACTAAAAGTCCCTAAACCAACATGTAATGTGAGCTCTGCCAAATCGATTCCTTTAATTTCTAAGCGCTTTAATAAATGTTTTGAAAAATGAAGCCCCGCTGTTGGCGCTGCAACTGCTCCTTCATGCTTTGCATAAATCGTTTGATAGCGTTCTTGGTCTTCTTCTTCGATAGGGCGCTTTATGTATTTGGGAAGGGGTGTTTGTCCCAATTCCTTGAGTTTAGTTCTGAATTCAGCATAACTCCCATCAAATAAAAAACGAAGTGTTCTTCCTCTTGAGGTCGTGTTATCAATTACTTCAGCCACCAAACTTTCATCCTCACCAAAATAGAGTTTGTTTCCAATTCTAATTTTACGTGCAGGGTCGACCAAAACATCCCATAAACGCTGCTCCTGATTTAACTCGCGTAATAAAAATACTTCTATACGTGCTCCCGTTTTTTCTTTGTTCCCAAATAAACGAGCAGGAAATACTTTAGTGTTATTCAACACCATTACATCTCCTTCATCAAAATAATTGATGACATCTTTAAACGAATGATGCTCGATTGTTTCCTCTTTGCGATTGAGAACCATCAGACGGGATTCATCGCGATCGGCTGCAGGTCTTTGAGCTAAGAGAGCACTAGGGAGTTCAAATTGAAAATCAGAAAGTTTCACAGGATTAAGGTTTTTTTAATTAATAGCTTACAATTCTAAAAGGTAAAAATGAATTGATTCATTTCAGAAATGTATTTCATTTTATAAATTCAAGCTGCAAATATACCATCTCAACATAGGGGATGTCAAGTAAAAAGTAGTTTATCTCTAATTTACTTTAAAATTTAGGGCTTTTAGGTCTTCCCAAAAATCAGGATAGGACTTTGAAACCACCCCAGCTTCCTCAATTTGTAATGGAATTTTCAATGCTAAGGGAGCAAAAGCCATCGCCATTCTATGATCCTTATAGGTTGGAATGGAGCAATTCTCTTTAAAATTCATTCCCGCAGAAAGGTGTAAACTCTTCTCTGTAACACGAATTGAAGCACCCAACTTTGTAAGCTCTGTATTTAAAGCCTCCAAGCGATCCGTTTCTTTTATTTTTAAGGTATGTAATCCTATTAAGTCACAACCAATTCCCAAACCATAGCATGTTACAGCAATGGTTTGTGCTATGTCGGGTGCTTTAGAGAGATCTAACTGTATCCCAGCTGGCAAGATCTTGTTCTCTTTTTTTAAAACCAAAGTATCGCCTTCAAAATGGGAGGAAACTCCCAAATCCTTATAAATTGATTTTAAAACAGAATCGCCCTGCAAACTCTCTTGACGATAGCTTGTAAGATGAATTTCTGCAGCTTCTGAAAGTGCGGCAATACTAAAAAAGTAAGAGGCTGAACTCCAATCAGACTCTACTATTTGTGTTATTCTTTTGGGCTCCTTTAGGGGGGAAACATAGATGAATTGCCCCTCAAATGAAGTAACAACCCCCAGAGAATTCAACAAAGCCAAAGTCATATTGATATAGGGGATTGATGTGATTTCTCCGATCAAATGTAGTTCTAAACCTTGATCCAAAACAGGTCCCAATAAAAGTAAAGCAGAAATATATTGACTACTTACATCCGCAGGCAATTCAACCTTTCCTCCTTGAAGTTTTTTACCCATGATTTTTAAAGGCGGAAATCCCTCTTTGTTCTCATAGTCAATAGAAGCACCTAAAGTACGAAGGGCATCCACTAAAATCTGTATGGGTCGTTCTTGCATTCTGGAGGATCCCGTAAGTACAACCGAACGTCCTTCTTGGTGAGAAAAATATGCAGTTAAAAAACGCATGGCAGTCCCCGCGTGATGAATATCAATCACGCTGGATGAAGTCTCTAATGCTTTTTGCATGACTTGGCTATCGTCAGAATTAGAAACATTCTTCAATTCAAAACCCTTGAATAAAGCTTGCAATAAAAGAAGTCTGTTTGTTTCGCTTTTGGAGCCGGTAATATTTATTGATCCTTTACAGTGACCGTTAGGGTGCGCAACTTTAATGTTCATGAATCCATTATGATTTTAATTTAGGATTATTGTGGTGACGCTCATGATCACGTTGCGTTTTTACAGCTATTTTCTTCTCAAAAGCCTGCTGCAAATCAACTCCCGTTTGATTCGCGAGACAAACGGCAACAAAAATTACATCGGCTAATTCCTCACCTAAGTCTTTATTTTTATCGCTCTCCTTTTCTGATTGTTCTCCATAACGTCTAGCAATAATTCGAGCAACCTCTCCCACCTCTTCTGTGAGTTGAGCCATATTGGTCAACTCATTAAAATAGCGAACTCCATGGTTTTGAATCCACGTGTCAACTGCCTGTTGTACTCCTTTTAAATCCATCTTCAAAAATAGTTATAAATGTTGGCATGAGCCAATTCATTTTTCATGTTTCGTGAACTAAAACACCGTTTTTAATTCATCAAGCGAATAAACAATTGGACATTGATCATGTTCTTCTTCACCGTGCGAATTAAAATGAATGGCGTGCATTCCCTGCGCTAAAGCTCCCAAAATATCTGCCTCGAGACTATCCCCTATCATGAGAGAATGATCAGGAAGACTCGCTGTTACTTTTAGAGCTTCAATAAAAATTTGGGGATGTGGCTTTTTATAGCCTACTTTATCGGCAGTAAAAATATGCTCAAAATAGGAATGAATCCCCGAATTCTTCATTTTAAAATGCTGCACTTCATCAAATCCATTGGTAATAATATGTAACCTATATCGTTTATTGAGCAACTCTAACAAATCAATCGTTCCTTCAAATAAATGCGGAAAAGTAGAAAGATAGTTGATGTATTGCACTGAAATCTCCTGAAGTACTGTCTCAGAAATACTAAACTTAAGTTTTTCAAACGTTTTGGATAAACGGTTATATCGCAACTCCTCTTGGCTAATTCTATTTTCTCTGTATAATTTCCAATAGGCGTGATTAATTGGGTTGTAATGAACAAGAAAATCATCTAAAGAAACCGATAAATTGATTTCTTCAAAGACCTTATTAAAAGTTAAAGCGGAATTCTTTTCAAAATCCCAGAGGGTATGATCCAAATCAAAAAAAACATCAGTAATCGTCTCTGGGTTTATCATTAAATTTAGTTTAGCAATAGATCGCATTACCCTAATTTGACTTTGACAATATGATTAAACCATAGCTTCAAAATCAAGTGGGAATTAGACAAAAATCTATAAAATACTTTCGTCAGCGAAGCTAAAATAGCCTTTTTCTGAAACAATTAAGTGATCCAGAATCTTCAAGTCAACATTTGCTGCAGCTAACTTAAACTTTCTTGTTATTTGTTTATCAGAATTACTGGGGGTTAATCGTCCTGAAGGATGATTATGTACAAGAATAAAAGCCGTCGCTCCAACTTCAAAAGCACGTTTAAATGCCAAACGAATATCTACAGTGGTTTGCGTAATCCCTCCCTTACTTAGACGGTATTTTTCCAATAGACGGTTGGATTGATTTAAATATAAAACCCAAAATTCCTCATGGGGCAAGTCCTTCAAATGCTGAACAATAGATTCGTATACGATCTTACTAGAAGTTAAAATTTTTGTTTTATTCGGCTTTTTATTTTGAAATCGTTTTGACAACTCCAACACAGCCTTGAGCTTGATTGCTTTTGCTTCTCCAATTCCTTTAAATTCCACAAGTCGTTCCAAAGCTAATTGATCAAACTTTTGGAGATCATTCTGAACACTCAATAAAATTCGTTTCATCAAGCTTACAGCGCTTTCATTTACGGTTCCACTTCCAATCAAAACAGCAAATAATTCTGCATTGCTTAAATAAGAAGCGCCTTGTGTCTTAAGTTTTTCTCTAGGACGGTCCGAGGCATCCCAATCTTTAATGGTAAATGAAGTATTCTTGAGGGGCATAGAAAGTCAGGATCAACTTCACTAAAATATGAAATATTTCAAAACCCAAAAAAACAGGAGGGTCAACCTTTGAAAAAATTAAGCTTTCCTTATCGTTTGTTTCAATTTTTCCCAATCTAAACCCCCAAAATTTCCGGAACTCATCATGACCAAAACACAATTTGAATATTGCTTTGACATTAATTCCTCTTCCAACGAAAGGGGTGCTGTAATCACCTGAATCGAGGGATGGTCAAACGCCTTTTTGATGGTATCTGGGTCTATTGGGGCTCTGTTTTTAATTTTTAACGCCACAGGGTCATAAAACACTATTGCCTCATCGGCAGGTATCAAAGTATCTTTAAATTGTTCTATGAAAGTTGCATCCAAACTACTATAGGTGTGTAACTCCAAACAAACCCTAATTTTATGGTTTGGAAATTGACTTTTTACTGCTTTTGCCGTGGCCTTAACTTTACTTGGAGCATGAGCAAAATCTTTAAATAAAACTGATTTCTGCCCTTTTTCAAGAAGCTCTAAACGTTTTGCTGCTCCTGTAAAGCTTGGGATGGCTTCATAAAAATCAGAAGCATCAACACCCATAAGTTGGGCAATCCATTGAGCGCCTGCTAGGTTCGATAGGTTATGATTTCCAAACACCGCTAGAGGCAAACTTCCCTCCGAAGTTTTTAAGTAGGTGATTCCATTTTCAATACTATGATTAGGAGTAGAATAAGGTATTTTTTTTACCGGATGAGTAGACTTTTCAACCAAAGTCTTGAGTGTCAAGTCTTCCTCATTATATATCAATACTCCTCCTTCAACCATAGAAAAAATAAACTTTTCAAATTGTGAGACGTAATCTTCAAAAGTTGGAAAAACATTAACATGATCCCATGCAATTCCACTAATTAAAGCAATTTCCGGTTTATACCATAAAAATTTTGGGCTTGGGTCTATTGCAGAAGACAAATACTCATCACCTTCCAACAAGACAAAATCGTTATCATCAGAAAGTGAAAGTGTCTCGGAAACAGCAGGAACAGGAGCTCCTACCATAAAATCAGTATCAACTTCATGATAATTTAAAACATGTAAAACCATGGCCGTTATGGTTGTTTTTCCATGACTCCCAGCAATGACTACAGTCGACTTTTCTTGACACATTGCGGCTAAAAATTCAGGGTAAGATTGTATTTTCAATCCCAGAGCTTGGGCTTGCATCAATTCAGGATTATCTGGCTTAGCATGCATTCCTAAAATCACAACATCAATTGTGTCGTTCAGTTTCTCGGGATACCAGCCAAAAGTTTCTGGAAGTAAACCGGCTTGCTCTAACTTGGTTCTTGACTGATCAAAAATAGCATCATCACTTCCTGTCACATGATGACCCATACGATGCATTGCCAGAGCTAAACTGTGCATAGCACTCCCTCCTATTGCGATAAAATGCAATTGCATCATATTCCTAATTTATTTTTATTATGCATTTAAAAGTTTCCAAAGGGCATCTTTCAACTCCATTAAATGATACTGTGTTGCACTCGAAATAATGAGATGAGGTGTTTTTTTAAAGAGCGCTTTCATTTCTTTAGCATACTCTTGCTTCAATTCATCATCCAGTAAGTCTCCCTTAGAAAGTACAATCATAAATTGCTTATCCAAAAGCTCAGGATTATACTTTTGCAACTCCTTTTGCAGGATTTCAAACTCCTTTTGTAAATTTTGGGTGTCAGCAGGTATAACAAAAAGCAAAATAGAATTTCGCTCAATATGTCGTAAGAAATAATGCCCTAATCCTTTTCCTTCTGCCGCTCCCTCAATAATTCCTGGAATATCTGCCATCACAAAAGATTGAAAATTCCGATATTCTACAATTCCTAAATTGGGCTTAAGTGTAGTGAATTCATAATCTGCAATTTTAGGTTTAGCAGAGGTTAGCGCTGCTAGCAAGGTTGACTTACCAGCATTAGGAAAACCAACCAATCCAACATCAGCTAGAACTTTTAATTCCAATGTTATCTGAAGTGTTTTACCTTCTATACCCGGTTGAGCATAGCGAGGAGTCTGCCGCGTAGAGGATTTAAAATGCCAATTCCCTCGACCTCCCAAACCTCCTTCTTGAATAATTACTTCTTGTTTGTCTTCTGTAATTTCAAATAAGAGAGCATTGGTTTCTGTATTCCTTACCACTGTGCCCATGGGCACATCAATATAAATATCCTCACCCTGCGCTCCACTACTTCTGTTTTTACTTCCATCTCCACCATGTCCAGCGGAAAAATGTTTTTTAAATTTAAATGTGTAAAGCGTCCAAAGCTGTTTATTTCCTCTCAAGATTACATGACCTCCACGACCTCCGTCCCCCCCATCAGGACCTCCTTTGGTAATGTACTTCTCACGATGTAAATGAATAGATCCTTTTCCTCCATTCCCGGAGCTTACAAAAAGTTTGACATAGTCAACAAAATTTCCTTCAGTCATAGACTAGTTTAAACTTTCTATTAATGCGGTTAAACGAGCAGTAATTTCTTCAATAGTTCCAATACCCTTGACACTATGAAATTTATTTTGTCCTTGATAATAGTTACGTAGAGGAGCCGTTTTTTGATTGTATTCCTCAAAACGGTTTCTAATTTTAGATTCGTCCTGATCGTCGGTTCTTCCACTTGTTTGTCCTCGTTCTAATAAACGTTGAACTAAAATATCATCCTCTGCTTCTAAAGCTATTGTCGCATTTATTTGCATGTTTTTTGATTTCAAAAAAGTATCCAAAGCCGCTGCTTGGGCTTCGGTTCTTGGAAAACCGTCAAAAATAAAACCTTCTGCCTCAGGATTTTGGTCTACTTCAGCTTCTAACATATCAATGGTTACTTGATCAGGTACCAAATCTCCTTTATCCATGTAGGATTGGGCTAATTTTCCCAGTTTTGTCTCATTTTTAATGTTGTATCGAAACAAATCACCGGTAGAGATATGAACTAAATTAAAGCTTGTTTTTAAAAATGCGGCTTGTGTTCCTTTGCCTGCTCCAGGCTTTCCAAATAAAACTAAATTGATCATGGATTTTAATAATTTTGAACAAAGATATCCATTTTAAGTGGCTTTTTTCCATTCCAAAAAACTTATGCGTATTTTTGCAAAAAGGTTTTCATGAGATTTTTATCCGGTTCACAAACAATTGGAATTTTAGGTGGCGGTCAATTAGGCAAAATGCTCCTCACAACAACCCGTCAATGGGACATCACGACAAAAGTTATGGATCCAAGCGATAAGGCTCCGGGGCGTATCGCTTGCAATACATTTGTTGTTGGTGATCTAATGGATTATGACAAGGTCATGGAATTTGGAAAAAATGTTGATGTCCTCACTATAGAGATTGAAAATGTAAATACCGATGCTCTCGCTGCTCTGGAGGAGAAAGGGGTTAAAGTTTATCCTCAAGCAAGTGTTTTGAAGACCATCCAAAATAAATGTAAACAAAAACAATTTTATAAATCTAACCATATTCCTACCGCAGCCTTTGAACTTTTTGACTCTAAAGATGCCCTCAAAGATGCTGTGGGTAAAGGAGCTGTTTCCTTTCCTTTTGTTTGGAAATCAGAAGCGATGGGATATGACGGCTATGGTGTACAAATTGTTCGATCTATTTCGGATTTGGAAAGTGTTAGTAAAGGAGCCTGTATGGCAGAGGATTTAGTTGCCATCGACAAAGAATTGGGGGTTATTGTATGCAGAAGTCCCAAGGGAGAGTCTGTATGTTATCCTTGCGTTGAAATGGAGTTTCATCCAACCGCTAATCAAGTGGAATATGTATTGAGTCCCGCACGGATTTCTAAAACACTAGAGAAAAAAGCAACAGATTTGGCCTTGCTTGTCTCGCAATCATATAAAAATGTTGGACTCCTCGCCGTAGAATTATTTTTAACCCAAGAAGGAGAATTGATAGTCAATGAAGTTGCTCCTCGACCTCACAATAGTGGTCACTATAGTATTGAGGCGTCTTACACTTCACAATTCGAACAACACATACGTGCGATTCTAGATCTTCCACTGGGAAATACTGAAAATAAAGTTGCGGGTGTTATGGTAAATCTTGTGGGAAAAGAAGGACACAAGGGACCCGTACACTATAAAAATTTAGAAGATATTTTAGCAATAGAAGGAGTAAATCCTCATATTTATGGCAAAAAAGAAACCCGTCCTTTTCGAAAGATGGGACATATTACCATCGTAAATAAGAATCTGGATACAGCGCGTGAAATTGCAGAACACGTTAAAGAAACAATTGAAGTAATTACAAAATGATATGGCACAAGTAGGAATTATAATGGGGAGTCAATCTGATTTCCACATCATGGAAGAAGCAATAGAGATTCTTAAAGAATTTAATATTGAAATAGAAGTGGACATTGTTTCTGCCCACCGAACCCCAGAAAAAATGATGTCCTATGGGGCCGAAGCACACAAACGTGGTCTTAAAGTCATTATTGCAGGAGCGGGTGGAGCCGCCCATTTACCTGGAATGATTGCTTCCCTAACACCATTGCCCGTCATTGGTGTTCCCATCAAATCGAGCAACTCCATAGATGGCTGGGATAGCGTTTTATCAATTCTTCAAATGCCAGGAGGAGTTCCAGTTGCAACAGTTGCACTTAATGGAGCCAAAAACGCAGGAATTTTAGCGGCTCAAATTATTGGAAGTTTTGATCAAAAAATACAAGAACAAATGATTTCTTTCAAAGAAAACTTAAAAGAGAAAGTAATTCAAAGTAGTCAAAATTTAAAAAAATAAAATCTTGAATAATCCTCTTTTATCACACTTCAACACCCCTTTTGAAGCGGCCCCGTTTTCAAAAATCAAGACAGAACATTTCATTCCAGGGCTTAAACACGGCATAGAAATCGCACTAAAAGAAATTGACACCATTGTTCAAAACACAGAAACTCCCAGTTTTGAAAATACGCTGGAAGCACTTGAAAACTGTGGGCGTCTAATAGGCAGAAACAGCTCACTACTGTTCAACTTAAACAGTGCAGAAACAAGCGATGCGCTTCAAAAAGTAGCTCAGGAAGCTGCTCCCCTATTGACTACATTTCAAAATGACATTCGCTTAAACGAAACCCTTTTTCAACGTATTCAATATGTTTATGAAAAAGAAGATCGTGAAAAACTTGACGCAGAGCAACTCACCTTACTCGAAAAAGAGTATAAGGGGTTTGTTCGTAATGGAGGTTTATTAGATCCAGTGGCAAAAGAAAAGCTAAGAGTGATCGATACCGAACTTGCTCAATTGAGTCTCAGTTTTGGAGAACATGTTTTGTCAGATACTCAAGCTTACCATCTTCACATTGAAAAAGAAGAAGAACTTAAAGGGCTCCCTGCAAATAGTATTGAGATGGCAAAACAAATGGCAGATCAAAAAGAAATGAGTGGATGGATTTTCACCTTGGATTATCCTAGCTATGTTCCTTTTATGACCTATTCCGAACAGAGAGAGTTAAGAAAAAAACTGAGTCTTGCTTTTGGAAAAAGAGGGTTTCAAGACAATGATCGGAATAATACAGAAGTCATTTTAAAAATCATTAAGCTTCGAAAAGAAAGAGCACAACTTCTCGGTTATGAATCACATGCTGCTTTTGTGTTGGAGGAACGGATGGCACAATCAGAAAAAAATGTAAAATCATTCTTAAATGATTTAAGTGAAAAAGCACATCCTGCTGCAAAAAAAGAATGGAGTGCTATGGAGGTATTTGCTGCGGAAAATTTAAAACTAACAAGACTTGAAAAATGGGATACTGCTTTTGTTGCTGAAAAGTTAAAACAAGCAGAATTTGATTTGAATGAACAAGAACTAAAACCTTATTTTCCATTAGATAAAGTGTTAAATGGATTGTTTGAAATTGTAGAAAAACTTTATGGTTTACGTTTTCATAAAACTATAGAAATAGACACTTATCAGGAAGAGGTAGTCGTATATGAAGTCAAAAAAGACAATCAATTTTTTGCCCTACTCTACACTGATTTTTTTCCGCGTCCCGGAAAAAGAAACGGTGCTTGGATGACCAGTTATCGTTCGCAAAAAAAAGGGCAACGTCCACATGTTTCTATTGTTTGTAATTTTTCACGTCCAACAAAAACACAACCTTCGCTGTTGACATTCCAAGAGGTTACCACCTTATTTCATGAATTTGGACACGCCCTTCATGGAATATTGGCAAACACTAATTATAGTGGCTTGAGCGGAACGAATGTGTATTGGGATTTTGTAGAACTTCCAAGCCAAATTATGGAAAACTGGTGCTATGAACCCCAAGCCTTGGCACTCTTTGCAAAGCATTATGAAACCGATGAAATTATACCACAGGGATATATTGAAAAAATTAAAAAAGCTGCTCATTTTCAACAAGGACTACAAACCCTCAGACAGTTGAGTTTTGGGTATTTGGATCTTTCATTACACGATAAAGATGCCCATTTGATCAAGGAAGTAAAAGCTCATGAAAAAAAGCAGATAAGCGCATTACAATTTACTCCTGACACTCCAGAAAATTGTATGAGTACTTCGTTTTCACATATTTTTCAAGGGGGGTATGCTGCGGGTTATTACAGTTATAAGTGGGCGGAAGTTTTAGATGCAGATGCTTTTGAATTGTTTTTAGAAAAAGGGATTTTTGATCCAGAGACCGCCAATTCTTTCATGGAAAATATCCTTTCAAAAGGGGGGACTGAACACCCTATGGATTTATACAAACGCTTTCGAGGAAAAGAACCCGACCCTGCCGCTTTACTCCGAAGAGCCGGTCTGACTTGATATTTTAGATCTTTTTTTTTACCTTTTTGATTATTTTCTTAATCTCAGAGGTATGCACCAAATCAAATCCTCAATACTAAGAATCATACTCTTTTTTTACACCTCCCACTCCTGGTGTCAAGTTTCCTTTTTTGGTGACATATACGTAGGTCATAATAAAGAATTTCACATTGCTTTTAAAGAGACTTATTTTAATCAAGGGAAAATAAAAACTTATCGCCAAGAACCTCCCGGTGTGGTCTCTTTTGGTTCAGAAAGCCAGTGGACTCAACTTGATGAAAAATCATATATAGACGGAATTGTACGTGTCTATCACGAGGGCATCTTTACTTTTCCTATAGGAGATTTCGATACTTTTGAATTTTATTCATCACTTCAACAAAAATGGATCCCCATTTCATCCCAACTTCCACAACTTTCTCTGGTTGATAACAGACTCTCAATTTCTCCTGAAAATAAGATTGATTTGGGCCTTTATTTAGATAATACCGACGAGCAAAAAATAAGTCTTGAGGGAAGCATTCTAAAACTTGAAGCAGGGGGCTCAGTGGATTTATCTCCTCTTTTAAATAAAAATAATGCCCAACAAATTCATTTAAATGGTACCCAACTCTTTTTAGAGAACGGAGGATCGGTTGATTTAAATCCCCTCCTTTCAATCAACACGGACAGGCAACAACTCTCCCTTGTGAATTCTACATTAATGTTAGAGCGTGGGGGAAGCGTCAATTTATCTAATTTGAATCAAAATACAGATGAACAAACAATAGATCAATTTCAATTGGTTAGCAATACACTTTTTCTCTCCTTAGAAAATGATGGGCAAATGCCCCTAAAAGTAACTCTCCCAGAAACCAATACTGATAATCAAAGAATTTCTTTAAGTAGTTCTACACTAATGTTAGAAAGAGGAGGAACAATAGATTTAGCATGCTTTAAAGACAATACTGATGAACAGCTATTAAATTTAACTCAAGTCAATTCGCATACCTTAGCCCTTGAAATAAGTAACGGAAATACCGTCCATTGGACCACTAGTGGTTCATTAGTATTTTCATTAACAGCCTCCAATGTAATCCAGGTGGAAACTAAAAAAAGTCCTTTCAGTAAGCATGCTGGAGTCATTTCCAATCGTGATGGAGATTGGATAAATGAAAACTTTGTGTTTGGAAGTGATCGTTTGGAAAATGATCCCTCCACTACAAATGACAATAAACGCTTCTTGTTTTCTAAAACTTCTGGAGCCTTTAGAGCGGGCGTTGCTCAAAGTGATCAGTGGGATTCATCAAATCTTGGCACCTACTCTGTCGCTATGGGAAGAAATACAATCGCCTCGGGCTATAATGCTAGTGCCTTTGGAATAAGCACCAAAGCTACAGCATGGTATACGACTACTTTTGGTCAAGGCACCGAGGCAAACAGCAGAACAGAAACCGTTATCGGAAGCTATAACTCGAGGGTCCCCAGCCTTGGTGGGACAAGAGATTGGAATCCTTTAGATCGACTCTTTGTAATTGGAAATGGAACGGGAAGTGCAACGGCAAGTAGAACAAATGCATTGGTCATGCTAAAAAATGGAACTACTCATGTCAGCGGAATCTGGACAGGCCCCGGGTTTACAGTTATTTCTGATAGAAAAATAAAAACCAATACTTCCAGATTAAAACATGGAATTGAAAACCTCAAAAAAATAAAAACCTATCAATATGAATTAAAAACAATTCCATCAAAAAAACGATTCGGCTTTATGGCTGATGAAATTGAAAAAGTTTTCCCTGAACTCGTTACAACATTCAACGATAAAGAAAAACTTAAAAGCATCGACTATGTGGGACTAATCCCTGTATTAGTAAATGCACTTATTCAACAGCAAAAGGAAATTGATCAATTAAAAAAAAGATTTGAAAAGCGGTAAATTACCAATTCATGAACCCTCCCTCTAAATCATAAATTTTAGTAAACCCAAGGGAATCCATTATTTTGGATGCTCTACCACTACGATTTCCAGAGCGACAATAAATTAAAAGTGTTTTGTTTCTATCAAACTTAGAAATGTTTTTAATAAAATCAGCACTTTTGAAATCAACATTGAGTGCATTGTCAATATGTCCTTCTTGATATTCTGTTGGTGTTCTTACATCAATTATTTGAAATTGCTTCTCCATGAGATCTAGATAGGTTTCTTTGCCAACAACCTCAACCCTATTGGGGTTAGGAGCACATGCAATAAATAAAATTAGAATGAATTTTTTCATAGAAAAGTTTTAATAAAAATAAGAAATTAGGCAAAAACTCAACCACCAAACCATGGGAATTCCTTCAATCCAAAAGCTGGTGTAATATTTTGACTTGATTGGGGTAGTATAACAAAGAGAAACCCCTAGTAAAACATAGGCTATACAGATGGAAATTACATCAATGAAATTGTATAAGAAAACAGACGCAAACAATCCCATGACAAGTAATAGTAAGCCTATTTTTTTTGTCTTATGAATACCTAATTGCTGAGGAATGGTCCTCAAATTTAGATCATCGGTGAAAACATCTCTAATCTCAAAGGGAAGGGTTGCTACCCACACATAAATAAATGGAATGAGAGACTCTTTTAAAAATAAGAAAAATGAAAAATCAGTGGTAGAAGCTAGAGGAGCTCCAACAGTTAAAAGCACCCAGCTGAGTGCTACTAAATAAATTTTCCACCCTTTTTTATTTCTCCAATTTGAAGTTTCACCAAAAAAGGGAATGGTGTAAATAATCACCAAGACCCCTCCCAGAATTACAAAAATTTTAGCTTCAAAATTAAGCGTGAAAAATAACACAAAAGCAACTAGGACACTGATAGAAGAAAGTAAAAGGATTCCAAAAGGATTTTTTCTTTTTGAGGCAGAAAAAAAAAGAGGGAAATACTTGATGAAATTATAAGCAGAAAGTGTGCTGAAAAAGATAAATATTAACAACTTTTGAGTATTACTTTCAGGCAATAAACCCACAGTTAAACTTCCTAAGCATGTGACAGCTAAAGCCACATGAATACTGGATTTAATATAAAAATAAAAACAAAATTTGAAAAATTTCAACACCTGTAAAGATCGAAACTTTACAGGAGTTGACCTTTGTTTTATAAAAAAAAAATAAGATCCTGAAAAAGAACAAAAAAATATCCAACAGATATTCTATTTTTGTTCAAATTTAGAATGTATGAGAACGGACAATTTTGTTGAAAGACATATAGGACCAAATGAAGAGGAGATTCAGAAAATGCTTACTAAAATAGGTTTGGAATCCATTGAGCAACTGCTTGAAGAAACAATTCCAGAGGCAATCCGCCTGGATGCTGGTCTAAATTTACCTGAAGGAATCAGTGAATATGCTTTTTCAAAAATAATTCAAAAGCTAGGTCGTGAAAACAGGATCTATGACACCTACATTGGTCTGGGATATCATGCAGCCATCATCCCTGCTGTTATTCAACGCAATATATTGGAAAATCCCGGGTGGTATACAGCATATACGCCTTATCAAGCAGAGATCGCTCAAGGCAGATTAGAAGCTTTATTTAATTTTCAAACCCTGATTTGTGATCTAACGGGAATGGAGCTGGCCAATGCTTCGCTACTTGATGAAAGTACAGCAGCCTCTGAAGCAATGACGATGCTCTTTGGAGCGCGTTCACGGGAACAGAAAAAAAATAAAGCCTCTCATTTTTTTGTGGATGAAAATGTTTTACCCCAAACACTCTCCCTATTAAAAACACGGGCAACTCCTCTAGGAATTGAATTAATCATAGGAGATCCAGAAAATCAAATCTTTGGAGAACATTTTTTTGGTGCTATTTTCCAGTATCCAGGCAAACAAGGTGCAATTCCAAATTTAAAGAAGTGGATTCAAGATGTTAAAAAGTACAACATCTGCACTGTGGTTGCTGCTGACATCATGAGCTTAGTTCTCCTCGAAGCACCCGGAAATCAAGGAGCAGATGTTGTTGTTGGAACCACACAGCGCTTTGGAATTCCGCTTGGATATGGAGGGCCACATGCCGCGTATTTCGCAACCAAAGAGCATTACAAAAGAAATATTCCAGGTCGGATCATTGGTCAAACACGTGATTTAGATGAACATCCTGCACTCCGTATGGCATTGCAAACCAGAGAGCAACACATTAAACGCGATCGTGCTACATCCAATATTTGTACTGCTCAAGTACTTTTGGCAGTCATGGCTGGAATGTATGCCGTGTATCATGGACCTAAAGGACTTCAATACATTGCTAATGGAATCCATCAAAAAGCTTCACTACTGAATCAAAAATTAGAAGCCTTAGGTTTGAATCAAAAAAATGAATTCTTTTTTGATACCCTATCCGTTGAGACTGAGACAGAAGCAATAAAAAGTATAGCCGAGCAAAAAGAAATTAACTTTTATTACCCTGATCAAAATACCGTTTGTATTTCCCTCAATGAGACTACTTCTATTCAAGATGTAAATCAAATTGTAAGCGTCTTTTGTGCTTATCTTGAAAAAGAATCTGTTTCAAGTTCAAAGGAGACAACTTCAATTAATTTACCAAAAGAGGACATTAGAAAGAGTTCTTTTTTAACACATGCTGTTTTCAATTCATATCACTCTGAAACAGCTTTAATGCGATACATCAAGTCACTAGAGAGAAAAGATTTGGCATTAAACCATTCCATGATTTCACTGGGATCCTGTACCATGAAACTCAATGCAGCCTCAGAAATGCTTCCTTTGAGTGATCCTAATTGGGGGGGAATTCATCCTTTTGTTCCGATCAATCAAGCGACAGGCTATCAAAAAATGCTTTCACACCTCACCGAACAACTCAATATAGTTACGGGCTTTGACGCAACTTCGCTTCAACCCAACTCGGGAGCACAAGGCGAATATTCTGGCTTAATGGTGATACGTGCCTATCACGAGGCAAAAAAAGATTTCCATAGGAATATCTGTCTCATTCCTGCATCTGCACACGGTACAAATCCGGCGTCGGCAGTAATGGCGGGAATGACAGTAGTTGTTACGGCAACCGATGAAAAAGGAAATATAGATTGGAGCGATTTACAAGAAAAAGCACTCTTGCACAAAGAAAATCTCTCTGCTTTAATGATCACCTATCCCAGTACACACGGAGTCTTTGAAACAAAGATAAAGGACATCACCCAACTCATACATGATTGCGGGGGTCAAGTCTATATGGACGGTGCAAATATGAATGCACAAGTAGGCTTAACCAGTCCAGCAGCAATTGGTGCTGATGTTTGTCATTTAAATTTACATAAAACATTTGCGATTCCTCACGGAGGGGGCGGCCCAGGTGTGGGACCCATTTGTGTTGCAAAACATTTAGCCCCTTTTTTACCGGGAAACCCTGTCATTCAAACGGGAGGAGATCAAGCCATCACTGCTATCTCGGGCGCCCCGTTTGGTTCGGCTTTAGCCTGCCTTATTTCCTATGGTTATATCAAAATGTTGGGTGGATCTGGATTACAAAAAGCTACAGAAATAGCTATTTTAAACGCCAATTATATTCAAAAGCGTCTTGAGGGAGCCTACGAAATTTTATATACAGGTATTAAAGGTAGAGCAGCTCATGAGCTCATTATTGACTGTAGGTCCTTTAAAGAAGTAGGCATTGAAGTTGTCGATATTGCAAAACGATTGATGGACTATGGATTTCATGCTCCAACGGTTTCCTTTCCCGTGCCAGGAACCATGATGATTGAACCTACAGAAAGTGAAAATATTCACGAAATGGATCGCTTTTGCGAAGCAATGATTTCTATCAGGATGGAAATTGCAGGGGGAGAAAAAGAACACCTCTTACTAAAAAATGCACCCCATACCTTGGCAATGATTACTGCTGACGAATGGAACCTGCCTTACAGCAGACAAAAAGCAGCATTCCCTCTAGATTTTGTTCATGAAAATAAATTTTGGCCAACTGTCAGAAGAGTGGATGAAGCCTATGGAGATCGTAATTTAGTATGTAGTTGTATTCCAATAGAATCCTATTCAAATAGCTGATTTATAATTTATTAAAAAAAAATAATAATAAATTTTTTTATCTAAAATGCATCTTAGGCATCGTAGCGTTTTTGTGAAAACAAAGAGTCTAGCTATTCAAAATAATACCTTTGTTTTTGTATTATGAATATAAAAATCACAGGTACTGGAAGTAGCATTCCCGAAAGGACTAAACCAAACGAACAGTTTTCTTCCAATTCCTTTTTTGATGCCACTGGCACAAAAATAGAAAATCCCAATGAAGAAATAATTGAAAAATTTCAAGCCATTACAGGTATTGAACAAAGAAGATATATCAAAGACGATCAAACCGTTTCTGATATTGCACTTGAAGCGGCTCTCAAAGCTATTGACAATGCTTCACTTGATCCGGAAACATTAGACTATATCATTTTTGCGCACAATGTTGGAGATATTGCATTAAACTCAAATCAAGTAAATACCCTTCCGAGTTTAGCCTCGAAATTAAAAGCAGGGCTTAAAATTACAAATCCAGAGTGTGTAGCTTATGATCTTTTATTTGGTTGCCCAGGTTGGGTAGAAGGGATCATCCAAGCCAAGGCATTTATCAAAGCCGGAATGGCTCAAAAATGTTTGGTTATTGGGGCTGACACCCTTTCACGTGTTTTAGACCAGAGTGATCGTGACTCCATGATATACGCTGATGGAGCCGGTGCAACCATCATTGAAGAAACAGAGGACGTAGGTGGAATTCTCTCTCATAAAACGGTCACCTATACTTCTGACGGAGAAGCCGAGTTTATCTTCTACGGACCTGCAAATGATAAAGGTGAAGGAACAAAATACATCAAAATGTTTGGTCGAAGGGTTTATGAATTTGCCCTTAGTAAAGTTCCTTTAGCCATTCAAGCTTGTCTTGAGGCCTCAGGTGAATCTATTGATGATGTAAAGAAAATATTCATTCATCAAGCAAACCTTAAAATGGACGATGCCATCGTGAAACGATTTTATAGATTGTATAAAAAACCAATTCCCAAAGATGTTCTCCCCATGAATATCCAAGAATACGGCAACAGTTCAGTAGCTACAATCCCAACGCTCTTTGATCTGATCCGCAAGGAAAAATATCAAGGTCACGAAGTTAACAAAGGAGATCTTGTAATTTTTGCTTCTGTAGGTGCAGGAATGAATATTAATGCCATAACCTATCGGATTTAAGATCCACAATAGAGACTAAATTCATCGTTCCAAAGGACTCAATAAACTTTAAATCCTTACCTTTGAAAGGGTATGAAAATCCTTACACACATTGGAAGTTACTTTATAATGCTCAAGCTGACCTTTGGTAAATTTACCAAATGGAAGATCCTTAAGCAGCTGATTTTAAAAGATATAGATACCCTAATCATTGGTTCTTTAGGAATTGTGTCTTTTATTTCTTTTTTTGTTGGTGGGGTTGTTGCCATTCAAACCGCTTTAAATCTAGAGAATCCTTTATTACCTAAAAACCTCATTGGTTTTGCTGCACGACAATCCATTATTCTGGAATTTGCTCCTACTTTTATTTCCATCATTATGGCAGGTAAAGTAGGCTCATACATCACATCAAGTATTGGAACAATGCGTGTTACCGAACAAATTGATGCATTAGAAGTCATGGGAATCAATACCCACAACTATTTAATCTTTCCAAAAATAGTTTCCTTATCCCTTTTTCCCTTGGTTATTTGTATATCGATGTTTTTGGGAATTTTTGGGGGCTTTATGGCTGCAGTATATGGTGGTTTTGCTACAAGTGCCGATTATATTGAAGGAATTCAAATGGATTTCATTCCCTTTCACATCACCTATGCTTTTATAAAAACTTTATTTTTTTCATTTATTTTAGCGACCATACCCGCATACCATGGGTATTACATGACGGGAGGAGCGCTAGAGGTAGGAAAAGCAAGTACGGTTTCATTTGTTTGGACCAGTGTGGTTATTATTCTTTTAAACTATCTTATAACTCAATTATTACTTACCTAGATGATTCGTGTAGAAAATTTAAGAAAATCATTTGATGATATTGAGATTTTAAAAGGCATCTCTACTCAGTTTAAAAAAGGAAAGACAAATTTAATTATTGGTCAAAGTGGATCGGGAAAAACCGTATTCCTTAAATGCCTGCTAGGTCTTTTTAAAATTGATTCCGGAAGTATTCATTTTGAAGATAAAATGCTTAAAGAAATGTCAATTATAGAACGAAGTGTTCTTCGACAAGAAATAGGAATGGTTTTCCAAGGGAGCGCATTGTTTGACTCCATGACCGTTGAAGAAAATATTATGTTTCCTATGCAAATGTTTACCAAAAAAGTGAACAGTGAGATAAGAGACAGAGCGAATATTGCGATCAAAAGAGTGAATTTGATTGACGCCAATACTAAGTATCCTGATGAAATTTCAGGAGGAATGAAAAAGAGGGTAGCCATTGCTCGAGCCATCATTATGAATCCCAAATATTTATTTTGTGACGAACCTAATTCAGGTCTTGACCCTAAAACAGCCATACTAATAGATAATTTAATTCAAGAAATTACCGACGAATATCAGATTACGACAGTCATTAATACCCATGACATGAATTCAGTAATGGAAATTGGTGAGAAAATCATCTTTTTGAAGCAAGGTAAAAAAGCGTGGGAAGGTTCAAATAAAGATATATTCCATACGGACAACAAAGCCGTTTCCGATTTTGTTTATTCTTCTGATTTATTCAAAAAAGTACGCGAAGTTTATTTAAAAGAAGAAACTACTCAAGAATCACCTCAGCATGAGGACTGAAAAGGTAAATTTTACCCGTTTCAATTTCCCTACATTCAATTCGTTTTCTTCTCTTTTTGATTTTTTCAAAACGCCGACCATTTGAGATTGAAAATATTAATCCGTCTTCAATTTCAAAAATATAAGTCCTCTCGCAATTCTCATCATACCCCTTTAGTGCCATCACTAAATCAAAATCTCTATCTGTGCTAGCCTTAGGGTTCTTCATATGTTTTGCCAAAATGGAACAAATTGGATCTGGAAAAACCGAAGGATTTAAAAAGGGTAATAAAGTTTCTCGATATGCTTGTTTCCATTCTGGTCCATGGGGCTTGACTTTATTTCCATATTGTTTTGAGACTCTAAAATGAGCTAGCTCATGAAGAAGTGTAATTAAAAAACGAAAAGGGTTCAGTGAATTGTTTACCGTTATAATCGGATTTTTATTCGGATAAAATCTAAAATCACCGTGTTTACTTAACCTTTGTTTGGTAACCAAGACTTCTATCTGTGACTCTTCAAGCAACAATTTAATTTGAGCCTGCGCAGCTTTAGGAACATAGGTCAGAAGTGTATCCATTCCCTTTTAATTTAGGGGGTTGAGGAAGATACAGGGAGTACTTTACCGTTAAAAAACTGCTGTCCTTCCAAAGAAAACTTAAAGATATATTCAGCCATTTCCATTGCACTAAGCGGAGCCTGAACCCCAGGAAAAGCCTGTGCTAACATCTCGGTTTGTACAGCGCCCAGAGCTAGGGTATTAAATGCGGGACCCGTTTCTTTGTATTCCTCTGCCAACAATTCGGTAAGGATATTGACCGCACCCTTACTGCTGCTATAGGCAGCCAAACCTGGAAATTTCGAACTTCCTCCAATTCCTCCCATACTGCTAATGTTTACCACATGCCCGTCTAAAGCTATTAAAGGTAATAACAATCGAGTAAGAGAGGCAAGCCCAAATACATTTACTCCATAAATAGTTTCGAAATCCTCTTTTGATGTTTCACTAAAAGGCTTATTCAAAAGTGCTCCTGCATTATTGATCAATGCATCAATCACAATATTGTCTGCCCTCAGTTTTTTTGCAAAATTCTCTAGTGCCTTTTCATCCGTGATATCAAGACTAACCGGATGAATCATTTCTTCCGTCTGCAAGCTTTTAAGGTTACGTGAAAGTGCAAAGACTGTGTGCCCCTTTGCTGCGATATGCTTTACTAAATCAAAGCCTATTCCTCTACTAGCCCCAGTGACAACAAAAGTCTTTTTCATAAATTATAAGGTATTGAAAAATTCCCCTAGATAAAAACGTACTTAGAGAAGCATCGTGATTGGATTCTCCACAAATCCTCTTAATGTTTGTAAAAATTGTGCGCCAGTAGCTCCATCTACCACACGATGATCGCAAGCTAAGGTTAACTTCATTGTATTTCCAACAACAATATTTCCATTCTTGACAACTGGTTTCTGAACGATCACACCTACAGACAAAATAGCTCCATTGGGTTGATTGATGATAGAGGTAAACTCTTGAATACCAAACATTCCAAGGTTAGAAATTGTGAATGTACTCCCATCCATTTCAGCAGGGGTTAATTTTTTATCACGAGCACGTATCGCATAATCTTTCACCGTAGCACCGATTTGAGGAAGAGTGAGTTCATTTGTAAATTTAACAACAGGAACTACCAAACCATCCTCGACCGCTACAGCCACCCCAACATGTACGTGGTGGTGCTGAGTAATCTGATTTTCTTCCCACTTCCCATTTACTTGTGGATGTTGGATTAATGCGTGTGCAGAAGCTTTTACTACAATATCATTAAATGAAATTTTGGTATCAGGCAGTCCATTATATTGTTCTCTAAACGAAATCGCATTATCCATATCAAACTCAACTCCTAAGTAATAATGTGGCGCTGAAAACTTGGAAGCAGATAATCTTTTTGCGATTGTTTTTCGCATTTGAGAATTAGCGATTACCGTAACAGACTCTATTCCACTTGGAACAAAAGCTTGTGCAGCACCTCCTTGCTGAGGCTGAAAATTATCTATATCTCTTTTAATAATTCTACCATGGTCCCCTGAGCCCTTAACCTGATTTAGGTTCACTCCTTTTTCAGCTGCTAGTTTCTTTGCTAACGGAGAAGCAATGACTCTTCCAGATCCAGAAGAAATAACGGAGGGGGCTGCAATAGGTGTTGGCTTAACTTCAGCTTTAGGAGCTTCAACTTTTTCAACCACAGCTTCTGCGACTTTGGGTGCAGGTTCAGCTTGATTCCCGTGAGCCGCCAAAACGGTCTCAACATCAGTTCCTTTTTCACCAATGATCGCTAAGACACTGTCTACTGGAGCAGATTCACCTTCTTGTAATCCTATATACAACAAGGTCCCTTGATAAAAGGATTCAAATTCCATTGTAGCTTTGTCCGTTTCGATTTCAGCTAAAATATCTCCTTCATTGACGGTATCTCCTACTTTTTTATTCCAAGTTGCAACTGTTCCCTCTTCCATGGTATCACTCAATCGAGGCATGGTAATGAGTTCTGCCCCTTCAGGCATTGCTATATTTTCAGTTGGAGTAGTTTCTTCACTGGAGTTTACGGTTTCTGAAACACTTTGCTCAGAAGCTGATGCATCAGCATCGCCATGGAGTAAAGATGAGATGTCCTCTCCTTTTTCACCAATGATAGCAAGTAGCGTATCTACAGGTGCAGTTCCTCCTTCTTGAATTCCAATATGAAGCAACTCCCCTTCATTGAAAGATTCAAATTCCATTGTGGCTTTGTCGGTTTCAATTTCTGCAAGAATATCCCCTTCATTAATCTTATCACCCACTTTTTTGAACCATTTAGCAACAGTCCCTTCTTCCATGGTATCGCTCAACCTTGGCATATTAATTATTTCCGCCATACTCTATAATTTGTGTTTTATAAAAGGATAATCTTCTTGTTCGTAAACCGCATCGTACATTAAACTTAAATCTGGATAGGGTGAAGATTCTGCAAATTTTTCACATTCCAAAACGCGTTCTTTGATCGACTTATCCACTTGATCTAATTCGCTTTGAGTTGCATATTTTTTTGACAAAATAATCTCTTTCACTTGGGATATCGGATCAATTTTACGATACTCCTCAACTTCGTCTTTTGTTCTGTAATGTTGAGCATCAGACATCGAATGCCCTCTGTAACGGTAGGTTTTCATTTCGATAAATGAAGGGCCTCCCCCTGATCTTGCCAAACTTATGGCCTTGTCCATTACTTTGGCTACTGCTACAGGGTCCATTCCGTCACAAGGCTCACAGGGCATATTGTACCCTAATCCTAATTTCCAAATTTCTTCGTGATTTGCCGTTCTTGCAACCGAAGTTCCCATCGCATAACCATTATTTTCAACGACAAAGACAACGGGTAATTCCCATAACATTGCCAAATTTAGGGTTTCATGGAGTGACCCTTGACGGGCAGCTCCGTCTCCTAAAAAACAAAGAGTTACATTGTCGCGTTCGAAATATTTATCTCCAAAGGCCATTCCAGCACCTAGGGGAATTTGTCCCCCTACGATTCCATGACCTCCATGAAATTTAAATTCTTTAGAAAAAATATGCATCGATCCTCCCAAACCTTGAGAAGTACCTGTAGCCTTTCCATAAAGTTCAGCCATGACACGCTTGGGATCTACTCCCATTCCTATGGGCTGTACGTGATTTCTATAAGCTGTAATCATACGGTCTTTTCCAATCTCCATTGCATGGAGAGAACCTGCCAAAACGGCTTCCTGACCATTATATAAATGTAAAAATCCTCTGACTTTTTGTTGAATGTAAACCGCGGCTAATTTATCTTCAAACTTTCTCCAGAAAAGCATATTTTCATACCAATCCAAATACGTTTGTTTTGTTATTTTCTTCATAAAAACCTACTAAATATTTCTAATATCGAATGCCAAAATTACTCAATTATGTTCTATGAGTAAAATAATCCTCATTAATTATTCTTTCAAATATTCAGAATTCTAGTCCTGCACTTCCTCCTGAGCAGTAACAGGATAACTTCCAATATCTAAGGTCAGAGAAAAACGTATGGTATTTTCTAAAGGATTTCGAACATTAGAGGTTGAAAATAAATACGAAATATCTATATCCAAGTTTTTAATATCAAAACCAGCACCCATCGTTAGATAACGACGTGCTCCTTTATCTTTACTTTCATTAAAATAACCCGTTCTTATAGAAAATGAATCTTCAAAACGATATTCCAAACCGATTGCGGCTGTAATTTCTTTTAGTTCCTCTGAGGTTCCTCCTGGAGCGTCGCTAAATGAGGTGAAAATTCCTTTTAAAAAATCTATATCCGGTTGATTATATCCTGTTAAAACGAAATCGTCGTCATATACTGCTGCTGGAGTAGGAACCAATAACTTGTTGAATTCGGTGTAAATCCCTAAGACATTACTTGCATCAAAAAGAAGGTCCAAACCGAAACCTATTTTAAGATTAGTTGGAATGAAGCTTTTTTGTCCTCCGATATCATAAACTAAACGAGGTCCAATATTTGAAACATTAATCCCTCCTCTAAAAACAGCATCATTTGTACCCAAGTCAAAAACTTCACTTTCAAAAAATCCAGCAACATCAACACCTACCGAATTCGCTGAAGAAGTATCGGCATCGGTTGCAATTTTTAAATCCGATCGGATATAACGTCCAGCCACAGCCATTGAAAAAGTTTCACTAAGTTTCAACGCATAAGAAACATCCAGAGTAAGCTCTGAGGGTCTTTCTAAACCTTGGTCCACAATAGAGCCTCCTATAAATTCGTTAAATTGGATGTCTCCAAGGCTAAAATATTTTAAGCTAGTAGCCCAAGAACTTCTTTCATTTACGCGATTATAGTAGGTTATACTTCCTAAAAAAATATCATCGACCAGCTTACTGAGATAGGGAGTGTAACTAAATCCCAATGCTTTTTCTGAGGATATAAAAGCATACTTTGCCGGGTTCCATTGTTGTGAATATGCATCTGCCGGTGTTGCCACTCCTAAATCTCCCATTCCCGCAGCGCGTGCATCAGGAGTGATCATTAAAAAAGGGACGCCAGTAGTTATGACTCGATTGGAGTTCTGTCCCGAAGAGAAAAAGGCTCCAAGCAAAAAAACAACTCCTGTTAAACGAATTACTTTTTTTAAGTTCATTGCACTAATTATAACGCTAATTCCATTGAAATGTTATGCTGATTTATTAAAAAAATAAACTCATTCATTTCTATACAATATTTTGAAGTTTAATGCGTTTAATGTTTAGTTTCAAGTTGTTAAAAATTTTTCAAACATCTTTAAACTCAAACATTGATTATTTGTATATTGCAATACGTTTTAGAAACATTAACGAACTATATGAAAGTGAGTCATTTAAAACATTTATTATCCACAGTTGCTCTTACCCTATTACTCGTAAGTTGTGGAGGAAATAACACTTCTCGTGGTACAGGCTGGGAAATTAATTCCAAAAAAGGAGGTTTTCAATACAACATAGACTTTGATGAACAAGAAACGGGTCCCGGTTTAGTTTTTGTTGAAGGAGGAACTTTTACAAAAGGACAAGTGCAAGATGATGTTATGCATGATTGGAACAATACACCAAACAAACAGCATGTAATGTCCTTTTACATTGACCAAACTGAGGTGACCAATTTAATGTATATGGAATACTTGAATTGGTTAGAAATCGTTTTTCCAACAAACGAAACCCGATACCGTCAAATTTATGAAGGTGCTCTTCCTGACACACTGGTTTGGAGAAATCAACTAGGCTATGTTGAAGAATTAACCACAAATTACTTGCGCCATCCCGCCTATGCGGAATATCCTGTAGTGGGTGTCAACTGGCTTCAAGCAGTGCAATATGCGGAATGGAGAACAGACCGTGTAAATGAATACATTTTAGAACGCGAATCCTATGTACAAAAGGATGTTCGTTACAATGAGATTGATGCAAATAGTACATTCAATACAGCCGCTTACTTGAAGCGTCCTGAAACGGTCTATGGTGGTAAAATTGATAGTTTGGCCGGTAAGAATGGAACCGTCAAAAGAGATACAGCTACCGTAAATGTTTATGCTGGGGTTGAAAAAGGATTATTATTGCCTTCTTATCGACTTCCCACCGAAACCGAATGGGAATATGCAGCTTTAGCCTTAGTAGGTGATCGGGAATATAACACCTACAGAGGAAAAAAGAAATATCCGTGGTCAGGGGAGTACACACGTTCCAGTGATCGAAGAACAGAAGGTGATCAATTAGCGAATTTTAAACTCGGTAAAGGAGATTACGGTGGAATTGCTGGCTGGTCAGACGATGGTGCAGATATTACCATCCAAGTGAAACAATACCCTCCAAATGATTTTGGAATCTACGATATGGCAGGAAACGTTTCCGAATGGGTAGCCGACGTTTACCGACCGATTGTTGATGATGAAGCAAATGATTTCAATTATTATCGTGGGAATGTATATTTAAAAAATGTTATTGGAGAAGATGGCAAAGCACAAATAATATCTCCAGATCAACTTGTCTTTGATACCTTACCCAATGGAAAAGTACTTTTAAAAAGACTGCCTGGTGATTTAGATCAAGTAGCGATAGATGAAGAAGAAACCTTCTTGCGTCAAAATTTCTCTGAAAGTGATAATAGAAATTATAGAGATGGTGATGTTGAATCTTCTAGAAACTATTCAAATGGAAGACCTGAGGACGGAAGTGATTCAAAATTAGAAACTAAGCTAATGTATGACGCACCCGTAAATGCTATAGTTACCTTAGATGAAGAAGGAAATGCCGTTAGATCAATTGATAAATCTGATAAAAGAACAACACTTATCACAGATGAGGTGAGGGTTTACAAAGGAGGCTCATGGAAAGACAGAGCTTATTGGTTAGATCCCTCACAAAGGCGTTATCTACCGCAATACATTGCAACAGAAAGTATTGGATTTAGATGTGCAATGTCTAGAGTAGGATCTAAAAGCCGTGTCAAGAAAAGTGCACAGCACAAAAGACAAGGATAACAAAAATCATCATCAAGCATCTTATTATTTAAGATGCTTTTTTGTTCTATGCAAATACAAAAATTATATTCGCTTTTCTTAGGGTCTGCAGGGATTTCAACAGACACAAGAACTTTAAAAAAGAAAGCTCTCTTTTTTGCGCTAAAGGGTGAAAATTTTGATGGGAATTTATTTGCTGAAAAGGCATTGGATCAAGGTGCAATTGGGATTGTCGTAGACGATGCCAAACTAAAAAAATTAGGCTCCAATGTAGTGGTTGTTGAGGATACATTAATCACGTTACAAAAATTAGCTGCTTACCATAGAATACAATTAAATACTCCAATTATTGGGCTAACAGGTAGCAACGGAAAAACAACAACCAAAGAACTTATACGAGCAGTACTCGCCAAAAAGTATACGGTTTTGGCAACAAAAGGAAATCTCAATAATCACATTGGAGTTCCATTAACGCTTTTAGAATTAAAAAAGGAACATGAAATTGCCGTAATTGAAATGGGGGCAAATCATATTGGAGAAATTAAAATGCTTTGTGAAATTGTATTACCAAATTGGGGTTATATCACCAATTTTGGAAAAGCACATTTAGAAGGTTTCGGAGGTTTTGAGGGAGTTATTGAGGGAAAATCTGAGCTCTACCAGCACTTGATGCAACGACATCAGAAAATTCTAATCAACGGCGATGACCCCATACAAAGAAAAAAAACAAATAATTACTCCGTCAGCAGTTTTGGACAGGGTAAAGAAAACACCTTTCAAATCCACTCGATGGAAGAAACAAGCAGTGGTCTCCAAATAAATTGTAATAATCAAATCTACACGAGTGCTTTACATGGGGCATACAATCTTAATAATATCGCTGCTGCAGTGACTTTTGGGTGCTTATACAATCTGAAAGTCGAGTCAATAAAAACTGCATTTCAATCCTACCAAGCTACGAACAATAGGTCACAGATCATCAAGATAAAAAACACCTCTATTGTGATGGATGCTTATAATGCTAATCCTACCAGTATGGAATTAGCAATTCGAGCTTTTGATAAGATCGCTTCATCAAAAAGCACTGTCATCTTGGGGGATATGATGGAATTGGGATCAGAGACTGAAAAAGAACATCAATATATTTTAGATTATTGTTTAAAAACTAAACTTACACAAATTCATCTTATTGGCTCCCAATTTTCAAAAGTTAAAACCCAGGATGTACACGTTCATAAACACCAAGACCTCGATACCTTTAAAAACTACATTGACTCCCAATTGCAACTAGAATTTGATGAAATATTAATTAAAGGGTCACGCGCAATGAAATTGGAAACTTTACTTCCCTTTTTTGAGTCTAAATTTTAAAAATGAGAAAGCTACTTTTATTATTGGTTTGTTTTTGCTTTATAAATTGTCAAAAATCAGACGAAAAATGTGGACAAATCATTAAAAAAGAAATCATTGAATCAAATTACTACTTTGTGCTTCAAACAGATGAGTATATCAACTATTACAATACACCACAAGACCCGACGCTTCCAGACAACGGAGTTCGCCAAGGAAAAGTTTCGAAAGAAGTATATGATTCCTTTGAAATTGGAGATGAATATTGTTCGGAAAATTAGATTTTATTTTATCTGAGACCCTATAATTATTTGTTCAACGATTTCTGGGTTTAACAAGGTAGAAGTATCCCCCAAATTGGAAATATCTTTACTTGCAACTTTCCTTAAAATTCGTCGCATTATCTTACCTGAGCGTGTTTTGGGTAGACCCGGAACAATCTGAATTGCATCGGGTTTGGCAATAGGGCCAATAATTTTACGAACGGTATTTTTAATTTCATTAATTAAAGTTTCATTTGTAACTCCTTCCGCATCACAAATCACATAGGCGTAAATTCCTTGTCCCTTTATATCATGAGGAAAACCAACCACCGCAGACTCTATTACTCTAGGATGCTCATTAATTGCATTTTCTACCTCAGCAGTACCCATCCGATGTCCTGATACATTAATAACATCATCCACACGTCCCAATATTCTAATATATCCATCATGGTCTCGCTTGGCTCCATCTCCTGTAAAATACATTCCAGGATAAGCGGAAAAATAGGTTTCCTTAAAACGCTTGTGGTCACCATAGGTGGTTCTTAACATCGAAGGCCATGGGAATTTTACACATAGATTTCCCTCCACATTATTTCCCTTCAACTCATTTCCTTCTGCATCAACAATAATCGGCTGAATACCAGGTAAAGGCAAGGAAGCATGGGCAGGTTTGTTGGGGGTAATCCCTGCTAATGCGGAAATCATAATTCCTCCTGTTTCTGTTTGCCACCAGGTATCAACCAAAGGACAATTTCCTTTCCCAATATGGTCGTGATACCAATGCCATGCTTCTTCGTTTATGGGCTCACCAACGGAACCAATTACTTTTAAAGAATCTAATTTATACGGTGCTAGAGGCTCTAAACCTTCTGCCTGTAGAGCACGTATCGCTGTTGGTGCTGTATAAAACTGATTGACTTGATATTTATCTACAATTTCCCAAAATCTTCCTGGGTGAGGATAGGTAGGGACTCCCTCAAACATAAGTGTAGTTGCACCCGACAATAAGGGTCCGTATATAATGTAGGAATGTCCTGTGATCCAACCGATATCAGCCGTACACCAATAAACATCGTTTTGTGCATATTGAAAAACATTTTCAAAAGAATATTGAGTATATACCATATATCCCCCTGTGGTATGAACTACCCCCTTGGGCTTTCCTGTTGATCCAGAGGTATATAAAATAAAGAGTAAATCCTCTGCATCAAGACTTTCAGCAGCATGTTCTATTGACTCTTCTTTGATCGCATCATGCCACCAAATATCGCGCCCTGAAACCATCTGTACGTCTGCATTTGTTCTTTTACAAACAATTACTGTTTCAACTGTAGTCGTTTTTTCTAGGGCCTCGTCTACTACGGCTTTTACAGGAATATTTTTAGCTCCTCTAAAATTACCATCTGAGGTCAAAACCATCTTTGCTTCACAATCAATAATTCGATCAGCCAAGGCGGAAGATGAAAATCCCGCAAACACAACCGAGTGAACAGCTCCGATTCTAGCACATGCTAACATAGCAATAGCAGCTTCAGGAATCATAGGCATGTAAATAATAACACGATCCCCTTTTTCAATTCCTTGTGCTTTCATTGCATTTGAAAACTGGCAAGTCAGCTCAAATAATTCTCGGTAACTGATTATTTTATTTGCTTCGTTTGGATCATTCGGCTCCCAAATAATTGCTGCCTTGTCTCCATGGGTAAACAAATGTCTTTCAAAGATATTTTCTGTAATATTGAGTTTTGCATTTTCAAACCATTTGACATGAGGTCCCTGAGGCTCCCATTTAAGAACGCTATCCCATGACTTGTGCCAATGAAAAGATTCTGCAATTCTTGCCCAAAACTTTTCGGGCTGATTTACGCTCTTTTGGTATTCATGAATGTACCCAGATAAAGATTGAATTTTATTACTCATAATTAAGATTTATTTTTTTAATGCGCAGGGCTTGTTGGATTTTCTGCCCCTCTTGGAGTTCTAATACGTTCAGTTAACGCAACAACTTCTTTGGGGGGTGAAGGGGTTAAACGAGATACTACAAGTGCAATTACAAAATTTAAAATCATTCCTAATGTACCAATTCCCTCGGGTGAGATTCCCCACCAAAAGTTTTCTGGAAGCCCGGGCCCACACAGTTGGGGTTTAAAATAAATAATATACGAGGCTGTAAATAAGATTCCAATGATCATCCCAGACATGGCACCTTGTTGATTCATTCGCTTATCAAAAATACCCAAAATTATAGCTGGAAAGAAGGAAGATGCTGCGAGACCAAAAGCAAGCGCGACAACTTGTGCGACAAATCCTGGTGGATTAAGTCCTGCTAGACCTGCAGCGACCACTGCCACTGCAATGGCGATTCGGGCAGCATAAAGTTCTCCTTTTTCACTAATATCGGGTCGGAGGTAATTCTTCAATAAATCATGGGAAATAGAGGTTGAGATAACCAGTAATAATCCAGCAGCTGTAGAAAGTGCAGCGGCCAATCCACCTGCAACAACCAAGCCAATGACCCAAGGGGGAAGATCAGCAATTTCGGGATTGGCTAATACGATGATATCTCGATCTACCGTTAATTCATTCAATTGTGGATCAGCTAAATATTGAATCGTACCATCGTTATTTTTGTCTTCAAATGTGAGCAAGCCTGTATTTTCCCAATTCTTAAACCATACAGGAACCTCGTCATATTCTTGATTTGAAAGGGTATTAATAATATTAGTTCGAGCAAAAACGGCAACAGCGGGTGCTGTTGTATATAAAATTGCAATAAAAAGTAATGCCCATCCTGCTGAAACACGAGCATCTTTAACTCTTGGAACGGTAAAAAAGCGAACAATTACATGCGGTAATCCCGCCGTTCCAAACATGAGCGCTCCCGTTATAAAAAACATATTGACTAGATTCCCTCTATCGATATTGGTATAGGAATCAAAACCTAAGTCTCTTGAAAGTAAATTTAATTTTTCTAAAAGATAGACTCCATCTGTTCCTTTAGAACCAAATCCTATTTGTGGTATTGGATTTCCGGTCATTTGCAAGGAAATGAAAATTGCGGGGACTGTAAATGCAAAAATCAAGACACAAAACTGAGCAACTTGGGTATAGGTAATTCCTTTCATCCCTCCCAAAACTGCATAAAAAAACACAATTCCAATTCCGATTAAAACTCCAGTGTCAAATGGAACGTTTAAAAATCGTGCAAAAGCAACTCCAACGCCTTTCATTTGTCCAACTACATAGGTGAAAGAAACAAAAAGAGCACATATCAATGCCACCAAACGGGCATTCTTAGAATAATAACGTTCTCCTATAAAATCAGGAACAGTGAATTTTCCAAATTTTCGAAGGTAAGGAGCCAAAAGAAGAGCCAAAAGTACATAGCCACCTGTCCACCCCATAAGATATTGGCCTCCAGAAAATCCCATAAAAGCGATCAATCCTGCCATAGACAAAAAAGAAGCTGCTGACATCCAATCGGCAGCAGTCGCCATTCCATTTGCAATGGGATTCACACCTCCACCTGCAACATAAAACTCCTTTGTTGAGCCCGCTCGGGCAACTATTGCTATAATTATATATACTAAAAAAGTTAGACCTACTAAGAGGTAAGTCCATGTTTGTGCACTCATAAGATATTAAACTTTAAATTTCATCAACGTCATATTTCTTGTCTAATTTGTTCATCAAATAAACATAAACGAAAATCAAAATGACAAATGCATAAATCGATCCTTGATGTGCAAACCAAAATCCCAATGGAAAACCTCCCAACATAAATTGGTTTAAATATTCAGCAAAAACAATTCCAAAAAGAAAAGAAACGGTAAACCAAATAACTAGAAGAATAGCTAAATATTTCAAATTGGTTTTCCAATAGGTGTTTTTATTTTTATTCATAGATCTCATAAATATATAACAAAATTCTAAACTATGTAGTCCGTAAAATAGACATCGTCCAAGCCTGCGCCAAAAATAACCATCCATCAAACATTAAATCAAGTTACCTCCAGAAACTGTTGCATTGTTTTCTAAAAGTTAACTTTTCAGAATTACTGTTTTAAAATCATCCCGATACTGAACTGTGCTGGAAAGAATTGGACTGTTGTTGAGTGCGAATACCTTAATAACTTAAAAAAATCACGACAAAAAACTTGATTCGCTTAATACCAATAGAAATTTCTTAATAAGCGTTAGATCCTCAGTCACGATAGGGAATATTCGACCGAAAACTTCTATTGATCCAATCATATGTTTCTTTCATGAAATCATTTTTTTTAGCAAGTGACGCCATGACCGAATTTATCTTTTGAGCATCAACTGAATACTCAATGGGCAACTGACCTCCTTTTGAGCTTTTTAAAAGGATACTAAAATTTTGAGATTGACCTTTAGCTTTTTCAACTACTACAAGAATATCGTTAACGATTGTTCTAATAAGTAAACTAGACTCCAAATGATAATATTGAGAATCATTTTCTGTCTGAAACGGTAATTCAGTGGGATAATTCATTACGTTTTGTTGAGAAAAAGAAAAACTTGAAAATAACAAAAACGTGGATATAACAAATAATCTGGATTGGTTCATGGTTTGTTTTTTAATATTTCTTAAAATTAAAAAAATATTTAGCATCGTTGAAAATTAATTTAAATGATTTTAATACGCTACAACAATACAGTTGACTCTTCTATTCCCCGGGATTCGAGTCAAATTTGAAGTTCATTTCAAGACTATTGATCGTCTTATCCATAAAACCTGACAACCCTCGTCTAAGCCTATTTTTTGGGACACTATGAAGTGGGTGTTAAGGGATTCGAACCCATGACCTCTACCCTGTCAAGGTAGCGCTCTAAACCAACTGAGCTAAACACCCGTAGGGGTTTGTTTGGTATAAACTTTTAGACAATGTCCAAACGTTATCTTTTGGGATCAAATATATTACTTCTTAGTCAATTCCTGCCTCAACTACTGATTTTTCAAACTAGAACTATTCATTTAGTTCTCAATTGACACTTAAACAAGGCCTCTAGATGTTGTTAATTCTAAACAAGATATGAGGTTTATTCAGTCCAGAAGATAGAATCACCTATTTGACAAGCCTACGATTCATAGAACTCCATACAAGGAGGAACCCCCTCAAAAATTATTCAGAATCGTGATATACAAAATGACCCCATTGATTATCGCATAAAAGGTAGCCGGTAGCATTTTAATCAGTTCATCTTTAATTCCAACACGAACCAGTATAGCCACCAACATCATCAACATGAGTGATAGGGATGAAATTAAAAGTAAAACAGGGAGAAATAACCCCAAAAGCAAACCTAGACCTCCTAGAATCTGAAAGGTTCCAATGGTGAATCGATGTTTTAAATAACCCCAACGTTCAAACTCGGACTTCATTCTTCGGGAACGGAAAGAAGCTACCCCATAAAAAAGAAAAGAAATACCTGAAAAAACACTCAATACAATGCTTAGAATCATGGACTAAAGTAAACCAATATTCACAGCAGCAATAAATAAAGATAAGATCAAAAACAGTAAGGAGGGGATGAATTTAACCCAAGGGTTTTTTACTTTAATATGAGCCAGTTGGGCACAAAACATAAAAAAAGCCATGGACAAAGAAGAAAAAAGAACTAAACCTGGATAAAAAACACCTGCTATCAATAAAGCTGAAAGAGAAATTTTAGAGGCACCAACTAGATTACGAATTAAATCAGATAGTCCGTATTGTTTAAATTCTTTAACAATATTATCATATCTAAAGACCCAAACAAAAAGAACAGAGAGGGCAACAATTATCTGTGCAGTAAGCGCAATATTTTCCATCTTTATAAATATATTATTTCAAGGTACAACAATTTAATTTGTACAGCTTCTAAAGTAAAAAATTTAATGTAGTTTGTTCAAGTTTAAGCAACTAAAGTTACACAACTGTATTTCTTTTAATTTACCTTTGAATATCAATTTTTATTTTTGAATTGGTTTATGGTTTTAACCGTTAGGAATAGTTCCTGGCGGTTATTTTATTTCCTTATCCACTTTTGAGTTCGACCTAAAATTGAAAATCCTAAAAATCCTCTTACATCTAGGTTGTTATCGTCCACTAATGTAATATAACAATCATATACTTTTCCTGATTTCGGATCCAGTATGGTCCCATCTTCCCATGTACCATCATCCAATAAAAGATCATTGACAATTACAAGTCCCTCTATGGGTTTGTTCTTATTGTCACCTTTACATTCTTTACATAATTTACCTTGATCTCCAGGGAGTAAAAGTTTAAGAATCTTTCCGTATAATTTCCCGTTTTCTTCATAAAGCAAAACCTCTGATTTTTTCTGGCCGGTTTCATCGTCTTGAGTAATCCAAACCCCTTCAACAGATGAAGGTTGTATGGTATTAAAAAAAATGTATGCAATGAATAATAAAAAATGTGCCATGTTTAGATAAATTAGAATAGTTGCTTAAAATTAAAAAATCTCTTTCTATTTTAGTGGTATTAAACCTTTAAATATGAATCTGTTTCTAAAAAAATTCAAACTTATTTTCCTTTTAATTCCAGTTGGACTTTTTATTGCTTTCTTGGATGGGAAAATATTACAAGGTTTTTTAGCAAGCAATCAGATTCCAGATCATTACATCTTTATCGGATCCCTTGTTTTAGTGGTAATAGCCATAATCATAGCAATTCTCCGCTATGACAAAAAAATGAATTAAAATCAGAGTTCGATCTTCCTTATCTTTGTAAAAAAAAATATGGAGCATTTTAGTAAAAGAGAGATTGATCAACTGTCAAAGATCTACAAACTCAATCTTATCAACAGTGCGACGGGATATAAATCAGCACAATTGGTGGGAAGTATATCCCCAGAGGGAAATGAAAACTTGGCTGTTTTTAGTTCCATCGTGCATCTTGGAAGTGATCCGGCACTGATCGGAATGATTTTACGCCCAACAACCGTTCCAAGACACACCTACTCCAATATGAAATCCACTGGAGTTTTTACCTTAAATGCAATTCATGAAAGTCAGATTGAAGATGCTCACCATACCTCGGCCAGTTATCCAGAATCCATCTCTGAATTTGACAAAACCCAACTTGAGGTCGAAAAAAAAGAAAACTTTATTGCCCCTTTTGTAAAGGATGCACCTATTCAAATGGCCTGTAACTATGTTAACGAATACCACATTAAAGAAAATAATACACTGTTAATTGTTGGAAGTATCGAAGATCTTTACATCAAAGAGTCTATGCTCCTTGAAGACGGATGGATACAATTGGATTTGGGAGGTGTAGTATCTATAAATGGTTTGGACGGATATGCAAAAACAAAACTAATTGAACGTTTCCCTTATGCTCGACCCAAAAATGATTAATCCACAGTTTACAGAGGCCTTAAGTGAAAAATGGATTAACTATGCCTTAAATCACAGTGAACCCATCCCCGAAATTCTTACTGATCTGGAACGAGAAACACATCAAAAAATTTTACAACCTCGCATGTTAAGTGGCCCGCTTCAAGGGAGATTACTTAGTATTATTGCCCATTTGGTTAACCCGCAGATCATCATTGAAATTGGCACTTTTACTGGATATGCAACACTTTGTTTAGCCGAAGGACTCCAGGAAAAAGGCGTCATTCACACCATAGATATTAATGAAGAGCTCGTTCCCATTCAAAAACGCTTTTTTAATAAAAGTACTTACAGAGATCAAATAAAAAGACATTTAGGAAGTGCTCTAAAAATTCTACCCAAACTATCAGGCCCTTATGACTTAGCCTTTATTGACGCAGATAAAGTAAACTATGATGCATATTTTGAATTACTCCTTCCCAAGATGAAAAAGGGGGGGTTAATTCTGTCGGATAATGTATTATGGAGTGGAAAAGTAATTGAAAAAGCCAACCCTAAAGATGAAAGTACAATTGCATTACAACATTTTAATGAAAAATTAAAAAATGATCCTAGGGTAAAAACAGTTTTATTACCCTTTAGGGATGGTTTAACCCTAAGTTGGGTTCGTTAAAGATCTCTTCGAATTGAGTCTTCTAAATCATTAAAATCACTTTTAACCTTATCTACCTCCTCTTTAAAATTTTTAGTGATTGCTTTTGTCGGATTTTCAACATCAACGTCTACGGTTTTTTGGATTTCACTTTTGATATCATTGGTGGCTTGGCGAACTTGGGTCATTCCCTTTGCTAGTGTACGAGCAATAGAAGGTATTTTGTCAGCACCAAAAACAAGTAAAACAATAAAAAAAACGAAGACGATTTCAGCTCCGCTAATAAATAAAAGCATGTGTAATCTTTTAAGCAAATATAGGAGGATTCTAAAAAAGAACTACTGAATCCAATGGGGATTCAGTAGTTCTAAACAATTATCCCTTTATTTTCTCTTTAAATTTCTCAAAATCTGAAGGAATTTCCTTCTTAGGCCAACTGTTATTATCCACATTAACATCAGCTGTTTCTTGGTCTGGATCCACAGTAACTCCAATTAATTCTTTATTTGATGCAATAATTTTTTTCACACTAGCATCGTTTTTTCTCCATAATTGTACAGGATAGGTAATGCGTTCGGAAGAACCATCAGCATAGCTATACTCAACAATTAATGGCATTACCAAGCCTCCAGGTTTTTCAAATTCAACCTCGTAAAAATATTTTGGAGGCACTGGATTACCGGGCAATTCTTGGTCGGCCATATACTCCTTTAAAATTTCAGAACCTTCAATGGCATTTTGACCTGCCAACTTTGGGTCAAATGATTCGCTATCCTCGTCAATTTTAAATACGAGTTCGGGTAAATCTGTCAAATCGTAGCCATAGGACTCTAATCGTTCCTTCGCCTGCAAATCAGGTTCGTCAGAAAAATAATACTTTTTTACACTTTTAACACCTATATCTACAACATCTGTAGAATAAAACCATCCTCTCCAAAACCAATCTAAGTCAACCGCTGAGGCATCCTCCATCGTTCTGAAGAAATCTTCAGGAGTGGGATGTTTGAACATCCATCGTTGGGAATATGTTTTAAAAGCATGATCAAATGTTTCTCGACCCATGACCGTTTCACGAAGTATATTTAGGGCAGTAGCGGGTTTTGCATAAGCATTGGGGCCCAACTGAAAGACGTTTTCAGGATTGGACATAATCGGAGAAATAAAATCTTGATCTCCTGCCATATAAGGAACTATTTTTTGTGGATCTCCTCTACGAGAGGGGTAGCTTTCCATGGCGCCAATAGATTCTGGGTAGGTCTCCCCAAATTCTTGCTCTGTAAGATATTGCATAAAAGTATCTAAACCTTCATCCATCCATCCCCACTGACGTTCATCTGAATTGACTATCATTGGAAAATAATTATGCCCCACTTCATGAATAATAACACTGATCATTCCAAATTTCGTCCGATCAGAATAGGTCCCGTCTTTTTCGGGTCGACCATAATTCCAACATATCATTGGATATTCCATTCCTTGATTTTTAGCATGAACAGAGACTGCCTTGGGATACGGGTAGTCAAAAGTGAATTTTGAATAGGTTTTTAGACTTTGTAAAACGGCCTTGGTTGAATATTTCTCCCAAAGTGGGTTTCCTTCTTTAGGATAGAGTGATACCGCCATCACTTTTTGTGCACCTACCTGAACTGCTTGTCGTTCCCAAATAAATTTTCTTGAGGTTGCAAAGGCAAAGTCTCGAACATTAATCGCTTCAAACTTCCAAGTGCTTTTCTTAGATGAAAAATCAGATTCTTTGGCTGTTGCCTCCTCCTGAGTTACAATTATAACGGGCTTATCAAAACTATTTTTTGAGTCTTGAAATCGTTTATACTCCTCTCGACTCAAAACCTCTTTGGGATTTTGAAGGCTTCCTGTTGCTTCTAAAATATGATCAGAAGGAACTGTAATATTTACATTATAATCACCAAATTCAAGAGCAAATTCGCCATTCCCCCAAAATTGGTAATTCTGCCAACCTTCAACATCATTGTAAACACAAAGCCTTGGAAAGAATTGTGCAATTACATAGGCTTTGTTTCCATCTTCTGGGAAAAATTCAAATCCTGAACGACCTCTTTTTTCAACATGATCATTGATGTTGTACCACCATTTTATCTTGAAGACATAGGTTGCTCCTGGAGCAATTGCTTTGGGTAAATCTACACGCATCATGGTTTGATTTACTTTGTATTGCAATGCTTTCCCATTAATATCTTGAACCCAATCAATATTGAATCCCCCATCAAAAGGATCATTTATAAAGTTACTTACAAAACTACTGGGACGAACGGTTACAGAATTTCCAGCGCCATTTTTTTCCAATCCAGGGGCATCCTTTTTACGAATATTTTGATCTAATTGTAACCATAAATAAGGAAGTTGATCCGGAGAATTATTTGTGTAGGTAATGGTTTCTTCACCGTAAAGCTTCGAATTAGCATCGTCCAATTCAATATCCATTACATAATCTACTTTTTGTTGATAATAATCAACACCCGGTGCTCCCGATGCATTGTGGTAACGATTAGAGTCCGCAAATTCATCATACAATTGTTTAAATTTATTGGTATTCGTGTGTCCTTGTTGAACCTGTGCAGAGACCGTTGTAGTAAAAACACAGATTGCTATGAAATATCCAAAAGAGGAAGTTTTAAAATTTTTCATTGTCATTTTTTGATTTAGACTTGAGTTATTTTAAGATATTTAATTCAAAAATTACATCAGGTTTATTAGAATGAAGCAAAAAACTCTTTCTGATTCCCTCTGATTTAAAATGTATAATATTTTGTTGTCCTTCAAAGATATTAAAAAAGAAGGTGTTTTTAATCTTTAGTGTTTTTGGAATATTTTCAAATTGAAACTCAAGATAACAAAGGGCTATGTCGTTTCTATATTCCTTACCTAAAAAAGTATACTCAAAAATCTTATTTTTTGTTGAAAATTGTAATTTGTCTTTCAACTCCTTTTCCAGTAAACTATCAATTAATTCTTTATTTGTCTCGGGATCAAGCCGAATAGAACTGTCGCTTTGTTGTAAAAGGAATTCAAGATCATCAATGAAAAGCTGAGTAGTGACTTGTACTGTTTTTTTTTCTCTTTTTAATTCTACCTCAGTTGTACTAACATAGAATTTATGTACTGCGGATTCAGGTAAAGAAAGTGAAAACAAAACAAAGTTTATGAAGAATATAAAGAATTGCATTTGCTAAATTTATTGAGCAAGAACCTTTTTATACTCCTTGCTCATATTGATTAAATACTCTATGAGTTCAAATTGTTTGGTTTGTTTGAGTAGTTCACTTGATTTCATTTGAGAGTCAATATACTCCAAATACCCAACCACTTGATCTTTTTCTAAATTTAAATCCGCTTCAAAAAAAACAGCGTCAAACACATAGGGTAAAATTTGACTGGGCTTCATCGTCATCTGTTCCTCTTTTGTTTTGCCTGCAAAAGCCTTCCCAATTAGCTTAGCAATATTCACAAAGTCAATTCCATTGGTTACCAAACGATCATCTGTTAGTCGATTGTTGATTTCAGAAGACTTGTCTCTTTCATAATCAAAACCTTTAAATTCCTCTTCCTTAAGGTCCAAGAACTTTTCTATATCCTCAGGGGTTACGACAACTTCTTTAAGTTCATTAATGTTTTCATTTACCGTAACTACCAATCGGTTTTTTCTAATAATTTCTTCTGTAATTACTACACTCCGAATCTGAAACTGAAGTGAGGAAAAGACCACCTCATCACCTACTGTCACATCGATTTCAAACTCGCCATCTTCATTGGTAATGGTACTGGTTTGATCCGTATTGTTCACGACATTTGCAGCAACAACATTGGTGTTTTTGTAGAGTAGCTTTCCCTTAATGGGATTTCGGGTTTGTCCAAAAACAAAAGTGGCCATTAAAAGAGAAAAACATAAAAAAACCGTATTTTTCATCCTATAAAGATAGTTTTACTTTGAAATAGTATTCCTATAAAGGTGTTAATTTTTTTCATAATGAAACATCCTGAATAAAGTTTAAAGCACAAAAAAGAATGATCTCCTTTACATTCCATATGATTTTTGAAAAAACCACAATACTCAAAAGATGAAGGTAGAAATCAAAAAAATTCAAGCCAATCAAACTTATGACCTAAGGCATGCATTGTTAAGAAAAGGGCAGCCTAGAAGTGCCTGTCGTCTCGAATTAGATGAAGATTCGAAAAGCCTTCATTTAGGGGCGTATGAAAAAGAACTACTGGTGGGTGTGCTTAGTGCGATGCCCACCTCCTATCCTGAGCATAAAAATTATCGTGGAATACAATTTAGAGCCATCGCAGTACATCCCAATTTTCAACGCAAAGGGATTGCCTCTCAACTGATTAAACAAGCGTTTGTAATTCTCGACACTCAATATAAACCACATCATATTTGGTTAAATGCAAGAATTGCAGCCCAGGCACTTTACATAACAAATGGATTTACTCCCATCGGCACAACTTTTGATATTCCCCCCATTGGAATACACCAACGCTTTCTTAAAGTTATCTCTCATGAATCGTAAATCCTTTCTTACTACCAGCCTGAGTCTAATTGGCATTTCAATTTGGCCCGAAGCACAGCAAAAAAAAAAAATATTCCACTTCAATCTTACTGGGAAAAGGAAAACCAGAACTCTACAATAGTGATATACCCTTGTTAAAACCCGTAGGAGTCGCTTATTTAGAAATGCAGAAAGCTGCAAACAAAGAGGGTATAATTCTAGAAATTGTCTCCGCTTATAGATCCTTTGATCGTCAAAAAAGTATCTGGAATCGCAAGTACATAAGGAATAAAAAAAAGGGGTTATCGCCTGAAGAAAACATCAATAAAATAATTGAATACTCAACCCTCCCAGGTACCTCCAGGCACCATTGGGGAACAGATGTTGACCTAATTGACGGCTCAAAAGTCAGAGAGGGGGATGTCTTATTAACAGATAAATTTCTCGGTCAAGGTCCCTATGCTAAGATGAAAAAATGGATGGATAAAAATGCGGCAAACTTTGGTTTTATTCGCCCCTACACCGCCGATGAAAATCGAAAAGGCTTTTACTATGAGCCATGGCATTACAGCTATGCTCCCATTGCAACCCCCATGTTAAAAGAATATTTAGCGTTGAATTTAAAAACTCTTTTATCCACACCAGACCTTGAAGGGAGTGAATATTTAAGTTCAAATTTCTTAACAAAATATCGAAAAGAAAATATTTTAGGGATCGCAAAAGAATTAAAGAGGTTCTAAAAAAAGAAGTACTTTAGTCATTCACCAAATCAAAATTACCATGGGAAAAGGAGATCGAAAAACACGAAAAGGAAAAATTAATAAAGGAAGTTACGGAGTAAGAAGACCGAGAAATAAATCCAAAAGTAAGGGTTCAAAAAAATAAATTTAGCGAACAAAAACTGGACTCAGTGGATCCTTTGTTTCTACTTCACTAAAAGAATACCCCTCTGTGCTAAAAGAGAGGATGTCATCCAATTGGCTTGCATTGTTATCAATCAAGTGACGTACCATCATACCCCTAGCCTTTTTAGCATAAAAAGAGATTATTTTCAACTTCCCATTTTTAAAGTCTTTGAATTGAGGCGTAATAATTTCAGCATTTAGCTTGTTGACATCGACCGCACTGAAGTATTCATTACTGGCAAGGTTCACAAAAAGTTCATCTTCTTGCATTTCAGCATTCAGCTGCATGGTAATTCTATCTTTCCAAAAAGCATACAAATTTTTATGTGTTCCAACCTGAAAAGCTGTTCCCATTTCCAATCGATAAGGCTGAATCGCATCTAGGGGTCTTAAAAGACCATACAATCCCGATAAAATTCGGAGTTGGCTTTGCATTTGATCGATCTTTTTTTCATTCAATGTAAAGGCATCCAATCCTTGATAAACATCTCCATTAAAGGTAAAAATTGCAGGACGAGCAGACGCTTTGGACTCAGACATCCCAAAAGATTGATTGCGCTCCCAATTCAATTCCGCCAGTTTGTCTGATATATGCATCAATTCCCCCAATTTTTTGGGTGATTTTTTTTTGAGCAATGAATTGATCTTCTCAGCCTCTAAAATAAATTGAGGTTGGGTTTGAACTGTCGTGGGAAGCTGCTTGTCAAATTGTAATGACTTTGCAGGGGAAATAAGCATTTTCATACTACTATTTTTATCAAAAATACAAGGATTTATAATGGATTACAAGAAGATGGAATCAAAGCTTAAAATACTTCTATTATAAATTCTTATGTTGGGCATATTGCCGCCACTTTCCAAGTGCTGATTCAAAATCATTGGGCAAAGGGATCTCAAAGGACATTTTTTCACCGCTTTCCGGGTGAATAAACCCTAGTGTTTGAGCATGTAACGCCTGACGTGGCAATAAGCTAAAGCAATTTTCTACAAACTGTTTATATTTTGTAAAGCTTGTTCCTTTGAGAATTTTATCCCCACCATAACGAGCATCATTAAAAAGAGTATGTCCAATAAATTTGAGATGCGCTCTAATTTGATGCGTTCTCCCTGTTTCAAGTTGGCATTCAATTAGCGTCACATATCCAAAACGCTCTAAGACTTTAAAGTGAGTTATCGCTTCTTTCCCTTGAGAATTATCCTCAAAAACTGCCATCTGAAGTCGATTTTTTGGATGCCTTCCGATGGCCCCTTCTATGGTTCCTTCATCTTCTTTAACATCACCCCAAACCAAGGCTGAATATTTTCGCTTAGAAGTTTTGTCAAAAAACTGTTTTGCCAAATGCGTCATGGCTCGCTCTGTTTTTGCCACCACTAAAAGACCACTTGTATCTTTATCAATTCGGTGAACCAAGCCCGGTCGTTCGTTGGCGTTTTTTGGTAATTGATCAAAATGATAAAGTAAACCATTTAGCAAAGTAGCTGAATAATTTCCATGACCAGGGTGAACCACTAATCCCGCAGGTTTATTAACTACAACCAAAACATCATCTTCATAAACAATGTCTAAAGAAATATCTTCCGGAACTAACAAGTTTTCATAAGGAGGATGGGCAAAAAGAACTTTTACTTCATCAGTACCCTTTACTTTGTAATTGGATTTCACCACATTTCCATTGACAAATATACTCCCTTCCTTGGCAGCGTGTTGAATTTTATTTCGAGTAACATTTTCAACGCGGGACATTAAAAATTTGTCCACGCGCAAGGGCGATTGCCCCGGGTCGGCCTTAAAAGCATAATGTTCATAGAGGGTATCTGAGGATTGAAGCTCGTCTTCCAAAGGGTTATTCTCGTTTTCCATTTCCTAAAACTAAATCGATTTTTGTGGTTTTAGGGAGTAAAATTCCAGGTTCAATTTTATTTCCTTTATACCTAATTTCCAAAACCATATTTTTCCCAATATTATCTTGATATACAATTTCACCCAACTCAAATCCCACCGCTTTTAGAATAGATTCAGCATTACGCTTTGTGATTTGTATTAAATTGGGAACGGTTATTTCTCTGTATCCAGAAGGATTGACGGTTAGGTAAATTTTTCTATTTTTCTTTACTTCACTTTCAGCTATAGGCAGGTGTGTAATAACAGTAAGCGGAGGCAAACTTGGAACAAATTTTGTAGAATCAATAACTTCAAAGCGTAAATCTTGGTCCATCATGATGGAGGGAAGTGCATCTAAGGGTACCCCTTTTAAGTTGGGGACTTTTTGATACTCATTATGGTTCGTAATGAACTTAAGACCAAAAGAAATCCCAATAAAAATAACTATGGCAGTCAAGCCTATGAAAAGCAGTTGCTTCAAAAACATTTTACTAAATAAAAAACGTAAAAATTGCATGACTTAAATTTCTGTGCTAAGATAATAAAACCCACGGCTTTTTGATTGCTATGAAATGATTTACATTTGTAAAATAACCAAAAGTAATGGGAAAGAAAAAGCTTGGAGTTGTTTGTGGGGGATTTACCTCTGAATTTGAAATTTCGCTACAAAGCGGTAAAACTGTTTTTGAAAACCTGGACCCTACAATTTGGGAAGCCTTTTTAATAACAATAACCCCATCGGCTTGGACGGCAATGGATAGAAATGGAGTGCAATATTCCATTGCTAAGGGAGACTTTTCTTTAGAGAAAGGAAACAAAAAAATTCATCTTGAAGTCCTCTTCAATGTGATTCATGGAGCTCCAGGGGAAAATGGACAACTTGCGGCACTTTGGGAATTACTTGACATTCCCTTTACCAGTTGTGATAGTTACACCTCAGGATTAACTTATAACAAAAGAGATTGCCTTTCAGTATTGAGAGAAATCAATGTTCCAACCGCGAAGCATTATTCAATTGACAAGGGTGACATCACGGATCCTGTTGCTATAGAAGAAAGAGTGGGACTTCCCTGCTTTGTCAAAGCAAACCGTGCAGGAAGTAGTTTTGGTGTTTTTAAAGTCAAAGAAAAAAACGAACTCAAGCCTGCAATTCAAAAAGCGTTCAAAGAGGATTCTCAAATTATTATAGAAAGTGCATTAGAAGGAAGAGAGGTTTCTGTGGGAGTCGCTTTGTTCGAGGGAGAAATTCAAGTACTACCCATAACAGAAATTATTACTGAAAATGAATTTTTTGATTATGCAGCAAAATATGAAGGCAAATCAAAAGAAATCACTCCGGCTCAAATACCATCGGAATGGAAAGAGAAAACTGAAAAATGGGCTAAAGAAATTTATCGTAAATTAGGATTGAAGGGAGTCGTTCGGAGTGAATTTATCTTCGTAAAGGGAGAACCTCATTTATTGGAGGTTAACACGGTGCCCGGTTTAACAGAAAACAGTATCATTCCTCAACAAGTTCGAGCTATGGGAATGGAACTTTCAGTATTTTTTAATTTACTTTTACTTGAAGTCTTAAATAAAAATTGAACCCATGAAGAAATTTGTTTTTCCCGGCTCCTTTGACCCTATTACCTTGGGACATCAAGACATTATTGAACGAGCTCTTCCCCTATGTGATTCACTCATTATTGCTGTGGGAGAAAATAGTGATAAAAAATACATGTTCTCTCTACAAGATCGCGTTGAGTTTATTTCAGAAACGTTTCAAAATGAAAATAAAATACGTGTGAAGACATACCAGGGACTTACCGTTAATTTTTGCCGAGAAGTACAGGCAACTGCAATTTTAAGAGGACTCAGAAACCCTGCTGACTTTGAATTTGAGAAAAGTATTGCACAAATCAACCAAAGACTTTCAGGAATTGATACTTTATTTTTATTAACCTCTGCAGATCACTCCTACATTAGCAGTGGAATTGTAAGAGAAATCATGAACCACAATGGAGACTACACCTCATTAGTTCCACCTGCGGTAAAAAAATAAGTCACTTCACATTTTCAATAAGAATTTTGATGTTTTCGTATGCATTTTCCATCAATAAAGGAAACTCGTTTTCAGATTTCCAGACAGCCTTTTGGATATTTTCCTCTAATTGAGGAGTTAAAGGCGCATTAAAACTTGACTTCATCAAAAACCAATATGTTTTTTTTAATTTATACTTTCCATTGGCATTATATACATGGTAGGTGGATGGCATAGGTCTAATAACTACTAAATCGGCAACTCCAGTTTCCTCAATAACCTCACGTACGGCTGCATCAATAATTACTTCATTTTTCTTAATCTTTCCTTTGGGTAGATCCCATTTGTCATTTCGATAAATGAATAAATAACTCCCATTGGCGTGTTTCACCAATCCTCCAGCAGCTTCGACACAGGGAAAATGTTTTAAAAAATGCTTTTGAATTTTCTCTTCCTTTCGATGATACAAATACACTCCTGTCACCCGTTTGCCTTTGAGTACTTTTATAATGGATTCAGCAGTGGCATACTTGATGTGAATCAAGGGGGTTGCATCAGCATTACATTTTAAGTCTGTTGTAAAGAAAAGTGGTTTCTGATTGTAAAAAACTTTATACATTTGCTTATGATCTTTAATCAAAATATAGCTCAGCAAACAGCTGAATACCTGTTACAAATAAATGCAATTAAATTGAATCCAGAAAATCCATTTACGTGGGCAAGTGGATGGAAATCTCCCATCTATTGCGATAATCGTGTGGCTCTTTCTTACCCTGATATTCGAACTTTTTTAAGCAAGAGTATCTCGAATGAAATCCAAACACAATTTGGTTCGGATATAGTTATTGCAGGAGTTGCAACCGGGGCGATTGGAATTGGGATGTTGGTAGCACAAGAGTTAAATCTTCCCTTTATTTATGTTCGCCCTGAAGCCAAAAAACACGGTAGACAAAATCAAATTGAAGGAGCTTTGGAGCCGGGTAAAAAAGTTGTTGTAATCGAAGATTTAATCAGTACCGGAATGAGTAGCCTAAACGCTGTGAAAGCATTACAGAATGCTGACGCAACCCTTTTGGGGATGTATGCGCTCTTCACCTATGGTTTTGAAAAAGCAGAACAAGCATTTAATCAAGCTCAGATCGAACTACAAACCTTGTGTGATTATGAGCACCTGTTAGCTGTTGCATTAAAAACAAATAAAATCTCTGAAGTGCAGTCTGAAAATTTAAAAACTTGGAGAAAGGACCCTGCAAATTGGTCACCTGCATAATTTTAGTTCTCATAATGCATCCTTAGTTGACTGGAATTTAACTCTATTTTTTTTCCTGTTTCATCTTCAAGGAGAATACAACCCGATGAAGTTACCCCTCGGGTGATGGCAGTGAAAATTTCTTCTTCTTTTTCAAATACTGCCCTCTCATCTTTTTTCCAAAGTAAATTAGAGTAATTCAAAAATAACTCCTTTAAAGAAATTGAATTCAAAGAAAACAGCAGGTTCTCAAGGGGTTCTTTTAATGCATTAAAAACGTGATTTGTATCCCATTGCTTGCTGGTTACAGAAGCTAAAGAAGCTGCATTGGGCAGGTCTTCAAATTTATTTTGGTTTACATTCAAACCAATTCCAATAAAAGTGGCTTTTAAATTTCCTTGTTTAAAAATATTTTCAATTAAAATTCCAGCAATTTTTTTGTTGTCTGACAAAATGTCGTTTGGCCATTTTATGGATAGATTAGGAATCCCTTGTGACTGTAAACCCGAAACAATTGCTAGGGCCACCGCTGCACTTATTGAAAAGGCATTAGCCGAATGAAACTGCCTGTAAGTCTTGTAGATACTGAATGTCAAGCTATTCTCAGGACTTGAAAACCAAGTCCTATTTCGTTGTCCCCTTCCCGAAGTTTGATCTTGTGCCCAAACCAAATCCCCGTCATGACACAAACCCTTTTGGTGTCTTTCTTTCAAAAAATCATTCGTCGATGGGGTGGCATTAAGTTTGATTATGTTAAAATAGCTCATAGAAGTGGATGTAACCGAGCCAAAAAGTAATAAATTTGCGAAAAAGAGCACTAATTAATGACAAATAAAATTGAAAGTAAATCAATTCTTTTAGATGAAATCGTCAATGGAATTGAAAATGTCAAAGGAGAAGATATTCAAATCTTAGATTTAACAGAACTTGATAATACGCCTTGTGACTTTTTTGTTGTCTGTAGTGGAAATTCAAATACACAAGTTTCCGCAATCGTGGGTTCGGTTCAAAAAAATGTGAGTAAATCACTGAAAGAAAAACCTTTTCATACAGAAGGTTCTGATGTAGCTGAATGGGTTTTAATAGACTATGTAGATGTTGTTGTACATGTCTTCCAAAAACAAATTCGCGAATATTACAATATTGAAGAACTTTGGGGAGATGCAAAAACGACCCAAATTGATTCAAATTATTAAAAACTATGAAAGAAGAAAAAAAACCAACCACACCTAAGTTTAATATCTACTGGCTTTATGGCGCAATTATTTTTGCTCTGTTAGGCATGAGTCTTTTTGGAGGAAGCGATTCCTGGCAAAGTATTAGCAAAACGAATATCTCAAGTTTTGAAAAATATCTCAATGCGGGTGATGTAAGTCAAGTTACCGTAATTCGAAACAAAAGTAGTGTCCGAGTCACCCTAACTCCTGAGGCACTTAGCAAAAGTGACCATCAAGGTGTTTCCGAAAAAAATATTTTGGGACAAGACAATACAAGAGGACCGCATTATCAATTTGAAGTAGGAAGTCTTGAGCTTTTTGAAGAAAAACTGGAAAAAGCACGAGCAAATGGCATTTCATTCCGACTCGAGTTTACCACTGTTGAAAACCGATGGGCTGATACATTAATAGGATTTTTACCTATCATCATCATTATAGGTGTATGGATCTTCTTAATGCGAAGAATGTCCGGAGGCGCTGGTGGTGGCGCAGGGGGTCAAATTTTTAATATTGGTAAATCCAAAGCTAAATTATTTGATAAAAACACAGATGTAAAAACAACCTTCAAAGATGTTGCAGGACTTGAAGGGGCTAAAGAAGAGATTCAGGAAATTGTTGATTTTCTTAAAAATCCAAGTAAATATACTATCCTAGGGGGTAAAATTCCAAAAGGAGCTCTCTTGGTCGGTTTACCCGGTACAGGGAAAACATTGCTTGCCAAAGCAGTTGCAGGAGAAGCAAAAGTGCCGTTCTTTTCTCTTTCGGGATCTGATTTTGTTGAAATGTTTGTAGGAGTGGGAGCTTCTCGGGTGCGTGATTTATTTAAACAAGCCAAAGACAAATCCCCTGCAATTATTTTCATTGATGAAATTGATGCCATAGGAAGAGCAAGAGGGAAAAGTAATATGACCGGATCAAATGACGAAAGAGAAAATACTCTCAACCAACTCCTAACAGAAATGGATGGTTTTGGAACCGACACCAATGTCATCGTCATCGCTGCAACAAACCGTGCTGATGTATTGGATAAGGCATTAATGAGAGCAGGACGTTTTGATCGCCAAATCTATGTTGATTTACCCGATCTAAATGAGCGTAAAGAAATATTTAAAGTGCATCTAAAACCCATCAAAGCCATTAAGTCATTGGATGTGGATTTTCTCACAAAACAAACTCCTGGATTTTCAGGTGCAGACATCGCAAATGTTTGTAACGAAGCGGCATTAATTGCTGCCCGGGGCAATAAAAAGACAGTAGGAAAACAGGATTTTTTAGATGCCGTTGATCGAATTGTTGGAGGTCTTGAAAAGAAAAATAAAATCATTACTCCTGAAGAAAAGAAAACCATTGCTTACCATGAGGCGGGTCATGCTTTAGTGAGTTGGTTGCTAGAACATGCGGCACCTCTTGTGAAAGTTACTATTGTACCCAGAGGTCAATCATTGGGAGCGGCATGGTACCTTCCAGAGGAACGTCAAATTGTGAGAACAGAACAAATGCTTGATGAGATGTGTGCTGCTTTAGGTGGACGTGCCGCTGAAAAAGTAATGTTTGACCAAATCTCAACAGGAGCGTTAAGCGATTTGGAGAAAGTTACTCGTCAAGCTAGAGCTATGGTTTCAGTATATGGCCTTAATGATACCATTGGAAATCTAACTTACTATGACTCAACAGGGCAATCTGACTATAACTTAACCAAGCCCTATTCAGAAGAAACTGCTCAGAAAATTGATCACGAAATTTCTGGAATTATTGAAAAACAATATGACCGAGCAATTGAAATTTTGAAACTTTCTAAAGATAAATTAAAAGAATTGGCCGAACGCCTTTTAGAAAAAGAAGTTATTTTTAAAGATGATCTAGAAAATATCTTAGGAAAGAGACCTTTTAAAACGAATAGCGAAAAAATAGAAGAAGCCAAGCTACTTAAAAGCAAATAGAACCAAAGCTTATGGGGATATGGGATAAATTTTTTGGTAAAAAAACTGAGAATAATTCTGAGAAAAGTCCCTATCTCCCATCGGAAGAAATTGAAATAGACATTCAGTTTGCCGAAGCTTTTACCAAAAAAGGAGGGCGCTTTCTCTTTTGTGAATCCAGTAGACTTGTTTCACTCAATCTCATTGAAATTTTTAAAGAAAATCTTTGGAAAAAAGATCAAGTATTGAGTCTCAATGAGAAACTCGCCCAACAATACGAATTGACCTTGATCACTCAATCCTCAGGGAATTTAAAAGCCTATGAGGCTGCAGTAATGAACTGTGAATACATTATCAGCAATACAGGTAAAATATTACTTAGCGAACATCAGATCAAACACTACAATCTTCCTGACCTACCCAACAACATTATTATCATCGCAAAAACTCACCAGATCGTTAAAGATGTGAGTCAAGGGATGACCTCACTCAACAATAAATACAAAAAAACAATCCCAACAAATATTACAACGCTCAAATCAAAATCGGACACTGGTGAGGAAAAAGTGTTTTCTGAATCTGAAACAAGTGCAAAAAACATATATTTGCTTCTAGAAGATTAATAAAAAAGTATGCGTGAAATTATGGTAAGAGGTTTTTCTGGCCTTCTCTATGTAGCAATAATTGTTTCTTCTGCTCTATTCTCAAATTTAGCCTTAATCATTGTACTTTTTATATTTTCTGCTTTAGCACTTTTTGAATTTCAAAGGTTATTACATTATAAAAGCCCTGTTCCCCTCCTCTTTTTTGGATTATTAGCTTATCAATTTTATACCGGAAAGCTAAACAACACCTTACATTATGGTCTCTTGGCCCTAGGCATTTTCACAAATATTTTACTTGCCTTTCTACTGGTCAAAAAAAAATCATTTGATTTTGCCCCTTTTCAAAAAAGCGGGCTTACTCTTTTTTATCTTATCAGTTCTGGATATTTCATTATTGCTTCCACGGCCTTGGAAAGTAGCTGGATGAATGGAATTACCTTATCCATGTACTTTTTAATTTGGACCAATAATAGTTTTGCCTATGTGTTTGGAAAAAAATGGGGGAAAAATTCTTTATTCCCAGAGGTTTCCCCCAAAAAAACATGGGAAGGATTTTGGGGTGGAGCACTGGCTTGTTTTTTGTTAAGCCTTGTTTTGCTTAATTTTCACAAAGAATTTAAAATTTGGGTCTTCCCGCTTTTAGCTCTAATCATTATTATTGCTTCAACCCTTGGAGATCTTATTCAATCAAAATTTAAACGGGAGGCGAATGTGAAAGACAGTGGTTCATTGATTCCTGGACATGGTGGTTTTTATGACCGGATGGACAGTGTACTTTATACAGCTCCCTTTGTCAACTTATTTTTAATTATAGTTCATTATGTTTCATAAAGAAGGATATCAAATCATCATGACTACCTTTGTCATAACCGCTGCAATTGCCGTTTTAGCAGAGTATAACATAGACCTCCCGCCACTGAAAATTGGGATTCAGCTTATTGCTTTGGTACTCCTTGTTTTGGTCCTTCAATTTTTTAGAAACCCAAAAAGAGTAACTCCAAAAAATGAAAATCAACTCATTGCTCCAGTTGACGGTAAAGTCGTTATCATTGAAGAAGTTTTTGAAAAAGAATACTTTAAGGACAAACGTTTACAAGTTTCGATTTTCATGTCTCCTTTAAATGTTCACGTAACTCGATATACAATGAGTGGTAAAGTTCAATTCAGTAAATACCACCCTGGAAAATATTTAGTGGCATGGCATCCAAAATCTTCTGAATTAAACGAAAGAACTACCATTGTGTTAAAAAATGACGTATTTGGAGAAGTATTGTATCGTCAAATCGCAGGCGCAGTAGCAAGACGAATTGTAAATTATGCCGAAGAAGGAATGGAAGTGGAGCAGGGAACTGACGCTGGATTCATAAAGTTTGGCTCCCGTATTGACTTATTTTTACCCTTAGGAACAAACTTAGACATCGCTTTAAACGATGTTGTAAAAGGAGGTGTCCAAGCTATTGCCCACAAAGCTTAAAGCAAACTGAGGCTTTTTTCTAGCATCTTTATTTTATCTTCAGCATCTGCTGCTTTTTTACGCTCAATCGCAATCACTTGCTCTGGAGCATTCGACACAAACCGTTCATTGGCTAACTTTTTTTCTACTGAGGCTAAAAACCCTTTGGTATATTTTAGCTCAGCATGAAGTTTTTCTTTTTCAGCCTCAGTATCCTCAGGTGCTTGGGTAGGAATAAAAAACTCAAGTTTCGAAACACGAAAACTCCCTCCATTTGTATCCTCAGGAGCCTGAGAATAAATCAAATCATCAAGCGCACCCAACTTTATAATACAGGACTCGTAGGGTATAGAAGTACTGGAATTTGTGACATAAACTGTCACCTTTTCTTTGAATGAAATATTTTTATCCTTTCTGAACTTTCGAATCCCCACAATAACTTCCTGGGTAATTTCAAAATTGGTGATCCTTTCGGAATCAAATGATTTTGACTGAGGCCAAGAAGAAATCATAAGCACTTCATCGGTTGCTCTAGCACTAATAAAATGCCATAATTCCTCAGTTAAAAAGGGCATGAAAGGATGCAATAAACGTAAATTGTTTTCAAATAATACAATAATTCTTGCATGCGTAGCAGCATCTATGGGTTTTCCATATTCTGGCTTCACCAACTCAAGCAACCAGGAACAAAAATCATCCCAGATTAGCTTGTAGATTGTCATTAATGCATCTGATATACGGTATTTATCAAAATTCTCATCCACCCAAAGAAGGGTCTTATTAAAATGATTTTCATACCATTCTAAAGCTTCAGTTGCATCAGAGGAAGGTTTAATCTTGTTGTCAATTTCCCATCCTTCGATCAAACGGTAAGCATTCCAAATTTTATTGGCGAAGTTTTTCCCTTGTTGACAAAGACTTTCATCAAAAAGCAAGTCATTCCCTGCAGCAGAGCTCAACATTAATCCTACGCGAACCGCATCGGCACCATAGTTTTCTATAAGCTTTAAAGCGTCAGGTGAATTCCCCAACTGCTTGGACATCTTACGCCCTTTTTCGTCACGTACAAGACCCGTTAAATAAACATTTGAAAAAGGTTTTTCCCCTCTATATTCATAACCTGAAATAATCATCCTTGCGACCCAGAAAAATAAGATATCTGGACCTGTAACAAGGTCTTGAGTGGGATAATAATATTTAATTTCTTCATTTTCTGGATTTCGAATTCCATCAAAAACAGAAATAGGCCATAACCAAGAGGAGAACCAAGTATCCAAAACATCTTCGTCTTGACGCAGATTTTCCAGTTGGAGTGAAGTATTTCCTGATTTGTTTTGAGCGGCTTCAAGAGCTTCCTCAGCGGTTAGTGCAACAACAAAATCCTCAACTCCCGTTCCATAATAGTATGCTGGAATTCGTTGACCCCACCATAACTGTCTTGAAATATTCCAGTCCCGAATATTTTCCATCCAATGTCGGTAGGTGTTTTTGAATTTTTCAGGCAATAATGCAATTTCATCCGAATGCAAAACAGCCTCAATGGCAGGTTGAGCTAATTCTTCCATTTTTAAAAACCATTGATCCGACAAACGGGGTTCTATGACAGCTTTGGTTCTCTCTGAAGTTCCTACTTTATGAATATGAGATTCTGTTTTAACCAAAACTCCCAAAGAATCAAGAACTTTTACAATTTTCTTACGTGCAACAAAACGATCCAAGCCTTCAAATTCTAGACCTTGTGCATTGAGTGTGGCATCGGCATTAAATATATCGATAACCTCAAGTCCATGTTTTTCACCCAGTGCTTTATCATTTATATCATGTGCAGGAGTAACTTTAAGACAGCCTGTTCCAAAATCCATAGCCACATATTCATCTTGAATAAGGGGCACTTTTCTTCCAGTAAGAGGTACCCAAACTTCTTTTCCTTTTAAATGAGCATAGCGTTCATCTTCAGGGTGTACACAAACCGCTGAGTCACCCAATAGGGTTTCAGGTCGCGTAGTGGCAATAATTAGTTGTTCGTCAGATCCCTCGATCTGATACGCTATATGATATAAATTTCCAGACTTTTCCTCGTAAATTACTTCCTCGTCTGACAAGGTCGTTTGTGCTTCCGGATCCCAGTTTACCATGCGAAAACCGCGATAAACATTGCCTTTGTTATATAAATCTATAAAAACACGGAGTACAGATTCTGACATTTCGGGATCAAGTGTAAATTTGGTTCGATCCCAATCACAACTACAACCCAGTTTTTTTAGTTGTTCTAGAATAACCCCTCCGTATTCATGGGTCCAATCCCAAGCATGATCTAAAAAGGCTTCTCTAGTAAGGTTACTTTTATCAATCCCTTCTGATTTGAGTTTGGCAACTACTTTAGCCTCTGTAGCAATTGAAGCGTGGTCTGTTCCTGGAACCCAACATGCATTATACCCTCTCATACGTGCTCTTCGAATGATAATATCTTGCAAAGAATTATTGAGCATATGTCCCATATGAAGGACTCCTGTTACATTGGGTGGAGGAATGACAATGGTATAGGGCTCACGCCCATCAGGGACGGATTTAAAATAGCCGTTTTCTTGCCAGAAGCTATACCATTTAGTTTCTACCAGCCGAGAATCAAACTTGGAGGGAATTTCCATAAAAATTTTGGTCTAATTTTTGATTTACAAAAGTAGGGACACTTATGGTATAATAAAAATTCCATCCTAAATTGAAAGAAAATTTTTAAATTTAAAAACTTTTAAACCAAATTATGAAAACAAAACACCTCATTAACCTATTTTTCTTATTTGCTGTAATCCCTGCTTTTGCACAAGAAACTGGAGCACAAATTAATTTTGAAACTACCACTATAGACTATGGCACCATAGCCAACGGAAGTGATGGTGAACGTGTGTTTAACTTTACCAATTCCGGAAATAAAGACTTAATAATCCAGAATGTCCAATCCTCTTGTGGCTGTACCATTCCAAAAAAACCAGAGGGTCCCATTGCACCTGGCGAGTCGAGTGAGATCATTGTCAAATATGACACCAAACGAACAGGACCCTTTAGAAAAACAATAACCGTTACCACCAATTTAGAACAGAATTCCATTGTAGCTCTCAAAATAAAAGGGACTGTTCTTCCAAAGGAATAAATCTCTAGTCAAGCTGTATATAAAAAATAATTTTTAAGGAAATTATTAAAATCACATGATGTAAAATGTCTGAAATAGGTCATAAATAACGTTTTTGGCATTCACACTTGTGTTTAAGAATTTTTTTTTTAGCATTTTTGCTTTTTATTTTAGCATGCCACACCTATCAAAGAAGGGGATAGAACTTCCCACTTCACCCATCCGGAAATTAGTTATTCATTCTGACAAAGCAAAAGCGGAGGGTATTGAGGTTTTCCATCTCAACATTGGACAACCCGATATTGCTGCTCCAAAAGAGGCCATTGAAGCGGTTCAAAATTCAGATCTAAGCCTCCTCCCTTATGGGCCCTCGCAAGGAACACTGACGTATCGAAAAAAATTATGTGATTACTATCAAAAACATGGAATTGAAGTTGCTCCTGACGATGTACTTGTCACTACGGGCGCAAGTGAAGCCCTAACTTTTGCCCTCAATGTCATTTGTGACGCAGAGGATGAAATTATTATTCCAGAGCCTTTCTATGCCAATTATAATGGTTTTGCAAGCGCTGCTAGTGTAAACGTAATTCCTGTTGTTTCAGAATTTACTTCTCAATTTCAATTACCCTCATTAGAAAATATCAGTGAAAAAATAACCCCTAAAACAAAAGCAATTTTACTATGTAATCCCAGCAATCCAACGGGATACGTTTATAGTGAAAAAGAAATCTCAACACTTGTCCAACTAGCTATTGAACATGATATTTTCTTAATTGTTGATGAAGTATATCGCGAATTTATTCATGCAGGCAATAAACATTACTCTGTATTACAACATCCTAAAGGAGCAAAGCATACAGTAATGATTGATTCTGTATCCAAACGCTACAGTCTATGTGGTGCCCGGGTAGGATGCATCGTTTCAAAAAATGAAGCCTTAATCCAAAATGTATTAAAATTTGCGCATTTAAGGCTCTCCCCTCCTACCTATGCCTTGATGGCAAGTGAGGCTGCTTTGGATGCACCAGACCGTTACCTTGAAGAGGTTATTGCAGAATATGGAAAACGGAGAAATGTTTTAATTGAACAACTTGAAAAAATTCCTAATGTTGAAGTCTCTCACCCCATGGGGGCGTTTTACTGTATCGTAAAACTACCCGTAGCAGATGCAGAAGATTTCTCTAAATATCTACTCACTGACTTTCATGATGAAAAGCAAACAGTTATGTTAGCTCCAGCAAGAGGTTTTTATTCAACCCCTGGGATTGGATTAAATGAAGTTCGAATTGCTTTTATTTTAGATAGCGAAAAATTAATTCGATCGGTAAGTATTTTGAAAAAGGCTTTAGCAGCCTATCAGAAATTAGTATCTTGAAACATGCTCAAGCTTGAAGAAAACCTTTCTTTAAAAAAATACAACTCCTTTGGAATTGAAGTTTTTACCCAAAACTTTTTTTTGCTCACTGAGACCTCACAATTAAAAGAACTATATAGCCAATATCAAAACAGACCCATAAGAATCCATGGAGGCGGGAGTAATATGCTTCTCACACATGATTACGAAGGACTAACGTTAGTTATTGGAACTAAAGGGATTTCCGTTTTGCGTGAAGATGAACAATCGGTATTTGTTGAAGTTCAAGCAGGAGAAAACTGGCACGAATTCGTCCTCTGGTGCTTAAAGCAGAATTATGGTGGCGTTGAAAATTTAGCTTTAATTCCTGGGAGTGTTGGAGCAGCTCCCATTCAAAATATTGGAGCTTATGGGGTAGAATTAAAATCTGTTTTTCATTGTTGTGAAGTTTTTGACTTGGATACTCAAGACTTTAAAACCTTTACAAAAGAAACCATGCACTTTGGATATCGCGACTCTGTGTTTAAAAACAAATACAAAGGAAAATACATTATTACAAGTGTCTGTTTAAAACTTCAAAAACCCCCTCACAGTTTACAACTCAGTTATGGTGACATTCAAAAAAAATTAGAGGAAAAAACACCAACAATACAGCATGTTGCAGAGACGGTCATTTCAATTCGACAATCCAAACTTCCGGATCCTAAAGAAATTGGAAATAGTGGTAGCTTTTTTAAAAATCCAATTCTTGAAAAAAAACACTTTGATACCTTATTGCAAAAATATCCAGAGTTACCCCATTACCCAACTCCTAGCGGTGCTGTAAAAGTCCCAGCCGCATGGTTGATTGAAAAAATGGGATTCAAAGGAGTTAGAGACGGAGATGCGGGTGTTCATACGAAACAGGCACTTGTTCTGGTCAATTATAATCGTGCCACAGGAAATGAAATTTTAGCCCTGGCTCAAAAAATTCAAAAAGCCGCTCTTGAGCAATTTAAAATTACCCTTGAAACTGAAGTCAACATACTCTAGATCTACTCTTTGTTTTTTGAATCCATTTGAATCGTAACAGGTCCGTCATTAACAAGGCTTACTTCCATGTCGGCACCGAAAGTTCCTGAAGTTACCTTTTTGCCTAATTGTTTTTTAGCTGTTTCCAAAAAAAGCTCATAAAGTGGAATGGCATGTTCGTGCTTTGCTGCGCGAATATAAGAAGGTCTATTTCCCTTTTTTGTGGAAGCCATCAAGGTAAACTGACTAACAACCATCAGTGCGGCTTTCTTATCCATCAAAGATAAATTCATTATTCCATCTGAATCATTGAAAATTCGCAAATTCAACACTTTGTTTACAAGCCACAAAACATCTGTCGAGTCATCTTCCATTTCAATACCTAACAAAACGAGTAAACCTTCTTGGATTTCCCTATTCTCATTTTGATTGATTCGGACTTGAGCTCGAAGGACTCTCTGGATAATAACTCTCATTTTTAATTTCTGTAAGGGGAATCTTCTTCCATCATTTGCGCGTAGGAAGTGTAGCGTGAATAAGCAATTTCTCCATTTTCAACCGCCTCAATAATTGCACATTTAGGTTCGTTTATATGAATACAATTATGGAATTTACAATTTCCTTTTCGCTGATAAAACTCGGGAAAATAATTTCCGATCTCTTCATGGAGCATATCAACAACACCAAATCCTTTAATTCCTGGAGTATCGATTATTTTGATTCCATTGGACAAAGCAAACATTTCTGCAAAGGTTGTTGTATGCATTCCCTGTTGGTGTTGCTTTGAAATAGCAGCTGTTTTCAAATCTAAACTTGGAGAAATTGCATTGATCAAGGTGGATTTACCAACACCACTATGCCCTGAAAACATACTCACTTTATCTTGCATTAATTCTTTGATTTTAGGAACACCTTCTCCTTCAGTAGCAGATATCGTATATGTAGCATAACCAATATTTTTATAGGTTAGTTGCAATAATTGAAGTGCTTCCAAATCTATATCTGAGTAGGTGTCAATTTTATTAAACAATAAAATTGCAGGAATTTGATAGGCTTCAGCGGTGACTAAAAAACGATCAATAAACGCTGGAAACGTTGGGGGATTGTTTAAAGTAATCAGTAAAAAAACCTGATCAATATTGGACGCTATAATGTGGGTTTGTTTGGAAAGGTTCACGGATTTTCTGACAATATAATTTTGTCGCTCTTCAATATGAGTGATATTTCCTTCTAAGGAACTGGCATGAGAATCTACTTCAAAATGAACTCGATCTCCAACCGCTACAGGATTGGTACTCTTGATTCCTTTTAAACGAAGTTTTCCTTTGATTCGACATTCATAAAAAACGCCTTCAGAGGCTACAGTATACCAACTTCCTGTTGACCGATAAACAATGCCTTTCTTCAAGTATTTTATTTACAAAGAAACAGCTTTTTTTTAAGCCTTTAAGATTCAGAGAGGTGGAGACTAATTTGTATCTTTGCAAAAACTTTTTAGATGGCCCAAAAAACACTTTTAATGATTCTCGATGGCTGGGGAAACTCACCAGACCCCACTATTTCTGCTGTTGATCAGGCAAAAACTCCATACATTGATTCCTTGTATAAAAACTATGCATATAGTACGCTTAGAACAGATGGACAACACGTAGGTCTTCCCGAAGGTCAAATGGGAAATAGTGAAGTGGGACACATGAATCTGGGGGCAGGTCGAATTGTGTACCAAGATTTAGCTAAAATCAATTTGGCGGTTGAAAAAGATGAATTGAGAAATGAAAGGGTATTAACAGATAGCCTTGAATATGCCAAAAAGGAAGGAAAAAAAGTGCATCTTTTGGGATTATTGTCAGATGGAGGAGTCCATTCCCACATCAATCATATTGAGGGCCTCTTGGATCTTATTGGAGAATATAAGTTGAATGACGTTTATCTTCACGCTTTTACAGACGGTAGAGATGTTGATCCTCAATCGGGTAAACATTTTGTAGAGCGGATCGAAAAAAAACTAGCTGAAACTGGCGGTCACTTGGCCTCAATTATTGGTCGCTATTACGCCATGGATAGAGATCAACGCTGGGAACGTGTAAAAAAAGCCTATGATCTGCTCGTAAATGGAATTGGAAGCCCCACCACCAACTTTCCACAGGAGCTTTCTAAGAGTTATTCAGAAGGGGTAACGGATGAATTTATTGCACCGCTTTTTAAAGATAATGGAAAAGGAGAGGCTATTACTAGGATTGAAAGTGGAGATGTTATCTTGTTTTTTAATTTTAGAACCGATCGAGGAAGAGAGTTAACGCAAGTGCTTTCTCAAAAAGCCTTTCCCGAATTCGAAATGGCACAGCTCGATTTGCATTATGTTACCCTGACCAATTATGATGAATCGTTTGAGCATGTTCAAGTTGTTTTTGACAAAGATAACTTAGAAAATACGCTGGGCGAAGTTTTATCCAAGGCAGGAAAAACCCAAGTTCGTATTGCGGAAACAGAAAAATACCCCCATGTGACCTTCTTTTTCAATGGTGGTCGAGAAGCCCCTTTTGAAGGAGAAGATCGTATTCTATGTCCCTCGCCAAAAGTAGCGACCTATGACCTTCAACCCGAAATGAGTGCCTTTGAAATCAAAGCTGCCATTGTTGAAAAAATAAAAAAAGAGGCTCCTGATTTTATTTGCTTAAATTTTGCAAACCCAGATATGGTTGGACATACGGGTGATTTACAAGCTGCCATTAAAGCCTGCGAATCTGTTGATCAATGCGCAAAAGCTGTGATTGAAACAGCCTTAGAAAAAGAATATGTCAGTATCGTAATTGCCGATCACGGAAATTGTGAAACAATGATCAACCCCGATGGGAGTCCCAATACAGCACACACAACAAATCCTGTCCCTGTAATTTTAGTGGACCCCGAAAAGAAAAAAATAACGAATGGAATTTTGGGTGATATTGCCCCAACAGTTTTAGATCTTTTGGAAATTGCTCAACCCAAAACGATGACCCAAAAATCTTTAATTTTACGTTCATGAAAAAACTAGTCCCAACCCTTATTTTCGTCCTTTTACTTGTTGGCTGCAAAGGTCAAATACAAGAGAAGAAAACTCCACAAAAACCTTTAAAAGTTGAAAGCCTAATTGGTGAAGAAGGAGAAACTGTTATTCTTGGCTATATGAATCGTGCCAATTTGGATACCCCAGAATTTCAAGCTTGGTTTCAACCTGAATACGACAATATCAAAATTCCGGATGGCTGGTCGGATGAATTTACCCCTTTGGCCAAAAATCTTGAGTTTAAATTATTTTTAGGGACTTGGTGTGGAGACACCCAAAGAGAACTAGGAGGAATGTTTAAGCTCCTTGATCTTTTAGGAGTATCCGAAGACAAAATTGAAATGTATTCTATTTCAGAAGCCAAAGACAGTCCTCTGGGTTATGAAAAAGAATATGATATCCTCAACATTCCCACTTTAATATTCATCGAAAACGGTAAAGAAATCAATCGATTTGTTGAATTTCCCGTTGTAAACTTAGTTGATGATTTTTCGAAAATTTTAAAAAGAGAGCCCTACGAAAATTCCTACGCAGATTTTTAATATGGCAGCAATTGTACTAAAAACCAAAGAGGAAATTGAATTGATGCGAGAGAGTGCCCTTATTGTTTCAAAAACATTGGGTATGTTGGCCGCCGAAATTAAACCTGGAATAACCAGCCTAAAACTAGATCAACTCGCCGAAAGCTTTATTCGTGACCATCAGGCGGAACCCGGATTTTTAGGGTTATATGATTTTCCTAACACTTTGTGCATGAGTCCGAATGCTCAAGTAGTTCATGGAATCCCTAATGAAAAACCCTTGGAAGAGGGCGATATCATTTCGATTGATTGTGGCGCATTAAAAAATGGATTTTATGGAGACCATGCCTATACCTTTGCTGTAGGCGAAATTGATCCTGAAGTTGAAAAATTACTTAAGGTGACAAAAGCTTCTCTGTATGAGGGTATTGATACTTTTCGTGCGGGAAATCGTTTAGGAGATATGGGTTACGCCATTCAGTATTTTTGTGAAAAAGAAGGCTATGGTGTGGTTCGTGAATTAGTGGGTCATGGATTAGGTCGGGTTATGCACGAAGGTCCAGAAGTTCCAAATTATGGTAAACGCGGAAAAGGTAAAAAATTCCAAGAAGGGATGGTTTTGGCCATAGAACCCATGATCAATGGGGGGACTCACCGCATTAAACAACTCAAAGACGGTTGGACAATACTCACCGCTGATGGAAACGCCAGTGCCCATTTTGAACATAACGTAGCTTTGGTGGATGGAAAACCAGAATTACTTTCTACTTTTCAATACATCTATGCAGCTCTAGGCATAAAAAGTGATGAAGAGTTACCTTACAGAAAAGAACCCCTTTTGGTATGAAATGGTTACTCAACTGGCTCCCCAGACCCCTTTTAATCAGGTTGAGTATTTGGTTTCGTCCTTTGGTTAAATGGTATTTTAAAGGAAATCAATTTACCGATCCCATCGACGGAAGTTCCTATCGAAAGTTTCTTCCCTATGGATATCAAAATTTAAGAGAAAATGCTCTATGTCCCGGAACACTTTCCTTAGAACGACATCGTTTTTTATGGCTCTATTTATCACGAGAAACAAATTTTCTAACACGTTCTCTAAAGGTTTTGCATATTGCGCCTGAGCAAGTTTTTTATACCAAGTTCAAAGCACTTAACAACTGGACGTACACGACCACCGACCTCCACTCTCCTCTAGCCGATGTGAAAGCAGATATTTGTGCACTTCCTTTTAAAAATGAAGACTACGATTTAATCTTCTGCAATCATGTTTTGGAACATATCCCAAATGATCAAAAAGCAATGAATGAACTCTATCGTGTTTTAAAAAAAGGAGGAACCTTAATCGCACAGGTCCCTTTGGATGAAAGTCGTGACACTACATTTGAAGACGATTCCATTACCGACACAAAAGAGCGTACTCGAATTTTTGGACAATACGACCATGTCCGTATATATGGAATAGACTACTACAGCCGACTAGAAAAAACAGGCTTTGATGTCACCGCTGTACAAAGCATCTCTGGGTTATCCCAAACGGACTTTGTCCGCTATGCCCTACCCAAAAATGAAAGGATTCCCGTTGCGGTCAAGCCTTAAAAAAACCTGCGTCTTTGATCGACAAAAAAAACCTACTATCTAAAGGAGATTTTTAGAATATAAATGGACTTTAGTTAGCAAGTAGTTTTAGGTAGAATACAACAGCTGAAAAAAACCCCTAACCATTTTGTAAGGGGAGTAAATAGTACCCTCCATATAGGGGGAGAAATAGTAAAAATACGCCCTTGATAGAGAGGAATTAGGCTATTTTTTTGCAAATGCCAAAGGCTAACTCTTAGTTCCCTTTTTCGAAATAATTGGCTTTGTAAGAAGTAAAAATTGATTGAATTATTATTACTATTTGATGGTATGTAGGTTCAACTACTCTGCCTCCTCTGGGTTAACACCTATATGCTCTTTTAGTATACCGATAAGCAAGAAACGGTTTACAGCTTTTGTCCTATCATAAAAAAAAGGGTTTAATAATGGACAAACTAGAAGGTAAAAGCTCTCAAGCATTATTTGCATATCCTACTATAAACAAATAACTCAAGCTAATACCCTCTAGAAAACTGTCCATATTACTTAACTAATTCTACCTCAACAATATTATAAAGCATTAAAAACAAGCTTTCTTCTTCTATGTCTTTACCTAAATTTCCCGCTGGGGGATATATTCATGTATGAATAGATATTTTTTTGGCTTCTTCCAATAGGAGTTCTTTTGCACGACTTCGAATTTTTTCTGCAAGTTGTGAATTATTATACCAAATCAATGCCATGCGAACCGTTTGAACATGGCAATCTAACTCTGTTGCAATTTGTTCCTTAAACAAATAAGGGAGTTCAATTGGAGAAGGATAACTTTTTAGTGGAGATGTAGATTTATTCATATTGTTTCAATTTTAGATACATCTAGTTGACTATTCCGTATATTCGTTGTTGTAGTTATTAATCAAAACAAAATTATAGATAATTATCATATTTTAAAAATTTATATTGACAAAAATCATCAGTGATAAAGAAAAAATAACAGAATTCCTTGATATCAAAGGCATTAGCAAAAACAGTTTTTATAAGAAAACTGGTTTTTCTGTGGGTTTTTTAGATTCTGGTAAAAGCCTTGGGGTTGATAAATTAAGAATAATTATAGATAATTATCCTGATTTTGATAGCGCCAAGATTCTGGGTTTAGATCTTGGACAAAAACCAATAAATATTCAAGAAAGTTCTGATGATTCTTTTTTTACTGAAATTCATAAGAGTAAAATAAAACAAGGCAAACAACAAAAGGGATCGCAAAAGCTCATTCCTTTGGTTACTCAAATGGCGATTGCAGGATTCGGCAAATCCTCATTTAGCATGAAAGAGGTAGACATAAAAGACAAATATTTTGTCCCAGAGTTTAAGGATCGAAAGGTGGATTTTATGATAGAAATCCAAGGCAGTTCAATGCGTCCAAAGTACAATAGTGGTGACGTAATCGCTTGCGCTATATTGAAAGAGCGTCATTTTATTCAATGGAACAAAGTGCACATCGTCGCTACCAAAGAACAAGGGGTACTCGTTAAGCGTATACATCAAGGCGAGAACGGATCCCTTAAAATGATCTCTGAAAATCCAAATTATCCTCCCTTTGAAATTCCTGAAATAGAAATAACAGGGATTGCCTTAGTTATTGGAGTAATTCGTATGGAATAAGTATACCATTACTTCAAAAACTCAATACTATTTTTATAACAGGAATTCAACCTAGAGAGTGCTTAACCTCCCCCTTTTGTTTTTAAAGACTCAGAAAAACCAAAAAGTTCAGAACGATTTGAATTTACTTCTTCTGAAAACCTTTAGAAAAAACCTCTTTTACTCCTCCTAAAGAATCGGCTAGAATCCAATAGGCTTCTAATTCAGGGTGATCAGAAATAAGTGCTTTAGACTGTCCAAAAGGCATCACCATTAAAGCGGTTGCATACGCATCGGCAGTCATACAATCTGGAGCTAAAACAGAGACACTGAGAATAGAGGAAGGATTGGCTTCCCCTGTTTTGGGATTGATAGAATGCACCCAACGCGCTCCTGTTTCTTCTTGTATAGAATACTTTCGATAATTCCCTGAAGTTGCCAAAGCTTGGTTATCCAATGCAATAACTTGAATCAATTTTCGCTCTTCTCCTTGTTGAGGATCATCAATAGCTACTCTCCACAATGCATTCGACTTTGGACTTTTACCCTGAGCCACAATTTCACCTCCTATTTCGACTAAAAAGGAAGAAACCTTTTCCAGTCTCAAAAAATCAGCAATGACGTCAACCACATAGCCTTTGGCTAAGGCATTGAAATCAAAGTATACCTTTGGATGTTCTTTCTTGATTGTGCCTTGGTCGGTTAAACTTGTTTTATCCCAACCTGTAAAACTCAAAATACTGTCCCGTTGTTGCGCTGAAATTTGCTTCAAAGGTTTTCCAGGACCAAAACCATAAGCATTAACTAAAGCACCAACTGTGGGGTCAAAATATCCTTGGCTAGCCTCCCAAACCTCACTTGCTTTTTGATATACTTTTACAAAATGAGAATCTATTTTTAAAAGACTGTCTCCTTGATTAATTTTAGAAATATCGGAGGTAGGGAGATAAGTAGATAGCGACTGGTTTAAAACCTCAAAAATAGAATCTACTTGCCGTTCTAAGTAAGTTTCAGGAAGTTGTGGTGCACTGTAGGAAATGGAGTAACTCGTTCCCAAAGCATACCCTTGAATACGCTGCGTTTGCTTTTCCTCCATTGTTTGACAACTTAAAAAAAGCGTCATCAAAAGAAGACTACTGAACCTTTTGAAGTCCATCAAAGTTAACCGCATAGGGATCGTTTTTAGTTAAAGGTTTTTCATAATCGTTTGCATGAGCAAATCCCACTCCAGCAAAATACAGTTGAGCGTTATTCTTTTCCGCATGAGATTTGACTTTTTCCATTTTAACCCTATCAAAATCTTTGGGTGCATTAGGATACAAACAGCCTTGAGCAACTACAAAATAGAGCGTTTTATCTTTCACACAAACAAACTGAGGGGAACGTTTAATTTGCGAGTTAACTGCTAAAAACTCGAAACCTTCATTCTCAAGATAGGTTCCTACTTCTTGCATTGCAAGCTGATGAATTTCTTGTGTGGTTAAGATTTCCATAAGGTTATAAATTTAGCTTAAAAAAGAGGCATAAAGCCTCTTTTAAATTATCCTCCAAAGTCGTCAAAACGAACATTTTCAGGGGGAACACCAAAGTCCTCCGCCATTCGCTCAATGGCTTGGTTCATTAGAGGAGGTCCACAGAAATATACTTCTATATCTTCAGGAGATTCGTGCTGATTTAAATAATTATCAATCACTACCTGATGAACAAAACCTGTAAATCCATCTCCTTCTCCCTCTAAACCTTCTTTGACTTTCCAATTGTCTTCTTCCATAGGTTCTGACAAGGCAATATAAAATTTGAAGTTGGGAAAATCTTTTTCTAGGGCTCTAAAATGATCGGTATAAAACAATTCTCTTTTGGAACGACCTCCATACCAAAATGTTACTTTACGACCTGTTTGGAGCGTTCTAAACAATTCATATAAATGTGAGCGCATGGGTGCCATTCCAGCACCACCTCCTACATATAACATTTCTGACTCAGATTCATTAATGAAAAATTCACCATAGGGGCCTGAGATAGTTACTTTATCTCCTGCTTTTTTAGAAAAAATATAGGATGAAGCAACTCCTGGATTAATGTCTGCCCATCCATTTTTAGCACGGTCAAAAGGAGGGGTTGCAATTCGAACGTTCAACATGATTTCCTTTCCTTCAGCAGGATAGGATGCCATGGAGTAGGCTCGCTCTACCGTTTCAGGATTCTTCATAACCAATGGCCACAAGTTAAATTTATCCCATTCTAATTTGAATTTTTCAGGTTCTCCAGGATGTTCAGCAGGATGTGCTGAAATATCAATGTCTTCATATTTTACTTCGCACTGAGGAATTTCAATTTGAATATATCCTCCTGCTTTGTAGTCCATTTCCTCGGGAATTTCTACTACAAATTCTTTGATAAAGGAAGCAACATTCCAGTTTCTTACCACAGTCGCTTCATATTTTTTAATTCCAAAAACCTCTTCAGGAACTTGGATTACCATGTCTTGTTTTACTTTTACCTGACAGCCTAAACGCCATCCCTCGGCCACTTCTTTTCTTGAAAAATGTGGTGCTTCTGTTGGTAGTATTTCACCTCCACCCTCAAGTACTTGACACTTACATTGGATACAAGTTCCACCGCCACCACAAGCAGAAGGTAAAAAGATTTTATTATTTCCTAAAGTACTCAAAAGGGTACTTCCTGATGAAACATCAACTTTGTTTCCCCCATTAATTAAAAGAGATACTGGGCCTGAAGGTAATAATTTGGCCTTAGCACCTAAAAGCATTCCTACCAAAAGAAAGGTAATGACTAAAAAAACAACAACACTCGCTAGTATAACTGAATAATCCATTCTTAAATTATAATTTAATTCCCATAAAACTCATAAAACCTAAAGCCATCAAACCTGTGATGATAAATGTAATGCCCAATCCTCTCAGAGGAGCGGGTACATTAGAATAGGTTATCTTCTCTCGTATTGCAGCAATCGCAAGAATGGCTAATAACCATCCAATACCTGAGCCCAATCCATAAACTGCTGACTCTGTCACTCCAGCAAAATCTTTTTGTTGCATAAATAATGACCCCCCTAAAATTGCGCAGTTAACAGCAATCAGAGGTAAAAAGATTCCTAAAGCTCCATACAATGCTGGAGCAAATTTTTCAACAACCATCTCAACTAACTGAACCATAGACGCAATCACGGCAATAAACATGATAAAGCTTAAAAAGCTCAAATCAAGAGTTGCATATTGTGACCCCAACCAAGACAAGGCGCCAGGACGCAATAAATACGTGTCTAATAAAAAGTTAATTGGTACCGTTATTGCTAAAACAAAAATTACAGCCAACCCAAGTCCAACTGCCGTTTTTACTGTCTTTGAAACAGCTAAATAAGAACACATGCCCAAGAAGTAGGCAAAGATCATGTTCTCTATAAAAATACTTTTGACGAATAAATTTAAATAAGCTTCCATGGTCTGTTCTTAATTTTTTTCAATTAAACTTCGATTCCGAGAACGCTGAATCCAAATTAAAATTCCTACTGTAATTAGTGCCATCGGGGACAAGAGCATTAAACCATTGTTTTCATATCCCATGGCATAGACCGAATCAGGTATCACTTGATATCCTAATAATTTTCCTGAACCTAGAAGCTCTCTAAAAAAAGCAACAATAATTAGAATCACTCCGTAACCCGCTGCATTTCCAATTCCGTCTAAAAAAGACTTCCAAACTCCATGCCCTAGAGCAAAAGCTTCCAATCGACCCATCACGATACAATTCGTAATAATTAATCCTATGAAAATGGAAAGCTCTTTACTCACATCATAAGCATACGCTCGTAGCACTTGATCCACCAAAATAACCATGGCAGCAACCACAACCAATTGGACAATAATTCGAATACGATTGGGAATTAAGTTTCGTAACAATGAAATAATCACATTACTTGCTGCCATTACCGCCATCACGGATACACTCATTACAATTGCAGGTTTCAACTGAACCGTAATTGCCAAGGCAGAACAAATTCCAAGTACCTGAACGGTAATTGGGTTGTTATCATCCATCGGATCCGACAATAATTTTCTGTTCTTTTTTGAAAAAAGAGGCTCTTTCTCTTTATTCACAAAGAGAATCGTCGTTTCTTTTTTAGTGTGAGATGCTTTATCTTCCATCTATTATTAATTTGAAGCCAGACTTGCGTCTGCCGATTTTAAATAAGGTAAATAATGTTGCAACCGCTCTTTAATCATATCCGTAACTCCATCCCCTGTTATGGTAGCTCCTGAGATAGCATCTACCTCATGGTCGTCTTTGTCCAAGTCTTTAGGGTCATTATTTGTTTTAGAAACATTAATACCGACAAGATTTCCATCCGTATCAAAAACTTTTTCTCCAACAAAACGATCTTGAAACCACTGTTGTGTAATTTCTGCCCCTAAACCAGCTGTCTCTCCAACGTGATCAAACACAGCTCCTTGAATGGTGTTTTTATCTTCTTTCAGAGCAATATATCCCCATATCGCATTCCAAAGTCCTGCCCCTCTTAGAGGAACAACATATGATTTAACTCCGTCAACGTTAGCCACATACAAGGGAAAGCGTTGCTCCGTCAAGGGTTTTTTTAGTTCATTACTTAATTCCAATTCAAAAGCATTGGAATCGGTATCAATTTCCCCACCAGAAACGAGTGAAAGTTCTTCAACAATATATTGGTTATACAAAGTTTCTGCCTGTTCGCGATCGGTTTCAATTCCAATGGTGGCTAGAATATTTTGCATTTTTTCTTTTCGCACATTAGAAGCTTGCAAGTCTTTCAATGAACTTGCTGTAAAAGCTAAGGCTGATGCCACTACCAGTACCATGATCGTGGCGAAGATAAAAGTGTAAGCGTTGCTATCTCTATTCATGATTAAGCGGATTTTAGTTCTTGAGCTACTGCCCAACGTTTTTTACGTTTTTTGATATTTCCATTGATCACATAGTGATCGATGGTGGGAGCGAATACATTCATTAATAAAATGGCTAACATAACTCCTTCGGGATAAGCAGGATTAAACACACGAATCATGATACAGAAGATACCCACTAAAACGCCGTAAATCCATTTTCCTTTGTTGGTTTGTGCCCCTGACACTGGGTCCGTTGCCATAAAGACAATTCCAAAAGCAAATCCACCAACCACAAGATGATTCATCCATGAAAAACTCATCAAGGCATTGGCACCCCAAAGATTAAACAAGAAGCCCATTACTGCAGCCCCTACAATTCCACCTGTTATGATTCTCCAACTTCCTACGCCTGTAAGGATCAATATCAAAGCTCCTACTGCAACCCACAGTGTTGAAGTTTCTGCTATCGAACCCGGGATGGCTCCTTGAAACATTTCAAACATGGAGTAATTTACATCTCCTCCGGCCGCTAAGGTTCCTAATATAGTTTCCCCAGAAATTGCGTCAACATTAGATGCCTCAGAAACCCATACTTTATTTCCCGACATATAAGTTGGATACGCAAAAAAGGCAAAAGCTCGTGCAGTCAAAGCAGGATTTAAAATATTCATTCCTGTTCCTCCAAAAGCCTCTTTAGCTATTAAAACGGCAAAGGCTGTAGAAACAGCCACCATCCATAAAGGGATGTCAACGGGCATGATCATGGGAATCAAAAGTCCAGTGACTAAATACCCCTCGTTGACTTCATGGCCACGATATACCGCAAAGCCAAATTCAATTGAGAGTCCCACAACATAGGAAACAATAATCATAGGAACTATTTTCCATGATCCGTGAATAAAAGCTTCTAAAAAGGTAAATGGTTCACCCGTTTGAGCATAATACTGGTAGCCTGTATTGTAAATTCCATAAATTAAAGCTGGCAACAAAGCAATGATTACAGTTACCATTGTTCTTTTTAAATCTACTGCATCACGAATGTGAGCTCCTTTTTTTGTTGTGTGATTGGGTACAAACAAAAAAGTATCAAAGGCATTAATTGCCGGAGCAAATTTTTCTAATTTCTGTCCTTTTCCAAAAGGCTTTTTTAATTCGTCTAAGCTTTTTCTTAAAAAATTCATACGTCTTTTATTTATCCTACTTCATTAATCATTAACTCTATTCCCTTACGGATAATCTCCTGTGCTTCTATTTTAGAAGTGTTTGCATAATCAATTAATCCAAAATCTTCTGGAACAACTTCATAAATCCCTAAAGCTTCCATTTTTTCAATGTCTTCAATCATACATGCTTTTAATAATTGCATAGGGTATAAATCCAAGGGAAAAACTTTCTCCATTTCACCGGTGACCACTAAGGCGCGCTCTTCCCCATTGAGGTTGGTATCTATTTCAAACCCACTTTTATTGAAAAGTCTTGAGAAAGAAGTGTTCGATAAACTTAAAATGGAATTGTCCTTAAAGGGCAACCATCCAAACATTCGATAAGTATTCCCTTCAGGAATTACACTCACCAGATTGTTGTAATACCCCAAATATCCTTGAGTACTTGTTGTTTTTCCCGAAAGTACATCTCCATTGATCAATCGAACTCCGCTTTGAGTGGTTTCAACTTCTTCAATCATGGGTGCCAATTCAACTCCTATTGTAGTGGGAAAATATTTAGGGGCTTTAAGTGCATTTCCTGCAAAAGCAACAGTGCGCTGGGCACTGAAAACTCCTTCAGTAATAAAGCGCCCGAGGTTTACTACATCTTCTGGATTGACCGTCCAAACCCGGTCACCCATGTTGATTGGGCTTAATTCTTGGATGTGAAAACTTAAATTTCCAGCAGGGTGTGGCCCTGCAATGGTGTAACATTGAACATTTTCAACTTTTTCAAAAGGGGCGGAAAAGTTTGCATCAACACCTAAAAAAACGGCTTGGTTTACAAGTTTATTTAAAACATTGATCCCTTGCTGAAAATTCTCATGATTATTCGTCAACAGAAAAGCATGATCCACAGCTAAAGGTGAAGTGTCTAATGTGGACACAAAAATAGCTTTGGGAGTTTCGTCTGGATGGGCAAGTGTCCCATAGGGTCTTTGTTGAAGAAAAGGCCAATTCCCACTCTCTAACAAAAGAGCAATCAATGCATCACGCCCCAGCGTTTCCCAATTTGCAACTTCATGAGAACGAACTTCCTTATTCTGGTTTGCCTCTATAATAATTTTTTCAATTTTTCTCTTAGGACCTCTTACAATCTCTTTGATGATTCCAGAAATAGGAGATACAATTTTGATTCTTGGATCCTGTTTACTGAAGAAAACAGGATCTCCTGTGATAACTTCAGCCCCTTCTTTAACTAAAAGCTTAGGGGTAGTTCCAAAAAAATCATCTGGTTTTAAAGCGTAAGTGGGAGTGGAAATAGCTTTTGAGAGTATTTTTTCTGCCGTGCCTTTGATGTTCAGCTTGGCACCTCTCCGAGTTCGAATACCTTTGATTATATCCATTAATTGTGTTAATTCTAAAAATCACGCAAATTTACTAATAAACGCTCTTTTCAAAGAAGCAAATCTCAAGGAAAAACATTATTTATATTGATTCTAAATAGGTGTTTAAGCTTTTTAATTACAAGCCCCTTGGTTTGGTCAAGCCATTGTGATGCGCTACCTTTACAGATGATGGGAACTCGGAATCTATTCACCTATTTTTTTTGCTTTGTAATCCATTTTAATGGCCTTGCACAAGAAGGGCTAGATCGTACTGAAAAAGACTACATAAAGACAGTTCAATTTTCAAATACTCAACAAAATGATGTGTTTCCGATCGCTGCACTGAATGAAAAAATACTTTTGAAATTTGATGATCTGAATGGAGATGAAGCAGACTATTATTACAGAATCAGTTATTATAATCACGACTGGTCTCCCTCTAGCTTGTTTAAAAATGAATTTTTAGAAGGATTCGACAACCTCCGTATTGAAAATTACACCACATCATTCAACACCCTTCAAACCTATACGCATTACCAACTCGAGTTACCCAATGAAAATATTCAATTTAAAGTTTCGGGTAATTATTTATTGGAGGTGTATACAAGTAACGATGAACTTGCTTTTTCTCGTAGGTTTTGTCTGTATGAAAATATGTCTAGTGTACAAGTTGCCCTATACCGACCACAAAATATGGACCGCTTTAACTCCTACCAATCGGTACATTTTGCTATCACACCCTACCAAACAACATTCAGAAATCCCGAAAAAAACATCAATGTGGTAATCCTTCAAAATCAACAATGGGATCAAGTGATCACGGGACTAAGTCCGCAGTATTTTTCTGGAAAAACACTAGAATACCGCTATGATATTCCATCACAATTTGAAGGAGGAAATGAGTATTTTTATTTCGATACCAAAGACCTTCGTGTCACATCACCCAACATCAATTACATCGATAGAGACGATTTATACGAATCCTACTTGAGTATAGACGTTCCCAGAACCTATTCGGAGTATACTTATGCTCCCGACATCAATGGGAAATTTGAAATCAGAAATATAATGGGTCCAGGAGACCCAGACACTCATGCAGATTACAGCTATGTATATTTTAGTTTAGCTTCAGACTATCAACTCAATGAAGAGGAAATTTTCATTTATGGTAACTTTAATAATTATCAATTGAACGAGTTAAATAAAATGTATTACAACCCTTCACTTGAAGTTTTTGAGGGGGTTTTACTTCTCAAGCAAGGATTTTACAACTATAAATATGTTTCAAAAGAGGATGATGATTTAAGAAAAAACAGCTTGAGCGGTTCCTTTTCCTTAACTGAAAATGACTATCATGTTTTGGTCTATTATCGTATCCTAGGAGAACAATACGATGCACTCATCGGTGTTGGGAAGGCAAACTCTTTCGAGCTGGTAAATTAATTTTTTAATTTAATTTAATTTTTATTACTTTTATTGGTTTCTGGGTTAAGAAATAAAACGGTGTGATACAACAAATTACAAAAGGAATTAAAATTTCCGTTGACGTACAATTTGAAGGTAGCTTTCTAAAAGAGTCTACACTACATCACGCATTTGTGTATTGCATCACCATTGAAAATCAAGGGAAAGATGTAGTACAATTACTTTCCCGCCATTGGAAGATACTCGAATCTACAAACCGCCCTCAATACGTCAACGGGGATGGTGTTGTAGGTAAAAAACCAATCTTAAAACCCGGTGATATTCATACCTACAAATCGGGTAGCTTGATCACATCTCCCATGGGATCCATGTCAGGAACCTATATTATGATTAATTTTTCTACCGCACAAAAATTCAATGTAGAAGTTCCTTCGTTTAAATTAAACGTGCCTTATATCCTAAATTAAGTCACTTTTTTTAATTGCCTCTTTACACATAAAGCAATACATTTATCAAAAATTAAAGATCATGCCTAACAGTGTTTTTCAAGTGCCCTATCCTACTAATGAACCCATCTTATCCTATTCCCCTGGGAGTTCAGAAAAAGAGGCTGTTTTAGCAAGCTATGCTAAAATGTTTGGAGAAACTATTGAAGTTGCCATGCGGATTGGAGATCAAGACACCAAGACAGGAGACACCGCTTCCATGCACCCCCCTCACGATCATAAACACATATTGGGAGTCTATCATAAGGCATCCAAAAAAAATATTACCGAGGCTATTGCAGCAGCATTGGATTCCAAAAAAGCTTGGAGTCAAATGCCCTGGGAATCCAGAGCTTCTATCTTTTTAAAAGCAGCCGAACTCGTTGCAGGTCCCTATCGTTCTCGTATCAACGCTGCGACCATGTTAGCCCAATCCAAGACCATTCATCAAGCAGAAATTGATGCTGCGTGTGAATACATTGACTTCCTTAGATTCAATGTAGCATTTATGCAAGAAATATATGAAAATCAACCGGAAAACGATCCTGGAATTTGGAACCGTCTTAGCTATCGCCCTCTTGAGGGATTTGTTTACGCAGTGAGTCCTTTTAACTTCACCGCTATAGCAGGAAATCTTTGCGCCAGTGCTGCTATGATGGGAAATACAGTAGTATGGAAACCCAGTGACCATCAGGTTTTTTCTGCGCATATTTTAATGCAAATTTTTAGAGAAGCTGGACTTCCAGACGGTGTCATTAACATGGTCTTTGGCGATCCTGAAATGATCACTGATACAGTCTTGGAAAGTCCAGATTTTGCCGGAATTCACTACACAGGCTCAACAGAGGTCTTTAGAAATATCTGGGGTAAAATCGGAAAAAACATTGAACGCTATCGCTCCTACCCTAGAATTGTTGGAGAAACAGGGGGCAAAGATTTTATTATTGCACATCCTTCATCCCATCCCAAAGAAGTTGCAACAGGAATTATTCGAGGTGCTTTTGAATTTCAAGGACAAAAATGTTCAGCCGCTTCTCGTGTATACCTTCCTCAATCGATCGCAAATGAAATCATTGATTTTGTAAAGGCGGATTTGAAAACAATCAAAATGGGGTCTCCCGAAAATTTTGAGAATTTTGTTACTGCAGTCATTCATAAGGGAGCTTTTGATCGTTTGGCTAATGCAATAGAACAGGTGAAAAAAGATCAAAATGCTGAAATAATTGCGGGAGGTAATTACGATGACAGCAAAGGATATTTTGTAGAGCCCACAGTAGTTCTTACCAAGGATCCTAAGTATACTACAATGAAAAAAGAATTATTTGGTCCCTTGGTAACAATTTATATTTACCCTGACGCCCAATGGTCAGAAACTCTGGAACTTGTGGATCAAACCTCAGAATATGCCCTAACGGGAGCTGTTTATTCTCAAGATCGTTATGCCTTGGAAGAAGCACTTAAGGCTTTGGAAAATTCCGCAGGAAATTTTTACATCAACGACAAACCCACGGGAGCTGTGGTAGGACAACAACCTTTTGGAGGTGCTAGAGGATCTGGAACAAATGATAAGGCTGGATCGGCTGCCAACTTAATGCGTTGGGTTTCCCCTAGGTTGATCAAAGAAACTTTTGTTCCTGCAAACGATTATAAATATCCTTTTTTGGGGTAACAAATTTTTCTAAACTGAAGTTTTAAAGCGGCAAATACACCACCTTTTTGGTGTCAAAGAAAGGTTCTGAAAAATGTTTTTTTAAAGCAAATTCTTTTGCCTTTGGAAAAGTAGATAATTCCTCTGAAAGGTCTCCCCCTTTCAAATATAAAATGCCGTTTTTAACAGTATGCTTGTGAGTTGAACGTATATTTTTTCTTACCCAAGGCACAAAATTTTCCATTTTGGTTACGGCACGGCTAACAACAAAATCTACTTTTTCATTACAATCTTCTGCTCGTATGTGGGCAGAAGAAACATTGGTCAACCCCAGTTCTTCAGAAACTCCCTGTACTACTTTTATCTTTTTACCAATACTGTCAATCAGAAAAAAATGTGTTTCGGGAAATAAAATCGCCAAGGGAATCCCTGGAAACCCCCCTCCTGTTCCAACATCCAAAACTTTTGATTGAGGCAAAAATGTAATGACTCGAGCAATTCCTAGGGAATGTAAAACATGTCGTTCATCAAAAGCATCCATGTCTTTTCTAGAAATCAAATTAATTTTTGCATTCCAAGTTCCATAAATTCTTGACAAGGATTCAAATTGTTTTAATTGACGTTCCGTAAGGTTAGGGAAAATTTGTTTTAGCTTATCCAAGACGTTGTTTTGTTTAGAAGATTTTTTCAACTATTTTTACTAAATAAATTATTTTATGCAAGCTACACAAAGCCTTCGTTTTTCACGAAAAGACCCCAAACAATTTTTTAAAACTTTAAACCAACGGGTAAACCAATATTTTAAAGAAAAAAATGTTCCCAAAACAGGAAACTGGAAATTGTATGTCAAGACTGTTGTCATGTTCTCTCTGATGGTTGCTCCTTATATTTTAGTCGTCACTTTAGACATCAGTCTATGGCTAAAATTACCCCTGTGTATGATCATGGGAGTAGGTATGGCTGGCGTTGGAATGAATGTCATGCATGACGGAAATCACGGTTCTTTTTCCAAACATCCTTGGGTTAATAAATTAATGGGGAGTAGCATTTATATCTTGGCAGGAAATGTATTCAATTGGAAAGTACAACATAATGTTTTACACCATACTTATACTAACATTCACGGACATGATGAAGATCTGGAAGCGGGGCGTATTTTACGTTTTTCTAAGCACGCAGAATGGATGCCACATCATAAATTCCAACATTTATATTCCATCTTATTGTATGGATTGTTAACGATCAACTGGGCGATTTTTACTGATTTTCAGCAAATGAAACGTTATTTGAAGAGAAAACTTTCCTATGCAAACAGTAAACGACCTAGCTTACAATGGATGGGACTATTTTTAACTAAAATCATTTATTTCACAATTTGGATTGCTGTTCCTATCATTTTCATTGATGCGCCTTGGTGGACGGTTATCATTGGATTTATTGTGATGCACTACACAGCGGGACTTATTCTTAGTTTAGTCTTCCAATTAGCCCATGTAATCGAAGATGCAGAAATGCCCGAGGCAGATACTTCTGGAACCATGAAAAACACTTGGGCCATACACCAGTTGTTAACCACTGTAAATTTTTCTACTAAAAACAGATTTATGAATTGGTTTACTGGCGGATTAAACCACCAGATTGAACATCACATATTTCCTCATATTAGTCATGTGCATTACACAAAAATTGCAGCTATTGTAAGGAAAACGGCTAAAGAATTTAATTTACCCTACAACGAATACAAGACGACACGAAGTGCCCTTCTTTCGCACTTTAGATTTTTAAAACAAATGGGGACACAGCCCGCATAAACTTTATGGAGCAACTTTCAGCACGGATCAACAGCTTGCCTGTTTCAGAAACGCTTGCCATGGCAGCAAAAGCCAGGGAGTTAAAAAATCAAGGGATAGACATTATCGGATTAAGCCTCGGCGAACCTGATTTTAACACCCCAGAATTCATTAAAGATGCAGCGATTCAAGCAGTACAAGACAATTGGAATTCCTATTCTCCTGTAGATGGATATGCCGATTTAAAGGTGGCTATTTGTCAAAAATTCAAACGTGATAATGGTCTTGAATATCAACCCTCACAAGTAGTGGTTTCAACCGGAGCCAAACAATCCATTGCCAATGTATGCATGGTATTGTTGGATCCCGGGGATGAAGTATTGTTACCCGCTCCTTATTGGGTCAGCTATTCGGCTATCGCAACCTTAGCAGAAGCAAAATCAATCATCATCCCTTCTTCCATTGAAACTGATTTTAAAATTACTCCGGAACAATTAGAAGCGGCCATCACGCCCAAGACCAAATTGGTCATGTTCAATTCTCCCAACAATCCCAGTGGAACCATTTACACTGAAGCCGAGTATCGTGCTTTAGGAAAAGTATTGGAAAAATATCCTGATATCTATATCCTATCAGATGAGATATATGAACATATAAATTATGGAACAGCACATTTTAGCATTGCAGCCCTTCCGGAATTATACGACCGAACCATCACAGTAAATGGCGTTGCAAAAGCCTTTGCTATGACGGGATGGCGCATTGGTTATATTGGAGCTCCCGATTGGATCGCTAAGGCCTGTAACAAGATGCAAGGTCAAATAACCTCAGGGGCGAATTGTATCGCACAGCGTGCAACTATCGCTGCTTTGGAAGCTCCCGTTAGCAATATTCAATATATGATAGATGAGTTTGCAAAACGTCGTGTGATGATCATTGAACTTCTGAGTGCCATACCTGGATTTAAAATGAATCAACCCCAAGGAGCGTTTTATGTTTTTCCCGATATTTCCTACTATTTTGGAAAAACGATTCAAGGAAAAACAATTACCTCTGCTTCAGAATTCTCAATGTTCCTATTAGAAGAAGCTCACGTGGCTACCGTTACGGGGGAAGCATTTGGAAATAACGCTTGTATTCGAATTTCTTATGCCGCCTCAGTTGAAAATATTCAAGAAGCGGTAAAGCGAATATCCAAGGCTTTGGCTTAATAGATTTCATTGAATTAGATCTAAAACCGCTTAACGGCGGTTTTTTTTATTTGACACTCTGTCAAACGGCAACCAAAATATAAGCGTACTTTAGCACCGTAAAATTATTTATGACCTTTAAAGACCTAAAACTCGAACCCCCGATTTTAAAAGCACTTGAAAAACAAGGCTATTCCCAACCCACTCCCATCCAAGAACAAGCCATTCCCATTTTACTAAAAGGAAACGATTTGTTAGGGGTAGCACAAACAGGGACTGGAAAAACTGCCGCATTTGGAATTCCCATTTTAAACCACCTCCTCAAAGAAAAATCTTCAGGACAAGGGAGAAGAAAAATAAAAGCTTTAGTGGTGACTCCCACTCGTGAATTAGCCATCCAAATTGCTGAAAATTTTACGGCATATAGCCAATTTACACCCCTCCGTAATACGGTGATTTTTGGAGGGGTAAAACAATCCAAACAAGTGGCTAGTTTGCAACAAGGCGTAGATGTTTTGGTTGCAACTCCCGGACGTTTATTGGATTTAATGAATCAGGGCTATATTACGTTTCGGGATTTAAAATATGTCGTTTTAGATGAAGCCGATCAAATGCTAGACATGGGTTTTATCCACGATGTGAAAAAAATAATTGCTAAACTCCCCCCAAATAGACAGTCCTTGTTTTTCTCAGCGACTATGCCCAAAACCATCGTAGCGCTTTCACAAAAGATGCTCGGCGATTTTGAACGTGTCACCATTAAACCACAACAGGCTACCGCCGAAAAAGTAGAACAAGGGGTGTATTATGTCAGCAAAAACAACAAACCCAAATTATTAATCCATTTGCTGGAACAAAGACCTCAGGATTCCGTTCTTGTTTTTTCGCGCACCAAACACGGGGCCAATAAAATTGTGAAAATACTAGATAAAGCAAAAATAAAATCGGCAGCCATTCATGGGAATAAATCTCAAGCACAACGCCAAAAAGCTTTAGGTGAATTTAAAGACGGTTTCCTAAAAGTATTGATTGCTACCGATATTGCCGCCCGTGGGATCGATGTTGACGACTTGGCTTTGGTCATTAATTATGATCTCCCCAATGTGTCCGAAACCTATGTGCATCGAATTGGAAGAACAGGACGTGCCAGCGCCAGCGGAATTGCCCTTTCCTTTTGTATGGGAGACGAACGCCCTTACTTGAAAGACATTGAAAAACTCATCAAACAGCAAGTACCCCGCATGGGAGAACATCCTTTTATGGAGGGTGCAGATGTGGTTGATGGCTCCCTCAACAAAAAACCACAAGGCAGGCCCAACAACCGAAATCGACCCAGCAACAAGAACAGCAACAACCGTAATAGAAACAGAAATAAAAAATAAATTTCCCTTGGGCTTCTTGTTGGATTTTATGGTTCGACAAACAGAGCAACTATAAATATGTTTATACACAACGCTGAAGACGGGAAGGTTTTAGTAAATTACACAAAAGCAGTTTCTGGATCAATAGGATCTTCTACAGATCAGCTCATTAATGTAGTTATGAGAAAGGCGTCTCGTAGAATCCCCTATACCAAAAAAAGAGAGTAACAATACTAATACGATTATTGGAAATACAATGAATTCAATTAGCTAGACAAATGAAACCACTCTCGTTGCTAAAATCCATGATTTAATGATTACTCATAAGATAAACCATGCCCAAATTCATATAAAGGGTTTTTAGAATCATAGGGTACATCTTCTTTTTGATTTTTAACTGCTTCCCAAGAAGAGGGAAGCTCAAAAGGTAACTTTCCAGCGGGATTAAATTTTCCAAAAATCACTTCCATCAACACTTCATCACTAGTACCAAATTCACCAAACATTGCTCCTGCAGCTTTATCAATATCGGTAAGAATTGCAGCACGCTGAAGGTTTACCACTACAATTGAGGGTTTTTGGTTAATCAAATCCAAGATCTCTTTTTTCTCTTCCTCAGAATAATATAGACGCCCTTGTTTGAAGAAGTTTTCCAAGAAATAATCTGAACGAGGATCAAAAGGTGTCTATATTTTTTTTAGAATTACCTCTGCCTCCTTTGGATCGTCTACTAGCAAGCCATTATTATTGATAACTTCTGGGTCAAACATCCCCTCTGCATATATTTTAGTTCCCTTTTTCAAGGGTAAAAGGGATTCATTTTTTAACAATACTATGGATTTAGCTTGAGCTATTTTCCCTTTTTCGCGAAATTCATTCTTACCTGCTATTTGTAGGGCTTCGTCTTCATTTACATAAGGATTGTCAAAAAGTCCCAATCGAAATTTATCAAACATGATTCTTTTTACAGAAGCATCCAAACGTTCTTCAGAAATAGCTCCATCATGAACCAACTCTACTATTAATTCAGGTATACTCTCTCCACCAAATTGATCACAGCCTGCATCAATCACTTTTTGCACACGCTCTTTCGGAGATAAATCTTCAATACCCCAAGCACGTCCTTCTCCCATTCTGGTGTTAGAAATAATATTCCAATCCGTACACACCACTCCTTTAAATTTTAATGAATCACGAAGTAAGGTTGTGATGATGTCTTTATTAAAACCAAAAGCAACATCCTCGCTTGTTTGACCGATAGGAATTCCATAATAGGGCATAATCTGTGCTGTATTGGCCTCAAAAGCTCCATCAGTAAATGGAGTGACGTGGTAATCAAAATTATTGCCAGGACAAACCTGATTCTTCCCATACGGAAAATGGGCGTCTTCACCATCTTCTTGGGGGCCACCTCCAGAGAAGTGTTTTGTCATACAGGCAACCCCATTTTGATCTAAAGAGTCTCCTTGAAATCCTAAAACATAAGCTTTAGTCATGATCGCTGAAAGCTGGGCATCCTCTCCAAAAGTACCATTCGCTCTTCCCCATCTTGGTTCAGTAGCCAAATCCGCCATAGGATGCAATGCCAAACGTATTCCAACAGCAGTATATTCTTGTCTTGCTATATCTGCAAATTCACGAACCAATACTGTATCTCTAGTTGCTGCAAGACCCAATGAACTCGGCCATTGTGAGAAAGAGGGTGTATATAGTGTAGCCCCTGGATTATTTTGGGTTCCATGACGCGGGTCTGAAGCAATAGTTATGGGAATACCCAAACGGGTTCGCTCTGCCATTTTTTGGATTGTATTACTATACTTTGCCATTAAATCAGCCTCCAAAGACGCAAGTATATTAAAATTATTCATTTTCTTTTTCACTATCATTTCAGAGTTTGAAGGAATCATAAACGACATGATCAAAGTCATGGGATCAGATGATATTACGGGCTTCTCCATTGGTTCTCCTGTTGGAGTTGTACCAATCATGCTCACAAACATTGAACCCGCTTTTTCTTCTAAGGTCATTTGAGAAACTAGATCGTTTACTCTGTCTTCATGGTATGCCTCTTGATCTTCATAGACATCTAGTCTTCCATTTTTATTCAAATCCCTATATGTTCTTCCATTCTGCTTGAGTAAAGGAGCTTGTTCTCCGAGTAACTCAAAATTATTACTTGAAGCGATCACCATTTTACAATAAATCAACACACTAGCAACAAGTAGAAGTAGTACTATAGATACAATACTGTATTTGAAAAATTTTATGGATTTTTTCATCAGCCCTTTTTAATTAATGAATGTTTTATTTTGTTAAATAGACACAATAGTAGTGAAATTATTTAATGTGTCAAAATAACACTTAAAAATAGTATCTTTACGTATGACTATAAAATCTGAAAATAACATTCATTCTTTTAAAGAAAATTTAAGTGAATATCTTCCAGGAAACTCCATTGACTGTATCATTTTTGGGTATCAAAACCAAGAAATTCATATTTTACTCTTACAATGGAAGTTTACTAAAAATTGGGCTTTGCCGGGGGGATTTATTGATAAAGAGGAAGATATGGATGCCGCGGCGAAAAGAATATTAATTGACAGAACAAATCTTACTGATATTTTCTTAAAGCAATTTCACACCTTTGGAAACAAAAAACGCGGGAACGATAAAAACAAAATCAAGCCCAATCTTGAGAGAAATTTACTTGAACAAATTTTTGGAGAAAGCGAGGCAATAATTAATTGGTTGTCAAATAGATTTATCTCCACTGGGTACTTTGCATTAGTAGATCTTGAAAAAACAAATCCAAAACCTGATTTACTGAGTGAAAAATGTGAATGGAAATCATTAAAGGAAATACCTACTCTAATTATGGATCATAATGAAATTATAACAAAGGCTTTGGAACAACTTCGTATTCAACTAAACCACTTACCTATTGGAAAGGCATTACTGCCCACTAAGTTTACTATGCAAGACCTTCAAAAATTATACGAAGCCATTTTACAGAAGCCCTTGGAACGAAGTAATTTTCAAAGAAAAATTCTCAAACTTGACATTCTGAATCGTCATGAAAAAAAAATGGAAGGTGGGTCACATAAAGCTCCTTATTTGTATTCATTTGATAAAATAAAATATACCGAATTAATTAAATATGGTATCGGATTCTTGTAGAAGTAAATGTAGAATTCAGAAAACTGAGGCTAAAAAAATAAAAACACACTCAAAAAGTGACACCAACTTCCTAATAGCACAAATACATGAAAAATAGCGTGGTTATATTTGACTTTTTTCAAGGAATAGAGCAGTGCACCCACCGTATAAAAAACACCTCCTAAAAAAAGAAGTTGCACGCCTTGGACAGGAAATTTTTCAATCAATGGGTCCAGGACAAAAATAATTTGCCATCCCATTAAAACGTACATCAGAGTAGACAGTTTATCAAATCTTCCCGTGTAAAATAATTTCAATATAATTCCCAACAGAGCAAACGTCCAAGTAAATCCAAAAACAGACCAACCCAAGGTGCCCTCCAGAATGATTAGGGTAAACGGGGTATAGGTACCTGCAATTAATACATAAATTGCAGCATGATCAAGAATATTCAATTTTCTTCTCCGCTTGGGGTCTTTGGCAGCGTGATAAAAAGTAGAAGCAGCATACAATACAATCAGACTTACACCATAAATCAACAAACTAATGGAGGGCCAAAAACCTTGATATTGAGTGGCTTTAAAAATAAGAAACGGAAAGGCTAAACAACTCAAAACCAATCCGACCCCATGGGAAAGGATATTTAACCGCTCTTCTTTTTCTGAATAGCGGTGATTTAAATCTTCACTCATGCGCTTAAAGAATCAAACATCTCTTTGCCTTGCTTTCAAATCCTCATAATACAAGGCGAGGGCGGTATTGTGCCATGGAATGACCGCAAAAACCCCAACAAGAAAACACAGCAAACCCAGAAGATACCAAGGGATAAATCGCAGGTTGAGTTCCAACAACTCCATTTTATATCCATCGGTAAGTTTCCAACTTTGTTCCAAGGCTGCTTGAAAAGAAATCTCGGGATCCTCAGCAATAACATAATAGGTCATGGAAAAACCTAAAGCCACAACGATCCCAGGAATAATGAGTAAAACTAAACCCACGAGAGTAAGTAACGTAATAATACCATAACAAAGCAGAACGGTGACTAAAGGCTTAAAGCCCTCAAACAAGAGTTCAAAACGCGTTTCTTCCCCACGAACTAAATTCAAAAAGAAAAAACCCAATCCTAATTGTAAAGGACCCGCCAATAAAAAACTTACCATTTCCCCGAAACCATTCAATTCCGCAGGAAGGGCTACTGCCAAACCATAAACCAAACACACTCCAATAGCTAAAAACCAATGGGGTTCCAGCACAGTTCGCGCTTTACGCATCAATTGAAGTAAATCCATACTTAAGTTTTAGAATATCACTCCTTAAGAGTTAATGATTTTTTCTTGTTGATTAATTGATTCTTGGTGAATCGCTTTAAAAACACGCAAAATAAATTCTTCTGACAAATTACGCTCTTGTCCTTCTAAAATCATTTTACCTAAAATCTCATTCCAACGTTTGTTTTGTAATACCGCGACATTATTTTCCTTTTTAAGAGTTCCAATTTCAAGAGCTGTTTTCATACGCTTACCTAGAGTATCCAAAAGTGTTTGATCTACCACATCAATCTGTGCTCTCAAATTATTTAAAGCATGACGATAGGTTTCTTCATCGGTAGTTTTCTTACGCACTTTCAAGTCTTTCATGATTTCAACCAAACGCGTTGGGGTTACCTGTTGTGCGGCATCACTCCAAGCATTGTCGGGATCGCAGTGAGTTTCTATCATCAAACCGTCAAAGTTCAAGTCTAAGGCGGCTTGAGAAATATCAAAAATTAAATCTCTTTTTCCACCAATGTGTGAAGGATCACAAATCATGGGTAAATCTGGAAATCGGTTTTTTACCTCAATCGCAATTTGCCATTCAGGAATGTTGCGGTATTTTGTTTTTTCATAGGTTGAAAATCCACGGTGGATTAAACCTAAATTTTTAATGTTAGCTGTATACAAACGCTCAACGCCTCCTAACCACAATGCCAAGTCGGGATTCACGGGATTTTTTACAAGTACAATTTTATCCGTTCCTTCCAAAGCATCCGCAATTTCTTGCATGATAAATGGACTTACGGTCGAACGAGCACCTATCCAAAGGATATCGACATCGTTGTCAATGGCCAGTTTTACGTGGTCCTTATTTGCAACCTCGGTCGCTGTCAATAAACCCGTTTCTTCCTTCACTTTTTTCAGCCATCCTAAGCCAATTGCTCCGACTCCTTCGAACATTCCCGGACGTGTTCTGGGTTTCCAGATACCCGCACGGTATACGGTTACATCCGTATCTTTCAATTCATGAGCAATTTTCAATACTTGCTCTTCGGTTTCAGCACTACAGGGTCCACCGATTACTAGGGGATGATCTAAACCAAAATGGGTTAGCCATTGACGCATTTCTTTTTTATTTTCCATGTTTAAATTATTGATTGGTTATATTCTTTTCATTGATTCCTGCCAAAATGGTTCTAATGGCATTGGTGTTTTTCATTTGTTCAAAAAGCTGATCGTAATTCTCTGCTTTAAGATGACGTTCAAAGTCTTCCAAATTAGAAATATACTCTTTTAAAACTTCTAATATATTTTCTTTATTCTGCTTAAAAATGGGAGTCCACATCTCGGGTGAACTTTTTGCCAGTCGAACGGTAGAAGCAAATCCACTCCCCGCCATTTTGAAAATAGTCCGCTCATCTTTTTCTTTTTCTATGACTGTTTTCCCCAACATAAACGAAGAAATATGAGAAATATGTGAAACATATGCAATATGCTTATCGTGGGCTTCGGCCTCCATTTCGTGTATTTCCATATTCATATTACGAAACCACTGCGTTGCCCATTCCAAAAGATCGGGACGTGTTTTGTGGGTTTCACATAAGATTTGAGCTTGATGAACAAACAATTCCGCAAAAGCGGCTGAGGGTCCAGAAAACTCTGTCCCTGCAATTGGGTGTGTCGCTAAAAATTGATTGCGTCTAGGATGCAATTCTAAAAGTTTACAAATCGCTGCTTTCGTAGAACCCACATCAAGTACTAATGCATTGTCATTAATTTGATCCAAAAGAGGAAGTACCAACGTGAGACATGCATCTACAGGAATTGCCAATAGAATGACATCCATGGAAGCATACTGCTCCCCCTCAAGGGGATGATCCACGATACCCAAGGCTAAGGCTGTTGCTAAGTGATCTGGATTGGCATCTTGCCCATAGAGGTTTACCCCAACCGTATATTTCCTTGCCGCTAATGCAAAAGAACCTCCAATTAATCCCAAGCCTATGATCCCTATTTTCATGATTCAATGCGTTTTATAGCGTCTTCAATGGTCGCTTCTGGGACACACAATGAAAATCGGATATACCCTTCCCCTTGACTACCAAAAATAGTTCCGGGAGTGATGAAAATATGTTGCTCTTGTAAAATTTTATCGATAAATACTTCAGCATCTCCTGCCCCTTTGGGCAATTTAGCCCAAACAAATAAGCCTACGCTTTCAGGATCAAATTCAGCACCTAATTTTGTGGCTAATTTTTCCACCAACTTTCGTCGCTTTCTGTATATCGTATTCAAACTTTCAAACCACGACTCCTCTGCTTGTAAGGCAGCAATTGCTCCTTGTTGAACTCCAAAAAACATTCCAGAATCCATATTGCTTTTTACTTTTAAAACGGCTTGTATCGTTGCAGTTTTTCCACATAACATCCCTACACGCCAACCTGCCATATTGAAGGATTTACTCAAAGAGTTCAGCTCTATGGCAACCTCCATGGCTCCGGGTCGAGACAAAATGCTTTGGGGTTTTTGGGTCAGAACAAAACTATATGGATTATCATTCACCAACAATACGTTTCGGGTTTTCGCCCAAGCGATTAATCGATCAAAGGTTTCAGCTTGCGCTTCAGTACCTGTGGGCATATGTGGATAATTAATCCACATGATTTTGACACGAGAGGTGTCTAATGCTTCCAACGCTTCAAAATCAGGTTGCCAGTGATTGGCAGCTGTTAAGTCATACAACAGCGGCTCTGCTTCTACAAGTTTAGTGACCGCGGCATAAGTTGGATAGCCTGGATTGGGAAACAACACTTGATCGCCTTGATTTAAAAAAGCCATCGAAATATGCATAATGCCTTCTTTAGAACCCATCAAGGGAAGTACCTCAGCATTGGAATCTAAATTGACTTGGTAATGCTTTTGATAAAAACTAGCAATAGCCGAACGGAGCTCGGGGAGTCCCTGATAGCTCTGATACATATTCGCTCTGGGGTGTTCCATCGCTTTGGACAAGGCATCGATTACTTCAGGATGCGGCGCTAAATCCGGGCTGCCTATCCCCATATTAATCACAGGATGTCCTGCCTGAATCATCTGGGCTACTTCCCGCAATTTGCGTGAAAAATAGTATTCCTGAACACTCGCTAAACGGTTTGCAGTTGCTATCATCGTATATGTTGGGCGTACTCGCCTAAAATTTTAAATTGTGATGCCATAATCGTAATCAACTTTCTCGCCTTATCATAAAATTCAAATTCATCAAAAGTTACATCTACGAAAAAGGCATATTTTCCCGGAGTTTCAATCACGGGTAAGGATTGAATTTTTGTGAGGTTCAGTTGGCAATCGCTCATGACATTTAATACCGCAGCTAAACTTCCGCGTTGATGATCCAAAGTGAACTTTAAAGCCGCTTTATTTATATTTTTTTGATCAACCAAAATGCCCTTTTTCTGTACAATCACAAAACGAGTTATATTATTTTTAATCGTTTGGATGGACGGGGCTAAAATCGATAAGCCATACAAGGCAGCCGCTTGCTCACTGGCAATTGCTGCTATTCCTGAAATAGCATTCTCAGCAATACGACGTGCTTCATCAGCTGTATCTTCAGCCTCTACCAGTCGAATATGGGGATGGGCTTTGAAAAAATCTTTACACTGCAACAAGGCCATGGGATGCGAATGCACTTCCTTAAGATCGGTCAAAGTTTGTCCAGGCAAGGCCATTAAATTATGATGGATACTAAGCGAATACTCTCCTACGATCTGTAAATCATTTTGATCGATCAAGGCATAATTTGGAATAATTGATCCTGCAATCGAATTTTCAATGGCCATCACAGCCTGATCAGCGGCATTCTCCAAAAGCGCTTTTACGCTTGCATCAAAGGTTTCACATTCTAGCAATGATAGACCCTCACCATAGTAGCTCTGTGCTACTGCATGGTGGAAAGATCCTTTGATCCCTTGAATTGCTACGCTCTTGTTTTCTTTCATTAGTTCCAAAAAAAAAGTCCCGATAAATCAGGACTTTTTTGTTTTTATATATCGTATTCTAAATATTACAAAGTCCTTCCTGCTTCCGAATAGAAGTAATAAAAGTTGTTGTAATAAAAGAAAGTCGTGTTCATATTGACATTAAATCCCTGCAAAAGTAGCATAGCTTTTGTCAAAAACAAATTTTTAGGAATTTTTTTTACTTTCGTGAATATGAAATTTCCCCAAATTATTGAAAAGTTTATCATTTTGCTATTGATTTCCCACTTAGAGTATCGCTAAATTGTTAGATATTAATTCCGCTTAAGTGATCAGAGCGAACATAGTCAATGACAGGACAATTACAGTAACTCCCAGTATAATCGCTGCCCATAAAAAAGAGCAGACACACTTCTTTGGGACATATAAATAATTTCCCTTTTCCAAATTTTAGTACTTTAACGCATGATTTTAAGCCGATACACTCGTAGATGAAAAACCAGCACTATTATTATTTAACACTTCTCAATCTCGGGACATTGTGTATTAGTACTTCGGGGCCCTTGGGACGTTTTATTCCGCTTCCACCCCCCTTGATTATTTGGTCAAGAGCCCTGGTCGCCTTTCTTGTCTTGGGCGCTTATTGCTTGTGGAAAAAAGAGCGTATCAAAAAAGAGTTTATAAAAAACAGCACTACCCTTCTTTGGAGTGGTACCCTACTCACCCTGCATTGGGTGACCTATTTTTTTGCACTTCAATGGAGTGGTGTAGCTATTGGAATGTTGTCCCTTTTTACTTTTCCTATCCTGACCGTTTTTCTAGAACCCCTCTTCTTTAAAACAAAACTTCATCCCATTCATTTGATCTTTGGGGTTTTTATTTTAATTGGAATTTATCTGCTCGTCCCTGCCTTTGATTTTGAAAGCGAACAAAGTAAGGGGCTCCTAATGGGTTTATTTTCTGCTTTGACCTATGCCCTTCGAAACTTGATCCTAAAAAAACGAATTAAAAAAATCAATGGGTCATTATTGATGTTTTATCAATTGGGCACCACCCTTTTACTTCTTTTTCCTGTGTTGATGCTGTACCCGCTCGACAGCTTTAGTCCACAAATTCCTTATTTGGTGTTTTTAGGCCTAGTTACTACTGCCTTAGGACATACTTTGTTTTTAAATAGTTTAACTTATTTCACGGTATCAACGGCAAGCATCATGAACAGCATTCAACCCATCTTTGGAATTCTCATTGCCTTTTTCTTCTTAAATGAAATCCCTCCAGCTAGCAGTCTTATTGGAGGGGGAATGATATTGACTACCGTAGTGATAGAAAGTTTACGATCTCGTAGGGCTTAAAAAACAAACTCCTTATCTTTAAATCAAAAAATAAATGTCGCTTCTTCTTCAAAATGTTTCTAAAAGCTATGGGGCTGTAAAAGCCTTAAAAGGAGTCTCTGTGACATTAAAAAAAGGGGAAGTAGTGGGTTTATTGGGCCCCAATGGCGCTGGAAAATCCTCCCTAATGAAAATCCTTACTGGCTATTATAAAGAATGGGAAGGAGAAATTTCTTATGAGGGTTTAGACTTAAAAACCGACTTGCAGCGCATCCAAAAACAAGTGGGCTATTTACCCGAAAACAATCCGCTGTACAATGAAATGTATGTGGTAGAATATTTAAAATATATAGGCAATCTATACAAACTCAACAACCCACCCTACAAAGAGATTCTAAAAAAGACAGGGCTTTTAGACCACCAACGTCATAAAATTCAAACGCTTTCCAAAGGCTATCGGCAACGGGTAGGCTTGGCAGCAGCTTTGATACATGATCCCCAATTGCTCATTTTGGACGAACCCACCACAGGCTTAGACCCCAATCAACTTGTCGAAATTCGAAAATTAATTCGCCAATTGGGAAAAGATAAAACCGTTTTACTTTCCACCCATATTTTACAAGAGGTAGATGCCCTTTGCGATCGGGTAATTATCATCAATAAAGGAGAAATTGTTTTGGATCAAGCCTTAGAGGAATTGCGAAGCAAACAAGAACAAATTATTGAAGTGAGTTTCGATTACCGTATCGAATTGGTCGCTTTAGAAAAACTTCCCAATGTCCAAAAAGTAGTCAATACCCATGATTTTGATTACGAATTACACCTCAGCGGAACCCAAGACATGCGCCCAGCTGTCTTTGATTTTGCCCATGACAATGGATTGAAAATTCTTAGCCTTCAATTCAAAAACGAAAGTCTGGAACAGCTCTTTAAGAAATTGACCCCTTAAAAAACCTCTTCTGCAATTTGTTTAATATTATCGGATTTTCCCATGGAGTAATAATGCAAGAAAGGGACAGTGGAAGTCATGAGCTCTTTACTTTGCTGTATGCACCACTCTACTCCCACTTGGCGTACGGCTTTATTGTCCTTACACTTTATGACTTCTTTAATTAAGGCTTCGGGTAGGTCTACATGAAATCGATGAGGAATCATATTGAGTTGTTTCAGGGTAGAAAGTGGCTTTAATCCGGGGATAATTGGGACCGTAATTCCTTCGGCTCTGGCTTTCGCCACAAAGTCAAAAAACTTTTGATTGTCAAAAAACATTTGGGTTACAACATAGTCTGCTCCTGCTTTGATTTTTTTCTTCAAAAAATGCAGATCGCTTTCCAAGCTGGGGGCTTCCATATGTTTTTCAGGATAGCCCGATACCCCGATACAAAAATGAGTGGCATGAGAATTTAACAATTCTTCGTCTAAATAGTTCCCTTGATTTAGTGCGGCTATTTGTTGAACCAATTCACTGGCGTAAGCGTGTCCATCTTTGTTGGGTGTAAAATAGGTTTCTGACTTTACCGAATCTCCCCGCAGTGCCACCACATTGTCTATCTCCAAATAATCTAAATCTACCAAAAAGTTTTCGGTATCCTCCTTAGAAAACCCTCCACACAAGATATGGGGTACTGCATCTACTTTATATTTACTCTGAATGGCAGCACAGATTCCCACTGTTCCGGGGCGTTTTTTAATAACTTTCAATTCAAGTAATCCATTTCCTCTATCCTTATAGACATGTTCCTCGCGATGGTAGGTAACGTCAATAAAAGGGGGTTTAAACTCCATCAGCTCGTCTATAGAATTAAACAATGCATTGATGTGTTGCCCTTTTAAAGGAGGAAGTATTTCAAAGGTAAACTGTGTTTTCCCTTCAGCTTTGGCGATATGTTCCGTTACTTTCATCTAGTCTTCTATTAAATTAGGATTCAACCATTTTCGGGCTTCGTCCAATGAAATTTTTCTTCTTTGGCTGTAGGATACCAATTGATCTTCTTTGATTTTTCCCAAACCAAAATACTTGGCTTCGGGATGTGCAAAATAGTACCCAGAAACTGCTGCTGCCGGCCACATGGCTAAACTTTCTGTCAGCTGTACGCCTATTTCTTCTTCTACCTTTAAAAGATCCCAAAGGGTCTTTTTTTCCAAATGATCTGGACAAGCGGGATAACCTGGTGCAGGACGAATCCCCTTATAGGTTTCTTTTATCAATTCCTCATTGGTCAGTTTCTCATCAGCAGCATAGCCCCAGTATTCTTTTCGCACCATTAAGTGCAGGTATTCAGCAAAAGCCTCTGCCAAGCGATCTGCTAAGGCTTTAATCATAATGGAATTGTAATCATCATTTTCTTCTTCAAAGGCTTTTGCTCTTTCGGCAGTTCCAAAACCCGTACACACACAAAAAGCACCCATATAATCTTGCACTCCTGAGGACTTGGGTGCAATATAATCCGACAGGGCAATATTGGGTTGGTCTTTTGTTTTTTTCAATTGTTGGCGAAGTGTGAGCCAAGTGGCTTGCACTGTGTTTCGTTCCTTGTCAGTATAGATCTCAATATCATCGCCAACAGTATTGGCAGGAAACATACCAAAACGGGCTTTTGCGGTTAACCATTTTTCATTGATAAGTTGAGTCAACATCCTTTGGGCATCGGCAAATAAACTTTGCGCTTGCTCTCCCACCACAGTATCGGTTAAAATATCAGGGTATTTGCCATGTAAATCCCAAGAACGGAAAAAAGGAGACCAATCAATAAACGGAACTAAATCCGCTAAGGGTACGTCGGTTAATGTAATTCCTCCCATTGTTTTAGGCACGGTGGGAGTAAATTGATTCCATGCCAAAGACAAGGCATTTTGTTGTGCCTGCTCATAAGTCAAATAGGTTTTAGAGGAAGTACGCGCTAAAAACTTTGCTTTAAAGACTTCATATTCCTCCCTGATTTTTAAAATATAAGGTTCTCTTTGATCCTTTTGCAATAAATTACTGACTACAGCGACCGCCCGAGAAGCGTCATTGACATGAATTACAGGCCCTTGAGAAACAGGAGCTATTTTAACGGCTGTATGTGCTTTAGAGGTTGTTGCCCCTCCAATTAGCACTGGAATTTTGATGTTTTGACGGTCCAATTCTTTTGCCAGATAAACCATCTCATCCAAAGAGGGTGTAATCAAACCTGAGAGACCAATGACATCTGCTTGCTCTTCTACTGCTCGCTGAATAATAACCTCGGGTGGAACCATAACGCCTAAATCGACAATCTCATAATTGTTACATGCCAAAACCACACTCACAATATTTTTCCCAATATCGTGTACATCGCCTTTGACTGTAGCCATAACTACTTTTCCTGCAAATTGTGCGCCCTCGTTTTTTTCTGCTTCAATAAAGGGTTGTAAATAGGCAACTGCTTTTTTCATGACTCGAGCAGATTTTACCACTTGGGGTAAAAACATTTTCCCGGCTCCAAAGAGATCTCCTACCACATTCATTCCATCCATCAACGGCCCTTCAATGACATCAATCGGTCTATTTGCTTCCTTTCTCGCCTCCTCCGTGTCTTCCACAATAAAGGTATCTATCCCTTTAATTAAAGCATGGGTAATTCTACTTTTTAGCTCTTCTTGTCGCCATGTAATGTCTTGTTTTTTTCCTTCCTTTTTAACGGAAACTACATTTTCGGCATATTCCAATAAACGCTCTGTCGCGTCTTCCCTTCGGTCAAGTAAGACATCTTCTACATGAACCATCAATTCTTTGGGTACCTCGTCATACACTTCCAACATCGACGGATTTACAATCCCCATATTCATCCCGTGCTGAATGGCATGGTACAGAAAAGAAGCGTGCATGGCCTCCCGCACTGTATTATTCCCCCGAAAAGAAAACGAAACATTACTCACTCCTCCACTGACGCTGGCATGGGGCAAATGTTCACGAATCCATTGAGTCGCATGAAAAAAGTCAACTGCATTTTTACGGTGTTCCTCCATTCCAGTGGCTACTGGAAAAATATTAGGATCAAAAATAATGTCTTCGGGTGCGAAGTGGACTTTTTCAACCAAAATATCATACGAACGCTTACAGATTTCGATTCTTCGCTCCAAAGAATCAGCTTGACCTTCTTCATCAAAAGCCATCACGATAACCGCAGCGCCATACTTTTTTATGGTCATCGCTTGGGCGATAAAAGTTGCCTCTCCTTCTTTTAAACTAATGGAATTGACCACACTTTTTCCTTGAACTACTTTCAGTCCTGCCTCAATAATCTCCCATTTCGAGCTATCGATCATCACAGGAATACGGGCAATATCGGGTTCGGCAGCCATTAAGTTCAAGAACCTTGTCATGGCTTGTACTCCATCGATCATTCCTTCATCCATATTGACATCAATGATCTGTGCGCCTCCTAAAACTTGTTCACGGGCAACTTCGATGGCCTCACTGTATTGATTTTTCTCTATTAAACGTAAAAATTTTCTTGATCCGGTTACATTGGTACGTTCCCCAATATTCACAAAATTAGTTGCATCTGAAATCACCAGAGGCTCTAAGCCCGACAACAATAAAGGTTTACGTTTCTGACTAGGCATGTTGTGGGTGATTAGGGTTTCTTGGCGGGTATTTTTTAGCTGCCTCTGCAATCAATCGAATATGATCGGGGGTGGTACCGCAGCAACCTCCTATAATATTGACTGCATTTTGCTTTAAATAATCTTCAATCAAGGATTGCATTTCTTCTGGAGATTGATCATAGGCTCCAAAGGCGTTGGGCAAGCCTGCATTGGGATGTGCAGAAACGTATATATCACTTTGATTGGCGAGTCGTTTGACATAGGGCAGTAATTGATCTGCACCTAAAGCGCAATTGAATCCAATACTCAACAAAGGGATATGACTCATAGAAATTCGGAAGGCCTCCACGGTTTGTCCAGAAAGGGTTCTTCCGCTGGCATCTGTAATTGTTCCACTTACCATAATGGGAATGTCAATTCCACGTTCTTCTTTCACTTCATTAATGGCATAGAGTGCCGCTTTGGCATTTAGGGTATCGAAAATAGTTTCTACTAAAAGTAAATCAGATCCTCCATCGATCAGTCCAAGGACTTGCTCGCGATAAGCGGTCACAAGTTCGTCAAAAGTAATAGCACGATATCCTGGGTCGTTTACATCAGGTGACATGCTCGCGGTCTTGTTCGTGGGACCAATCGAACCCGCAACATAACGCGCTTGATCCGGTGTTTTTTCTAGATACTCTTGACTGACTTCTTTGGCGATTTTAGCACTTTCATAATTCAATTCATAGGCGAGGCTTTCCATTTGATAATCTGCCATTCCAATAGAGGTAGATGAAAAGGTATTGGTTTCTACAATATCTGCCCCTGCATCAAAATAGTTTCTATGAATCGCTTTAATGATTTCAGGCTGTGTAATCGAGAGTAAGTCATTATTTCCTTTCAAAATAGCAGGGTGATCCACAAAACGCTCCCCACGAAAATCGGCTTCTTCGAGGCTGTGGTTTTGAATCATGGTTCCCATGGCTCCATCTAAAACCAAAATGCGTTGTTCTAAATCTTTTTCTATACTCATCCTAAATTACTTAGTGCGTTTTTAAGGTCATTCCATATATCCTCATGATGTTCTAAGCCTACCGAAAGACGAATCATTCCGTCAGTAATCCCCACGGCTAATCGATCTTCTTCCGATAGTTTACTGTGGGTAGTTGAGGCAGGATGGGTAATGATACTTCGGGAATCTCCCAAATTGGAGGACAACGAACACAATCTAATGGCATTGATAAAATTGCGTCCTGCTTCAAGTCCGCCCTTTACTTCAAAAGCAACAATATTCCCTCCTTTCATCATTTGCTTTTTGGCTAAAGCATATTGAGGATGGGATTTTAAAAAAGGATATTTTACCCAATTAATTTCTTGGCTTGCTTCTAATTTGTCTGCAATTGCCAGTGCATTTTCACAATGACGATCAATTCTAACTGCAAGGGTTTCCAAACTTTTTGATAATACCCAAGAATTAAAAGGAGAGAGTGAAGCTCCTGTATTTCTAGCAAAAAGAAACAACTCTCGAATTAAGTCTTTTTTTCCCACCGTTACTCCTCCCAACACCCGTCCTTGGCCGTCCATCAATTTAGTGGCAGAATGTATGACTAAATCGGCTCCATATTGAATGGGCTGTTGTAAATACGGTGTTGCAAAACAATTATCGACAATAAAAAGGAGTTGGTGTTTTTTGGCAATTTTACCCAAGACTTCTAAATCTAAGATGTCCACTCCCGGGTTGGTTGGTGACTCTACATATATACACTTCGTATTGGGTTGAATCAAGGCCTCTACCAAAGAAAGATCATCTACAGGAAAATAGCTTGAATGAATATCCCATTTTGGAAAATACTTGGTAAACAAGGTATGCGTGGAACCAAATAAGGCACGCGCAGAAACAATGTGATCTCCTGCGTTGAGAAATGTGGCAAAGGTTGCAAAAACAGCTCCCATTCCACTAGCAAAGGCAACCCCCTCCTCTGCTCCTTCCATTTGAGTTACTTTTTGAACAAATTCAGTCGTGTTGGGATTAGAAAATCGGCTGTAAATATTTCGTTGTTTTTCTTCAGCAAAGGAAGCCCGCATGTCTTCCGCATCTTCAAAAACGAAACTAGAGGTTAAATGAAGTGGGGTGGAATGTTCCAAATATTGGGAACGCTCCATTTGATTTCGAATGGCTTGGGTCTCAAAATGTGAACTCATATCGCCTCCCCATTTAAAATAATTCGGTGATTGATTTTAGCGGTAGGTTCCAAGGTCTTGGATACAGAACAATATTTATCAAAGGATAATTGAGCGGCACGCTTTGCTTTTTCTGCAGAAAAATCTCCTTCCAAATAAATGGCAATCTCAATTTGATAAAATAAAGCTGGTACTGCCCCTTCATGGCGTAAACCTTCTACTTCCATCTTCAGAGAAGTTGGATTTATTTTTTGCTTATTTAATATCGCTACGATATCAATACTGCTACAACCTGCAACACCCATTAATAGTAATTCCATTGGGCTGATCCCTTGTACTTCTCCGCTAGTTTTTGATTTATTATCTAATAAGACCTGATGTCCGTTAGGATTAGTGGCTTGAAAAAGATAATCTTCATTTACACGTTCTAAGGCTATTTTCATCTGTTTATTTATTTGAATTAAAAATTGGGGTTAATATTTGGGCAACGGCATCATTTTCAATTAAAAAAGCATCGTGTCCGTGAATGGATTGAAGTTCATGATAAAAAATATTTTCTTTCACGGGTTTTACGAATTCCGTTGTTTTTTGATCTTCTTTCGCAGTAAAAAACAAATCGCTATCAATTGCAATCAGATGGATATCCGCTGAAATTGTTTGAATAATCTCGATTGCTGTTCTTCCCGATCGTTCAATATTGATGGTGCTTAAAAGGTGATTCATCATAACATAAGCTTCAAGACTAAAACGCTGAGCTAATTTATTCCCATGATGCAATAACCAACTTTCAATATTATAAATTCCAAAGTCTTCATTGCGAGTTCTCCCAAAGCGGTAATCAAAAGACTGTGGTGTTCTGTAAGTAAGCATGGCGTGAATCCTTGCATCCTCTAGTGGATTCTTGGAATTTTCAAGAATCCTTTTTTGCAAAAAAGTATTGGCAATAATCCAATCGTTGGCTTTCCAATCGGCAGCAACAGGGATTAAATGCTTCGTTAAATCGGGAGCTAAAGCTGCCATTTCCCAGGCAATCCCTCCCCCAATGGAACCTCCTATCAAAGCATATAATTTTTTAACCCCTAGCACTTTCAATCCCGCAAGAAAAAGTGCCGCAATATCGCCGGTATGAAAATCTTCGGGAGTTGAAAAGGTCTGTTCCAACATTCCATTTCCAGGAACATTGAACGCCAATAGGGTATAACGCTGGGTATCTATGGTTTGTCCTTCTCCAATAATTTCATTCCACCATCCATCGGGTCCACAAACGATAGAATCACCGGTCAAAGAATGGTTAACTAAAACCACTGGGGCAGTTCCTATAGCTTGACCAAACTGATGATAATGCAGTTCAATAAAGTCATAAGAAACACCCGCATGGGTTTTAAAATTAGAAATCGAAAGGGTTTGGACTTCCACAGTTTACTTCTTAAAGTTGATCAAAAGCAGCTTCTAAATCTTCAATCAAATCTTTGACATCTTCCAAACCAACTGACAAACGAATGAGGTCTTGGGTTACGCCTGTTGTTTTTTGAGTCGCTTCATCCAATTGTTGATGGGTGGTACTTGCTGGATGAATAATCAAGGATTTGGTGTCTCCAATATTGGCTAAAAGTGCAAATATTTTTGTGTAATCGGCTACTTTTTTACCCCCTTCAAAACCAGATTTTAATCCAAAGGTTACAATACCGCTTTGCCCTTTTGTTAAGTATTTCTGTGCCAAGGCGTTGTATTTAGACGCTTTTAATCCAGGATAATTTACCCAGGCCACCTCATCTCGTGTAGAAAGCCATGCAGATAATTTTAATGCATTTTCCGAATGTTTTTTCATACGAATATCCAAGGTTTCAATTCCTTGTATGGTTTGAAAACTATTGAATGGGCTGGGTGCACTCCCTAAATCTCGGAGTCCTTCAATTCGTACTTTTGCAATAAAAGCAATTGCGCCCAAGGCCTCATGATAATTTAATCCGTGGTAACTTGGATTAGGCTCTGTAAATTCTGGAAACAATCCATTTCCCCAGTTAAACGTACCTGCATCAATAATAATTCCTCCCAAAGAGGTCCCGTTTCCAGTCAAATACTTGGTAAGGGAATGGATTACAATATTGGCTCCATGCTCAATAGGATTTAATAAGGCCGGAGAAGCCACAGTATTATCTACAATAAAAGGGACTTTGGCTGCTTTTGCTTTTTCTGAAATTACTTTTAGATCCAGCACATCCAATTTTGGATTTCCTAAAGACTCTGCAAAGAAAGCACGCGTATTGGGTTGAACGGCTTTTGAGAATTCTTCTGGAACATCAGGATCCACAAAAGTGGTTGTGATACCAAATCGAGGAAGGGTATTAGCCAATAAATTATAGGTTCCTCCATACAAACTATTGGAAGCTACAATATGGTCTCCTGTTTTGAGAATCACCATTAAAGTAGTGGCAATGGCAGCTGTTCCTGAAGCCGTTGCCACTGCGGCAACTCCTCCTTCTAAAGCCGCTAAACGCTGTTCTAAAACGTCATTTGTGGGATTATTTAATCGGGTATAAATATAGCCCGGTTCTGCTAGAGAAAATAAATTCGCTGCGTGTTCAGAGTCTTTAAAGACATAAGAAGTTGTTTGATAAATAGGAACCGCTTGTGTTCCTTGTGTATTTGAGGCATCATGACCTGCATGTAATGCTTGTGTTGCTAATTGTGTACTCATAATTGAAAAGTTTTTTTGATTAATTCTATGTAGTCTAATTTTTCCCAGGTGAAAAGTTCTACTTCCTTCGACACTTTTCCGTTATACGGGGACTCAAACGTTTTGGTTATAGTAAGAGGCTCGCGCCCCATATGTCCATAGGAAGCGGTTTCTAAATACATGGGATTTCTGAGCTTTAAGCGTTGTTCTATCGCATAGGGACGCATGTCAAATAAAGCTGCTGCTTTATCAGCTATGGCTGCATCGCTGAGTGGAACTTTCGAGGTTCCATACGTTTTGATGTTGATTGATGTTGGTTCTACCACTCCAATAGCATAACTTAACTGCACTAAAATTTCATCTGCTACACCTGCAGCCACTAGGTTTTTTGCCATATGACGCGCAGCATAGGCTGCACTCCGATCGACTTTACTCGGATCTTTGCCACTAAAAGCTCCACCGCCGTGTCCCCCTTTTCCACCATAGGTGTCTACAATAATCTTTCGTCCCGTCAAACCGGTATCCCCATGCGGACCTCCAATCACAAATTTACCTGTTGGATTAACGTGATAGGTGATATCCTCTCCGAAAAGATCTTGAATTTCTTGAGGCAATGCACTCTTCACTCGAGGAATTAAAATTGAAATAACATCGGCTTTTATTTTTTCCAACATGGCCACTTCGTCTGAATTGAAATCATCGTGTTGTGTTGAGACCACTATGGTATCAATACGCAAAGGCTTGTTGTTATCATCATACTCAATAGTAACTTGAGATTTAGCGTCAGGGCGTAAATAGGTGATTTCTTTGTTTTCCCTTCTAAGTGCTGCGTGTTCTATTAAAATTTTATGTGAAAGATCTAAGGCCAAAGGAGAGAAAGATTCAGTTTCCGCTGTGGCATAGCCAAACATAATTCCCTGATCACCTGCACCCTGGGCTTCTTTCTCTTCCCGATCGACACCGCGATTGATATCTTGAGACTGTTCATGAATTAATGAGATTACACCACAAGAGTCTCCACTGAACTGATAGGCGCCCTTGGTATAACCAATGGCATTAATCGTTTCTCGTGCAATGGACTGCACATCTAAATAAGTTGCACTTTTCACTTCACCAGCCAATATCACTTGACCTGTAGTTACTAGGGTTTCACAAGCAACCTTGCTTTCGGGATCAAAAGCTAAAAAGTTATCGAGTAATGCGTCACTGATTTGATCAGCAATTTTGTCTGGGTGACCTTCACTTACAGATTCTGAGGTAAAAAAATATGACATTTATTTATTGCTTTTTAGGAAGGATTTAAACAGTTGTTTAAAAAAAGCAACTCTGGTTTAGCATTTTTTTTTCGAGGTTTGCAATCAGTCAAATCCTTCCTCGTTTAACGTCACAAATGTACACTTTTTTTTAAAAAAGAAAATATTTTTGAAAAAAATAGCCTGTATTTTTGAATTCTTCGACTTTTTTATTCTCAAAAAACCCTATTTTGCAGTATCTAAATTTAAGAGAATATGCACATTGCTATTGCTGGAAATATTGGCGCTGGAAAAACAAGTTTGACAGAACTTCTCGCAAAACACTATGTTTGGGAAGCCCATTTTGAAGATGTTATTGACAATCCTTATTTGGATGATTTTTACAATCATATGGAACGGTGGTCTTTCAACCTTCAAATTTATTTTTTAAAAAGTAGGTTTGAGCAATTGCTTTCTTTTAGAACCCATAAAAAAACAATCATTCAGGATCGAACCATATATGAAGATGCGCATATTTTTGCACCGAACCTGAACGCAATGGGGCTGATGAATCAACGTGATTTCAAAAACTATAAAGGTATTTTTGACTTGATGGAATCCCTCATAGAAGGGCCTGATGTGTTGATTTATCTTCGGTCTTCTATTCCTAATCTGGTGAATAAAATTCATAAGCGAGGACGAGACTACGAAAACTCAATTAGTATTGATTATTTGAGTCGTCTCAACGAACGCTACGAGGCGTGGATCAGTACCTATGATCCCAAAAAACTCATTATTATTGATGTGGACTCCCTAGACTTTGTGGACAACCAAGAGGATTTATCTAAAGTGATTCACATCATTGATGAAAAATTAAAATAAAAGGCATAAAAAAAGCGGCTCTAAAGAGCCGCTTTTTTTATATCATTGAAAAATATTATTCCAAAATCTGAACGATTTCAGAAGTTATTTCTTCTGAAGATTCCCCTTGTTTTCCAACAATAGAAACTTCGACAATACTCTTTTGTTCTTCCTTTACAGCCTCTTGAGTTTCTTTTAAATCTGCTGCTGAGGGAACCACTAATTCAGTCGTCACTTCCTTTTCGATTGTATCGTTGACATAGTTTGCAACTGCATCGCTGTTCATGGCGATACTGGGAGCAATCACTAAGGCTACCACTGACATCAATTTCAATAAAATATTCAGTGAGGGTCCAGACGTGTCTTTGAAAGGGTCTCCAACGGTATCACCAACTACTGCTGCTTTGTGTGCATCAGATCCTTTTCTACCGTCCGATTCGATCATTTTTTTAGCATTATCCCAGGCTCCTCCTGCATTGGATTGGAAGATTGCCATAAGAACACCACACGTGGTAACACCTGCTAAAAGACCTCCAAGCATTTCTGCTCCACCAATAAACCCAATGGCTACAGGTACAGCAATTGCTAATAAACCCGGCAATACCATTTCTTTAATAGAAGCTGTAGTTGAAATTTCAACACATTTTTGGTAATCCGCTTTTCCATCCGCAGCATCAAAAATCGTACGGTCTTTATCTGAAGCTTTTGTCATATCTGAATCATACTTTCGCATAACCTCAAGGGCAGCTTTCAATTCAGGAATGTTTTTAAACTGTCTTCTTACTTCTTCAATCATGGCCATGGCTGCTCTCCCTACGGCATTCATTGACAAAGCAGAAAAAACGAAAGGCAACATACCCCCTACAAGTAAACCGGCCATAATTCGAGGTTTTGAAACATCAATACTGCTTACATTTGCCACCTGCATAAAAGCAGAAAATAAAGCCAATGCGGTCAAGGCAGCAGAAGCGATGGCAAATCCTTTACCTATGGCAGCAGTTGTATTTCCTACAGCGTCCAAGGTATCGGTCCGCTCTCTGACTTCACTTGGTAATTCAGCCATTTCAGCAATTCCTCCCGCGTTATCAGAAATAGGTCCATAAGCATCAACGGCTAATTGGATTCCTGTGTTAGCCAACATCCCTACGGCAGCAATGGCAATTCCATAAAGTCCTGCAAAATGATGTGACACTAAAATTGCTGCAGCAATTAAAAGAATGGGAATCATGGTAGACATCATTCCTACACCCAATCCTGCAATGATATTTGTCGCAGCTCCTGTTTCAGACTGATCTACGATAGATTGTACTGGTTTGGTTCCTGTACCCGTGTAATATTCGGTGATTTTTCCAACACCTAAACCAGCAACTAAACCTGCTATGGTCGCCCAGAAAATACCCATTGCTCCAAAAGGCAAACCGTCAACAGACTCGGGGATCATGGTATTGATAATAAAATAAGAAGCCACAACCATCAGGCCTGCAGATCCAAATTCACCAATATTTAAAGCACTTTGAGGGTTTCCTCCTTCTTTCACTCGTACAAAGAAGGTTCCGATAATCGACATGATAATCCCTACCGCTGCCAGTACTAAAGGAAGATAAACCGCTCCTAATCCCGCAAAATCAGGGGTGATAATAAAGGCTCCTAAAACCATGGTTCCTATGATAGAACCTACATAAGATTCGAATAAATCTGCTCCCATTCCGGCAACGTCTCCAACGTTATCTCCTACATTATCTGCAATTGTTGCAGGGTTTAAAGGGTGATCTTCTGGAATTCCAGCTTCAACTTTCCCAACTAAATCGGCACCTACGTCGGCAGCTTTAGTGTAAATTCCTCCTCCTACTCTTGCAAATAAGGCGATGGAAGAAGCTCCCATAGAAAAACCTGTTAATACGTTTAATACCATGGAAAGGTTTTCCGCTCCTGGCCATATTTTTTGGTAGATTGCAAAAAGACTGCTGAGTCCTAAGACACCCAGACCCACAACTCCTAAGCCCATAACGGCACCTCCTGCAAAAGCTACTTCTAAAGCTCTTCCTAGCGAAGTTCTAGCTGCTTGAGTTGTTCTTACGTTGGCTTTAGTTGCCACTCGCATTCCGATAAATCCTGCAAGCGCTGAACAGATGGCACCCACAATAAAGGATATCGCAACCATCCCGTTAGATCCTTCTTCGTTGCTTCCTTTAAAAAATAAAAGAATGGCTACCGCAGCAACAAATATTGCTAAGATTTTGTATTCTGCTTTAAGAAATGACATTGCACCGTCTGCAATATTTTTAGCAATTCTTGCCATTTTCTCACTTCCAACTTCTTGTTTGGCAACCCAATTGTTCTTTAAAAAGACAAATAGTAGTGCCAAAATTCCGAAGGCAGGTAAAAATTTTATGATTAATTCCATGTTTAAATTGTTGTTTGAAAAGTGTGGTAAAAATAGTAAAACAAACTAGAATACAAAACCCCGATTGAGGAGGTTGAGAATTGCGCATTGAAACTCCGTATTTGTGCTACTAGCTTGAATTATTTTAATGATACATTACGCGTTTTACACCCTTGATGACGTCCTGATAATCTGGCAACCATTCTTTTAAAAGAACAGGAGAATAGGGTGCAGGGGTATCTGCGGTGTTTATTTTTTCAACAGGTGCATCCAAATAATCAAAAATTTGATTTTGTACTTGATAGCTTATGTCAGTAGAAATATTTCCAAAAGGCCAAGATTCTTCAAGAATAACAAGGCGATTTGTTTTTTTAACTGACTCGAAAATGGTGTCGTAATCCAAAGGACGGATCGTTCTTAAATCAATTACTTCACAATCGATTCCCTCTTTTGCTAATTCTTCAGCGGCATGTATAGCTTCTTTTAAAATTTTTCCAAAAGACACTAAGGTTACATCTTTTCCTGGGCGCTTAATTTCAGCTACTCCAATAGGAAGGGTAAATTCTCCTTCGGGGACTTCTCCTTTATCTCCATACATCTGTTCCGACTCCATGAAAATAACGGGATCATCGTCTCGGATGGCCGATTTCAGCAAACCTTTGGCATCATAAGGGTTGGAAGGTACAATTACTTTGAGGCCTGGACAGTTGGCATACCAACTTTCAAAAGCTTGAGAATGTGTAGCCGCAAGCTGCCCAGCAGAACCCGTAGGTCCTCTAAAAACAATGGGACAAGGAAATTGTCCCCCTGACATTTGACGAATTTTAGCTGCATTATTGATGATTTGATCAATACCAACTAAAGCAAAGTTAAAGGTCATAAATTCAATAATCGGACGATTACCTGTCATCGTTGAACCGACGCCGATCCCTGAGAATCCTGATTCTGAGATGGGTGTATCAATGACGCGTTTGGCACCAAACTCATCCAACATTCCTTTGGAAGCTTTGTAGGCTCCATTGTATTCAGCCACTTCCTCTCCCATCAGGTAGATGGATTCATCTCTTCGCATTTCTTCGCTCATTGCCTCGGCAATGGCTTGTCTAAATTGTATGGTCTTCATGTATAATATTCATTCAGCCGCAAATTTAATCAATAATTATCTATTTACTTTACTCAATAAAGAACGAAAGTGTACGTTTGTAAAAATACACCCCCAAAAAGTTGAATTTTTTGATATTTTTGAAATAAAATTATGAAGTTGATCCAAATGACGGTTAAGGGAATTTCCTACAGTGAAACGCAAACAGGCGCTTACGCACTGATTTTGAGTGAAAATGAAGGAAACAGAAAACTCCCAGTGATTATTGGTGGTTTTGAGGCGCAATCTATTGCCATTGCTTTAGAACAAGAAATTAAACCTACACGTCCATTAACACACGATTTATTCAAAAGTTTTGCAGATCGATTTTCTATTTATATCAAGCAAGTAATTATCCACAAACTTGTGGATGGTGTTTTTTATGCCAGTATCATTTGTGAGCACGATAAGATAGAAGAAATCATAGATTCGCGAACTTCGGATGCAATTGCATTAGCCTTGCGCTACAAAGCCCCCATTTTTATTTATGATTCGATACTGAAAAAAGCGGGATTTACAGCAGCTGTATCATCACGAGAAAAGAAACTTTCTGAGGACAATTGGATTCAAAATTTCATGACAGAACAGAGTGAAAAAAGTGATCTTCCTGAGAACCTAAAAGACCTTTCACTGTCAAAATTAAGAACTTTACTTGCCAAGTTGGTTGCACAAGAAAATTATGAAAAAGCCGTTCGGGTTCGAGATGAAATATCCAAGCGAAAAAGCTAGGTTCCCCAATTGTTAATTTTTTTTTAATAACCTTTCCTCACCAAAAGCGGTTTACTATATCAAATGCTTCTATTTTTGAAAAAATAGATACAAGTGAAGCAATATTTAGATTTGGTGAATCACATACTCACCCAAGGAGCTGAAAAAACAGATCGAACAGGAACAGGAACGAAAAGTGTCTTTGGCTACCAAATGCGTTTTGATCTCTCCAAGGGTTTCCCTCTGGTTACCACTAAAAAAATTCATGTCAAATCTGTAGTCCATGAGTTACTTTGGTTTTTGAAAGGAGATACCAATATTGATTACCTTCAAGAAAACGGAGTCCGTATTTGGAACGAATGGGCTGACAAAAAAGGAAATCTAGGCCCTGTATATGGTCACCAATGGCGTAATTGGAACAGCGAAGGAATTGATCAAATTCAAGAAGTAATCCAAACCCTAAAAACGAATCCAGACAGCAGAAGAATGTTGGTTTCTGCTTGGAATCCAAGTGTCATGCCCGATACTAAAGTCTCGTTTGCAGAAAATGTGGCCAATAACAAAGCTGCCCTTCCCCCATGCCATGCCTTTTTTCAATTTTATGTTGCTGATGGAAAATTGTCTTGTCAACTGTATCAACGAAGTGCCGATGTCTTTTTAGGAGTTCCTTTCAATATTGCTTCTTATGCACTATTGACATTAATGGTTGCTCAGGTTTGTGGGTATGAAGCGGGAGACTTTATCCATTCTTTTGGAGATGTACATATTTATTCAAATCATGTAGAACAAGTAAATGAGCAGCTTTCCAGAACACCCAAGCCTTTGCCAGAAATGCGATTGAACCCTGCCATTAAAAATATTTTTGACTTTACCTATGATGACTTTGAACTCATCAATTATGATCCTTACCCCTTAATAAAAGGAAAAGTGGCTATATAGTATTTGCTGGTAAATGAAGAACATTTAGTAATCGGTCGAGTTCACTCATCTGATTGTAATAATGAAAAGACACACGAACTCCTTTTCCCCTTAAAGCACATTGAATGTTGTTTTTAAGAAGTGAATGATATAATTTTTCTCCCCCTTTGAGACTAAAGATACTACTGTGGGATTTTCTTTTACTGACCCAGGATTCTATATAGTTAAGTTCCATCAGCTTGAGCTTCACACCTTCTGCCAATTCTTGTTTGTACTCCATTAAGGCAGGAAAATCATTTTGTTTCAAGTCCTCAATGGCAAAACGTAAACTTGCAGTGGCAAGGATATTAAAATGTCCTGAAAAAATACGATTGTAGATAACCTCAGGGGTTGTATTAGCTCTTTTATAATAATTGTCAGAAGTCAATAAAACTCCATTTCCAAATCCTGCCATGAGCCATTTATATCCGCTTCCCACGACCACATCAAAAGGCGAAGTGGAAAAATGAAAAGGATGAGCACCTAAAAACTGTGTCCCATCCCCGATAATTAACAGTTTTGGAAATTGTTGCTTTAACTCTTTTAAAAAATCAACATCAATAAACATACCTGAAGTATACTGTATTATACTCAAGCCCAAAACATCAATTTGATCCGCCTCTATTCTGGCTTTAATCGCTTGTTCAACCTCTAGCTGTTGGGCAACAGTCGTTATAGTAAAACCCTGCTCTGAAAAAGCATCACATAAGGAAGGGTAATCTTCTTCTAACAACAATACCTTCAAACTTTTGGGTAAAAGCGTTAAAGCTTGTCGAATTCCAAAAGAAAAATTAGGAACCATAAAACTATACTTAGAAGAAGCACCAAAGAAATCAGCGATTACTTCATGCGTCTCGTCCAGGATTTCGTAAGCTTTTACCTTATACTCACCTCCTTTGTGAACAAAATTCTGGTCCTGTTCCTGTCTGAATTTTGCTAGTGCAGTACTCATTGGACCTACATAAGCAGTATTTAAATAGGTGCAGTTTGTTAATAATGGTAGAGATTCTGAATACATATAATGTTTAAGAAAGTGTATTTTTGTGAGCAAATTTACTCTTTTAAAGAAATGAATGAATTAGAATTTCAAAAAGATATTACCTTAATTGCTGCCGCATCCGATAACCACGCGCTAGGAAAAGACAATCAGTTGATATGGCATATTTCAGATGATCTGAAGCGATTTAAACGCCTAACCAGTGGTCATGCTATAATTATGGGGCGAAAAACATTTGAGTCAATGCCCAAAGCACTTCCTAATCGGAAAAATATAATCTTAACGCGGAATCGCTCCTATCAAGCTTTGGATGCCTTTGTAGCACACACGATTGAAGAGGCATTGAGTTTAGCCGCAGATGATCCACAACCCTTCATCATTGGAGGGGGTGAAATCTATTCGCTTTTTCTTCCCCTAGCAGACACCCTAGAACTCACCCGTGTTCATGGTCATTTTGAGGCAGATGCTTTTTTTCCTAAAATTGATCCTCAAAATTGGAAACTAGTCACGGAAGAGAAACATGCTGCAAGTCAAGACCAAGATTTTTCTTATTCCTATTTAACATATAAAAAACAAGCCCAATGAACGCTTTTGTATTTCCTGGTCAAGGAGCTCAATTTCCCGGTATGGGAAAAGATCTATTCGAAACGAATAGCACTGCAAAAAAACGCTTTGAACAAGCCAACAGCCTCTTAGGTTTTAACATTACTGAAATCATGTTTGGGGAGGATGCCGAAGCCCTAAAGGAGACTCGAGTGACACAACCTGCCATTTTTCTGCACTCTACAATTTTGAGTGAAGTCATGGGCGAGCGTTTTGCTCCGCAAATGGTGGCTGGACACTCACTAGGAGAGTTTTCTGCACTCGTAGCAACGGGAGTATTGTCTTTTGAAAACGGATTGCAATTGGTTCAAGAACGTGCCCTTGCGATGCAAGCTGCCTGTGATGAGACTCCAGGAACTATGGCTGCAATCTTGGGACTAGAAGATGAACTGGTCGAGTCTATTTGTGAAAAAACACCGGGAATTGTGATCGCCGCTAATTATAATTGTCCTGGCCAATTGGTTATTTCTGGAGCTCAAGAAGCTGTTGAAAATGCTTGTGTTGCTTTTACAGAAGCAGGAGCGAGAAGAGCTCTACTTCTTCCCGTAGGAGGTGCTTTTCACTCTCCCTTAATGGAACCTGCCAAAACACGTTTGGCTAAAGCCATTGAGAATTCAAATTTTAGTGAGCCTAGCTGTCCCGTCTATCAAAATGTAACTGCAATAGGCACATCGGATCCAGAGCGCATAAAATCTAATTTGGTAGCTCAACTTACTGCACCTGTTCGTTGGACCCAAAGTGTTCAACAAATGATCGCTGACGGTGCTACTCATTTTACAGAAGTGGGACCCGGAAAAGTATTACAAGGTTTGGTTAGAAAAATTGACCGAAAGATGGAAACAGCCTCAGGAGCCTAATTTCTTATTTCGTTTGAATTTAAAAAGGAAAGCACTTTTTCTGATATAAATTCTATTTGATCCAACATTAACTCCGAATGCATGGGGAGAGAAATCACCTCTTTAACCAGTTGATTCGTCACTGGAAAATCAGCTTCATTCGCCTTAGGATCGGCATAAGCTTTTTGTCGATGCAAAGGAACAGGGTAATACACTCCACATGGAATTTCATGATCATTGAGGTAGTTAACTAAAGCATCCCGGTCAGCATTTATTATCCTTAAAGTGTATTGATGAAACACATGAGAATCACAATCCGCCTCGCGATATGGTGTAATAATATTGGGATGGTTTGAAAGCAATTGAGTGTAGCGAGTCGCTGCTTCTTTTCTTCTTTCATTATAAAAATCCAAATATTTAAGCTTAACTTTTAATATAGCTGCTTGCATAGAATCCAAACGAGAGTTTACCCCAACAACATCATGATAGTAACGTTTATACATCCCATGATTTACTATTCCCCGAATAAAATGGGCTAAGTCGTCATCATTGGTAAATATAGCTCCCCCATCACCATAGGCGCCTAAATTTTTTGATGGGAAAAAAGAAGTTGCTGCGATATGCCCTAAGGTTCCGGTCATCATTTTCTCCCCTTTTTTATTGGCATAACGTGCACCAATACCCTGTGCATTATCTTCAACTACATAAAGATTATGTTTTGCAGCAATCGAATTAATGGTATCCATATCGGCAGCTTGACCAAACAAATGAACGGGTATAATAGCCTTTGTTTTAGGAGTAATTGCAGCCTCTATTCGAGTGGGGTCTAAATTGAAAGTTTGGGAATCAACATCAATCAAAACGGGTTTTAATTGCAATAAGGAAATTACTTCTACCGTTGCAGCAAAAGTAAAATCTGCCGTAATCACTTCATCCCCAGGCTGAAGTTTGAGGCCCATCAAAGCAATTTGTAAAGCATCCGTTCCATTAGCGCAGGGAATCACATGTTTTACTCCTAGATATTTTTCTAATTCTACTTGAAATTCTTTTACTGCGGGTCCATTTATAAAGGAAGTCGTTTCCAAAACTTTTTGTAATTCCGTTTGAACCTCATCTTGTATAAAGTTATACTGACTTTTCAAGTCAACCATTTGAATTTTTCTCATCAGAAACGTGACAGTTTTATGCAAATATAAGCAGGATTCCATTGGCTTAAACTATGGAATGAAAAGGTTCCCATATTTTTTATGATCTAATTGTCTTTTAACTTTTTTTATACAAACCCAAAAAAAATAAACCCCTCAGATTTTTTTCTTTTAAAACCCAGTGAGAAGCGGCTTAAGTTTATGTTTTGAGAATGAGTAGGGCTTAAAAGACACGCTAATAAAATATTTTTCAACTCCTCCCTCATTTTTAACTTCTTTAAAAAGGAAAGGAGTATCCCAATTGAGATTCCTTTATGTATTTTTGAGTTAGATTATGGAAATTTCATTATTGAGGATTAACACCTTGGGGGCATGGCTCACCAATTTTTAAAAATGAAACTCCTGTTTGAAAATGATTTTTTAATGATTTAAAAATGGAAATAGATTTTGTAGTTACCTGGGTTGATATGGATGACCCGATTTGGAAAGATGAATTTTCTCGATATTCAGGAAAAATTGACAACTCCGTCAATGAATTGTCCGAGGCCCGCTTTCGAGATCATGGGTTTTTAAAGTACTGGTTTCGGGGGGTTGAAGAATTTGCACCTTGGGTTAGAAAGATTCATTTTGTGACCTCAGGACAAAAACCAAAATGGCTTAATGTTGATCATCCCAAATTAAATTTAGTAAGCCATAAAGATTACATTCCAAAGCAGTATTTGCCTGTTTTTAATTCCAACTTAATTGAAATCTACATGCATAAAATTCCTGATTTAACGGAACAATTTGTGTATTTTAATGATGATTTCTTCATTATAAATCACCTCTCCCCAAAACGCTTTTTTGAGAATGGTCTTCCCAAAGACATTGCTGCTTTTAGGAAAAATACAGGTATATCTCAGTTCGAAAAAATGCTTAAAAACAACATCCGCCTAATTAATAAACATTTTGACAAACGAGAGGTTTTTAAAAAAGATGCTTGGAAATGGTATGAGCCGTCTTATGGAAGTAGAGGCAGACTAAATTATTTGTTGAAATATTACAATAAATTTATCACATTACGCACACCGCATAATGCACAACCTTTTTTAAAAAGTACTTTTGAGGAGGTTTGGAAGCATTGTGAAAAAGAACTGACAGCAATGTCAGTCCATCGTTTTCGCAACAACAAAGACTATACTCCTGAGTTGTTTAAAACTTGGCAAATATGTAGTTCCAATTTCATTCCATACAACACCTATCAAGACACAAAAATGTTTCCGCTCATGATTAAGTCCAAAAAAGCAATCAGAGCTATTCGGGAACAATCCTATTCTTTGGTTTGTTTAAATGACAATGTTCATATTAGAAACTACCAAAAAACAATGGAAAGTATAAAAGAATCCTTTGAAACTATTTTACCAGAAAAATCTAGTTTTGAGTTGTAAAATAAAAATGGAAAAAGAATTCTTAGTCTTTTTCAAATACCGATTTAACAGGATATAATTTTTTTAAGAACGGTTCAATATGCGCCCGATGCGCATCTGTAGCATGTTCGGTGTCGTTTAGACAAAAAAGTTTAGGGTTATATTTAGTAATGTATTTTTGATAATCGGTTTTATGTACCCTTATTCGACAAGATTCTTTACGATCAACATAGGTCAAAATTCCACGTTTTCTAGTAATCGCATAATAATTTATGAGTATTCGATGAATATCCGATGCCTGTCTAAAACGATTGAGAAAAACGGCTTCTAATTCTTGCTTGAAAACATCTTCAATAACAGCCTTATAATCGCTTTTCAAACAGGCATCTATATTATGATGAGGAATAATGGGATAAAATAGGTCAAATTTTTTCTTAAATAATTTGTACGCATTTTCAATCGCTAATCGATAATTATTAATGGGAATATTAAGGGCTTTTTTAAATTGGATTTGATATCGAATCAAGGGGTCATATTTCATTCGCATCAGAGGAATTCCCTCCTTAAAAAAAAACGAAGGCTCTAAATCAGCATGGATAAAGGTATCGTCATTAGCAAAAAGAAAATGTTCTGATAAGTCTGGGATTTTATACACAAAATACTCCATGAGACTGGAGTTAAAGGTGGGTAATATTTCCTTTGGAATAATCTCAGTATGATTAACGATTTCAATTTTTGGATGTCTTGTATCTAAAAAAACTGGGGTTTGATGATCGGTAACAATAAATATTTTCCTAATCCATGGAAGGTGTTTTTCAACTGATCTCAGGGAGTATTTCAACTCTTGATTGTTTTGATAACGCCCTGTGGTATTCATTTTTTTGTCCATATAAAGCTGCTTTTTCTTCAGCCAGTTTGGATCACTTCCATCAACCCATAGATATACCAAATCAATTTTCATTTTCATCTAAAAAAACGCTGTAAATTATTCTTCTTTTGTTTTACTTTTCAACCCCAAGTTTTAGTATTTCGCTAAGATACGGATTTGATTCTGCCTTTAAACTAAGTTTTTACTGAGTAAAAATATTTGATTAGGAATTGTATATTTGATAAAAATAAACTTGTAAAATTATGCGCCAATTATCGCTATTAGTAATCATCTTAAGCTGCCAATTAGGGTTTACTCAAGAAAAGACTCCCAATATCATCCTTATGATAGGAGATGGAATGGGATTAACCCAAATCAGCTCAGGAATGTATGCCAATAATAACAGCACAGCATTGGAGGGTTTTGAGTTTATTGGTCTTTCAAAAACGTATGCCTCAAATCAATTGATTACTGACTCTGCTGCAAGTGGAACTGCAATGGCAACAGGAGTCAAAACGTACAATGGAGCCATTGGAATTGACCCTCAAAAGAGACCTCAGAAGAGTATTTTGCAATATTGTCAAGAGAAAGGATATTCAACTGCCTTGTTGGCTACTTCGAGTATAGTTCATGCAACTCCTGCTTCATTTTATGCCCATGTCAAATCAAGAAATCAATACGAAGATATTGCCCTTCAATTGAGTGAAGACCGTGTTGATTTATTCATTGGTGGGGGTAGAAAGCATTTCAACAAAAGAAAAGATAAAAGAGACTTAATTCAAGAGATGACATCCTATGAATTTGTGAATAGTCTTAAACAGCTTAAATCCAGTGATGCTCAGAAAATAGGTTATTTAACCTATTCCGATGAACCACCTAAAAAATTAGAGGGAAGAAAACCGGCTTTAGAAGATATGGCTGTTGCCAGTATTGAGAAGATGGAATCTCTTGGAAAACCATTTTTCATGATGATTGAAGGTTCTCAAATTGATTGGGGGGGTCACGCTAATGAAATGCAGTATGTGTTAACTGAATTCAAAGAATTTAATACCACTATAGCACGTGTTTTGGAGTATGCAAAAGCAGATGGAAATACACTCGTGATTGTTACGGCTGATCACGAAACAGGAGGACTGGCCTTAACTGGAGGAAACCTAAAAAAGAGTTTGGCTAGAGGTTCATTTAACACAGAAGGTCATACCGCAACGATGGTTCCTGTTTTTAGTTATGGACCCACTGCAAAGGCTTTTAGTGGGATCTATGAAAACACTGCCATTTTTGATAAAATGCTAGAAACACTAACGAAATAGTTCTTTATTTCGTTCTTGATTCTTCTACAATTGATTTTTGAAATTTTGTATCATCCTCCAAAACTTCATAAAAACTTTCCATGAAGTCAAACATGTTTTTAAATTCATCAGGATCCGTAAATTCTGATTCATAGGAAGCCACCATACTCATCAGCTTTGTTTTTTTGCTTAAAAACTGTTGTCTTACTTCATCAAAAAATTTCTGCTCTCTTTTGAAACCTCTATACTTTCGATCTTGAACCGAATTAATTCCCAAGGTAGTGTTTACCGTTGCATAACTTGGATTAACCCAACCTGTCATATCAAAGTCATAAGGCAAAGGGATGATTTGACTATCGACATAAAGGAGTTTCCCATTGTGTTGATAAGCTACCGAAAAATCTGTATTTCCCAACAAGAATTGAAAAAATGCATTTTGAACAGAAGTCAAATGTTGCATTGCCATGGGATGAACAAAACGTTCAAAAACCTTGCCCTCATGACGTTGCGCCACTCGCTTATCATCTTCAATTAAAAATCCTTTTAATTCAAATTTCTTTTCCTTTTTTCCTTTAGGCTCTGTAAAATCGATATTAACTCGACGTGTTTTAAAATGATAGGGTGAGATTTGCTCGTAAATCTTGTAAGCCAGAAATTCTTGAAGAATATTATCATTCTTTTCAGATTCTAATTTACAAGGCAATACAAGCTTCATCGTTTTATTTCCATCAAAAATTGTCCCGGTATACTGCTTCTTTTTAATTTTCATTTTAACAGGAGGAAAATAACATTGACTCCTCCTAAAATTACCTCTAGCCCTCAGATTAACCTCAATTGAATCCCATTTGTCATTGTGTAGATACTCAAGATTCGTATCAATAAAAGTTGAGTCATTCGTTTTGCGATTCATGTCCTTGTTTGAATAACTCAATTTAATTTCTAAAGGAGTCTGATCTAAAAAAAGTGCATCTGACTTTAACTCTATTTGAGCAATTCCAGCAAATGATACAAATAAAATGAACGTTAGGATTCCTTGGTTCTTCATAATATAGTTAATAAATTTACCCAAATGTAATAATTAAATGCTTATGTCAAGATATCTCATCATTATCAATCATCGTACGTTATTGACTTTGATACTTTCGATTCTAATGCCCTTATTGGCATATTATTTTGAAGTGATTTATAATATTGACCTCACCCTATTAAGTATTGCAATCATTTTTCCTCTGGTTTTTACGATCAGAGGTGCCTTTAGAAGAAGAGAAAAGGCTTTAGAACATCTGAGTCGTTTTCGAGCAAGTTTGAAAACCGTGATTAATATCTTTCAAAGTAGTGCCAAGATTCCTCAAGAAGAAAAAGATCAAGCTACTGTTATTTTACATGCTGTTAGTGACAACTTATTTGATCATTTAAAAACTAAAGAAGAAAATTTTGTTTCCTTCGATCAGAGCGTTGAAGAATTTTATTCTTTTCTAGTTGAAAAAAGCGCCTTAATCGGCAATGGAGCTCGAGAAAAAACATTACGTTTTTTTAAAGATTCCGTGGAAAGTGCGGATAACTTAATTGCAATACATTCACACAGAACTCCTGTGAGCTTGAAAGCCTATTGTTTGATCTTTATCTATATTTTTCCCATAATCTACACCCCAACCATTATTAATAAAATTGGTTTCGAAAACCCAAATTGGCTAACATTCTTTATTGTCATTTTGAGTGAGTTTATTCTAATATCCCTCTACAACATTCAAGATCAAATGGAATATCCTTTTGATGACGAAGGATTGGATGATATTAAATTCAAAATTTTTAGAGTCAATCGAAAATAATTTTTAATCGTTCCACATTATTGTATCTTGGTTTAAAATACAATGAAGTCTTGTGAAACAACTCACTTTAAAAACGCAAGCCTATGAGTTTTTATCCATCCATCAATTCACGATGGGAAGATTCCGATTTAAACACTGTGTTTATTCAAAGGAATTGATACCAATCTAACCTAATAAGGCTTGTTGTTGATGAAGATGAAATCAATAAATAGAACAATAAAAAACCTTGGTTTTATGAAAAAAATACTTCTGTGGAGTTATGTCCTTTTGATGATGAGTTGTACAACTTCATCTTCACCAAAAAATCAATTAAATCTCCTCATTGAACGGTATCAAAATTACAGTGAAGAGCGTACCGAAAAAACACCTCTTGGCGATTATCGAGAATCACGGTTTGAAAAATATGCCACCTTTTGTGATTCATTACAAACGGAACTTGAAGCTATTTCTCTCGCTGACTTAGACGAGGATGATCAACTTTCATATGAACTGTTACGTTTCAAACTCAACGAAACAGCAGTACAATACAAATTCAAAACCCATTGGAATCCTATCCTTTCTGATGCTGGATTTCACTCTAGTTTGACTTATCGTGTTCGTCCAATTACCAGTAAAAAAGCTGCACTGGATTATTTAAACCTATTAAAAGCAATTCCTACTTTTATAGACCAACAAACTGAATTGATTTCCAAGGGATTGGATGCAGGAATGGGACAACCCTTGATAATTTTTGATGGATATGCCTCAACCTATGAGCAACATATTACAAAAACTGCTGAAGCAAACTTTTATTATTCCCCTTTTTTAAAGCTACCCAATCCGATTTCTTCTGCTGAAAAAGATTCGCTTCGTCAAGCTGCAAAAGAACTCATCATTGAATTGGTTGTTCCGTCATTTAAAAAAGTAAAAATCTTTTTTGAAGAAACATATTATCCAAAAACAAGAACTTCAATTGGTGTTTCTGAAATCCCAAACGGGAAAGCGTTTTATCAAAGTCGAATTGACTTTTATACCACTTTAAAAATGACCCCAGAAAGTATTCACAAAAAGGGTCTTGAAGAGGTTGCACGAATAAAAAAACAAATGGAATCGATTATCGAAGAAGTTCAATTTAACGGTTCCTTCAGTGATTTCATTCAATATTTGAGAACTCATCCCAAGTTTTATGCTAAAACCCCTGATGAACTTTTAGCCCATGCTCGAAACATTGCAAAAAAATTAGATGAACAATTACCCCGATTTTTTAAAACCCTCCCGAGAAAACCCTATGGAGTGGCTCCGGTTCCAGATGCCATAGCTCCCAAATACACGAGTGGTCGCTATGTGGGAACAACTCCTGAGAGTACCGACCCTGGATACTATTGGGTAAACACCTACAATTTACCCAGTAGACCGCTATATGCGATCCCCTCACTTACGGCACATGAGGCTGTCCCTGGGCACCATCTTCAAGGATCGTTAAACAATGAACTTCCAGAGAGCGTACCTCAATTTAGACGCAATTTATACCTTTCAGCTTATGGAGAAGGCTGGGGTTTATACACAGAATATTTGGCCAATGAAATGGGAATATACACCACCCCCTATGAACATTTTGGAAAACTTACCTATGAAATGTGGAGAGCCTGCCGATTGGTCGTTGACACAGGCATCCACGCTTTTGGATGGACTCGTGAAGAAGCAGTCAACTTTATGGCAAAAAATACAGCCCTGTCCCTTCATGAAGTCAATACTGAAATCGACCGCTACATTTCATGGCCTGGACAAGCATTATCCTATAAAATTGGAGAACTTAAAATTCGTGAATTGAGAGAAAAAGCCGAAAATGAGCTGGGGAATCTTTTTGATATCCGTGAATTTCATGAAGTCATCTTAGAAAAAGGAACGGTGACGCTTCCCCTTCTAGAAAAAAGAATCTTAAACTATATTCAATCTAAAAAATAATACATGAAAGAAGAAAAAATACACATCTTTAGAAAATCAAAGGGTCAAATTGTAATCGATGGGCCGGTAAAACTCACTGATGAGGAAGGAAATGAAATTCCCCATGGAGATCGTCTCACTCTTTGTGGCTGCGGAAAATCCCAGAAATTACCCTTCTGCGATGGTACACACAAAGGCACTTAAACCTTAAAAAAACAGTACCGTTTGATTGAGAAGTGAATAAAAAAGCCGAGATAAATATCTCGGCTTTTCGTTTTGTGCGGGTGAAGGGACTCGAACCCCCATGCCGCGAAGCACTAGATCCTAAGTCTAGCGTGTCTACCAATTTCACCACACCCGCTTTAGGGACGACAAATATAATTAAGTTTTCCAATAAATTTTCCTCTTCTAAAAAAAATACATTGTTAACTTTACAAATTAATCAAGATCACTTAACTCATGGACTTAACATCAACTCAAAAACGGTTTTTAAACGAATGGATTGACTTCCTTAAAATCCCTTCTGTCAGTGTAGATCCTGCATATAAAAACGATGTTAAAACAGCAGCCCACTGGGTTAAAAACGCACTCAAAAATGCTGGGTGTCCCCATACAGAAATTATAGAAACCCCTGGACATCCAATCGTATATGGAGCCTATTTAGTTGACCCCAAACTACCTACTGTTTTGGTGTATGGACACTATGATGTTCAACCACCAGATCCAATCGATTTATGGGATAGTCCACCTTTTGAGCCTGTGATAAAAACAAATGCTGTTCATCCTGAAGGTGCTGTTTTTGCTCGAGGAGCTTGTGATGACAAAGGACAGGTTTTTATGCATGTCAAAGCTCTAGAAGTAATGCTAAGCGAGGGAGATCTTGAATGTAACATCAAATTCATGATAGAGGGAGAAGAAGAAGTTGGGAGTGATAACTTGGAAGAATTCGTAAAAAACAATAAAGAAAAATTAAACTGTGATATTATTCTAATTTCAGATACGGGTATGATTTCACGAACCCAGCCCTCAATCTCAACAGGCTTACGTGGATTGAGCTATATGCAAGTTACAGTGACGGGGCCCAATCGTGATTTACACTCAGGATTATACGGAGGTTCGGTTGCCAATCCGATTAATGTTTTATGTGAAATGATTGCTAAACTTCACGATGAAAATCATAAAATAACAATCCCAGGATTTTATGATCGCGTGGAAGAACTCTCACCAGAAGAACGCAATGAAATGGCAAAAGCACCTTTTGATCTCGAAGGTTTTAAATCCTCAATTGGTATTAATGCTGTTCAAGGAGAACTAGGATACAGCAACGAAGAGCGGAGAACCATTCGTCCCACCCTCGATGTAAATGGGATATGGGGAGGTTATATAGGTGAGGGTGCCAAAACCGTGATTGCCAGCAAAGCGCATGCAAAGATTTCAATGCGCTTGGTTCCAGATCAAGAATGGAATGAAATAAGTGACTTGTTCACCACCTACTTCAAATCTTTAGCTCCACAAGGCGTTACAGTTGAGGTTGAAAAACACCATGGAGGCTATGCATATGTGACCCCTACAGCAACCATAGGATATCAAGCTGCTCATAAAGCTTATCTTGACACTTTTGGCATTGCTCCTATTCCGAGTAGAGGAGGTGGTAGTATTCCAATCGTACCCATGTTTGAAAAAGAATTAGGAGTAAAATCAATTTTAATGGGCTTTGGACTTGATAGTGATGCAATTCATTCCCCCAATGAGCATTATGGACTTTTTAATTTCTTTAAGGGGATAGAAACAATTCCACGATTTTACTCTCACTATCTTGATTTACTTAAACAGCAAGAGTAATTCTCTATATTTTAAATAGATCGGCTGCAAGTCCATCCGATAAAAATTTAGCCTTGGGTGTAATTTTCAAGAAATCACCATCCCAAAAAAAGTTTCTCTCTTCCAAATGTCGGGTGACTTGTGCTTCTAAATATGCAGCATACATGTTACCAAAAGTATGCTTCACATGATCTAATGAGATTCCTTCAATTTTTCTGAGTCCTGTCATCACATACTCGTTATATTGATCTTTTGTACTTAAAATTTCCGCTTCTCTTTCTAGGGTTCCATTTTCAATAGCACTTAAATACTTATGATTATTTGACACATTCCAACTTCGAGAGGAAGATCCATCATAACTGTGTGCAGAGGGACCAATTCCTATATAAGGTTTCCCATTCCAGTAGTTTTGATTATTAACTGAGAAAAACCCTTCCTTTCCAAAATTTGAAAATTCGTAATTGACATAACCTAAGGCTTCCAATTTTTTAACCAAAAAGTAATATTGTGCCTTAACCTCTTCCTCTTCTAAAAGGGGTACCGATCCATTTTCTACTTGATGATGAAGCACCGTTTTTTCTTCAACGGTTAATGCATAAGTCGATAGATGAGGAGGGTTAAATTCCATAAGCCGATGGAGGTTTTCTTCCCACTCTTCCATCGTTGAATTTGGCATACCATAAATCAAATCAACCGAAAAGTTAGTAAAGACTTGAGATACCCATTTTAGGGCATTGAATGCCTGCTCTTGGGAATGTGCTCTGTTCATGAGTCGCAAATCTTTTTCATGAAAAGATTGGATTCCAAGACTTAAACGATTCACCCCTGCTTGTTTTAGTTCTCTTAAATACTTTTGGGTAACATCATCAGGATTTACTTCTAAAGTAACTTCAAGTTGTTCCTGCAGTGAAAATTGGGTTCTCACCTGTCCTAGCAACTGGATTATTTTATCATGCGGTAAAAGAGAGGGAGAACCTCCACCAAAATAAATACTCTCCAAAGGATCGTTTACCTCATCTGAACGAAGTTCTAACTCTCTTTGCATTGCTCCCCACATCTGATCAATCCCTTTTTGATTGGTAGAAAAATGAAAATTACAATAATGACAAGCTTGTTTACAAAAAGGAAAATGGAAGTATAAATTGGACATTGCCAAATAGAATAAAAATTAGGGTTTATGATTTTACTTTTTTAGGATTTTGAGTAACAAATGCTCCCCAACCCGAATAGGATTTCCCTTGAGTCACTGCTCCTTGATTATAATAATGACAAACTGCAGCAGCCAAACCATCTGTCGCATCCAAGTTTTTTGGAAGGGTTTTTATTTTTAACAGACTTTGAAGCATTTTAGCCACTTGCTCCTTGGAAGCATTTCCGTTTCCAGTAATGGCCATTTTAATTTTTTTTGGAGAGTATTCTGTAATGGGAATCTCACGAGACAATCCGGCTGCCATGGCGACCCCTTGCGCCCTTCCCAACTTGAGCATAGACTGAACATTTTTACCAAAAAAAGGGGCTTCTATTGCAAGTTCATCTGGGTGATACTCTTCAATAAGCTCAATGGTACGCTTAAAAATAATCCCCAATTTCAAAAAATGGTTGTCGTATTTCTTTAAATGTAATTCGTGCATTTGAATCAATTCCATTGAGGTTTTAGTAGTTTTTATTAATCCAAACCCCATAATTGTGGTTCCTGGATCAATCCCCAGAATTATTTGCTCGTTTTGCATTAGTTCTCTTCCTGAGCAAAAATTCGAAGCGGAAGTGTAAAGGAGGTAGCCACTAATATCCCAACATTTGTTTTTACTCCAGCTTGGGCTTGAGGAATCATACTAACGGCTTCGTGTAGAGTGGTCTCTAAATTAGGAATCGTTCCCAATACGTTTTCTGAAGCATCTAGGGATTTCATCGATACAAAACCTTCTTGATCAACCACAAGATTCAAAACAACCTCAGCGTCAATATTTTGTGATGCAACCCATCCTTGATCTGCAATATAATCATAGATGGTAGAGGAAATTACCGATTCAAAACAGTTTCTTTCCTCTTCAGGCTCAAGCCCTTCACAGCTGCTAAATCTCGGGTATTGGTCCTTTTTAGACCAACTCGAGGCGGCAGTAATTTCGCTATTAGAAACCTGATTAGATTCAAAAAAATGACATCCTGTGAGATTTAAAAAAAATACACTTAACATCAAAAACAAAATGGGCTTTGAATTAAAATCCATAAGTAATTATTTTAAGAACTAAAATTACAATTTTTTTATTCATTTATCCCATAAGTAGTGTGGGGAGTCAAATATTAATTGATATTTTTAACCTATGGATTTAATTCTTATTACCCTTTCGGGGTTTTTTATTTTACTGGGTATAGCAGGTAGTTTTCTTCCCGTAATTCCTGGACCCTTAACCTCTTGGTTGGGATTATTCATTCTTCGCTTTTCTCCTTCCATTCAAATAGAAAATCGCTTTTTAATTCTTTGCTTTTGCCTTGCATTATTTATTTTCCTGCTCGATAATATTATCCCTGTATTGGGAGCAAAAAAATTTGGAGGTGGAAGAGGGAGTACCATTGGAAGTAGTCTAGGGATAATTCTTGGAATTTTATTTCTAGGCCCCTTTGGATTGATTATTGGTCCTTTTTGTGGTGCGTTTCTGGGGGAACTCTACATGAATCAAAATAATAGAAAAGGAGCTTTAAAAGCAGCATTTGGTGCTTTAATCGGTTTTTTAACGGGTGTCTTTTTAAAGTTTATAATCAGCGTGGCTTTCGCTTTTTATTTCGTTAAGATTCTATGGGAGTTTAGCACTCAACTCTTTTAAAACGATAAAGCAACCCCTTTCACCAAAAATTCAATCAAACCACAACACTATATTTATTTAATGAATATTGTGAATGCCTTAAGCATTAGTTTTTAATACTATCTATGTAAAGCAAAACAATACACGGGCGATCTGGGAAAGGGATTTACTTCATACGTAGGTTTTCTGTGCTTTGTTAAATAAAACTAATTCATCCTTACACTCTAATTTTCCAATGGAATTCATCCATACTTTTATCGGATTATGGGTTAACCATCCTGTTTTTCGATCTCCAAAATTATTTATACGAATATAATTGGGCGATTCCGTCTCATTCAGTTGATTGTCATGAACCAATCTAAATTCGTAAAATTTACTGGATAATTTTTGAACTCTATATAAATGTTTAGCTAAAAAGCTTTTCGATTCTTGAGATAAATCCATGCTTGGATCTTCAACCCCCATGATGAATAAATCATTAATTTCTAGACTCGTTATAAACTGGTGCCCATCTTCGGGCAGTTGATAAACGGGTTCATTTGAACTTTTTCGTCTTACTGCCTCCCAAAAGGTAATGACTTCTTCTTGATGATTTTCCTCATGATCTAAGTAAATCAATACATGATGATTGTTTCTTAAATTGACATGCTGATTCAATTCTGACTTTAATTGGACTGCACCTGTCAGGGCTTCCTTAATCCGCACTTTTTTGATTGGCACTGGGTCACCTTTTGCATTGGGTAAAAAAACCTTAGTAATTTTGAAACCATCATTATCTACATGAAAAAACGCATTTCTTGGTGCCGTATCTCCTTGAAAACCTCCAGCACTATCAATTGCTTCAAGAACTGAGGCACGAACCACAGGATCGACAATTTTCAATACCTGCTTTTCGGTTTGAATGGACTCCAAGGGTTTTCTGATATGATATGCCTCTTCTAAACTATGCTGAATTTTTCTTTTTCCATAGACACTTTCTTTATGAAGAGAACCCCGAACAGAGACACAAAAATTTGAAAAACTTTTATCTCCATTTTTTGAATTATGAATACGTGTTGTGATTAATTTATTTTCTTTTTTATGTGACACTAAAATTGAGTGCAGATGATATTCTAAATCATCATGATATCCAGGATAGGGTTTTGGAAAAACTTTTCTTGTTTGTGAGGGATTATATTTATTGTCCTCTGCCAATAGTTTTAAGTACGCTTTGGTCCTATTGGCGTTGATATAGGCGAGTAAAGCCCTGTATCTAAAATCTTTATGAGGGTTTTCAAAAACATATGAATCGAACAGTTGATATAACCTCCATTTTTCTATAAAAAGTTCAGAGACATGTCCTGGAGCTACCTTCACCTTGGGTACAACCTTAGAGAGAAAACACATTACTTCTTTACTCAATATATTGCTGTCTTCCATTTGATGCCTTAGAGGATCCCGATGATTGTATTTTTTTACAAAGTGTTTGAATTTTCGATATCCTGACGGAAAATCCTTGGTACTTGAAAATAAACGCGCTGCTCGTTTAACCACTATATCCCAATCTGTTTGTACGGTATTAGTAAAAAACTCATGGGGGCTTTTATCTAAAATATTTTCTGAGAAAGCTTTAACACAAAGGGTCTTATTCCAGTTACTGTCATTTAAAGAAAATTTCCAAGGTTGAATATACACTACCTGTATCGCATCAGTGAATAAAATATCCAAAGGAATATGGGCTCCCGTGTAAGGACAAGTTTGCTTACATTCTTCCCACAATTCATATTTAGTGAGATTCATGGGGGTAATGTTTTCTTTCCGCTCTCCCAGCAGAGAGATATACTTTGATCGTAATCGCTGTTGTCTTTTTTGATCTAAACGATAGAGGTAACGCTGGTACTTATTTACTTTTAAATCTGCACTTAATTCCGCTTTTATTTCGTCTATGAGGCCATAAGAATCAATTAAATCATTTATAATTCTTCTCAATTGAAAAACTGCCTTTACCAATAAGGGATTTTTGAGGTTATTAATTTCTTTATCTGTCTCTTTATCAATTAAAAATTTTGATTCTAATTCTATTTCTTCACTCCCGGAGAATTGACCATATAGTTTTTTTATTTGAACCGAATCAAACTGCATTTCATCTTCAAGAAAAGATTTTAATTTGGGTATAAACCCGTAAACTTTATTCTCTTTATACAGATTTAAAACACTAGTAATGATGTAATTAATATCATTGTCAGCAATGTTTTTCCACGAAGATCCAAGACTGTTTTTCACACCACCTAAAATGACAGCTAAATCATAACTGATCCCTCTTTTAAGAAAATACAAAATATTTCTAGCTGCCTTCTTACTGATGGGAGCGTAATTCTTATCCAATTGGAGGGCTGCAAATTTTGATGCACTTTGCTCACTCAATTTCCAATTGTTCATCACATAGGTTTTGAGCTTAGCTTGATTATCAAAAAAATAAAGACTATGCCATATGTCCTCTTTGTCTTTCTCATTGAATTGAAACCACTCTTCCCCAAAAATAGTAGGGTGGGAGAGACTGGCGTTTACAAAAGATCCCTTGATTAACTCTTGATCTTTGATACTGTAATTTCCTTCAGAGTTTTGTAGAATACGTTTGACCCTTCCAAAATCAAATTTTCTATGGGTCATGAAAAATTTCACTGCAAGAGATCGGTCCGAATCATTTAATGTAACCCCATCTACTTTTAAGGAATTGGCCCATCGATAGGCCAATACTTCCTGATAAATAAGACTGGAAACACAACATTTCGTTTTTGTAGGTTCAAAAGAACAATGTCCCACTCTAAATTTTTGCGATTTTAATGGACGTTGAAAAAAGATCGCCCCTTTGTTTGGAGAAACTTCCTCTTGATTTCCAATCAGTGCTGTTTTAAGCTCAGGGGTCAAAACACGATGAAATTGTTGCTGAAAATTCCAAATATTTTGCAATTCATTTTGAAACATTTCTCGAGATAAAAAACGATTTCTTATCCGCTCATTAGAAAATTGATACGATACCTTTTCTTGAGGCAACAAATGATTTAGATATACTCCTAAAGAGGTGTTTCTAATCTTGTTTTGGGTATGATTAATCCCGCGTCGATCCATTTGAGGGATACCTACATAAATGGCGTTTTCTTTCATTCCCCGATTACGCTCAGAAACGGGAAATCCACGGTGAATTGAAATTTGATATAAGATCCTTCCCATTTCATAAAGTGTTATGCATTCAGAAACAGCTTTTCTTCTCAATTGATAGGGATTCATTGAAAACCATTCTTTTAATTCCTCTTGTGGAAATCGCCTATTTATTTTCCAACCCTGTAATCCTTTTTCGGAAAGAGGACACATCCCGTGTTCAATTAACAATTCTAATACTTTGATTTTTCGTTTCCGTGATCTTTGATACCTAAATCGTGTTGTCCTTTTGAATCTTTTATATGCTTTCTTAGACAACTCTCTTTTTCCCAATCCAAAATTTTCACATCCAATTGGAAATACTCTTGACCCCATTGCCTTAATTGCAAGACTATCTTTGTCCAATAAGGCCCAGCCAATTCCATTTACATCGATAGATAATCCTAAAAGATTTGGCATATTAATATTTTTTTATAGTTTTGTCATTCAATCTTATCACAATAAGGCTATACGCCGTAGATGAATTCTTAAATCCCGCTTCGGTGGGATTTTTATTTTTCCACTGGGTATGAATCGTATTGGTTGGCCGCCTCCATACATGTCATGAAGTCCAATAACAAATCATAGAATTCCCAAAGACATTTTTTAGGATCTCTTTCTGAAAGAGGTTTAATTCGATCGATGTTTTTTGTTGCAAATTCAAGCGCTAAGCCCTTTAACTTTTCTGATGTAAATTCTTTCTCTTGCAACAAGCCGTTTTTAAAAGCAAATTGCACTGCAGTAAAACTATTATGAACACCCATTTTAGTGTAAATACTTTGGCAAACACTTTGATAATTACTCTCCGTAATCTCAAGTAATTTAATAATTGTGTTGCATCCCAGACCGAGAGCAATGGATTTAAGTATAACCATTTCATTACTGTTCAAAGAAACTTGAATTCGGGTTTGAGGAATTGTTAACATAATTAATTAAATTTAGTTCGAGGTAATTAGGGTTATTGGAATCAAATATGAAAACTAATGACTGACTCTTGGAGCGGTCTGAATGAAGTTATTCTTTTCCGTATTTTATGGTAGTTATTGGGGAATAACTGGATAAATTTAGTCACTTTTAATTGTGAGTAATTTCCTACAAAATAAATTCAAAGTTATTCTTCCAATAAAGATTACTATTTTTACAACAAATAAGCGTTTAAAATGCAATTATTCTTAATCACATTTTTACTTCTTGGTTTGGCATTTGCAGGAATTGCAATAAAAATATGGGCGAAAAAAGACGGTGAGTTTTCAGGAACTTGTGCCAGCCAAAGTCCTTTTTTAAATAAGGACAATCAACCCTGTGGTCTTTGTGGCAAAATGCCCGAAGAAGCAGAATGTAAAAACCCCACCGTTACTCAAAAGGCATAATAAACTTCATGGAATCTACCGAAGAAGTTGAGTTGATTAAAAGAGCTAAAGCAGACGATCAAACAGCTTTTAATATTCTTTTTAATTCCTATTGGGAAGCCGTATATTCTTTCTTAAATGATCGAACATTGAATTCCAATTTGGCGGAGGAGCTCGCCATTGAAACTTTTTCGAAAGCTTTTGACAAGCTTTCCCAATTTGATCAAAAACAGCCTTTTATTGCTTGGATTTTGACTATTGCAAAAAATCATCATATCGATCGTTTTAGGAAAACCCAAAAAAAACAAGAAACGCACACTAAAATAGATGATCTTTCCTCTTACGAACCTTCCGATTTGGAGCCTTCTCCTGAGGATCTTATGATTTCAAATCAAGATTTAGATTTGATCCTTACCCACGTAAAATCCTTAAAAACGGAATACAGAACAATTCTAAAAATGCGCTATTTTGAAGATTTATCTTATAAAGAAATTGAAACACAGCTTGGAGAATCGGCTTCAACAGTTCGCGTGAAACTATTCCGAGCAAAAAAAATGTTGGCAACCCTTTTAAATTACGATGTTAAATAAACTCTCCAAACTTGGCCCGGGACTTCTATTTGCAGGAGCTGCAATCGGTGTTTCGCATCTAGTACAATCCACAAGAGCTGGAGCCGATTTTGGATGGGGATTGGTTTGGGCACTCTTGCTTATAAATCTTTTTAAATATCCTTTTTTTCAATATGGCCCTCGATATGCCCAAGCAACTGGAGAAACGTTACTGGATGGATATTATAAATTAGGAAAAGGATATTTATGGGCTTATTTTATTTTAAACATTGGGACCATGTTTACCATTCAAAGTGCTGTGACGGTAGTTACTGCAGGAATCGCATCCAAACTATTTGGAATTACAGAGGATATTGTGACTTGGAGTATTGTGATTACCATTCTTTGTGGAACTCTTCTACTCTTGGGTAAATATAGTTGGCTCGACAAGTTGATAAAAGTAATTATGTCCGTCTTGGCGGTTAGCAGCATACTGGCTGTTAGTTTTGCATTTTTCAAAAACGAACAAGCTCTTACTTTTAATCAAGTTTTTCCAGATCAAACGGGCCTTTTATTTCTCATTGCCTTTTTAGGGTGGATGCCCGCACCTTTAGATATTTCTATCTGGCATTCGATTTGGACTTTAGAAAAAAACAAAACGAATCCTAAAGAAACTAGTTTAAAAGAAAGCCTCTTTGACTTTAATGTAGGCTATATCGCAACCGTAATTTTAGCGCTGTGCTTCTTAGGTCTTGGGGCGCTAGTAATGTTTGGAACAGGAGTAGAATTTTCTAATCAAGGGGGTATTTTTGCGGGACAATTAATTCAATTGTACACATCCAGTTTAGGCGATGCTGCCTATGGCATCATTGGAATAGCCGCTTTCACCACCATGCTCAGTACTACCTTAACCACTTTAGACGCTTCACCCAGAGCGATGTCAAAAACAATTCAATTGCTTTTTAATCAAGAAGGAACACAATATTACACGTTTTGGTTGCTTATTCTTGCAATAGGAACAGGTTGTATCTTTATTTTTTTATTATCTGAGATGGGACAACTGGTTCGTATCGCAACTGTGCTCTCCTTTATTACGGCTCCGCTTTATGCTTTTTTAAATTACAGATTGGTCATCAGTAATCAAATGCCCAAAAAACACCAGCCTAAAAAAGGATTACGCCTTTTAAGTGTCATGGGTTTACTCTTTTTAAGCGGCTTTACGCTCTTTTATCTTTTTAGTCTATAAGCTTTAGATTATCTTTGCAAAAAGAGAATGAGGATGGAGATTCAAGATGCGACCACTAAACACAAAAAAAAACCGGATTGGATTCGGGTAAAACTTCCTACAGGGAAAAAATATACCGAACTCAGAGGACTCGTTGATAAATACAAACTCAATACTATTTGTACTTCAGGTAGCTGTCCTAATATGGGAGAATGCTGGGCTGAAGGCACCGCAACTTTTATGATTTTGGGTAATATTTGTACCCGCTCTTGTGGTTTTTGTGGGGTTCAAACAGGACGTCCTGGTGCAGTAGATTGGACTGAACCTGAAAAAGTAGCCAACTCCATCAAAATCATGAACATCAAACATGCCGTACTTACTTCAGTAGATCGGGATGACTTGAAAGACATGGGGTCCATCATCTGGGCAGAAACAGTAAATGCCATCAGAAGAATAAATCCACAAACCACGCTTGAAACCTTAATCCCCGATTTCCAAGGAAATAAAAGAAATATTGACCGGATTGTCCAAGTTGCGCCCGAAGTAGTTTCTCACAATATTGAAACCGTAAAACGTTTGACCAGAAAAGTAAGAGTTCAAGCCAAATACAAAACCAGTCTTGAAGTTTTACACTATTTAAAAGAAGAAGGTATTCACAGAACAAAATCGGGTATCATGCTAGGTCTGGGAGAAAAAGAAGAGGAAGTTTTAGAATCGTTACATGATTTGAGAGCCTCCTCTGTAGATGTAGTTACGATTGGACAATACCTTCAGCCTAGTAAAAAACACCTCCCAGTCCATTCCTTTATTACTCCGGATATTTTCAAAAAATATGAAACTTTTGCCTTAGACCTGGGTTTCAAACATGTTGAAAGTGGTCCTTTAGTTCGTTCTTCGTATAAAGCTCACAAACACATTGCCTAAAAACGAGTAGCAACTTTTCGAATCGTTTGATCAAAAAGAATCTGTTCTTTCGGATTTATGAATTCCATTGTTATGGGTAGATAGTATAAATCTAAAGAATTCATCAGTGGGGAGAGTCTCGTAAAATCTTTCTCGGTGGTGACTACGACTCCATTTTTCCTGATTTTTTGAATACGCTCAATGTCAGAAGAGGAGAAATTATGGTGGTCAGGAAAATTCAAATGTTTAAAGAGTAATTTTTTTTCTTTTAGAAAAGCTACCAAAGGTTTGGGATCCGCAATTCCAGTTACTAATACAAAAGGCTTTGACATTTCATCTAGAAGCTGATTTCTTTTTGGGTTTAAGAGGTGTTTACCATACTGTATTTTTGTAAAAAAGACCTGCTGATCTTTTCTCAAAATCAAGGGTTCACAAAACTGCTTGATTTGTTGTTGATTCAAGTTTTTTGGGCATTTTGTGACTAAAATAATATCTGCACGTTTGGCTCCTTGTCTTGACTCCCTTAGATTACCCACTGGAAGTATTTGATCCAAAAAAAAGGGAGCATTAAATGTTGTAGTTAAAATCATCAAAGAGGGTTTAACATAGCGGTGTTGCATAACATCGTCAAGGAGAATCACCGTATTTGGCTCAGAAAATTCTTCAATTTTATGAATGCCTAAAATTCGTTTCTCTGCAACAACAACCGATATTTCAGGATGTTTATTCATAAATTGGAAGGGCTCGTCACCTATAGTTTTGGCCGTACTCTGTGCTGAAGCCATCACGACTCCTTGGGTCGTCCGTTTATATCCTCTGCTCAAAACTACTACGGGCTGTTGGTGCTTTAATAGGGTAATCAGATAATCGACAACAACCGATTTTCCTGTACCGCCACTGGATAGGTTACCCACACCAATACTCGGCATTGAGATTGGCGCCTCCTTTAAAATCCCGACGTCAAACAATCTATTCCTAATTTTTAGAATGAGACCGTAGATTAGTCCAAAAGGATACAACATCACGTTAATGATTTTCATGTCGATGAAGATAAATATTATATTTGTGATAATTCACCACCGTTATGATCATTAAAAAAATTATTGAAATTCTGGATGACTGGGCTCCAAAAGCCTATGCAGAAGAATTTGACAATGTCGGTTTACTCATTGGCAAAGATACAGAAGTCTGTACTGGCGTTTTAGTCAGTCTAGATTGTACTGAAGCTGTAGTTGATGAAGCGATAAATAATCATTCTAATCTTATAGTTTGTTTTCATCCCATCGTATTTTCAGGATTAAAAAAAATTACGGGTAAAAACTACGTCGAACGTGTGGTTATCAAAGCGATTCAAAATAACATCAGTATTGTGGCACTTCACACGCGTCTGGATAATCATCCCCAGGGAGTCAATGAGGTTTTGTGCAAGCGCATGAATTTATCGAATACACGTGTTTTAATTCCAAAAAAAGGAAGTTTGAAAAAGTTAAGCACCTATGTTCCTTCCAGCCACCTTGAACACATTCTAGAGGAACTTCACAATGCAGGTGCAGGAGCTCTTGGAAAATATAGCGAGTGTAGTTTTACCTCCGAGGGAATAGGACGCTTTAAGGGGAATGAAAACAGCAGTCCTTTCACAGGGAATCCACAAGAAAAGTCAATTTCAAAAGAAATCCATGTCGAAGTTATTTTTGAGTCACACCTTCATCTACCAGTCCAAAATGCCCTTCAAAAAGCACACCCCTACGAAACTGTCGCTTTCGAAATTTTTAGTTTGGATAATCCAAATCCTGAAGTAGGAATGGGTAAGATTGGAACCCTTGAAAAACCAATGGAACCCACTGCTTTTTTATCTTTTATTAAAGATAGACTCCATACAGAACTCATACGTCATAGCCCTCCGATTGCAAAAAAAATTAAACGAGTAGCCGTTTTAGGAGGTTCAGGAAGTTTCGCAATCGAAAATGCTAAACTAGAGGGTGCTGATGCTTTTATTACAGCCGACTTGAAATACCATCAGTTTTATTCTGGCGAGGAAAACCTTCTGTTGGTGGATGTTGGACACTATGAAAGTGAACAATTCACCAAAAATTTGATATTTGATTTTCTTAGCAAAAAAATGCCTAATTTTGCAATCGTTTTATCAAGTACCAAAACCAATCCAGTTAATTATTACTAGCTATGGCCAAAAAAAAAGAAATATCAGTAGAAAATAAGTTAAGAGCACTTTATGATTTACAACTTATTGACTCACGTATCGATGAAATAAAGAATCTCAGAGGTGAACTTCCTCTTGAAGTTGAAGATTTAGAAAGTGAAATCGCAGGATTGGTAACAAAACTCGATAAAGTAAAAGCTGAGGTTCAAGAATATGACCTCGGAATTACAGAACAAAAACAAATCATAGAAACAGCCAAAGAGTTGTTGAAAAAATATGAGGAAAAATTAAAAAATGTTCGGAACAATAGAGAGTACAATTCTATTGTTAAAGAACAAGAATTTCAAGATCTAGAGAGCCAATTAGCAGATAAAAAAATTAAAGAATTCAAAGCTCGTATTGAGCAGAAACAAGAGATTCTTTACACTATCAATGAAAAATTAGACGAACGCAAAGCACACTTGAAAGCCAAAAATGACGAGTTGGATGCGATCCTCAAAGAAACTCAAAAAGAAGAAAACCTTCTTCAGAAAAAATCAGATGAATTTGAGAAGCTAATCGAAGAGTCCTTAATCAATACTTACAAACGAATTCGAGGAAGTGTTAAAAACGGTTTAGCTATAGTTGCAGTAGAAAGAGGTGCATCTGGAGGATCTTACTTTACCATCCCTCCCCAAGTACAATTAGAAATTGCTTCTCGTAACAAAATCATCATGGACGAACACAGTGGAAGAATTTTAGTAGACGCTGAACTTGCAAAAGAAGAGTCTGAAAAGATTCAAAAACTCATCGGGAAATAATTTAATCCCAATAGTCGTAAACCAGAACCGAAGCTGTAAACGGTACAAACAGTTTTACAAATTTTTGATGAATAGGGTGTGGCAAATAAATGCTATCACGATCCAATGCCGTTGCAAACTTCATAGTCAAACTGTGGGTATATCCTTGATTTAAACCTTCGGGAGAAACATTTTCTGTGAAATTCAAATCAACAACCCCATTAATTTGCTGCAAACTATATCCTCCATCAGCAATCAACTGAAGGTTGGCAGGTGTTATGTCAGGCTTAAATTTGATGAGTACGATGTGATTTAACATTTTACTTTCCGCTTGTATATCCGTTTGGTTTTTAAGAGCCCTGGGATGGTAAAAAAATCCAATGATGACGGTAGTAATATAAAATAACACTACCATTAAAAGTGCAAAACGATCTGTTACTCCAAATTTTGTCATGGATGATATCTTTTTTCCCTAAAGTATAAAATAAATGAGATTCAAAGAAGGTTAAACGCAAAGTATTTAAAGGAAGAAAAAAAAACCTACCCACTTATTTTCAGCAGAATAATTAAACAAAAATAAAAAAATTACCAAAATGAACGCTTAAAGTGGGTAGGCTAACATAAACCAATCTATAAATTAGACAGTAACATCATGATAAAGTTACATTCACAAATGCTAAAAAAATATTAAAAATTTTTGAGAAGATCATTTCACTTTTTGCCTCAAAGGTGAAGACCCATAAAAAATTAAGTTTAGGCTGAGAATCCCTAATGAATTTAGATGTAAAAAAAAAAAAGATGCTACTAGTTAAAAGAATTATTAAAATGTAATCTTTACTTCTCCAAAAAATGTTAAGTTTGCGTTACATTAAATAAATTAAATTTTGGATCAAAATATTATTATTCCCATTTTTGGAATGTTAACCGGAATCATTATTCCCATCGCTGTCTTTATTTGGCAATATTATGAAGGTAAAGGAAAGAGAGAAACGATACTTGAAATATCTAAACATCTAGACAACCCCACTAAATTAGAAGAATTATTGAGCATTTTTGACGAAAGAAAAAAAGAACCCTTAGATTACCGTAGAAATGGAGTAATTACAATATTTGTAGGAATAGGCTTAATACTTTTGGGGTTTGTTGCAATTGGCAATATCCTAATAGGAGTAGGTTATTTGGTCACTGCAATTGGTATTGGAACTTTGATTGCTGGCTACCTTTACCCCAATACAGGAAAAGAACTTACGAATGCTGTTGAAGATTTTGAAAAAAAATAATCTTGGGTAAGGACCACAAAAAACTCTTGAATAATCTTGAAGACCTCAGAAAATCTGCTGGCTTAACACAGCAGCAATTATCCGAAAAAGCCGAAGTGTCAAGAAAGAGTATTAATGCCATTGAGAATGGAATATATATTCCCTCTACTGTCTTAGCATTAAAAATTGCACAAACGATTAAATGTAGGGTTGAAGACTTATTTAAATTACCTAACACGCTTGAATTAGACACCAAAAAAAGAAATAAAAAAACCTCACTTGAAAAGTGAGGTTAAAGTGGTGGGCGCTAAGGGATTCGAACCCCTGACCCCTTGGGTGTAAACCAAGTGCTCTGAACCAACTGAGCTAAGCGCCCTTGAAGAGTTTACGAATCTGTAAATATAAATTCCAGACTCAAACACCTTTTAAGCGGTGCAAATATAGTAGACTTTTCATTCTACACAATGCATTAAATGAAATTTTTCACAGCCTTACATTTCTCATGGACATCCCAATCAAAAGGAAACATTATTTACAAAAAAGAACCGTTTCAGACAATCTAGTATCCCTTAACTAAAGAAACAATACGTGCATGGATCGTAAAAAAAACATAGCCTAAAATTAAGGGACACTTAATTCTATCGATTCAATTTAAACATTAAATTGGTAGGGATTACTTTCCTTTAAAATACCAAAGGTACTTTCATATCGCAAAGGAATGTTATTCTCCTTCTTGATTTTAAAAAAATAATCTCCAGGCCCTCGAGTCAATTTAAAGGGAGATCCATCGAGTTCAATTCCATCAGAAGTTAATCCAAAAGTAAAACCGGCAGTAGCCGATTCTTCATAATAAAAGTTAAAGTACATAGTTTCTGGCTGAGCAGAATCTATATAATAAAAATTTGGGTAACCAACGAGTATATCCGAAGCTTCAGCAAGCTGATACAAGGTTGAGGACACTACTGTAGTACTTGAAGTTGCAGATATAATTTTCCAAGGTGTCTCAACCATTGATTTAAATTTGATCCATTTTAAATCAAAATCACCACCGTGGTTGCTTAGGTTAATGGTTCGAACTTTTTGTTCATTATTTACATCACTTTTCAAGTAAAAATTTTGATCATTCACCACAAGACCCAATTTGTTCTCGTTGTCCAATCGCGTCCCTTTGGGTAAATTTTCATGGTAAACCCGATAGGTAATATCAATTTTTATCGCTTTTTCAGTATCAAAACCACTAAAACTTTTTTGGGTGGTTGATTCAGAATCCAAGTCACTATTATCTATTCCAATAAAACTACTATTAAATGGAAAAATTGACCAATCACTGCTCGAAGAATAATCACTGAAATCATCCAAAAAACGAATTTCAATTGCCTTCTCTTTGATTAATGTATCTCGCTGAATAAGCGTTCCATCCTCTGATGTAATCTCCTTCTCCAAATATAACTTTAAATCATAAGTGCCGTATTCATCAAAGCTTTGGGAGAATTGTTTGGCACCCGTAAGCGAAAAGGTTGCTGATACATCTCCGGTTTTCACAATGTGTAAGCTAACTTTCTCATTCTCTATTTCTGGAGCGAAAACTGAAATAGGCACTTCGAGGTCCAAGCCTCCATTCTGAGTTGCATTTGAATAGTGAACCGCTTCATAAGAAAGTGTCTTTGAGAATGCCTGATGCATAATTTGAGTTGCTTCTTCGCTTTCTGCTATGGTATCTGAAGAACACCCAACAAGCAGACCACCTAAAATCCCTCCAATAAAAAGAATGCTTCTTTTTGGAGATAAAAACCATTTGAATCTAATTTTTATCATGGGTCTAGTGGTTATGCTTGACAATTTAAAAAGGAAACGAAAACACAAAACAACTTGAAGTCCCTTCTTTAAAGCCTTACAACAAATCTAAAAAGAAGTGACTCACTAACCTAGCATATTCCTTGATACTTGATATTGAGATAAACTATACTGGATAGCTATGTTTTTTAAGATGTGATAAAACTTCTGCCACAACGAAAGTGCTTCCACATACAACAATTAGATCGCTGCTTATGGCAGCAGCTTTTGCCGTTTCAAAAGCACTGCTTACAGATTCCAAATAATTAAAATCCCCATTCGCTTCACTCAAAGCCTCTTTAAGGTCTTCAATAGGAAGGCCACGGTCCAGTTTGGGTGTACAGAAATAATACTGTGCCTTAGTTGGAAATAATGAAATCAATTCATCAACTTGCCTTCCTTTTACAAAACCCATGACCAAATGTAGTTTTCTGTAAGTAAGAACTTTCAAATGTTCGGAAATATAGAGTAGCCCTTCTTTGTTATGCCCCACATCTGCAATGATATTGGGAGCTTGAGACAAATATTGCCAGCGACCCATTAAGTTTGTGTTTAGTGCAACTTTTGATAAGCCCTGTTGAATGATCTGGTCTGTTATTCCTTTTAGATTAAGTTGTTTCAAAGCCGTAACCACTGTTCTAATATTTGATTTTTGGTAACTACCCTTCAAATCAGATGTGAAATGGGAGCTGCCTGAATTAGCAAATACAATGGGGGCTCTTTTTTGTGCCGCAATTGCTGTAAATACAGTATCCGTTTCATCATCTTTTTCACCAAAGATGACTGGGGTTCCTTCTTTGATTATTCCGCCCTTTTCTGCTGCAATTGCAGCCCGTGTTGTCCCCAGAAACTGAGTGTGATCCAATCCAATATTAGTAATTACAGAAAGGATGGGATTGATTATGTTTGTTGCATCTAATCGACCTCCCAAGCCGACTTCAATGATAGCAAAATCAACTTGCTGTGTTTTAAAATAGGCAAAAGCCATTCCCACCGTCATTTCAAAAAAAGAAATTCTTTTTTCCTCAAAATAACGCTTGTGCTTTTTAATAAAATCGACCACCTCAACCTCAGGAATCATGCTTCCATCAATTTTGATCCGCTCTCTAAAGTCCAGTAAATGGGGGGAAGTATAAAGTCCTGTTTTATAGCCCGCTTCTTGTAAAACAGAAGCCATCATATGGGCAGTAGAGCCTTTCCCATTGGTCCCTGCTACATGTATGCATTTAAGATCTTTGTGTGGATAATGTAAATAGACATCTAAGGCCTCCATGGCTTCCAGTCCCGGACGGTATGCTGCCTCCCCTATTCTTTGATACATGGGCAATTTAGAAAACATCCAGTCCAAAGTTTCTTTATATAGACTCACCCTATTCTCCTAATTTAAATTGAATGACCACAAAACCAATTTGTTGTGTTGGAGCATTATTATCTGGATACCATTTATGAAGTAATGCCGTTTTCTTTGCTGGTTCCATTAAACAGGGATGTGTGTTGGTACTCCCCTTAACTCCCGGTTCTGCTGCAATTACATTCCCTTGGTTGTTTACCGTAATTCGTACCACAACTGTTCCTTCTTGATTGCATTCTTGAACAACTTTTCCGTTAGACTGAAGGTTTCTTCCATTCAAACCATATCCCTTCCCTCTACCTCCTAATCCAGCTGTGCTATAATAACTGGTCGCATATGGATTTCCCTCAAGCTTACCCTTGTCTCCTTGAACTGCTTCGTCCCCTTCTCCTGCACTTTGTTCACCTTCTTGAGTTTTATTTTTTAATAAATTGGAAACGACACTTTTTGTTGCTTCAGAAACTTGAGGAACAACTTTTTCCGGAGGGGTTTCAACAGGTTTCTCGGGTGTTTTCTTGTCGGGTATGATTTCTTCAGGTGTTTTTTGCTTTGTAGGAACCGCAACCGTTGACTCCTTCTCTGTAACTACATCGGCTGTCTTCTCTGTCGTATTCACAGGTGGAGTGGTAACTTGTTGCTTTTCTTCTACTTGTTTCTCTTGAACTACTGAAGGCTGAGCAGCCATGGGTTTTTTGGGCTGAACCGAACCACTCCCTTGAGCAAGGGTACCAAAATTAACCTCCATTCCATAACTAATTGGGGGATCATAATACGTCAGTCCCAAAACAAAGAACAACAACAAAACAAGAACAGCAAAAATCCCTGTGAGAACCGCTGACTTTTTTTTGTGAGGTGTATTGAGAATTTCCATTGTTTTTACTGAGGTGTCTCTACTGCCAATACTACTTTAATACCATTCCTATTGGCAATATTCATAACATAAACAACTTCATCAATAGCAACCTTTTTCTCGGTGCGCAACACTATGGAAGGGGTGCTTAAATCGCCTAATACAGAAATCAACTTGTTTTCTAAACGCTTTTTAGTAACTCTATCAGAATCGATATAAAACCGATTTGCATTGGTGATCGTCACGGAAACGGTATTTCGATTTTCCGTTTTACCATCGGCTTGAGGCAATTTAACTTCGATGGTGTTTAATTGTTTTGCAAGGGTAGAAGCGATCATGAAAAAGATCAATAATAAAAACACAACATCTGTCATTGAGGACATGTTGAATTCGGGTCGTATCTGATTTCTCCCTCTTAATTTCATTTTAAGCAGGTTCGTTGAGCAAGTCTAAAAACTCTAGACTTGTAGCTTCCATTTGATATACCGCTTTATTGGTTTTTACCACTAAATGATTGTAGGTGATATATCCCAATATTCCTACAATTAGGCCTGCAACTGTAGTAGTCATTGCAGTATACAAACCATCGGCAAGTAGTTGCATGTCAATATTTCCACCGGCGTTTGAAATTTCAAAAATTGAAAGAATCATCCCAATTACCGTTCCTAAAAACCCTAACATGGGTGCCGCTCCTGAAATAGTGGCTAGTATACTAATGTTTTTTTCCAGCTGATACACCTCTAATCGTCCTGCATTTTCGATTGCAGTATTTATGTCATCTAAAGGACGTCCAATCCGTGAGAGGCCCTTTGAAACCAATCTAGACACGGGTGCGTTTTCTGTTATACAGAGTTGTTGGGCGCCATCAATCTTACCATTCATCACATATGTTCTAATCTGAGGCATAAAATTAGGGCTTACTTGAACTGCCGATCGAATGGCAAAAAGCCGCTCAAAATAAATATAAACAACCATCAACAAAAGAATAAACAAAAGCCCAATGATCAATTGCCCTCCCAGACCTCCATTTTGAATCAGCTCAATCAAGGAAAGTGTTTTCTCTGTTTGAAGGGGTGCGGGATCTTGTGCTTGTAAAAAAATCATAAAAAGTGATGTCTGTTTATTCTAGAACGGGATTAATCATAAAAAATTTTACAGTATGGATTAAAGAATAAAATCACGCATTAGTACAAAGGTTCCAAAGCCACCCAAAAAGCCAATAAAAGCCAACCAAGCTATTTTTTTAAAGTACCAGAAGAAATCGATTTTTTCCATTCCCATTGCAACAACTCCTGCTGCAGAACCAATGATAAGCATACTTCCACCTGTTCCTGCAGAATAGGCGATTAAATGCCAAACTGGATCGTCGGTTCCCATGGAAAACATTCCCATACTTGCTGCAACTAATGGGACATTGTCAATTACTGCAGATCCAATTCCCAGAAGGGCAATAACAATATCAGTATTCGGAATCGCAGTATTCAAGCCTTCGGCAAAATTAAACAACATTCCCAGTGATTCGAGAGCCGCTACGGCAAGTAAAATTCCTAAAAAGAATAAAATACTAGGCAATTCAATTTTGGATAAAGAACGGTGAAGAGGACTCGCTGTCTGGTGTGCGTCACTTTCCGCATCTATAGAAGTAATATTAATTTTAGATTTACTGAAAATTTCTGCAAATGTGGAAACTATTGCCAATGACAACATCATTCCAACATAGGGAGGAAGGTGGGTTAATGTTTTAAATATGGGAACAAAAACAATGGCGGAAAGCCCTAAATACAACATTGTTCCTCCGCGTTTGTGTGTTTGTATGTTAGGATCCTCTTCTGGCATTTTGATATCCCCTTGAAAGGCGGGCAAAAATGAAGCAATTCCAACAGGTAAGACCAAGCAGACAATAGAGGGAACCAATACATAACTAATCAACTTTAACGTAGTTACTTTATCTCCAATCCACAACATTGTGGTGGTCACATCTCCAATAGGAGACCACGCTCCACCTGCATTGGCTGCAACAATAATGAGCCCTGCAAACCACAAACGTGTCTCGCGGTTGTGTACTACTTTCTGTAAAATTGTAATCAATACAATCGTTGCTGTGAGGTTGTCGATGATCGCAGAAAGGATAAACGCCAAGATTCCAAAAATCCACAATAAGCCTTTTTTACTTCTTGTTTTTATAAAATTTTTGATGGTAAAAAAGCCATTGAAATAATCTATAATTTCAACAATTGTCATTGCTCCTAAAAGAAAAATAATAATCTCCGCAGTCTTGCCTAGATGATGAAGCAAGATTTCATCAAGGTGGGAAGGAGATAATTCTTTAAGTTCAGCATTTACCTCAAAAACAGGTAAATGGGCTAGAGAAATAATAGCCCACATAAAGGCCATCATCGCTAGAGCTGGGATTAGTTTATCTATTTTAAGGTTATGCTCCAAGGTAATGGCAAGATATCCCAACACAAAAAGAACAATGATAATAGTTTCCATAAGTTAGTCTAGTTTAGAAGCTAAAAATATTAAAATTCTTTTCCCTACCGATCATTTCATGGATAAAAAATAATCCCTGAACTGTGATTCTGAGAAACGCCCGTGACGGAGGCTAGGCAATTCACTTCATTTCGTAGTCTTAAAATCCCTAAAAACCCGAAAACTAAAGCCTCTTTAAAATCAACAATACTTTCTTCGGGAATATGAAGACGTGCTCTACAGTGTGCTTTTAAAAGCTGAGTTAAATAGGTGTTCTTTGCTCCTCCCCCCGTTACCAAAACACTTTGCCCTTCTGAAAAATTTCTCCCAATTTCTTGACTCACATGAAAGGTGTAGGTGTGAATAAGATCCGCCACCGAATGTTGTTTATATTTTTCCAATAAAGGATAAATGGTCGCATGAACCCATTCTATTCCCAAAGATTTTGGACTTGTCTTTTGATAAAAACTCAGCGCTTCTAAATCAGTGTAAAACGCAGAAACTAAAGTTCCGCTTTGTGCTAGTTTTCCTCCATTATCATAGGATAACCCTTTTTTTGCCGCTAAAAAATTTAAAACCGTATTGACTGCACACAAATCATAAGCAATCACTTTGCTGTTTTGAGAATAAGAACCGTTAGCAAATCCTCCTAAATTTAAACAGGCATCATACTCAGAAAATAATAAGGCATCGCCAATGGGGACTAGGGGTGCACCCTGACCTCCCCTGGCCACATCTTGGCTTCTAAAATCACAAACCACAACCTGATTTAAATGAGTCGCTAATTCCTCAAGATTACCGATTTGTAGCGTAACTCCCTTGTCTGGTTCGTGTAGAATAGTATGCCCATGAGAGCAGACGGCATCTAGATCAGAAATTCCATTCGATTGAATAAAACCTAAAATCGTTTCTCCCAGCAATGAAGTATATCGGGTATTTTGAATCTCTAATTCTTTCTTAGTAGCCGTATGAAGGGAGCTTAAAATATCTTTCCACTCGGATGTATAGGGGAATGTTTGGGCTGTTTGAATTGAAAAATTCCAGTGGTCTTCTTTACTAAAATGAAGGTGCGCCACATCAATACCATCAAGAGAGGTTCCTGACATAACACCCAAAACACTGTAGGAAGATTTGATCATAACGACAAAGTTTATTTGCCACAAAGAAAGATAAAATTAAAGTATTTACAATTTTGAGCTATAAAAATCAAAATATCATTAGATAAGGATCTAATAATTATGACATTCTAAATGATTTAGTTTTCTTATTCAATTTAATGCATGCAGTACAAATAGATTCTTATTTTTGTTGTCCTTCAAAAATATATTTATATGTTGCCAGCTAAACAAGGACTTTACAATCCAGAATTTGAACACGATAACTGTGGTGCAGGATTCATTTGTAGCCTCCAAGGAAAGAAAACAAATGATATCATTCATAAAGCACTTGATATACTAGACAAACTAGAACACAGGGGTGCCGTTAGTGCAGACGGAAAAACAGGAGATGGAGCCGGAATTTTAATAGAAATCCCTCATGATTTTTTAGTCACGAATTGTGATTTCGAACTCCCTGCTTTACACCAATACGCAGTAGGAATGGTCTTCTTGCCTAAAAAAGAAAACCAACGCACATATTCCATTGGAGTCTTTGAATCCGAAATTAAAAAACAAGGACTTAATGTTTTAGGCTGGAGAAAGGTTCCCGTCAATCCAGAAGTTATGGGAAGTATTGCCGCCCAGACGGAACCCTATATCATGCAGATTTTTATTGGAAGAGGAGATGAAGAACTGTCTGATCATGAATTTAATATCAAGCTTTTTATTGCGCGTAAAATAGCGGAACATACTATCTTGAATTCTAAATTATCTCAAGCTTCATATTTTTATTTACCCAGTCTCTCTACCCACACCTTAATTTACAAGGGGCTTCTTATTCCTGAAGACATTAAAGGCTATTATCAAGATCTATCAGATCCTGCTGTAGTCACCCGATTAGCACTGGTTCATCAGCGCTTTTCTACTAACACTTTCCCTACTTGGGATTTGGCACAGCCCTTTCGCTACATGTGTCACAACGGAGAGATCAATACCTTCAGAGGAAACTACAGTCGCATGCAAGCTCGAGAGGAATTACTTGAAAGCGAGTTATTTGGACCGGATATTAAAAAAATCTTACCTATCATCCTCAAAGGAAAATCCGACTCTTCTTCCATGGATATGGTTGTTGAATTGCTATTGGCAACAGGAAGATCACTCCCTGAAGTAATGATGATGCTCGTTCCCGAAGCTTGGGAAAAGCATAGCGCAATGGATGAGGATAAAAAAGCATTTTACAAATACAATGCATGTATCATGGAACCTTGGGACGGTCCTGCCTCAATTCCTTTTACTGACGGAAAATATATCGGCGCTTTACTCGACAGAAATGGACTTCGTCCTTCGAGATATTCTGTTACCAAAGACGGATATGTTGTCATGTCCTCAGAAACAGGAGTGCTGGATATTGCTCCAGAAAATATTGAACGTCATGGTCGCCTTGAACCTGGAAAAATGTTTTTAGTAAACATGGATGAAGGTCGTATTATTGAAGATGATGAAATCAAAAATGAAGTAACCACAAAACGCCCCTACCAAAAGTGGCTGGATGAAAACTTATTACCCCTAAAAGAGGTTCCCTACACGGGAAATGTAACTCCGACAGAGAAAGAAAATTTTGAAACACGGATGCGAATCTTTGGCTATACACAAGAAGATTTGAAAACGATCATTACCCCCATGATTACAGAAGGAAAAGAAGCCATCGGATCGATGGGTATCGACACCCCTTTGGCTGTACTCTCTGAGCGCCCACAATTATTATACAATTATTTTAAGCAGCTTTTTGCGCAGGTAACCAATCCTCCCCTAGATGGAATACGTGAAGAAATTGTAACCGACACGAGCTTAAGCATTGGTAGTGAATTTAATCTTTTTGAAATCTCAGCCAATCACGCAAAAAAATTAAGCATCCAGAATCCTGTGATTTCCAATGAAGATTTAGATAAAATAAAATTCATTGAAAACCCAGATTTTAAAGCCACAAGAATCTCCACTCTTTATGAAATAAGCGGACGATTAAATAGTCTTGAAAGTGCGTTTGATGAAATGATATCAGCCATTGAAAAGGCAGTTGATCACCAAGGTGCAAACATCATTATTTTATCAGATCGTGGTGTTTCTCCTAGCCTGGCACCCATTCCTATGCTCTTGGCAACATCTCATGCACATCATGCCTTAAAGCGTCTTAAAAAACGTTCCAAATTTGGAATTATCATCGAATCTGCAGAACCCAGAGAACCCCATCATTTTGCATTATTATTTGGCTATGGTGCAAGTGCGATCAATCCTTATTTGGTCAATGAGATCATTCTCAATCAAGCAAAAGAGGGCCGTATCAGTATTTCCGCTGAAAAAGCCATCGAGAATTTCAATAAAGCCATTGCCAAAGGAATTGTCAAGGTGATGAACAAAATTGGGATTTCAACTTTACATTCTTATCGAGGTGCTCAGATATACGAAGCCCTCGGACTTTCACAAAAAGTAATTGATCGCTTCTTCTGCAATACCGCAACACGTATAGAAGGAATCGGTCTCTATGAAATTGAAAAAGAAATTAACAGCCGACACACCAAAGCTTATATTCACGAATCCAACCTAGGCCTTCCGCTTGAAATTGGAGGAGATTATCGTTGGAGACGTGATGGTGAAGAACACGTTGTCAATCCATCAACCATTGCGAGTTTACAGCAAGCTGTTCGACAAAACAAACCCGAAAGCTACGCTGCTTTCGCAAAAATGATCAATGAACAAAACGAAAAATTAATGACCCTAAGAGGTCTGTTTGAGTTTTCAAGTTTTGATCCCATTCCCATTGATCAAGTAGAGCCATGGACGGATATCGTAAAGCGATTCAAAACAGGTGCCATGTCCTTGGGATCTATCAGTCAAGAAGCACATGAAAACTTGGCCATTGCCATGAACCGTATTGGCGGGAAAAGTAATTCAGGAGAAGGGGGAGAAGACAAACTTCGTTTTCAACCCGATAAAGATGGGAACTGGCGAAATTCTGCCATTAAACAAGTTGCTTCAGGGCGTTTTGGAGTTTCCAGTCACTATTTGAGCTCAGCGAAAGAAATTCAAATCAAAATGGCTCAAGGAGCTAAGCCAGGTGAAGGAGGACAACTTCCTGGGCCCAAGGTAAATCCCTATATCGCCTCGGTTCGAAATTCAACACCATATGTGGGTCTAATTTCTCCGCCCCCCCATCACGATATATATTCTATTGAGGATTTAGCTCAACTAATTTATGACCTGAAAAATGCCAACCGTGCCGCACGAGTTAACGTAAAATTAGTTTCAGAAGTTGGTGTTGGAACGATTGCTGCAGGAGTTGCCAAAGCAAAAGCCGATGTCATCCTAATCTCTGGTTATGATGGTGGTACGGGAGCCTCTCCCCTTACCTCATTAAAACACGCAGGGCTTCCATGGGAACTTGGAATTGCAGAAGCGCAACAAACCCTGGTTATGAATGACCTTAGAAGTCGAATCGTCTTGGAATGTGATGGGCAAATGAAAACGGGAAGAGATGTGGCTATCGCCTGTCTGTTGGGTGCAGAAGAATTTGGTTTCTCTACAGCCCCACTGATCGCTTCAGGTTGTATCATGATGCGCGCGTGTCACCTCAATACATGCCCCGTAGGTATTGCAACACAGGATCCTGAGCTGCGTAAGAATTTCAAAGGGAAACCAGAACATGTGATCAATTATATGTATTTTATTGCTGAAGAATTACGTCAAATTATGGCCGAATTAGGATTCAGAAGTATTGATGAAATGGTAGGGCAGTCGCAAAAACTAAATATGAAAAAAGCTCATGAGCATTATAAAGCTCAAGGAATTGATTTGTCCAATATTTTATACAAACCCGAAGTTCCCAATACAGTTCAAGAACGCAATACAAAACAACAAGATCACGGCTTAGAAAATGTTTTGGACTTCGATATTTTGAGCCAAGCCCACCCTGCCTTGTATAGAAAAGAAGAACAACATTTAGAATACCGTATCAAAAATACCAATAGAACGGTAGGAGCAATCTTAAGTAATGAAATTTCTAAAATCCACGGAGCGGATGGTTTGCCTAAAGACACTTTGAGTCTCAAATTCAATGGTACTGCCGGACAAAGCTTTGGAGGATTTGCAACCCATGGGTTGTTTATGAAAATAGTAGGAACAGCAAATGACTATTTTGGAAAAGGTTTATCGGGAGCCACCCTTGTAGCTCAAGTACCTGAAAAAGCAAGTTTTGTTCCGCATGAAAATGTTATTGTTGGGAATGTATGCCTTTATGGGGCCACAAAAGGAGAAGCCTACATCAATGGAATAGCTGGGGAGCGTTTTTGTGTTCGTAACTCTGGAGCTACTGCGGTAGTGGAAGGAATTGGAGATCACGGATGTGAATATATGACCGGCGGAATTGCTGTTGTACTGGGAGAGTTTGGAAGAAATTTTGCTGCTGGAATGAGTGGGGGTATTGCTTATCTTTACAGCGAAGATGGTACCTTTGATGAAAAGAAATTCAATTTAGAAATGGTTGAATTAGAAGATTTACAACAGGCGGACCGCGAAACTCTTCACAAACTATTAGAAAATCATATTGATTACACCAAGAGTCCTAAAGCAACTGAAATCCTGAAAGGATGGCCGGATTCTAGTAAGAAATTTATTAAAGTAATGCCAACAGATTACAAACGTGCTTTGGAAATGATGGCCAATCAGGAAACTGAAAAAACAGTATAAGTCATGGGAAAAATTAAAGGATTTATGGAATTTGACCGTCTCAAAGAGCCGGTGATTGACGCAAAAGAACGCATTAAAAATTATAATGAATTTACGGTAGCTCCAGAAGAAAAGAAACTCCAAGAGCAAGGAGCGCGTTGTATGGATTGTGGCGTTCCTTTTTGTCACAGTGGATGCCCATTGGGAAATTTAATTCCCGATTTTAATGATGCGGTCTATCAAAATGAATGGCAAAGAGCCTTGACTATTTTACACAGCACCAATAATTTCCCTGAATTTACAGGAAGATTGTGTCCCGCACCTTGTGAGGAAGCTTGTGTTTTAGGTATTGTCAATCCTCCCGTATCGATCGAACTCATTGAAAAATACATTGTAGAACGTGGATTTGCTGAAGGCTGGATAAAACCACAACCTCCAGAGCAAAGAACCGGTAAAACAGTTGCTGTAGTGGGTTCAGGACCTGCTGGGCTTGCAGCTGCACAACAACTTAACCGTGCCGGGCATGCTGTTACCGTTTTTGAACGAGACAACAAAATTGGAGGATTATTGCGTTATGGTATTCCTGATTTTAAGATGGAAAAAAACGTAATCGACCGTAGAGTAGACGTTCTGATCGCTGAAGGAATTGAGTTTAAATGTAATGTTGAAATTGGAAAAACCATCACTGCAGAAGCTTTAGAAGAAACGTTTGATGCCGTTGTTCTTGCTACAGGGGCAACGCTCAAAAGAGAGCTCCCTATACCAGGATCAGACTTAAATGGAGTGGTTCAAGCCATGGAGTTTTTGCCACACAACAACAAAGCTGTTGACGGACAACATGAACGTGAAGCGCAATTTTTAGCTACCGATCGCGATGTAATTGTCATTGGTGGAGGAGATACCGGTTCGGATTGCATAGGAACTTCCAACCGTCATGGCGCCAAAAGTGTAACCAACTTTGAGCTCATGCCCAAACCCGCTGAGGGGAGAACAGAAGAACACCCTTGGCCTTACTGGCCCTTCAAACTCAAAACTTCTTCTTCACATGAAGAAGGAAGTCATAGAGAATGGAGTATTTTAACTAAAGAATTTGTTGGAGATAAAAACGGGAAACTCGTTGGTCTTAAAACCGTTGAAGTGCAATGGAAAAAAATACCTGGGGAACGTCCACAACTCATTGAAAAAGAAGGTTCAGAAAAAGAATGGCCTTGTGATTTAGCACTTTTAGCTCTTGGATTTACAGGACCTGAAAAGTCGCTCCCAGAACAATTTGGTTTGACTTTTGATGCACGTGGAAACATTAAAGGAGAAAACAATTACCAAACCCAAAAAGCATCTATTTTTACTGCAGGTGATTGCCGCAGAGGACAGTCCTTAATCGTTTGGGCGATCTCAGAAGGGCGTGAAGCTGCACATCAAGTAGATACCTTTTTAATGGGAAAATCAACATTGCCACAAAAAAATATGGCGGGCGATTTGATGGCCGTGTAATCTTTTTCGCTTATTGAAATAATGAATCCTCACTTTATAGTGGGGATTTTTTTTATAAAAAAACAAGGAAGTGTAACAAAACTAAATTGAATGCGTCATTAAGGAAAGTTAAACCCCAATGCGAACCCCTACATTCATCTTGTTCACTTTTCTTTCTTTCCTATTATCCGCTCAACAAACCCTGCCTACTTTTGACGGAGTAGTTTCACCCAAGGAATGGAAGGAGGCGGAAACTTTCAGCATAAAATATGAAATTAATCCAGGAAACAATATTCCATCCCCCCATTTAACCGATGTATTCATCACCTATTCAAAAACAGATTTATATGTAGGCTTCATCGCTTATGCAGACATGGAAAATTTACGCTCTTCAATTCGAAATCGAGATGAAGGTTTTCAAGACGATAATGTTTTTATTGGAATAGACACTTATGGCGATGGCCGTTACATGGTCGGTTTGGGAGCCAATCCTGAAGGTAATCAATTGGACGTCAAATTACTATCTAATGGAAATGATGACATAACCTACGATGTCAATTTCGAATCCAAGGCTAGCAAGCACGATGACAGCTATCATATTGAACTTAAAATTCCTTTTAGTGTACTACAGTTTAAACAAGCTCCAAAAATGGAATGGAGAGTATTACTCTACCGTTCTACTTTTACAGAAAACAACCGAAGTCAGAATATCAATTTCCCAATTGATCTAAATAATCCTTGTTTACCCTGTCAAGCCACCTCTGTCATTACATTAGAAAATGTAAAGTCAAAAAATCGGGTCAACCTACTACCCTATGTTTATGGAGGCCTAGAGGGAACTGCAGAAAACAATAAACTAAGTTACGGCAAACCAACAGGAACGGTTGGACTGAGTGGTTTATTTGACATCAATAACATTACTTCCTTGGAATATGCCCTTAATCCTGATTTTTCTCAAGTAGAAGCGGATGTTTCTCAAATTAGTGTGAACAATACTTTTGCCATCTTTTCTCGTGAAAGGCGTCCCTATTTTAATGAAGGCAGATACACGACTCAATACGGTCTATACTCGATCCATCAACAAACCCCTTCTCTCTACCAAACTCATCAGTCAGGGAGAAAAACAGCGAGTCTATTGGCTTACTGCTTATGATGAAGCATCCCCTTATCTGATTGCTGGAGAAAATCGCTCCTATTTTGGAGAAGGTAAAGCCTCCTACTCAAATATCTTTAGATATCAACGCACCTATGATCAAGGTAAAAACATCGGTTTTTTAACTACCAATCGTCTTTTTAAAGACGGCGGATACGGTCATACTATCGGTATTGACGGAAGGTACCGTTTTAAAAAATCCTATACTGCCAGCTTTGAATTTAACAAAAGTATTGTACTGGAACCCAACACAGACTGGATAGAGGAAAATGATCAAATCAGAGATAAAAATACCCAGTTAGATGGTGAAACCTTAAATGGAGATGCACTTTTCTTTTCCCTTGAACGGAATACCAAACACTGGAATACTGAAATTGAATACCAACACTTTTCACCTCACTACCAAACTCCTTTAGGGTTTGTTACCCAAAACAGTGTTCGCTTTCTAGAATTTTTTCAAGGATACCAGCACTTCTTTGACAAAGATGATTTTGTAAAACAATTAGGACTCTATGTGGGCAGTGAAATCAACTACAACTACGACAACTTGAGAAAACTCTTAGATTTTGGTACTGCAATGTTTATCCAACTAAGTGGTAATATCCAAAGTGAGATGAGCTACAATTATACCGTGAATGAAGAATTTGAAGGATTTGACGCGAAAGGCATGCAAGAGTTTAGCGCTTTTGTTTCTTACAGTCCCTCTGAATCTGTCCGCCTGGGAATGTTTACAGAATTTGGTGAGTCCATTCGTTATGATTCAGACGACCCAGCCATTGGTGATAGCTTTTTTATTGGAACCTTTAATAATTTTCAAATCACTCCCAAATTGAGATTAAGTCCTTCCCTTCGTTATTCCCAACTCAAAAATAAAGTCGATCAAAGCCTCTATTTCTCTGGATTCATCGCGCGTACCACTCTCAACTATCAATTCAACAATAACCTTTCCTTTCGCGTCATAGGAGAGTTTAATGATTTTGATGAAGCCTATTTCTTCCAGCCCCTATTAAAATGGAATCCCAATCCATTCACCATTTTTTATATTGGGGGAACCAACGGCTATTCTCGTGTAGACGAAAAAAGCCACTATGGAATCGAAAACAGTCAACTTTACTTAAAATTCCAATATTTGTTTAATTGGTAAAACTCACTCCTGATTAAGTGCCTTTTCAATAAGTGTAGCAACATCTATTCGTGCTCCGTGGGGTATACTGTCGGTTACTGTAAGAATTAAAATCTTTTTCCCTTTTAGGTCTAAATAAATTTTTTGCCCATTGGGCAAATCTACACCACTGCGGGAAAAAGGAGTGAGGTTGGGGTTCATCACCCCTGGAATAAGCAAAGGCAAACTTTGTGCAGTATTATTCTCTAAATAAAAAGCCCTTTGAGGAGTTAAAGGCTTTGTAGATTTCTTTTTTCCAGAACTTCCCTTACGAAGGGCATAAGCCACTTTAATTGGAGCTAAAAATCGATTTTCAAATTGCAAAAATAGCCCTTCATTAACCTCCAACAGAGTGGTACCTCCTTTTTCAAGCCCAAAGCTTTTGACAATGGAATCAGTCACTTGATCTCGAGCAGATACGCCTACCACAAACTTTGACTCATTCCAAATTTTAACATTAAAGCCTTTGTATAAAGGGTAATGGATCTGAACCACTTGTTTGGGCGGGATAACCAACAATGAACGAGCTTCTTTTTGACCATAAGCTGCTGAAAAGCTTAAAAAACAAACCAATACTAATTTATTCATACACTAAAAATACAATCTTATCTTTATACTGTTTCCAAAATTTCCTCAAATCAGTGATGTCACGACTCAATTACCATTCCTTTTAATTTCAAGTAGTACTTACAAATCCAAAAAGCTACTAAACTCTTTCGGTCTGGAGACGGTTCAAAAATAGATTTTGCCTTCAAAAACCAAACAGATTTTTTTCCCCTGGCAGCCGTTAGTATGAAGGGGTGTGATACCAAAAAGGGAGGGTATGCGAAAACTGTTACGTTTGTAGTAGACTATTTTAGATCCCATAGCCTCAAGCTCTTTTATCCTAATTATCCAGACACTCTTATAGCGGATAATTTAGTGGCTTATAAGGTTGTAGTACTAATGGAAACATCGATTTAAAGAAAAAAATAATTTTGACAGGAGCTCAGACAATTATGCTTTTTTTTCAACAATTAAATATTCCAAACCATTTCTGCTTTTGATTTTTAGGATTTCAATTTCTATTACAAAGCCGGTGATGAAGCTGAAAAAATGGATATAATAATAGGAATCAGATCATCCAAACTGCTGGATATAATCGCAAAACTATTGGAAAATAATACCGAAATTAAAATGACTGAAAAATAAATCTTTCTTAACACCTATTCCCCACTACAGCATATCTAGTGGACTTGAGATCTTTTCTTTAGTAACCTTGGTTATATGGGTGTAAAGTTCCGTAGTCTTTATGGAATTGTGCCCTAAAAGTTCTTGAACATAGCGAATGTGAACTCCATTTTCCAATTGGTGGGTAGCGTAGGAATGCCGTAACATATGCGGAGTAACCCTTTTTTGGATATTGGCCTTTTGAGCATATTTTTTAATAAAACTTTGAATACTTTTTGCGGTATATTTTCCACTATACTGCCCTTCAAAAAGATATCTTTTGGGCTGAAAGGATACATAGTATTGACGCAAGTGTTGTAGTAGTGTTTGAGGCAAAGGCACCACACGGTCTTTTTTAGCTTTAGCCGCTCGTATATGGATACACATGGCTGTGGAATCAATATCTGTAATTTTGAGTGCAATAACTTCTGATACGCGCAACCCACAACCATATAGGATTCTTAAAATACAACTGTGTTTTAGGTTAGTACACTGCTGCAACAGCCTCTTGACTTCTACTGCGGTTAAGTATTTGGGAAGAGGCTTTGGTTTTCGCTTGGGATAAAGCATTGACAACTCCAGTTTGCGGTCATAGTAGAGCAAATAAAACTTGACAATACTTGCTAAAATTTGTTTTTGATAAACAGAGCTAATGCGATCCTTTGTTTGCAAGCAGTGCAAAAAGTCTTGAATTTGTTCAAGGTTCACTTGGGCTAAATCCTTGTGCTCAAAAGCATTGAAGAATTTAGCTAAGGCGTTTTTATAGGTTTTTATGGTTGAGGTTGCATAACGCTGCAGGCGTAATTTGATCTCAAAATCGGAGAGTAGGCTGTTGGTGTTGGGGCACATAACATTCGCTTTAGGTAAATCGATATACGTCTTAAATATACGCTATTTCATTGATTTCTAAAAAGATAGTCCAAATCACTAAAAATGGATATACGAAACTCATAAAAATGGGATATACCCAATGCGTATATTTAGGTGTTATGCAAAATAAAATAAACTCGTTAATAAGATTAGGAAATTTCTTGATTGACTCAGTCGTCATTGTGATTTTTATAATGTTGTCATCCTATTTACTTAGGGATATTGTAAGTCAAGATCAAATGAAAATTAGTGGTATAGTCTATTACTTTGTGATGGAATATACTATGGGACAGACAATTGGAAAAATTTTAACAAAATCAAAAGTTGTGGATGTGAAAAATAAAGGACATCCAAAATTTATTCAAATTTTCATACGAACTCTATCAAGATTAATCCCAGTAGATTTCGTTTCGTATTTGTTTAACAAGCAAGGAATACACGATTATATTTCAAAAACTAAATTAATTAAAAACTAAAAATAAAACAGACATGAATAAAACAACAAAAGTTATTGCAGTTGGATTAATTGCAATTATGTTTTCAAGTTGTGCCACTGTATTTGGTGGAAAAGTAACACAATATCAAAAGACAAAACCAGGGCCTGGAGAAACACAAAGAGAGGTTAGAGTGGGTGCTCTTATTGCTGATATTGTACTTTTTTGGCCTGGAGCAATTGTGGATTTTGCGACAGGAGCGATTTATAAACCCAAAAAATAAACTTTGCATAACAATGTATAAGCCCCATTAAAACGGGGCTTATACTTACCGTTGCAAACCATTCGATTCCAAAGCACATACGGAATAGATTTGAATTCAAATTATCTATTTCTCCAGAGTTTATTTAGACCGGTTGCTAACGTAAAATGGTTTGTAAAAATGAATTGAAAATAAGAAAATTCACTAAAACATAAACGGCTGAAAATCAGAGACTAATTTTTACATTAGTCAGAAAAGAGAATTAGCAAATGAAAAAACTTATAAGCATTCTATTGATACTTTTACCTATTCTCTCCTGTTCAGAAGACGAGAAAAAGAATAGCAAAGAATTTTTTGTATTTGAGCCTGATATCAGATTATTCATAAGTTATGCATTTATGAATGCGGCTGGATTTAACCATGATTGGAATGACACCATGCATCCGATAAGATTAGAAGTCAGAAATTATCTTGATTCTGTTCTGACTTCAGATTATAAAAAGAAGATTAACCGTTTTTATATTGATATGGGAGGAGGAGATTTCAATGGATACGGGGTGTACGCTTTAAATTCAAAAAATTCACCACATTTTGGGTTAATTTGCGATACATGTAAAATTGAGACTATTGATAAATTTGTTGGTTACGATACATTGCTGCACGATTTTTACAATAGGGCTAATATCCCGAAACTTTGGTCAAAATATAAAGAAGACATTCATGAGATGAATCTGCAATATAAACCATATGCAGAAATTGCTTTGAAACAAATAACAAATTATTGCAGAGTTGACTCAAACTACTATCGAAATATTGCAAAAGGAAACTTTTATTATCAACAGATGCCATTAATGTCTTATTACACCGCCTTTTTTCATGAAACCAGAGATGATTATTGGGTTATCAGTGGCCCATCAAATGGTAAGCCCGGACCGGGTGGTTTCTATCATGAGTCCTTGCATAAAATTATCAATCCTATTGTAGAAAATAATTTGGAAGTTAACAAGCGAATTGAAGACCTTGTACCCTTATCACAAGAACAATTAAAAGATAACTACAATAGTATAACATCAATGCTTTGCGAATCGTTTGTACGTGCTATTGATAAAATATTAACTGCACAATTTCATCAAATGAACAATGATAAACTTCGTCAAATGATTGAAGATGAATATAGACTTGGACATATTCTAACATTTTATCTATTTGAAAATCTTCCTAAATATGAAAAAACGAATAAAAAGTTAGCAGAGTATTACCCCAAATTAATTGAAAATATTGATTTGGAATATGAAAAATCAAGATGGATTGCTTACTGGAAAAATCAAAAAGATGGCCTAAATCACTGAAAATGGCACAACAATTGAAGCTCAATAATAGAAATACTATTAAATAGATTTTTAATACATAACATCCCAAATAATATGAAAAAAACCATTCTAGTTTTATTGATTATTCTTTTAAAAAGTTGCTCTAGTAGTGAATTGAACACTGAATTTGATGCGAATTTTGATGTGTTTTTAATTACCTATCATGAATCACTCAATTGGATTAATTATGAATTCGAGGCCACCCTAGATCAAAATGGAGAAATCAATTCAAAAGAATTTGATGGAACCTTTGATACACTCGAATTTAAAACAAAACAATACACTATCTCAGAGGAAGATTTAAAGGAAGTTAAACAACGCTTAAACGATTTGACCAAAATAAGTTTATCCAAACAATATGGCTTTGATAGTGAAGAAGAAGTGATAACGGATCAGTCCATTAGGACGATTAAATACATAACTGAACAAAAAACAGAGGAAATCTCTTTGTATTATCCTAGAGAAAATGAGATGCCTCAAGAATTGGAACTGTTTATACAATTGATTGAACGTCTTATTAGATAAAAAAAAAGACCCTATCACAATTGTGAACGGGTCTTCGAAGAAGGCG